>Ga0134124_10000001_pt1 | contig 712538 bp, 608 predicted proteins | sample KB304_FD_96880 | JGI IMG/M metagenome (GOLD analysis project Ga0134124, IMG submission 96880) | Terrestrial soil microbial communities without Nitrogen fertilizer from Kellogg Biological Station, Michigan, USA - KB3-0-4 | ecosystem: Environmental > Terrestrial > Soil > Unclassified ...
CGTCCCAAAGCCTTCAACGCGATGCCGCGCGCGTTCTGGAACGAATTGCCGGAGATCGTCGCCGACATCGACGACAACGCCAAAGCGCGCGTCATCGTGGTTTCCTCGACTGGCAAGCATTTCACCGCCGGCATGGACCTTTCGGTTTTCGCGTCCGGGCCAGACATGGCCGGCAAGGAAACCGGCCGCGTGCGCGCGAACCTCATGCGCACGGTGCTGCACCTGCAGCAGACGTTTTCGTGCCTCGACGAAGCGCGCATTCCGGTGCTCGCCGCCGTGCAGGGCGGCTGCATCGGCGGCGGCGTCGACATGGTCTCGTCGTGCGACATGCGCTACGCCACGCGCGACGCGTTCTTCTGCATCCAGGAGATCAACATCGGCATGACCGCCGACGTCGGAACGTTCCCGCGCCTCGCCTACGTGATGCCTCAGGGAATCGTGCGAGAGCTCGCCTACACCGGCCGGCGTTTCCGCGCCGAGGAAGCGAAGGCCTGCGGCTTCGTCAACGAGGTCTTCGATTCGCACGACCAGATGCTCGACGCCGTGCGCGGCATCGCCGCCGATATCGCCGCACGCTCGCCGCTTGCGGTGTGGGGATCCAAGGAGATGCTCAACTACGGCCGTGACCATACGATCCAGGATTCGCTGCGCCAGATCGCCGTCTGGCAGACCGGCATGTTCCAGCCGGCCGACATGAAGGAAGCGTTCGCCGCCAAAGCCGAAAAGCGCGACCCGAGCTTCGACGACCTGCTGCCTGTCGAAGACGGGATCTGAGCGGCGCACGCGGAATCGGACACGGCGATGAAACGGCGGCTCAACCCGAACATCGAAGGCCTTTCGCAGTCGGCGATCCGCGCGATGACGATCGAGTGCACCAAAGTCGGCGGCATCAATCTCGCGCAGGGAATCTGCGATACGCCGGTGCCCGGCATCGTTGCCGAGTCGGTCGGACCGGCGATCGCCGGCGGGCGCAACACCTACAGCCGGTGCGAAGGCACCGACGAGCTTCGCTCGGCGCTTGCCGCAAAAATGGAGGAAGCCGGCGCCAGCTACGACCCGGAGACCGAGATCGTCGTGACGATCGGCGCGACCGGCGCGTTCCAGATCGCGGCGACCGCCCTTCTCGAACGCGGCGACGAGGTCGTCGTGTTCGAGCCGTTCTACGGCTACCACGTGAGCACGCTTCGCACTCTCGGACTGGTGCCGCGCTTCGTCGCGCTCTCACCTCCCGGCGCGGGCGGAAGCTGGCAGCTCGACGACGATGCGCTGCGAAGCGCGATCGGACCGCGCACGCGCGCGATCGTCGTCAACACGCCGTCCAATCCGTGCGGGAAGGTCTTTTCGCGCGATGAGCTCGTGCGTCTCGGTGCAGTCGCCGACCAGCACGACCTGTGGATCTTCACGGACGAAGTCTACGAGCACTTCATCTACGACGACCGCTCGCACACCAGCCCGGCGTCGCTTCCCGGGCTTCGCGAGCGCACGATCACGATGTCGTCGCTGTCGAAGACACTGTCGATCACCGGCTGGCGTCTCGGATGGATGGCGGCCGACCGGCGCTGGGCGAAGGCCTTCGCGCAGGTCAACGACCTCGTCTACGTGTGCGCGCCGACGCCGCTTCAGGTCGCAGCCGCCGCCGGACTTCGCGCGCTCGGACCGGATTACCGCACGCGCCTTGCCCGCGAGCATCAGAGCAAGCGCGACCGCCTGTGCGCGGCGCTGCGGATCGCAGGTCTCACGCCATACGTTCCCGAAGGCGCGTATTACGTGCTCGCCGACGCATCGATGCTTCCGGGCACGACCGGCATGGAGCGGGCAATGCACCTGCTCGCGAGAACGCGGCTTGCCACCGTGCCCGGCGATGCGTTCCACACGGGAGGCCGCGGGCACGACATGCTGCGCTTCTGTTTCGGGAAAACCGACGAGGACCTCGACGAGGCATGCGCGAGGCTCCGCGAGGCGCGGCTTTGATCCACGTCGCACCCGGCATCTCGATCTGCGAGGCCGAGCTCGGCGTCAGCTACGTGCGAAGCAGCGGGCCCGGCGGCCAGAACGTCAACAAGACCAGCACCAAGGCGGTCGTGCGCTGGAACGTGCGCGCATCGCGCGGGCTTCGCGACGACATCAAGGCGCGCTTCCTTGCGCGCTTCGCGTCGCGCATCACCGATGCCGGCGACGTGATCCTGACCAGCGACCGCTATCGCGACCAGCCGCGCAATCTCGAGGACTGCCTCGAAAAGCTCACGCGCATGCTTGCCGAGGTTGCGGTCGCGCCGGTGAGACGGCGGCCGACGCAGCCCGGCCGCGCCGCCCGCGAGCGCCGCATCCATGCGAAGAAGCAGCGCGGCAGCCTGAAATCGCTGCGCGGGCGCATCGACAACGACTAGCCGGGTGCAACCGGCGATCCCGGGCTACGCCGCGGATCTGCGCACACCTGTTCGCCGCACGTCCCGCGCTGGCGATTCCAGCAGGGCGAGAAGCGCCTGCGCCGCAGCCGGCGCACGGACCTTCGCGCCGTCGATGAAAAAGAGGAACACTTCGCGCGGCTGCGATGCGGGCTGCGGTGTCGAATCGACATAAGGCAGACCAGGAGGATTTCTCCCCGCGGCCCATTCCCGCGCTGCGGCGAGGCACGCCTCGAGCTCCTTCGCGGAGTACCCGGCCGGTTCCTCCTCGCGCGCATTGCGAAGCCGCGCGTAGACGAAATCGGCGGTGCAATCGGCGACGTGCGGATATTCCGGAGAGTCGCCGAAGACGACCGCCACTCCGGCCGTCCTTGCCATCGCGAGCAGTTCGGAATTGCGGAAGCTCTCGTGCCGGACTTCGAGCGCGTGGCGAAGCGCGATCCCGCGATACGCCTTCGGCAGCAGCGCGAGGAACGCACGGATCTCGGCGGGATCGAAACGCTTCGTCGGCATGAGCTGCCACAGGATCGGACCGAGCTTGTCGCCAAGCTCGGTGACGCCTTGCGCGAAGAAGCGCTCGACGGCCTCGCCCACTTCGGCGAGGTTTTTGCGATTCGTGCAGATCCGCGACGCCTTGACGGCGAACACGAATCCCGCAGGAACGCTTGCCGCCCACTTTGCAAAGCTGCCCGGCGGCTGCAGCCTGTGGTACGTCGCATTGATTTCGATCGCGGTGACGGCGCGGCTCGCAAACTCGAGCTCGCGCTCGTGCGCGAGGCCCTTCGGATAGAACGATCCGCGCCATGGCGGGTACGTCCAGCCGCCGATTCCGACGTGGATCGCCGCGTCGCGAGCCGCCGGCCGGCTGCGTGCGCCGCCGCTCAACGCGCGCTCCCGCGAACGACTCCGGGCTCGCGCACACGGAACGCCGCCGACTCGAACGCGACCAGCAGCAGTGCGCCCACCGCGTAACCGGCCAGCACATCGGTCGCCCAGTGCACTCCGAGATAGATGCGCGAAAGGCCGATGCCGAGGACCAGCGCCGCAGCTCCGGCGTAAAACGCCCAGCGCAGTCTCGGGACCAGGCGCGCGAGCACGATTGCCATCGCGCCGTAGGACGCGCTCGAGATCAGCGCGTGACCGCTCGGAAAGCTGTAGCTGAGCGGCGCCACGATCTCGAAGAACAGGTCGGGACGAGTCCGGTGAAAATGTGTCTTCAACAGCCAGTTCAGAAAGATCGACGTCGAGACGATCGCAATCAGCAGGAAACACAGCGCACGCGCCCTCTGCCACACCAGGACCGCCGCGAGCGTCGCGGCCAGAATGACGATCGCGCGAATCTCGCCGGCGACGGTAAAGGCCTTCATCACGCGATCCATGCCGTCGGAGTCGAGCTCGTGAACCCGAAGGCTCACGGCGCGGTCGAGCACGGTCGAGTGTCCCTCGCGAACGAAGTCCGCGATCTCGAGAAACGCGATGGCAGCGATCACGCCGAGGCCGAGTGCGACCACGGCTCGCACCGGAACGGACCGCTTGATCCGCTCGGCCGTTTCACCGACCGCCGCTTCGTCCGTGCGAACGGCCTTCGCGTCCGGGCGGCCGGTGCTCTTGCGAGGCATGTCGGCGGAAGCCATGGCTTCGTTCTTACAGGCCGCTGAGCGGGCTGTCGCGTACGCCGGGCTGATTTCTCGAAGATGCGCGGCCGAGTGGCACTCGACTGTGTTGACCTTGCCCGTCGTACCGGATGGAAAACCGCATATGAACGACCGGCATCGCGCCAGCTCCGACCGGCTTCGGGTGGTCGGCATTTACGGCTCCCCGTACAGCCGCAAGCTCGTCGCCGCGCTTCGCTACCGGCGCATACCGTATGCGTGGATCGTCAAGGATTCCGAAGAGGACCGCGGCCTGCCGAGGCCGCGCGTCTCGCTGCTGCCGCAATTGATCGACGGCGAAGGCGACGCGGCCACGGCGGTCACCGACTCGACGCCGATCCTTCGCGACCTCGACAGCAGATACGCGGAGCGCAGCGTTCGCCCCGGCGATCCGGTCGTCGCGCTCGTCGATGCGCTGCTCGAGGACTGGGGCGACGAGTGGCTGACACGGCCGATGTTCCATTATCGCTGGGCGTATGACGACGACATCCGCAAGGCATCGTCGATCCTTCCGCGCTGGTCGAAGCCGTCAAGGTCCGACGACGAGGTCCGCTTCGGCGGCGGGATGTTCGCCGAGCGCCAGATCGGAAGACTCGGCGTGGTCGGATCGAATTCGGTGACCGCTCCGCTGATCGAGGAAAGCTACCGGCGAAGCCTGCGCCTTTTGAGCGAGCACCTCGCTGCCCATCGCTTCCTGCTCGGCGCACGTCCGGCCACGTGCGATTTCGCCGTCTACGGACAGCTCACACAGCTTACCGGCTTTGATCCGACGCCGTCGGCGATCGCGCTCGAAACGGCGCCGCGCGTCGTCGCGTGGGTGCACTTCGTCGAGGATCTGTCCGGCCTCGAGCCGTCGCCCGACGACTGGGTCCGTCGCGACGCGCTGCCCGACACGCTGCGCACCCTGCTCGCCGAAACCGGGCGCGTGCATGTGCCATTCCTCCTCGCGAACGCCGCAGCGATCGATCGCGGCGAGACCGACGTGTCGTGCACGATCGACGGACGAACCTGGACGCAGCAGGTGTTTCCGTACCAGAGGAAATGCCTCGCGTGGCTGCGCCAGGAATACATGGCGCTCGGCCGCAGCGACCGCACGGACGCCGACCGGCTGCTTGCCGGCACCGGATGCGAGGCGCTGTTCGCATGACGGGCACCGCCGCGTACGAACCGTACACGCTCTACGTCTTCGACCTCTCGTACTTCAGCGGGAAAATGCAGGCGTACCTGCGCTACAAGGAGATTCCGCATCGCACGGTCGATGTGAGCTGGCGCGAGCTCGCGTCGCGCATCGCACCGAAGACCGGGCTCGTCGAAGTCCCGGTCGTCGAGCGCGCCGACGGCGTGTTCCTGCGTGACAGCACCGCGATGATCGAATGGTTCGAGCAGCGCTATCCGCACGCGCCGGTCCTTCCGGAGGATCCCGCTGCAAGGTTCGTGTGCCGCCTGCTCGAAGACTATGCCGATGAAGGCCTCTGGCGCCCGGCCCTGTATTACCGGTGGGCGTTCGACAAGGACGCGCTGCTCAATGCGCGTCGCTTTACCGAGGATTTTCTCTCGTATCCGCTGACGCCGAAGTTCGTCATGCGCCGCATGGCGCTGCGGCGGCAGCGCCAGACGTACATGCAGCACGATGGCGTGACCGCGGAGAACCGCGCCGACGTCGAGCGCCACTACCACGACGAGCTTCGCGACCTCGAAGCGATCTTCCGCGAGCGGCCGTTTCTCTTCGGCGCGCGCCCGAGCTTTGCGGATTTCGGGTATTTCGCGTCGATGTTCCGGCACTTCAGCATCGACCCCACGCCGGCCCGCATCATGCGCGACGAAGCGCCGGCCGTTTACGAGTGGGTCGCGCGCATGTGGAACGCCCGTGCATCGAAGATTGGAGACGCCGCGTGGACGCCGGCTCCGGACGGAGTGCCGCCCGGCATCGAGCCGCTGCTTGCGCGCGCCGCACGCCGCTATCTGCCGGTTCTTCATGCCAACGCGCGCGCAGTCGCCGACGGACAAACCCGGTTCGATGCGACAATCGACGGAAAGACCTATCCGAAGCTCGCCGCGGTCCGGTTCCAGGCGTGGCGTCGAAGCGTCCTGCAGAACGCGCTTGCCGAAGTGTCGTCGCCCGGCCTGCGGGAGGTGCTCGCGCGCACGGGCTGTCTCGAGATGCTCGAGAAAGACGGAGTGATCGACGCGAAGTATCCGGCCGGTACGCTCCTTCCGCTCTCGCAGCCGCGATCGATCGGGCTCGCGGATCGAATCCGCATGCAGCTTTTCGGCACTCCGCACCACGAAGAAGCGGGCACCGCCGGCCACTGATGCAGAAGATCGCCGCCACCGCGACCAACCTGTTTCCGCTCTGGGTGCTTGCCGCCGGGGTGGCGGCGCTCGTGCACCCTCCGCTGTTCGCGTGGTTCTCCGGATCGCTGATCGTCTGGGGCCTGGCGGTGATCATGCTCGGCATGGGCCTGACGCTGTCGCTCGATGATTTCCGGCGCGTCGGCGACATGCCGGGCGCCGTCGTTGCCGGTGTTGCCGCGCAGTACCTGATCATGCCGGTGCTCGGCTGGGCGAGCGCAACGCTCTTTGCGCTGCCGGCGCCGCTTGCCGTCGGCGTCATTCTCGTCGGCTGCTGCCCGGGCGGAACGGCGTCGAACGTGGTCTGCTACATCGCGCGCGCCAACGTCGCGCTGTCTGTCGTGCTGACTTCGATTTCGACGTTCGTTGCGATCGTCATGACGCCGCTTCTTACCCAGCTCCTCGCCGGTGCGCTCGTCGAGGTCGACGCGTGGGGGCTGTTCGTCAGCACGCTTCAGGTGATCCTGCTGCCGGTTGCCGCGGGCCTGGCGCTCAATCACCTCGCGCCGCGCGCGGTTGCCCGCATACTGCCGGCGGCTCCGCTGATCTCGGTCGCGGCGATCGTGCTGATCTGCGCGAGCATCATCGCGCAGAGCGCCGACGCGCTGCGGGCCTCCGGGCTGCAGCTTGCCGGAGCGGTCTTCACGCTCCATGCCGGCGGCTTCGCGCTCGGATACCTGTTCGGCAAAGTCTTCGGCTATGACGAGATGGTTTCGCGCACGATCTCGGTCGAAGTCGGCATGCAGAACTCGGGGCTCGGAGCGGTGCTCGCGCGCCGGCATTTCGCCGATCCTCTGACCGCACTTCCGGCTGCCATCTCGGCGACGTTCCACTCCGTGATCGGAAGCGCGCTCGCGGCATGGTGGCGACGCACGCCGTCATGAAGAGACAGCGAATTTTTCGGCGACAAAATGCACCTGCCCCCTTTTTGTCCGCGATACGCGTGATACGAAAGATCCACGATGGCTGATCCGGTATATCGCTCGCAGATCGACAGGTGGCTTCTCACGGTATTCGGCGTCTCGAGCGCCGTCAGCCTGCTCGCCGCGATCGGAATGTTTTTCATGGGCGCCACCGCGAGCACGCTGTTGATGGTTCCGATTCTGGTCGCCACGTTCGGCCTGCCGTGGTGGATCGTGCTGACGACCGACTACACGGTGACCAACTACAGCATCGAGATCCGCAGCGGCCCGTTCCACTGGTCGGTGCCGCTTCGCGACATCTCGCGGATGGAGTTCACGCGCAGCCCGCTGTCGAGCCCTGCGCTGTCGCTCGACCGGCTGCGCATCCAGTACACGGCCGGCAAGCTCATCATGATCTCTCCCGAGAATCGCGAGAAGTTCCTGGCCGACCTGCGAAGACGCGGCGTCCACGCCGAAGTGAGCCGCTGATCTCCGCAGCGCACCGGGCAGCCGGTCATACTTCCGGATTCTCCGGATACTTCTGGTAGTAGAAGATCGTCGTCTCGGGGGCGTCGCGGCAGTTCGAGCGGATCGAGTAGAGATCGCGCGGCAGCTTGAGATCTCCCTCCCACTGCCCCGAGGGAAGACGCCAGAACAGCACGCTCTGGGCGTCTTTCCCCCGCCATTTTCCCGAGAACATCTGCCGCAGCGGCTTGCCGTCCTTGTCCGTGGCCGGATCGGTTCCGACATCCAGATCGACGACGAACTCCTGTCCCATCGCATTCCAGCGAATTTCCACGACTTCGTGCGGCTTGCCGTCCGCCGCCGTTTCGGTTCGCCGATTCTCCGTGACGTGCACGACCTCGGTCTTCTCGGCGACTTGAGCGAACCACTTCGTCTCGCGCTCGCAGTCGGCCTTGGGAATATCCGAAGCCGCGAGAACGGGCGGCGCAGCCAGAATCGATCCTGCGATCAGCAACAAACTGCCCAGGCGCATCATCGGCCTCCTTTTCCGCACGTCACGGAGTCCTTCGCCGACCCGTTCTCCCGATGCCTGCGGTCAGTTGCCGCAGGCAGGCGGGTAGTCGATCGGAGAGCATACCGAATAGTCGAGCAGAGCGTTCGCGTCACTCGAATTCAGCGCTCCGAACGGCGGGAACACGTCGGCCAGGTGCGAATAGCTCACCGGATTTGCCTGCCCGACCGCCAGTTTCAACGCGATCAGCGCGTCCGTCGGATTGACGGGCTGGGGGCCGCCGTCCGGACACGGCACCGGGGAGATTTTCGCATCCGCGTTCACGTCTCCACAGTATATCGGCGTGCGGCAGGCTGCGGTCGCGTTCACTCTCGAATTCATGAGATTGACTGCACAAGTGGAATATTGCGGAACGGTCGAGTCGCCTACGACCGGTGACATCAGGGTCTTTGCATCGGGACAGCCCGTCGGCGCCGAGCAGCCCGGTCCCGGAACCGGCCCGTCGTGGCATGCGCCGAACACATGGCCCAGCTCATGAGCGAGTCGCGCGAAACGCGCATAGGCCGAGCCGGTGGTCTCGATGACCGCGGCCGAATTCGCCGAGCAGAGGCCTCCGGTTCGCGCGATTCCGGCGATCCTTCCGGATTCGGGCGGCGACTTGTGAAGCCCGGTTCGCGACACCAGAAGCGTCGCGATCCTGTCGCTGCCGTAGAACTGGCCGCCGAGGCACGACGATGAAGCCTTGCACGCGATCACCGACGAAAGCAGCAGCCCGCCATCGGTTTCGGTCGGGTTCGTGAATGGAGGCGACGGCAGGTTCTGGTGCAGCACGGCCCATCCGTGACTGAGCGCGACGCCATAGGACGAGACCTGCTGCTGCATCGCATTGGACGTTGCGTAGTGCATCGCAAAGATCTCATCCCCGATCACGTTGTCGTCCTGGCCGCGCGCGAGCCAGTAATCGCTGGCCGCGACGTAACGGACGTCGTACTTGACGATCTGGCCGTTGAGCACGACATGCCTCGGCGTGTCGTCTGCAGCGGATGGCGCATCCTCGTCGGCGGCGAGATCACCGCAGCCGGCGGGACGCAGAAACTCCTCGGTGTCGTCCTCGCGGAACACGTAGCTTGGGGCCTCGTCTTCGCCTTCGACGAGCTCGCGGTGTTCAGACGGATCGCTCCAGCCGGACGGTTCGAGCATGTAGGTCCCGCCTTGGAGCTCGATCCGACCGCCCCAGCCGTCGGACTCGGTCCTGTACAGCGTGACGAACGAGCTGCGGTCGCTGGTCTCGCGACCGACGTAAAACCGCGTGCCGTTGCGAACGACCGGCTGTGACTGCCACGAACCGTCGGGCAGCTGCTCGAGCACCGCGCCGTCGTCGAGCACCGGTTCGTACTCCGCCAGGCGAAGCCGCATGTCGCGGCCTTCGACCCGCACGCGCGCGTTCAGCATGCTGGTCGGCCCGAGAATTTCCTCGAGCCTCGGATCGACTCTCCGATCGACGGCATCTCCACGCGCCGCACGCAGGGCTTTCGATTGCGAAACCAGCTTCGCCCGCAGCACGTGCAGCGACGTCTGCGAGTAAGTCCGCGGCGTCGCCGAAACCGGCTGTGCATCGACCGCACGCGCGGTGGTCAATGCGATGGCAGCCAGGAATGAAGCATATTTCCGTTTGTTCATGGCCCGGATCCTCCTTGAATCGAGGACCGGGATACTGCCGTGCGAGGGCGCGCGGCAATGCACGCGATGTGATGATTGGTGTGCCGCTTGCGTCGTATCAGCGCGTCGGTCTCGACGTCATCGCGCTTTTCAATGGACTTTTTCGAAGTCGCGCAGCCGCAGAACCCAGCGCCACGGGAGCGCTTTCCATTCTGCAGTGAGCGATGCGACCTCGCTGCCGACGGTCACCTGCGTCGTCATCGTGCGCAGCGTGGCAGCCGAGAAATCGCCGTACGCGCGGACGCGGAAGACCACATATGACATGCCCTTGACGGGTTTCACCTCGACGCTGACTTTCCACAATCCTTCGCGCGAGCTCGCTTCTCCGAGAAAGCGCGCGCTCAGATCCCTGAAAGAATAGCGGCCTCCGCCGGTCGCGTTCGGATCGAGGTCGCCGACTCCGAGCGACGCGCGATAGATCGGCTGCTTCGCATTCGAGAGCTCGATCTCGAACCCGCTCGCGAGAGGATCGGGGGTTCCTTCGAGCAGGAATCGGCCATGGACCCAGAACATGTCCGGGGCATCGGGGCCGTGGAACTGGATCTCGGCAGGATCCGACCGCACCCGTTCGCAGAACTGGTCGTAGCGGCAGTCTTCGCCGCAGACCTTGCCGCGGCCGGAACCCTTGTTGCAATCGCGATCGAGGCAATCGACGGCGCCGTCGTGATCGTCGTCGAGCTGGTTGTTGCAGTCTTCATAGGTCCCGGCGCGCGCCGGAGGATCGCATTCCTCGAGACCGGTGACCTCGCGGTCGCCGCAGACGCAGCGCGAGAAATCGCTGATGCAGCCGTCGGCCGACTCGCTGCAGGTCTCGACGGAGCACACCGTTCCGTCATCGCGGCATCGCACCGGTTCGCCTTCCTGGCAGCCGGAGGACGCGTCGCAGGTCTCGCGACCGTCGCAGTATCGCCCATTGTCACACCGCGAATCCTCGACGCTGTGCATGCATTCGTCGCGCGCTTCGCTGCACCAGTCTTCGGTGCAGTCGATGCCGTCGTTGCAGGCAGGCGCGGCTGCAGTCTCGCAGCCGATCGCTGGATCGCAGGTCTCGCTGCCGGTGCAGAAAAGGCCGTCGTCGCACCTGGCCGCGCTCGGAGCATGATCGCAGGCGTTGGTCGCTTCATTGCAGCTGTCGACCGTGCACGCGACCGCGTCGCCGCAGGCTATCGCGACGCCGGCGCGGCACGCGCCGTCCGCGCAGACTTCGTTTCCGTTGCAAAACAGCCCGTCGTCACAGTCGCCGTCGGCGATGCAACCGATACAGGCATTGCCGGTTTCGTCGCAGACCGCAGCACCGGCGCAAGGGGGATTCCCGGATACGCAGCCGGCCGCCCCACAGACCTCCGCACCGTTGCAGAAGGAGCCGTCGTCGCAGGTGCCGTGCTCGGCCACGCGAACGCACCGGTCGTCCGCTTCGTCGCATGCATCCAGCGTGCATGCGACGCCGTCATTGCAGTCGCGAAGGATTCCCGCACGGCAACCGGCAGCGGGATCACACGCTTCGTCACCGTCGCAGAAAAGCCCGTCGTCGCACAGCGCGTCCGTCGGGGCGTGGTCACAGGCGTTCGCGCTTTCGTCGCAGTGGTCGATCGTGCACGCGATGCCGTCGTTGCACTGCGGCGCGGCGCCGCCGATGCATCCGTCGCTTTGGTCGCAACGCTCCGCGCCGGTGCAGAACAGGCCGTCGTCGCAGGCCGCATCGACAGGAGCATGCCCGCAGGAATCGGTGGCCTCGTCGCAGATGTCGTCGGTGCAGGCTACCCCGTCGCTGCAGTCCGGCGCCGACCCTTCGATGCAGCCGTTCGCCGCATCGCAAATCTCCAGGCCGTCGCAGGACAGATCGTCGTCGCACAGCGAATCGCGCGCGTCATGGACGCAGACGTCGTCGAGCTCGTCGCAGTCGTCGATGGTGCAGTCGACCGTATCGTCGCACGATCGGGCCTCGCTTCCGCCACAGAACCCGAGACTGTTGCAGCTTTCGCCGTCAGTACAGAACAAGCCGTCGTTGCAGGGAACGCCGCTCAGTGCCTTGTGCGAGCAGATACCCGGCACTTCACACTGGTCAGCGGTGCACGAATTGCCGTCGTCGCAATCGGCGTGTCTCGAGCACTCCGAGTACAGGATGCAGTCGTCCGGATCGGAGTTCGGCGACATCGATGGAAACGAGCAACTGTCGAGAATCCGCAGCGTGCTGCTCGTGATGCCGAAGTCGTCGAGATCGATCGCGCACAACAGCTCGCTGTCGAAAGGATATTCGTCTCCGGGTCCGTTGGACGCTGCCGGGCTGAACGGATCGGTGTCGGGATGGCGGACTTCGCACGCGGTGTTGTGCGCGCCGAAGATCTGCACGCTCGACATGCACCGGTCGGGCTTCGTGTCGATGCAACGGAAGAGGCGAACCATGCCGAGGAACGTCGGACCGCCGTCGTCGCCGCGCAGGGTCGCGCACACGGCATAGTTCACGAACGCGTCGTCATCCACGTTGAGGAGAAAGCAGATGTCGATCGTGTTGGCGCCGCCGGATTCGATCTCGTCGCTGTTCGTCAGCGCGTAAAGCTCGAACGGCGAGCCGTCGGCTTCTTCCACGCAGAACTCGGTGACGTCGCGCTGTCCGGGCCGATCGTTGGCGCCGCCGGTATCGACCTGGCAGCTTTCGGGAACGGGGTAGCCCTGCGCGCGGGCGCTGAAGACGGGGACCAACGTCGCGAGGGCCGCGACGATCGCGCAGCGTAGGACTCTGGAAACCCGACAGGCATCGGGCGCGGTTCGAGGGGATGTGAGAGTTTTCATTGGCGCTCCTTGCCTGTCCCTCCACAGACCGGATTTCCGGTTTACTTAGAATGAACTCAGCAAAGAGGATGCCACGGCGCTGCAACTGTCCGCGCGCGGGACGCTGCGCGGATTCTCATGATTGCCGCGCACTTGGAGGCGCCGGCCAACGCGGGAAAACCGCCGGAAGGTTTTCTCTGGGCGTCTCAGGCAGCTTTGGGAAGAACCGCGACGCCATGTTCCTGTTTTTGAAACCGCCGGTGCTGAGCCGGCGGCCGGGTCCCATCGAGGAAGTCGACTGCTTCTCGAGGCGGACCGGCGCGCGTCTACGATCGGAAGGGGCAAATAAAAAGCGCGCATCGACTGCTCGATGCGCGCCTGCCTGTCCCAGCGATCTCCCGCTTACGCGGTCAGTACAAGATGAGGTAGTACATCGCCAGGACTGCTGCGGCGATCGTGAAGGGTACGCCGACGACGAGCCACTCGAGTCGATGCGCAGCCTCGTCGTGGAACATGTCCGGCTGGTTCTCGTTCATTTTCGTGACGTTCATGTTGCACCTCTCTTCGCGCCCGACTTGACGCCGTTTGGCCGTACGCGTTCCAAAGCTAGGCAGCGCACGTCGGCTGTCAACCGCGAGCGTCCCTCACTTCGGTGCTGCGGTCGGGAACTGGTGAGTGCTAATTGACCAGCCTGGTCTTGAGCTCGCGCCCGCCTTTCGACCAGCTCGCTTCGAGAAACGGTACGCGCCACTCGCGATCGGCTGCGTCCTTCACGATGAAAAGAAACAACCCTGTGCGCTTGTCGCGCGATTGCTTCGTCCAGCTTACGAGGCCGCTTTCAAACGAATAGTCCGTCGCGGCGGGATCCGTGCTGAAATATTTGTACGAGATGTCGGGACCCTGAACCAGGCTCTCCGGAAGTACGCTCGTTTCCTCGGCGCTATCCGTATCGACGAAAATCGTCCGCACGGTTTTCAGCGGATACCCGGCTCCCACTGTGAGCGTCAGGTAGAGCGGGCCCGGATATGCGTCGATCGTTTTCCTCGCGTTCGCGCGTTCGGCTGCGGGAGAATCCAGGATCACGCGCACGGCGTCCGCCGACAGGCGCTGCTCGTCGGTTCGCGGATTCGAGAAGTCGCCTCTTGCTTCGAACTGCACCGTGGGAGCGCGAAAGATCTTGTCGAAGATCGGCAGGTCGGGAGCCGGAATGATCTTGGAGTCGTCGTCGAAAACCGACGTGCACCAGTCGTCCTCGCGATTGCGTTTGCAGGCCTCGTGGGCGTCCTCGAGCCGGGCGAGATAGCGCCGCAGCGTCGGCTTCATGTAGTTCGAGATGAGCTTCGCGTTGCCGTCGCTGATCAGCGGGCGAAGCTGGCTCGCCGGTTTCTCGAGATCCTCGATCAGGCTGAGCCTGGCGGACGCGCGCTTGTACTCTTCGGAGATCGCGATCAGCCGCTGATAGTCGAGCGGCTCTTCCACATACGCGGACTTGTCCCAGCCGAACTGCTCCATCGACGCCGACACGTACTCGACGGCCGCCGCGTTGCTCTCGCTGAACGACTTCAAGTACTCGGCCAGGCTCTTCTTGATCGAATCGAGCCCGGCATCGGTTGCGGCTTCGGCGATCACCACCGAATTGAGACCGCCGAGGCCGACGCCTCCGGTGCTGACGATGTCGACGCTGAGGCGTCCTTCCTTCGCGGACTTCTTCAGCTCCGAGTTGAACTGCTGCTGGACGGACGCCGAGATCGGGCCGTAAGCGGCCGATCCGCCGAGCGAGAGCTCGAGCGCGCGCTTGAGCTCGTCGGTGCGTGTGTTCAAGGTCAGGATCGCAGCAACCGAAGCACCACGGCGTTCGATGCTGACGAATTCGGTGCCACAGAACTTCGCGAAGTCGGCGGGGGAGCTCACGCGCCGTTTCGCGTCTTCGGTCAGTGAAGCCCCCGCTTTCAGACCCCAGCGTCCGAAATCCGTCGTCGCGTTGACGACGACGCGGACGCTGTGAGCATCGGTGGTTCGCGCAGTCGTCGCCTTGATGCCGCTGCTCGCCTTGGCGTCGAGGTAGGCTGCTTCGGCGCGCAATTCGTAACCGATCGACTCGTAGAGCGAGCGGTCGGACGTGACGTACGTTTGCGAGAACGTCGTCAGCGGCGGGCCCGGATCGAGACGGACAGGCACGAAGTCGATGCAGCCTTCCTTCGCCGCAAACAGGTCGTTCGGCGAGAAGCCCCTGCCCAGAGCCAGGGTCAGACGCGGGTGATACCGGTACGTGTCGGCAAATGCGTTGCCGCTGCCGGCAACCAGCACCAGGACGGCAACTGCAATTTGTGCGAGCACGAGCATCACGTTCCGGAGCGGGTCAGCCTTCCGCACCTTCGAGGCAGTGCCGGATCCAACGCGTCGTGATCTTCTCCGACAGCGAGTTCTGCCCGAGGCGGTCGCGCAGGCCCGCGAAGTCGACATGGTCGAGATCCTGGTCCTGGTTGAAGCACGAGAACACGTACGTCGTCTTGCCGGTGGCCGGATCGCGGTGCGGCTGCAGGCACTGCGCGCAGATCTCCTTCATCATGCACTGCATCGGCGAGTTGATGGAGCCGATTCCGCAGTGTCCGGGCTTGAGATACGGCGCGAGCAGCGTGTGCCGCGACTCTGCGACGGCTGCCATCATGCGATCCGATCCGATCGCGATGATGCGCGACGCATCCGCGAGCGACAGCGGCGCCGCGCCGAGCGCACCGGTCGCATACGCGTGCATCGCCTGCACGACGTTGCCGACGAACGTCTTGTCGCCGTCGCGCGTCGGCTCGAAGCCGGGCGCTTCGTCCGAGCACCAGATCACGATATCGGCTGCGTTCTCGATCTCCTCGACCTTGTAGCGGTCGATCGCCTTCTTGTAGGCAGCAAAGTAGATGACCTTCGTGCCGGCGCGGCGCAGCGCCTGGCCGATCGAGAACAGCACCGCATTGCCGAGACCGCCGCCCGCAAGGATTGCCGTCTGGCGCTCGATGATGTGTGTCGGAGCTCCCGTCGGTCCCATCAGCACCACCGGCTCGCCTTCGCGCAGCAGCGAGCACAGGCTCGATGAGCCGCCCATCTCGAGCGTGATGGTCGAAACCAGGCCCTTGTCGGGGTCGACCCACGCACCGGTGAGCGCGAGACCTTCCATCTGCAGCTTGGTGCCGCCGACTTCGGGCGCGAGCGTCTCGAAGTTCTGGAGCCGGTAGAACTGTCCCGGCTGGAATCGCCTTGCGGCAGCGGGCGCGCGCACCATCACTTCGATGATGGTCGGCGTCAGGCGGTCGACGCGCTCGACGGTCGGCCGGAACTCGTACGACATCCTCGCAAAGAACCCGCGTGCCGTTTCCGGCGAATTCGGCGGGCGCCGCGCGAGCACGCGGCTCACGACCGGATAACCCTGCTTGGCCGAGCCGAGCGCCTTGACGACGTTGCCGAAGAACGACGGATGCACGTCGCCGAAGAAGCTCACGAAACGCCCGTCGGGAAGCCGGCTGAGCAGCACGTCGGCGCGGTCCGGCTTGCTCAGCTGCATCGCAGGCTTGACGGGATTCCCGAGCTCGTCGCACGCGCGGAAGTATTTGCCGTCGAGCTGGAAGTGATCTTCGTCCTCGCGCGCGAGCACCGTGTTCGGCTGCGTGCCGGCGGCGACGAAGACCGTCCGAGCCGGGAGCCGGACTTCGCCTTCGGCCGCGACCCAGCGCCCGTCGGCGCTGTGCACCTGGCGCTTGAAGCGGATGGCTTCGACGCTGCGGTTCGCGTCGATGTCGATCGCAATCGGAGACAGGCATTCGGTAAAGATCGCGCCCTCCTCGAGCGCTTTCTCGACCTCTTCGTGATTGAGCGTGTACGACGGGCTGTCGATGAGGCGCCGGCGATACGCAATGGTCGCGCCGCCCCACGACTTGAGCAGCGCGGAAAGACGCGGCTCTTCGCCTGCAGCCTTGGCACGCGCACGCTCGGCACGGATGGCGGCGGCGTGCGCGAGGAACTCCTCGGCAACCGCGTTGTCGGACGCATCCCACCACTCGCGTACGGACGCCTCGCCGGATTTCTCGACGAGCTTCTCGTAGCGCTGCGCAAATTTTTCGACCTGCACCACGTAGTACGCAAGCGATTCGGTCGCGGTATCGATCGCGGTCAATCCGCCGCCGACCACGACGACCGGAAGCTGCATCTGCATGTTGGCGATCGATTCCGGCCTGGCCGCACCCGTAAGCTGCAGCGCCATCAGGAAGTCGGACGCGATGCGCACGCCGCGCGCGAGCCCGTTCGGGATGTCGAGCACGGTCGGCTTGCCGGCGCCGATGCAGATGGCCACGTGGTCGAAGCCGAAGCGCATCGCTTCATCGAGGGTGAGCGTGCTGCCGAAGCGCACGCCGCCGATCATCGAAAACGCCGCGCGCCGCTCGAGCAGCAGGCGGATGATCTTGAGGAAATTCTTGTCCCAGCGAACCGTGATGCCGTATTCGGCGACACCGCCGAAGCCGGCCATGACGCGGTCGCCGAGACGCTCGTACAGGCAGTCGACCTCGCGGATCGGCACGAACGGCGAGCGCGAGCCGTCGTGCCGCACGCCGCAGATCTCCTTCGGCAGCGGCTCGATCTTGAGCCCGTCGATCGCGACCACGGTGTGGCCGTCCTGCATCAGATGATGCGAGAGCCCGAAGCCGGCCGGGCCAAGGCCGACGACGAGAACCTTGCGGCCCGTCTCCTCCTTCGGAAGCGGGCGCTCGATGTTGAGCGGATTCCACTTGGTCAGCAGCGAGTAGATCTCGAAGCCCCACGGCAGCTCGAGCACGTCCTTTAACGTTCGCGTCTCGGCCTGCGGGATGTCGACCGGCTCCTGCTTCTGGTAGATGCACGACTTCATGCAGTCGTTGCAGATGCGGTGGCCGGTCGCGGCCGCCGTAGGATTGTCGACGGTGATGATCGCGAGCGCGCCGATCGCATGGCCTTCGACCTTGGCGGTGTGAAACTCGGAGATCTTCTCGCCGAGCGGACATCCGGCCAGGGTCACGCCGAATGCGGATTTCTTGTAAGCGCCGACGGCTTCTCCAGCCGCAGGCTTCTCGCGCAGCCCCTTCGAACAGGAATCCTTCTGCTGGTTGTGGCACCAGATGCAGTAGTTGGCCTGGTCGAGCGCACCCACCAGATCCGTGCCGCGATCGGTAAGATCGAAGCCTTCGCGATGGCGTTCGTACTCCGGATCGATCGAGTACGAAACCACGCCGTCTTTTTCCGCGCGCACGCCGTGGTGCATCAGGTGCATCGGATCGGTCTTCTTCGGCGTGTGGAAGAGCACGCCGTCCTTGTGGCGGGCGCGGCCGGCTTTCGAATGCAGCGCCCACGCCGCGTAGCGCGTCGCCGCATCGATGCTGCCCGCCCACGATTCGGCGCCGTTCAGCCAGTGCGTGAGTTGCCGGGCGAATGCCAGCTCGAACGCGTGCAGGTCGTCGCTGGGATCCTTCCCGACGGCCTCGCGGATCTCGACCGTGAGCGCGGCGCCGTCGAACGCCGACGCTTCCGCCGGAGAAACCTGGCTGACCGGCTTGCGCTGCACGAACTGACGCTTGATCTCGAAGAGCGGGACGAGATCGAGATGGCGCTGGCGAAGAGCAGCGAGCTCGGCCTGGATGCCGAACAGCTCGCCGACGAAGTCGTCGAGATACGGAGCCAGCGCGAGCAGCAGCGCCGATTCTTCCTTGGCCGGCAGCGAGGACGGGTTGTCGCGCGCGGCGCGCAGGCGGGCTGCGACGCCGGCGTCCGCGCTTTCGAGCCGCGTCAGGAACTCCGAATCGAGACGGACGAGTCCGCTGCGGTTGTAGAGGTCGTCAAAGGACAGGCCAAAGGCCAGGTCGAGTCTGTCGGGCATCGTCCGGAATCCTCGCCACGGCCGTGGCTGCGAGGCGGCGTGGGACCGTGCCTGTACGGCAGCTTCGCAACGTCTTCAACCAACGCTGCCGCGGCGGGACGAGCCGTCGTGCGCTGCTCAGCGCGCCGGTGTCACGATTTTTTCTTTCCGCTGGCGACGATCGCCTCGGCGATCTCGCTGCTGAGCCTTGCCAGCACGCGGCTGTGTGCGGCAGCCAGCGCGTCGTAGCCCGGCGTGCTTACGGACTCTTCGGCGACGGTGTGGCCCGAGCGCGCGACTCCGGCGACAGCCGTCGGCGTAACCGTCCACAGCGCATCCACGGTGACTGCTTTTCCGGGAATCGAGTCGAAACGCTGCACGTTGAGAATCACCCGATGCGTTGCGCGGAAGTTCGCGACCGGAGCGACCGCGACATCGTGGGTCGCCAGCAGCACCGCGAGGTTTCCTGCCACCGTACGCGCGATGCCGTCGCCGAGCGGCGCGGCCCAGCAGTTGAGCTCGTCGATCGCGATCTGATTCGGGGCGATCTGCACGACGAACTGCGGGCGGTCGACCGACGGCGGAATCTCGACGGGACCGACGAGGATCGAGTAGTGCGCGGCCGGCGCCGGTCCCGGCGTCGCGAGCGAAGCCAGCGTGTAGAACTGCGTCGTCGCCGACGAGCACCCGATCGCGGCGAATGCCAGCAGCGAATACGCCAGTTTGTTCCTGATCACTTGGAATCCTCCGTCTTGCCGCGAATGAGCGACTCGGGATGGCGTGCGAGATAGTCGGTGAGCACGCGTATCGACCGCGCCGCCTGGGCCACTTCCTGGAGCGTGTTGGTGAGGTCGGCATTGAACGCCGAATTCGGCTCGAGCATCTTGTTGGTGCTGTCGAGCGTGCCTTGCGCGCTCGACACTGCACCGCGCGCGCCGACCAGCGTCCTGTTGAGCTCGGCGACTGCTTTCTGAACGTCGCTGCCGATCGCATCGAGGGGCAGCCGGTCGACCTTGTCGATGATGCGGCCGACGCTGGCTTCCATCGCATCGAACGCGCCGGGCATCGTCGGCAGCTGCACCGGTTGCTGCGACCAGTCGAGCTTGACCGGCGGCGCGTCGGTGAACGTGTCGAACGCGATATACATCGCGCCGGTGAGCAGGCTGCCGCTTCGAAGCTGCGCCCGCACTCCATGCGAAATGAGGTTGTCCATCAGCCTCTGCCGGACGGCGGCGACGTCGGTTCCGGCCGGCAGGTCGGTGATCGCGACTCCGAGCCGCTGGACATCGAGGCGGATCGTGACCGGCACCGAGAATTCGAAAGTCTCGGCGTTCAGGCGCGCGTCGAGCGAGACGACCTCGCCGATCGGCATGCCGTGAAACTCCACCGGCGCACCGGCTGCAAGGCCGCGCACCGATTGCGTGAAGATGAGCTGATAGGTCTGCGGATCGTGAGCAGGCGGACGAAACGCGGCGGCACGATCGTCGTAGAGCGAGAAGACCGTGTCCTCTGCAGCCTCCTCGCGCACGGCCCCGTCCGCCGGGGTTTCGAAGGCGATTCCGCCGATCAACACCGAGAGCAGTGACTGGGTCTGAACCGACAGTCCGGACGCCGAAAGCGACACATCGACGCCGCTCGCGTTCCAGAAGCGGGTGTTGGCATTGACGTACTGGTCGTACGGCGCATTGACGTAGATCCGGACGATCATCGTCTGGCCGTCCTTGTCGAGCTCGTACGAAGCCACCTGCCCGACTTCGAGCCGCCGGTAGAACAGCGGGACGCCGGTATCGAGCGAGCCGAGGTCCGGAGTCTTCAGCGTGAAGAAGCGGCCCGGCACGTCGGCGTACACGACCGGCGGCGACTTGAGCGCGACGAAATGCTTCTCCTTCTTGCCTCTCTGGCTGCCGCGGCCGAAGTCGAGGGCGATGTAGGATCCGGAGATGAGCGTGCTGAGCCCGCTCACGTTGGCGCCGGAGATGCGCGGCTTCACTACCCAGAACCGCGTATCGTCGAACAGAAACTTCTCGCTGCCGGGCTCCATCTTTGCGGTGCCGCGCACCAGATGCTCGTCGCCCTCGAGAGCCACGCTGTCGAGCGTCCCGACCTCCACTCCCTTGAACTTGATCTTGGTCTTGCCGGCCTCGAGGCCGTCGCCGGTCCGGAAATCGATGGTGATCGTGGGCCCCTCGCTCATGATGCGTGTGACGGCAACCCACGCACCGAGCGCCATGGCTACGATCGGTACGATCCATACGGCCGACAGCCGCGTGCGCTTCTTCGGAACCGCGCGGGCTTCGGGCATCTCGGACGATTCGGGCAGGAAAGGATCAGCCATCAAAGACCTCGAGGGTTGGAGGAATCCCAGATCAGTCGCGGGTCGAACGATTCCACGGCCAGCATCGTCAGGACGACCACGGCCGAGAAAAAGAACACGCCGGGAGCCGGTCCCACCGACATCAGCGGCTGCAATTGCACGAGCGCCGCCGTGAACGCCGCGACGAAGACATCGACCATCGACCAGCGGCCGATCAGGTCGACGATGCGATACAGGCGCGTGCGCTGCTCGTTGTTCTCGACCGATCCTCGCCGCACGCTGATCACGAGAAAGACGAGCGCGAGGATCTTCGCGCTCGGGATCATGATGCTCGCGAACAGGACGATCAGCGACAGCGGCCAGCCGGTGGGTGACCAGAGCAGCACGACTCCCTGCAGGATGGTGTCGGTCTCGGTGCCGGTCGCCGTAGTCGTCGTCATGACCGGCAGAACATTGGCGGGGATGTAGCAGACGGCGGCAGCAATCAGGAAAGCGATGGTGCGCTGGAGGCTGTCGCGCTTGCGGAACTCGACGTGCGCGCCGCAGCGAGGACAGCGGCCTTCGGCCGCGCCGCCGGGCGCACGCGACAGCAGGCCGCAGCCTTCGCAGCTGTGCAGCCCGTGAGCCATCGCCGAAGTGCCGGCGACGTTCATGATACGACCCGGACCGCCGCAGCGGGCACGTGGTCCGGTTGCTCGCGATTCGCCCACTCGACCCGGTCCCACACGTCGCGCGAATCGAAGTTGGCCTGGATGGCGGCGAACAGCAGCACCAGAAAGCCGAGCGCGAAAAGCGCCAGTCCCGGAATCACGGTCGCGAGCTCGGCGATCTTGATCAGCGCGACCAGCACGCCGAGCAGCATGACCTCGATCATGCTCCAGGTGCGCGTGAACGGATGATGACGAAGCAGAGTGCCGACCCAGTGCGGAGGACGCGGCTTGTGGGCGGCAAGGATGATGATGAGCATCATCCCGATCTGCAGGGCCGGCGCGACGACGGCGGCGAACATCACGAGCATCGCGACGATCTTTTCGTTGTCGCGCCAGAGCTGCATCGCGCCGCCGAACACGGTCGTCGAGGCGTGGTGACCCACCGCCGACAGGCTCAGCATCGGGACAGAGTTGGCGACCACGTACGTGAGCATGGCCGCGAGCGTCAGTGCGAGGGTACGATTGAGGGAATCGTCCCGCCTGCGCCACAGCTCCCGGTCGCAGCGCGGGCAGCGCGCCGATCCGCCCGGTTCGACGTCGGGCAGGCGCTGCACGAGGTCGCATTGCAGGCAGGCGAGCAGCCTCGGATCGCGAAGGGGCTCATTGTACATGGCAGCGCATACAAGCATTCGCGCCCATTTGAGAAAACCCGCCCCCCGCCGGAGAACAGCGAACGCGAACAAGGAGCATTTATGGACCTTCTCATCGTGCGCCATGCGATTGCCGTCGAGCACACGGACTGGAAAGGACGACCGGACGGCGAGCGGCCTCTGACCGACAAAGGCCGCGACCTGATGAAGCGAAACGCGGCTGGTCTCGCGGTCGCGTTTCCAAACCTGGATCTCATCGCAACGAGCCCGCTCGTGCGTGCGGCCCAGACCGCGGCGGTGCTGAAGGGCGCCTACAAAAACGCCAGAGTGGAAGAAGTCCCGGCGCTCACGTCGGGAGCCGAGAAAGGCGAGATCGCTGCGTGGCTGAAAAAGCGGCAGCCGGTGCAGCAGGAGAGCGAACAGGCTGCGGCAGCCGCGCATCAATCCGGCCAGCGTATTGCGCTCGTCGGCCACGAACCCGACCTGGGGCAGCTGATCTCATGGTTGATCACCGGCCAGACCAGGACTCCGTTCGAGATGCGAAAAGGCGGCGCATGCCTGCTCCGGTTGACCGAGCCTCCGGGCCCGGGCAGCGCCGTGCTGCGATGGTTCCTTCCGCCGTCGCTGCTGCGAAAGCTCGGGCGCTGACGGAAAACATCGCGCCGGCGGATGCCGGCTGGATCGCACAACGTCGCTCGATCTCGCGCGGGCTGGCGCGGTGCACGAAGTCGTGCGAGCGGGTTGCTTTCTCTCGCGTCCTCGTCAGGAAATCGCGTCGAACCGACTTCCCCCAGCCTGAGGATCCGACATGAGCTCGACCGCCCAAACGAATCCGATCTCACCGAGCGAGCTCGAGCGGCTCTGCATCGACACGATCCGCACGCTCGCAATGGATGCTGTCCAGAAAGCCGACTCGGGCCACCCGGGAACGCCGATGGCGCTCGCCCCGGCGGCGTACGTGCTGTGGTCGAAGATCCTTCGCTACGATCCGAAGAATCCGCTGTGGCCGGACCGCGACCGTTTCGTACTGTCGTGCGGTCACGCGTCGATGCTGCTGTATTCGGTGCTCTATCTGACCGGTTACGAGATCTCGCTCGACGACATCAAGAGCTTCCGCCAGCTCGATTCGAAGACGCCGGGACATCCGGAACGCGGAATGACGCCCGGCGTGGAAGTCACCACCGGGCCGCTCGGCCAGGGCGTCGGCAATGCCGTCGGAATGGCGATCGCCGAACGACTGCTCGCGAAGCGCTTCAACCGCCCCGGTCATGCGATCGTCGACCATCGCACGTGGGCGTTCTGCAGCGACGGCGACCTGATGGAAGGCGTCTCGTGTGAAGCCGTCTCGCTTGCCGGACATCTGCAGCTCGGAAAGCTCGGCCTTCTCTACGACGACAACCACATCACGATCGAAGGCGACACCGCGCTCGCGTTCAACGAAGACGTCGGCAAGCGCTTCGAGGCCTGCGGCTGGCACGTCACGCACGTCGCCGATGCCAACGATACGGCAGCGCTCGAGCGCGCGTACCGGGAGTGCGAGGCCGAAACGACGCGCCCGTCGCTCATCATCTCGCGTTCGCAGATCGGATTCCCGGCGCCCAAGCTGATGGGCAAGGCCGAGGCGCATGGTGCGCCTCTCGGCAAAGACGAAGTTCGTGCGACCAAGGAAGTGCTCGGCTGGAATCCGGACGTCGACTTTGCCGTTCCGGAGCAGTCGCTCGCCGAATGGAGACGCGCGGCCGCCGAAAGCGCCGGACACAGCGCCGACTGGAAGCGACGCTTCGATGTGTATGCGCGCGAGTTTCCCGATCTTGCCCGTGAGCTCACCGACGGATTCGCGGGCGTGCTTCCCGCCGGCTGGGATGCCGCCATTCCGACGTTCAAGCCGTCCGACGCCAAGGGCGGCCAGCTCGCTACGAGGAAAGCATCGGGCAAGGTCCTCAACGCGATTGCATCGCGCTATCCCGCGCTCGCCGGCGGATCGGCCGACCTCGCGCCTTCGACCGACACGCTGCTCTCCGGCGAAACCGACTTCGACGCCGAGCACAGCGGACGCAACTTTCACTGGGGTGTGCGCGAGCATGCGATGGGTGCGGCCCTGAACGGCATGGCCGCGCACGGCGGCGTGCGGCCGTTCGGCGCGACGTTCTTCATCTTCTCCGACTACATGCGCCCGTCGGTCCGCCTGGCTTCGCTGTCGGAGCTCGGAGTGCTGTACGTCTGGACGCACGATTCGATCGGCCTCGGCGAAGACGGACCGACCCACCAGCCGATCGAGCATTTGTCGTCGTTTCGCGCGATGCCGGGCGTCGTGCTGATCCGTCCGGCCGACGCCAACGAAACCGCGCAGGCGTGGAAGACCGCCATCGAGCACAGCCACGGGCCGGTCGGCCTGGTGCTGACGAGGCAGAACCTGCCGATCCTCGATCCGGAAAAATATGGAGGCGTGATGCGCGTCGATCGCGGCGGCTACGTGCTGTCGGACGCACCGGGCGCGAAGGCGATCCTGATGGCAAGCGGCTCGGAGGTATCCGTCATCCTCGAAGCGCAGGCTCTTCTTGGCGCGCGCGGAATTGCTGCGCGCGTCGTCTCGATGCCGTCGACGTGGCTGTTCGACCAGCAGGCGCCCGAGTATCGCGAGTCGGTGCTGCCGGCGTCGATCAAGGCTCGCGTATCGGTCGAAGCCGGTTCGACGTGGGGCTGGGACCGGTACATCGGCTCCCAGGGCATCGCGATCGGCATCGACCATTTCGGCGCATCGGCACCCGGCGGCACCAACATGAAGGAAGCCGGTTTCACGCCCGAGCACGTCGCCCGGGAAGTGGAGCGACTCGTCCAGGGCAAGTGAGCCGGCCGGAACCATCGGCGGAGCGCCTGATCGTCGCATTCGGCAGCGATCACGCCGGCTTCGATCTCAAGCGCGGCCTCATGCCGCTGGCCGAAGCGCTCGGACACGAGGTCGTCGATCTCGGCAACTGCGTGCTGGACCCTCAGGACGATTATCCCGATTTTGCGCGGGCGGTCGGGATTGCCGTGGCAACCGGTGAAGCGCAGCGAGCCGTTCTCGTGTGCGGCTCCGGGGTCGGCGCATCGATTGCCGTCAACAAGGTGCCGGGGGCGCGCGGCGCCGTGTGCCACGATACGTTCTCGGCGCGCCAGGGTGTAGAAGACGACGACGCCAACGTGCTCGTGCTCGGCTCCCGCGTGATCGGCGTCGAGCTTGCACGCGAAGTCGTCCGCGCGTTTCTTGCAGCAAGGTTCTCCCATGCCGAGCGTCACGAGCGCCGGCTGGCCAAGGTTCGAAGCATCGAAGCGGAAGCGTCGAGCGGCGCACTGCCCGTTTCGGAGGTGAAGAAATGAGCGATACCAGAAACTCCCTGTTCCGTCTCAAGGACTTCGGCGTCTCGGTCTGGTGCGACGAGCTCTCGCGCGACATCATCCGCGGCGGCCGGCTGAAGCAGCTGATCGCCGAGAAGGCTGTCGTCGGCGTGACGTCCAATCCGTCGATCTTCCAGAAAGCGCTCTCGGAGGGCACGGCGTACGACGCCGACATCGCCGCGCTCGCGGCGCGCGGAAAAACCACCGAAGAGATTTTCGACGCCCTCGCCATCGACGACATCCGCGAAGCTTGCGACGTGCTTCGCCCGGTTTACGACTCGACCGGCGGCGAAGACGGCTACGTGTCGATCGAGGTCTCGCCGTCGCTCGCCGACGACACCGAGAAGACCGTATCGGAGGCAATCCGGTATCACCGCGAGATCGCGCGGCCGAACCTGATGGTGAAGATCCCCGCGACGCGCGCCGGCCTGCCTGCCATCCAGCGAATGATCGCACTCGGCAAGTCGATCAACATCACGCTGATCTTCTCGGTCGACCGCTACGCTGCTGTGGCCGAAGCCTACCTTGCCGGCCTCGAGGAGCTTGCGAAAAACGGCGGGGATCTGCGGCCGGTCGCGTCGGTTGCGTCGTTCTTCGTGTCGCGCATCGATACCGAAGCGGACAAGCGAATCGACGAGGCGCTCGCGCGCGAAACGGATCCGGATCGGAAGGAGCGGCTCGAACACCTCAAGGGAAAGATCGCGATCGCCAATGCCAAGCTCGCGTTCGCACGGTTCAAGGAAATCTTCTCGGGACCTCGCTGGGAGGCTCTTGCAATCAAGGGAGCACGCGCGCAGCGCTGCCTGTGGGCATCGACGTCGACCAAGAACAAGAACTATCCGGACATCCTCTACGTCCAGGAGCTCATCAGCGGCCCGGCCGTCAACACGCTTCCCATCAAGACGATGGAAGCGTACCTGGATCACGGCATTCCGGAGGAAACGCTTTCCCACGGCGTCGACGAAGCCCGGCACCAGATCGAAACCCTTGCGGAGTTCGGAATCGACTACCACGACATCACCGACAACTTCGCCGAGCGCGACGGCGTGCAGAAGTTCGTGGACTCGTACGTCCAGCTTCTTGCGGGGCTCGACGAGAAGGTGCGCCACAAGGCAGCTTCCTGAAGACCGCACTCGGGGTGCGATCTTTCACTCCAGCGCGCCGACTTCTTCGGCTTTGCTCCGTCGCGGCCCGATAGCGGCGAATCTTCACGGCGCTCCCGCGTCATTGTTCGCGCAGCAACCTGGTGTTGCGCGAATGAGGACGTTGTATGAGAAACCACCGCCGCCTGTCCGTCGTAATCGCTATCTCCTGCCTGGTCGTCGTGACCGCTTCCAGTGCGGCGCAGAAGAAACCGGCACCAAAGGCAGCCAGATCCGAAACAGCTGCGATCGTCGCTGACCAGGTGAACAGCACCTCGCAACCTGCGCTGCCTGCACAGCCGGAGTCGGGTGCACAGCCTGCAACAGGTGCCCGCAAGGCGACATCACCAGCGCCGGCAGCGACCGGCGCCGAGCGCGCGGCAATTCTGCGAGCCGAGATCCTGCTCGATCGCGCGCGCTTCTCACCGGGCGAGATGGATGCCAAGTGGGGGCAGAACGTGGAAACCGCGCTGCGCGGATTCCAGAGCAATCGTGGCCTCAGCGTCAGCGGCCAGCTCGACGAAGCAACCTGGGCCGCTCTGAATGCCGACAGTGCGCCGGCGCTCATCGAATACACTGTAACCGAGGCCGACGCGGCGGGACCGTTTCATCCGGTGCCGGCCGACATGATGGCCAAGGCGAAGCTCAAGGATCTCGGCTATGCGTCGGCAGCCGAAGCGCTCGGCGAGAAGTTTCACTCGAGTCCGCAGCTGCTCGCCGAGCTGAACCCTGGACGTTCTCTCGGTCGTGCCGGCGAGAAGATCCTCGTGCCGAACGTCGAGAATGCGCCGCTCGCGCACGCAGCAAAAGTCGTCGTCGACGAGTCCGATGCCACGGTGTCGGTCGTCGACGAGTCGGGCAAAACCTACGCGCAGTTCCCTGCAACGATGGGCAGTGAGCACGATCCGCTTCCGATCGGCGACTGGAAAGTGACCGTCATCCAGCAGAATCCGAAGTTCCACTACAACCCGGATCTGTTCTGGGATGCGAAGGCCAAAGACAGCAAGGCGACCATTCCTCCCGGCCCGAACAATCCCGTGGGCGTCGTCTGGATCGATCTCTCCAAGGAACACTACGGAATCCACGGAACGCCGGAACCGTCGAAGATCGGGCACACCGAATCGCACGGCTGTATTCGCCTGACGAACTGGAGCGCGAATGCGCTTGCGGGCGCGGTGTCGCCGGGAACTCCGGTCGTGCTCCAGAAGTAAGCCGTCTCACTCAGGTTACAGAATCGCAGAAGCGTGCGTGCGTTTTCCCAAGGCTATGGCTGCCGTCGCAACGGCGAAGTACATTTTACACGAACAGCGGCGCTGCATCGGCGCGCAAGTGTGAAGCGCCCCGAACGAGCGACAAGCAATCACGCCGACGAACCACGTTGCTGTCAAGGAAGTGAAGATGGAACCGAATCGCACGCAGGAAAGCATCGGCGCAATGCCTCAATCGGGCGCCGACAATCGGATGAAAGCCGACAAGCCGTTCCTCACCGACGTGAAAACGCTGCGCGAGCGTGCGCGAATGCACATCGAGCGCGGCGCCGTCACCGAGGGCTACAAGGCCGATCGCGAGACGGTTCTGCGCCTGCTGAACGAAGCGCTCGCAACCGAGATCGTCTGCGTTCTCCGCTATAAACGCCACTATTTCACTGCCACCGGCATCAACGCCGAAAGTGTTGCAGCCGAGTTCCTCGCGCACGCCGCGGAGGAACAGGCGCACGCCGACCAGATCGCGCGCCGGATCGTGCAGCTCAATGGCGATCCCAACCTTTCTCCGGAAGGACTGCTGAGCAGAAGCCACTCGGAATACGTCGAAGGCGAATCCCTGATCGAAATGATCAAGGAAGACCTTGTCGCGGAACGTGTGGCGATCGAGAGCTACACCGAGATGATCCGGTATCTCGGCCACGACGATCCGACGACCAAGCGCATGCTGGAAGAAATTCTTGCCGTCGAAGAAGAGCATGCGGACGATCTGCAGAGTCTGCTCGAGCAGATGGGTCACTGAGCGATCCCCGTTCGCGGAGCTGCAATGCATCATCGTCGCAATCCTTTGAAAAGTTCTTGCAACACTGCACGTCGCGCATCCACGCCACGTTCCCTAAGCGTGCAGAGTTGTTGCAGCAACGAATCCGGTGCGTGGCATGTTTTCTGCTCTGTAATCCCGAGAGCCGGTCGGCGCCCCGCTCGTGTGACACATCGAAGCGGCGAGGTTCCGCGCATCGGAGTTCACTCCATCGCGTTCCGTGTGTCGCTCGCACGCGGACGCGACAGCCAGGATCGGCAGGATCGGCAGGATCGGAAAGAAGGGTCCGGCAGCCGATGGAGTGAAGGTTCGAGTGTGAGAGCCAAGGCGGATTAACCGAGTGCAGTGTCGCACTCATAGCGAGGTACGAGATGAAGAAATTCGTGACGACAATAGCAATGGTCTCCGTGATCGGAGCGACAAGCTCCCTGGCTCTGGCCGAGACCGCGGCCGAGAACGCGCGTGAAGCCGGCAACGCCGTAGAGAATGGCGCGAAGAACGCCGGAAACGCGGCGAAGAACGCAGTGGTGCCGAATCCGGCCGATGCCGCACGGTATCCGGCCGACAACTCCGGCAAGAATCAGCGCGACGTGAACGAAGCGGCCGTGACGCCGGGCGATCAGGGCAATTCCGATGCGGATATCCAGATCACCCAGTCGATTCGCAAGGCCGTGACTGCCGACGACTCGCTGTCGGTCAACGCCCACAACGTCAAGATCATCACCAACGGTGGGGTCGTGACGCTGCGCGGCCCGGTCAAGAGCGAACAGGAACGGGCGAGCATCGCCTCAAAGGCCCAGCAGGTCAGTGGCGTCACCCGGGTCAACAACCAGCTGGAAGTCGCGGCGCAATAACGTCGCTCCACGACCCCGTCCGAATGGACGGAATGCACTCGTCCAAAGGACGGAGTGAGCGAGTCCGCAGCCCGCAAGGGCGAGGATCAAAATTCCGCAGCCCGCGAGGGCGAGGATGAAATAGGAGAAAGTATCATGGCGAAGAAAGCAGTATTTTGTATCGCATCGAATGCAGGTCAGGCGGAGCGCATCGCGAACGATCTTCGACTCGCGGGTTTTTCGGGAAACGACATTTCGGTGTTGTTCCCGGATCGCAGCGGGACGCGCGATTTCGCGCATGAGCAGCACACCAAGGCTCCCGAAGGCGCAGCAACCGGTGCCGGCACGGGTGGCATCCTCGGCGGCGGCCTCGGCTGGCTGGTCGGCATCGGATCACTCGCCATCCCGGGCGTCGGTCCGTTCATCGCAGCGGGACCGATCATGGCCGCTCTCGGCGGCGCAGCCCTCGGTGCGGCGGTCGGCGGACTCACCGGAGCTCTCGTCGGTCTCGGCATTCCCGAGTACGAAGCCAAGCAGTACGAAGGCAAGATCAAGGAAGGCAACATCCTGATCTCGGTCCACGCCGAGACCAGTGAAGAGATCGACCGCGCGAAGGAAGTCTTCACGCGCGCCGGGGCGCACGACATCTCCTACACCGGAGAAGCCGGCGTCTCGCAGCGGAAAACGGCCTGATCCGATTTTCCTGGGCGCGCCCGGCAATCCGGCCGGGCGCGCCACTCCTGTCCGATCCGACAACGCCGTTCGTGGAGAAACCGGACTTCCGGTTTTTCTGCATCGTGCACGTAGTAGTCAGTTCTCATGCCAGCCGAGCTCTGGCTCGTGCGTCACGGTGAGACTGCGTGGAGCATCGCCGGCCGTCACACGGGCACCACCGACCTTCCACTCACGGAAAATGGCCGCGCTGCGGCCGAGGCCGCCGGCAGACGGCTCGGCGGCATCGAGTTCGCACGCGTCGTTACAAGTCCCCTCGCGCGCGCACGCGAGACCTGCTCGCTCGCCGGATTCGGCGAACGCGCGGAGATCCTCGCCGAGCTCGCCGAATGGAACTACGGCGAGGACGAAGGCGTGACGACCGCCGCGATACGCGAGACCCGCCCGGGATGGACGATCTGGACGCACGGTCCACGCGGCGGCGAATCGCGCGAGCAGGTCGCTTCGCGTGCCGACCGCACGATTGCCGGCATTCGCCGTGTCGAGGGGCGCACGCTCGCGTTCTGCCATGGCCATTTCTCGCGTGTGCTCGCCGCCCGATGGATCGGGCTGCCGCTCGTCCAGGCCCGCCACCTCAGGCTCGAGACCGCCGCCATTTCCGTGCTCGGATGGGAACGCGAGACGGCGGCGATCCGGCTCTGGAACGACACCGGCAAGCTGCCGGACTAGTCACCCGTGTTTTTTCCTTCGTGCTCGTCAGCCGTGCAGCGAGGGGATACGCTCGGCCTGTGACTGGCCCGTCGCGAGCTGTTCTTGCGATCGCCACCGTATCGATGCTGGCGTTCACGCTGGTGCCGGCGGCGACGCATGCCGATCCGAAGCAAACCGTGCACACCGCAAGAGGCGCCGCCGCGCTGCTGTTCGACGGGCGTCTCGAGCCCGACGACAGGGTCTTCGGCATCGTCGTGGCGGACGAACCACGCGCCTATGCGATTGCCGATCTGGAGCACGCCGGTCCCCTCGTACACGACGCGGCCGGCGGCGGCGGGCTGGACATCGCATTCGATGCAAGCGGAGCGCACGTGGCTGCGCGGCCGGGCGTCAACGCCGAACAGCACACGACGAGCTGGAAGGAATGGATACGCGCGCATCCGGACACGTCACTGTGGCGAATGCCGGCGATCGCAGAGCCCGAGCCGAACCGTCCCGTCAGCGACGTGCGCGTGGCCGAGTCGCACGACTATCGGACCGGATTCGGATGCACGCTGATGCAGACGCGCGTGACGAGCGTCGGAGCGGAGCCGCCGGGCCTCTTCGTGATCAGCGGCACGATCGAGAACGTCGCGGCCGCCGCCGTCGATCACGTCGTGCTCCGCTTCGAGCTGGTCGGCGCGGATGGTCGCGTGGTCTATCGCGACGAAGGCTTCAACCGTTCGGCCGAGGCGCTGGCGGCGCCGGTGGCGGTCCGCGGCGACGACGTCGTCCCGATCGCCGGCGGAGCCACCGACACGTTTCGGATGATCTTCCTGTCGGACGAGCTGCCGGCGTTCGAACGCACGCGCGTGTCCGTCGCGCGCGTGTACTGAGCGCGTGCGCACACGCGCCCCTCTGGCTCCGGCTGTGCGAGTCGCATAGGGCTCGCGGCCGGCGGGCACGCACCGGGGCGCCGAAGCGACCGGCGTCGCACAAGACTGGCGAGCCGATTGCGATGATCGCGAAAAGCATCCTTTTTCTCCTGCTCGGAGCATGTACGGTCGGCTTTGCCGCGCTCTGGTATCGGCACGAGCGCGGATTCACTGCGGCCCTGCCGAACCGGATGCAACTCGCGATCGGCTTCGTCACCGATTTTCTCGATACGCTCGGGATCGGCTCGTTCGCAATCACGACGTCGCTGTATCGCGGGAGCGGCCTCGTCGACGACGCCGAGATTCCGGGCACGCTCAACGTCGGACACGCGATCCCCACGTTTGCCGAAGCATTCATTTTCATCGCCGTCGTCGACGTCGACATGACCACGCTCATCGCGATGATCGCTGCTGCCGTCGCGGGAGCATGGCTCGGCGCCGGAGTCGTCACGCGCTGGCCGCGGCGCAGGATCCAGATCGGAATGGGATCGCTGCTGCTCGTGGCAGCGGCGATCATGGTCCTGCGGCAGACCGGCGAGGTGCCATCCGGCGGTGAAGCGCTCGGCCTCGCCGGAGCGCCGCTCGTTGCAGGCGTGCTCGGCAATTTCGTGCTCGGCGCGCTCATGACGCTCGGAATCGGGCTTTATGCGCCGTGCATGATTCTCGTTTCCCTGCTTGGCATGAACGCGCGCACGGCGTTCCCGATCATGATGGGCTCATGCGCATTCCTGATGCCGGCCGCATCGGCACGCTTCATCCGCAGTGGGCGCTACGACCGGCGTGCGGCGCTCGGCCTTGCGCTCGGCGGCACGCCGGCGGTGCTGATCGCCGGACTGATCGTCAAATCGCTCCCGCTCGAAACGATCAAATGGCTCGTCGTTGTCGTCGTCATCTTCACGGCGATCTCGATGCTGCGTTCCGCAGCAGCTGCTCGATCCGTCTGAGGGTCATGCGCATGCGCGCACGAGCGTCCTCAAAAGATGCGATTGCAGCGCACCGTCCGATCGCAGTGACATTTTGAGTGACGTAAATAACGCGGGTTATATGGGGGAACCGTCCCCTCGCTCGCGTGTAAACTTCCTGCGTCGCACCCCGACGTCGGCAAAACCCACTGGCTGTTCGCATCGCAGTCGCACTACCGTCGTCTGAGTAGTCTGTGCTCGTCGCTGAGAACGCATCGCCGATGCGTCCCCGAAACCTGAACTGGTTATCCAAAGGCGAACACAAAGGAGACGATCATGATCAGAGAGCTGTTCGTATCGGCCGTCGTGGCACTCGCATCGATGCTCGGTCCGCTCCTTGCGCACCAGGCGGACGCGCAGACGACGGCATCCACGCTCATCGCTTTCGACACGATGTACGGAGTGGACGGTCCATTCGTGCACCACAAACTTCGCGGTCTCGTCGGCGACGATCTTCCGTGGGAAATCGAATCCGCAGTCGGCAGCGTCGATACTTCCGGTCACGTTACGATCGCCGTGCGCGGTCTCGTCTTCGCCGACGACCCGTCCGTTCCGATCAATCTGCGCGGCACCAACGACGCGGCCGAGTTCCGAGCCGGCGTCAGCTGCATCACCGAGGCCGGCAATGCCTTGAAGCGCGTGCTCGTGATGACCGACGGTTTTCCGGCCACCACCCAGGGCGACGGCGACATCAATGGTCAGGTCGAGCTGCCGAATCCGTGCGTCGCGCCGGTGGTGTTCGTGATGCCCGGTGACGAAAAAGACTGGTTTGCCGTCACCGGCTTCGAGTCGGAAGAGGACGAGGACTGATCGGCAACGCCGATTCGCGCGGACGCAAAAAGACCCGCGATCGCAGCGACGAGCATGAGAACATCCGCTGCTGCGATCGCGGCCGTATGCGAACATCCGCGCGCCATGAGCACAGAAACCGCCGCACCACCGGCGCCGGTACCGAGCGCGACGCCCAGCACGTTCGCAAGCTGCAGTGCAGCCGCCGCTTCGCCTTCTTCGCCCTTCGGCGTGCGCTCGAACACCATGAGCGTGGCGGACGAGTAACACAGGCCGATGCCGAGCCCTGCCGTCGCCCAGCTCAAGCCAGCAAGCACCACCGGCCACGGTGAGACGAGAACGCCCGCCGCACCGACAATCGCCGCCGACAGCAGGATCATTCCAGTTCGCACGATGGCGATTCCGCTCACGCGAAGCACCAGCCGTTCTTGAATCCACGCGCCGGTCGTCCACGCCATCGTTCCGGTGGTCAGCACCAGTCCGGCAAGTGCGATCGACTCGCCTCGAACGATCGTCAGTGCGAGCGGCAGGAATGCCTCCGTGCCGAAAAACGCGAACGTGATGAGCGCCTTGGCGGCAAGCGCAGCCGGCGCACCGGGTGCGGCCGATAGCGTGCCCGCGGGAACCAGGCGGCGAAGCGCAGGGCCTGCAACGCACGCACCCGCGATGAACGCGGCAGCGGCCGCCGCCGGCTGCGACAGCGATGGTGCCGCGAGCACCAGGCCACATCCGAGCGCGAGTCGAACTGCCAGTGCGATCTGCCGTCGGCTCGTTCGCCCGGAGCTCGTTCGTCCTGAAGATGAGTCGTCCGGAGAATCTCCGGATCCTGCAAGGCTCGCCAGACCGCCGGTCGCCAGCACCGCCCCGACGAGCGTCAGCGGAACGATCGAGAAGAACACGGCCCGCCAGCCGAAATGCGTCGCAATAGCCGCGGCGATCGACGGCCCGAGAAGTCCCGGCAGCACCCATGCGCTGGCGAGAAGCGCGAGCATGCGAGGCTGGTCTCGCGAATCGTAGCCGCGCGCGACCGCGACGTAGGCAACCGAGGAGAGGGCGCCTGCTCCGAGCCCCTGCGCGACGCGCCCGGCGATCAGTGCCGGCATCGACCACGAAGCACCGGAGAACACGAGGCCGCCGGCAAACAGCGCGCACCCGCCGAGAAACGGTCCGGTTGCACCGAAGCGATCCGAGAACGCGCCTGCGGCAGGAATGCCGACAAGGTTGGCCAGCATGAACCCGCTGAAGACCCAGCCGTACCAGCCGAGATCACCGCCGGCGAGGTCCGTGGCCGTTGCCGGCAGCACGGTTGCGACCGCGAGAGCTTCGAACGCGGTCAGCGACACGACGAGCAGAAGACCGACGGTCAGACGCCGGTGACTTCGGTCCCAGACGCCGGCCGCTCGGCCACCGTCTCTTTCGCCGCCGGAATCCATGCGTGAACGCGACGCTAGCGGCTTACGATATATAGTCAAGGTTTATCTTGCTAAATGTTTTCCGCCGACTATTGTCGGGCGATGGACGCAGCCGCCCTGACCTCGGCCCGTGACAGGGTTCTCTTTCATCTGAAGACCAGGGGGCCGCAGACTGCGACCCAGCTCGCCCACCGGCTCGGCGTGACCCCGATGGCCGTACGCCTTCATCTTCAGACGCTTGCCGGCGAAGGAATGATCTCGTTCACCGACGAGCGCCGGAAGGTCGGCCGTCCGTCGCGCATCTGGTCGCTGCTGCCGGCCGCAGCGCGGATGTTTCCCGATTCGCACAGCGAGCTGACGGTCGAGCTGCTCCGGGCAGTGCGTTCGACGTTCGGAGAGGAAGGGCTCGACCGCCTGGTCGGCGAGCGCAGCCGTCAGCAGCGCGACAGTTACCGTGAGCGCATGCCCGGTGCGGATGCGCCGATCCAGGCGCGCGTCGAGGCGCTCGCCGCGATCCGCAAGGACGAGGGCTACATGGCCGAATGGTCTTGCGAGCAGAGCGGGTGGCTGCTCGTCGAGAATCACTGTCCTATCTGCGCCGCTGCCGCCGTCTGCCAGGGCTTCTGCCGGGACGAGCTCGAGATTTTCCGTGAGGTGCTCGGCAGAGACGTGTCGGTCGAGCGCGTCGACCATCTCCTTGCCGGCGCAAGGCGCTGCGCGTATCGAATCGAAAAGGCGACGCGCGATCCAGAGCCGCAAACGGCCGGCGGATCCGGCGGTCCGGCATCAACCGGCCGCGCCGGCGGTTCGAAGGAAGGTCCAGCATGAGAGCATACGATGTAGCGACCTCGTACATTGCGAGCATCGTCCGTGCGGGCAGCGGCATGGCCGTCGCCGGCGCGGGCAAAAGGCCGGAAAAGCTGCTCGAGCTCTACGAGTTCGAAAGCTGCCCTTACTGCCGCAAGGTCCGCGAAGCCCTGTCGATCCTCGACCTCGATGCGATGATCTATCCGTGCCCGCAAGGCGGCCCTCGCTTCCGGCCGCGGGTTGTCGCGCGCGGCGGCAAAAGCCAGTTTCCGTTCCTCGTCGATCCCAACACCGGCCGCGAAACCTACGAGTCGGAAATCATCGTCGGCTACCTCTACGCGACGTACGGAGACAGCAACGTCCCGTGGGCGCTGTCGACGCCGCTCGTGACCGACATCTCGTCCGGAATCGCGTCGGCGGTACGAGTCACCGCCGGCCGCATCTACCGCCGCTCGCAGCCGCCGGCCGAGCCGCTCGAGCTGTGGAGCTTCGAGGCTTCGCCGTACTGCCGCCTCGTCCGTGAAAGGCTGTGCGAGCTCGAGCTCGCATACGTTCTGCACAACGTCGCCAAGGGAAGCGTGGGACGAAAAGCGTTCGTCGAGCGCTCGGGCGAGATGATGGTGCCTTACCTGTACGACCCCAATACCGGAGCCGAGATGTTCGAGTCGGCGGATATCTGCGAGTACCTGGAAAAGACCTACGCCTTCCGTTCATAGGGCCGCCAGCCGGCGTCGGAAGGCGTCCGTCATCGGCAAAAGCCCCGGGCAGACCGGCAGATGGCCGGCGAGCGTGCCCGCCGGTGCCGTTCGACTCGCCGAAAAGGCCTGCTATAGAACCCCGGTTTCGATCCCGAACACACTATCCTCGGAGAGGACCTCTACAAGATATGGACGTAATGACACGCACCCTCCAAGGGCGCGCCGGTTGGGGCAAAGCCCTGCTCGCCGCCGCCGTATTTCTCGCCTGCTGCGGCGCTGCCCCGGCCTTCGCCAGCGAAGCCAGCCTGAAGCTCCCGTCGTTCTCTGCACCGCTGTTCTTCGGCGGCAGCACCAGCGGAGCTTCGATCCTGATGTGGGGCCTGGTGGTCTGTGCACTCGGGCTGCTCTTTGGACTCTCCGAATATCGCACGCTGCGGAACCTTCCGGTCCACAAGTCGATGCTCGAGATCTCCGACCTCATCTACGAGACCTGCAAGCAGTACCTGATCACGCAGGGCAAGTTCATCCTGGTGCTCGAGATCTTCATCGGCGCAGTCATCGTCCTGTACTTCGGCTTCCTCGTGAAGGACGCCTCGATGACGCCGCTGCGCGTGCTCATCATCCTGCTGTTCAGCTTCGTCGGCATCGGCGGAAGCTACGGCGTGGCGTGGTTCGGCATTCGCGTCAACACGTTCGCCAACTCGCGCACGGCGTTCGCGAGCCTCGGCGGAAAGCCGTTCCCGACCTACGCGATCCCGCTGCGCGCCGGCATGTCGATCGGCCTCGTGCTGATCTCGGTCGAGCTGCTGATCATGCTCGCGATCCTGCTCTTCATCCCCGGGGACTTCGCGGGCCCCTGCTTCATCGGCTTCGCGATCGGCGAGTCGCTCGGCGCCTCGGCGCTGCGTATCGCGGGCGGCATCTTCACGAAGATCGCCGACATCGGCGCCGACCTGATGAAGATCGTGCTCAAGATCAAGGAAGACGACGCCCGCAACCCCGGCGTGATCGCCGACTGCACGGGCGACAACGCCGGCGACTCGGTCGGCCCGTCGGCCGACGGCTTCGAGACCTACGGCGTCACCGGCGTCGCGCTGATCACGTTCATCCTGCTGGCAACGGGCGGCCATCCGGCCGCGGAAGCCTCCCGCATCCAGGTGCAGCTGCTGGTCTGGATCTTCTCGATGCGCATCATGATGGTCGGAGCGAGCTGGCTCTCGTACATGGCCAACGGCGCCATCGCGAAGAGCCGCTACGAGAATGCCAACGAGATGGACTACGAGCAGCCGCTGACGTTCCTCGTCTGGCTCACTTCGATCGTGTCGATCGTCCTTACCTACCTCGTCTCCTATCTCCTGATCAGCGACATCCAGATCGGCGGCGTCGTGAACCCGACGCTGTGGTGGAAGCTCTCCACGATCATCAGCTGCGGCACTCTCGCCGGCGCGGTCATTCCCGAAGTCGTCAAGGTCTTCACGTCGACCAATTCGGCGCACGTGGCCGAAGTCGTGCAGAGCTCGCGCGAAGGCGGCGCGTCGCTGAACATCATCAGCGGACTCGTCGCCGGTAACTTCAGCGCGTACTGGATGGGCATCGTGATCGTCGGCCTGATGGGCATCGCCTACGGCGTCAGCACGCAGGGCCTGATCGCGCTGTTCCCGATCCCGGGCAGCTCGCTCGACCCGTCGGCGATCTTCGCGTTCGGCCTCGTGGCATTCGGATTCCTCGGCATGGGCCCCGTCACCATCGCCGTCGACAGCTACGGACCGGTTACCGACAATGCGCAGTCGGTCTACGAGCTGTCGCAGATCGAGGAGATCCCCGGCATCGAGAAGGAGCTTCAGAGGGACTTCGGCTTCACGCCGAACTTCGAGAAGGGCAAGCTGTTCCTCGAGGAGAACGACGGCGCCGGCAACACGTTCAAGGCAACGGCCAAGCCGGTGCTGATCGGCACCGCCGTCGTCGGTGCAACGACGATGATTTTCTCGATCATCTTCGTGCTGACGCAGGGGCTGACCTCGGCGGCGGATATCGCGAAGATCTCGATCCTGCACGCCCCGTTCCTGCTCGGCCTCGTCACCGGCGGCGCGATGATCTTCTGGTTCACCGGAGCGTCGATGCAGGCCGTCGCGGTCGGCGCCTACCGCGCCGTCGAATTCATCAAGGACAACATCAAGCTGGATACGACCAAAGCGTCGGTGGCCGACAGCCGCCGCGTCGTGGAGATCTGCACGCTGTACGCACAGAAGGGAATGTTCAACATCTTCCTCGCGATCTTCTTCGCGACTCTGTCGTTCGCGTGCGTCGAGCCGTTCTTCTTCATCGGCTACCTGATCTCCATCGCGATCTTCGGTCTCTACCAGGCGATCTTCATGGCCAATGCCGGCGGCGCGTGGGACAACGCGAAGAAGGTCGTCGAAGTGGATCTGAAGATGAAGGGCACGCCGTTGCACGACGCGTGCGTCGTCGGCGACACCGTCGGCGATCCGTTCAAGGACACGTCGTCGGTCGCGCTCAACCCCGTCATCAAGTTCACGACGCTGTTCGGCCTGCTCGCGGTCGAGCTCGCGGTCGAGCTTCACCACACGAACCCGACGCTGACGGCGCTGCTCGCAGCGGCGTTCTTCGTCATCTCGGCATTCTTCGTGCACCGCTCGTTCTACGGAATGCGCATCGAGAAGTCGCTGACGTCGAGCTGAACGCGTTCGCACGATTCTGCTCGAAAAGAAGGCCGCCGGAGGAAACTCCGGCGGCCTTCCCTGTCCGGCAGTCACCTTCGCTTCAACGCGTCCGGTGCAGTCCGATTCACGATCATTCTTGACGTAGTCACGGGCGGCCAGCTATGGATGCGGCGCTTCTTTGGAGGGCACCTTGAGCAATTCTTCCCGCTCGCTTCCGGCTGGCAATTCACTCGTGACGGCCGTGCTCACGATGGGGGCGCTTCTGATGGCTTCCCCGGCCTGGTCCATCGCTACGGTCACGCGGTGCGGAGAGACCGTCCAGGGCAATTACAAGCTCGATGCCGACCTCGACTGTTCCGAGTATGGATACGACTACCTCGGGTTCCTGATCGTGAACGGGACTCTCCATCTCAACGGCCACACGATCACCGGCAAGCGGACGACGGACCCCGACAATAAAACTCCCGTGATCAAGTGCGTCTACGACTGTACGATCATCGGACCAGGCGTCATTCGCCAGGGTTACATCGGCGTCGATGCCTGGGAGGACATGACGCTGGAGAACGTCGAATTGCGCGAGAATACCACCGCAGCCGCAATCACGCTGCGCTCCCTGACGGCAACGGACGTCACCGTGACAGGAAATGGATCGGGCTTGCGCGGCATCTTCGTCGACGTCGTTCATTCGACCATATCGGGCAATGTTTCGCGCGGCGTGGCGTGCAACAACGGAATTTCCGGCGGCAAGGCGCAGTGCAACGTCGTCGATTCGACCGTCACCGACAATGGTCGCGGAATCAGCTCCGACAACCGCATCGACATGCGGGGAACGGTCGTCTCCGGCAGCTTCGAAGGTGTCTCCTCCGTGCGGCTTCGCATGGACGAGTGCGTCATCCAGGACAATGGCGACGGCGGCGGAATCGTGACCAGCGGGCCGACGCGAATCCGCAACTCACAGATCACCGGCAACACCGGCGACGGTGTCTTCGTTGGTGGATCTGGCGACCATCACACGTCCAAACTGAAGATTGCCGATTCGACCGTGACCGGTAACGGCGACAGCGGGCTTCGTTCGTACGGCCGCAGCTTCGTCGTCACCGGAACGGACGTCTCCGGCAACTGCGCCGCGGGCGACCAGACGTACTGCGCGGACCTCTCTTCGTGCGACGCGCTGAGAGTCGCCGGAAGCACGTGCGGAACGAGCTCCAACTGGTGCACGGACGGCGCCGGCTTCGGGGTTTGCTCGCTCGACTGACCTTTACGGACGCACGAAGCGGAGCACGAACCGGTCGCTCGTGCCGCGACGCTTGCCGGCAGCCGTCGGCGAGTCGTTCCAGTCCATCGTATCGTTCGGGTTACGGAGAAAATCTGCTTCTGCCGCCAGCCGGAAACCGGCCCGCTCGACTTCGTCGCGCACGACTTTCTCTTCGATCCGGTGGAGGGTCTCGGTCTCGCTCGTTCCGGTTCCCGGGCGGCCGCTGTGGTCGACAATGACGTACTGGCCGCCCGGCTTGAGCGCGTTGAAGATCGCGCGATTCATCGCGTCGCGATCGACGTTCTGCCAGACGGTGTCGTGGTAGAAGAGCACCATCACGACGGCATCGAGATTGGTCGCCTCCGGTGGAAGCGGATCCTCGAGCTCGCGGTCGACCCGGACCACGTTCTTCATGACCCGCTTGCGAAGCCGCTCGCTCCACGGCTTGGCGGCAAATTTTTTGGTGACGAAAGCGTTGTTCTGGCTGTAGACGACGCCGGTCGGTCCGACGCTGCGCGCGAGCAGCTCTGCGGTATATCCGCCGCCCGACATCAGGTCGGCGACGCGCATCCCGGGATGCAGGTTCAGGAAAGCGAGCAGCTGGACGGGCTTGCGGCCGGCGTCGAGCGCGCGATCGGCTTCACTTCGGTCGGGCGCCGCGACGATTGCGCCGGCATCGAGCCACGTGCTGCGCGCGGCCGGTGCGTCCGGCTTCCCGGCGGCGCACGCCATCGCGAACATCAACGGGCACAGGGCAAGTAGGGCTGCTCGTCGCATGGAAATCCTTTTCGCCGTCACGCGCCGCAGGATGGATTCCTGCAGCGGTGACCGGCGATCGGGATTCAAACCATTCGGCCCGGTGACGCAAACCTTACGGCAGCGGCAGCACCACGCACTGGCACCCGCCGCCGCTCGCCTGGCACGTCGAGCCGAGCGAACAGGTGCCGCCGCACGCCGGTGCAGATGCCTGCGCACATGTCGGCAGCCCCGCCGACACGCAGATGCACGAATTGCCGCTTGCCATGCACGTCGATCCGACGTCGCACGTTCCTCCGCACGCGGGCGCAACGGCCGTTCCGCATGCCGGCGCGCCCGGTGCACCGCACTCGCACGCACCACCGACGTCCTGGCAGACCTCGCCGTTCGGGCAGACGCCGCCGCACAGCGGACCGTCCGCGTCCGTGCATTGCGGCAGCGTCGGGATCACGCATTCGCAGGCGCCCGCGCCGTTGTCGCGGCAGACCTCGCTCGTTCCGGTGCAGCGGCCGCCGCAGACCGGCGAGGTCGCGTCGTCGCAGAGCGGGATCGGCGGAGCGGTGCATTCGCAGACTCCCGAACCGTTGTCTCCGCACGTCTCGCCGTTCGGACATACCCCGCCGCACAGCGGCGCATCCGACTCCTGGCACGACGCGAGCGGCAGCAGCGTCGTCGTGGTGGTCGCGTTGTCGTCGCAGTTCGCGCCGGCGGGGAACTCGTAGACGAGATTCGGATTGCTCTGGCAGCGGATGTCCGCGTTGAAACTGAGGATGTATTTGCCCGGGCCCGGCAGTCCGCCGGTGATGTTCACGCCGGCGTTCGACGTCGGGGCGATGCAGAACAGCGCCGAGCTCGACGGTTCGAACGGATCCGCAACGCCGCTGGTCGTGATCGGATCCGGGAAGCATCGCCGGATATCAATGATCGTGCACGACCCAGCCTGGTAAGGCGTGCAATCCGCGTCGCTCGAGCACGCGATGAAACCGCGGTTGTCGGGATGCACGACGCCGTCGCAGTACTTGTCGACCGGCCCCGTCACGCAGTGACCGTCGGAGCCGCACTGGAAGTTCTCGCAGGCGTTCAGGTTGACGCCTGCCCCGCCGCCGTCGCTGCAGGTGCCGGCACCCGACGCCGCGCATTGCGCGTCCGACGAGCAGCCGAGGTTGCCGTTGCCGGTGCAGACGCGGCACGGACACAGCGCGCCGTTCGGCGTCTGGCACGGAAGAGTAGCGGTAAGACTTTGCGGCCCGGTCGATGCGTTGAGCTCGATCAGAAGCCCGGTGCCGCTGACGTTGGCCGCCGACGCGGGCATGCAGTCGAAGCTCGTCGGACCGAACGTTGCGTGCGCGCCGTTCTCGTCGCACGCGTTGCTGCTCACGCCGCCCGCGCACACTCCGTCGCGCACGCCGTCGTTCGGCTTGATGTCGCCCTCGCAGGTCGGACACGGCGCGGTCTGCGAAATGCCGAGATGGACCACCGACGCGAGCCGGATCTGGTCGTGCCATTCTCCGGTCCGCAGGTTCATCGTGCCGCCGTAGTCCTGGCGGATGCGGCTGATCACGCACGCCGGAGTCCCGCCCGACGACAGCGCGAGCGGCGCACCGAAATAACATCGGCAGGTCGGGTCGACCGAGCCGCAGTTGGCCGGATCGGAGCCGTTGACGACCGAGCAGTTCTTGGTCGAATCGGCCGTGCAGCGGCAGATCGATGCGGGATTTGCCGTATCGGTGTTCAGATCGATCTCGCAGTTCTCGCAGTTCTCGTCGCAGGTCACGTTGACGGTGTCGCCGGTGTGATCGGGCACGTCGACGTCGAGTGCCTTTCCGGACCATCCGGTGCTCAGCGAGGTATGCGACGGGAAGTTGCCGTAGCGTGCGTGAATCGAGCGGATGATCGTCGCAGGCTGGCACGGGCCGGTGCCGTCGGCGACGCAGTTGCACGAAGAGCCGAGCGACACGCACGTCGATCCTTCGCTGCATGTGCCGTTGCAGGTCGGGAACGTGTCCCCGCATTCGGAGGACGGGATCGTCGTGGTGGTCGTGGCTCCGCTGCCGCCGGAGAATCCGTAAGCCAGCCGGATCAGCGTCGCGCCGTGAACATCGGCACTCGAGCGCGAACAGCTCACCAGCTGTGCGGCGTCGTCCGAGCACGCCTCGAGCTTGCCGAGAACATCCGAAGAGAAGCTGCAGCGCTTGGCGACTTTCTCTGCATAGTGGTCGCGCGCTTTGGTGATGCGGCCTTTCGGGTCGTCGTCGTCGCACGTATATGCCGCGCCGCCGCCGGATTCGTCCGCGTCGTTCTGGCAGCGCCGCCGCTCGCCGAGATACGTCAGCGCGACGCGACCGACGCCCTTTCCGAGAGTCCCCTGGCAGACGCGCAGCGGATCGAGCAGTGGCTCGTCAGGGTTTCCTTCGGAATCTGCGTAAAGCTGTCCGGCATGAACATCGGCCAGCGCCGCGAGGCAGGCCGCAACCTCGCCGAAATCGTCGATGCCCGTCGTCGTTCCGCCGTCGTCGGCGCTGCGCGCGGGCGCAGGGCACTCCTCATAATTCGCAAGCAGCGAGCTCGCCGTCGTGCAGGTGCCGACAATGGTTTCGCGAAGCGTATCCTGCGCGCGCGCGAGCCGTCCGCCGGCATCAGCCTGCGCGGCGTCGTTGCAGTTGATGTCGAGTGACATGTCGCCCGAGCTTCTGGCCTGGTTGCACCTGGCGATGAGCTTGGCGACCGAGCCGAGATAGCGCGTCAGCCCGCCGGCGATCGCGTCGCGGCAGCCGATCTCGGCGGACGTCAGCGCGTGCGAAGGCGACGGAGAAAGAACGGCCAGAAGGGCGAACACTGCGAGCAGCCGCTGGGTACGCATGGGCGGGTCCCTCCAACTTTCATTTCCGTCCCGGCACGCACGGCAGGGTCCGGAGACGCGCCGGTCGGCAAGAAGCGGCGCTACTACGACTTCGATACTTTACTTACAGTATTCTCAGCAAGGGGGCCGTGCGTTTTTGATCTCAGCCGAGGGGGACAACTTGGATCGTATTTTCAATGACTTACGGCGATAAGCGTTGGCCGATTCACTACTTACAACCATTTTACGAGTTGCACCGCGGAGCCGCTGTGTTGCACACCCACGCACCCGCGATAGCTGTTGGCGATGGCAACCCATCCGCAGGCCGCCATTCTTCTTCCCCCGCCCGCCGCCGCCCGTTACCTCGAGTTCGGGCTACGAAAGGACGCGACGCGCACGAAAGCGGCCGCTGCGCTGGCGAGCCTCGCGGCTGCAGCACCCGTCGACGGCGTTTCCGTGCTGACCGGCTTCGGACTGTCGCTCGCGGACCTGCTCGGCCTGCGGATTCCGGGCCTGCGCGAATTTCCGACGCTCGCAAGCACACACGTCGAGATTCCGTCGACGCCGCGCGCGCTGTGGATCTGGATACGCGGCGAGGATCGCGGAGAGATCCTGCTGCGCTCGCGCGCGATCGAACGGGCGCTGTCGTCCGCCTTCGATCCTGCGAGCAGCGTCGACGCGTTTCGCTACGACATCGGCCGTGACCTGACCGGCTACGAGGACGGAACGGAAAATCCAAAGGCCGAAGCTGCAACCGAAGCTGCGATCGTCGGCGGACGCGTTGACGGAGCGGCGCCGGCCGGCTCGAGCTTCGTTGCAGTCCAGCTCTGGCAGCACGACCTCGTGCGCTTCGCGGCCATGGACAAGGCGTTGCAGGACTGCGTGATCGGACGCGAGCGCATCAGCAACGACGAGATCGCGGACGCGCCACAGTACGCACACGTCAAGCGCACCGCGCAGGAAAGCTTCGATCCGCCTTCGTTCGTGGTGCGGCGCTCCATGCCGTGGTCGGACGAAACGCGCGAGGGCCTTATGTTCGTCGCATTCGGCGCAACGCTCGATGCGTTCGAGCGGCAGCTCCGGCGTATGGCCGGACTCGACGATGGAATCGTCGACGGCGTGTTCCTGTATTCGAAACCGCTCGCCGGTTCGTACTACTGGTGTCCGCCGGTCGTCGACGGACGCGTGGCCCTCAGCGGGCTCTGACGGCCGAGAAATCGAGCCGTGCCGTCGTGGTTCCCGATCGCCGTCGCCGCAGCCGTGCTCTACGGCGCGCATCAGATCTTCACGCGCCTTGCGGCCGACCGGATCGGCGACGGTCTCGGCGGCTTCGTCGTCGAAGCCACCGCCGCGGTGACGATCCTCGCCTACCTTGCGTTCCTGTGGCTCACCGGACGCTGGGACCAGAAATTCACTGCGCCAGGCGTCGGTTATTCGATGCTGACCGGCGTCTGCGTGGGCGCAGGCACCGTCGCGTTCTTCCTGCTGTTCCAGCGAGGAGGACCATTGTCGGCGGTGCCGGTGATCCTCGCGGTCGGAGCGGCGATGATGGCGCTCGCCGGGTTCGCGGTGTTTCACGAAACGGCAAGCTGGCAGCGGCTGCTCGGCATCGCGCTTGCGATCGCCGGCCTGCTGCTGCTGCGGCGCTGATCCGGTCCGTCAGTGCGTTCCCTGGAGGAACCCCGCGATATCGAACGCCTTGACGACGGTGCCTTCGGACTCGCCGTAGTTGTAGTACCAGCCCTTGTCGTCGGAGGCTGTATGCAGCGGCAGCTCGCAGCGGGTGATGTGGTCGATCTGCATGTCGATCATCACGTAGCCGGGCAGATAGAACTCCTCGAACGATCGACCGCCTGCGTCGGCGCGCACCTTGGTTCCGAATCCCCATGTCTGGTGGAGCGCTTTCCAGAGCTTGCCCTGGTCGTCGTAGATCTCGGTATACGGCACCAGCCAGCTTTCCTTGTCGACGTAGACGACGCGGCGGGCGAACGCGTACTCGGGCAGCAGCGAGCGGCCTTCGAGCACGTAGACGTCGCGCATCTCCCACGGCTCGTTCGCCGCGAAATCGGCCGGCGCGGCCTGCCAGTGGACCGGCACGTGCTCGGAATGCATTGACGCCAGCATTTTCTTCGATCCGACCAGGCGCCAGTCCATCCACGCGGGGTTGCCCGCGTAGCCGGTGTAGCTGTCGAGGTCCATGTCCTGGCCGAAGATGCCCTGCGACCGCTGCGCGGTGCTCAGTCGCCGCACGCGGCGCATGACCGGATAATAGATCCAGCCGTCGTCGGGACGATGGACGTCGGTGTAGCGAATGAAGTTCCAGCCTCCGCCCTTGAGATCGAACGGCTCGATCAGCGGGTACTGCAGCTCGCGATAGCGGATTCCCTCGATGTTCGGCATCGACGGGCGCGGCTCGTGGTAAAGCCGGCCGACATAGTACAGCCGCCTCCAGTGCTCGATCTGGAACGTCCGCTCGCGTTCGAAGCCGCGGCCGCTCGAGATCGTCCCGATCTCGCATCCCATCTTGCGAGCGTCCATGTCGTCGACGATCAGACGCGACTGCTGGTTGAAGACGATCTTGATCGCGGCATCCGGATCGCCGGCCTGCACGAGAGGAAACGGAATCCCGGCGACGAAATTGCGCATGTCGCGGCGATCGGGCGTCAGTGTGACCTGATCGTGGTAGCGCTGGGTTGCCTCGGCACGCGCGTCTTCCATCGGGATCGGCTTCGTCGCTGTGACGCGAAGGGTCGCGCCTCGAAGCAGCGCCCACTGCACCGACGGACCGAGCAGCGATTGATAGCGGTCGATATCGCCGGCACGAACCACGTCGCCCGCAGATGGAAAGGCCTCGGGATCATGGATGGCCGCCGCGACGACGACGGCTGGCGCTGCGGCGTTCATTGCGGAAGACGACGCGGCAGGTAGCGCGGGCTCGGCAATCTGCGGCAAGCCCGCGGCTGCCGGTTTGACGACCCGCGGCGCGCGCCGGACCACTGCCTTTCGTACGGGCAGCGCCGGTTTTTTCCTCACTGCCGTCGCGGGCTCGTGCGATGCGGCGTCCGGCGCGGGCGCTTCCGGTTCGGAAGCAGACGCCGCCGGCATCTCGGGCGCTTCCGGCACCGGCGCCGGCACGCCGAGCAGTCGCCGAAGCACTTCGTATTCTTCGGGGCTTCCTACTGCCGGTTCATCCGCGCGCGTCGGTGCGTGGTTTGCGGGATTTTCCGGCGCCTGCTGGGCCAGCCCGATTCCCGCGAATCCCACCGCGCATGCGGCTACGAGCGAACAAGCGATTCTCGTCCGCATGCGACTCCCCGCACGCGGACGAAACTTTGCACCTACTAACATTCCCGCTCCCCTCAGCTCGCAGCGCGCACACTGCAACAACGCACGCGCAGTGAACGTGCCGGAGCGATGACGACTGCCAGGTCGTTGATGCCTCTGTGGAGTTGGAGCCATCCCAACGCAAACGCAGTTGGGGGATTTTTCAACAGCCCCCGCGTTGGCACACGGCTATGCACATCGGTGTATGCACCGATCGCGGCGCTTTTTTGCCGATCGCAGAAGATCGCTCTGATCGTGTCGCGCTTCCTCTGAGCTTGTGCGCGACGCCGTGAATCGCAATGCCGCCATCTCCTGCGGTTGCGGCCTCTCGTGTGTGATCACCCGAATGCAAGGACTTGCTGCATGCGAAACAGCGTCGCCATGGTGTCGACGAAGGAAAGACGCATGTCCGAACGGATCGACAAATACGAAATCGTGGAGCCCATCTGCCGCGGCGCTGCAGGCGTCGTGTACCGCGCAATGGATTTGCGCCTGAAGCGGCCGGTTGCGCTCAAAGTCTTCTCCACGGGCCGCGCGCTGGCGGACGAGCTTCGGGCGCGCCTGCTGTGCGAAGCAAGGTTGTGGTCGGCGCTCGGGCACCCGAACCTCGTCAGCATCCACGACGTAGGCGAAGAGCAGGACGGCTCTTACGTGGTCATGGAATTGCCGGAAGGGCCGACCCTCGACCAGGTGCTGCGCGAATCCGCGACGATCCCGCTCCAGCAGAAAATCTCGATCATGATCCAGCTTGCCGGTGCGCTGCACTATGCGCATCAGCGCGGTCTCGTGCATGGCGACATCCGGCCGGCGAACATCGTTCTTCCCGACGACGGCACAGTGAAGCTCGGCGACTTCGGCATGAACAAGCCGTTCGATTCCAACAGCCCCGACGAGCTTGCGGCGGCAATCACGCCGTACACGGCCCCCGAGCAGCTGCACGCGCGCGTCGATGCACGCTCGGATCAGTACGCACTGGGCGCCGTCTTCTACGAGCTGCTTTGCGCGCAGCCGCCCTATGCAGCAAGCGGTGGAGCGTCTGCGCGCGAGATGCTTGCAAGCGAGCGTCCGCGATCTCTGCGCGAGATTGCTCCAGGGCTTCCAGGCGATCTCGTGCCCATCGTCGAACGCGCGATGCGGGCCGAGCCGTCCGAGCGCTATTCCGATCTGCGCCAGATGCGCAGCGAGCTCGAGACTGTTCTCGCGAGGCTCGTCGCCGCGGAAACCAGTGCGCGGCAGGCGCTGAGTCCGGGGAAGCTCGGCGCGGCGCCATCACTGTCGTTCGACTCGAACGAAAAGCCCGCGCGACGCGTGGCCGATGATTTCCGCGGCTGGCAGCGGTCGAACGGGACGCTGGTCGCGTTCGCTTCCGTTGCATTGTTCTCTCTCGCCGTTGCGTGGTGGACGGCGCAAGAGACGCGCACGGCACCCGCGCCGCAGGCAGCAGCCGGCACCTCGCCGCGCGTTTCTGCTCGCGTGGATTCCGCCGTCGTTCGCGACGCCGCCACCCGGGAATCGGCCGAGGCCGCACGCGACCGCGCATTGGCGGCGCGATACGGATCCGCCAAATCCGAAGCCACGTACTATGCGGCGGACCTGCACCTTGCCGCGCAGCGCAAGGAAGCCGAGGCGGACGCGGCGATCGCAAGGAACGACTTCGCGACCGCCACGGTTCTCTACGACATGGCGCGCGACGGATATGACCTGGCCGCACAGAAGGCCGAGCTCAAGTCGACGACGCTCGACAAGCAGAACGTCGATGCGCAGGTTGCCGCCGACGCGGCCCGCAGCGGATCGAAGACAACCGTCGGCTCTGCCGAGATCACTGCACAGCCGCCGTATGCGGACGTTCGCAACCCCGAGATCCCGGCCGATGCATCGGAGCGCTACGGACGCGTCGTCTATCCCGGCGCCCCGTACGAGAATCCCACTGCAACCGAACAATCCGGACGCATCCGGCCGAAGATCGTCGAGCCGCTCCAGCCGCTCGATCACGTTTCCCAGGAACGCGTGCAGCCCCAGGACCGTTCGAAGCCGCTGGCCGGGTTCGCGGCCGTCTTCGCGGAGCCGACGGACGGCAATCACCACGGCGGAACGTGGGGAGCCTGCTGGCGAAGCGATCCTGCGAGTGCACGCGAATGCGCAAAGGCGAGCTGCGAAAACGGGCGCACGTCGAGCCAGCCCTGCGTACAGCTTGCGCTGAGCCGGCCCGGCGAACACTGCGCAGTCGCGAGGGCTACCGGATTCGGCGTCTCGTGGGGAGCGTGCAGCACGAGCCGTTCGGAAGCCGAAAGCGCTGCGCTCAGCGGCTGCCGCGACGAGACTATGCGCAACTACGGTTCGACGTCGGCCGCGTGCGCGGTCGCGTGGTCGACGGCGCAGTAGCGCGCAACGTTGCCGGCTCGAGTACGGCTTACGCGGCTGCCGCCTGCCTCAACGCATCGCCTGTTGCCTGGTCGGCGGGGAAGAACGCTTCGATCGCGAGCTCCGACAGCGTGATGTCGACCGGCGTTCCAAAGACCGTGATCGTGCTGAACAGCGACAGCACACCGGCCGCCGTCCGAAGCTGAAGCGGAATCACGACGCCTCCGTAACCGCCGTCGGCGCTTCGCGGCGCGGAGGTTCGCGCAGGCGCTGCTTCATCAGAAGGCACGGGATACGCAGCCAGCTCGCGATGCAGCTCCGCCAGCACCGGGTCCGCGCTCGAATCGATCTGGCGGCGAAGCCGGACCAGCAGATGCTCGCGCCACTCGGCGTGATTGACGATCCTTGGCGCGAGCCCGCCGGGATGAAGGCTCAGGCGCAGCACGTTGATCGGTGGAGTGACGAGCGCCGGTGTGATGCCGGCCAGAAGCGGCGCGAGGGCGCGGTTGGACGCAACCAGCGTCCAGTGACGATCGACCGCGATCGCAGGATACGGCTCGTGCCCCTGAAGTACGAGATCGACGGCCCGCCGCGCCGACGAAAGCGCAGGATCGTCGAGCGAACGCTCGCGAAACGTCGGCGCAAAGCCCGCCGAAAGCAGCAGCGAGTTGCGCTCGCGAAGCGGAACGTCGAGCAGCTCGGCGAGATGAAGCAGCATCTCGCGGCTCGGCTGCGCGCGGCCGGTCTCGAGAAAGCTCAGATGTTTGGTGGAGATCTCGGCCTCGCACGCGAGATCGAGCTGGCTGCGGCTGCGCCGCTGCCGCCACTGGCGAAGCATCGTTCCGACGGGCTGTGCCTCGGTGATCATGCGCGCGAATCTAACGTGCGCATTGCCGCGTTGCCATTACCTGCGAGGTAATCGACAACCGGCACGACCGGTCGCATCGTGGCGTCACTTTCAACGCAAGGAGAACGCCATGACCATATCCTCCAGGAATCTTCTTCCTCGCAAAGCCTTTCTCGCCGATGACCGGAGGTACGCGTGATGCCGTACGTTACGACCGCCGACGGCTGCAGTCTTTTCTACCGCGACTGGGGATCAGGCTCTCCGGTCGTGTTTCTTCATGGATGGGGTCTCGGATCCGGCATGTGGGAATACCAGATGCCGTGGCTCGTCGATCAGGGGCTTCGATGCGTCGCCTTCGACGCGCGCGGATGCGGACGCTCGGACGATCCGGGGCGCGGATACGATTTCGACACGCTCGCGAGCGACCTTGCGGTCGTGCTCGAAAATCTCGATCTGACCGGTGTAACGCTGGTTGCGCACTCGATGGCAAGCGGGACCGTCGCACGCTACCTGACCCTGCACGGTGCAACTCGAATCGCGCGCGTGCTGCTGCTGGCACCGACGACTCCATTCGTGCTGAAGACCGGGGACAATCCGCACGGCGTGGACAAGGCGGCGTTCGACTTCACGTGCGACCAGCTTGCGCGCGACCGGCCGCGCTTTCTCGCGGCCGGTGCCGAAGCATTCTTCGGCCGCGGCACCGAGCAGTCTCCGGTATCCCGCGAGATCATCGAATGGGCAGTAGGTCTTGCGCTGCAGGCCTCGCCGCGAGCGACGATCGGCTACGTGCGCACGTTCTCCGAGAGCGATCTTCGCGGCGACCTGCGGTCGTTCACGGTTCCGACGCTCGTCATCCATGGTGATGCGGACCAGAGCACGCCGCTCGAGCTGACCGGTCGCCCGACGGCCCGCGGCATCGACGGCGCGCGCCTCGTCGTCTACGAGGGAGCCGCTCACGGGCTTTTCTTCACGGAGAAGGAACGGCTCAATCGCGACCTGCTCGAGTTCGTTTCCTCGTAGCGGCTCCGCGATATACGGGTCCTCACGTGAAGGCAGGTGCATTTCCGGATGCACCTGCCTTTGCCACAAAAGCGAGGAGCTCCCGCGATGACTGTCACGATCCGACCCGCGAGGCCCGAAGACGCCGAGATCTGCGGCACGATCTGCTACGAGGCGTTCAACCACATCGCCGGCAAGCATGGCTTTCCGCCGGATTTCCGTTCGGCGGACATCGCGATCGGCGCGATGTCGATGTTCCTCACGCGCAGCGACGTCTACGCGCTCGTTGCCGAGACAGGCGGCAGGATCATAGGCAGCTGCTTCCTGTGGGAGACGTGCGCGATCGCCGGCATCGGGCCGATCACCGTGTCACCTGCGGATCAGGACAGTGGCGCCGGCCGCCGGCTGATGGACGCCGTGCTTTTGCGCGTCGCGGAAAAAGGCGCTCCGGGCGTTCGGCTGGTGCAGTCGGCGTATCACAGCCGCTCGCTGTCGCTGTACACGCGGCTCGGCTTCGACGCGCGCGAGCCGCTGTCGGTGATCCAGGGCGAGCCGATCGGAATCTCGATTCCCGGCCATCCTGTCCGCAAGGCCTCGACCGACGACGTTGCCGCGTGCAACCGCCTGTCGATCGCAGTCCACGGACACGAGCGCTTCGGCGAGATTCAGGATGCCGCCGGACAGGGCACGCTGATCGTCGTCGAGCATGACGGCCGCCTCACGGGATACTCGACGACGGTGGGATTCTTCGGACATTCGGTCGGCGAGACCAACAACGACATCAAGGCGCTCGTCGCCGCGTCGCCCGGCTTTGCCGGCATGGGCTTCCTGCTGCCGACTCGCAACAGCGATCTCTTCCGCTGGTGCCTCGCGCACGGGCTGCGCGTGGTGCAGCCGATGACGCTGATGTCGCGGGGATTGTACAACCAGCCCGACGGCGCGTTCCTTCCGTCGATCATCTTCTGATCGATCGGCTGCACGCGCCCGACCTGCCGATTGCGCCAGATGGACGCGGTGTTCGGTTCACGCGCCGGGAAGCTTCCCTTCGAGGTACTGCGGCTCGATCACGCGCTCGCGGATCCGCCATCCCCTGGGAGTGCGCACGAACCGGTCGCGGTAGACCGCGCCGACCCACAGCATTTCGACGCTGCCGTCGTCGCGCGGATAACCGAGCGGATTGAACAGGTAGCACGTGCTCGACGCTTCGTCGCCGTGCAGATCCACGGAGATGTTGGTCACGAGGTGCTGGACCACGGTGAAGATCGACAGTGCGCGCTCGAGCCACTGCTTGATCTCACCGAGACTGCCGCGGATGCCGCCCGACGCGGTGTAGTCGCCGATGCCGTCGGCAGTGAATACTTCGTCGAGGAGCGCGAAGTTCTTCGTGTCGATCGCCGCGCTGTAGCGAACCAGCACGTCCTGGATGGCGAGACGGTCCGCGATTTGTGAAAGCTGGTCGTGCATCGCCCGAGCATCGCGCTGCGGCCGCGCCGAGTCCAGACCTGCGCCGGCTTTTCTCCGGAGCCGCCGTCCATGTAGAACGCGCGCGGACGTCTGTTCGTCTCGACCGGCAAGGCCTGAGCGGACATCGCGGACATGGGAAATCCGGCGCACATCACGATCGGCTATCAGGACGGATGCCTTCACCCGTTGTGGCTCACGAAGGCCGGCGTGACCGTCGCCCGCGCGTTCGGCGCCGACGCGATCTGGGTACCCGATCACTTCATGGGCTTCGCGCCGAAATGGCTATGGACGCCCGACGTCGTGCCGGCCGCCAGGACCGTGCATTCGATGGATGCGCTGTTCGATCCGGTGCCGATCATGACATGGATCGCTATGAGGTTTCGCCGGCCGCTTGTCGGAACCTCGGTCACCGAGCCGATCCGCCGCCACCCGATGTCGCTCGCGCAGACGTTCGTGACGCTCGACCACATCTCGCGCGGTCGCGCCGTGCTCGGCATCGGCAACGGACTGCGCGAGAACACCGAGCCGTACGGGCTGCCCTCGGACGAGCGCGTCGCGCGCCTCGAGGAAGCGCTCACCATCATCCGCATGCTGTGGGACAGCCGCGGCGCGCCGATCACGTTCGACGGGAAGTACTGGCCGCTTCGCGATGCCGTCTTCGACCTGCCGCTGTACAGGAACCGGCCGCCGCGCCTGTACATGGGCGCGCATTTCCCGCGCATGCTCCGCATGTGCGGTCGCTGGTGCGACGGCTGGTTGCCCGGCCAGAAGATCGACGGCGCCGAGTATGCGCGCCGACTCGCCATGATCGCCGAAGGTGCGGAAAGCGCCGGCCGTTCGATGGACGGCTTCGTGGCCGGCCAGACGCTTCTGGTCGCGATGGGAAAGAGCCGCCGTCACGTGGTCGAGAAGGCGCTCGCGAACAGGTACGTCGCCTGCATGGCGTGCGGGCTTCCGCCCGACGTGTGGAGGCAATGCGGCCTCGAGCATCCGATGGGCGAGGACTTCATGGGGTTCCTCGACCTCGTGCCGTCGCGCATCACTCCGGCCGAGATCGATCGTGCGCTCGCGCAGCTGAACGAGGCGCTGCTCGATCGCCTTTTCTTCATGGGCAGCACCGACGACATCCTCGCGATGGCCGAGCCGCTCGCGCGCGCCGGATGCCGTCACTTCATCGTTGCGAACATGGGCGCTGCGTTCCTGACGGAAACCGCGCGCGATGCGGTCGAAGACCTGGTGCGCCTGAGGGCACTGATGAAGGGATTGAGAAGACTGGCCTGAGCGTGGCCGTCGACGCGGATCAGGTGCGCGGGATTTTTTCCTGCGGGCTTTCGATCCCCGGGCGCTGCATCTCACTCATCTCGTTCATCAGGGCGACGAGTCGCTCGTTCTTGTGTTCCCACAGCTCGCGGACCCATGCCTGCACGCGCTCGCGATAGACCGTGTCGTCGGTGTAGTTGCCGCGCCGGATGTCCTGGGGAATCGTCTCGACCGTGACCTCGGCGATCACGCGCTCGACCTTGCCGGTCAGCCAGTCGCGAAAATCCATGTTCGGCCGGCTGTACGCGATCGTCACGTTGACGAGCGTGTCGAGGTCGCCCGAGAATGCATCGAGCACGGCCGCGATCCCGCCGGCTTTCGGCTTCAGAAGATGGCTGTGCGGGGATTTGTACTGGTCGCGCTTGGCCGGAGAGAAGCGCGTTCCCTCGACGAAGTTCATGATCGAGATCGGGCCGAGCCGGAAGCGGTCGCAAGCACGCCGCGTGCTCTCGAAATCCTTCCCGCGCAGCTCCGGGTGCCTGGCCAGCTTGGCCGCGGAGTAGCGCTTCATGAACGGCATATCGAGCGCCCACCACGCAAAGCCGAGCAGCGGGAAATAGATCAGCTCCGACTTGATGAAGAAGCGCAGGAACGGGATGTGGTCGATCAGCAGGTACTGCAGCAGCAGCACGTCGGTCCACGTCTGGTGGTTGCTGGCCACGAGATAACGGCCGTCGCGCCGCAGCCGCGGATCGTCGAGGCCGCGAAACTCGAAACGCGTCGGCAGCGCGAGCCTCTGGAAGAAATTGTTGCCGTGGATCCACGCCTCGGCGACGACGACCAGCGGCCTGGTCCACCAGTGACGCCAGCGGTCGTTCGGAATGGCAAACTTGATGACCGCCAGGAACAGGATCGGAACGAAACAGACGAACGTATTGATGGTGATCGCCATCAGCAGAAGCAGGCCGAGCAGGGGACCCGGGAGAAATCGGTACATGTGGTGCTCGCCTTGTTTCCGATGCTGAACCGTTTTCCGCGCTGCGATCGTATCGTGCGAGGCGAGCGGCTGGTCCGGACGGCCGCTAGATACGCACCTCGACGGGCAAAAAAAAGCCCGCGATCGTCCGCGTGCGACATGCGGTGCGTCATGCGAGCGAAGCAGGCGCGGTCGCGCCCCGCTACCGTGGCGTTTCGTAAGGTCCGGCGATAGCGTTCGGCCGTGATGAATGCGCCCATCGTGATCACCGGAGCCAACGGGCTCGTCGGCTCGGCTCTCGCAGAGTTCGCTCGCGACGGCGGGTTCGCTGTCCGCAGCCTCGTGCGACGGCCCGACGGATCGCCGGGCCAGTACGCGTGGGATCCGGCCACTCGTTCCGTGGATCCGTCTGCGCTCGATGGCGTGCAGGCGGTCGTGCATCTGGCCGGAGAGAACATCGCCGACCGCCGCTGGACGGACGAAACGAAGAGCCGCATCCTCTCGAGCCGCACGCAGGGGACACAGTTTCTGTGCGAGACGCTGGCGCGGCTTCGCAAGCCACCGCAGGTTCTCGTCTCCGCATCGGCCGTCGGGTTCTACGGAGATCGCGGCTCCGAGCCGCTCGACGAAACATCGAGCCGCGGCCGCGGTTTCCTGGCAGAAGTATGCGAGCAGTGGGAGCAGTCGACGTCGGTCGCGCGCGACGCCGGCATTCGCGTGGTTCTGCTCAGGCTCGGCGTCGTGATGACTCCCGCCGGCGGTGCGCTCGCGAAGATGCTTACTCCGTTTCGCTTCGGCGGCGGAGCCACGCTCGGCAGCGGCGAGCAGTACGTGAGCTGGATCGCGCTCGAGGACCTGCTCGCCGCCATCGTCCATTGCATCGGCGAGAGCCGCCTCGACGGCCCCGTCAATGCGACGGCGCCCGCGCCGGTGACCAACGCCGAGCTCACTCGCACGCTGGCATCGGTGCTCCGCCGGCCGGCATTCCTGCGCGTGCCGGCGTTCGTGCTTCGCGGGCTGCTCGGGGAGATGGCCGACGAGATGCTCCTCGCATCGGCAAAAGTGTTGCCGCGACGGCTCGACAAGAGCGGGTTCGTTTTTCGCTACCCGGAGCTCGGCGCGGCCTTGAGCGCGATGCTGGCCGGATAACGACCCGCTCTAGCCAGAGAACGCGACGCAGGACCGGAACGGTGCCGCATTCTGCCCGCCGCAGCCAGAGGTAGCGCGTCAGACGTGATTGCGCAGCAGCAGCTCGCGCGGATGCGGCTCGAGATAAGTCTGGCGCGCAAGGGTTTCGATGCCGTGAAGGTCCACGTAGTGGCGCACCAGCGTGATCGGCACGACGAGCGGTACCAGCTCGCGGCGGTAGTCCTCGATCACTGCCGCGAGCGCCGCGCGTGCGCGCGCATCGAGGACGTTCCGAAACTGGCCGAGCATGTGCTGCAGCACATTGACGTGGCGCCGCCGGACCGCAGGTTTTGCAAGCGCGGCGAGGAACGCCGTGCGGTACTGCGCAGCGACCTCCGAACGCGGCATGGCGGATGCTCCCGCGACGATCCTGCCGAGCGCGGTCGCAGCAGCCGGCTGATGCGCCGACAGCAGCATCTTTTCGCGCGTGTGAAAGTCGACGAGGGATTTCATCGTCCAGCGGCCGGCGAAGAGCCCTGCGACGCGGTGATGCGCAAACACGCGCTCGATGAAGCTCTCGCGCAGCACCGCATCGCAGAGCCTGCCTTCTTCCTCGACGGGAAGATGCGGCAGAGCCGCGAGAAGCTCGGCGGCGAAGATTCCCGAGGTCGAATCCGACGGCATGCCGGCGCTCGTGTAGACGCGTACGCGCTCCATTCCGCACGACGGCGAGGACTTCTTCAGGATGTATCCGCAGATTCCGAGACGCGACAGCGCCGCGATCCGCCGGCGCGCGAACCGGCGCATCGTATCGGTATGGTCGGCCCCGCTGGTCACGCCGCGCATGCGAACCTCGCCGCCGGTTCGCACCAGGCGCACCGGCTCGCGCGGCGTTCCCATGCCGGCTTCGACTTCGGGGCAGACCGAGACCATCTCGAAGTGTGCGGCAAGCACGTCGGTCACGTAGCGATCGTGTTTGTGTCCGGCATCGTAACGCACCGGCTCGCCGAGCAGGCACGCCGAAACGCCGACGCGAATCCTCGCAGACGGCAACGGCTCACCCGATAGCTCCGCGCGCCCGGCCTTCTTCTCAATCGTTCTGCCGGAAAATTTTCGCACTTCGGCCACGACCGGCTTATACCGCGATGCAGGTGCACAGGAAGCCGGCTGTTACTGGCGCCCGCTGATTCGGGGGAGGTGCAATTGCGATGCTGCTGACCACGTTCGCCGCAATATTGACGCTGTTCGTGATGCTCTGGGTGGCCAGCCTCATCCTTCACGACGCGAGCATTGCCGACCGGTTCTGGGGCATCGGATTCCTCATCATCGCATCGTCGGCGTCGGCGGCGACCGACGGTGCCGTCGTGCGTGCGCATCTCGTGCTCGCGCTGACCGCGATCTGGGGAGTGCGCCTGTCGCTGTACATCATGATGCGCAGCATCGGCGCGGGAGAAGACTTCCGCTACCGGCAGATGCGCCGGCACTGGGGGGAATCGTTCCCGCTCGTCAGCCTCGTGACGGTCTTCGGGCTCCAGGCCGCCATTGCGTGGATCGTCTCGCTTCCGGTGCAGGCTGCGATCGCCGCGCGAACGCCGGCCGGTCTGACGCTTCTCGATTTCGCCGGCGTAGGCATGTGGACGGCCGGATTCCTCTTCGAGACGATCGCCGACTTCGAGCTCGCGCGCTTCAAGTCCGATCCCCGCAACCGCGGCCGGCTGCTTGATCGCGGACTGTGGCGCTACAGCCGTCACCCGAATTATTTCGGCGATGCGCTCGCGTGGTGGGGACTGTGGCTGATCGCCGGAGCAACGGGCGCGTGGTGGACCGCCGTCGGGCCCGCGCTGATGACGTTCCTGCTGCTGCGGGTCTCGGGCGTCTCCCTGCTCGAAAAGAACCTGCGCAAGGCCCACGGCGACTACGAATCGTACTGCCGCCGCACGAGCCCGTTCGTGCCGATGCCGCCGCGCGGCGGCTGAGCGGCGGCTGCAGGCTAGTCGCCGCTGCGGTGCCGCGCGATCTCGCCTTCGACCATGTAGATCACGTCCTCGGCAATGTTCGTGGCATGATCCGCGATGCGCTCGAGATAGCGCGAAACCGAAAGATAGTGCGTCAGCGTCGCAAATTCCGACGGATGCCGCCCCACCGCGTCCTCGACGCGCCGGAACGTGTCGCGATGCATCGAATCGGCCTCGTCGTCCATCGCGCAGACCCTGCGCGCGAGCCTGGCATCGAGATTCACGAGCGCATTGAGCGCCTCCGACAGCATCGAGCGCACGAGCTTTGCCATCGCGCCGACGTCGAGCGGCTTCTCGCTCACCTCGGCCACGCTCGAAAGGAACACCGCGCGCTCGCCGATGTTGACCGCCAGGTCGCCGATGCGTTCGAGATCGCTGTTGAGCCGGATGCACGCGACGATGAAGCGCAGGTCCTGCGCGACCGGCTGGTGCAGCGCGAGCAGCTTCAGGCATTCCTCTTCGACTTCCACTTCGAGCGCGTCGATGTGCGAGTCGAAATCGATGACCTGCTGGCCTGCCCCCGCGTCGCGGGCGTTGATGGCGGCAACGCTGCGCGCGACCGATTCCTCGACGAACGCGGCGAGCGAGAGAATCTGCTTCTTCAGCTTCTCGATTTCGAGATCCAGGTGCTTCGGCATTGCGTTCCCTCTTCCTTACCCGAACCGACCCGAGATGTACGCTTCGGTCGCTTTCCGGTGCGGCCTGCTGAACATCTCGAGCGTTCCGCCGTACTCCACCAGCCGGCCGAGATACATGAATGCCGTGAAATCGCTGGTCCGCGACGCCTGCTGCATGTTGTGCGTGACGATCAGAATCGTGTAGTCGCCGCGCAGCTCGGCGATCAGGTCTTCGATGCGCGACGTGGCGATCGGGTCGAGCGCCGAGCACGGCTCGTCCATCAGCAGCACTTCGGGGTCGGCCGCGATCGCGCGCGCGATGCACAGGCGCTGCTGCTGTCCGCCCGACAGGCCGAGCGCGCTCGCCTCGAGACGATCCTTGACCTCGTCCCACAGTGCGGCGCCGCGAAGGCTTCGCTCGCAGACCTCGTCGAGCACGCGGCGGTCGCGCTCGCCGTCGATGCGCAGCGGGTAGACGACATTCTCGCGGATGCTCATCGGGAACGGATTCGGCTTCTGGAAGACCATGCCCATGCGCTTGCGGAGCTCGATGACGTCGATCGCCGGATCGTGGATCGAGTGGTCGCCGAGGCGCATGTCGCCGCGGATGCGCACGCCTTCGACCAGATCGTTGAGGCGGTTGACCGAGCGCAGCAGCGTCGACTTGCCGCAGCCGGATGGACCGATCAGCGAGGTGACCTTGCGACGATCATCGAGACGTCGAACAGGGCCTGGCTCTGGCCGTACCAGAGGCAGAACTTCTCGATCGTAACCGCTGCCTCCTCGCCCGCCAGCGAGCGATGCGTCTCGGTCGCCGCGTCTTTCGCCCGCGCCGCATCGTCAAGGACGGTGTCTGTCGAGGCCATGGTCCGGATCTCCGTCTCGAGCTGCATCAGAACTGGCTCGTCATGAACCGGCGGCGCAGGCGCGCGCGCAGCCAGATCGCAGCGAGGTTGAGCGACGCAATGATGGCGATCAGCAGGAGCGTCGTCGTGTAGACCATCGGCTTTGCGGCTTCGCTGTTCTGACTCTGGAAGCCGACGTCGTAGATGTGAAACCCGAGGTGCATGAAGCTGCGCTGCAGATGAACGAACGGCGCGACGCCGTCCACGGGCAGCTCCGGCGCGAGCTTGACGGCGCCGACCAGCATCAGCGGCGCAACTTCGCCCGCGCCGCGGGCGATCGCGAGGATCATGCCGGTCAGAATTCCCGGCATCGCGCGCGGCAGTACGATGCGCCGGATCGTCTGCCACTTGGACGCCCCGCACGCGTACGATCCTTCGCGCATCGAATTCGGAACCGCCGCGAGCGCTTCCTCGGTCGCGACGATCACGACCGGCAGCGTCAGCAGCGCGAGGGTCAGCGAAGCCCACAGGATGCCGCCGGTGCCGAACGTCGGCGTCGGCAGCTTTTCGGAAAAGAAGACCTGGTCGATGCCGCCGCCGACGATGTAACAGAAGAACCCGAGCCCGAACACGCCGAAGACGATGCTCGGCACACCGGCCAGATTGTTGATGGCAATGCGCACGGCGCTCACGACGAAACCGCCGCGCGCATACTCGCGCAGGTGAAGCGCCGCCAGCACACCGAACGGCGTGACCAGCATCGACATCAGCAGCGTCATCGCGAGCGTGCCGAAAATGGCCGGAAACACCCCGCCTTCGCTGTTGGCCTCGCGCGGCTCGTCCGTGACGAATTCCCGCCAGCGCGACAGGTAGACGGACAGCTTACCGGTGAGCGTGAGCTGGTTGGCCGGATACGCGCGCACGACATCGGCCAGCTCGAGTCGCTTCTCTTTCCGGTCGCCGGTGCGAAGCACGAGGCCGTAGCGGGCATTCTCGGCATCGAGCGCGCGGATCTGCTCGCGGATCGCGGCGAACTCCGTGTCGGCGTCGGCCTCGAGGTCCTGGGCCGCCTTTGCCGCGGCGTCGTGCTGTGCGGAGCGGCGTCCGTACCGGACATCGGCCGCGCGCACCGCGAGACGCGCGGCTTCGAGCCGGCGGTTGACGCGGCCGATTTCGTCGACCTCGAGCGCACGCCGCTTGTGCCAGCGCGAGGCAACTTCGCCGAGCGTTGCGTCGAGATTGTCGATGATCGCCTGCGGAGTGTCGGCAACGGCGACTCCATCGACGAGGAACTGAACCGGATCGCCGTAGAACCTGCCCCATGCGCGACGTTCGACAACCATCGCCCACGGCGGCAGCGATTCGGTGCGAACCTCCGGCTCGGACACCCAGCGGAAATGCTCGCCGGTCATTTCGAAGTTTCCGGTGCGCACGAGCCGGCGTCGCACGGCGGTCAGAGCGGCATCGGCCGCCGGATTCGCCGAAACAGCGGCGGATGCGGCGGACGGTGCGGCGTCGGCGGCCGCATTCGCAGATGCCGCAGCCTGCGCCGGCTTCGTCGAATCGGGCCCGGCCACCGGCGTGTAGAGCTCGCTGCGCGTGACCTCGCCCATCGCGACCACGCCGCCCGTGGTCTCGATGCGAACGACCGGAACCGGCCAGAACGTGTCGATGCCCTGGACGATGACGAGCACCAGCAGGCCCGCGATCATCATCAGCGAAATCGCAAGGCCGCCCGACGTGAGCCACAGCATCGGCTCTCCGTACGCGCTGAGGCCGCGCAGGCTGCTGCGCGGCGAGCGGCGGGGGCGGCGGTCGCCTTTCACGGCCTCGTCCGATTCGGGAACGAGGCTCACAGGCTTGCGGCCCTGCTGCGAAAGCGCAGCCGCACGAGCTCGGCTGCGGTGTTCAGCACGAACGTCATGATGAAAAGCGTAAACGCAGCCAGGAACAGCGTGCGGTAGTGCGAGCCGCCCCGTACGGCTTCGGGCAGCTCGACGGCGATATTGGCCGACAGCGTGCGGAAACCATTGAATACGTTCCACTCGAGAACCGGAGTGTTGCCGGCCGCCATCAGCACGATCATCGTCTCGCCGACCGCACGGCCGAGGCCGATCATCATCGCCGAGAACAGGCCGCTCATCGCCGTCGGGATGACGATGCGCACGGCCGTCTGCCAAGGCGTTGCGCCGAGCGCGAGCGAGCCCGCGCGGAGACTTTCCGGAATGCTCGACAGCGCGTCTTCGGCGATCGTGTAGATGATCGGGATGATCGCAAACGCCATCACGAAGCCGACGACCAGCGCGTTCCTCTGCACGTAGGTGCCGAGAAACGTCCCGCGAAGATCGAGTCCGGCCGCCGAGAGCAGCGAAGCCGCGCCCCATGCCGCCGCAATGGCTGCGACCGAAGCCGCGAGGAATACAGCGAGCGAGCGGACGGCAGCGCTGCCACGTTCGGTGCGGCGGCCGATGCGACCGACGACAACGGCCGCGGACGTCGCCGTGAGCGGCAGCGTCACGAACAGCCATCCTGCGGTTGCATCTCCGATCCGGCCGTCGAGCCAGCGATGGATGTCGCCGGCGAACAGGTGCCGCTCGAGCGCGGGACCGACGATTACCGCTGCAGCGACACCGGCGAGGATTGCGACACCCGCGAGCGCGAAGCGCGCCTCCTCGAGCTTCGCACGGCGGCCGCTGCCCGCGAACTGCCACAGGTGCGCGGCCAGAAGCAGCGAGAACGGAACCAGCACGACGGCGGCGAGAACTTCGGTCACCGACCGCTCGACGAGCGGAGCAAGGACGAGCGCGGCCAGAAATCCGAGCACGACGCTCGGCAGGCTCGCCATCATTTCGATCGACGGCTTGACGACGGCCTTGACCTCGGGCCGCAGGAACTCGCTCGTGTAGATCGCGGCCATCAGCGCAATCGGCACTCCGAACAGCATCGAGTAGAACGTGGCCTTCATGGTACCGAACACGAGCGGCCACAGGCCGAGCTTCGGCTCGAAGTCGTCCGAGCCGCTCGACGACTGCCAGACGTGATCCGGCTTCGGATAACCTTCGTAGAGAACGGGCCTGAACAGCGAGCCGGCAGAGACCTCCGGGTGCGGCGCGTCGAGCTCGAATGCTTCGAAACGGCCGTCCCACGCGACGACCGTCTTGTCGTCCGGCAGCATGGCGAGCGCCGAAATGGCATTGCGTGCATGCGACTCTGCGACAAGGCGCTCGGACGTGACGTGGTAGATGCGAACGGTGCCGTCGGCATAGCCGGCCGCCAGCAGGCGCGTGCGCGGCGACGGGATCAGCGCGGTCACTGCAGCAGGGCCGGCCTGGAGATCGTGTGCGCGGATGAAGTGCGCGCCATCGCCGGTGGCCATCGTTGGCGCCGGCACCTTGAACCACGCGTGCAGGCCGCCGCGCGTGTCTCCGACGACGATCGTGTTCTTGCCGGTCAGGAACGTCGCCGAGCTGATCTGCGCCTGCGGATCCCGCAGCAGGTCGAGCTCCTCGACGATCGCGGGCTTGGCGAGGTCGCGGACGTCGACACGCACGGCATGTCCGTCCTCCCAGACCGCAAGCGCGTTGTCGCCGAGACCGCGCAGCAGCACCCATTTCGGAAGACCGCGTGCAGCGACTTCGAGGCGAATTTCTCCGGACTCGGTCGAAAGCTCGTCCTTGCCGGTCATGAAGTTCTGCGTCGTGCTGACCTGCGTGACGCGCAGCACGCCGTTCGTATCAATGGATGCGAACGCGGGCCCGTTCGATGTCACCGACAGATCGACGGCGTGGATCGCCGCGTTCTCCACGAGCGGAATGGGATCGTCGACGGTGTAGCCGATGCTCCGCAGCGCAAACTGGTCGGCGTTGACGCGCTCGCCGACTTTTCCTTCGAGCAGAAAGTGATCGCCTGCTTTCCGGTCGCGCAGCGCTTCGGGCATCTGGTCTGCATCGCGGTATTCGGTGCGGTTTTCGACGCGTGCGAAGCGAACGCTGCCGTCGGCGAACCCGAACACGCCCTCGCCGGCTCGAACCGGAAACGCGAACGACACGGGCGGCACCGCGAACGGATGGATTTCCTCGAGCGTGCTGCCGTCCGCGGTCGCGATCGTCACGAATCTTGCCGCGTCGGTCCACGCCCACATCGTCGAGAACTGGTCGTCGGCGCCGGCGGCAAGCACACGCTCGCCCGCCGCAAGTCCGGAGCTCAGCTCGAGCGGCGCAGAAATCGACTCACCTCGCAGCAGCGGCCAGACGACCCAGAGCAGGAACAGGAAGACCGTCGAGATCGCGCCGATCGTGGCGACGCCTCCGATGCGGATCACGGAGCGTGCGACACGATCGGCGAGACGCACGGACGACCTCGTCCTGCGGTCCTGCCTCTTTCTTGAAACGGCACTCATCGCGCCATCGCAGCGGATGCGAATCTTTCGACGGCCGTCAGTTCAGCCCGGCTGCGGTCTTCGATTTTTCACGAAGCGCCGGAGTCAGCGGAAAGTACCCATCCTTGACCACCGTTTCCTGGCCCTGCTTGCTGAGGACGTACGTGAGAAACTCCTTTCGCAGCGGGTCGAGCGCTTCGCCGGGCTTCTTGTTCACGTACAGCAGCAGGAAGCGCGACAGCGGGTATTCGCCGCTGTATGCGTTCGCGAGCGTCGCTTCGACAGGTTTTGTCGTTTCTGTCTTGGCAAGCGGCACGGAGCGTACGTCGGCCGTCTTGTAACCGATGCCGCTGTATCCGATGGCGTAACGATCGCTCGCGACGGCCTGGACAACGGTCGAGCTGCCAGGCTGCTCCTTGACCGAATCCTTGAAGTCACCCTTGGCGAGCGCGTGTTCCTTGAAGTACCCGTACGTGCCCGACGCCGAGTTGCGGCCGTACAGGCTGATCGGCTTGTCCTTCCATTCGCCGCCGAGACCGAGGTCGCCCCACGTCACGATGTCGTTGCTTCCGCTCGCGCGCGTCTTGGAGAAAATTCCGTCGAGCTGTTTCAGAGTCAGCTGCTTGATCGGATTGTCCTTGTGGACGAAGACCGCGAGCATGTCGATGCTGGTCGCAACGGCAGTCGGCTCGTAACCGAAACGCGTCTTGAAGTCGGCGATCTCGGCATCCTTCATCGGACGGCTCATCGGACCGAACTGCGCGGTGCCTTCGACGAGCGCCGGCGGCGCAGTCGACGAGCCCTTCCCTTCGATTTCGATCTGGACGTTCGGGTAGAAGGTCTTGAAGCCTTCCGCCCACAGCGTCATCTCGTTGTTCATCGTGTCGGATCCGACGCTCTTGATCGTTCCGGACACGCCCTTGACCGGGCTGTATGCGGGTATCGAAGCATCGATTCCGACCTGGGCAGCTGCGGGCCGGCCGGCAAGCGATGCCGCAGCAAGAAGGGACAGCGTGAAAGCGTGCGAAAATTTCATCATCGATTCTCCTGTTACCAGCTGATGCGGAGCCCGGTCGTCACGCCCCAGCCGTTGTAGTGTCCTCCATCGTGAGGAGCGTCATCCATGTTCGCGTACTGAAGACCGGTCTGCCATTTCAGCTTGTGGCCGTAGAAATACTTGTTCAGGCCGAGGTAGATCTCGTGGTACTCGTCGCCCACCGGCTTGCCGTTGCTGACGCCGACGACCTTGTTTTCGTAGCGTGCGAGCCGGATGCCGTTCGGGTCGTCGCTTGAAATTCCGGTGTAACGAAGCACGACCTGCCAGGTCTCGAAGAGCTTGACGGCCGGCATGATCTGGCCGCCGACCAGGTCGCTCTGCGTGCCGTATCCGTCGGCGTAGTCGACGTCCGTGTAGAGGCCCCAGCGTCCTTTCTCCCACTGCGTGCTCAGCGACAGCACGTGCTCGTTCGGACGCGTGAAGTCATTCTGTGGGTCCGGGTTCTGGTAGACGTAGTCGAGCCGGATCAGAGCTTTGTCGATGCCGACGATCGAATTCAGGTCGTAGCCGCCGCTCACGAGCACGAAGTAGTCGCCCTTGAAATCGCTGAATTCGGAGTTCTGGTCGCCGGCAGTGAAGATGCCGGCGTTGTACGACCACTTGCCCACGTCACCGCTGACGCTGACTCCCGGAATGTACTCGTCGGGGAACCAGAAGTTGTTCGCGACGTTGCTGCGGTCGATCGTAATCAGCTGCGTCGAGCTGGTGCTGCCGTCGAGCGTGAACTTCGCGCCGTGCTTGCCGACCGTCAGGTTCAGCCACTTCCGCGGTGACCACTTGACGTACGCATCGGTCAGCTTGGTATAGACCTCGTCGCAGCCGCTCCCAGTGGTCGGGTCCTTGCACGCTCCGGCGTTCTCGTGGAAGTCCAGGTCGGTCTCGACGTGCGCCGTTACGGTCTTGAACATGAGCGCCTTCAGACCGATGCGCGTGCGACGGTTGACGAAGTTGGTCGCGTCCCCCTGGTCGGCATCGAAGTGGTAGAAATCGACCTGCTCGCGGCCGACGATGCTGAGCTCCTCGATCCACGGATTGGCCGGGTTGCTGTAAAGCTTCGGGAGCGCCCAGATTCTGTCGTAGATCGACTTCGGCGCGGGCGGCGCAGGAGCCGGCGCGGCAGGAGTCGCATTTGCTGCGCTAGCGGTTTCTGCGCTTGCGACATCCACCCCGCCGATGATCGCCGCAGCGAGCGTCAGCCCGGCGATAGCAACCGTTGAAAAAATTTCCCCGCTCCCGGACCGGCGTCTAGCGGCCTGCGAACGGACGAGCCCTTTGTCCATCACCAATGTTTCTCCCTTGCAGACGCCTGCAGTGTTCCGGCTGCAGGCCTGCGGTGTTCCGGCTGGGACCCGCCGTGTTCCTCGCAGGTCCGACCGGAGCGTAAACGGAGTTTGTTAAGGAACGGTAAGCTTACGGTAAGGATCAGGCTCAATCGCCGAGGATCCTGCAGCGTGTGCGCTGCTGCGCGACGGCAGCCGGCGGCTCAGCGCGGCCCGGGCCCGCCGATGGCATGGTCGAGCGCGTACTGCGCCTTGTTCCATTCCACGATCGTCCTGAGCCCGTTCTCGCGCGCCCGCACGAGGTCCTCTTCGGCCTGAACTGTCTCGAGAACCATGCCGACCTGGAAATCTTTTCTTTCGCGCGACAGACGGAAACCTTCCTCGGAGTCGCTGAGAAGTCGCCGCGACGCTTCCAGCTGTCCGGCGAGCGAACGGACCCGCGACTGGGCTTCGACGACCTCGCGCACGATGCGATCCTTCTGCCGCTGTTCGATCAGCTCCTCGGTCCGCAGGCGCGCACGGGCAGCGTTGATGGGAGCAGGATCGAGCAGGCCGCCGGGGCCGATGCGCCAGTTGATGCCGGCAGCGTAGTCCTGCGAAGCGCCTCCATGGTCCGGCCGGCCGTCCGGGCTGCCGCCGATTCCGCCGACCGATGCGAGCGCACCGATGCTCGGAATCAGCGGACCATACACGGCCGCGTCCTTCGCCTCGCGCGCGGCAGCCACCGCAGCCGCCGCCTGCTGCAGCTCCGGTCTCGACGCCACCGCGCGGGCGACAAGCGATTCGAGCGGCTGGTCCGCATCGACGAGCGTAAGCGTCGCGAGATCGCCGTCGCGCGGATGGAGGTCGACGCTGGCGTCGAGGTGAAGCAGATCCGAAAGGCGCGCGGCGGCGACGCGACGCTGGTCTTCGGCTTCGAGCACGGCGATCCGGCTTTGCTCGGTCAGCACCCGGACCCGCAGCTCATCTCCACGAAAGGCTACCCCGACGCCCACCGCGCGATGGAGCTCGTCCTGATAGGTCCGCGAGATGCGCTCGGCCTCTTCGCGCACTCGGAGGCTGACCGCGGCCGCGAGAAGATCAAGATACGCGTTCGCCGCCGACAGTATCGTGTCGTTGCGCTCTGTGTCGATGCTCGATGCCGCCGCGCGGACCAGCTGGTGCGCCGACAGTGCTGAAAAATACGTCGCGCCGACGTCGAGCTGCAGGTGGACACCGGCGCCGCCCGAATAGGACTGCTTGTCGACGTCGATGACTTCGCCTTCGACGTTCTGGATCCTGCCCGAATGACGATTGTAGGCTGCTCCCGCCGCCAGCCACGGAAAGAAGCGAGCGCGTGCACTGTGCTGGGCAGCTTCGGCAAGCCGCAGCCTTTCGCGCGCGATCTGGATCTCGAGATTGCGCGCGCCGGCAAGCTGGAGCGCCGTCGGCAGATCGATCGTCTGGGCAACGGCAGGCGCGTCTTCGGCACTCACGGTTTCGACAACCGCAAGTGAAGCGAACGCGAACACCAAAGCCGCTGCGCTCACGATTGCGATCCTGACTCTCGCCGATGTCATTGCGACTCCGCACGCTTGACCGGCTGGCCGTCGGCAAGGATCTGCTTGCCCACGAGAATGACCGGCTGGGCCTCGTCGATACCGTCGGCGATCTCGACCGTTTCGTGGTTCTCGAACCCGACGTGGACAGTCTTCTTTCTCGCGCGGGACTCGCCGTCCACGACAAAGACGCTTCTGCCGGTTTTTTCGGTGACGACCGCCGCCGCCGGCACAAGGAGCGCATTGCGGTGCAATTCAACGCCGATGCGCGCGGTCGCATACATCCCGGGGCGAAGCTTGCGTTCGGGATTGTCGACGTCGACCTCGGCGAGCATCGTTCGTGTCGCCTCGTCCAGACCATATGCGATCCGGCTGACGCTCGCGTGGAACGTGCTGCCGGGGAACTCATCGAACGTGATGTCGACGGGCTGGCCGTTGCGCACCGACGGCACGTCGGCTTCGGGCACGGCCACCTTCACGCGTACCTTTCGAAAATCGGCGAGGGTTACGATCGCTGCGTTGCCCGCCGTGCTGCCGGTGGTTGCGGCCGGCACGAATGCTCCCGCGTCCACGAAGCGTGCGGTGACGACACCGGCGAATGGGGCGGTGATTTTCGAGAAACCGAGCAGAGCTTGCTGACGTGCAAGCGCAGCTTCGGCAGAAGAGAGCCGCGCCGCCGCGTCGTCGGCCGATTGAGGCGTGACGAGATCGGGCGCCTTGCCCCGCGCATCCTTCAGCCTTGACGAAAGAAGACTCGCGACACCGACCTCGGCCCGGGCTTTGGCGATGTCGGCAACGACTTCGGGCACCTCGATCTCGGCGATCAGGCTTCCGGCCGCAACGTCGTCTCCCTTGTCTACAGCGATCGTCTGGAGATATCCGGCGACTTTCGCGTAAAGCGTGACCTGCTGCCACGCGGCGACAGTGGCAGGCAGGCTGAGGTTTCGAAGGATCTCTCCGCGCCGCGGCATCGCCTCCTGTACCGCAGCGGGCGCCGCCGCGGGTGCGGTCGTGGTCGGCGCAGGGCCGCAGCCGAACGTCGCCGCAGCGGCGGACACGGCCAGTACGCAATGCACAAGGGAACGGATCATCGTCATTTCGCACCTCGCGCGGCCGCCGGGCCCTGCAAGCTGCGCAGCAGATGATGGCGACTCCCCGGATCATCCGGATCGAGCGATCCGGAGACAACGCCCGCACGTCCGCGCAGAAGCACGAAGACCGACGGCACGACCAGCAGCGTGGCAAGCGTCGCGAACGCAAGACCGCCGATGACCGCACGCCCGAGCGGCGCCGTCTGCTGGCCGCCCTCGCCGGCTCCGATCGCCATCGGGAGCATGCCCGCAATCATCGCGCAGCTCGTCATGAGAATCGGCCGAAGCCGCGATTGTCCTGCGGCGATGGCTGCCGCCCTGGCGTCTCCGGACTCGCCGCGATGACGTTCCGCGAACGTGACGAGCAGAATGGCATTGGCGACCGCGACGCCGATCGCCATGATCGCACCCATCGCTGACTCCAGATTGAGCGTCGTTCCCGTCAGCGCGAGCACGATGCTGATCCCGGCCAGAACCGCCGGGATCGTCGACAGCACCACGAGCGCAAGCGCGACAGACTGAAAGCTCGCCATCAGCAGAAGCAGGATGACCACCACGGCAGCGACCAGGCCCGAACGGAATCCGCTGGTCAGCTGCGTCAGCGGCACGGCCTGGCCGCGTACGGCAACGCTTGTCTTCGCGGGAGGCGGACCGAGCTCACGGAGTGCGTCGGCGATCTGGGCGGTCACGGTCCCGAGATCGGCATCGTGCAGATTGGCCGTCAGGCTCACCAGGCGGGCCATGTTGTATCGCTCGTACGTGCCGACGGCGGTGCCGGGCTGCACGCTCGCAAGACTTCGAAGAAGCACGGGCTCGCCTTCGATGGTACCGACCGGCACGTTCTTCAGGTCTTCGGTCGATGTCATGCGCGACTGCGGGATCTGAACCTGCACGTTGTAGCTGACTCCGGAGGTCGGGTCCGACCAGAAGTTCGCGACGGTAAAGCGGCTCGAGGTCGTCGCGGCGACGAGCGAACGCGTGATGTCGTCGACTTTGACGCCGAGCAGGCCGGCCCGCTCCCGACTGACGTCGACATTGACGGTCGGAAAGTCGAGCGACTGGGCGAACTGTACGTCACGAAGCGTGGGCAGTTTCGAGAGTTTCCCGAATATCCGGTCTGCGAACTCCTTGTCGACCGAAAGACTGGGGCCGCTTACCGCGATCTCGACGGGCGTTGCCGCGCCGAAGCTCATCACGCGATTGACGATGTCGCTCGGCTCGAACGAGAACCGGATGCCCGGAAGCTCGCGCGCAAAGACGCCGCGCAGCGTTTCGCGAATCGTTTCATCGGGGGGAACCGCGCCGCGTTTCAGCTGCACCGCGAGCCAGCCCTCCTCGGGCCCGGCATTCCACAGGTGGATCAGGTTGACCGGATAGTTCGCAGCATGGACGCCGACCAGGCCGATCGACAGCTCGAGGTTGTCCGGACCGACTTCCCGGCCGACGATTTCGAGCACTTTCTTCGCAATCGACTCGGTCTGTTCGACGTTCGTACCGGTCGGCGCGCGGAAACGGATCGCGAGCTGTCCGGCGTCGACGCGCGGGAAAATTTCTGTGCCGAGATGCCCGCCGACCAGCCGGATCACGACAACGGCGGCCACGACATATGCGGCCGTCGCGGCCAGACGCGCACCGAGAATACGGTCGAGGAGCCTCGCGTACCTGCGCCGAAACGACTCGAACCCTGTGCGCCCGCGCGGCGACGCCGCCGCTTCGTCACGCGCACGAAGCATCCAGACCGACAGGACCGGGACCAGCGTGCTCGAGAGCAGGTACGACGCGATCATCGAGTATCCGACCGCCATCGCCATCGGCACGAACAGGGCCCTCGCCGAGCCCACCATGAAGAACGCCGGCAGGAAGACCGCAACGATGCACGCCATCGCCAGGAAGCGCGGCAACGCGGTCTCCTGCGTGGCATCGAGCGCCGAACGCGCGACGGGGCTTCCGGCTTCGCCGTGCGCATGGATGTTCTCGACCGTAACCGTGGCTTCGTCGACGAGGATGCCGACGGCGAGCGCAAGGCCGCCGAGCGTCATCAGGTTGATGTTCTGGCCGCTCGCCCACAGCGCGAGAGATGCCGCCAGCAGCGAGAGAGGGATGTTGAGCACGACAACGAACGCCGTTCGCCAGTCGCGAAGAAACACGAGAACCATGATTCCCGCCAGAAGCGCTCCGAGCAGGCCTTCGCGAGTCAGGTCGCCGATGGCGCGGGTGACGACCGGCGACTGGTCGAATTCGTAGTCCACCTTGACGTCGTCCGGAAGCGCGGCCTGAAAACGCGGAATGTTCTCCTGGACAAGGCGAACGACACTCAGCGTGGACGCATCGGCGCGCTTGGTCACCGGGATGTAGACGGTGCGGCGGCCGTTCGCGAGAGCGTAGGAGGTGACCACGTCCGAGCCGTCCTCGATCTTTCCGACGTCGCGCAGGAACACCGCACCCGCCGCTGTCGTTCGCAGCGCTACGCTCTCGAGGTCGTGGATGTTTCGCACCACCGAATTGACCGGCACGAACGGATACGAGTCGCCCAGGTTGATGTTGCCGGACGGACTGATCGCATTGGCGTGCGTTACGGCGGCCACCACGTCCTGCGGTGACAGGTCGTACGCTCGCAGTTTCTGGGGATCGACATTGACGACGATCGTACGCGCGCTTCCGCCGAACGGCGGAGGAGCGGAAACTCCGGGCAGGGTCGCGAACATCGGACGCACGATGTTCAACGCGGCGTCCTGCATCTGGCCGAGCGTGCGGGCGGGATTGTCTGTGGAAAAGACGAGATAGCCGACCGGGACGCTTCCGGCATCGAAACGCATCACGAATGGAGGCACGGTCCCCGGCGGCATGAACGCACGCGCACGGTTCACATAGGCCACCGTCTCCGACATCGCCTGCGACATGTCGGTTCCCGGATGGAACTGAAGCTTCATCAGCGACGCGCCCTGGATCGATTTCGATTCCACGTGCTCGATGCCGGTGATGTAGAGGAAGTGGTACTCGTAAAAGTACGTCAGGTTCCCTTCCATCTGTGCCGGGTCCATCCCGCCGTACGGCTGGGCGACGTAGATCGTCGGCACATCCAGTGGCGGAAAGATGTCGCGGCTCATGCGTTCGAGCGCGAGAAATGCGCCGAGCACGACGGCCACGACAATCGCCACGACCGTAAGCGGCCGGCGCAGGGAGAAGCGGACCGGATTCATGGATGGTGCACGGCGGAAACCCCGAGGAGACGCGACGCTAGCGCGTCCATGTGTGCGCCGCCAGTACGGACCCGGTTGCGCAATCCGGCCCGCATACGGCGTGGGAATGCGACCGGGATCAAACCGTCGGAAACCGCAGCGAGAAGGTACTGCCGTGCCCGGGCTTGCTCTCGACGTCGACCGAACCGCCCTGGGTCTGCACGATGTGCTTGACGATCGCGAGGCCGAGCCCGGTTCCTCCGAGCGAACGGCTGCGCGCCTTGTCGACGCGGTAGAAGCGCTCGAACAGCCGCGGCAGATGCTCCGCATCGATGCCGGGCCCGTGATCACGTACGGTGATCGAAACCGACCCGCCCGACGATGAACCACGGATCTCGACGACGTCGCCTTCATCCGAATACTTGATCGCATTGTCGATCAGGTTGACGACGGCCTGCTCGACGAGCGCTCCGTTGACCGGTGCGCTGAGGCCGGCCGCGCACGTCGCATCGAGCCGGATCTTCTTCTGCTCGGCCTTGTTGCGACAGACGTCGACCGCTCCGTCGATCACCGTCGCCAGCAGAGTCGGCGACTTTTCGATCCCGGGCTGGCCGGTTTCCTGGTCGATGCGCGAGAGCACCAGCAGGTCTTCGATGATCGCTCCGAGGCGATCGGCCTGCCGCGAGGCGATCTCGACGAAGCGGCGGGCATTTTCCGGCTCTTCGAGCGCGCCGCCGAGCAGCGTCTCGAGGAAGCCTTTGATGGACGTGACGGGGGTTTTCAGCTCGTGCGAGACGTTGGCCACGAAATCGCGGCGCACGGTCTCGAGCCGGCGAAGCCGCGTGACGTCGTTCAGCACGATCACTGCGCCGATGCGACGACCGGCGGCGTCGAGCACCGGCGCTCCGTGTGCCTGCAGATGGCGCGGCTCGTCGCCGTGGAGCGCGATGTCGCGCTCCAGCACCGCGTCGGCAGCGAGCGCCTCTGCGACGAATTTCTGGAGCGGTATGTTGCGGGCGACTTCCTGGATCGTGCGGCCGATGGCCTGGCGCGCGTCGACGTCGAGCAGCCTGGCTGCCGCGTCGTTGAGCGCCATCACGCGTTCGTTGCGGTCGATGGCGAGCACGCTTTCGATCATGCTCGACAGCACGGCTTTCTGCTCGTTGCGCTCGGCAACCAGCGTCGCAATGCGGCCGTCGAGCTCCCTGGCCATCTTCTGCATCGCACTGGCCACGCGCTCGATCTCGACCGAGCCTCCGGACGGAAGCGGCCGCGCGAGCCTGCCGTGGGCATATTCGTCGGCGAGCACTTCGAGCTCTTCGAGCGGACGCGTCAGCCGCCGCACGAAGAAGAATCCGAACGACAGCATGACGAGAGCCACCAGCGCCGCCGCCATGGCGGAACGCACGCGCAGCTGGCGATCGGCTGTCTCGAGCGCCTCGAGCGGTACTCCCACGCGTACGACGCCGAGCGTGCGCCCGTCGCGGCGGACCGCACGCGCCGAGTACATCATCTCGGTGTTGATGGTGTCGCTGTGCCGCACGGCCTCGCCGACTCCCGACTGGAGAGCAGCTGCGATCTCCGGGCGCCTGGCATGATTGTCCATCAGCGCCGGATCGTTGTCGGACTCGCCGAGCACCGTTCCGTCCGGCGCGATCACCGTCACGCGAACCTTCGCCTGCTGGCCGATGCGCTTGGCGACCGGATCGATCGCGGCGCGGTTCGCATCTGCGAGCAGTCCGCCGACGGCTTCGTCGAGGAGCGCGCTGGCCGATGCCAGCTCGGATGCGATCTGCGCCGAGTGCGACGAACGCATCAGGCGCGACGCCTGCCAGGAGACCGCGACGAGGCCGACCGTGATCAGCACCGCGAGCGGTACCGCAAGCTGCCACAGCAGCCGCGACCGGCGCATCGTCTCTGCCACGCTCACTCCTTGAAACGATAGCCGACGCCGCGCACGGTCTCGATGAGGCCACCGAAGCCGCCGAGCTTGCGCCGGAGCGCAACGATCTGCACGTCGACGGCTCGCTCGGTAACCGGATAGTTCTCTCCGCGGATGCCGTCGACGATCTGGTAGCGCGTAAAGACCCATCCCGGACGGCGCGCGAGAAAGTGCAGGATGCGGAATTCGGTATTGGTCAGCACGACCTCGTCTCCGCCCGCGCGCACTTCATGGCGGCCGGGGTGAATTTCGATCTCGTGAACGTGCAGCGTCTCACTTTCGGCGGGAACCGCGATCGTACGCCTCCTGAGAACCGCACGCACGCGCGCGAGCAGGATCTTGATGCCGAACGGCTTGGTCACGTAGTCCTCGGCGCCGAGCTCGAGGCCGGCGACGATGTCGGACTCCTCACCTCGCGCAGTGACCATGACGATCGGAATGTCTTTGGTAAGGGGATCGGACTTGAGGGATCGGCAGACTTCGAGACCATCCATGCCGGGAAGCATGAGGTCGAGCAGCACGAGGTCCGGCGGCTTGCGCCTGGCGGCTTCGAGTCCCTTCTCGCCGCTCGCGACGGTGGTCACGACGTAGTGCTGTTTCTCCAGGTTGTAACGAATGAGCTCGGCAATATCGTCTTCGTCTTCCACGACGAGAATCGTTTCTCTCGACATATGTGGTTCTTGTCGCACACGACGGCCGTCTTGCAAGGTTTGCGTTCGACCTTTCGTGTGAGTTTTTGGTTAGCGTGGTGCGCAGCCTCTTTCGTCCGCACATCGAAACGGCAGCCGTCCGTTGCGACAACGCGCAAACCACTCGCGAGCAACGCAGCAGGCAGCAAGAGGCACCGCAGCGCCTGAGATCCCCGATCAGCACGAGAATGCCTGTGCCTCCTCGTACGCGGCCCGGCATGAAAACGGCCGGCGCGGGCAAGAATTTCGTTATTACGGGTGGCTTCCGGGCGACTTCAGCTTTAACGTTGCCCGTCGGAACCGTGACGGACCAAGGGAGGTTTCCGGGATGAATTCAGCCAGACAGATGTTGTTTCTTTTGAGCGGCGCGGCGCTTCTGACCGCCTCGTTCTCGATCGTTCCGCCGCCGGCCCTGAGCTGCGGCGACAAGGATTCCGCCTGCGCATGCGGCGCGGCCTGCCCGTCGATGGGTGAAAATCCCACTCCGGGAGCCTGTGCATGCGGAGGCGCCGGCGAGGCTGCTGCGGCAGGCGCCGACGACCACGCCGGCGGGTGCGAGCACGCCGCTGCATTGAAGGATGCCGGCACGGCCACGGGCGGTCTTCGGGCCGTGATCGATCCGGCTACCGGCCAGCTCACGGCACCGGATGGCGCTTCGGCAGCCGCGGTTGCCGCTCCGGCCGCCGCAGCAGCAGCCGAGGCTCCCAGGGTTGTCGAGGTTCCGCAGCCCGGCGGTGGCGTGATGGCCGCGGTACCGGCCAATCGGACCAACCACGCCGTAGCGACCGTCGACGAGAACGGCAAAGCCCAGACCGGCTGCGCGGAATAGCCAGCCCCGGTCCTGAGCGGCCGAGGCGCGCGTCGCCACATCAAAACCGGGACAGGCACAGATTTCACGATCTGTACCTGTCCCGGTTTTTCTTTGACGTTGCGCTGCCGCTCGCCTCTCGTCGCGGTCTCGCGACGCTGATACGAGACGCTAGTAGATGATCTTGCCGCCGCCGACTTCCTGCGGCGTGACGATCCTGCTCGCCGACTCGCGGCGCATCTGACGGGCTTCTTCGATCATCCGGTCAAGCCCGGCCTGAATGGCCGCCGGAAACCTCTCGATCGCCTCCGCCAATGTCGCCGCCTCGACCGGCGCATGCACCGGCACGAGGCCCTGCGGCGTGAGGATCTGGGTTTCTACCGAAAACATCGTCGGGCGGCTGTCGTCGGTGCTGCCGTCGACCTTGACCGGCGTCAGCCGGCGAATCGTCGCGACGCGAAGGTCCGAGAAGACTTCCTCCCGATAGAGGTTTGTCGCATCGACTTTGAGCTCGTCGAGCTTGATGGTTTCGCTCATCGTCCTTTCTCCTGGCCTCGCTTTTTTTGCTGGCCTCGCGACGCATCTGCGCACGCGGCGGCCGGGCTGCTGCAACCCGAGGTACGGGTAGGACAAGCGGAAACCGGAGTCGAGCGAGCGAGTCTCAGTCGCGCGAGGACTCCAGTGTCAGGCGCGCGAGCGTTCCCATCCGGTGAGCGTCCGCATCACAGGGGTGAGCGTTCCACATCACGCGCGCGAACGCGCGAGGCTCGCGTAGTCCGGCCGCCCCGCATCATTCCATTCGCGGAACAGCTCGAAGAAGTCCGGGCCCATCGGATCGAGACCGCGGATCGGCATCGATCCGCGGCGAATCGTCCAGTCGTGCGGCGCGAGCTCTCCGGCGCGAAGGAAATGCTTTTCGGCCGCGTCGCGATCGCCGCGCTGGAACAGGAACCACGCGAGCGCGAATTCCGCGCGCGCGAGCTGTTCGTCGTGCGTCGGCGCCGGCTGCTCGCGCGAGACGTCGGCCGGCGACATCGGCAGCTCGCCGTCGAGAACCCAGCGACGTACGGCGTCCAGGTGCGGCGCGGATTCCTTGCCGTGGAAATCCTTGAACATGTCGCTTCCGTACTCGATCGCCGGCGCGCGCACGATGAGCCCGTTCTCGTCGATCCAGATCACCGTCGAGATGTTGATGATTCCGTAGCGGTGCGCGACGACGTGGTTGGAATCGATGAGCGCCACGTTCTCGTACGCCGGCTCTTTCGGAGGAAACGCCGCAAGCGCGCGTTCGACGTACGGGCGTGCATCTTCCGGAGACTGGTCGAGCGCAACGGTGAGGACGGTCAGTCCCTTCTCGCCGAGCTCATTCTGAAGTTGCTGCCAGACCGGCAGCTCTTCGCGGCACCCTCACCAGGATGCCCAGGCAATCAACAGGGCCTTTCGGCCGCGGTAATCACCCAGGCTGTGCGTGCGTCCGCTGAGATCGGGAAGCGTGAAGTCAGGAGCGAGGCGGCTCGCGATCGACGTTCGTCGTTCGCGCGCCGATTGGCCGATCGATGCTGCGCCGGCATCGGTGTCGCACGCAATCGGACGATCGGTGAGCTGCGCAAACGCGACGAGATCGATCGATCCGCCTGCGAGCACGGCAGAGGAAGGCGGCAGCGGGATGCAGACCTCGTCGCGGCAGAGGCCTTCGCGTTTGAGCGACCAGCCGAGCGAGCGCTCGAGATCCGCCGGCGAGACGAGCACGCGCGAGCCGTCGATGCGGGCATCGACGCTCGTCGTTCGTTCGTCATCGATGATCGTGAAGTCCATTGCGATGCTGGCCAGGCTCATGCCGGCTCGGCCGGCGGTCCGGCGTTGCGCAGCGGGAACACGACACGCGGAGGCGGCTGGTAGTTCATCGCGCGCATCGCGGCCTTGTACATCCGGTTGAAACGGACGCCGTCCCAGAAACCGAAGGTCATCATTTCGCCGTACGTCAGGTGGCGCTGCCGAAGCCACGCCGAATGCCATCCGCCGCCGACGCTGACGACGACCGGCGCGTCGACTTCCGGATACTGGTCGGCCGTGATGTCGAGCGTGTGCTCGCCGACGCGCAGCCATACGTGCGACTGCCACGGCAGCCCGGTGCCTCCACCGCCGCGCTCGCCGTAAACGAACGAGACCAGCGGGACCTGGAGCTCGGTAACGAGGTACTTGGCGATCAGCTGCGAGCTGTGCTTGCAGCACCCGATCGGAAACCGGGCCATGACTTTCGAGTGCCGTCGGACACTCGATTTCTCGAGCGCCCGGCGAAATTCGAGCGCCGTCACCGCCAGCTCGTGGGTGCTTTGAAAAACTCTTCGTCGCATCGGGACCCTGGTTGCCGACGGCAATCCCGCTTGCCGGGGGAACCCTGTCAGGTCGCGACTTTTAACCTGTCCGCAGGAATTTGACCACAGCGAATCCGGGGGAAACGCCGGAAAATGCCGGCGGCGGTCAGCCTTTCAGGGATGACGAGCTGGCGGCCACCAGCGGCAGGACGGTCTGCTCGACCGGCTCGGAGCCCTCGAGGAACGCTTCCATCCGGCGGTAGGCCTCGTCGTCCGTGTACTGCCGCGGCGGATGCTTGCAGAACCACGCGGCCGGCTCGTAGAGAACCCCACCCCGGCCGCGGTCGAGGGCGAGCCGGCAGCAGCGGATCGCGTCGATCGCGACCCCGGCGGAATTCGGCGAATCCTCGACCGAAAGCCGAAGCTCGAGCGACAGCGGCACGTCCCCGAACATCCGGCCTTCGATACGCAGGAAGCAGACCTTGTTGTCGTTCTGCCACGGGACGTAGTCGCTCGGACCGATATGGATGTTGTCGTCCTCGAGCCTTTCGCCGGCCACCGACTGGACGGCCTCGGTCTTGGAAATCTTCTTCGACGCCAGGCGCTGGCGGTTCAGCATGTTGAGGAAATCGGTGTTGCCGCCGGTATTCAGCTGGTACGTGCGGTCCACCTTGACTCCGCGCTTGGCGAACAGGTCCATCAGCGTCCGGTGCGTGATCGTCGCGCCGAGCTGCGCCTTGATGTCATCTCCGATCAGCGGAAGGCCGGCTTCCTCGAACCTCCGCGCCCATTCCGGATCGCTCGCGATGAACACGGGCATGTTGTTGATGAACCCGCAGCCGGCCTGCAGGGCGCACTCCGCATAGAAACGGGTTGCCTGCTCGGATCCGACCGGAAGATAGTTCACGACCATTTCCGCACCGCTGCGCTTGAGCTCGCGAACGACGTCGATGGCCTCCGGCTCGGGCGCGCCCCCGGGTTCGAACGTTCGCTCCCCGGGATATTCCGACATGTGCTCGGAGACGCCGTCCAGAATGCGTCCCATGCGCACCTCCACTCCCAGAGCCGGAACCTGCGGGCAGAAGCGGGCAGTGCAGTTGGGCGGGGCGAAGATTGCTTCCGACACGTCGCGTCCGACTTTGCGCCGGTCGATGTCGAATGCCGTAACTACTTTGATATCGCTCGGAACATAGCCGCCGATTGATCGGTGCATCAGGCCGATTGCCGCACCGAGCCGAGCTTCGTCGTAGTAGTGGATGCCCTGGACCAGGGAGCTGGCGCAGTTGCCAACCCCGACAATGGCGATCTTGATCGTGCTCATCCGCGCTTCGTCTCCTGGCGCTATGATGTCGGTCGCGTGAGCGGCTGATCCGCGGGACAAAGGGTCACGACACCCGAACAAACGATAGTTCTATCCTCGCGGATATGACAGAGTCCGGGCCCGATGATCACCTCGCCTGAGTCCCGTCGCCGTCCCATCAACTGGCCTACAGTGCTCTTCATCATCGCCACCACGACCGGCGCGCTGATCTGGCCGTTTTATGCGTGGCACCAGGGTGTGACCTGGTCCGAAATCTCACTGGCCGTTGCTTACTACTTTGCGTGTGGATTGGCGATCACCGTCGGCTACCACCGTTTCCTGTCGCACCGGACGTTCAAGGTGCATCCGGCTGTGGAGATGATGTTCCTGCTGTTCGGCGCGGCCGCGTGGCAGGGGTCGGCGCTCGAGTGGTCGGTCGATCACATCCGCCATCACTCGCACATCGACACCGAGGCCGACCCGTACAACCGCCGTCGCGGATTCTGGTATTCGCACATGGGATGGCTCGTCCGCCGCGACACCGACGTGCAGATGGCGCGCATTCCGCACTTCCTCAAGAACGACTGGATGGTGATGTGGCAGCACCGCTGGTACGTGCCGATCGCTGTCGCGACCAGCTTCATCATTCCTCTCGCGCTGTGCGGGTGGCACGGGCTGCTGCTGGTCGGCGCGGTGCGCATCGTGGCGCTCCACCACACCACGTGGTTCATCAATTCGTGGGCGCATACCGGCAACCAGAGGCCGTACAACCCGGACGTGACCGCATCCGACAACTGGCTGCTCGCCATCATCGCTTTCGGCGAGGGCTGGCATAACTACCACCACGCGTTTCCGAACGACTACCGCAACGGCGTCCGCAAGTTCGACTGGGATCCGAGCAAGTGGCTGATCTGGACGCTCTCGAAGCTCGGCGTCGCGTACGACCTGAAACGCGTCAATCCGGCCACGATCTGGAACCGCCGCGTCGAGGCGCTGCTCGCGTATGAAGGCTGCGCGAGCACGCGCGCCCGGCTGCTGACGGGCACGCGCGAATCGCTCGAGCGGCTGGCAGCGCGCAGCGAAGCCCGCCTCGCGCTGCTGTCGTCGCGCATCCACGAGCAGTTCGCATCGCACGTCGACCTTGCCGATCTTCGCCAGCGCGTCTCCAACCGCATGGACGAATGGAAGCACGCACGCGATCGCCGCAGCCTCGCCCGCGCGCGTCGCATCGACGAAGCCATCGAGCAGCTGATGCTCTACCGCGATCTTCTCGAGCGGCTGTCTTCCTCGCCGGCCGCTTTCCAGGCGAGATAGATCGGCGACGACCACGCGCGCTCCTCGTTCGGAGCCAGGCAGTCGTCGTCATACGGCGTTCGCCAGTCTCCGTAGCATGGCGAGACCTGCGTACACTTGCCGGTCGCGTCCGCACTGCAGCGCAGCCCACCCGCGTTGATCGCGAGCGTCGGTTCCTGGATCGCCCGCACGTAGTACAGGACGTCGCGCGATCCGCCCGCAAAGTCCGGATCGCTGAACTCGACGGCACAGCCGTTTTCGGACTTCTCGCATTCGAGCGTTTTCCACGGATCCTCGATCAGCCGCGCAATCGGCTCGCCGGGTCGTACCTGCGGCCGGATGCGGACCACTTCGATGCGCGAGATGCGGTGGCGTGTGTCGGACGGGTTGTAACACTCGCCGCCGCACAGGCGCTTTACTCGCTTCGCCTCGAGGCCTTCGAACGTGAATGCGGGGCAGCCGGGTTTCTGCTCGGGGCTTCCGACCGCGCGTACTCGGAACGTGGGTTTGCCGGACCACGTGAGACTCGCTCCCATCGGCGCGACGGCGTCGTCGCCGCGCACCAGATCGAACCACAGCAGGATCCGCTCGCCGCTGGTCGCGTAGACTTCCCGGCGCTGGAGCGCGTCCCAGACCGCGTCGCGGTCGCGGCGCTCGGCGTGCAGCGCCACCAGGCCGCCGGTGTAGTAGAACGACGAGCTGCGCTCGAAATCGAGAATTTGAAAACGCTGGAAGCGATTGTTCTTGGGATCGATCGCTTCCGAATCGGGGTTCGCCTTGCCGAGCGGTCGCGCCCATCGCCGCCAGAACGCGCTGCGCGGGCCGAACGCATCGGTCATTCCGTGCCGCTGGATTTCCTTGTAGCCGGTGCCGGGCCGCGCCGAATGATTGTCGCTCGAGCCGATGAATCCCGCATGCAGCCGACGCGGCGCGGCGGGATCGCTGAAATCGGTGAGCGCGAGCGCGTACTGCAGCGAGCCGCCCGGACGCGGCTCGAAGACCGGATCGAAGCAGTCGAGACATTGTCCGCACACGCCCCATGCCGCGACGTCCGCACCGGAGATCGTAAGGCGGCCTGAGGCACCGGCGGCAAGATAGTTGCGCCGCGCATCGTCGACACGGGTCCGGCACTCGTCCGACGCAGGATCCTTGCATCGCGAGCGAATGATTTCTCCCGCGCGCCAGCAGCACGGCTCATAGTCGGCGGTCGGCTCCGGGCAGACGAGCTGTCCCTGCGGATCGATGCCGGCTTCGCGCCACGATCGATACTCCTCGGTGTTGCCGTCGCCGGAGAAGATCTCGACCAGTCCGTTTTCTGCGCCGCGCAGCGACTTGTCGAAAAAGTACGCCGGCGGCGTGTAGGTTCCCCACGTCATGCCGTGCGGCACGACGATGCTGTCGGCGTTCCACTGTTCGAGCTTCTCGAAGAGCTCGGCCGGAGTCTTTGCGTAGTCGATGCAGTCGTCGGTGACGTCCTTTACGTCGACACCGGTCGGGCACGCTTCGGTCTGACGTGTTTCGCTCCAGAACTGCAGGAAATCGAGGTAACGGCTGCGATTGCGCCAGTCGATCTGCGGCAGAAGGTAACGCACGGCGGCCGGAAGCTTGTCGCTCATGACCTGACCGGCAAACGCCGACGCGGCGATCGGTCGTCTGGGAATCCTGTCGTCGTCGAGGTCCTTCAGGATGACGTTGCGGTGTCCGTAGTGCTCTTCCGCAGCCAATCCGATCTGCGTCCATTCGAAGCCGAGAAACGAGATGAGGTCGGGGGTTTTCGAGCTCGCGCCGATGGCATTGCAGCGACGGATCGTTTCGATCGTCTGTTGCCAGCGGCGGGGAGTCAGCGATTCGGCGTGGTCGGTGATGCCCCAGAAATCGAGACCGGAGCAATAGCGCGCAAAGTCGCACGCCGTCGCAACCGGATGCACGCCGGTTCCCTGCATCAGCGGCAGGCTCATCAGGAACGCGTCGGCCGAAAAGCTGCTGTGCACGTGCAGATCGCCGAAAAGGATCTGCTTGTCCGGAACGCGTGCGTGCGCGGCGGCAGAGACCAGCACGGCCGCGTTCTTCTGCGACTCGCTGCGCGCTGCGACGACGGCTTCGGGAATGGCCTTGCCGTGTATCGTGCCGGGGCCCTGGGATTCGCCGCGACAACCGGCTGCGAGCACTGACACCCACAGCATTGCCGCTCGCGCTGCCGCCGCGGCAGCGGTCGCACGGTTTCGCCTCGGATGCATCGGATCGCATTGTGCCCATCGAAGAGGGTTTGGCCAGCGGCGCTGCTGCAGACGAGGTTGTCCGTCCTCCGGTGCCGTGACAGATTCTCCTCGATGCGTGCTTCGCCAGAGCAATCCACGAGCGATACGACGACGGCAGGCAAGCGCCTTCTGGTTGCGAGCCCGCGCGGTTTTTGCGCCGGAGTTTCGTACGCGATCGAGATCGTCGATCTCGTGCTCGACCACTACGGACCTCCGGTCTGGGTTCGCCACGAAATCGTCCACAACCGCCACGTCTGCGACCGCCTGCGAGCGCGTGGAGCGATCTTCGTCGACGATCTCTCGCTGGTCCCGCCCGGCAGCCTGCTGATCTTCTCTGCGCACGGCGTGGCGCCATCGGTGCGCAACGAGGCCGACGGCAGGAACCTTCGCGTCATCGACGCAACCTGCCCGCTGGTGACCAAGGTGCACCTCGAAGCACTGCGCTTCGCCCGCGAAGACTACCGGATCCTGTTGATCGGCCACCGCGGCCACGTCGAGGTCGAAGGGACGCTCGGGCACGCTCCCGAGCGCATGTGCCTCGTCGAGACGGTCGCCGACGTCGAAGCGCTCGACCTTGCCGCCGACGAGCGGATTGCGGTCGTCACGCAGACCACGCTCTCGGTGGACGACACGCGCGAAGTCGTCGAAGCCATCCAGCGCCGCTTCCCGCAGGCTCGCACCCCGAAGAAAGACGACATCTGCTACGCCACGCAGAACAGGCAGACTGCCGTCAAGGACCTCGCTCTTCGCTGCGGCCTCGTGCTCGTGATCGGCTCTCCGAGCTCGAGCAACGCCAACCGTCTCGTCGAAGTTGCCAGAACCACCGGTGCGCGCGCGCACCTGATCGAATGCGCCGCCGACGTCAACGCCGACTGGCTGGCCGATACGGCAGCAGTCGGCCTTACGGCCGGCGCATCGACGCCCGAAGGTCTCGTTCAGGAAACGATCGAACGCCTGCGCTTGCTCGGCTGCAACGAAGCCGAGGATCTCGAGACGGCGCGCGAGAACGTCACGTTCACGCTGCCCCGCGAGCTGCGCGCGATCGCGTCGGCGCGCGATCCGCGCGAGCTCGAAGCGCAGCGGCTGCCGCGCGGGCAGCAATAGACGGCGCAACGACGCGTCCCTCCGGGTCGGCCGCGCCGCCCGAGCCCTCGAATCCGTCGAATCGCGCACGCCGCGCGGTACCGCCGAAAAACGCCTCGATCGCCTTCGCTGGCAGCGCCGGCATTCCGACGCGGCTCCTGCCGGTGTGATCGAGTAGCCGCGCGCCTTCCGGCAGCCGGCGCGGAAGCGTTCCGCGGACTCTCGCTTCGTAAACTGACGCGCGGATCTTGCGGCCGACGATGTCGTGACGGATTTCGAAAGATCGACCGGCGATCGACACATCGAGTGCCGCTCGCGCGCGCACGAGGTCCGCGAGCGCGGTTTCGACGTCCGAGGAGGCTTCGCCGTTCGAGCAGGCGGCTTCGCCCCTTTCGATTGTCGGCAGCTCCCACAGCCCGGCGAGCAGCGCATCGCCGCGCGATCGTCGCAGCAGCAGCACACGGCCGCCGACGACGACCATCGCACACGCGAGCTCGATTTCGCGCGGCGCTTTTCGCGCGCGCAGCGGGGCGAATGCGAGCGGATCACCGCTCGCACGCGCACTGCAGATTCGCGCCAGCGGGCAGAGCTCGCAGCGCGCGATCTTCGCAGTACAGACCGCCGAGCCGAGATCCATCAACGCTTCGTTGATTTCTCCCGGGCTGTCGCAATCGACGAGCCGCGCTGCGAGGTCGACGACGTTTTTGCGACCGTCCGCCGAGCGCGGATCGGTGACTCCGCCGATGCGTGCAACGACGCGCAGCACGTTCGCATCGAGCGCCGCTTCGCGCTCACCGAACGCGATCGCAAGGATGGCGCTCGCGGTGTACGACCCGATTCCGGGAATGCCCTCGAGTGCTTCGCGCGAACGTGGAATGCGGCCGGAATGCTCGGCGGCAACGCAGCGTGCGCCGGCATGAAGCATTCGCGCCCTTCGGTAGTAGCCGAGGCCCGACCACTCGGCGAGCACGTCGTCCTCGTGCGCGCGGGCGATCGCTGCGATCGACGGGAATCTGCGCATGAATCGCTTGTACGGCTCGACCACCGCCTCGACGCGAGTCTGCTGCAGCATCACTTCGGAGACCCAAACCCGCCATGGATTGCGACGGCTTCGCCACGGCAGCTCGCGCCGCGACTGCGCGTACCACGAAAGCAGCGCGCGGCGCGCAGTTGCCGCTTGCCGCGGGGAGCTGAGTGGTCCTTCGCTGGCGTCCCGAGGCACGCCAAGCGTTTCCACGGAACCGCGTCCGGCCGCAACGCGTGCGGTGCGGCGGTCGATCTGGCGGCGATGAGATCTGGCCGTGATGGCGGCGAGCTATGCGAAGGGCTGCAGCAGTGCGCAGACCACGCGGCGCATCTCGGCGGTGGCGGTTGCGACGTCGTAGCCGGAAAAGCGCCGCATCTCGTCCCAGACCTGGAACGTGCAGAACGCCGCGATCGTATCTCCAAGCCGGTTGTCACCCCCGGCCCGCGCGACGTTGAGCTCGGGGCCAAACGCGCGCTCGACATCGAATCGGTGAAGGTTGCGGGCGAGCTCGAGGCGCTCCGCAACGATTCTCGAGAACGGCTCCTGGAGCATTGCGGCACGCCGGATCGGCGCGATCGTCTCGTAAAGGTTGGAGCGGTAGTTGACGAACACGTCGATGCGCGACGGCAGGTCGCCATCGTAGTTCGTACCCGTGTAGAGGCGCGCCACACGGTTGGTCTGGCGATCCGAGACCGCCACGAACAGGTCCTCGAGGTCGGCGAAGTGCTGGAAGACCGAACGTACGGAAAGTCCCGCCTGCGAGGCGATCGAGGCTGCGGTCGGCTTGAGGTCGCCACTGTCGAGGAGAGCGATGGCCGCGTCGACGATCGCTTCGCGCGTCTTGACCGCGCGCGCTCTTCGCCCGTCGACGGTAACGACCGTCGCAGTACCCGCCGAACCCATGAGGTCCCTATATTCCATCTTGCACCAAATGTGCGAATAGTTTTCTTTTCCGGGGTTAGTTACGCGGCGCGTCAGCCGGGGCAGCGGCATACGTGCGGCACTGCGCGTCGCTCCGTGCGCGTGCCTTCGGCGCTCCCAACCTGGTAAAATAACAGATGATTTTTACGACTTACGGCTACGGGGCGGTGCCTTTGCACCAGCGGCGACGCTCCCCGTTTCATCCGGGCCAGTCAGCGAGCCGTTATCAAAATGTGCCGGAAGTCGGGGTGCTGCCTGCGGTCGGGACGCCAATCGAGAATCAAAGTCCGCGGCTCCGACCTGACCGCCGGCCCGGCGCGAGTATTGCGAATCGATCAGGTCGCCGCACGCATGAATGCACGAAACCACATCTTCAGCGCAGCCGGAATCCGGACCTGCAGTGACCATATGCGCAACCGCCAACACGATGAGCGGTCGAGGCGCGAGCGAGCGTGCGCGCAGATGACGACAACACGACCAGTGACATCAGCGCTGCGATGGAGTACACACGATCCGCTGGATTGCAGACCTCAGCGGGGAATCAGGTCAGTAACGTGCCGGTAAAGGGGCTGAAACAGGCAGGTCTTCATACGATCGTGGCGGCGCTCACGGCACTTGCAGCCCTGCGCGCGGGCCCCGCATCCGCAACGCCGACCGCACCCGCTTCACGCTACGCATCGATCGTCATCGACGCAGACACCGGGTCCGTTCTTTACGAACGCAACGCCGATCTGCCGCGCTATCCGGCTTCGCTCACCAAGATCATGACGCTGTACCTCGCCTTCGAGGCACTGGCGACAAAGAAGCTCTCGCTCACCGACGAGCTTCCCGTCTCTGCGTATGCCGCGGGCCGCGACCCGTCGCGACTCGACCTCGCCCCCGGCTCCAGGCTCAAAGTCGAGGATGCGATTCGCGCGATCACGACCAAATCCGCCAACGATGCCGCCTGCATCATCGCGGAGGCGCTCGGCGGCGGAAGCGAGAAGCACTTCGCTGAACGGATGACCGCCAAGGCCAAGGCGCTCGGACTTACCCAGACCACGTTCCTGAATGCATCGGGCCTGCCGGAAGACGGGCATCTGACGAGCGCCCGCGATCTGGCGCTGCTCTGCAAGGCGCTGATCCAGAAATATCCGGACTTCTACCGTTACTTCTCGACGGACACGTTCGAGTTTCACGGCACCCGCTTCAACAACCAGAACCGCTTCCTCCACACCTACTACGGCGCCGACGGCATCAAGACCGGATTCGTCAATGCATCGGGTCATAATCTTGCTGCGTCGGCGGTTCGCGGCGGCAAGCGCCTGATCGCCGTCGTCCTCGGCGGCGACACACAGGCCTGGACGAGAGAACACGCCACCCGCCTGCTCGACGTCTCGTACGCGAAGATCGATCCGAGCCTGGTGATGGTCGCGAGCAATGCGGTCAATGCTGCCGACGAAGCGGCGGAGTCCGCGCCCACGGTGACCGCCGCAGTCGCATCGCCGCCGGCGCCGCAGACCCCCGTGGTGCAAGGCTCCCAGCCGCCTCCGCCGCCTGCCGTGGCGACTACCGCCACTGCGAGCCCGCTCCCGCTTCCCAACGCGACGGCGAATCTGACGGCATTCGTCGCCACCTCGACCGCACCAGGATCTCCTGGACCTGCGGCAAGTACCGGCACCGTGTCGGACTCCGTACCCACGAAGCCTGTTCCCGCGGCAGCAACGAAGCCCGCACAGGCTGCTGCGCCCGTCCCGGCGCTCGCCGAGCCCGCCAGATCTGCAGCGGCAGCGAGTCCGCCGGCCTCCCCGAATACGTCGACCGGCCGTGCCGCGAGCGAGAAAGCGCCGCCACAGCAGAAAGAGCCGACGCCGGCGGCAACGCATTCTGCCGCTCCTCCTGCCGCAATCGTTCCTGCGTCGGCAGCACCGGCTGCCGCCACTGCTGCAACTCCGATCGCTGCACCCCCGAAATCTCCGCAGAAACCCGCCGAGGCTTCCGTGCCCGTTGCGGCCGCTCCTGCCGGATCAAGCGGCGGCGCGCTGCCAGTCGTCGAGACAGTCTCATCGTCTTCGGGCGCGGCCACCGGCGGGGACTGGTCGGTGCAGGTCGGTCTGTTCCGCGATGCAACGGTTGCTCGCCGCCGCGGTGAGGAAGCGCGCCAGCAGATGCCCATGCAGCTTCGCGGCGCCGATCTCGTCGTCGGGCGCGCCGTGGACGGCGTGCACGTGACGTCGCGCCTCAGCAGGCTCACCGAGCAGGACGCCCGCGCTGCCTGCAACGAGCTTCAGCGAGGGCGCGTGCCGTGCGTCGTCGTGCCTCCCGGCCGGCCGCTGATCGTCGCCACCAACTGACCTTCCTGTCCCAGGCCCGCTGTGGGCCTGTTCACGTCCGTCGATCTCCGCCCGCGCCCAGTATGCCTTCCTCCGCCTCGTAGCGCCGGCGCGCTCCCCCAATGACGTGACTCACACGCTTTCTTTGGCCTAAGGCCAGGCCACCGAAGTTGACGAGATCGTTTAAGTCGGACAGGGTCTTGCCTGTGCTGAATGTGCAGGGGGTCCTTTGGTCGGCAGCGGAGGCCGATCACAGAGGGTCAGGGTAGCGGAAACGCCAGGTCTTCGGGCGCGTCGAGGAGGGAGCTGTCCGGCTTCTTCCAACGACTTGCGTCCATCTTGGCAGGGGATGACCGGATCGGCGCACGGCCGGTCCGCGAGCAGCGACTGCGATAGTCGAAGGTCGAAAGAGGTAAAGGAGACGTCATGAACAATTTCATCAGGAACCATCGGAGCACTCGCGCATCGGCGGGTCGTTTCGCGTTCGCCGTTCTGCTCGCTGCGATGGCAACGGCCGGCTCTAGCCGGAGCGCGAATGCAGCGCCGTGTCTCGAAGAAGCGTTCGGCACCGACACGGTCTGCACGTCGAACGATATCCGGGTCGCCACGATCGCAGCGACCGAGGTCACCGAAGCCTGCGACGGCAGTCCGAACGACACGTTCACCTTCACCGGAAGCCTCGAGGTCGAGTTGTCCGCGACCACGCGCTACGACATCGGCTTCTACGTCGGCGAGAACCCGCAGTCCTCGACCAACGCCGACTGCTCGGTCGGCATCATCGACCCGGCCCTCGATCCTGCGGTCACTGACCAAGACCAGGACCAGTGCGGCGACGTGACCGGAACCGGCGTCAGCGGCGTGCTCGTCACCGGCATCCAGGCACCGTGCATCGACGCGAACCACGACGGCTTTTTCGACGTCAACATCTGTTCGTCGTGGAAGAACTCGGCGGACGGCGTCTGCACCGGCCCCGAAACGGCGATCCCGGAAACCAAGTCGAAGTGCGACTGCCAGGTCCTGGCCGTGGAAGTTCCCAAGTGCGACCAGTTCCCTTCGCTCTGCGAAGACAACAATGTCTGCACCGACGACATCTGCAGCGTGGGCGCGCCGGGCACCGACGACTTCGGCTGTCTCCACACCCCCAATACCAGCCCGTGCACGGATGACGGTCTGTTCTGCACCGGCACGGAAGTCTGCTCGGCCGGCTCATGCACGAGCTCTGGCAATCCGTGCATCGGCGGCGATGTCTGCGGCAACGTCTGCAACGAAGACGCCAACAACTGCCTCGTGACCCAGGGAACGGTCTGCCGCGCAGCCAACGGCATCTGCGACACGGCCGAAGTCTGCACCGGAACATCTCCGTCGTGTCCGGGCAACGGCTTCCTCGGGGGAGCGACCACGTGCCGCGCGGCCAATGGAATCTGCGATGCAGCCGAAGTCTGCAGCGGCACCTCGCCCGACTGTCCGGCCAACACGTTCCAGACCGGCACGACATGCCGCGGATCGAATGGCATCTGTGACGTCGCCGAAACCTGCAGCGGTTCGTCCGCTTCATGTCCGGCCGATGCATTCCTCGCCACCTCCACGCAGTGCCGTGGTTCGAACGGCATCTGTGACGTTGCCGAAAACTGCACCGGCACTTCTGCATCGTGTCCGAACGACGGATTCGTCAATGAGGGCACCACGTGCCGCGGCTCGGGCGGAATCTGCGATACCGCCGAAGAGTGCACCGGCTCGTCGGCCGCATGCCCGACCGATACGTTCCTCGGCACCACAGTCACGTGCCGCGGGTCGGCCGGAATCTGCGACACCGCCGAAGTCTGCAGCGGAGCATCGGCCTCGTGCCCCGGCGACACGTTCCAGAACGGAACGATCTGCCGCGCCGCCGGCGGCGTGTGCGACGCAGCGGAAACCTGCAGCGGAACCAGCGCCAGCTGCCCGACCGATATCTTCGGAACCGAAGTCTGCCGTCCGGCATCGGGCATTTGTGATACCGCCGAGTCCTGCACCGGTTCGGGCGGCAACTGCCCGCCCGATGCGTTCCTGACCGGCAACACGTGTCGCGCGGCAAACGGCATCTGCGACGTGGCCGAAACCTGCTCAGGCCAGTCCGCATCGTGCCCGGCCGACAGCTTCGCCGACGACTCCACGCTCTGCCGCGGAACAGCCGGCATCTGCGACGTCGCCGAAAACTGCAGCGGAACGTCCGCTTCGTGCCCGAACGATGCATTCAACACGGGACTGACGTGCCGCGGGTCGGCGGGCGTGTGTGACACGGCCGAGACCTGCAGCGGTTCGTCGGCTTCGTGTCCGACCGATGCGTTCCAGACCGGAACCACCTGCCGCGCATCCGCCGGCGTGTGCGATACGGTCGAGACCTGCAGCGGCTCGTCGGCTTCGTGCCCGACCGATGCGTTCCAGACCGGAACCACGTGCCGCGCATCGGGCGGCGTCTGCGATACGGTCGAGACCTGCAGCGGCTCGTCGGCTTCGTGCCCGACCGACGCGTTCCAGACCGGAACCACCTGCCGCGCATCCGGCGGCATCTGCGATACGGTCGAGACCTGCAGCGGCTCGTCGGCTTCGTGCCCGGCCGATGCGTTCAACAACGGCCTCGTCTGCCGTGCAGCAGGCGGAATCTGTGACGCCGCCGAGACCTGCAACGGATCGTCCGCATCGTGCCCGACCGACGTCTTCACGGCGTCGAGCGTGCAGTGCCGCGCCGCCAACGGCGTGTGCGACACGGCCGAGAACTGCAGCGGCTCGTCGGCAACCTGCCCGGCGGATACGTTCCGCGGCACGGCGACGACCTGCCGCGCAGCGGCCGGAATCTGCGACACGGCAGAAACATGCAGCGGGACATCCGGTGCGTGTCCGGCCGATACGTTCAAGACGACCCAGTGCCGTGCGTCGGCAGGAATCTGCGATGTCGCCGAGACCTGCACGGGCTCGGCGGCCACCTGCCCCGCCGACGTGTTCAAGACCACGGTCTGCCGTGGTGCGAACGGCGAGTGCGACGTGGCCGAAACCTGCACGGGCCAGGTCGCGACGTGTCCGGCCGATGCATTCAAGCCGAACGGCTCGGGATGCTCTTCGGACCAGAACGTCTGCACCAACGACGTCTGCAACGGCTCCGGCACGTGCACGCATCCGAACAACCACGCCGATTGCGATGATGGTCTCGCCTGTACGGAAGACGATCAGTGCAGCGGCGGAACCTGCAGCGGCGAGGAGAAGGACTGCGCCGATGACGACCAGTGCACGCTCGACACCTGCAGCGAAAGCCTGGGTGGCCTCTGCCAGCACGCGAATGTCTGCAACGACATCTGCCGCCGTCCGGGATGGTGGGGCAAGCGCGGCGTCGACATCGTGCAGGATCTGCTCGATTCGGCGGACGGACTCGAGGTCTGCGGCCAGTCCATCACGACCACCGCGGTGGACAACGGCGACAACGTCGACGACCTCGGCCTGTCGTCTGCTCTCGAAGGCCTGTGCGTGGAAGTCGACAGTACGCCGATTCGCCGGCTCTATCGTGAGCTCGTGACGGCAGCCCTGAACTGCACGATCAGCGGACGCCCGGACAACTGCGATGCAGTCGTCAGCCAGTTCGTCGACGTGTCGTTCAGCGATTGCAACGAGCTCTGCGAAATCGGAGACGGTTCATCGCAGGCGGCGAGGCGCTGCGCGCACGAGCTCGACTGCTACAACAGCGGCGGTCGCTTCGAGGACGGCAAGTGCTCGTACGGCGACTGCAACATCACCGGCGAGCGTTGCGGCGGCGATTACGGCGCGTGTCCGCCGGTGTCGCTGATCACGCACATCGTGTTCCAGAAGTGCGAGCGCTTCGAGGGCAACTGCCGCGACGAGCTGTTCTGCAACACCGGTCTCGACATCCCGAGTGGCTGCGACGAGAACTCGAGCAACCACATCCACGTGACGAGCAGTGATGCGTGCAAGGACGCGAAGGACAACGACTGCACGATCGACGACTGCGACTAGCGGAAACCAGTCACGCCGGCTGCCGGGTGCAGCCGGCGTGACAAAGACGAAGGGGCGGAACCGAAAGGTCCCGCCCCTTTTTTTGCTTCATCGTTGCGGTGAGTTGGTCGCTAGACCGTTGGGGCGGCCGCCGATCCGTCCTCCTACCGACAGAACAACTCGGCGATCTGGATCGCGTTGAGCGCGGCGCCCTTTCGAAGGTTGTCGTTGCTCACGAAGAACACCAGCCCGCGGCCGCCGTCCACGGAGGAGTCCTGGCGGATGCGGCCTACGTAGCTGGGATCCTTGCCGGCGGCTTCGAGCGGAGTCGGGACATCGAGCAGCTCGACACCGGGAGCGGCCGCGAGGAGCTCGGTCGCGCGCGCAACGCTGATCGGGCGCGCGAACTCGGCGTTGATGCTCAGCGAGTGGCCCGTAAAGACCGGCACCCGCACGCACGTTCCACTGACGCGCAGATCGGGGATCGACAGGATCTTGCGGCTCTCGTTGCGGAGCTTCTGCTCTTCGTCCGTCTCGAGCGATCCGTCGGCCACGTAGCTGCCGGCGTACGGCAGCACGTTGAACGCGATGCTCTTCGCGAACTTCGACGGGGCCGGCATCGTGGTGGCCGATCCGTCGTACGTGAGATCGCGGGCGTTGCCGACGGCGGCGTGCGCCTGCGCGTCGAGCTCGTTGACGCCGACCAGCCCGGCGCCGCTCACGGCCTGGTAGGTGCTCGCGACGATCCGCGTAAGGCCGGCCTCGTCGTGCAGCGGCTTGAGGACCGGCATCGCGGCCATCGTCGTACAGTTCGGGTTGGCGATGATGCGCCGGCGGGCGTTGGCGATCTCGCCCGGGTTCACCTCGCTTACGATCAGCGGCACGTCCGGATCCATGCGCCACGCCGACGAGTTGTCGATTACGGTCACGCCGCACTCGGCAAAGCGCGGCGCCAGCTCACGCGACGATTTGGCGCCGGCCGAAAACAGCGCGATGTCGAGACCGGTCGGATCGGCCGTCGCGGCATCCTCGACCGTGATCTCGCCGCCGTTCCACGGCAGCTTCGTTCCCGCCGAGCGCGACGATGCGAAAAAACGGATCTGGCTGATCGGAAACCTGCGCTCGGCCAGCAGCGTGCGCATCACGCTCCCTACCTGCCCGGTCGCTCCTACTACTCCTATCTTCATTTCTGCGTCTCCGTTCGCTCGACGGACGACCTCGTATAAGGGCCCATCTGCTTCGTTCGACATCGGGCCGGTCGCTCAACGTGGCTCCGCCACGCCTCGCTCCCTTTCCCCGATGTCTGCCTCGCATCTGGACCCTTCTCCGAGGTCGCGTGCTGAGCGGGCCGTCTCTCGAGCGGCAATCCTTTTCTTTAGCGGAGCTTCGTTGCGAAGGCGACGGAGGGTCTGGGCTTCGCGGGCTTGGCGACACTTCAAGTTCGATTCCATTCATGGTGGTAATGCGTGCGGCCGCCTGTGGGGCGAAGGAGACAAAGTCATGTCGGATCGCGTCGTTGTTCGGATGGAAGGGCATGTGGCGGACGTCCGCATGGATCGCGGCGACAAGCTCAATGCGCTCGATCTCGCGATGTTCGAGGGGCTGATCGCGACCGGGCGCGCGCTTGCGCAGGAGCCGGGTCTGAGGGCCGTCGTGCTTTCGGGTAACGGGCGGGCGTTTTCGGCGGGGCTCGATTTCGCGAGTTTCATGGCGCTGGCGGCCGAAGGCGGCGAGGCCAACCTGTTCGACCGCACGCGAGGCGGGCCGGCCAACGTCGCGCAGCTGGCCGGATATGTCTGGAAAGAGCTGCCGGTGCCCGTGATCGCCGCGATTCACGGCGCGTGTTACGGCGGCGGGCTGCAGATCGCAGCGGGAGCCGACATCCGCATCGTGCATCCGGAGGCGAAGCTCTCGATCCGCGAGATGCACTGGGGCCTGGTGCCCGACATGAGCGGAACACGCACGCTCAAGCACGTGCTGCGCCAGGACGTGCTGAAAGAGCTCACGTTCACGGCGAGAATCGTCTCCGGCACCGAGGCGGTGTCGCTCGGCCTTTGCACGCGCGCGTCGGAAGACCCTTATGCCGACGCGATGACGCTGGCGGCACAGATCGCGGCGAGCTCGCCGGATGCGGTGCGCGCGGCCAAGAAACTGATCGACCGCAACTACCTGATCCCGGACGACGAAACCGGCCTTGCGCTCGAAGAAGAGTTGCAACGCACTCTGCTGAAGACGCCGAACCAGATCGAAGCCGTGACGGCCAATCTCGAGAAACGGCCTGCGCGCTTCATCGACCCGCAGTAACGGCGCGTGGGTACGCTCTCGCGAAAGGTCCTGCGGACGGGCCCGGTCGGAAGCTACGGCGTCGAGGAAGTCGAGCTTCCGAGCGGAAGGCGCACGACGCTCGACGTGCTGAAGCACCCCGGCGCGGCGGCAGCCGTCGTGTTCCGGTCGCCCGCGACGATCGTGCTGCTCAAGCAGTATCGCCACCCGGTTGGCGAATGGCTCTGGGAAATCCCGGCCGGCAAGCTCGATCCGGGCGAGAACCCGGCCGAATGCATCGCACGCGAGATCGAGGAAGAGACCGGGCTCAAGGCTGCGACGATCGAAGCCATCGGCGTCATGGTGACGACCCCGGCGTACACCGACGAACGTATCTGGCTCTACGAAGCGTCGAACCTGACAGCGGGCAAACTGGCCCATGGCCACGGCGAGGAAATCGAGATCTACGACGTCGCCTTCGACGAAGCGCTCGCGATGATCGGACGCGGCGAGATCATCGACGCGAAAACGATCGCGGCGCTGCATCTGGTGTCGGCGCGACGCGCGGCGCTCCCCTCAAAAACATGACGTGCGTCACATTCCCCGCGGAATGTTCGTGCAGCAGCGACATACGCGAGGAAGTCCCCGCCGTACTCGATCACCGGCTCTCGGCCTCGGCGATTTCCTCGATCTCCGATGCCAGGTCCAGCGCCGGCTCCGCCTCGCGATCGCGCACGCCGATCAGATAGAGAATCCCATCCAGCCCGGCAGCCGAAAGCGCCTGGCGCGCCGACTGCTTGACGATCGGCTTGGCGCGGAACGCAACGCCGAGCCCGGCAATCGACAGCATCGGCAAGTCGTTGGCTCCGTCGCCGACCGCGATCACCTGCTGCATCGAAATGTTTTCCTTGGCCGCGATCGCGCGCAGCAACTCGGCCTTGCGCGCGCCATCGACGATCGGGCCGACGACGTTGCCAGTGAGCTTGCCGTCCACGATCTCGAGCTCGTTCGCATGCACGTAATCGATGCCGAGACGCGTAGCCAGGTATTCGCCGAAATAGCTGAAGCCGCCGGAGAGGATCGCAATCTTGAAGCCGATCGTTTTCAGAACCTGGATCAGGCGTTCGGCGCCTTCGGTCAGCGCGAGGTTTTCGGCGATCTCTGCGAGCACGCCCGCGTCGAGGCCCGCGATGTGCTTCATGCGCATCCGCAGGCTCTGCTGGAAGTCGAGCTCGCCGCGCATCGCGCGCTCGGTGATCTTCGCGACCTCCTCGCCGGCGCCCGCCGCACGCGCCAGCTCGTCGATCACCTCGACCTGGATCAGTGTCGAGTCCATGTCGAACGCCACGAGTCGGCGGTTGCGACGGAAAAGATCGTCGGCCTGGAACGCGATGTCGACGTCGTGCTCGTGCGTCACGTCGAGAAACTCGGCGCGCATGCGGGTGGCGTCGCGCGGAGTTCCGCGCACCGAGAGCTCGACGCACGCGTACGGCGTCCGGCCGGTGTCCGCGAGGGGAATGCGGCCGGAGAGCCGGTGGATCATGTCGATGTTGAGTCCCTGGTCGGCAAGAATCGAGGAAACGGCCGCGATGTGCTCGGCACTGAGACGCCTGCCGAGCACCGTGATGGTGTGACGCGGCTTGCCCTGCTGCCCGACCCAGTGCTCGTAGTCCGCCTCGGTGACCGGAGTGAAACGGATCTTCATGTCGAGCTCGTGCGCCTGGAACAGCAGATCCTTCAGGATCGGTCCCGATGCCGCGCCGGGCGGGACTTCGACGAGAAGTCCGAGCGTCAGAAGGTCGTGGATCACGGCCTGCCCAATGTCGAGCACGATCGCGCCATATTCGGCAAGGATCGTCGTCAGCGACCTGGTTACACCGGGACGGTCTTCTCCGGAGACGTTGATCAGGATGATCTCGCGACTCGTCGCGGCCTTGGCCTTCATGCCGCTGGCGTAGCTGCGGGCGGCTTCAAAGCCAACACACGAGCACCGCTGGAGCTTCACACGCGACGGACGTGCCCGCTCCGCGCGGCGGAGTGTTGGAAAAGACGTCTGCTGCGATAGTCTCCGCGCCGCTATGGGACGCATCTTCGAGACCAGAAAGCACACGATGTTCGCGCGCTGGGACCGCATGGCGAAAGCCTTCACGCGCGTCGGCAAGGAAATCGTCATCGCCGTCAAGGCCGGCGGCCCGGACCCGGACGGCAATCCGCAGCTTCGGCGCGTCATACAGAACGCACGCTCGGTCAACATGCCGAAGGACAAGATCGAATCGGCGATCAAGCGTGCGGCCGGAAAAGACGTCGCCGACTACCAGGAGATCGTCTACGAAGGTTACGCGCCGCACGGCGTGGCGATCCTGATCGAGGCCGCGACCGACAATCCGACGCGCACCGTGGCCAACGTGCGCAACTGCCTCAGCAAGGGCAGCGGAAATCTCGGCGCCGGCGGCAGCGTCAGCTTCCTGTTCAAGCGCATGGGCACGTTCCGGCTCGATCCGGCCGGAATCGATCAGGAGAGCCTCGAGCTCGAGCTGATCGACGACGGCCTCGAAGAGCTCGGCGAGAGCACCGGCGAGAAAGGTGAGCCGCAGATCCTCATCCGCTGCGCGTTCGCCGACTTCGGCCGCCTGCAGAAAGCGCTCGAAGACCGCGGCATCAAGCCGATCTCGGCGGAATCCGAGTACATCCCGCTGACGCCGGTCGAGCTTGCCGAAGATGCCGCCAAGGATGTGCTCAAGCTCGTCGACAGTCTCGAGCAGGACGACGACGTGCAGAAAGTCTTCCACACGCTCGCGTGACGCCGTGCAGATTCTCGCGATCTCCGGAAGCCTGAAGGCAACCTCGACCAACAGCGCGCTGCTTCGTGCAGCCGAGGCGATCGCTCCTGCCGGAATGCATTTTACGTTCTTCGATCAGCAGATCGGCGAGCTGCCCCACTTCCGTCCCGACCTTGACGAAGAAGGCATGACGCCGCCGCCGGCCGTCGCCGCGCTCAGAAGCCTTCTCGCCGAAGCCGACGGCGTGCTGATCTCGTGCCCCGAGTATGCGCACGGCGTTCCGGGCTCGTTCAAGAACGCGCTCGACTGGATCGTCTCGAGCGGGGAGCTGAGCGGCAAGCCCGTCGCGCTGCTGATGGCGTCGCCGAGCGGCGCCGGTCACGCGTGGACTGCATTGTCGCCGACCCTGCGCGTGATGGAAGCCGATCTCGTCTTCGAAGCTTCGCTCGTGTTCGCGCGTCGCCATCTCGACGGCGACGGCCGCCTCGCCGATGCCGGGCTCGAAGCCGAAGTCCGCAAGGCGCTCGATGCTCTGGCAATCGCGATACGCGACGGTCAGGCCGAAGGCGCGCCGCTTCCATCCGGAATCGTGAAGTAGAAGCACGCCCCCTTGTCGACTGCGGCCTCGACTTCGATGCGGCCGCCGTAGCGCTGGACGATGCGCTGGACGGTAACGAGGCCGATTCCCGTTCCGGGGAATTCGCCTTCGTCGTGAAGGCGCCGGAATGCGCGGAACAGCTGGTCTGCATATTCCATGCTGAAGCCTGCGCCGTTGTCGCGCACGAAGAACATCGGTTCCCTTCCGCGCTGCACGCGACCGAAAACAATCTCGGGATCGCGTGCGCGTGCGCTGAACTTCCACGCGTTGCCGAGCAGATTCTCCATCACTGCGCGCAGGAGCGGCGCGCTGCCGCGAACGGCCAGCCCGGGCTCGATCTGCACGCGGACGCGGCGATCCGGATGTTCGGCGGTCAGCGTCTCGATGGTTTCGTTCGCGATCGCGCTCAGGTCAACGTGATCCCTCTGCAGCGGTCCTCTCGTCAGGCGCGCGAGCCGCAGCATGCCGTTGATGCGCTCGTCCATGCGGCGCGCGGCGTTGCGAATGCGTTCGAGGTCCTCGAGCCCCTCGGTATCGAGCGGATCGATGTGGCCCTTGGAGAGCATCTGCGCAAAGCCTTCGATCAGCCGCAGCGGCGAGCGAAGGTCGTGCGACACCGATGCGCTGAACGCCTCGAGCTCACGGTTAGCCAGCTCGAGCTCGCGATTGGCGAGCTCGAGATGGCGGTTGGCGACCTCGATCTCGCGTGTCCGGTCGGCAACGCGCCGTTCGAGTGTAACGTTGAGGTCGAGGATGCGGCGCTCGGTGTCTTTTCGCGCGGTGATGTCCTGGATCTTCGACAGGAAATACGAGTGGGCAGGATCGCTCATGCGCACGAGCACGACGTCGAGCTGGATCCAGATCGTCTCCCCGCTCTTGCGGATGTAGCGCTTTTCGAGCTGGTAGCTGTCGAGACGACCCGCAAGGACCTGCTGCATCATCTCCAGGTCCGCGTCGAGATCGTCCGGGTGCGTGATCGTCTGGAAATCGAGCTTCAGCAGCTCGTCGCGATCGTAGCCGACGATCCGGCACAGCGATGGATTCACGTCGATCCAGCGCCCGTCGCTCGCAACGATCGCCATGCCGATCGGCGAGAACTCCATCGCCATGCGGAAACGCTTTTCGCTTTCGCGCAGCGCGACCTCGGTGGCGCGCCTGACGCGCTCCTGCGCGAAATTCTCGAGGGCGAAGCTGATATTGTCGGCGATCTCGCCGAGCAGCCGCAGCTCGTCCGCGTCGAAGAACGACGGCTCTCCGGAATAGAGCGCAAGCACACCCCAGACGCCTTCGGAGTTCCGGATCGGAAACGCAGCCGACCCCAGGATCCCGTAGCGCCGCATGCTGTCGCGCCACGGCGTCGTTCGCGGGTCGTCTTCGTAATGGTTGCAGACGTACGGCCGGTTCTCGCGGATGCAGGTCGCAGCCGGCCCTTGTCCCTGCGGAGTATCGTCGATCCGGATCTCGATCGTATCGAGGAACGAGCTTGCCGCGCCGGCGCGCGCGAGCGGCTCGATCATTCCGATCTGAAAGTCGGCGCGCCCGATCGCCGCCAGCACGAGGCCGCCGTCGTCAACGAGAATCCTGCACGTCGCGATCAGGAACGTGCTTGCCTCGGTTTCGGCGAGCACCGCGTGATTGACGGCGCTCAGCGACGCATAAAGCCGGCTCAGGCGGCGGATCTTCTGCTCGTCGGTGCGACGCTGCGTAATGTCGCGCCCGGTCGATTGCACTTCGGCCAGACGGCCGTCCGGATCGAAAAGCGCGCGATGCGTCCACTCCTGCCAGACCTCTTCGCCGCCGTCGCGCGTGGTTTTCTGCAGCCCGACTGCGACCGGCCGTTCGGGAGTCAGGCTGCGGATGCGTGCGCGAAGGTAGGCCCAGTCGGCTTCCGGGAGAGTCGGCGCGAAGCTCGAGCCGAGCAGTTTCGCTGCCGGTGAACCGGTCACGCGGCAGTACGCGCCGTTCACGAACGTTCTCGTTCCGTCCGGATTCCAGCGCACGATCATCTCGGTCTGGTCTTCGACGACCGCGCGGAAACGGGTTTCGCTGCGGCGCATCGCCGTCACCTGCTCGCGGCTTTCCTGGATGACGAGGGCGAGCATCAGCCCGATCACGTCGAGCAGCGCGACCAGCGTCTGCGCGGCGCCCGTGGCTTCGGGCCGCAGGCTTGCGGCGTCGCCGGAGACCAGAGCCGCGCCGGTAAAGAATGCGACCGGCAGCGACAGCGCGAGGCAGATCGTGGTCACTCCGCGCATTCCGAAACGAAGGCCCGCCCAGATGACCGGCACCGCCAGCAACAGCCGGAGCGGTGAGCGTATTCCGTCCGCGAGAACGAACACGACGACCACCGACACGATGGTCGCCAGCACCAGCATCAGCGCTTCTGCGATGCGCGAGCCTTTTCGCAGGCCGATGTCCGACCCCATCGGCTGCGACCATGCAAGCATGTGCGGCGCAAGGACGAGGACGCCCATGGCGCTGCTGCCCCAGCGCGGCCAGAAGATCTGCTCGAAATCGACGAGCCCTTCGTAGCCGCTCAGGCCGACGCCGACCTTCGCGCCGAGCAGCGTCGCAATCGGTACCGTCCAGAATAGAAACCACAGCAGCTCACGCGAAGACGTCATGAGGAACGGGCGGCGGACGAACGTTTCGACGGCGAGCGCACCGAACAGCGCCTCGAGCGCCGTCGCGCCGAAGCGCCCGGCGATCGCCGTTGGTGCAAGGTCGTAGGCAAGCCCGAATGCCGCGTCTCCGATCAGCGCACCGATCAGCAGACTCGTCCATGCGGGTCGCGGAGAAAGCAGAAGACTCGCCAGCAGAAGTCCTGCCGGAAGCCAGAAGAATCCGAGCGCATCGTCGCCCGGCGACAGCGCGTGTCCGGCTGCGGCGATCGAGAAATACGCCGTCGCGAGCAGTGCCGCGTTCTGCACGTTGACAGAAAGCGATGGCAATGCGGCGGATGCCCGCGAAACGGGTGCAGATACGGTGGACATCGGGCCTCAGCGCCTCCCCTCGCCCGGTGCTCGCATTCTAGGGTTCCTGCGCGTCTCTGGAAAGCGGACGGCTGCAGTCTCGACGCGGTGCAATGCACGTGCGAGCCGGCAGACCGGAGGACTGCGCGCGCTATCGGCGGCTTGCGACCTCGCGCAATTCATCACGGAACATCGGATGCGCGATTGCGGCGAGCGCGGATGCCCGCTCTGCAACCGTCAGCCCGCAGAGCTCGGCGCTGCCGAACTCCGTGACCACGACGTCAACCTGGTGACGCGGCGTCGTCACGAGTGCTCCGGCTGGAAATCGTGCAGCGATGCGCGAGACCACGCGCTCTCCGACACGCGCCGTCGACGGCAGACATACGATCGAGTGCCCGCCGTCGGAAAACGACGCGCCGCTGACGAAGTCCTCGGCGCCGCCGATCCCGGAGAACTGCCGGCCGTCGATCGTATCGGCCGCGATCTGGCCGTGAAGGTCGACCGCGAGCGCGCCGTTGATCGACAGCATTCGCCTGTTGCGGGCAATCACGGACGGATCGTTGACGATGTCGACCGGAAGAAAGCGCACGTCCTCGCGTTCGTGAAGCCAGTTGTGGAGCTCTTCGGTCCCGAGCGCGAACGTCGAGATCGACAGCCCGTCGTAAACGCCCTTCCTGTTGGTGACCTTGCCGGCGAGATGCAGCTTCATCAGGCCGGTCGTGAACATTTCGGAGTGTACGCCGTAGTCACCGCCCGGCGACGACGCGAGCAGCTCGACGATGGTGCTCGGAATGCCGCCGATGCCGGTCTGCAGCGTCGTCCCGTCACGAATGTACGGGCGGATCTGTTCGGCAATCGCACGCTCGACTTCGTTCGGCGCCGACTCCGGCAGCGTCGGCGGCGGCTGCGCGCTCTCGATGATCACGTCGGCCTCTTCGATCGCGAGCGAGTGCGGATGGCCGGGGTCGATGCCGAAGGTACGCGGAAGGTGCGCATTGATCTCGACGACCAGCAATCGATCGGGATCGGCCGCTGCGCGATGCAGCTCGTCGATGCTGGCGCCCGCGTGAAGCGACAGCGACATGCGGCCGTTCGAGTCCGGCGGGGCCGCCACGGTGGCGACCACGCGCGCGCCTAGCCTTCGCATCGCCGGCGCGTAGCGGCGGAAGTCGGCCGGCACGAAATCGACGCGAAGCCCCTGGTCACGCAGCGCGCGTTCGACCGGACCGTAAAAGCCCGACAGCACCCGCACGCCGGGCTTGAACAGGACCGCATGCGGCGCGAGCAGGAGCGCGCAGAAAATGGCGAGGTCTTCGTAGTCGCGGTCGCCGAGGGCTTCGAGAAACGCGCCGGGCTGGCCGGGACCGAGCGGCACGCAGACCGCGTCGCGCGGCCGGACGAGCGCGGCAGCCTCGGCCGCGGTACGCAGCCTGGTTTGGTATGCGGAGCTCACGGTGGATCCCTTCGGCCAGATTTCGCTGGCGCCGCAACTGGTTACCACCCTCGATCCGCAGACGCCCGAAAAAAACGGAGCCAAAATCGGGGTCAGACACCGATTTGGCGAAATCGGTGTCTGACCCCGATTTCCCGGGTTGCCGGTTGCATTATAGGTGGAGTTTCTCCAAGTTTGGAGGAACTCGATGTCGCGCACGAACACTCAGGCTGCTGCTTCCACCTCCCGCGCGACCGGCTTGCCCGGCACCGCCGACGCGACGGCCAAAGCGATCGCGCCCGAAGGCCGCCGCACGCGCCGCCGGCGCGAGCTTCACCAGAACATTCTTGCAACGGCCGCCGGCCTGTTCGCGCGCGACGGTTACGACGTGACGACCGTCGAGAAGATCGCGTCGGCATCCGACATCGCGCAGGCGACGTTCTTCAATCATTTTCGAAGCAAGGAAGACGTGCTGCGCGAAGTCGGCCAGGACGTCTTCACGAGATTTCAGCGCCTCGTCGAAGAGCAACTCGCGCGCCGAGCGACGACGCGCGGCCGCCTGGCCGGATTCGCCGCACGCAGCGCCGAGCTCGTGCGGCGTGCGCCGGAGATGACGAGGCGGGTTCTCATCGCCGTGCTGCGCTCGTCACGACCCGGAGAATCCGGAGCGGAGCTCGCGTCGATGCAGGCGGCGTTCGCCAACCTTCTCGCGGACGGACGCCAGGCAGGCGACGTGAGAGACGACGTCGATCTCGATCTCGCGGCGGAGTTGCTGGTTTCCGTCGTCATGGGAGCGATGACCCACTGGATCAACGATCCCGACTATCCGCTCGAGCATCGTCTCGGCGCGACGCTTTCGCTCGTCTCCGATCGCCTGCTGGTTTCGACCGGCGACAACCCTGACAAACCCGCCCGCACGAAAAGTGCGCCCGGCAAAAGGAAGCCACGATGAAGACACCAATCTGCGACCGCCTCGGTATCGAGTTCCCGATTTTCGCATTCAGTCACTGCCGCGACGTCGTCGCCGCCGTCAGCAATGCCGGCGGCTTCGGCGTGCTCGGCGCAGTCGGATTTTCCGCCGAACAGCTGCGTGTCGAGCTCGACTGGCTCGACGAGCACGTCAGTGGCGGCTACGGCGTCGACATCGTGATCCCCGGCAAATACGTCGGCATGGGCGAGATGGACGTCGAGAAGCTGCAGGTGATGCTCGCTGCGCAGATTCCCGCCGAGCACCGCGACTTCGCCAAACGCCTGCTGAGCGAGCACGGCGTGCCCGAGCTTCCGAGCGAGGAAAAGCCGCGTGAGCTTCTCGGATGGACCGAGGCGACCGCCGGACTACAGGTCGAAGTGGCGCTCGAGCATCCGAAAGTACGCGCATTCGCGAACGCGCTCGGCACGCCGCCGGCCGAAGTGATTCAGGAGATCCAGGCGACCGGCCGCCTCGTCGGCGCACTGTGCGGCAGTGCAAAGCAGGCGCTGTCTCACAAGGAAGCGGGGCTCGACTTCATCATCGCGCAGGGCACCGAAGGCGGCGGGCACACCGGTGAGATCGGCAGCATCGTGCTGTGGCCCGAGGTCATCGAAGCCGCAGCGCCGATTCCGGTGCTCGCGGCCGGCGGCATCGGCAGTGGAAAGCAGATGGCCGCGGCAATGGCGCTCGGTGCACAGGGCGTGTGGACCGGATCGATCTGGCTTACGGTCAGCGAAGCCGATACGCCGCCCGCGCAGAAGCAAAGTTATCTTTCGGCGACCAGCCGCGACACCGTGCGCTCGCGTTCGTGGACCGGCAAGCCGTGCCGTATGCTGCGCAACGACTGGACTGAAGCGTGGGAGAAGCCCGAAAATCCGAAGCCGCTCGGCATGCCGCTTCAGTTCATGGTGACAGCCGAGGCCGTCAGCCGCGGGCATCATTATGCTTCGAAGGCCCAGGCGGTCGGCTTCAATCCGGTCGGACAGATCGTCGGTCGCATGAACGAGATCCGCTCCACGCGTCGGGTGATCGAAGACATGGTGCAGGACTACATCTCGGCGACCGAACGGCTGAGGTCGCTGCTGCCGGACGCGTAGACCGCTTCGCAGCGCACGTTTCGCGCTTCGCGACGCGCGTACCGCGCTCTGGCGGGCACGCGGCTGCCACGGTGGCCGTGCTCGCGCTGGCCGCCGGCGCTTGCGGCTGTCTTCGCGACGGCGACGTCGCGCGTCCGCTCGTGCTCGACAACCGCACGGTCGGATTCTCGCGCACCGATCCCACGGCAACGACGCAGGGCAAGCTGCGCTTCCGCGGCGGCCTCGAGCTCCGCTCGACCGATCCCGACTTCGGCGGGCTCTCGGCGCTGCTCGTCAGCAGCGACGGCGCCAGTTTCATTGCAGTCTCCGACCAGTCGCACTGGATTACCGGTACGCTCGAGTACGACGACGGCCGGCTCGTGCGTGCGATCGGCGGCACGATCGCACCGATGCGCGATCTCGAAGGCAATCCGCTCGTCGACAAGAAAGGCGATGCCGAGGGGCTTGCGACGGCAGTCGAAGGAAAGAACGACGACCTGTTCGTGAGCTTCGAGGGCATCCACCGCGTGTGGCGCTACGCGTTCGGCAACGACGGAGTCGACGCGCGGCCGGTCAACTTCCCGCTGCCGCCGGAGGCGCTCAAGGCCCCGCGCAACGGCGGCCTCGAAGGAATCACGCTGGTCGGCGACGGCGAGCTGTTCGCCGTCGACGAGCGATTCCGGAACCGCGCAGGCAATTATCGCGCGTGGGTGCTGCCGTTTGTTCCGGCCGATCACCAGCCCGGTGCCGCGAACGCAGACTCGCGTACGCCCGCGCCGCGCGCGATCGTGCCGATCCTGCCGTACGCGATGACCGACATACGCATGCTGCCGGACGGAAATCTGCTCACGCTCGAGCGCCGCTACGATCCGGTGCAGGGCATCGGCATCGAGCTGCGGCGGATGCCCTGGAAGCGTGACGATCCTGCCGGCGATCATCCGCTCGACGGCGAGATCGTCGGCCGTATGGATACGACGTTCGAGGTCGACAACATGGAAGGATTGTCTGTCCGGCGCGATCCGTCCGGCGCGACGCTCGTCTACATGTTGTCCGACGACAACTTCAATCGTCCGATCCAGCGAACGCTGCTGATGATGTTCGAGCTTCTGCCGTGATCCGACGAAATCTTTCCGACCCGTCGCCACCGCCCATCCGCTGCATGCGCTCAAGATACCGATCACTCTGAGCGCTGCTGCATCGGACGAAACCTGGGCCACATTCCCCGCGGAATGTTCGACTGAACCGGCTTGATCAAAAACCCCGAAACCGGACCCACACAGGTCGTCGAGAGCTTGGTGCCGACGATCTTCATCGAGGCGAATGCAGCGATAGATCAAAGCCGCCGGAAGACCGAATCCCCGATGACCCGGTTTTGTATCGCGCGGCGTTTTTGGATTGGGATCAGGTCGGCGATCTGGGGAAAGTCAGCGCATCATCGGGCAGCGTGAGCCAGCTCTGGCGGCTGTCGGTGAAGATGTGGACCCTGGGCGCGAGGATGCTGGTGTCGTCGAGCGTACCCGCCTTGACGAACATCATGCCGGGGGCCGTCGCGGGCTGGGAATAGATGCCGGAGCCGCAGGTCGGACAGAACCAGCGGCTCACGTCGCCTCCGGCTTCGCTTTTGCTCTGGTAGAGCTTGAGCTCGCCGGTCAGCCGGACGTCGTCTTCCCTGAAAGCGATCGTGACGTTGAACGCCGTACCGGCGCTGCGCTGGCAGTCGGTACAGTGGCAGACGCCCTGGAAGATCGGCTCACCCGACGCTTGATAGCGCACGTTGCCACAAAGACAGCCTCCGGTGATTTCAGCCATGTTCGTCGCTCCCTGCACCTGGACGTCACGCGCCGTTCAGGTGCGCGCGTAGAGGCCGACGTCCTGCGGCGTCGGGTCGTGAAGATTCGGGAAAATCCGGTATCTGCGCATGACGCCTTCGCGCAGGAAGCCGCTGCGCTCGAGCACGCGAACGGCCGCGAAGTGGTGTGCGTGACAGACGGCGTACAGTCGCAGCACACCGCTCGCCTGCGCGAGCCGCGCGACCGCGCGCACGGCTTCGGTCGCGAATCCCGCTCCCCATGCGCCTTGCGACAGCACGTAGCCGGTCGATGCGCGATACGGCTTTTCGAACGCGAGCCCGGTCGCACCGATCAGGCGCTTGTCGACGCGCGATTCGATCAGCAGCGGACCGGCAGGCCAGCGCGCCCATTCGGAATGAGAGAGCTCGATGAAGCGTCGCGAGTCCTCGACCGTTTCGTGGCGCGGCCAGCTCACGAAGCGGGTCACGTCGTGGTCGGACGCGTAGTTGTCGAAGATCGACTGCGCGTCCTCGTCACGCGGAGGACGCAGCACGAGGCGCGGCGTCTGGAGGATTTTCGGGTCGAACGGCATGCGCGGGGTTTCGGCGAGATCTGTCAACTTCAAAGTCCTCAGGCAAGTTCGGCAATACGCGGCTTCCGCCAGGATACTGATACCCGCCCTCGACCATTGTGAGAAGGCCGGCGGGCGGCGCCTGCCTCTTCTGCGGCGAGCCCTCGATGGGGAGCAGCGCGCGCTTTTTTTCGGACCGGTGTCGGTGTTGGCTTGCCCCGGACGTCCTTAGGGCAATGCGGCCCCGTGCCGGTCCGACCGGCAACCGCCGCGACCACCAGAACCAGAATCGGAACCCAAGGAGATTCCCATGCATTTTCTGTCGCTGTTCACACCCGAAACCCCGACGCCGCTGCCGACTCCCGAAAAGGCCGCGAAGATGGAAGAGCTGACCACGAGGATGCTCGCGTCCGGCGAGCTGCTGCTGGCAGGCGCGCTCGGTCACCGCGAAAAAGTCGGGCTTCGCATCACGCTGAAGAATGGAAAGTACACCGTCACCGAGGGACCCGCCGGCGAGTCCGTCCTGATGTCCGCCGGCGGGATGTCGATCTCGGAGGCGCCGTCGAAGGAAAAATTCGTCGCGATGATCAAGGAATTCCTGGCAATCGCCGGCGACGGCACGTGCGAGTGCCTCGGCTATGCGTTTCCGGTCATGATGGCGGAGCGCCGCGTGATGGGCGGCGTGATTCCGAGCTTCATGGTCGACGGCGCGGCAAAGGCGTCCGAGTTCTACGAGAAGGCCTTCGGCGCCAAAGAGCTGCGCCGCTACGCGCATCAGGATGGCAAGCGGCTGATGCACTGTCATATGGAGATCAACGGCGGCTCGATCATGTTCAACGATCCGGTGCCCGAGCACGGCTATCCGCTGCAGCCGTCGAACAGCTTTACCAACAATCTCGTCGTCGCCGACGGCGATCTGTGGTGGAACCGAGCGCTCGAGGCCGGGTGCAAGGCCACGATGCCGTTCGAGCGTGCGTTCTGGGGCGACCGCTTCGGACGCATGATCGATCCGTTCGGCATCGCCTGGGCGATCGACGAGCCGGCGCAGGCCGCAGCCGCCGCTGCGTGACGGAGACGACGGCGATGAAACTCAGCCAGAAGATCACGCCGTGCCTGTGGTTCGACGACCAGGCCGAGCAAGCTGCGAAGTTCTACACGTCGGTCTTTCCGAATTCGCGCATCACCATGACGAACCGCTACAGCGAAGTCGGAAAGGAGATTCACGGACGTCCGCCGGGAAGCGTGATGACGGTGTCCTTCGAGCTCGACGGCCAGCCGTTCACGGCGCTCAACGGCGGGCCGATCTTTCATTTCAGCGAAGCGATCTCGTTCCAGGTCACGTGCGCGACGCAGAAAGACATCGACTATTTCTGGGAGAAGCTGTCGATGGGCGGCGACGAGAAAGCCCAGCAGTGCGGCTGGCTCAAGGATCGTTACGGCGTGTCGTGGCAGATCGTGCCCGAAGCTCTGCCGCAGATGCTGTCCGACCCCGCGTCGCCGAAATCGCAGAACGCAATGCGCGCCATGCTGTCGATGAAGAAGCTCGACATCGAAGGCCTCGAGCAAGCCTACGCCGCGTAGCGAAATCGGGGACAGACACCGATTTTCGGATATCGAGGACAGACACCGATTTCGCCAGATCGGCGTCTGTCCCCGACGTCTCAGGCCGGCGGCTGGCCGGAAATCTTCGGCAGGGCGGACAGGTCGCTCGACCACGGCACTGCCGACGCGCACCAGATCTGTCGCTTCGGCGCGAGCTCGGCGCGCTGGTCGAGGCAACCGACGCGAAGCGCATACGTCGGCGGATCCGTGACGGCCGACGAGTACACCGGCGTCCCGCAGTTCGAGCAGAACGCGTGTGCGCGCCGGTTGCCGCTCTCGGCGGTCTTCACGTAGATCTTCGGATGTCCGCGCGTGATCGAGAACGAATCGCGGTCGGCAAGAACCGCCACGCGATATGCCGAACCCGAAAGCATCTGGCAGTCGGTACAGTGGCAGATCCCGGCGCGCTCCGGATCCACGTCGGCCTCGTACGCAATTTCACCGCAATGACAACGACCGTGGACAATCATCAGGACCTCCTTGCTCTTATGGCTTTCGCAATATTGCCCATCATTGCCGCCCGACCGGAAATGAAAAAGGTCATTTCGAACAATGTCAGTCGCGATCGGGTGCGCCGGGCGGGAAGAAGTGCCGGAACGGCCGCGCTTCCTCGACGGCACGCGCAAACGATGGCCAGGCAAGCAGACGGCGGCGGTATGACCGCACGTTGACCAACGCCTCGTCAACCGGATGAACCCAGTCCGAGTAGAACAGAGCCGGCGCGGCTGCACAGTCGGCCAGGCTGACGGCTTCGCCGCAAGCCCACGAGCGGCCGTCGAGCGCACCGTCGAGCCAGCGATACGCCTTGTCGAGAAGCGCATGCGACTCGTCCAGCGTCTGGCGATCGCGCTGCTCCGGCGGCCGCATGAAGTCGGCGACGATCCTCTGCATCGGCGTCATCACGTAGTTGTCGAAAAAGCGGTCCATCATGCGTACGTCGAGCGCCGCCTTCGCGTCCGCGGGAATGAACCGGACCGGCCCCGGATGAAACAGCCCGAGATGCTCGATGATGATGCTGGCTTCGACGACCGCCCGGCCGTCGTCGGCGAGCACCGGCATCTTGCCGAGCGGCCACAGCCGTTGATGCTCGGCGGCGATCTTCTCGTCGCCGCCGAGAACGCGCATCTCGAACGGGGTCGCGTTCTCGTAGAGCGCGATCAGGACCTTCTGGCAGTAGGACGAGAACGGGTGGGCATACAGCTCGAGCGACATCTTCGAACTCCTCGCAGCGCAGGCGGTCGGCGTCCGGCTGCTACGAGTGCCCTATCCGACGTTTCAGTCACCGGCGCAATTTTCGATGATCCGTCCGCAGAGCTCACACGCCGGGTTCGTGCAGTACATCTTGCAGCTGCGTCCGGTGATCGGCCCGGCACATGCCGGACAGACCTCGACGTGCGGGACCACCTGGCTTCGTACGCGGCTGCCATGGGAAATGTCGTCGTCGTGCATCGCGAAACCATAGCCGGCGCGCTGCCGGCCTGCACGGCGCACGCTTGTGCGAAACCCGTTGCGACGCAGAAAGCTACGGACACGCGAGCGTGACGTCGTCGCCGACGGCCGAGCGCAGGATCAGCAGCGCATCGGAGGCACCGACCGTTGCGTCGCCGGTCACGTCGCAGACAGAAGGATCGCAGGCTTCGGCCCCGACCGCGGCCTTCAGCGCGAACAGCGCATCACCGGCGGTCAGCGTGCCGGAGTCGTTGGTGTCGCCGCACGAGACGAGCTCGCAGGCGCCGTTGCACCCTTCGCCCTGGGTCCATTCGGCATCGCCGTCGTCGCACTCCTCCGGAGCTTCGGTCAATCCATTGCCGCACACGTCGCAGCCAGCGCCGTCCTGCGCAGGCACGCACTGTCCGTTCTCGCTGCAGGCGTGCGGATGATCGCACGGGAAGTCACCGCACGAGGTCCCGGCCGGCTTCGACGAATCGTCGGGGCAGTCCGCCGCATCGCCCGTACACGCTTCCGCGGCGTCGCACTCGCCCGAAGCCTCGCGGCAGATCGTCGAGGTCGACACGAAGCCATCGGCCGGACAAGCCACTGCGGCGCCGGTGCAGTATTCGTCTGCATCGCAGACGCCGGCAGACGCGCGGCACAGCACCGCCGTCGATGCGGACACGTCGGCCGGGCACGCCGCGGCGTCGCCCGTGCAATACTCCTCCGTATCGCAGACTCCCGCGGACGCACGGCAGAGCATAGTCGTCGACGCGAGCAGATCTGCCGGACAGCTCACGCCAGTTCCCGTGCAGTGCTCGTCCGGATCACAGATTCCGGCAGACTCGCGGCAGATCTCGCTGCTCGGAGCGAAAGCATTGGCTGGACACTGCGCCCCCGAGCCGCTGCACGACTCTGCGGCGTCGCACGGCCCGGACGCGCTGCGACAGAGCACCGTCGAAGGCGCGAGTACATCGACCGGGCACGAAGCACCTGAGCCCGTGCACTGCTCGGCCGGATCGCAGACACCGCCGGACGCACGGCAGACCTGCGCGGACCCTGCGAACACATCCGCAGGACACGCCGGCGAAGTGCCGCTGCAGCTCTCGGCAACATCGCATGCGCCCGCGACTGCGCGGCACGTGGCCGACGACGCAAGCATCGCATCGGCAGGACACGACGCTGCCGACCCGCTGCATTTCTCGACGGCGTCGCACGCTCCGGCAGCGGCGCGACACACCGTCGATAGCGGCGCCAGCGCATCCGGCGGACACGACGTGGCCGAGCCCGTGCACCGTTCGGCCGCATCGCACGGCCCGCCCGATGAGCGACATGCGACAGACGACGGCAACCGGGCATCGGCCGGGCAGCTGGCTGCCGACCCGCTGCAAAGCTCGGCCGCATCGCACACTCCGCCGGATGTACGACAGACCTCGAGCGACGTCAGGAATGCATCGGCGGGACAGGCCGCCGACGTGCCGCTGCAGGTCTCGACAACGTCGCACACACCGGCGATAGCGCGGCAGACGGTCGACTCGGGCAGCAGCGAATCGGAAGGACACGCGACTGCCGATCCGGTGCACTTCTCGACCACGTCGCAGCTGCCAGCGAGAGCGCGACATACGGTCGAAACCGGTGCGAGCAGATCCGCCGGACAGATCGTCGTCGAGCCGGTACACTTTTCCGCCACGTCGCACGGACCGCCGGCTGCGCGGCAAACGGCCGACGACGGCGACAGCACATCCGTCGGACAGGCCGACGACGAACCTGTGCAGCGCTCGCCAGCGTCACAGACGCCGCCCGATGCACGGCACATCGCCGACGACGGCATGAATGCGTTGGCCGGACAGGAAGCAGAGCTTCCGGTGCAGCTCTCGCCGACGTCGCAGACGCCCGCCGCGCTCCGGCATGACGATGCAGAGCTCTTGAACGCGTTGAGCGGGCAGAGCGCGCTCGTTCCGGTGCAGGTTTCGGCAATGTCGCAGACGCCGGCCGAGCTCCGGCACGCGAACGACGAAGCGCGAAACGCATCGGGCGGACACGTGCCCGACGTTCCGTTGCAGGTCTCGGCCGCGTCGCACGGCCCGGTCGACTCACGGCAGACGTCGCCGGCACCGCCGACCTGGCACGTCGTTGCGTTGCAGCACTCGGCCGAATCGTCGACGACCGGATCGCAGCTCTCGCCGGCGTCGACGACGCCGTTTCCGCACGTGCCCGTGTAGTACAGGCCGATGAACGAGGACGCGTGCTCGCCGGCCGTGCGGAACTCGCCGCCGACGTAAAGGCTGAGGCCAAGCGCGCGCAGGGAAGCAACGCTCGAGTTCGTGCCCGCGCCGAGCCCGCTCCACGACGACCCGTTCCATCTTGCGACATAGCTTGCGGGCGAGCTCGAAAAATCCCCGCCTGCATAAAGATTCGTGCCGAGGAATTCGAGTGCGTAGACAAGACCGCTCGTGCCCGATCCGAGCGCCGACCACACCGACCCGTTCCACTTCGCAACATTCCTCACAATCGTGCCGCCGGCCGTAAGAAAGCTGCCTCCTGCGTACAGGTCCGTGCCGAGCGCAGCGAGCGAATAGACGGCGCCGCTGGTGCCGCTGCCGAGCGCCGACCACGACGAGCCGTTCCAAGCCGCGACGTGACTTGCCGGGACTCCGCCGGCATTCAGAAACGCGCCGCCCGCGTAGACGCTGGTGCTGATCACTTCGAGCGAGAATCCGGAGTCGTCGAGTCCGGTACCGAGCGCCGTCCACGTGGATCCATTCCACTTCGCGATGCGGTTCGCGTTCGCCTCGGTGCCTGCGCTCGTGAACGCACCTGTCGCGTAAAGATTCGTACCGCTCGCCGCCAGCGCATAGACGTCGTCGTTGGTTCCCTTGCCGAGCGCCGACCATGAAGATCCGTTCCACTTCGCGACGCGGTTTGCGCTGGTGCCTCCGGCGCTGGTGAATGTCCCCGCCGCGTAAAGATCGGTTCCGATCACCGCAAACGCGTAGACTTCGGCGTTCATTCCGCCGCCGACCGGCGACCAGGTGAGTCCGTTCCACTTTGCGATGTAGGCAGCCGGCACGCCGCCGGCGACCGTGAAGAATCCTCCGGCGTAGAGCGTCGTGCCGATGGTCGCGAGCGCCTCGACGCGTCCGTTCATCCCCTTGCCGCTGACGTTTCCGAGCGAATTCCACGATGCGCCCTTCCAGACAGCAATTCCGGCCGCCGATTCGCCGCCGATCGTCGTGAAATCGCCGCCGGCGTACACGTTGCTCCCAATTGCGGCGAGCGCGTAGATGACGCCGTTGGTTCCCGTGTCGAGCGCCGACCACGCCGTGCCGTTCCATTTCGCCACGATGTCGGCCGCCGCGCCGCCTGCAGTCGTGAAATCTCCGCCCGCGTACAGATCCGTTCCGATCGCGATCAGCGAATAGACGCCGCTGTCCATGCCCTTTCCAAGCGCAGACCACGCGCTTTCATTCCATCTGGCAATGTAGTCGGCCGATACGCCGCCGGCCGTCGTGAAGAATCCGCCGGCGTAAAGGCTCGAGCCGATCGCAGCCAGCGAATGAACCGTGCCGTTCATTCCCGCGCCGAGAGCCGACCATGCGGAGCCGTTCCATCTGGCGATTCGAAGTGCAGCCACACCGCCGGCCGTCGTAAAAGTTCCGCCCGCGTAGACGGTGCCGCCGATCGCCGTAAGCGCGTTCACCGCCGCGTTGGTTCCGGCGCCGAGCGCGGACCACACCGAGCTGCTCCACTTCGCGACGTGCGCTGCGGCAACGCCGCCCGCCGTCGTAAACAGGCCTCCGGCGTAAAGATCGGTGCCGACGGCGGTCAGCGCCCGAACTTCGCCGTTGACGCCGCTTCCGACCGATGACCACGACAGCTGATCCCACTTCGCGACGTGCGACGCAGCCTGCCCGCCCGCAGTAGTGAACGCGCCACCCGCGTACAGATCCGAGCCGATCACCGCGAGCGCGAGAACGTCGCCGTTCAGCCCGGCCCCGAGCGCATGCCACGATACTCCGTCCCATCTCGCGACATGGTTTGCGGCGAGACCACCGGCCGTAAGGAAGTTACCGCCGACGTAGAGATCGGTACCGATCACGGCCAGCGCGAGAACGGTTCCTCCAACGCCCGGCGGGCCGCCGAAGCGTGCGTCCCAGTTGCCGCCGGCGTCCGGCGCGAAGGCCGCAGTCTCTGCGACAGGCTGCCCGGCATCGAAGCCGGGGCCCGTGGCCGAACTTGTCTCGCGGACAAAGTGCGGCGCTCCGCTGGAGTCGGTTTCCATGCGGAACCCGGTGACGTCGACCGTGCCGGTGTAGCCGGTATTGAGAGCGACCGTGCCATCGGCATGGAGCAGATGCGCAAGCGCCAGCGACTCGCCTGATCGCGCGAAGGCGCGATCAACGAAACCAACAACGCTGACCGCCGTGCATAGCGCTGCAAGAGCGAACGCGCGCATCCGCTGCCCGGCGCGTTCCTGAGGAAAACGCATTCAGCCCCCGATAGCTCGACTGGAGACGGAGAGAAATGCACTTTTACTGGCTGGAAACGCTCGAACGCAAGCTCCGTTTTGACCGGCCGGAGCTGGTCGCGCGGCTGACACCCTGGGGTTCGGCACACCTGATTGCCTCGGGATCGCGAGGGCAGATGGCCGGGGATGAAAGCCATAGTTCCAGACTCAACAGGAGAAAGTCGCGAAGCTGTCTCGCCGGCCCTTCTTGACAGGTTTCTGTACGCACGTGATGGTCCGGGCGGGACTCAGCGTGAGGGGCAGCTCCTGGGGGTCGTCAACTTTTCAATCATCAAGGAGAGAACATGAAATCAGTACGTTCCGCAGCGTTCATTCCTGCGTCGGTCATACTGGCCGGTGCGCTGCTCGCAGCCATGCCGGCCGCTGCTCAGCCGGCAACACAGCTATCGATCGACTCGCGCAATCCTTACCTCTGGACGTTCGATACGAGCAACGCCGACAGCCAGAACTTCTTGATGGAGATTACGCTCGAAGGACACACGGTCTGTTACGGAAACGGCCTTGCCACGCAGCCGACGACCGGGAATCTCTGGGCAGTTCTCACGATCGACAACTGCAACCAAAGCAGCGCTCCGCGCGAGCTGGTCACCATTGACCCGACGACCGGGATAGCGACAGACGTCGGACCGCTCGGGACGACGCAGAAAGTATCGTCGCTCGCGTTCGGTGCGGATTCGGCCACGATCTACGTGGTGACCGGGCTGGGCGGGACTGACAAGCACACGCTGTATCAAGTGGATCCGGCCAACGGCGAACTGACGCAGCTTTGCGTAGCGGCAGACCTCGGCAACGGCGACGGCCATACGCTCGCCTACGGTGACGGCACGCTTTATCACGCAACAATGAACTGCAATTTCGGTGAGGGTTGTGCCACCACCTTCGAGCTGATCGACACGACCAACCTGCCGGCCGATCCGACCGACCCCTGCGGAGGCACCCTTATATCTTCCGACGATACCTTCCTCGAGCCGACCGCGCTCATGTTCGTCTCGAGCGACGGCGGCAATGTAACGCTGCTGATGGCGAATTTTACCGATCTCTACACCGTGGAGATTCCGGGAACGACCGGCGTCGACGGCGTTGATATCACGTACGTGCGGACCCTTTCGGGCGACTCGAAAGGCCTCGCGCTGACCGGGGCCGACCTTGTCACGGCCGACCTCATCGTGACCAATGGCGCGCAGAAATTCCGGAACAAGGGTCACAGGACCATCGAGTACACACTGCAGGCGGTCAATCTCGGTCCCGACACGGTAACCGGTATCGTCGTCACGAATCCGATTCCGACAGGCACGACGCTCGTCTCGAGCAGCATCGACTGCACCGAGCAGTTCGGAAGTCTCGTCTGCGATGTCGGGACTCTCGACCCGCAGAGCAACGAGTTCTTCACGTTCACTGTCGAGGTGACGTGCAAGAAATGCAGCAGCATCGACAACGTGGTTTCGATCAGCACCACCGAAACGATCTACGAGTACCCTTTCAACAACTCGAGCTCGCTCACCACGAGCGTCAAAGGAAAGTTCTAGCGCTGGTTTCGCGAGCGCCGGGGTTTCCGGCGCTCGCGGCCAATCCTTGATATGCGGGCGCCGGATGCTTCCGGCGTCCGCACGTCGGTGCGGCCCCGGTAAAATCCGCCGCCAGTTTGAATAGACCCACCCCACCCGGCGTCCCGGCAACAACTTGGAACTTGTGACGCGCCTGACGCATAGTCGCCCGGCGTTCCATCGATGTGACCCTCCGCAACGGCTCCGTTCGTCGAATCGAGCCCCCGAGGTCCGTCCGTGGAAGCTCCGTCCGTCCGGGAGCCGATGCTCCCCGCGAATGGACGAGCCTTACAACCCAGCATGACATGAAAGGAGCAGGGATCCCGCGATGAGCACCGAACAGGCCGTTCAGGGTTCGTATTCCGGTCAGCCGAGCGCCGCGGACGCGGCACGCTATGCCCAGCTCGGCCCGACGCTGGTTGCAGAGATCGGCAAGGTCCTGGTCGGACAGGAGCTGATGGTCACGCGCCTGCTGACCGCACTCCTCGCCGGCGGCCACGTCCTTCTTGAAGGCATGCCGGGCCTGGCCAAGACACTGATGATCCGCTGCCTCGCGGGCGCCATCGACACCGGCTTTTCCCGCATCCAGTTCACACCCGACATGCTGCCGGCCGATGTGATCGGCACCGAGATCTTCAACCCGAAGGAAGGTACCTATTCGATCAAGAAGGGTCCGATCTTCTCGAACCTGGTGCTTGCCGACGAGATCAACCGCGCGCCCGCCAAGGTGCAGGCCGCGCTCCTCGAAGCGATGCAGGAGCGCCAGGGAACCATCGGCGGCAAGACCCACAAGATGGACGAGCCGTTCCTCGTGCTCGCCACGCAGAACCCGATCGAACAGGAAGGCACCTACCCTCTGCCCGAAGCCCAGGTCGACCGCTTCATGCTCAAGATCCGCGTCGGCTACCCGTCGCGCGACGACGAACGAAAGATCCTCGACCGCATCGGCGTCGCTGCTGCCGAGCCGCACGTAAGCAAGGTCGCAACCGTGGAGGAGATCGCCGGCGCGCAGCGCGCCGTCAACCAGGTCTTCGTCGACGACAAGGTGCGCGACTACATCGTCGACCTCGTGCGCGCGACGCGCGAGCCGACCAAAGCCGGAGCGTCCGACCTCGAGGGCATGATCGAATACGGCGCGAGCCCGCGCGCGTCGCTGTGGCTGCTTCGCGGTGCGCGTGCCCACGCGTTCCTGCAGGGCCGCACGTACGTCACGCCGCACGACGTCAAGTCGCTCGCACCCGACGTGCTCCGCCACCGCGTCAGCCTCACGTACGAAGCGGAGGCCGAAGGCCGCTCCACCGACCAGGTGATCGCGCGCATCCTCGACACCGTGCTGGTTCCGTAGTCTCCGACTCCCGGCCCGATGAGCGCCTCCGAAATCATCCGTCGCGTGCGCGAAATCCAGGTGCGCACCGGCCGCCACGTGGCCGACGTGCTCGCCGGCGAGTACGTGTCGGTCTTCAAGGGCGGCGGCGTCGAGTTCGAGGAAGTCCGTCCGTACGTGCCCGGCGACGACGTGCGCTCGATCGACTGGAACGTCACGGCGAGAACGGGAGAGCCGTTCGTCAAACGCTACATCGAGGAGCGCCAGCTCACGCTGCTGCTGATGGCCGACGTGTCGGCCTCGCAGGACTTCGGTTCCGGTACGCGCTCCAAGCGCGAAGCCGCCGCCGAGTTCTGCGCGCTGCTCGCATTCTCGGCCATCAAGAATGACGACAAGGTCGGACTCATCCTGTTCCACGGCGGCGTCGAGCAGTACATCCCCCCGCGCAAAGGCCAGAAACACGCGCTGCGCGTCGTCCGCGAAGTCCTCACCGACGAAGAAGAAAATCGGGGACAGACACTGATTTCCGGAAATCCGGGACAGACACCGATTTCGGCCGACGGAAGCTCGCGCACAAGCCCGCCCGCATCCACCCCGCGCGCGATGAACACCGGCCTCACAGACGGTGCGCGTCGCCGCGCGCAGGCACCCGGCGTCCTCGCCCGTGCACGCGAAAGCTTCTCACGCATCCTTCCGGCGCGCCGCACGATGCGGCGCGCGCACGAGGCCACCGACATCTCGCGCGCCGTGCGCTTCGCGATGTCGGTCACCAAGCGCCGCGCCGTCTGCTTCGTCGTCAGCGACTTCCTCGACGAAAACTTCGAGCGCGCGCTGATGACGGCCAACCAGAAGCACGACGTGATCGCCGTGCTCGTCACCGACCGCCGCGAGCTCGAGATCCCCGCCGCCGGGCTCATTGCGATGCGCGACGCCGAAACCGGACGCACGATGCTCGAGGACACGGGCTCGCCGGCGGTCCGCCGTGCCGCCGAGGCCGCAGCCGCCGAACGCATTGCATCGCTCAAGCGGCGTCTTCAGCGCTCCGGCATCGATTTCATCCACATCGAAGCCACCGGCTCGATCGTCGATCCGATCGTGCGCTTCTTCCGCATGCGCGAGCGAAGGAAGCGGCGATGAGCCGGCGCGCCTTCCTCTGCCTCTGGCTCGCCGTCGCATCGGCGGCACATACGTCGATCGCCGCCGATACCGTCGATACGGCGAACAAACCGGCCGCAGCCGAAAGCGAAGCGCCCAAAGCAATCGAGAAGACGACCGAGCGCGGCCCTGTAAAAGCGCGCGTGCGCGTCGAGCCTGCCAATCCCGTGATCGGCGACACCGTCACGCTGACCATCGAAGTCACCGCCGCCGACGGCATCGAGCTTTCGATGCCCGAGTTCGGCCAGTCACTCGACCGCTTCTCGGTGCGCGAGTTCGTCCCGAAGGAATCGGTCGATGCGAATGGCAACACCGTCTCGACGCAGCGCTACGTCCTCGAGCCGCCGCTATCCGGGCCGCAGTCGATCCCGCCGCTGATGATCGAGTTCGTCGACCGCCGCCCCGGCCAGCGTCCGGCGCCCGAAGGCGAACAGTCCTACGAGCTCGTCACCGAGCGCATCCCGTTCGAAGTCGCATCCGTCGTTCCCGAGGGTGCGAGCAAGGAGCTGAGGCCGCTTCGCGACCGGCTTGCGCCGCTTCGCACGCCGGGTCCGCTGTGGCCGTGGCTGGTCGGCATCGCGGTCCTGATCGCGATCGCTGCGCCGTTTGCGTGGCGTGCATACAACGCCGCGCGGGCGCAGGGCCGACGGCGCAGCGCGTGGGAGCTTGCGCGCGCACGTCTCGATGCGCTGTCGGCGCGCGCGCTGCCGTCGGATGCCGACGAGATCGACCAGTTCTTCGTCGAGCTGTCCGCGCTCATCCGCCGTTATCTCGAAGACCGCTTCGAGCTTCGCGCGCCCGAGCTCACTACCGAGGAGTTCCTGCAGGTCGCCAGCGCGTCGCCCGACCTTGGCGAGGAGCAGCAGGGGTTCCTGCGCGACTTCCTGCGCCGCGCCGACATGGTCAAATTCGCGCGCTTCATTCCAGAGCCCGACGACATCCGCGCCGCGCTCGCCGCCGCATCGCGATTCCTCGACCAGACCCATCAGCCGGGCGACGATACCTTGGAAGCGGGAACTTCCGGACCACGCGCCGCGAACGATCGCGCAAGCGGTCGGGCAAGCGGTACGGATGGAGCAGCCCATGCTGCCTGACATCGAGCTGCGCGACCCCATCCTGCTCGCGTTCGCGCTGCTCGCGCCGGTAGTTTACGCACTGGCCGCGCGGCTGCCGTCGGTGCTCACGGTCTCGACGCTGTCGCACTTCGACCGCGCGCCGCGCTCGCTGCGCGCAAGGCTCGCACGCCTGCCCGCGCTCCTGCTGGCAATCACCACCGTGTTGTTCTCGATCGCTCTCGCCGGGCCGCGCACCGGCGACACCACCACGCACGTCAAGCGCGAAGGCATCGCGATCGTGATGGCCGTCGACCGCTCGGGCTCGATGAACGCGCGCGATTTCGTCGCCGGCGACGCGAGCGTAAGCCGCCTCGATGCGGTCAAGCACGTGTTCCACGAATTCGTCGAAGGCGGCAAGGCCGGCAAAGGCAGGACAGACGACCTCATCGGCCTCGTCGTGTTCGGCACGTACGCCGACAGCGTCTGTCCGCTGACGCTCGATCACAGCAACCTGCTCGCGATCCTCGACGATGTGAAGATCGCAACCGAACAGTCGGAAGCTTCGACGGCGCTCGGCGAAGGTCTCGGCCTGGCCGTCGAGCGCCTGCGCGAGCATCCGGCCAAGTCGAAGGTGATCATTCTTCTGACCGACGGCGTCAGTAACGCCGGCGACATCGACCCGATGCAGGCCGCCAAGCTCGCCGCCGACAACGGCATCAAGGTCTACACGATTGCGGCCGGCACGCGCGGACTCGCGCCGATTCCGGTGGTCGGCATGGACGGGCGCGAGTACCTGCGCCGCGTCTACGTCGAGATGGACGAGGACACGATGCGGCACATCGCCGAGGCAACCGGCGGCCGCTACTTCCATGCGCGCGATGCGAATGCGCTGGCACAGGTCTACAGCGAGATCGACCGGCTCGAGCGCTCCGAAGTCACCGAAGTGCGCTACCTCCAGTACCGCGAGCACTACCCGCTGCTGATGGAAGCCGGAGCCGGCCTGATGATGCTCGCCGCGCTCGCATCGGCGACGTTCCTGCGGAGGTTCCCGTGAGGTTCCTCCGGCGGCTGTTGATCCGCGTGCCAGAGCGCGAGCCGATGCACCGGCGACGGTGGCCGCAATGACGGACTTCCGCTTTGCCGAGCCCGGCTGGGCGATGCTGCTGTGGGTAGTCCTCGCGTTCGCGGGCGTGATCCTGTGGCTCGACGCGCGCTCGAATACGACGCTCTCGCGTTTCCTGTCGCCGATCATGCAAGCACGGCTCGCAAGCGTGCCGTCGATAGCGAGGCGGCGCACGTCGATCGTGCTGTTCACGCTGTCGCTTGCGATGGCGGTGGTTGCGCTCATGCGGCCGCAGTGGGGAGCCCAGCTCATCTCCACACCGCGCGTCGGCGCCGAGATCATGGTCTGCCTCGACGTTTCCAATTCGATGCTCGCCGAAGACGTCGCTCCGAACCGGCTCGAGCGCGCGAAGGCCGAGATCCGCGATTTGCTGACCTATCTGCGCGGCGACAGCGTCGGGCTGATCGCATTCGCGGGCCGCGCGACCGTGCTCGCGCCGATCACGCCGGACTTCTCGTTCCTGCGCATGGTGCTCGACTCGGCGAGCCCGCACAGCGTGTCGCGCGGCGGCACGCGGCTCGAGGAGCCGATCCGCAAGGCGGTGGCCGGTTTCGGAAGCGGCGCGTCGGTGTCGCGGTCCATCCTGCTGATCACCGACGGTGAGGATCACGATTCGTTCCCGCTCGAAGCCGCCAAGGAAGCCGCCGAGCGCGGCATCAAGATCCTCGCGATCGGCTTCGGCGACGAGAAGGGCAGCCCGATCGAGATCCGCGATCCGAAGACCGGCGCCCGGAAGCCGCTGCGCGATTCGAGCGGACAGCCGGTGATGAGCCGGCTCGACGGCGAGACGCTGCGGCAGATCGCGCTCGCGACGGGCGGCGCGTACATCCCTGCCGGCACCGGCGTGCTCGACCTGCAGTCGATCTACGACACGCACATCGCAGGGCTCACGCGCGGAAGCCTCGACGGCGAGAACCGCACGATCCGCAACGAGGCGTACCAGTGGGCGGTGCTCGCATCGTTGCTGCTGCTGGTCGCGTCGGTCGTCGTTGCCGCCGGGCTCGCCACGCGGCGCAAAGCCGTGCAGGCCGTGGCGACCGCTGCCGTAGTGATGCTCGTTGCCGTCTCGGCCCGCGCCGAGGACCATACGCAGGATCCGAAGCCGGCCGCGCCTCCCGCAGCTGCCGCAAACGCAGGCGGCGCCGCTCCTTCCGCAGAAGATGCCGCCGCCGCCGACACTGCGGCGAACGACACCAAGCCCGCGCCGCCGCCGGCGCAAGAAAAGCCGAAGCCTCCGCGCGAGGTCTACAACGCCGGGCTCGAAAAGCTCGCTGCCGGCGATCTCGACGGCGCCGAAAAGCTTTTCGAGGACGCGCGCACGCGCGCGGAGTTCGACGGAGTGCTCAGGCGCGACGCGACCTACAACCTCGGAGTGCTCGACGCGCGCCGCGCCGATGCCAAGATCGACAGCGCCCCGGAAGAAGCGCTTCCGGCGCTCGAGCGTTCGGCCGCGTGGTTCCGCGAAGCCGTCTCGCTCGATGCCAAGGACGCCGATGCGCGCCACAACCTGGAGCTGGTGCTGCGGCGCGCGCTGGTGCTCGCCGACGCGATCGCCAAGAAGAAAGAGAAGTCGCTCATCGACGACGTGAGCGCGCTGATGGAAGACGAGCGCGGGTTCCTGACCGCGCTTCGCAAAGTCGTGCAGGGTGCGGCCGCGCCGGAAGGCGGCACGCCACCGGCAGCAGCGCCGGCCGGCACCCCGCCGGCGCCGGCCGAACAGCAGCCCGACCGCGCCGCATTCCGCGAGCTCGCCACCCAGCAGCTCGCGCTCTCGTCGAAAGCCGAAGACGTCTCCGAGCGCGCCGTGCGCGAGCAGGCGCTGATCCGCGCGAAACCCGCCGAAGAGCAGAAACCCGAAGAGCAGATGCTCGCCGTCCAGCTCGACGGCGTGCTCGAATCGCTTCACCAGGCGCGCGAACAGATGGGCCAGGCGCGCGGCAGGCTGCGCCGGCTCGAAGGCCCGGGCGCTTATCGCGCCGCTTCGACGACGCTGACGCATCTCAAGCGTGCGCGCGACCGCCTGCTCGATCCGGTCAAGGTGCTCGACATCCTCGTCGGCGACGCGATGGAGCTTTACCGGCTGAGCGGCGTCAAGGTCGCGCTCGACTCGGGCAGCACGGAGATCCCGCCGCAGAAGTGGCTCACGCCCGAGCATCTGACCGACACCGCCGGCGAGCTTCGCGAGCGCATCGAAGAGCTGCACTACAATTTCGTCACCGTCGTCTCGCAGAGCGCCGCGGCGGCACAGACCGGAGAAGCCGCCGATCCGAAGCAGGCCGCGCTGCTCGAGCGCGTGCGCGAAGCCGAGCCGCTGATCGGAGAGGCGGCCTCGCAGATGGCGACCGCAAAAGACCTGCTCGAAAAAACCAGCATCCGCGATTCGCTGGCGCCGCAGTCGGTGGCGATCACCAGGCTGATGGCCGCGCGTGAAAGCTTCCTCGACCTGCAGCGACTCGTCGAGCTGCTTTACTCCGACGAGAAGCACATCGACGAGATCGTCTCGCCGAAAGAAGAGATTCCGGCCGACAGGAAGTCCGAATACGCCGCGTCGGCCGCCGAGCTTCAGCGCACCAACACCGCGCGCGGAGCGCATGTCGATCGTGAGCTCAAGGAAGAACAGGCTGCGGCCGACGCCGCCGTCGCTGCCAAGGCTGCCGAACAGCAGCAGGCGCAGGCTCAGCCGGGACAGGGACAACCTCCTGCGGCAGAACCCGCGCAGGGCCCCGATCCCGAGCAGGAAAAGCAGAGGCTCGATCTCGCCGCGACCTATCTCACGGCAGCGCGCGGCGCGCTCGACGAGGCATCGAGCAAGCTCGACGCGCTTGCCCAGGAAGCGTCGAGCAAAGGCGATGCGCTCCCGGCCGAGGCGTGGCAGCCGTCGCAGGCAGCCGTGAAGGAAGCCATCGAAAGGATCGAAGACCTGAGGCGTCTGTTCTTCAGCGTGATCGATCATCTGAAGGAGCTTGCGCAGCGCCAGCTCGAGCTCGGTGACCAGACCGAAGAAACGTCCGCGATGGCGAGCGCCGCGCCGGACAAGGACTGGTCGGAGAAAGCCGGCCCGCTCGGTGCGCGCCAGCAGACGTTGTCGAACAATGCGCAGCCGATCGCCGATGCGCTGCGCGAGCAGGCCAAGCAGCCGATCCCACCCGAAGCGAAGGGAAAGGTTCCCGAAGATCTGCCGCAGCGTCTCGGAGAGGCCGCCACCCACGTCGACAGTGCACGCTCGTCGATGGACAGCGCCGTGCAGAGCCTCGGCATCAATCCGCCGGCTTTCGCCGACACGCGCTCCGCGCAGACGACCGCGCTCGAGGAGCTTGCCGCTGCGATCCAGCTGCTGACTCCTCCTGAGCAGCAGAAGCAGGACCAGGACAAGCAGGACCAGCAGAAACAGGATCAACAGAAAAAGGACGAACAGAAGAAGGAAGACCAGCAGCAGCAGGATCAAACGGATCAGCAGCAGCAACAGCAGCAGGGCGGCCAGCAGCAGCCCGGCGGGCAGAAGGCCAAACAGGAAGACAAGGAAAAGACCGATCCTGCGCAGCTCCTGCAGGGCATCCGTGATCGCGAAGCCGAGCGCCGCGCGAGCAAGGACAAGGCCGAGAAGCAGAGATACGAACCTGTCGAGAAGGACTGGTGATGGCCAGGCGAATCGCGAGCACGACGATCGGACGCGCCTTTGCGGCACTCGTCTGTTCGCTCGCATTCGCCGGCGCAGCCTTTGCGCAGGAAGCCCAGCTGCAGATGGCGCAGGGCCCGTACTACACCGGCTCCCCGATCGACATCCAGATCGTCGCCGACGGATTCGACGAAGATCCTACGCCCGACGTCACCGGTGAACCGCCTCCCGGAGCGAGTCTCGCGTTCGTGCAGGCGAGGCCGCAGATCTCGAGCATGATGCAGATCATCAACGGCAAGGTGACCCAGAGCCGCTCGGTCCGTTTCGGTTTCGTCTACCAGCTGACCGCGCAGGCAGCAGGCCGCTACTCGGTCGGTCCGTTCACCGTCACTCAGAACGGAAAGACTGCAAAGACGGCGTCGCGGGTGATCACGGTGGCCGACGTTCCCGAGGGAAGCGGCCAGAAGATCCGCGTGGTGTTCCCCGATCGTCCGATCGTCGTCGGACAGCGCGTGCCGGTGACCGTGGAATGGTGGACCGAGCGCGGCCTCGCCGACCGGCTCTACGACGAGCGCCTGAGCGTGCCGCTGTTCCTCGACACCACCAACTTCCAATTCCTCGACGAGGAGCACGACAAGTCGCGCATCACGATCAACGTGGAGATGCCGGGCGGCGTGACCGAAGTTCCGGCCGACGTGAGGCAGACCAGCGAGGGCGGCCGGGAGTGGGTGATCCGCAGCTTCAAGCGCACGCTGATTCCAGTTGCGCCCGGGCACTTCGATCTCGGTCAGCCGACTCTGTACTGCGACGAGGCCACCGCGTTCCGGCGCGACATCTTCGGATCGCGCGTGCCGTCGCAGGCGCGCAAGGTCCGGATCTCGGGCGACAGCATCGTGCTCGACGTACAGAACGTTCCCGCCGCCGGTCGTCCGGCGAGCTTCGCCGGAGCGATCGGACAGGGTTTCACGATGGACGTGGCCGCCGACCGCACCGTGCTGCAGACCGGCGATCCGGTGAAGCTCACCTTTACGATCCACGGCGACGGATCGCTCGACAGCGCATCGCTGCCGCCGCTCGATGCCGCCGGACTTTCTCCCAGACAGTTCCGCCTGCCCGACGGCGAAGTCGCCGGGATCTCGGACGCTACCGGCAAGCATTTCGACGTGAGCGTACGCGTGATCGATCCGGCGGTGCGCGAGATCCCGCCGATCGAGTACTCGTGGTTCAATCCGGAGACCGGCAAGTTCGAGAGCACGCATTCGAAACCGATCGCGCTGTCGGTGCGTGCGGCCAACGTCGTCGGCGCCGGCGACGTCGTCAGCGCCGCGCCGGCCGAGAAGCCGCCCGAAGAGAAGAAGGATGCGGCCAAGCCTGCAGCGCCCGGTCGCGCGCCGGCCTTTACGCTGACTGGCGCGGATCTCTCGATCGAAACCGACGTTGCCAGGCTGCGTTCCTCGGCGCCGTCGCTGCTCGCGACCCCTGCGGTGACATGGGGAGGCTACGGCTTCGGACTGCTTGCGATCGGCGCCGGCCTGTTCGTGCGCAGGCGTCGCAGCATCGATCCGGTCAAGGCAAAGCTTCGCCGCGAGCTTCGTGACCTGCGCGGTCACGTCACGTTCGACCGCAACCCGAAGAAGATCGCCGACGCGCTTCGCAAGATGGCCGCGCTGACGATCCGCGGCGATGCGCGGCCGCCCGAGCTCGACGACGTGCTCGCCGGGCTCGACGAAGCTGCGTTCGCGCCCGGAGGCGGCGACACGATCATCACCGAGGTGCTGCGCAACCAGGCCGTGTCGGTTGCCGATGCGCTGATGGAGCAGGCGTCGTGAGCGCGTTCCGCCGCATCGTCACGGGTATCGTGCTCTCGCTGTCGGTTGCGGCGTTTGCTTCGGCGGCCGCGGGCGATGCGACGCTCGATCAGGCACTGGCCGCGTATCGCGCCGCGCAGGAGACGTCGTCTGCTGCCGACCGCCCGGCAGCGTTCGCGCGTGCGGAGCGGTTGTTCGCTGCCGCAACGTCGTCGGGAAGCGCTGGGCCCGAGCTCTGGACCGATCTCGGAACGGCGGCGCTTCAGGCCGAGCATCTCGGGACCGCGATCCTCGCGTATCGACGTGCGCTCGCGCTCGACCCCGACAACCATCATGCCATCCAGAATCTGGCGCACGCTCGCACGCTGCTGCCGCCGTCGGTTCCGCGGCCCGAGTCGGGAAGTTTCTTCGACAGCTTTCTTGCGTGGCAGCATTCGATGTCGAGCGGCGAGCGACGCGGCGGTGCGGCCGTTGCGTTTTTCATCGGCGCCGCGATGCTCGGCGGCGCAATCGCTTCCGGAAGCGCGGCGCTGCGCTTTCTGTCTGCCCTCGCGCTCGTCGTGTGGGCGATCCTCGTCGGATCGGAAACGCTCGCGACCACCGAGCGTGCCGGTGTGCTGACGGCGCCCGACACGGTTGCTCGCGCCGCCGATTCACGAAACGCACCTGCGCGCTTCGCCGAGCCGCTGCCGGCCGGCACAGAGGTCACGATCGCAGAAGTGCGCGGCGACTGGGCGCGCATCGTGCTCGCCAACGGCCGCGACGCGTGGGTGGCGAAAGCCGCCGTCGAGCCGGTGGACCCGGACGCCGTCCGGAAGTAAGCCTTTCGAAGGCCGGTCGGCCGCGTGTCTGCGGATCGACCGCTCTACGGAGGCCGCCATGACCGTCACGAACTCCGAATCGGGAACGAACGTCGTCGAGATCGCCGACGGCATCTTCCGCATCAACACGCCGCTTTCGATACCCGGCGATCCGTTCGGTTTCTCGTTCAACCAGTTCCTGATCCTCGACGATGAGCCGCTGCTGTATCACTCCGGCCCGCGGCGGATGTTTCCATTGATCCGCGAAGCGGTCGCGAGCGTGATGCTGGTCGATTCGCTCCGGTACGTTTCGTTTTCGCACTACGAGGCAGACGAATGCGGATCGCTCAACGACTGGCTCGCCGCGGCACCGGGTGCCGAGCCGCTGTGCGGAACGATTGCAGCGATGACATCGGTCGGCGACATGTCCGACCGGCCGCCGCGCGCGCTATGCGACGGCGAGACGATCACGATCGGCACGCATACGCTGCGCTGGTTCGATACTCCCCATCTTCCGCATGCGTGGGAGTGCGGGCATCTGTTCGACGAGACGTCGCGCACGTTGTTCTGCGGGGATCTGCTGACGCAACCCGGGTCGACGCAGCCCGCGGTTACCGAAGGCGACATTCTCGGGCCGAGTGAAGCGTTCCGGCATGCGCTGGATTACTTCGCGAATACGCGCGGGACGGAGGCGATGCTGGAGCGGCTGGCAGCGACATCGCCGGAGCTGCTCGCGTGTATGCACGGGAGTGCGTGGCGGGGGGATGGCGGGGCGCTGCTGCGGGAACTCGCCAGATCCGTCTGCGGACAGCCGTAACGACGAGATTGATTTCCGACATCTTCTGATCCCGAGTTTCGGAGGCAACAGTGGCCACAATGCGCGTCGTGCACGTACCTCAACCCAAGGCCGCTTTTGAGATCGTCGAACGCCCGATTCCGCAGCCGACCGCAGGCTCGGTCCGAATCAAGGTCCAAGCCTGCGGCGTGTGCCACAGCGATTCGGTAACCAAGGACGGACTGTTTCCGGGGATCTCGTACCCGAGAGTTCCCGGCCACGAGGTCGCAGGAGTGATCGACGCGGTTGGTGACGGCGTCGTCGCATGGCAGCCCGGTCAGAAAGTCGGCGTCGGATGGAACGGCGGTTACTGCGGCTACTGCGACCCGTGCCGTCGTGGAGACTTCTTTGCGTGCGTGCGCACCCAGACAACAGGCGTCTCGTATGACGGTGGCTATGCCGAGTACATGATCGCACCGGCAAGCGCGGTAGCGCTCATGCCCGATGATTTGCCGGCGGTCGAAGCGGCGCCGCTCATGTGTGCGGGCGTCACCACGTTCAATGCGCTACGCAACAGCGGCGCGCGGCCGGGCGACGTCGTCGCCGTGCTCGGCCTCGGCGGCCTCGGACACCTCGGCGTTCAGTACGCGGCGAAGATGGGCTTTCATACCGTCGGCATCGCGCGCGGCAGCGACAAGGAGCCGCTTGCGCGCAAGCTCGGTGCCTCGGTGTACATCGACAGCCAGTCGCAGGATCCGGCGGCAGAGCTTCAGAAACTCGGAGGCGCGCGAGTCGTTCTGGCAACCGCAACCAGTGGCGAGGCGATCGGCGCCGCGCAGGGCGGCGTCGCCGTCAACGGAACGCTTCTCGTGCTCGGAGTAGCCGACTCGATTCAGGTCTCTCCCGTGTCGCTGATCGTGGGGTGCCGCTCGGTCAAGGGCTGGTATTCCGGCACGTCGATCGACACGCAGGATACGCTCGCGTTCAGCAAACGATGCGGCGTTCAGTCGATGAACGAGATCTATCCGCTGGAGCGCGTCGCCGACGCTTACGATCGCATGATGAGCGGGAAGGCGCGGTTTCGGGTCGTCCTCACGATGGGACGGTAGGCAGGCCGACCGCGGCCAGACACGATTGTAACGTAGAGGAAGAAGCGATGGCCGTCGAAGAAATCGATCGAATCGTAGAAGTGCTTGAGCGACACTCGCAACGTGCGACGTACGGGGCGGTCGGCGGAGTGGTGGGACTTCCTGCACGGTCACTGATGTACGGACGCGAAAAGAATCCACGTAACTCCTGGGTGGTGGCCGCTGATACCCACCTGCCGTCCGGATACTCACGCGATCAAATTCATCCTGCGTTGAGCACCAACGACGCCGTCATCTCGACACCTACAGAGCTGACGACATGGCTCAGGGAGCGTGCTCGGATCAACCTGACCACACCATTTGCGATAAACGAGAACCCATCCATGCGAACAGCCGCTGTCGCGATCGTGGTCCTGCACGCCGCGATCCTCCTCGCCCACGACTGGGCGCACCGCAGCCTCGGCGTCGACCTTGCACCGTGGCAGATCGTCTTCGCGTACTCCGTGATCGTTACCGCCCCGGTCATTTCCGCAGTGGCTGTCTTTACGCGGTTTGCAAGAAGCGGCTACATGCTTCTCGCGATCTCGATGTTCGGGGCACTCCTCTTCGGCGTCTACCACCACTACATCCTCATCTCTCCCGATCACGTTCATCATCTGCCGGCGGGCGACGGCCAGGATGTATTCCGGGCAACCGCTGGACTGATGGCTGCGGTCGAGTTCGTCGGCGTCGGAATCGGCGTATCCGCCCTTCGCAGATAAGTCGCGTTACTCGCGGAAGCCTTCGCGCGCGAGTTACTGCCCGCGAAGCCGCTCGGCCATCATCTGCAGCTCGGATGCGTTCAGGTCCGAGATCAGCCAGTACTGCATCCCATCCTTCGACCAGTCGAAGACCTGGTAGCCCTGCTGCATGTGCAGCCGCGGCCTCGTCGCTGCGCCGCTCGACGGCCAGATGAACAGATTGATCGTGTGCTGCTGCCGCCGGTAGACGAGTGCCGCGACCGGCCTCGACGCAACATAGTCGAGCCTGCCGCCGACGAGCGGAAAACCTTCGGCCGAGAGATCTTCGACTTGTGGCGAGAAATCCAGCTTGCCGCCAAACCACGGCTTGACGGTGTGCCGGTCCGACGAATCGACGTCCGTCAGGTGCTCGGCCATCATCGAGCGCACGTGGCTGGAGACGACCTGCTGCATGACCGGATCTGCCACGGACTGGAGAGAGGACAGACCTGCGACGAAGACGAGGGACGCGGCCCACGCAAGACCGAGGGCGACATAGAAAAAGCGCGAAGACGGCCGGACCGACTCCGTGGCGGAAAGATCCGCCTTGCGCAATTCGCCCGTGATGCATGCCCGCAGATCCGCAGGAGCCGCGTACGAGAATGCTTCTTTCTCCTGTGGTGTCACTTGCCACCTCTTCGCAAGAGTGTTTCGGCCTTCGCGCGCGCGCGAGAAATGCGTGACATCACAGTGCCGATCGGCACTCCGGTGATCTCGGCAATCTCGGCATAGGAAAAACCCTCGAGCTCGCGCAGGACGATGGCTTCGCGATATTCAGCCGGAAGCGCTTCGACCGCGCTGCGCATGCGCACGACGTCGGCATTGCGCATCGACAGCAACTCAGGTCCCAGGGCGTCATCCGCCGCGCCATGCTGTTCTTCGTCGAACGGCTCATGCTGCGTGCGTCGGTTTTGCTCGATCGACGTGTAGAACGTGTTGCGAACGATGCTGAGGAGCCATGGTTTGGCGCTGCCTTTGAGCGAGGGAAAGAACCGCAGCGCCCGCGCGAACGCTTCCTGGGTGATGTCTTTCGCATCGTCTTCGCTCCGGGACAGCCAGCGCGCAAGATTGTAGGCCGAGTCCAGGTGCGGCAGCAGTGTCGTCTCGATCTCACGTTCCGCCATGACTGGAGAAGTCCCTGATTCGGGTAGACCGGCGGCGAGCGTCGATTATTCCCGGGAATGTTTTCGACAAGTCTTCGGTCTCATCGACACGGAGGTACGAAAACCATGCGCAGCTTGATTCAATGGCTCAGCGAGCCGCCCGTCGATGGGCCGGCATCGATTCTCCTTCTTCGGCTGATGGCCGGGGGAGTTTTTCTCTGGGAAGGCATTCTCAAGTTTGTCTTCGTCAATCAAGGAGCCGGCCGATTTACAAAGCTCGGATTCCCGTTTCCGGAGCTGACGGCCGGGGCGGTCGGGACACTCGAGATCGTGGGCGGCGTTCTTCTGCTGGCCGGGCTTGTGACCCGGCTCATTGCGGTTCCGTTCATCATCGAGATGATCGTGGCGATGCTGTCGACGAAAATCACGATGTATCTGGGAACATCGCCACTACCGCTTCCGGCTTCGCTGCCGCAGATCGGCATGTGGGCCGTGCTGCACGAGATCCGGTCGGAATACGCGCAGCTCGCCACGTGCCTTTTCCTGCTCATCAACGGACCAGGCCGTCTGTCGCTGGACGCGCTGCTGCGGGCACGAACGCGATCGTCCGGCTATCTCAAATCGACGCTGGCCGCAGCACGATCCACCTGACGCGCCGGGCCTGGACAAAACTCCCTGGTTCGGTGGAGGGCGCGAGCATGCGCCTACGATCGAGTTCTTACTGCTCGCGCTCTCCACCGTCTGCATTTTCTATTCGCGCGGGACGTGATCGTGCGGGATACGCATTCTCCTGCTGCTTTGAAAAGTCTGCAGGAAGTAAGGTAGTGTCCTTCGGCGCCCGTCGGAACCCGCATGCATGTCCAACAGCGATGACCCCCAACTCCTCGACGCGCTGATCATCGGCGCCGGCTTCAGCGGTCTCTACCAGCTCTACCGGCTGCGCGAGCGCGGCTTCAACGTGCGCCTCTTCGAAGCTGCCCCGGATATGGGCGGAATCTGGTACTGGAACTGCTATCCCGGAGCTCGAGTCGATTCGCACGTTCCGAACTACGAATTTTCGATCGAAGAGCTCTGGCGCGACTGGAACTGGACGGAACGCTTCCCGGCATGGGACGAGCTGCGGCGCTACTTCCGCCACGTGGATGACAAGCTTCAGCTCTCACGCGATATCCGTTTCAACTCCCGCGTCGTTGCTGCGCACTTCGATGCTGAACACGACCAGTGGCAGATCGAGTGCGCCGACGGTCACAGGATCCGCACCCGGTTCTTCATCCCGTGCACCGGCTTCGCGTCCAAGGCGTACATCCCAAGGCTGCCTGGCCTCGAGAGCTTCACCGGTCCGTGCTTTCACACGGCTCACTGGCCGCAGCACGGTCTCGACCTCGCCCGCAAGCGCGTCGGCGTGATCGGCACCGGCGCCAGCGGCGTCCAGGTGATCCAGGAAGCAGGCAAGATCGCCGAAGAGCTCACGGTCTTTCAGCGCACGCCGAATCTCGCGCTGCCGATGCAGCAACAGACATTCGATGCGACGACGCAGCACGCGATGAAGGCACACTATCCGGAATGGTTCCGCCGGCGCGCGCAATCCGGCGGAGGCCTGTTCGATATCCAGCCCGACGAACGCTCCGCCCTCGACGTTTCCGAGGAAGAGCGCCTTGCGATCTTCGAGTCGGCGTGGCGAAAAGGCGGCTTCCATTTCTGGGGTGGGACTTTCCGCGACATCGCCTTTGACAGGAACGCCAACCAGCTCGCGTACAAATTCTGGCGCGAAAAGACCCGAGCCCGCATCAACGATCCCGCCGTCGCCGACAAGCTCGCGCCCGCCGAAGCGCCTCATCCATTCGGCTCAAAACGTCCATCGCTCGAGCAGCGCTACTTCGAGGTCTTCAACCAGGACAACGTCACGCTGGTCGACGTTCGCGAAGATCCGATCGAGGAAATCACCAGCACCGGCGTACGCACGAAGTCGCATCTCTACGAGATGGACATCCTCGTCCTCGCCACCGGATTCGATGCCAGCACCGGCGGGCTTACGCAGATCGACATCCGCGGCCTGTCCGGTCGGTCGCTCCAGGAGACCTGGAGCACGGGCGTGCGGACGCATCTCGGCTTCGGCATTCCTGACTACCCGAACCTGCTGATGCTGTACGGTCCGCAAAGCCCGACATCGTTCTGCAACGGTCCGACCTGCGCCGAGCTGCAGGGAGACTGGGTCGTCGACTGCCTGTGCTACCTGCGCGACAAGGGCCTTACGCGCATCGAGGCCACGCAGGCTTCCGGCGATGCGTGGACGCAGCACATGGCCGATCTGGCGGCTGGCACACTGCTCGGCCTTGCGGACTCGTGGTACATGGGCGCAAACATTCCCGGCAAACCGCGTCAGCTGTTGCATCACATCGGGGTGCAGGACTATCTGAGCTTCTGCAGGCAGAGCGCCGAGAACGGATACTCGGGTTTCGATATTCGCTGACCGACAAAGGGCACACACAGTTGTCAGTTCGACAGATGGGCTCTGCCTACAAACTCAGAAACTCCGTCGGTGTTTGAACTTGATCCAGATGAATTGCCCATGTTGCCATCTGCCGCTTCTCCAGGAGAAAGGCACGCCATTCGCGGTATGGCGCTGTCGCCGATGCGAAGGCTGCGCGGTGACGATGGCTAACCTTCGAACGGCAGTACGCCACGATTTCGTCCAGCGGATGTGGCAGCGCTCGCTCGGAGCTTCGCGAAGGGCCGACCGTAGGTGTCCGTCATGTTCGGGTTTCATGCATGTCGTTCCCACCGCTGGACCCGAGGTCGATCTGTGCCGCGGCTGCCAGTTCGTCTGGTTCGATGCTCACGAGCTGGACGATCTTCCGATGCGTACACAAGACGAGATCCGGCTCGAGCGATACCGGGCTGAACAGATTTCGGCACGAGCTCGCCGCGAGGAACGCGAACGGTTCGCGCAAAGAATGCGAGATCGTGCGCCAACAGCGTACTTTCGATGAAGAGCGGACGTGCTCGATCAATGAGTGCGGCGATCGTCACAGAGCGCTTGAACGGATTTCAGTGAAGGCGCTTAACAGTGCTGTATGGCCGGTCTATAGAACGCCAATGACTCGGTCTCTTTCTGTCGGGAGGAACATGCGAAAACTACTACTCGCCGGGGTTCTCGTCGCCTTCTCGATCTCTGCCGCATCTGCCGATGAGCCGATGCTTCCCCGGCAGCGCGCCGAGCAGTTCTTCAAGGCGCTCTCCGACAAAGGCACGGGGCCGGCGTTCGACCTGCTCTTCCAGGGATCGAGCATTCCCGCGCAGAAACCGCAGGCCGTCGATGCACTCAAGCGGCAGACCGAGGCAGCACTGCCCGTATACGGCAAGATCCTCGATTCCGAGCTCATCCAAGAGAAGCCGTTCGGCACTTCGGTCGTTTCACTGACGTACATCCTGAGGCTGGAGCAGCATCCCCTCGTATTGAAATTCTGGTTCTACAAGCCTCACGACGTCTGGTTTCTCGCGACCATCACGTTCAATGACCAGCTTCAGGGCCTGCCGGAATAACAGACATGCGGAAACTGGTTTCTTCCGGATCACCTTTTGAATCCCGTATCGGCTTCTCGCGGGCCGTGCGCGTGGGCAACGTCGTAGCGGTCGCCGGGACTGCACCTATTGCGCCCGACGGCGGGGTCGCCGCTGTCGGCGACATGTATGGTCAGACCAGGCGATGTCTCGAGATTGTCTCTCAGGCCATCGCCGATGCCGGGCTCACGCTGGACAGCGTCGTTCGAACTCGCGTGATGCTGACGGACATTTCGAGATGGGAGGAGGCTGCGCGCGCCCACGGCGAGGTGTTCTCGTCGATCAAGCCCGCCAATACGTTCGTTCAGGTTGTCGGCTTCATCAACGCCGAGTGGCTGGTAGAGCTCGAAGTGGACTGCGTCGCGGACGATAACTGAAGATCGATTCGAACTGGTAAGATCCGTCACGTGTGGACGGTGACGGTGGCGGGCATCGTATGGTAGTGATTGAGTCGTCGTGACCAGCCCTCCATCCCAGGAAAATTTCTACGCCGCCCCGCGTCTCGGGCGGATCCCGCTTGTCGTCATTCCCTTGGCCCTGTGGCTCGCTTACGTGCAGCCGGACAAGCTATTCTTCGGCCTCTGCACGAGCGCTTTTGCGCTTTTCATCACGTTCGTTCCACACGTTGCCGTCACGGCCGACGAGATCCGGATCAGCCGCATATTCCGACTGCCGTGGGACAACGTGCGCCGCGCGAAACTCCGGAGGCGTCTCGGTCAGAACTACCTCACGGTTCAGCGCAAGCGCGGAATTCGATGGTCGATTCCGCTCGATCTGGACAACGGCCGGAGCGTCGCAGAAGTTCTTCTGGAAAAGTCACCGCCCGGGAGTCCGATTCGCGACGCGCTCACGACGCCTTCGGGCGATGTCGCGATCATACGTGCGGGAACCCCGTGGATGGTGATCCTTCTGTTCGCCGCCATCTGGCTGGCCAATGCCGCCGCCCGCTACTGGCTCGCGGCGCACGTGCTGTTTCACTCCGACGCGCCGGAGATGGCGCTCCGGATCGCCCCTCTTCCAACTCCTATCGACGCACCGTCATTCGAGCTCACGCCGGTGACGGCTTACGGCATGACCTTCGGCGTTCCGTGCACGATCAGAAAAGAACCGACGCGCGCGAAAAGTGCGACGTACATCTTCTGCACGAACGGCAACGCCATCATCATCGATGATCCCGATCGACGAATTGCCGCGCCCTGGCTTGGTGAAGGAGAAATGGCCCCGTACGTCCGGGACTATCTCGTAAAAGCAGCGGGTACCGATGAACCTTTCGCGCTGATGCGGGCGTGGCTGTCGCTGACACCGAAGGATCTTCGCTGGTCCACTCCGTGGGCGAACAATACGATCCGGTTCCTGCTCCGGGTGAAGGAGATCCTGCTTCTCGGTAAACGGGATCTTTACGAGCTGACCGGAATGGTGCAGGGCTTCCAGTTTGGATCACTCGACCATGAGAAAGAATCCATCGACGTGATTCTGGTCGGTCCGGGCCAGGCAGTTCACCAGATCGGATTTACGAACTGCTCGGCGCACGAACATCTCAAGCAGGCGGACGTCCTGGCTTCCGCGGCTACTCTCCAGGCCGCGATAACAAAAGAGAGATGACATGTCGGACGACGCATCCTCCCGCCACAGGTTATTTCTGGGCCCGGACACCACGAGCGGCCTGCTTCTTGACCGGAACCCGGAATCGTAGCATCGAACCTACCGAGGTTGCGATGTCCATCTACGACGAGGCTCGCGGTGCCTACCACCGCAACGCGTTCGATGAAGTTCGAAAACTGCTGGAGCCTCTCGCGAGCCAGGGCGATCTCGAGGCGCAGACAGCGCTGGGGACGTATCTGACGCTGACGGGAGACCAGACCTCCTATACAGAAGGCGTGCGCTGGCTCAGGACGGCCGCCGACATCGGTTACGGACATGCAGCTCACAACCTCGCAACCGCGCTATCGACCGGCGGGCCTGACTCGCCGCCGGATCGGACGGAATTTCTGAAGTATATGGAGATCGCGCACCGTTCCGGTTTCGAAGCGAGCGTCTCGTCAGACCCGCTGTGGTGGAAGCCCGGCAACTAGACGAACGCATCGCCTGAGGCCGCTGGTTCGAGAACATGCGACGAGCTACAGCATGCCCATGAGCAAGATTTCCAGAATCATCGCGAGGCTCCTTGTCTTGCTCTGTTGCGCGCGCCTCGCAGCCGCGGCCGACGACCCGCAAGCCGCGATCGTCTGCAGCGACAGCTCCGCATGGTACACCGCGACCAGCGCGACCCTGCGCGCCGACCATCCGGACAGCCCCGACTTCGCCGAATGGAAGCTCACGTTCGCAAGCGACCGCGACATGAGAATCGACGTCGATAGCCGGCACGGTGAAAAGACCGAACACGGGACGCTGATGCTCGTCTCGGGCCGCGCTTTGCTCATCAAGGATCTTGCGGTGGAAGACCGATACGCAATCGACGCAATCGACGCGCCGCTGCTCATCTACAAGCTGGCGATCACGCTGCTCGACCAGGCCATTCCGGAAGGACCCGATCAAGTGCAGTCTTCGCGCAAGATCGACGTCAGCGAAGCCACGCGAAGGATTCACGTGGCAACCGCGAGCGCCGAAGGCGATTTCGCTGCACCCTGGTCCATCACCGGCACCGTCGAGCGTCAGAACAGCACCACCATCAAGTACTCGCTGATACTCGATTACACGGACCAGGACCGCCGCCGGAAGGTCCCGCTCCACGGAACGTGGGGCAGATCGAAGAGACCTCCAGTCATGGACGGGAAAATGAGCGTCGAAGGATGGCGCCTGTACGCGCTCGGACCGATGGTGCTCAAACAGGAAGGCAACTCGATCCTCGACTTCGGCGCGCAGACCAAACCGGTTGCGGTCAAGACGCTTGGCCAGCTGCGCGAAGTCCTGCGCAAAGAGGAACAAGCCTCGGCCAAATCGAAAGTGCCGAAATGACGCAGACGCCCGACGAGCTCGCGACCATCACCGCGCGGACTCTCGATCACTACAACCAGTCGGCTCGTGATTTCTGGGAAGGCACGCGCGACCACGACGTCTCGCAGAACATCGACGCGCTGCTGCGCCACATTCACGGCGCGCCGCCTCTGCGGATTCTCGATTTCGGCTGCGGCCCCGGCCGCGACCTGATTGCGCTGCGCGCGCTCGGGCACGAGCCGATCGGACTCGAGGGCTCGCCGCCGCTCGCGGCGATGGCGCGCGAGCACAGCGGCTGCGACGTCTGGGAGCAGGATTTCCTCGCGCTCGAGCTTCCCGCCGAATACTTCGACGGCATCTTTGCCAACGCGTCGCTGTTTCACGTGCCGAGCCAGGAGCTGCCGCGCGTGCTCGGCGAGCTCCGCGCGGCGCTCAAGCCAGACGGCGTGCTGTTCAGCTCGAATCCGCGCGGAAACAACGACGAAGGATGGAACCACGGACGCTACGGGACCTATCACGACCTCGCATCGTGGCGCGCGTTTCTCGACGCGGCCGGCTTCACCGAGCTCGAGCACTACTACCGGCCGCCGGGCCTGCCGCGCGACCGGCAGCCATGGCTTGCGAGCGTATGGCGAAAAAGCCAAGCATCCCGGCCGAATCGGTAGCCTCGCTCGAAAGCGCGAGCCGGCGAATCGATCCGAAGAAGGTATCCTCGAGATGAATCAGCGAATCGCCGTCCTCGGCGCGTCCGGAGTGTACGGGCGTCATCTGGTGCCGCGCCTCGTCGCTGCCGGCTATCGCGTCCGCGCGCTCGTGCGGCGTCCCGAGGCTGCAGCGATCGCCAATGCGTGCGGCGCCGACGTACTCGCCGCCGACATCTTCGACGAGGCGTCGCTGCGAAGCGGCCTCGACGGCTGCGACGTCGCGATCAATCTCGCCACGAGCCTTCCCGGCCCGAGCTCGAAAGGCGACTACGCAAAGAACGATGAGCTGCGCCGCGAAGGCACACCAGTCTTCGTGCGTGCATGCCGCGATGCGGGCGTCGCGCGAATCCTCCAGCAGAGCATCGCGATGACGCACGCCGGCGGCGGCGATGCGTGGGCCGACGAGACGACGTTCCATCCTGTCGCCGACGACGGCATCGCGGGCGCGGCGATTTCTGCCGTGCGCGCCATGGAGCGGTCGATCGAAGAATCGGAGCTCGACTGGCTCGTTCTGCGCGGCGCGCTCTTCTACGGCCCGGGCACCGGTTTCGACGAGGACTGGTTCGCCCGCGCGAACGCCGGGAAGCTCAGACTTCCCGACGAAGGAAACGACTATGTCTCGCTCGTCCACATCGCCGACATGGCGGCGGCCACGGTCGCGGCCATCGAGCGCTGGCCGTCGCGGCAGGCGCTGATCGTCGCCGACGATCAGCCGGCAACGTGGCGCGATGTCCTCAGCTACGTGTGCGCGCTTGCCGGAACCAGCCCGCCGCAGCCCGGCGGACGTTCGCTCATGCCGTCGTTTCGCGTGACCAACAAGCGAGCACGCGATCTGCTGGCATGGTCGCCGGTCTATCCGGACTACCGGGCCGGGCTGGTCCGCTGACGCGCTTACTGCGTAACCGTTACATCGACGTCGACGTCGATCGGGTTACCGTCGGTGTCCGACGCATCGTTGACGACGATCGTGAAGTTGTGCGGCACCGGCACCGGAGTTCCCGGCAGGAAGCTGCACGACACCAGATCGGCCGGCGCACTGAATCCCGACAGCGAGATCAGCCCGAGCGAAAGCCGTCGGGTCGCGTCATTGTCGTTCGGCGCGAACAGCGCGCCGGGAACGTTGCTGACGCATTCCACGTCCCCGCCAATACCCTCGAATTGCCCCGGAGCCGAAGCGTAGTTGACGGTGAGCTGAAGCGCGCCGACCGGAGCGCTCGACGATGTGAGCAGGAAATTGATCGAAAGCGGCTCGGACGGGAGAGTCGAGGTCGTCACCGTCTCGATCGTGGTCGCCGGCGAGCCCTCGCAAAGCGGCGAGTGCTCGCAGTTCGGATCCGCGCAGTCTTTGAGACCGTTGCCGTCGTCGTCCTTGTTGTTGTCGCAATCCTCGCACGAGCGCGGATCGAGGTTGTCGTCGATGCAAAGCGGCGGGCTGTTGTCACAGCCGGCCGTGGCGCACGTGCACTGGGCGCTGCTCTCGGACGTCAGCTCGGAAAGATCGGCGTCTTCGAAGCCGCAGATGAACAGGTTGGTCGTCGCCGGAATCGTGCAGCCGCTGATCGTGACCCGCAGCGTGTCGCCGTTTTCGAGCTCGGTGAAGGTCCCATGGCATCCGTTTCCGGCCAGGACGGCATCGATCGCGCAATCGAGATCTCCGTCACTGCGCGCCAGTACCGCGCCTGCAGCCGCAAGGTCGACGGTCACGACGACGTTCGTGCAATTGCCGTCACCGTTCATGCCGAAGAACCGCCGCAGCGTAATCGCACCGCCGCCGCCGCCGCCGTTGCCATCATCGTCCCCACCGCAGTTGACGAGCATTGCGGCGAACGTAAGCGCCAGGGCGCCCATGCGGATTCCGTGAAGACAGCGACTCATGAAAACCTCCGTTTGCGCCGCGCGACATCGTCGCGCGCGATGGATCATAAAGGCGGAGCTACCGGTCCGGGACCGAAACACACGGACCGTGCGACCCACACAATGTCACCCATCGTCGCGGGTGAGGACGGAAACAACAAGCCACTTTCGTGAAGCGTTGCATTGCGTCAAGCCCGGCGCTTCACTCAACTGGAACTCGGACGACATGTCCTCGCCCGGCGAGGGTCACTACCGCCATGAACGACGCGACCGAGAAGCAGGTGAGCAAGGTACCGCAGGTGACCCTGCTCTTCTGGGCCCTGAAGATCCTCGCGACGACGCTCGGTGAAACCGGCGGCGACGCGGTGTCGATGTCGATGGACCTCGGCTACCTCGCCGCGACCGTCATCTTCACGGTGATCTTTGTCGCTGCCGCCGGCGCCCAGATCTCGGCCAGGCGATTCAACCCGTACCTGTACTGGACGACGATCATCGCGACGACCACCGTCGGAACCACGCTGGCCGATTTTGCCGACCGATCGCTCGGCATCGGCTATGCCGGCGGCGTGGTGCTGCTGATCACGCTGCTCGTCGGGTCGTTCGCGCTCTGGTATCGCACGCTCGGCACGGTGTCGGTCGATTCCGTGAGCTCGCCGAAAGCCGAGATGTTCTACTGGCTGACGATCATGCTGTCGCAGACCCTCGGAACCGCGCTCGGCGACTGGACGGCCGACTCGGCCGACCTTGGCTACACCGGCGCGGCGATGGTCTTCGGCGCGCTGCTCGCGATCGTCGCAGCCGCGTACTTGTGGACGAGCATCTCGCGCACGCTGCTGTTCTGGGCGGCGTTCGTGCTGACGCGTCCGCTCGGCGCCGTCGTCGGCGACTTCCTCGACAAGCCCGTGGCCAGCGGTGGGCTGGCGCTCAGCCGCTACACCGCAACGGCGGTTCTTCTGGTCGCGATTGCGGGCTGCCTCGTCGTGTTCCGGCAGGAAGCCGCAACCGAGAGCCATTGACGAAGTGCGCCGACGCCTGCGAACGAAACCCGGCTAGTTCACGACCATCCGGCTGGCGCTTCGCCGCCCGTTCCAGTGCGAGCTGACGTTGTTGGCGAAATACGGCGGGCGGTCATCGAGAACGTCGGTCTCCAGCCACAAGCGTTTGAGATGCCGCACGCGCCCTTCGGCGCGGTCGTCCGCATACTCGGTCCGGCCATGCATGACGTGATAGTTGTTGATGAACTGCATGTCGCCGGGCACGAACTCCATCGTCACGTGATTGACCGGATCGTCGGCGAGCTCGACCAGGCGAGTCAGCGCACGCATGCCGAGCTCGCCGATGCGCGGAGCTTCGGGATGACGCTGCGACGCGAGGATGTACGGCGGAATGCAGCGCACGAACAACCGGCCGTTCCAGTCGGTGAAGACCGGAAGCGCATAAAAAGGCCTGGTGCCCGGCGCCTGCTCGCCGCGGTAATCGTACGGCAGCGGCTTGTACAGCTCGGCGGCAAGCTCGGGATCCTCGCGCACCATGCGGTTGTGAATGGTCACCGAATTCGCAACGGCCGACAGGCCGCCGCGCAGTCCGTTCTGAAGACACATCAGCCCGACCAGATCCGAGCCGTCGCAATGGAACGGCAGCGCAATGCCGCCGAGCTCGTTGCCGCGCGCGGTCGGATCGTTCATCGCCTTTCCCTGGTCGGTCACGTCGCCGAGCACGTGGCCCTTGTGGTTCTGCGCCCACGGCGTGCCGAGGTGCATGCCGATGCCCCAGTACAGCATCTCCATCTCGGCCTGCGAGTAGCGCTCGCGCTCGATGCCGCGCAGGCGGACGAAGCCGCGACCGGAGATCAGCTCCTTTTCGATCGCGACCAGGCGCTCGCGAAGACGCGGAAGCGGAAAGTCGTCGCGCCCGACTTCGAGCACGTCGTTCGAGCGCGCGAGCGCGCAGCGAAGCGCCGCATCGAGCTCTTCGAGCTCGTCGGCAGCAAAGTGCTCGGTCCAGACGGATTCGTCGGCGACGTCGGCCGACGTCCATTCGCATTCGGGTTCGAGAACTCTCGGCGTCCACTGCGTTGCAGTCATCGCGTTCTCCTTTATTCCGGCGCCGGCCGGGCCCCGCGAAGCAGCCGTCCCGGCAGATCGGCAGTTGCTGCACCGTCGCGGTACGTGACGATTCCGCCGACCATCGCGAGGCAGTAACCGTCGGCTTCCTGGATCAGACGCCGGCCGCCTCCCGGAAGATCGTGCACGATACGCGGCGGCTTCATGCGCAGGCGGTCGTAGTCGATCACGTTGATGTCGGCCTTGTAGCCGGGCTCGAGACGTCCCCGGTCGAACAGCCCGACGGCTTCGGCGGTATCGCGCGCGTGCCAGCGCACCACCGTCTCGATCGGAAGCTTCTCGCCGCGCCGCCGGTCGCGTGTCCAGTGCGTGAGCATGTGCGTCGTGAAGCTCGCGTCGCAGATGGTTCCGAGATGCGCGCCGCCGTCGCCGAGGCCGAGCACCGTGTTCGGGCTGCGCATCATCTCGAGCGACGGGTCGAGGTTGTTGCCGGTATAGTTGAGAAACGGAAAGTACAGCATGCCGCGGCCGTCGCCCTCGAGCATCGCATCGTAGACGAGCTCCTCGGGACGGACGCCGAGCGCACGCGCGCGGCCGGCGATCGACTGCTCGACGGGCTGCTCGTAGTCGGGCGGATCGCCGAGCACGAACATCTTCTCGAAGTTCTGCAGCATCGCGTGAACCGGTGAGCGGTTCGCGGCCGGTTCTTCGGCGAGCAGACGCTCGCGAAACTGCGGATCCCTCAGGCGCGCGACCTTGACGGCAAGCGGCAGCGTCGCGATCTCGCGCCAGCTCGGGTGACCTCCGAACGGATTGAGCGTCGTCTCGAGGCCGAGCATCAGTCCGACCGGCCGGCCCGCAACCTGCGCTCGCATCGGAAGACCTTCGGAAGCCGCCTTTTCGATCGCACCAAGCAGGCGCTGCCACGCGTTCGGCGAGAAGTCCGACTGCACGAGCGACACCGACAGTGGCCGTCCGGATTTCTCGACTAGGCGCCGCAGCATCGACATCTCTTCGGCCGCGTTGAGGAAATCCGACACGAACTGCAGCACGCCTTTTCCCGCGGCGCCGAGCGCTGCGGCAATGCCGAGCAGCTCGCCTTCGGCGGCCGTGAGCGTCGGCGTCGGCTTGCCGTCGCTGGTGCGGTGATTGAGCGTGCGCGACGTCGAAAATCCGAGCGCGCCGGCCTCGACAGCTTCGCGTGCAAGCCGTGCCATCGACGCGATGTCGTCTGCGGTGGCAGCTTCGAGGTCGGCGCCGCGCTGGCCCATCACATAGACGCGCAGCGCGCCGTGCGGCAGCTGGGTCGCGACGTCGATGTCGTAGTGCCGCGAGGCGAGCGCATCGAGGAACTGCGGAAACGTCTCCCAGTTCCATGGAAGACCTTCGGCGAGAACGACGCCCGGGATGTCTTCGACGCCTTCCATGAGGCGCACGAGCGTGTCGTGATCGGCCGGGCGGCACGGTGCGAAGCCGACGCCGCAGTTTCCCATCACCGCGGTCGTCACGCCATGCCAGGACGACGGCGTCATCCGGTGATCCCACGTTGCCTGACCGTCGTAGTGCGTATGGATGTCGACGAAGCCGGGCGCGACGAGGAGGCCGCGCGCGTCGATCTCTTCGGCGCCGCAGCCCGGCACCTGGCCAACCTGCGCGATGCGCCCGCCGCGAATGGCGACGTCGGCCTCACGCAGCTTGGCGCCGGTGCCGTCGGCAACAGTGCCGCCGCGAATGACGACGTCGAAGGGATGCGGGCCCGCGGCCATCGGTATTCAGTACTCGCTGGCAGACACCATGACCAGCGGTGGGCCCACCCCTGAGCGCCCAGGCTGGCTGTGACAGGTCGGGCTAGAAGTCTGGGCCAGAATACCTCTCTCTGCGCAGTTTTCATCAGAATTGACCATACCGAAAGCCAGTACGCGTACGGTTCTGACAGTCCTCAGCAGTAACATTCCTGTCGCGCCGACCCGCGCCCGAAGGCCTGAAGTGCAAGCCGACTGGGTCAACACTCTGGCAGTGGCTGATCAAGCGACATATATCATGCGCAGCAATCAACAAGATTTTCTTTAGTTCTATCTTATGGCTAGAGGTTTCGAATGGGACGATAAGAAAGCAGAATCGAACTTCCGCAAGCACAGGGTTTCGTTCAATGAGGCAAGTACTATTTTCGCGGATATGCTTTCGAGAACGGTCTTCGACCCAGACCATTCTGTGGACGAAGAACGGTTCGTTACGATCGGCACTTCGAGACACGGCACGCTGATAGTCGTGTGCCATTGTGACAGAGGCGAGAGGACACGAATTATCAGCGCGCGCCGTCCCAGCGCGGCGGAACGTGCCGCGTACCGCGCAGATCGAGAGTAAGGCTTGATGAGAAAAGAATACGATTTTTCGAATGCTGTTATCGGAAAGTACGCTACTAAGCGCGATCCGATCAGCCGCGCTTGGAGTCATCCCTCGGTCTTACGCTTGGCAGGTGATCGCGACCCTATGGACGTGATCGTGGACAGTGCAAGACAGTTAGTGCTCGACGCTGTAGACAAGTGCGCGCTGACAGTCCCTGTCGATCCGTTCAAGCTGGCCGAATTAAGAGGGATTTCTGTCGTTTCGCGAGCAGACATTCCAGATGCCCGAACGGTGTCTGGTCCGAACGGCCGACCGATCATAGAATACAATCCAAGCAGGTCTCGCGGTCGGGTTCGTTTCTCTTTGTGCCATGAATTGGCTCACACTTTTTTCCCAGATTGCACGGATGAGATCAGGAATCGCGGGCATCACGCCGCAACGTCGCCGGCCGAATATGAACTTGAAATGCTGTGTAATCTCGCGGCGGCTGAACTACTACTCCCGATAGGCAGCATCCAAGATGACCTATCGAGATCCAATCTCTCCATCGACACAGCCCTCGCGCTTCGGAAAAGATACGAAGCCTCAGTCGAAGCCGTGATATTGCGACTCATAGGACTTTCCGGATCTCCTGCCGCGGCATTTGCAGCTGTCCGCGACGAGACTCGTGCCACTCATACTCCAACCTATGTTGTGGAGTACGTTAAACACACAGCTGGCTGGGATCCAGGTATTAAACGCGGATACCGCTTGCCCGCGACTAGCGTAGCAAACGAGATTAGAGCCATTGGCGAGACGGCGAAGGCGACAGAAACTTGGTCGTCGGCAGAACGCTTTCGAGTCGAACTGGTTGGAATTTCGCCCTACCTGGGACGCGTCGCGCCGCGCATCGCCGGTCTGTTGCGACCCGGTTCAGTTCGTAACTTGGGGCCTTCGGTTGAGATTCTTCGCGGGAACGCGCTGGCACCTCGCGGATCTGGCGAAAAGATCATCGCACACATAGTGAACGACAAGACTCCCAATTGGGGTGCTGGATTTGGTCGAGCTCTGAAAGAAAGATGGCCGGAAGCGCAACGTGCTTTTCGCCTCCACTTCGAGGCCTTGCGAGGATCACGGCTCGGACAAACATACGCCTCGAGAGTTGAGACCAATACCTTGGCCTTTCAGATGATTTGCCAGCACGGCTACGGCCCATCATCAACCGTTCGTTTAAAATATGGGGCGCTGCGAGTTTGCTTGAAACAACTGGCCGACATCGCTCTTCAGAATCGCGCAGCCATACATATGCCAAGAATTGGTAGTGGTGAAGCCGGCGGATCCTGGCCCCTAGTCGCCAATTTGATCTCCGAAGAACTATGCGCGCGAGGGATCGCGGTAACGATCTATGACCTTCCAAACGCGAGCATCAAGCCGCGCTCTCAACTTGATCTGCCGTATGCCGCTAGTTTTTAGCTTATGAAACTCCAGATCGTTCTAATCTCGGGCCCCGTGGCGGCAGGGAAATCCACGCTGTGCCAAGGCCTGCAAGACCGCTTCGGAGCGTACATACTAAAGACAAAATCTATCATTCAGTCGCGCTACCCCGACGCACGGAGCGAGCGTCGTGAGCTTCAACGCCTAGGCGATCGATTGGACGCGAAAACTAATGGCCGCTGGGTCGAGCAGGAACTCAGCAGGTACATACATGATCGGGCGCTACAGGAATCGCTTGTCGTTGTGGATGCGGTTCGTAAGTCGGAGCAGGTCGATGCCCTACGACGTGCATATGGCCCGCGCGTTGTCCATATTCACCTCAGCGCCTCCGACGACGAATTGGCTGACCGCTATATTGGCAGGAAAGGGAGCGTTGCCAGAGAGCTACCATCCTACTCAGAAGTCCGCGCTGGCAGTAAAACAGAAAGTAGAATTGGCAGATTGAAGGATATCGCTGACGTTGTGGTACAGAGTGACCAAAGCAAAGTGGAAGACGTCCTTGTCCGAGTCGCAAGCCACCTTGGGCTATACGGTCGAGAGCATGATCGCGTAGTCGATGTTGTGGTGGGCGGGCAATTCGGCAGCGAGGGTAAAGGGCATATATGTTCCTACATTGCGCCGGAATACGACGTGCTAGTGAGAGTTGGTGGTCCAAACGCCGGCCACAAAGTTTTTCAGGATCCCGAGCCATACACGCACAGACAACTGCCTTCAGGAACGCGCTTCTGCGACGCGCAGCTTCTCATTGGCCCCGGTGCGGTAATTGATATCAACACTCTCCTGAAGGAAGTCGCCGACTGCGACGTTGACAGCAAGCGCCTATCAATCGACCCTCAAGCGATGGTTATCAACGAAGCTGACCGCCGCAATGAAAAGCGACTTGTAGATGTAATTGGCTCTACTGGACAAGGCGTCGGCGCCGCTGCAGCGCGGCGCATCCTTGATCGCGCTAAGAGCAAGCACACATTAGCTCGCGACATCCCGACACTTAAAGCGTTTTGTCGTCCGGTCGCCGAGCAACTGGAAGAGGCGTATGCGAAGAGAAAACGCGTCCTCCTCGAAGGAACGCAAGGTACTGGCCTTAGCATCTACCACGGTACCTACCCGCACGTGACCTCGCGCGATACCACAGTCGCGGGCTGTCTAGCGGAAGCAGGAATACCGCCGATCCGAGTAAGGCGCGTGGTTATGGTATGCCGTAGCTACGTCATCAGAGTTCAAAGTCCGAGCGGCCATTCATCAGGCCCACTACGGGCGGGGGAACTGACTTGGAAAGAAATCAGCAACCGCTCTGGTCTTCCAGAAACAGAATTGAAGAAGGTCGAACTTGGGTCAGTTTCCCATAAGCGCCGACGCGTCGGCGAATTTGATTGGGTGCTGCTACGCAAAGCGGCTTCGTTGAATGCACCCACGGATATTGCACTTACATTCGCGGACTACATTGCGAGCAAGAACAGTGACGCGCGTCGCTTCGAGCAGCTGACACCAGAAACGATTCGGTTTGCGGAGGAGATCGAAAAAGTTGCCTCGGCTCCAGTCTCGCTGGTTTCGACCAGGTTCCATTGGAAAAGTATTATTGATCGGCGAGCGTGGTGATCGTGTCAGTCAGCATCGAAGATCTAACTAGGCGTTATCCAGTGCTCTACCACATGGCTTGGGAAGGCTCGTGGCCGCTAATCACCAAACTAGGACTTTTGAGTTCAGAAGCCCTCACCAGTTCGTTCGCTATTTCCGAACCGGATCGGACAGCGCTCCTTTCGATGCAGCGTCGCGAGTCGGTGGTAATTTCAAACGCTGGAGGGGAAATCGCTGTCCTGCGTGATCAAAAACCGCTTTCGGAAAAAAAGCTGAAATCATGTCTAACAGACTGCGATGCGACAACGTGGTATCGCATATTGAACGAGCGCGTATTCTTCTGGCTGAATTTCCAGCGCCTGATCACACTCATGTCGGCCGCAGAGTACCGGGCTCGTACTCACACGATTATTTACGTTGATAGCGCGTCACTGGTTGCGAAGTACGAGCCGAGTATTGAGATCACTCATATGAATACTGGGAATACTCGACCGTTCGCGCATTCTCGCGGCAGATCGACATTTAGAACTCTAGCGGACTACCCATATGAATCGCGGCGGCGCAGTCCTGACTACTCAGCCATTGTCGAACTAACGATTCGGAACCAAGTTCCTGACATGCTCAATCATGTCATAAAAGCTGAGCATGCGACGGTAAGGACCGGCAACTATCAAATTATTGAATCTTTTTATCAGCGCTGACCTAGGCGTGATCGCCGACACCGAGAGTTGCCGCGTCAGTCGAGGCAATTTCTTGGCGGCAGCACGCCTTGGGGCATCTTCTTTCATTCCACTCCGACTCTACTAGGCTAGGGCGATGGAGAGTGAAGTGGCTATGGATTTGTCCGTCCTGCTTTTCACGGCGTTCTTATCGGCCGCATCTGTCGAGGCGATCTCACGGCGGCTAAACCTCTAGCACTGCTAGCCAGCTCGCTTGAAGCGCAATTCGCGTCTACCCCAGTGGCCCCGAGTGATAACCGCAATGACGAAACTTGACGATCGATTTCGTCACGCCCATGCCCCCCAGCGCATGCTGCGAATGGCAGGCGAAGGTTTGCGACGCTGATTTTAGAACCCGGGGAGATTCCGTTGACGTGACTTGGCGCAGGTCATCGAGATTGGTTAGGCCGGAGCAGACATGCCGGGTGTGTCTGGAATACATGGCGACCAAGGTCAGTCGAGAAGGTGCGAATCATGGCTCTAACTCCTCGTGCGCTGAAACAATACCACGTATTTTTGGCGTCGCCGAAGGATGTAGACGGTGAGCGAGCGCATGTGCACCGATTCTTCGATCACTACAATCGTGGCACGGCGCACGTTTGGGGCGCGCGGTTTGATGTAGTCGATTGGAAAAACTACGCGACGACAGGAATCGGTCATCCGCAGGAGCTTATTACGGCGCAAACATTAGAGCGATTCAAAGATTCGCTAGTGCTCGTGATTGGCATCATGGGGCGACGGTTTGGCACTCCCACTGGCAAGGCAGAGTCCGGAACAGAAGAGGAATTCAATACAGCTTTAGGATGGCACCGAACTCATGGCGGTTGGCCTGAGATAAAGTGGTTTTTCCGACACAGCGAGCGCTTCTTAATAGAGTCAAACGATCTAGTGGAGATTCGATCGGCCGCAGACCAGTGGGAGAAGGTGCTTCGATTCCGTGAAAGACTTCGTGAGCTTGGAGTGTTCAGTGCAGACTACCCCGGAGAGGATGGCTTCGCAGATGTATTTGATCGCGACCTCAGTCAGTGGCTCAGCAACCCCGCGAGGCCTTGGGCAATTGAGGCACCGACACAGATTGCTGTCGAAACAAACACTCCGCTCCCGTCTCCCAGCTACTACCGGCACATAGAACAGAACTTCCACCGGTTGGATATTTCTGGAATCGACAACGACCGCACTTTCGAGATTCCGCTAAGCGAAATCTATGTGAAGCTGCGGGTCATGTTCGACCCAGATGCGAATGGTCAGCCTGATAGCGCTGAGACTTCCGAAGGAGCTGCGATTGATATTGAGACCGCTCTGGCGCGGTATCGTAAGCTTGTGATTGTCGGCGATCCCGGAAGCGGCAAATCCACCTTCCTGAAGTTTGTGGCCCTGATCCTGGCTCGATCATTCCTAACTAAGAGTTCTGCCCTAGCACTCGAAAAGCTTTCTTTCGTCGAACCGCTACCAATCCCGATCTTTGTATCGTGTTGGGATCTGTCTGATTTCTTGAAACAAAAAGGACATGCCCGTGCCAGCACCTTGGTAGAGTTCATCGCTGATCGACTCACTACGTATGACTTTCAAGTCGGCACTGCTGACGTCGAAGCGATTCTCGAATCTGGAAGCTGCTGCATCCTGCTCGACGGACTCGATGAAGTCCCTTCTGATGCTGCTCGCGCGACAGTCAGTCGACTGACGGAAGATTTTGTCCACCGGTACAGCGAGAACCGATTCGTCGTTAGCTCGAGAATCCGAGCTTATACTGGGGATACAATTCTTAAGGGTGGGTTCGCGCGTTGTGATATCCAGCCGTTTGATCTTGAGGATCGTCTCCATTTTGTTCGTAACTGGGTCGCACTGTTGTTTCGAATCCGTCCGGAGGATGTGAATAGCCCCACCAGCGATGCAGAACGTGAATTTACGAGTCTTCTCGAAGGGGTCGAAAAGAACGATAGGATTCGAACGCTGGCGGTGAACCCGCTGCTCCTGACGGTAGTCGCCATCGTTCATTGGAACCGAAAGCGACTTCCAGAACAGCGTGTAGATTTATACGACGAATGTGTGGATGTGCTTCTAGGGCAACGGAGAGAGGCTGAACACATTCAGCACAGTCGCAAGTTCGGGATATTCGACGAACGATCAGAGGACGAAATCCATGAGCGACGTGCATGGGTTCGAAAGAGATTTGCAGAGATCGCTCTACACATTCTTTGTCGGGATGCCGATCACGACGAGGCCTCAAAGGCGGAAATGATCAAGCTCTTAGCGCCACGTTTCATTGATCAAGGCGCAAAGAGCGAGGACGACGCGGCCGCGCGAGCAGAACTATTCCTCCAGCGACAGGAACTGACCAGCGGTCTGTTGGTCAGCAGGCGCACGCTGAGCTATCGCTTTGTGCATCTGACGTTCCAGGAGTTTTTGGCAGCTTGGCAACTTTCGAATCTCGAATTTGACGACGTTACTAAAATCATCGAACCCCGACTCCGTTTGGCGAAGTGGTTTGAGACCCTTCAGTTGCTTGGCGGACAGTGGGCAAAAGAGTCCGACGAGAAGGCGAATCGATATGTTAAGTGGCTTCTTCAGCAGCGAGGTCAGTCTATAGCGCAGCGGGCTCCTGTAGTCGCGCTATGCGCAAACATCGTTCGGGACATTGCGGGAGTGGCGGAGTTGCGACCCGATACGCGTAAAGTATTCGAGGCCGCCCTTAAGTCCACCCTGGACGTTTTCAATCAGGGGTCGCGCGTTCCGGCCACGACTCAGCTTGAAATTCTAGCAGCACTTGGACAACTCGGCGGGGCGGTCAAACCGCAGCTGATCGATGCGACAAAAGCGAGCTTGTATCAGGTTCGACGCGACGCGATCGATCTCCTGCTTCCCCATCTTTCAAATGACGAGCTGTTCAGTATGGTTCATATACTCGAGGACCGTAGCGCTACGCCGATTGGCACCTATCTCTCTGCGCTCATTCGACGTGATTCGTCTCGAATGGCGGGGTGGCTCACGGACGATTTGTGCTGCGGCTCAAAGTTTGAGGCAGGTTCCGGAATGACGTGGGAGAGTCTTTTCGGGGGCATCGAAGCATGGCGAGCTCCCAGTAGTGGCGTGGCGCGGGATCTCTTCGAGACGATTATTCGGTTCTCCAAATTCGAGTTTGAAATTCGCGCTGCATGCGTCCGCGCGCTGTCCGAGCGTTGGCCTGACGAACGGACGCGCATTTTTCTTACTGATCTTCTGTCACCAAAGGCTGATCTCTGGAAGCTCCACGCTGCCGCGCTCCAAGCCCTCGTGCAGACTTGGCCGAACGATAGTCACCGGCTGCTACTCGAGAATATAATGGCCGACGGCGACGCCGCGAGCCGGAGCGATGCACTGCAGTTGCTGGCCGCGCATTGGCCGGATGGAAAAGCGAGAGACCTGATAGTGCATCACGCGCAATACGATGAGGATCCAATCGTCCGTGGTGCAGCCATATTGACAATTGCAAAAATACGTCCGGACGGCGCCAGCCGCGCGCTCGTTGTTGAACGTTTGCTGCACGATACACACAGCGGCGTTCGACACTCCGCACTGCAAGCCATCGTAAGCACCTGGCCAGACGAGGAAACACGAGATGCCGTCAGCCAAGCAGTTGTTGCAGATCCATCTGACGAAGTTCGCGACATCGCGTGGCAATACCTGTCTGAAAAATGGCTCGACGAGAAGACCCGAAATCTGATGCGCCTACGCGCGCACATAGATGGTCACGCAGCCAGTCTGCTATCAGGGACGTCACGGAGCTTCGGCCGGCTATTGTTCTCAAGGGATCTTGATGGACTTCCGCCTTACTTGAATCCGCGTGAACCAATACCGGTGCGTCATATTGGGAAAGCTGCAATGCGAATTGGTTTAGTTGGAACGCGACTTACGACCGAGCTGCGAAAGGTTAATGAGCGACTAGGCTGGGATGTGCAGCGCGGTTCATCAGCCAACAAGGCCGATCGCGACAGGAAAGGATAGGGGCAAGCTACTTCCGCAGACAGCTATTAATGTGCGGGAATACGTTTTTCCAATGCGCTAACTGACTACAGTAATGTGACTATGCCGCATCTCGCGTTGTTACTGACACAGCCTTCGTAGCATTCGTCCGGTGCTCCGGGATTGTCACCGGCGGTGAGCTCCTCGAGCACGTCGCCGCCGTAGGCATACGCCTCCCGCACCGCCAAGGTACAGTTAGCGGCCCCAGCGAATCCGCAGGTGCTTCCAACGTCGTCGATCCGATCTTGAGTGGACAAACCGAGCCGGCCCGAGTTAGAAACCCGTCCTCACGCTCGCGCGTCGAGGAGGACAGTCCGATGTCGACAAGCCCAGAGGCCGCGCCTGGCCGCAATCGCACCGGAGTCCGGTTACACCGACTCGCATCGTCGCTTTTCGCACTGTTCGCCGTCCTATCGCCGCAGAGCGCGACGGCCGCTTTCTTTCCGTGTGGCGACGCGAATAGCAACGGAATTGTGACTTCCTCCGATGCATTCGCGGCGCTGAGAGGCGCCGTCGGCCTGAGCTCGCCGTGCGTTCACAACTGCAACTGCGATCCCGGCAGCGACCGCAACCTTACCTCGAGTGACGCGCTGCTGATCCTGCGCGCCGCCGTCTCGCACGAACCTCTCAGCTGCAGCGTCCACTACGCATGCCTGCACGATACGGACTGCGACGATGGCGACGTCTGCGGCGTCGATCCCGACTGGTCGTGCGACAAGGCATGCGTCCCGGAGCCGTAATCCGCGATCACCAGACCGCCGATTCCGTTCTTCGAGCGGTTTCCATGGACGAGATGCAACACGAGCCATCAGTGCACGACAACCACGTCTACGCATATGTCGTCGACTGCGAAGCGCGGCGACTCGTGCTGCATACGGCGTTTCGGGACAAGATGCCTCACGAGTTCACGGATGTGGTTTTCCGTGAGGTCTGTGCTCACTTCTTCGAGCATGTCCTGAAGGGCAACATCCTGTTCGACGTCGAGGAAGTCTCCCTGGAACGACTCCTTCGTGAAAATGCGGTCCTTTTCGAAGACTCATGGCACTTCGCGTGGCCACCCATCGAGTATGCGGGCAACCTCGTCACGCTAGTCGCCAAGCTCACCAGCGGCGGGACCAAAGCCTTCTCGATCACTTCGTCGTACGGACTCTCAGGCTGGGTCCTGGCGGCTGGCTGCGAGCGCGTCGTTCGTGAATCGGCGGTGAAACCGGAGTAGGGACATGTCCTTCACCGAGTAGACCGGTGTGGAAGAGGATCCTGAGAAAGATGACCGACGCCAGTCTCACCCGTGAAAAGTACACGCACGGTCACGCACCGGCGACCGTGCGGCAGCATGCCCAGCGAACGGTCGAGGAAGCCGGTGCGTTTCTGTTGCCGCACCTCACGCCCGGCATGCGGCTGCTCGACGTCGGCTGCGGACCGGGAAGCATCACGCGCGGATTCGCGGAGCGGCTCGCGCCGGGACAGGTGGTCGGCCTCGATCTGTCGACCGAGACGCTCGCCGCAGCGCGCGAGGATGCAGCGGAACACGGCCTCGACAACCTGCAGTACGAGCGCGGAAGCATCTACGAGCTTCCGTTTCCCGATGCTTCATTCGACGCGGTCTTCGCCCACCAGGTCATCCAGCATCTGAGCGAGCCGGCGGCGGCGCTGCGCGAGATGCTGCGTGTGCTGCGCAGCGGCGGCTGGCTCGCCGTTCGCGACGTCGACTGGGGAACGGTGGCGTACTGGCCCGCCGATCCGTGGATCGACCGCTTCATCGAAGTTCATCTTGCGACGTGGTCTCGAAACGGCGGCGAGCCGCGGCAGGGACGCAAGCTGCGCGAGCTTTTCAACGCCGCGAACGTTGCCGACCTGACGATCACCGCGAGCACGTGGTGCTACGCGACGCCTGCGGAAACCATCGAATGGGGAAACTCGTACGCCGAGCGCCTGCTGACGTCGCCGATGGGCGAGCGCGCCGTCGAGTACGGTCATGCGACCCGCAGCGATCTCGAACAGATGGCCAGTGCATTCCGGGCGTGGGCGCTTCATCCCGATGCATTCTGGTCGTTCACTCACGTCGCGGCTCTCGCTCGAAAGCCGAACTGATGCATGCGCACAACCGCAACGGTGTGGCCCACGCAAGCGCGAACCTGACGATACGTCCCGCCATCGCCGACGAGGTGGAGTCTTTGTCCGCGGTCGCGCGAGAGTCGAAGGCGCACTGGGGATATCCGGACGAAACGATCGAGTCCTGGCACGACGATCTCACTCTGACCATTGGCGAACTTGACGAACTGGTTGTCCAGGTGGCGACCATCAATGGCGAGATCGCGGGGTTCTATGCCCTCATGCCGTCAACCGGCGAGAGCTGGTCACTGGAGCATTTCTGGGTTTTGCCGCAGTACATGCATCGCGGCGTCGGTCGGGCGCTTCTGGCTCACGCCCTGACGACTGCTTTTGATCGCAATGCCGCCGGCGTCGTCGTGGACGCTGATCCGAATGCCGAAAATTTCTACGTCCGCTGCGGAGCGCGGCGCGTCGGCGAGATTTCTGCTCCAATCGCCGGCGACCCGTATCGAGTGCGCCCGCAACTCATCTTCACGAAGGATCGCTAAGCATGGACTACCTGCTCTTCTACGAATACTGCGCGGACGTTCTCGAACGGCGAGGCCCATTGCGGTCCGAGCATCTGGAACGCGCGTGGGAAGCCCAGGCGAGAGGTGAGTTGGTGCTGGCCGGCGCGTTCGCCAATCCGGTCGACGGCGCCGTCTTCCATTTCCGGACCGAATCGCCGGACGTCGTCGTGAAATTCGCCGAGACCGATCCGTATGTTCGCGGCGGCCTGGTGACGCGCTGGCATTACCGCGAGTGGACGACCGTGGTCGGCGATGCGGCGCTTACGCCGGTGGGACGGCCGACGTAAAACGCAGATCAGCCCAGCACGCACCGAACTCCGCCGCGATCCATCTCCGCCACGCAGCGGTTGCACGAGATACATCGCGAGCGCTCCGCCCGTCCATCGGCCATGCGCACGACGAGATCGGGATCGGCGATCAGCGCGCGCCCCATCGCGACGAAGTCGAATCCACCCGCCATCGCCGTCTCGAGGTTCTCGGTCGACAGGCAGCCGCCGAGCAGCACGAGCGGCACGCTCACGCTCTCGCGGACCTTCTTCGCCAGCGGAAGAAAGAACAGCTCCTCGAACGGATAGTCGCGGATCGCGCGCCGCCCGAACATCCGCAGCGCAATGCGGTGCAGCCGGCTGTGCTCGACCTCGATCATCTCCTTGAGCGGAGCTTTGCCGCGAAACAGGTAGAACGGCGTGCGGCTCGTAAAGCCTCCGGTCAGCTCGATGGCATCGATGCCGGCGCTCTCGAGGGCACGGCAGACGCCGACCGCGTCTTCGAGCTCGAGCCCGCCGCGGAAGCCGTCGCGTAAATTGGTCTTCGCAATGATCGGAAATCCGTCGCCGACACTGCGGCGCACGGCGGACAGAACTTCGAGCGGGAAACGCAGGCGGTTCTCGAGACTTCCGCCGTAGCGATCGCTTCGCCGATTGGTCGCGGGCGAAAGGAACTGGCTCAGCAGATAGCCATGGCCGAAATGCACCTCGACGGCATCGAACCCGGCGCGTTTCGCGCGCGCCGCCGCTTCCGCAAAGTCCGACGCCGTGGTCGCAAGATCCTGTTCGGTCATCGCGCGCGAAAACGGGATGCCCGACAGCAGCCCATACTCGTTCAGAAGCCGCGACGGCCCGAGCGAACGCCGACCCGGCAGCTCCTGGTTGCGGCTGAAGTATCCACAGTGCCCGAGCTGCAGCGACACCGCGGCGCCTTCCGCATGCACCGCAGAGACTAGCTCGGCGAGCGCCGGCACGATCTCGTCGCGCATCCACATCTGCGCGGCGAACGTGCGACCGTTCGGCGACACGGCGCAGTACGCAACGGTCGTCATGCCGACGCCGCCGCGCGCCAGCTCGACGTGGTGCCGCACCAGATCCGGCGACGGCGCGCCGCCCGGCGTCATGCCTTCGTACGTCGCGGTCTTGATGATGCGGTTGCGAAGCTCGAGGGCGCCGATCGACGCCGGCGAGAGCGCTTTTGCGAGAAGCGGCCGCGCTTCGGCGCGGGCGCTCGGGACTGCGATCTGCATCAGGTCGCGAAACCTCTCGCCCACGCGACACGCTCGTCCACGTGACGGTGCAGCACGTATTCGACCGGGCGGAAACCCTTGGACGGCCAGAAATGCCCGCCGCGCGGATTGCCGGACACGAAATGCAGCGCACACCATTCGATGCCGCGTTCGTTGAGGCGCACCATCGCATGGTCGAGAAGCATCGAGCCGACACCGGCGGACCGGTGACCTTCTTCGACGAATCCTTCCCAGAGGTAGATCATCTTTTCGCAGACCAGCAGCGGCGACAGAAAGACCGACGGCACGAACAGCAGCGAGCCCAGCGCTTCGCCGCTGCGGCTGCGGGCGATGTACGCAAATCCCTGCCCGCTCAGCAGCGCATCGCGGCGCACGCCTCGCACGCGCACGTCCGACTCGCCGGTGTACGGCCAGAACATCGGAGCGCCGGTCTGGTAGGTCATCAGGTGACGGTGAAACGTGTCGAGCGCTTCGTCGTCGCGCCCGCGGATCTCCTCGATCGTGACTCCGGTGACCGAAAATGCGTCGCTCTCGAGACGCATCGTCGGCCGCACCGCGCAGACCGATTTGCGGCCGAAACCGAGCGGCATCCATGCATCGACGATACCAGGGTCGAGCGCGCTCACGGCGATGTTGTGGATGAAAAACCCGTCGGCGACCCAGCGGGTCGCGAGTGCGCCGTACATCGCCTCGTAAATCGACTCGACATCGGACTCCGCGTCCACGGCGTGTCCGTGCAGCGGCACGTTGGTCGAGCGCGGCTCGGCATAGATCGATGCGAAGTCTTCCGGTGCGAACAGCTGCTTCTCACCACAGAGAAATCCGACCACGCGGCTGTGCGATTCCGCAACGACCGACGTCGCACGCGGCGCAGCAACGAGCTGCTCGATCGCGGACCGGCAGGCCGACGCATCGAGGTAACGGCTGCCAAGTCGCAGGCCCGACGGGCAGCCGGCCTGCGCGCGGCGCTGCGCCGCGGCCAGAAGCTCGGAAGCCGCCGCCAGGTCGCCCGAACGAAATGTACGAATACTGAGTCCCATCGTAATCTTGCCGCGAGCCGCCGCCCGCGCCCGATGACGCGAGCCGAGGGATCACTGATAGCCCGCCTGCCGAGGCTTCGCCATCGGCCATCGACGCGGCTATTTTCCCGGCATGTCATCCGACGCATCCCGTCCGGGTCGCTCCCCGTCCAATGGAGACACCTCCCGCATGTCCGAGGTCGTCGATCTCATGGTGTTCCTCGACAACTCGCCGACGCCGTACCACGCGGTCGCCGAGGCCGCCCAGCGATTGGAAGCCGCGGGCTTCCGGCGCCTGCGCGAGGAAGACTCGTGGGACGTTGCCGCAGGCGATCGCTGCTACGTCGAGCGCGGAGGAGGGAGCCTGATCGCATTCGAGATCGGCAGCTCCGACCCCGCCGATGCCGGCTTTCGTATCATCGGTACGCACACCGACTCGCCGAACCTGCGCATCAAGCCGCACGCCGACGTGCGGTCGCACGGCTACCGCCAGCTCGCCGTCGAGCCGTATGGCGGCGTGCTGCTGCACACGTGGCTCGATCGCGATCTCGGCCTTGCGGGCCGCGTGAGCGTCGCTGCCGGCGAAGAGCCGGCTACCGTGCTCATCAACTTCCGGCGCCCGATCGCGCGAATTCCGAACCTCGCCATCCATCTGTTCCGCGAGCTGCGAAGCGACGGGCTCAAGCTGAACGAGCAGAATCACCTGCCTCCGCTGATGGGTCTGGAAAGCGGGCCGGAGCTGGCCGCGCTCATCGTCGAACAATTCGAGAACACCGGCGAGGATGCGATCGACGCCGAAGACATCCTCGGTTTCGACCTGATGCTCTATGATCTGCAGACGGCGGCGATCGGCGGAGCGTCGGACGACTTCCTGTTCTCGGCGCGGCTCGACAACCTCTGCTCGACGCATTCGGCGATCACCGCGATCGTGCGCGCGAGCCAGAAGACCGCGAAGTCGCCTTTTACACGCGTGATTGCGCTTCACGACCACGAGGAGGTCGGCAGCCGCAGCGCGACCGGAGCCGGCGGCCCGTTCCTGCTCGACGTCGTCGACCGGATCTCTGCTGTAGTCGGCAAGAACGACTCCGAAGCGAAGGCCCGCGCGCTTGCGCGCTCACGCATGGTTTCGGCCGACATGGCGCACGCGCTGCATCCGAACTATGCGGACCGCCATGAGGCCGGGCACAGGCCGATGATCGGCGGCGGCCCGGTGCTCAAGTTCAACGCCGGCCAGTCGTACGCGACCGACGCCGAGACCGCTGCGATGTTCGCATCCGTCTGTCGCCGCGCGGACGTGAAGCTCCAGCAGTATGTCACGCGCAGCGACATGGGCTGCGGATCGACGATCGGCCCGGTCAGCGCCGCGCGGGTCGGCATCCGCACGGTCGACGTCGGCACGCCGATGATGTCGATGCATTCGTGCCGCGAGATGCTCGGCACGGCCGACGTGGCGCCGATGATCCGGGCGTTGACGACGTTTCTCGAGGCGGCCGAATAGCAACAGAAGAGCCGTCCGTTTGCGTCAGCCGGGTGCGGCACACCACCCGGACGTCAGCTTTCAGCTGCCGGCCGCTTCAGTCGATGCCGCTTCTCGCACGGGCCCGTCGGCCAGCGATTTGAACTACCTTCGAGGCCGCAGGGCGCGATGGGCGATGTTGCTGCCGCGAGGTTGTGCCGCAGTCTCTTCGAACTTCCTCACCGACCGCGTGGCGTTTGAGCTGCTTCAAGACAAAACGGATGTAAGCGGGGTCGAGGCCAAGCGTCGTGCAGACGCTCTCGAGCGAGAACGGCGACTTCGAGTCCGGGCTGCAGATCCAGCGCTCGACCTCGCAGCAGCGACGACGCAGCTCCGGGCTCCTCGACCGCAGGCCTATCCGAAGCGTCATCAGCGCGCCTTCGACCAGCATCAGCTTGTGCTGCGGCGACGACGTCCTGTCGTCCGACGCGTTGTCCACTGCGACTGTTGTTTCGTCAAAACGCAGCATGAATTTGACTCCTCGTCCGGAGACTCGGCGGATTGCCGCCGATTCGATCGATGAGCCGGACCCGTTTCCCGGAATCATCGCGCGACGCCGCAGATCGAACGTCACGATCGGAACTCTACGAGGCCGTCGCCTTGGCCGCTTGACCCCGGACGCCAATGACTTGACTGACGCCGCCAGCAGCTCGCGGTTACTTCGCTTTGGGGCGCGCGCTCCGCTACCAGAATGTGCGCCCGCGACCGCCACGAGAATCAGATGACCGAAGCACCGAAATGGTTCACCGACTCGATCGCCGCCGCGCCCGAAGAGCGCAGCGTCGAAGTCGAAGGCTGCACGATCCGTTACCTGCGCTGGGGCGAAGTCGGCAAGCCCGGGCTGCTGCTCGTGCACGGCGGCGCCGCGCATTCCCGCTGGTGGAGCTTCCTCGCGCCGCTGCTCGCGCGCGACTACTGCGTGGCCGCGCTCGACATGAGCGGGCATGGCGACAGCGGGCGCCGACAGCTCTACCCGCGCGAGATCTGGGCACTCGAAGCGGTTTCGGTCGCGACCCACGCCGAGCTTGGCAGGAGCGGCCCGCCGATCGTCGTCGGCCACAGTCTCGGCGGGCTCGTCACGATCGTCGCTGCGTCGCTCTACGGTGATCGCATGGCCGGAGCGGTCATCGTCGATTCGCCGGTGCAGCGCCCCGATCCCGAAAGCCAGGAGGGCCGCCAGGGTCGCGCGTTCCGCAACCCGAAGGTCTATCCGACGCTCGAAGAGGCGATCACGCATTTCCACCTGATCCCGTTCCAGCCGTGCGAGAACCCGTGGATCGTCGAGTACGTCGCGCGCCATTCGCTGAAGCCGATCGAGAACGGCTGGACGTGGAAGTTCGACCCGGCGGTCTTCGAGCGCGTGTCGCTCAAGCCGATGAGCGACTATCTCGCCGATACGCACTGCCGCGTGGCGATCCTGCGCGGCGAGTTCAGCCCGCTCGTGCCGCCCGAGACTGGCCAGTACATGTACGAGCTGCTCGACCGCAACGCGCCCGTGATCGAGATCCCGCAGGCGCATCATCACCTGATCCTCGATCAGCCGCTCGCGTTCATTGCGGCGCTGCGGGCGGTGCTTGCCGACTGGGAACATTCGCTGCCGCGCCGCGCGAAGCCCGCAAAAACCTGAAATTTCCGGCGGGCGCCTGCGCGACTCGCGCTGTTCGGACTGGTATGATGCCGCGCGTGTCGCAGTCTTCCGTGTCGCAGTCCACGTGGATTTTCGGGTACGGCTCCCTTTTGTGGAAGCAGGACTTCCCGTTCGATGAAGCTCGCCCGGCGTATGTTCGAGGCTGGGAAAGGCGCTTCTGGCAGGGCTCGACCGACCACCGCGGCGTTCCCGAAGCTCCGGGACGCGTCGTCACGCTGGTGCGATCGATCCGTGCAATCTGTCACGGCGTCGCGTTTCGCCTGCGGCATCACGAGCGCGACGACGTGCTCGCGCACCTCGATCACCGCGAGCGCGGCGGCTATCAGAGGATCTCGAGCGATCTATTCGTGAGCGAGCGCGAGGTGGTGCCCGGCGTGATCTACATGGCCGACCGCACCAACCCGAACTTCCTCGGACCGGCGCCGGTACCGACCATCGCCGAACAGGTGCGAGCGGCGGCCGGCGAAAGCGGTCCGAACGCCGAGTATGTCTGCCGGCTTGCCGAGTCGCTTCGCGAGCTCGGAGCCCACGACCCGCACGTCTTCGCGCTCGAAGCGCGGCTGCTTACGCGCTGACCCTTCCCCCGTCGACGAAATCGGGGACAGACACTGATTTCCGGAAATCAGTGTCTGTCCCCGATTTCTCTGTCCCCGATTTCCGCCGCGGCGTCAGATCGTTGACGTACAGTGCGGACAGCGCCGGGCGGCGACCGGAATGGACATCGCGCACTGCGGGCAGTCTTTCGTCGTCGGCGCCGCCGCCGGTGCGGGCTGCTCGCGCTTCAGCCGGTTCATGACCTTGATGACCATGAACAGCGCGAACGCGACGATGATGAAGCTGATGATCTGGTTGATGAACAACCCGTAGTTCAGCGTCACCGCGCCGGCCGCCTGCGCATCGGTCAGTGCCAGGTACGGCCCGGCCCGCTTGCCGTCCTTGAGCACCAGATAGAGGTTGCTGAAGTCGACGCCGCCGAGCAGCAGCCCGATCGGCGGCATCAGCACGTCGGCAACGACGCTCGAGACGATCTTTCCGAACGCCGCGCCGATGACGATGCCGACGGCCATGTCGACGACGTTGCCGCGCATCGCGAAGTCACGGAATTCTTTCCACATGGTCGGTCTCCTTACCGGTCCTCGCCAGACCGGATGCTTACCGGCCGGACCGGGTGCCTGCGTGCCAGTGCGGAGCCCGCTGCCCGTCGACCCGCACCGGGCGGGACGGCTCAGCTGCGAACAGGATCATGAACCTCTTCGATCTGGAGCGTGACATGGTCGATGTGGAAACGCTCATGCAAAAGCGCGCGCGCCGAAACCAGCACTTCACGCGAGACCGTGCCGGTCGTAATCTTGATGTGACCGCTCAGCGCGTCCATTCCCGACGTGATCGTCCAGACGTGAAGATCATGAACGTCCTCGACGCCCGCAAGGCCCGAAAGCTCCGCGCGCACAGTGTCCACGTCGATGTGGTGCGGCGCGGCTTCCATCAGCACTCCGACCGTTTCCATGAGCAGCGCAAAAGCGGATCGCACGATCAGCAGCGCGATCAGCAGCGAAGCGACCGGATCCGCCCAGCGCCAGCCGAACAGTGCGATCACTGCGGCCGACCCCATGGCTCCGGCGCTACCGAGCGCATCGCCGAGCATGTGCAGCCACGCGCTGCGCACGCCGATTCCGTGGTCGTGACCGTGCCCGAGCACCGCCATGCCTGCGAGGTTGACGAGAAGACCGCCGGTCGCGATCACGAATGCGAGCGGCGCTGCGACGTCTTCCAGGCTCGTAAGGCGATGGGCCGCCTGCCAGCAGATGCCGGCGGAGACCACGCAGAGGAAAACCGCATTGGCGAGAGCGGCCAGCGCTTCGGCGCGGTGGAAACCCCAGGTCCGCGACGACGTCGGTGCACGCGCGGCGGTCTGCAGTGCGGCAAGCGAGATGCCGAGCGCCGCTACGTCCGACAGCATGTGTCCGGCATCGGCAAGCAGCGCCAGCGAGTTCGTCCACCAGCCACCGACGGCTTCGGCCACCATGTAGACGGCGGCCAGCGCGAGCGCGATGCGAAGCCGCGACGCCGACTCGCGGCGCGAGTCGAGAAGCGAGCCGCCCTGCGGCGCGGGATCGTCGCATCCGCCGCAGGCGTCGGAGCGATCGTGAAGGTGGGCGCTGCGAACGTTCATCGATGATTCACTTCCGCGCAGTTCCTTGCGGCATCCACTGCTGCGCCGTTCATTGCGGCATTCACTGCTGGGCAGTTCATTATCACCGCACCAGGTACGGATCGACGCGCACTCTCAGCTCGCGTTCGATGGCCAGCGCCTCTTTGAGGCGCGCCTGATATTTCTCGCAGAATTCGGGCAGGACGTCGGCGATGACGACAGCCTGCTTCTTGAGGCCGATGACCTTCTCGAGCTTCTGCACGATCTCGGTGCGCGCGTCGGCCGGAACCCCGGCGTGCGTGCGAACCACCTGCATGATGCGACGGACAGCCGACAGCGACGCCTTGAGCGCGTCGCGGCTGGCCGTGACGTCCGGGCCGCAGGCGGCAAGCGTCGCGGCCTCCTCGGCCTCGATCGCCGAGCTGAGCGAATCCGGCGTGGTCTCCGGATCGCAGAAATCCGGCGCGCCGTCCTTGTCGATGTCGGCAAGTCCCTCTTCGCCGTCGAAGATCTCGTCGTTGTCGGAATCGGCGTCGAACCGGTTCGGCGTGCCGTCGCGATCGGCGTCGTCGCCCTGCGGACAGACCGATTCGAGCTTGTCGGCGAGCCCGTCCCCATCGCAGTCGGCGGCGGTGCACACCGGCTGCGGTCCGTCGGCGACAAAGAACGAAGCGGTTGCGGACCGTACGAACGGAGCCACGCGCAGCAGCAGGCGCGACGGACCGGGAAATATCGGCTCGCCGAGCGACGGCACGGCGCCGCTGCCGACACGAAGGCGAAGGCGGACTTCGTAGTAGCCGCGTCCGGCAAAACGATCGAAGTCGGCGCCCCAGTCCTGGGTAAGCGGGTCCCGAACGAGCGTGACCGGCTCTTCGCTGCCGTCGGGTCGCAGCACGCTGCCATCGATGGCAACGTCGCCGTCGAGCGCGCTTACGTAGGATGGACGTGCGCTGATGTGGACGCTGCGTCTCACGGTTGCGAAGCGCGGGTCGGCGTCGATGAAGAAGTCGGCATTGTCCTGCGATGAGAACACCACCAGCTCGCTGCGCACGACGCCGCCGGCGCGCGGCACTACGCGAAGCTTCCACGTTCCGGACTTCGGGTCCGAGATGCGCAGCATCGCAAATCCTCGTTCGGCGTGGTTCTCGGCCGCGGCATCGTCGAAACGCTGGCCTTCCGGCGACTCGAGGTCGTACAGGACATGCCAGTCGTCGATGCGGTCGTTGCGCGACGCAAGGAAGATGACGAGCTCGCGCGCCTTGCCTTCGACCGGAATCTCGAACGTGCGTCCGGCCGGGGCGCCGCTGTCGGCGGCTTCGCCGGGCCTTGCAAGATCGAACGTGGTCCGCGGAAAGACCAGGGCATTGCCGCCGTGGCGCGCAGCCAGCTCGGCGTAGATCGCAGGAGCGCCGGTCGCCGAGCGCGTTGCGTAAGCGACTCCGCCGCTGCGCGCGGCAATGGCCGACAGCGTGAGCTCGTCGACGGCCGTTCCGACGCCGATCGTGAACGTACGGTACAGCAGCGGATCGAGCCTGCGAGTCTCCTGCCCCGGTTCCACGCCGATGTTGGAGACGCCGTCGCTCAGCAGGATCACCGTGCGGCTGCGTCCGACCTGCTGCATCTGCTGGAGCGCTTCCTGCGAGCGCTCCAGCGCAGTTCCCATCGCGGTATCGCCTTCGGCCGAAAACGATCCGAGCACCGCGTCGAGCACGGCGAGCCTGGCGGGATTGACGTCGGCAAGCTCGCTCGAGATCTCGGCATCGGTGTGCATCGCGATCAGGCTTGCCTGCAGCTTGCGGTCGTCGGCAAGCGCGAGGAACGCGCGCACCGCAACCCGCTCGTACTCGAGGCGCGAGTCGGCGCAGTCGGCTTCGTCGGTTTCCTTGTCGCCGTCGTCGTCGACGCCGTTCGCGCAGACTTCGCCGCTTTTGCCGTCGACGCGCAGCCCCATGCTGCGCGACGTATCGAGGATGAAGACGACCTGCTCCGGCCCCATGATGTCGGTGACGAACTGCGGCGGTGTCCGGCAGAGCGCAGGCGGATCGGGATTGACCTCGCCCGGAGGTGTCATGAGGAAAGGCAGATTGGTCGAGAGTGTCTGCCAGTCGCTGGCGCCGCGATGAAGAAGGCTCTGCTCGCTCGTCTCCCAGCGGCGTGTCAGCGTATTCCAGCTCGACGCGCACCACGCTGCCGTACAGCCGACGACGCCGCCCTCGGTGGCAAGCTCGACGTTCGCGGTGCCGGCGGCGACCATCTGCAGGCCGTCGTATCCCTGCCCCGGATTGTTGGCGGCATCGGGATTACGCGTCCCTACGTCGATCGCGACCTCGGCAGGACCACGGCCGGCGCTGGGCGGCAGCTTGAGCAGCAGATCCGACGGATCCGAGCTGCGAAGCGAGAAATCCGAATTGAACAGCAACTCCCACGAACGCAGCAGCACGAGCTCTCCCGGCGTGCCGCCGAATTCGCCTGCGTCGGCGCCGACGCTGAGCTGCCAGGTAAGACGCGACGTGTGCGACAGGTAGAACCGCAGGCGCACGCCGGGAAGCGTTCCGGCCGGACCGAGCAGCTCGGCGCTCTGCTGCCAGACCGACGTTGCGCGCGCCGACAGGTAGTCGTTCGTATCGAACGGCGCGACCGGTTCGGCCTTCGCCGGAAGAATGCCGCGAAGACGCACGCGCGTGACCGGGCTCGGCCGCGGGCACGATTCGCCGCTGCCGCGCACACGGTCGTGGTTGGACGGTGTGCTCCACTCGCTCGCGAGCGCCGCTTCGCACGACGATCCGCTGCACTGGTCGTCGCGAATACAATCCTGTCCGATGAGCGGGCCATCGACGCAACGCATGCCGCCGGCCGCCTGCATGATCGAGTGGTTCTTTTCGTCGAGCTGCCCCGGTTCGAACCCGGGACCGACCCCGCAAGCTTCTCCGCGTCGCCGCTGGTCGTCGTACTGATCGCCGAGCCCGAACGCATGATGCGCGAACAGATGCGCGAGCCGGTCCGGACGAAGCCGCGCGGATTCGAAGACGTCCATGTGTGCGCCGAGCCGGCGAAGATCCGCACCGCCCGCATCGTACGGACCTCCCGACGCCGCGTCGCGATCGTGGATCCACAGCGCCGCAAGATCCTCGCTTGCCGGTGAAGTGAATAGGCGGATTTCGGCGATGTGGAGCTGGCCTTCGGTCGCGTCGCAGAGGATCGACGCCATCCGCGTGAGAGCGGCTTCGGTCTCGGCAAGATCCTGGTAGGTCGGCTGCCCGCGGAACGCGACCTGCAGAACCGTGCGTCCGGTCGGGTCTTCGATCCACGCCCTTCCCGCATCAGCCGGGCGCGACACGATGAGCGAGGCAAAAGTGGCGAACGCGCCAGCCACGACTGCGAGCCGCCGGCATGCTGGCCGCCGAAGGCGCAGGCGTCCGGGACGGCGCCCGTATGCAGATTGGAAGGTATACATCTACGCGCGCGGGTCCCGTGCCGGAGGTTAGAAGCCGAGTGCGCAACTGGCAAGCCGGTCTTCGCGATGCACGGCCGCGGGCAGCAGTTGAGATGAATCTTCGCACAATCGAAACTCGACCGAAGATTCGCCGAAGGATGCGCCGGGGCCCGCCAGGCCCTCGCAACGAAGCAAGGCAGACAGAAGGAGAACCGCAGATGCTCGGAAAACTTAAAAAGCTGCTAGGCGGCGCCCCTGCTCCTGCGAAGCTTCTCGATACCGGCACACCGGCTCCCGATTTCCGCGCTCCGACCCACGATGGCCGCACCATCGCGCTCAGCGACCTGCGCGGTCGCAAAGTGATCCTGTGGTTCTATCCAAAAGCGGATACCCCCGGATGCACGGTCGAGGGCAAAGGATTGTGCGCGCAGCAGGCCGCGTTCGATGCGCTCGGCGCCGTCATCCTCGGCGTCAGCTTCGACGCGCCGCCGGCGAACAAAGCTTTCGCGGAGAAGTTTGGCTTCGGCTATCCGCTGCTGTGCGACACCGACCGCCGCATCGGCATGGCGTACGGCGCGTGCGATTCACCGTCGGCCGGACATGCCAGGCGCATCACGTACGTGATCGATGAATCGGGGATCATCCGGCATGCGCTGCCGAAGGTAGATCCGGCAACGCATGCGGACGAGCTTTTGGGACTTCTTCGAAGCGGTCAGTGATAACGGCCGCCGCCGCCACCTCCACCACCGCCGTGACCGTGCGACGGCGACGAATCGAATCCACCGCCGCCCTGGTAACCACCGAACCCGCCACCCGGACTACCGGCTGGCGCGGACGGCTGCGCTCCCGATCCGTGCGCACCGTATGTTGCAGGCCCCTGATACGACGGCGGCGCGCTGTGCGCTGCCGGCGCGTGGGTCTGGGGCGGCGCGCCGTACGAGCTCTCACGATTTCCACCGCCATGGTTTCCCTGCGGAGAGTACTGCGGCGCCGGAGCACGCTCATGTGATACGGCCGGTGCCTCGTGCTGCGGCATGCGTCCGTGCTCGCGCGGCGCCGGCTCGGGCGCAGTGTATTGCGGCGCCCGCGACGACGACGACGGATACGATCGGCTCGCGTCGCGATCGTGAGGATGCGACACGGGACGCTCGCTGCCGCGCTCCATCGTGTCGCTACGCGGAGTATTCGCCTGGTGCGGATAGCCGCGCTCCATCTCACCGGACGACTGCGGTGCCGCGCCGCGGCCATGGTTGGTGTCGCCTCGCGGCTGCATGGCACGATCACCGTAGGAACCGCGGCCGCCATAAGTATGAGGCTCGTCGCGCGGCGGCCGGGTTGCCGCATCGTTAGCGCGGTTCGCCTCCGGTTCGCGCGGCTGCCGCGCTTCACGCGAAGGCGTCGCTGCCGCATCGTGCGCGCGGCCGCCCGATTCACCCGCGTCCTGCTGCGCGCCATGGCGATGGCCCGCGTTCGATTCGCGCGCCGGAGATTCATCGGTGGTGACGCGACCGTGCGGACGATTCATCGGATCGCGGCCCTGCGGCTGATCCGCCTGAGCCGCGCGGCCGTGCTCGTGGCGCACGCCGGCTTCGTTCGGCCTGCCGGGCGCCTTGGCGACACCGAGACGATCGGGCGTCGCGTCCGGCTTCGGCTCGCGCACTTCGGGACGGTACACGCGCACGCGATCGCCGCGGTCACCATGATGCTCTGCGCCTGCGGAATCCTTGCCGCTGCGCGGCGGCTCGGCGGCATCTTCGACCTTGACGGGACGGATCGGGCGGCCGGCGGCACGCTCGATCACGTCCTTGCCGATGCCTCGCGAAACGCCGCGGCCCATGCGCATGTCGTCTTCGCTCGGAGGCGGAAGGTCGCGCGACCTGCGCATCACGTCGACCGCGCGGTGATGATCGAGCACGACGCGGTCGATGCGCGGACTTACGAAGTCGCGCTTGCGCGTGAAGTTCCAGTCTTCCGAGTCGTCGCGATCGTGGCGGTAGCCGCGATGCTCGTCCCAGTCGTCATGGTCGTGGTGCCAGCGATCCCAGTCGCTGTAGCGATGGTTGTGACGGTCGTAGTAGCCCCACGGACCGATCGGCGCCCAGCCGATGTAATCGTCGCAGTCACGCCAGCTTACCCAGGCCGGCGCCCAGACGCGTCCGGGCAGCCAGACCCATCCGTAAATCGGATCGAGAAACCAGCGCCCGTAGTGATACGTCGCCCAGCCGAACGGCTCGTCGGAAACCCACAGCCATTCGCCGTAGTCGGTCCAGACCCAGTGTCCGAGCGTGTATGGTCTCCAGCCGACGGGGCGATGGTACGGATACCAGACCCAGCCGAATTGCGCGTTGTTCACCCAGCCGCCATCCGAAGACAGCGACAGGTAGAAGTAGGATTCGTCGATATCGTAGCCGGCGTCGGCTTCTTCCGGGACCACGAAGTCGACGGCCGCTCCGCCGACGAACGAAATGCCGAGAAACGACGCGAGCAGGGCGGACTGCGAGAAACAACGGGCTGATTTCATCCGGATCTCCTTGTGGACGGAAAGATCGGGCCAACATCAGAAAGATCGGAAAGATCGGAAAGATCGGCAAGATCGGCAAGATCGGCAAGATCGGAAAGACCGGAAAGACCGGACAGGTCGGAAAATTCTGGCAACCGGCGCAACGGGAGTACCGCGCCATTCGACGCACGCGAGGCCGGCGCCTTCAACAGGGGCAATACTTTTTCGGATGCGCCGCGGAGGCGGGCAGGATCAAGGAGTGAGCGCTTTCCACCCGAGCGTCGGCAGCGCAACGAGCCCGCCAAAGAACAGAACGTTCAGAAGCGCAGCGACGTAAGAAACCGCTATGACGCGAAAGTCCTCCTCCAGCGTGCCGACCGCCAGCAGCAGGATCACGACCGCCGGAAAGAAATTCGTCAGCGGGATCGGCAGCGGCAGCGAGAAGACCAGCGCATGGATGATCCAGATCGTACCGTTGGTAAGCCGGAACCAGCGCTGCGGGAACAGCCATTGCCCCCGCGGCTGCACGACCTTCTCGAGCCGTCCGAGCAGCCTCTCCAGCCGCGCGCAGATGCGAAGCACCACGTCGGGCTGCACGACGAGCGAACGAAGACGCTGAGGCAGCCACGGCGGCCGCTGCAGCGCGACGAATGCACCAACGATTACCAGCACGATCCCGATCGCACTCGAAATGCCTGGAAGCGGAACCGGCTGCAGGAACGGCAGCACGAGAAAGATCGCCACGAATGCGTGTCCCTGCGGACCGCAGATCGCGAACAGCTCGCCGAGTGTCAGCGGGCCATCCTCGGCGCGACGCTCGATCGCGCGCAGGGTCTCGGTGAATCGCTTCCCGCCATCGGTCGAAGCGGAAAAAAGAGAAGTCTTTCGCGATCGGGCTACCATGCGCGGCGAATCGAACCGCGTCTGTATATGGGTTTATTCTCCTGAAAAAAGTCGCTCGGGCCGGGAGCCGGCTCGAAACAACGCGACTGCGCATCCGCCGAATCCTCCCCCTGTCATGCGCGCACCGAGAGCGCCGGCGCAGCGCAGGCTGCCTGCGAGATCATCCATCTCCGGGCGACTGACTTCGTAGAGGTCGCGCAGCGATTGGTGGCTTTCGTCGAGAAGAACGCCGAGGTGCGTCCAATCGTTCGTTCGGATCGCATCGACGGCGGCCAGCACGCGCGCGTTTTCTTCGACGACGTGCTGCGCGCGCCGCTGCAGCACGGGGTACCCTGCGAGCGCGGACAGCTGCTCACGGGTTGCGTCGCGCAGGGAGCGTACGCCGAGCCTACGCGCCGCCTCGCGGCACTGTTCGACGCGAAGCGCGAACTCGCCCTGGCCAAGATCGTGCGGCAGCTCCGAATCGACGACGACGACTTCGACCTCGGAGCCGGGAAGCGCAACCTGGCGCCACGAGTTGTCGCGGCAGTCGAGCAGCAGCAGATCGTCCGTAGTCGCCAGGATCGAGGCCATCTGGTCCATGATTCCGCACGGCACGCCGGCAAACTCGTGCTCGGCGCGCTGGCACAGCCGCGCTTTGGCGAGCGGCGCGAGCGATGCTCCGGCGAGGCGTTCGACGACTCCCGCTGCGGCGACCTCGAGCGCAGCGCTGCTCGACAGGCCCGCACCGACCGGAACGTCCGAATCGACCCACGCATCGAAGCCGCCGGGGTCGAGCCCGGCCGACAGGCAACCGGCAACGACGCCGCGCACGTAGTCGCCCCACGCCGGCTCGCCGCGCGGCACGATCGGTTCGTCGAGCGAGAATTCGACGTCTCCGCGCGCGAGCGCGCTCGAAAAGCACACGGCCCTGCCCTCGCGCGGCGAAACCGCGATGGCCGTACGACGCGCGAGCGCGAACGGCAGCACGTAGCCGTCGTTGTAGTCGGTGTGCTCGCCGATCAGGTTGGCGCGGCCCGGTGCCGTGATGACGAACTCGGCCGCGCGGCCGAAGCGTGCGCCGAATCCGCGGCGCGTGCGCACGTCGAGAAGCTGCGTGTCGGCGGGCGCGACGATGCGGGTCATTACTGCAGCGCGGAACGCAGGTCCGGCAGCCGGTAACCCTTCTCCTGGAGATCGGCGCGAATGACCTTCTTGTCGAGCTTTCCGGTCGACGTCAGCGGCAGGCTCGCAACGAACAGGATCTCGTCCGGAAGCTGCCACTTCGCGAACGTCTTCGCGAGGTGCTTCGTCACATCGGCAGCGGTCACGATCGCGTCCGGAGCCAGCACGACGAGCGCCACCGGACGCTCGTCCCATTTCGGATGCGGCTGCGCGACGACCGCGGCCTGCGCGACGCCCGGGACCGCGACGATGTCGTTCTCGATATCGACCGACGAGATCCATTCGCCACCGCTCTTGATGAGGTCTTTGGAGCGATCGGCGATGATCAGGTACTGCTCCGCATCGATCTTCGCGACGTCACCGGTCACCAGCCAGCCGTCGTGAAACTTTTCCGGCTGTGGATTGGCGTAGTACTCCGACGCGATCCACGGGCCGCGGATCAGCAGCTCGCCGACGGTTTCTCCGTCGTGCGGAAGCGGCTGGAAATGCTCGTCGACGATCTCGATCTCGAGACCGGGAAGCGTAAGCCCGGCCTTGGCGGCGTTGGCGAACTGCTCGTCGAGCGAAAGCTGGCGCTGCGAGCGCTTGGCGACCTTGCGCGAGATCGTGCCGAGCGGGTTGGTCTCGGTCATGCCCCAGCCCTGGATCATCTCGACGCCGAGCTTGTCCCAGTACCAGCGCATCAGCGACACCGGCGGCGCCGAGCCGCCGCACGTCACGCGCGACAGATGCGAAAGCTCCCAGCGTCCCGGCTCGGCTTCGATCGCTGCGCGAAGTCCCTGCCAGATCGTCGGCACTCCGGCCGAGACCGACACCTGTTCGGCAGCCATCAGGTCGAGAATGTCCTTGGCGTCCATGTGACAGTTCGGAAGGACGTTCTTGCACCCGAGCATGGTGGCCGTGAACGGAAGGCCCCAGCTCATCGCATGGAACATCGGAACGATCGGCAGCACACAGTCGGTTGCCGATAGACCGAGCGAGTCGGTCATCGCCTGCGCCATCGTGTGAAGGTACGTCGAGCGGTGCGTGTACATGACGCCCTTCGGATTTCCGGTGGTGCCGCTCGTGTAGCAAAGACCCATCGGCGAATGCTCGTCGATCTCGGGCCATTCGTACGTCGCCGGCTGCGACGCAATCCATTCTTCATAGCCGACCGTACCCGGCAGCGATGTCTTCCAGGTCCCGCTCGGACTGTCGGAGCAGACGACCCACTGCTCGACGGTCGGCGCCTTCGTAGCGAGAGGCTCGACCAGCTTCAGCAGATCCTCGTCGACGAAGATCACGCGATCGGCGGCGTGGTTGATGATGTATTCGAGATCGCGCTGGCTCAGCCGGATGTTGAGCGTGTGCAGCACGGCGCCCATCGACGGCACCGCGTAGTAGAGCTCAAGATGGCGATGGTTGTTCCACTGGAAGCTCGCGACCCGGTCGCCCTGATGGATGCCCGCCGCGCGAAGCGCGTTGGCGACCTGCGATGCGCGTGCCTTGAGCGCCTGGTACGTCTGGCGATGGAGCCCGCCCGCCATCGTGCGCGTGACGATCTCTTCGTGCGGATTCAGGTGCGGACCGCGGTCCATCAGGCGCGAAAGCAGGAGCGGGGTACGTTGCATGGTCATGTCTGGTCCCTCAAAGCGTGCAGATCGTGCGAGTCATGCGAAAACCGGGCGCGCTATTCACGATTCCGAGCGCGCGCCGGCGCAGCATCACGAGCTCCGCCGGACGCCGTGACGCGAGCTAATAAACGAGTCGGATTGGCGAAGGAACCCGGGCCGCCGACGCCTACGCGGCAACGACGAAATCGTCGCCTTCTGCCCATCCCCATCCGGCCAGGACGGCGCGAATCCTCTCGCGCGCGACGGGCCCGGCCACTGCGCTTACGGCGAACGGCCGCGGCGTCATCGCCTCGAGATCGCGATAGTCGGCGACGCGCCAGCGATGCCCGGCGCCGCGCACGATGCCGCCGATCTTGCGTGCATCGACGTCGGCAAGCCCGTTGGCCACGACGCCGTGGCGCGACAGCGCCTTGACGAGCGCCTTGCCGACCGGCCCCGCGCCGAGCATCCACAGCGATCGGTCACTGGTCGCGGCGCGCTGAAGGAAGCGCGCGAGATACGCGGCACGCAGCTCGAGCAGCGCATCTTCGCTGTACTGCGAATGCGTGCGCGTCGCCTGCAGCGAATGAAGCCGCCACTCGACGAGCACTTCGGGCAAGCGCGCAATGCGAAGGCCCGCCTCGAACGCGCGCAGGAAGAATTCCCAGTCCTCCGGCCACGCCGTCGAGCGCCAGCCGCCGAGCGTTTCGCGCACGACGTCCGTACGCAGCGCGACCGACGGGTGAAGCACCGGACTTTCGATGAAGCGGTCGCGCGCCAGCTCTTCGGGAGTGAGCAGAGCATTCTGCCAGTCGACGTACGCCCGCATGCCGTCCTGGATCGGATCGGCGGAGAACGCCGCAGCGCGCGACGCGACGCCGAACAGCGCCGGGTCGGCCTCAAGCGCAGCGATCTGCTTCGCGAGGCGCTCGGGATGCATGCGGTCGTCGGCGTCCATTCGCACGAGGTATGGAGCGCTCGCGGCCGCGAGCGCGACGTTGAGAGCTTCGGCAATGCCGCGCGCACTTTCGCGAGTCTCGAGCACGCGAACCCGCGCATCGCTCGCGGCGAGCCCGTCGAGCATCGCGCGACTCGAGTCACTGCTGCCGTCATCGACTGCGACGAGCTCGAAGCGCGGTTCGCTCTGCGCGAGGATCGAGTCGAGGCATTCGCCGAGCCAGGGCCCCGCGTTGCGCACCGGAAGCGCGATCGAGACAAGCGGCGGGTGGATCATCTGCGAAACCGGGGCAGGCCGGGGTTTTCGGCAAACCGCGACTGCCGCGGTTTTTGCGGAGACCGCGCGGCCTTGCAACGAGATGGCCTGAGTGCGAAGGGCCGTGGCATGACGACAGACGCGCGGCCGGCGGAACGCGAACGGAAATTCTGGGGCTGGGGCTACGAGGACGAAGCCCCGGGCATCGATCATCAGAAGGCGATCGGCGCGATGCTGGCCGCGCGCTTCGGCTTCGACGTCGGCGAGCCGGCCGCTCCGCCGCGGATCGACGAGATCGCGCTGCGCGCGCCGCGCATAGCGGCTCCTTCGGCGCTCGCAGCGATCGTCTCCGAACGCCCGCTCGACCGGGCATCGCACACGTACGGCAAAGCGTATCGCGACGTCGTGCGCGCATTCCGCCGCGACTTCTCGCCGGCTCCGGACCTGGTCGCGTATCCGAAGAATGAACAAGACATCGTGCGGCTTCTCGACTGGTGCTCATCGGCGCGCATCGCGGCCATTCCATATGGCGGCGGCTCGTCGGTCGTCGGCGGCGTCGAAGCGCGCGGCCTCGACGATTTTGCCGGCAGCATCTCGATCGATCTCGGCGCGCTCGACCGCGTGCTCGAGATCGATCGCGCGTCGCGCTCTGCGCGCATCCAGGCCGGCATCTACGGGCCGGCGCTCGAAGACGCGCTCAGGCCGCACGAGCTCACGCTGCGGCATTTCCCGCAGTCGTTCGAATTCTCGACGCTCGGCGGCTGGATCGCGACGCGCTCCGGGGGCCACTACGCGACGCTTTACACGCACATCGACGATTTCGTCGAGTCGCTGCGCACGGTGACGCCGGCCGGCGTTCTCGAAAGCCGCCGCCTTCCGGGATCAGGCGCGGGGCCGAGCCCGGATCGCTACGTGATCGGATCCGAAGGCTCGATCGGCATCGTCACCGAAGCGTGGATGCGGCTGCAGGACCGGCCGAAGTATCGCGCATCGGCGAGCGCAACGTTCACGGACTATTACGCTGCGGCGCGCGCGGTGCGCGCGTTGTCGCACTCCTCGCTGTATCCGACCAATCTTCGTCTCCTCGATGCCGGCGAAGCCATGACCAGCGGAGCCGGCGACGGCACGCACCACGTCCTGATCCTCGCGTTCGAGTCGGCCGATCATCCGCTCGACGCATGGATGGCGCGTGCGCTCGAGATGGTGCGCGACCATGGCGGACAGTACCCGGAAGGTGCGGGCCGCACGCGCAGCGACGATCGCGCCGGGCGCGAAGGCGCCGCCGGTGCGTGGCGCGATGCGTTCCTGCGCGCGCCGTACATGCGCGACGCGCTGGTCGGCCTCGGCATGATCAGCGACACGTTCGAAACCGCGATCACGTGGGACCGCTTCGAAGCATTTCATTCGGGTGTGACCGAAGCCGTCAGGAGCGAGCTCGAGCGACGCTGCGGCGGAGGCTCGGTCACGTGCCGCTTCACGCATGTGTATCCGGACGGCCCGGCGCCGTATTTCACGATCCTTGCGCCGTCGTCGCCGGAGCGTCAGCTCGAGGACTGGGACGCGATCAAGAGCGCCGCGTCCGAGGCGCTGCTGCGCCTCGGCGGCACGATCACGCATCATCATGCGGTCGGGCGAGATCACATGCCGTGGTACGAGCGCCAGCGGCCGGCGCTGTTCGGCGACGCGCTGGCGGCGGCCAAGCGTGCGCTCGACCCGGCAGGAGTGATGAATCCCGGTGTTATCGTCGGCGCGTCATCGGCCTCGAGCTGACTCGGCGAACAACGGGTTGATGTCGCCGTACAGCATCGCGTTCTCGAACAGGGCCGGCGTGTAGCCGTCGGCGAGAAACGTCGCCGCGGCGTCTCGTGCTCTTCCCCACGCGGCCTGCGCGATCGACGAGCCGGCGCTCACCCTGCGCACGCCGAGCTTTTCGAGCTCGCGAGACGGCGACAGACCGTGCCACGCGAGCACGTTCAGCGGCAGCCCGCACGACGCTGCGATCTCGCGGATCGCGTCGTCCGCGACGACCTTCGGAACGAAGAAGCCGTCGGCGCCTGCGTCACGGAACATGCCGGCCCGCGCGAGTGTTTCGCCGACCAGGCGGTTCTCCGGCACGAGCGCACGCAGATATGTGTCCGTGCGAGCGTTGACGAACATGCGCACGCCGGCACGATCGGCGCCCTTTCGCGCCGCTTCGAGCTTTCGCACGAAAAGGTCGGGAGGCATCGCGCCGTCCTCGAGGTTGATGCCCACCCCGCCGGCGCCGGCAATCGCCGCGACCGCTTCCGAGACGTCTGCCGGATCGTCTGAATAACCGCCTTCCATGTCGACGCTGAGCGGGATCCTGATCACGCGAACGATCGATTCGACCGCCGCAGCGAGCTTCGTGACCGGCAGCGCGTCGCCGTCGGGAAACCCGAGCGACCATGCGAGCCCTGCGCTCGTCGTCGCAACGGCGCGCGCGCCGAGATGCTCGAGCAGCCTGGCACTTCCTGCATCCCAGCAGTTGGGCAGCAGCAGCAGCCCGGGCCCCGCATGAAGCGAATGAAAGATGTCGGCGTTGGTTGTCATCGGGATCTCCTATGCGCCGACCTTAGCAGCCGCGTCACGAGGACTCTGGCGATTTCCGGACCTCATCGAGAACGGGAAAATCGGGGACAGACACCGATTTCCGGAAATCGGTGTCTGTCCCCGCTTTTCCGGTCTTCAGTTCCCTGCCAGATAGGACATCGCGACGGCGGCATGAAGCGCCGCCCCGCTCGCGAACACGGATTCGTCGAGCTTCATCAGGTCCGAGTGCAGCGGGCCGCCGCCTTCAGTTCGAGCACCGAGGAACGCGAACGCACCGGGCACGCGCTCGAGCATGTACGAGAAGTCCTCGGCGCCCATGACCGGGCTCGGCATCCGCAGCACGCGAAGGCCGACGCGCTCGGCCGTACGCTCCATGAGCTCGACCGGTGCATCATGGTTCACGGTCGGCGGATATCCGTCGTGCACGCTGACGTCGACGTGGATGCCGCGCGCCGCGGCAACACCGCGCGCGATCCGGCGAAGCTGCTCGTGGGCAGCAGCACGACCGCGTCCGCTGAGCGCGCGGATCGTCCCGCCGCATTCGGCGATCGGTGGAATCACATTGTTGGTCGTGCCCGCGCGAACCTGCGTCACGCTGAGCACCACGCGATCGTCCGGATCGGTCTCCCGTGCGGCCGCGTGCGAAAGCCCGTCGACGAACGGACCGATGGCCGGGATGGGATCGCGCGTGTGATGAGGCATCGATGCGTGCCCGCCTGCGCCCTTGAACGTCACCATGAACGAATCGGCCGACGCCATGATCGTGCCCTTGCGCACGCACAGCGTTCCGGCCGGAGAGCTCGGATCGACGTGCAGCGCGAAGGCCGCATCGACGCCCGCAAGCGCTTCTTCCTCGATCATGATTCTCGCCCCGCCGTAGCCTTCCTCGCCCGGCTGGAACAGAAGACGCACCGTTCCACCGAAGCCCGCTCGCCGCGCAACCAGAATCTCCGCCGCCCCGAGCAGCATCGAGATGTGCGCGTCGTGGCCGCAGGCGTGCATGCAGCCCGTGTTCTTCGACGCGAAGTCGAGATCGTTGTGCTCGCCGAGCGGCAGCGCATCCATGTCGGCACGAAGCGCGACCGTCTGCGGCCGGCCCGCCGTCCCGCCGATTCCTCTGATCTCGGCGACTACCGAGCTCAGCGCTTCGCCAGTTTTGATCGAATCGACACCGATCCGTTTCAGCTCTTCGACGATCACCGCTTCGGTAGCCGGAAGGCGAAGCCCGAGTTCCGGGAACATGTGGATGCGGCGGCGGTTGGCGACCATACGCTGGGAAAGCTCGCCCGCTTCCGCGCGAAGCGCATGCATGAGCGTCAGTTCGGTGGTGTGCAGGCTCATAGGACTCCTTGATCTGCGGGCGACGCAATGCGCGCCAGCAGACGATCGATCACGCGTTCGTACACGGCGCGTTCCTGGCTGCCGGGCAGCTGGAACCCGCCATCGATGACGACGCACGGCACGCCGGAGATGCCGAGCTCGAACGCTTCGTTGTGCTCGGCGACGACGAGCGCAGCGAGCGCCGGATCGTCGAGATCACGCTCCATCGCCGATTCGTCGAGTCCGCATTCGCGCGCGACGAGGAGGATGTTGCGGCGCGACGTCACGTCGAGATTGCGCGCGAAGTACGCTTGCATCAGCGCGCGATGATACGTCGTGAAGGTGTCGTTCTCACCGCTGCTCTTCTGTCGCGCGGCAGCCTTGACGGCGATCGCCGGCGGCAGCGAATGCGACGGCGGCGGCTCGTCGGTCTGCCACACGCGAAATTCGCCGGCATCGGGCTGCGCAGCCGGCCGCAGCCACGATTCGGTATAACGGCGGAATCGTTCCGGCGACTTCGGCTCCGGATTCGGCCGCAGCAGATAGCTTTTGTAGACGAGATCGAGGCGGACTTTGTCGCGGACGTCGTGCTGGACGCGTTCGAGGCAGACCGCAGCGTTGTAACACCACGGACACAGCACATCGGACCAGATGGTGAACCGAATTCGTGGAAGCGTCACGCGGATGGATCGTGGCACCGCAGTCGCGCGACCTCAAGGCGGCCGCGCGCGGGTCAGTTGCAGGTCGGTCGTCGCCGGTCGCCGATCGTCCAAGCCGATCGCAGGGAATCGCAGGTCAATCGGTGGATCGCGTGCGCCCGATCGGTGCCGGAAGTCCGTCGATGCTGAGCGCGTTCTTCTCGGCGCGGTAGTTCTTCAGGCCTTCGTCGCCCTTCTTCTCGGCCCAGCGCACCAGCGTGTCGCGCTGGCGCGGATTGTCCATGCGCGGCACCGCGTAGCCGCACGACGTCTGCACGCGCTCGACGTCGAGCACGATGATCTGGCGCTCGCCGACGATGTCACCGAAATGCGGGCGCAGCAGTCCGTAGGCGTGATCGTCCGGCAGCACGGTGCGTCCGCGGCCGTAGAGGCGAAGGATCATCGTCCTCGCACCGAAGCTGCACAGCATCAGCGTAAGGCGGCCGTTCTCGGCAAGATGCGACGAGGTTTCGTTGCCGCTGCCGGTAAGATCGAGGTACGCGACCATCGTCGGTCCGATCACGCGCAGCGTATCGAGGCCTTTCGGCGACAGGTTGACGTGTCCGCCGGAAAGCGGGGCCGTGGCCACGAAAAACATCGGCTGCTCGGCGATGAACGCGGCCAGGTCTTCGGAGATGTGATCGAAAACTTCCATTTCTGCTCCGGTCGAAAACGGGCACAGGTACAGATTTCCCGGTGCGAAGATGTGTACTTGTCGCCTCGCTTTGGGAAATCCGTACCAGTCCCCTCCAGATCCCTCCAGTCCCCCTAGCCGACGCGGTCCATGTCTTCTTCGAGCGTGTCGCGGATGTGGCGCAGCGTTGCGCGCATCGCGGACTTTTTGGTGAGCGCGAACGCGGGCTGCTTGAGCTGTGCGAGGGCTGCGGCTTTCGCCTTCGCGGCGCTCAACAGGTCGGCGGCCGGCACCACCTCGTCGAGATAGCCGGCATCGACTGCTTCGCGCGGCTGGTAGATGCGGGCGTGCGCCGTGGCGGCAAGGAAATGCCGCTTCGACAGCCGCTCGCGCGCGACCTCCATCGCAAAAATCGGCAGCGGCATTCCGATGGCCACTTCGTTCAGGCCGATCTTGGCATCGATGTCGGCCCCGATCCGCCAGTCGACGCAGCACAGCCACACCGCTCCCGCCGCCAGCGCATGGCCGCTGCACGCGAGCACGATCGGGCGAGGAAACTCGGCCATGCGAAGGAACAGATGCGCGCCCTTTTCGACGAGCACGCGGCGCTCGCGCGCACCGGCCATCATTACCGTCAGATCGAAACCTGCACAGAAGCGGCCGGCACGTCCGGTCATCACGACCGCCGCGACGTCATCCGTCTCCGCACGGTCGAGCGCCTCGCCGAGGCCGTCGAGGACGTCGGCCGACAAGGCGTTTGCACGGCCGTCGTCGACGGTGACGACGGCCGTCGTGTTTTCGATCGTTACGGTTACTGCGCTGGTGCTCATGGGCACCGCAGATAGACAGGTCCGGCTTCGAAGACAACGAGTGTCGCCGGCCGGGTCGCCGTCGTCTACGAGCGGGATTCCGGCGCCCGCAGCGACAGCACGACCGGCGACAGCATCGCCGCTACCCACGCGGCCACGAGCAGCGGCACGTAGTGCGAGATCGCCAGGTGCCACGAGTCGCAGCTCGGGCACGCCATCTGCACGACGACGGCCGCGGCGAGCAGCGCCGCGCACGCGCTGAAGAGCCCGACACGCAGCGGGTCGAGCGGCGCAAGCCGCCGCAGGAACAGAAGACCGGCAAGCCACGCAGGCGTCGCGACGAGCAGCGTGTTCTTCGTGCAGCCGAACCCTTCGACGACCACCGCTGCAAATCCGTGGAACGACCCACCCCATGGCGAGAATACGATCATCGCGACCGCGAGCACGGGCGGAAGCGCGAGCACGAATGCGCGAAGCGCACGGGAGACAGGCCGGCCCGGCACCGAAAGCATCGTCATCGTGCGCGCACTCGCCACAGCGCCGGCAGCAAGCGCGCCGAGCAGCCCGGCAAACGCCGGATCGAAGATGCGCTCCGGCCGCGCCATGTGGAACCCGAACAGCCAGGCCACGACGAGCACGACGGCAATCTCGAGCGCGACCGCTATAGCGACCATGCGCCCGGACCGGACCGGGCGCACCGGAGCGAGATCGGCAACCAGCCGGCCGACGAGATCGCCGGAAGTCGATGTGCGCGGATCGCTCATTCTTCGCTCCCGAGCAGGCCGCGCCGCAGCACGCCATAAGCGCGATGTGCGCGGACCTTGAGTGCGGAAATGCTGACGCCGGCGCGTTCGGCCGCCTCTTCGACCGACAGGCCTTCGATCTTCAGCATCGAGAATGCTTCGCGCTGCGATTCCGGCAGACGTTCGAGCAGCTCGAGGAATTGTCCCCAGCCGGCGCTCGGCTCTTCGGCGACGATTTCCGCGACCGCATCGTCGCCGACTTCGAGGTCGCCGCGCCGGCGGCGCCGGCGGAGATGATCGATGAAGCGGCTGCGCGCGATCGCATAGAACCACGGCTCGAAGGAACGTCCGGGCTCGAAGGTGTGTCGCACGCGGTGCATCGTAAGAAGAACGTCCTGGCAGATGTCGTTTGCCGCCTCCTCGTCGCGGATCCGGCGTTTCACGTACGAGCGCAGGACCGGCTGCAGCTCCTCGAGAAGCACGCGATACGAGTCCTGGTCGCCGGCCTGCGCCGCGAGCATCAGGGCCGCGAGGTCTGCGCCCATTCTCAAGTCGATCGTGCTCCGCCAGCGGTCGAAAGCGTTCGGGCCATCACGTGAGACGCCACTCAGCGCGCAAGGTTACTTGCGGCATGCTCTGGATTCGCAGCCATCTGATCGAGCAGGCCGGTGACGTCCTGCAGTCGGCCGGACGGCCACTCGGCGAAATAGAGGACCGCGCGAACCGGGAGGTCGTCTCCGCAGCGCCCGCGCACCAGATCGCGATAACGAGCCAACTGGGGCGCGTACTGGCGGCGCACCGCGTCGACCGGGTCGGCAGCCGGGACGAGCGTCTCGTCATCCTCGGTGGGCTCGCCGGGACGGCCCGTCTTGAAGTCGACGATCCATCGCGTGCCGTTCTCGACGAAGCTGCGATCGACGGCTGCGCTGGTGAGCCGCCGGTCGCGGTCGGTGTAGGCAAGCATCGCCCACTCCGACCGTGCGTCGTCGTGCGCCGCGAGAAGCCACCGGCCGTCGGCGTCTTCGAGCGTCGCGACCAGCGCAGCGCTTACGCGTGCGACCGCATCGTCGAGCTCCACCGGCAATACGCCTGCGCTGCGAAGGGCATGTGCGATCACCGTGCGTTCGGCCGTGACGCGCGCCGGCGGCCAGGCGTCGGGCCCGTCACCGGCGATGCGCTGCACGAATGCGTGGTAGACGGTGCCGATGTGCGCAGATTTGCGGCTGTGGGAAAAGAACTTCGGCGTTACCTCCGCCAGCGCCGACGGTGCCGCGGAAGACACCGAGCGATCGACGATGCCGGCCGGCACGCTCGCCAGCGCCGGCTCGACACCGAGTCGCAGTGACGGCGCCCGCACGCCTGCCGGCGGGTCGGCAACCATCGCAATGCGTGCACTCGTCAACGGCAGCGCCGGCTCGAGCGCCGCGAGCAACGACGCAACGTGCGGCTTCCCGGTCTTCTTGCTCAGCCGTCCGTGCGCTGCCGACAGGATCAGGCGATGTTTCGCGCGAGTCGCGGCAACGTAGAGCACGCGCAGGCGCTCGTTGTCGCCGCGCCGCTTTTCGCGATGCTGCAGGAAGACGTACTTGTCGCCGTCCTCGTCGTTGCGGCCGCGCGCCTCGCGCGGCGCGACCATCGCCAGCAGGCCGGTCTTCGCATTGGTTTCCATCGCCAGCGGCATTCCGTCGTTGCCGCCGGTACCGCGCCCGAGCGCCGGCAGGATCACCGTGTCGAACTCGAGCCCCTTGGCCTTGTGCATCGTCATGATCTCGACGTCCGCGTCCGCATCGAGATCGACCGCTGCTTCGGTGTCTGCCAGCGCCGCGGCGAGGTCGTCGAGATCGACGCTGCCGCCACGCGCATGCGACGCGAGCAGATCGAAGAACGCATCGGCGTCGAGTGCAGCCGTACCGGTCGTCTGCGAAGGTGACGCCAGTCCGCCGAGACGCAGCCACGCGGTGCGTACGACCGAGTCGATGCTGCGCGTGGCGAGCTCCGCGCGCGCAGCGTCGAGGATGCCGAGCAGGCGAGCGATGCGGCGGCGCGAATCGTCGCCGACCCGCGACAGCGCTTCGCGATCGCGAAGCAGCAGCGGGATCGCCGTGGCGCGCCGCGCGGACGTCGCCGCAACGCTGGGCTCGACGAGCAGCGCGAGATCGGAAAACGGCAGGCCGACCTGAGGCGAATGCAGCACGGCGAGCCAGCTCAGCCGATCACCGGGATGAACGATCGCGCGCGTCAGCGCCTCGAGATCCTGCGCGACCCCGCGGTCGCCGAGCATGTCGAGGCCCGGAGCGCGAAGCCGCACGTCGGGGGCGCGGCTCTCGAGTGCCCGCAGCAATGGCAGCGCATGACTGCGGCCGCGCACGAGCACTGCGATCGGTGCGTGGCCGGCCGACGCCGCGCCGCGCGTGCGGCGCTCGCGAGCGTCGGCCGCGATCCAGTCGGCGAGACCCGCCGCTTCGACAGCGTCTGCATCGGCGTCGCGCGGCAGCGACGGCGAGTCCCACATCACGAAATCGACGGCTATGCCTTCGGCGGCTCGCGGGCGGGTCGAAGCCGACGCGAATGCAACGAGCGAGCGCGCCGCATCGTCGTGATCGCCGAGCAGCGTCGAGAATGCGCCGTTGACCCAGCCGACGATGCTTCGCGTCGAGCGGAAGTTGACGACCAGGCCGAGCGAGGTCAGCGGACAGGTCGCGAGGAAATCGGCATCACGGCGCGCCGACAGGAACAGCCCGACTTCCGCCTTGCGGAAGCGGTAGATCGATTGCATCGGATCGCCGACCAGAAAGAGCGTGCGCCCGTCGCCGTGCTGCCATCCCGACGTCAGGCCGCGCAGCAGGCCGCACTGCAGCACGCTCGTATCCTGGAACTCGTCGACGAGAATGTGCTCGATGCGCGCGTCGAGGTTTTCGAGCGTCTCGCCGGGACGCAGCGCATCGACCGCTGCGAGGGCAACCTGCGCGAAGTCCACTTCGCGATGCTCGCGGAACACGAGCCAAAGGGTCGCCGCCGCATGCCGGAGCACGGCGAGGAACGCGCCGAGCGCGGCGCGGCCTTCTTCGCCAAACCGCGGCGAGCTCGCGAGCTTCGTCGAGCGCTTGAGCGCGCGGCGCCAGGCCTTGCCGTGCGCCTCCGGGAGCCCGGCGATCTCCTCGAGCAGGCCGTCGAGGAGCGCTTTCGTCGTCGGATCGCCGCCGTGCACGTCGTCGCTGTTGCTTCGCGGCGTGCGCAGCTCGCCTTTCTTCGCGAGCAGTGCCGCGGCCTGTTTCCAGGCCGGTGCCGATTCGATCCGGGGGCCGAGAAAATGCGTCGCGCCGAGCGTCGGCCAGTCCTCGGGCTGCGCGTCAGGCTGCGCGCGGCTTCGGACCGCGACATCGTGAATGCGATCGAAGAAACCATCGTCCAGGCCGGCGGCGACCTCGGCGACCTCGGCGGCGAGCGCTTTGGTCATTGCAGCTTCGATGCGGGCGACCCACGCGGCTTCGTCGTCGCTGTGCTCGCTCACTCCCTCGAGCCACTGGTCGCGGCGGGAAAGCATTGCGACCAGCTGCGCTTCGAGCCTGTCGAGGCCCATCTCGTAGCGCTCGAGCAGGACCTCGAGCGGCTCGGCAAGCCCGGCGCGTCCCTCCGACGACAGCGTGCGGCGTGCGGCTTCGCGGTAGAGCGCGTTCGGATGCTCGACCACACGCGGCGTGCTGCCGAGTCGCGACAGCAGCGGCGTGCCCGACACGATCCGCGAGCAGTAGCTGTCGATGGTGAAGACCTGCAGCCGCGACGGCGAGCGCAGCAGTTGCCAGCCGAGCGCCGCGTCGCGCGCCAGAACCGCGCTCGCAAGCTCGCGGCTCTGCCGCGCGAAGTCGTCCACGGGCGGCATGCGGCTTTCCTCGGCGTCGCGCAGCGCATCGATGATGCGGCGGCGCATCTCGCCGGCAGCCTTGCGGGTAAACGTGATCGCAAGCACCGCTTCCGGGCGCTCGACGCGCGCGAGCAACGCGAGGAAACGCTGCACGAGAAGCCCCGTCTTGCCGCTGCCTGCAGGAGCCTGCACGACGAAGCTCTGCCCGACGTCGAGCGCCAGGCGCCGCTGCTCGACGTCCTCGATCGCATCGATCGACGCGGCGGCGCTCATTCGCCGTTCTCCTCTTCGCCGTTCTGGTCGTCGGCTGCGCCGCTCTCGCCCACACGGCACAGCGCGTGTCCGCGACAGAGCGTGCAGACGGCCGATTTGCGCGGATCGACGCCGGCATCGCCTCGCAGATAGGCGTGCGCGAGCTCGCTCGTTGCGGCGAGATAGGCCGAGACCGCGGTGTCGTAGTCGGCCCTGGTCCTCAGCTTCTTCCTGGTCGGCGGCGCGAACTTGTCCGAGAACTCACGCGCCCCGGCGCCTGCGAGCACGCAGGCGTCGCGAGCCGAAAGATTGCCGAACGCAATGCCGTCGACGCTGTAGCCGGCAGCCATGCGCAGCGCGAGATACAGCGGAAGCTGCGGCTCGGCCGGCCGGTCGCCGTTCCACGCGCTCGGAGTCTTGGCCGAACCGGAAGTCTTGAAATCGATGATGACGAGCGCGCCGTCTTCGACGCGATCGATGCGGTCCGGCCGGTAGTGGAAAGTCAGCGGCGTCTCGGCGTCCGGCGGGAACGTCCCGGTGAAATCCGCTTCGAGCGATTCCACTGCCCACGGTCCGCGGCGGTCGTCGCGCTCGTGACGCATCCACGAAGCGACGAGCTCGGCGAGCCACATGCGCGCGGACGCGGCAAGATCGGGCGCGTCGTCGAACACGTCGCCCGCGCCGTCGACGGTTTCCCGCGCAACGTCGCGTGCAAGCTCGTCGATATTTCCATTCCCCAGTCCCTTGAGGTCGTCGGAGGTCGGGATCAGCCGGTACGCAGCGGCGAGCGCGGCGTGCACGAGCGTGCCGCGCTGGGATGCATTCGGCTGCGGGCCGATGGCGTCGAGCGGTTCGGCGCCGAGCCGTACGGCTGCGAACGCACGAAACGGACAGTCGCTCTGATGGCGCAGGATCGATGCGCCTCCGCTTCGCACCAGCGGCGCGACAGGTTTCTCCGCAGGCCTCGGTTCCAATGCAGCCGAGGCAGCAGCCCACCACGCAACTCCTTCGCTGCGGCCGGCATCCATCGGCTCGAGGCCGGCGATGCATGCGGACGCGACGTTGTCTTCGCCGCTGTCTCCGGCGCTCGCATAGCTCGCATGCACCTCCCCGGCCGATCGGAGCACGCGCTGCCACACGCGGTCGGCGAGCTCACGCTCGGCTTCGACGGAAACCCGCGGCATTCCCGGCTGCACGCGCTGCCAGCGGACGGGCAGCAGCGGATTCGGCCGCGGCGCTGCCGGAAAAACGCTTGCCGTCATCCCGATCGCGTAGACGACGTCGAAGTCCAGCCCTGCGGCGTCGAGCAGGTTCATGACCTGGACGCTGTGATGCTCGGAAGCCGGCTGCACGGGCGTCTGCTCGCAGATCTCGCGAAGACGGCGCAGAGCTTCTGACGCATCCATCGACTGCTCGACGAACTCGAGCATCGCGAACGCGTCCATCGCGTCCCGCCAGCGGCGGAACACCAGGCCCTCGACGTCGCCGCGCAGCGGGCCCGGCCAGTCGCACATCTCGAGGCGATCGATCCATTCGCTGCGCCAGCCGCTCGGAGATCGCCTCTTGCCGTTGTCGGCTTCGAGCCTGCGCGAAATGGTCTCGAGCGCGCGTGCGCGCCGCTCCAGTCCACCCTTGCGAAGCGCAGTCGCAAGACTCGTCTCGCTGAACGCGAGCCTGAGCGCCGCAGCGCGCTCGCGCCTGAGGCGCGCTTCTATGGTGCCGCGACGGATGCGGTCGTCTGCGCCATTGTCGATCGGCGCGCCGGCGCCGGCCGCGCTTACCGTGCGCGGAAACTCACCGAGCAGGATGCGCGATGCCGCGCCGAAATCGACGCCGTGCGAAGGCAGCGCAAGCAGCTCGAGGGCCCCGGCGACCAGCGGATAGTCGGCGAGTTTCGGAGCCTCGGCGTAGTCGAAGCGGCGCCTGGAGACGGCGCCGATTGTGAGCATTCCCGGCGCATCGAGCTCTTCTTCGAAGATTCGCTCGAGTCGCGCTCCGTAGGCCGACGGATCGGGCGTAAGAACGGCGACGCGCAGATTGGGGTCGGCAATGAGGCGTTCCCGAATGCGGGCGGCAACGGTGCGCAGCTCGGACGCCGGCGTCGCCGCGCGCCAGACCTGCGCAGCGGCGGCCGCTCTTGCCGGTTGCGTGATACGGTCGCGGATCTGGATGCCGCGCGCGCCGAGTGCTGCGACGATCCGCGCGAGCGCAGGCTCGTGCTTTTCGAACGCCGGCGCGACGAGGATTGCCGGCAACGGAGCGCCCAAATCGTCGTGCTCGATCGCATCGGCAATCAGAGCCGGCAGCTCGGCTGCCGTGACGAAGTCGCGTTCGTCGAGCCACGCGCGAAATGCCGGCAACCAGTCGCGAAATGCCTCGGCATCCTGTGTCATCGGATCCGACCACGACGGCTCACCCCAAAGACAGCAGCGTTCCCACGCCGTCGCCGCCGTGCCCGCGAGCGCGCTGACGTCGAGCAGCTCGCGCGGAAGATCGCCCGGCATGCGAAAGATGATCTTCTCCCACGCGAGCCGCTCGGCTTGCGGTGACAGAAGTACGCGGGCCGGACGCCCGCTCGCCGCCCGGTGTGCGAGGAGCTGGAGGCCGAGCCGCCGCATCCAGTCGTCGACCGAATCGATGGACGCGGCGTCACCGACTTCGCGACCCGCCGCGGCCCGAAGCTCGGCGACCCGAAGCGTCAACGCGCGCGCGAGTCTTCGGGTCGGCGTGACAATCCAGGCCGGCGGATCGGAGTCGACGAGGCGAAGCAGCTCTGCGTCGTGGGCAGCGTCGGGCAAGCGTCAGTCCCCGGGCGGCGGATCGCTCGCGCGGATCCGTGCGAACAGCGCGCGGATGCGGTTCGCGTTGACTCCGAGGTCGCCTTTGCCGACGCGCGACTTCGAGCGCACGTCGACGCGCGTTCCCCCCTCGGCATACGGGCGCAGGCGCACGACGACGTCATCGGCGAAATGAAACAGCGACGACGTCTCGGTGGCTTCGATGCGGCCCTCTTCGCGGCTCTCGCCGATGATCTCCATGCGCGGCATGCTGGCGAGCGCAGCGCGCACCTTCTCGTACGCAACCGCCGGCGGATAGCCGAGGACCAGCGACGCAAGATCCTGGTAGCCTTCGTTCTGCTGCGCAGCGAACCCTTCCGGGTAGCTCATGTCGCGGCCGGGATTCGCGTTGAGCGCGGCGACGAACTTCGGCGGATCTTCGGTGTCGGTGGTGATGTCGTTGATGCGCGGCACGCCGCGGCCTTTCGACGCGGGAACCAGGATCGCGACCAGCACCATCGCGCAAAGCGCGAGGCCGCGAACGGCAGAGCTGCGACCTTCGCGGTTCTTGGCGGGCGCGGTTGCAACGTAGCCGACGATCGACATCACCAGGCCGATCAGCGACATACCGAGAGCGAGCACGACGAGCGCGAATCCGCCGATCGGCGGAAGCAGGCCGAGTGCCGCACAGCTGACGCCGACCACGCCGAGGATGGCCGCGGCGACGCCGAGCGTGCTTCCATACTGTGCCGCTGCCGATGTGGAACGTTGGATGGTAGCCATAGGGGCCGGATCCTATACCGCCCGCCGTACCGAGCGACAGTGCCGATGCGCCCGCCGCGCGCCCGCTGTGCAAACCTGAAAATCGGGGTCAGACACTGGTTTCAGGAAATCGGGGACAGACACTGGTTTTCCGAAATCGGTGTCTGTCCCGGATTTCGCCGATTTCGTCGCGGCCTCGCTGCAGGAACGGGCGCCCGGTATCGTCGGCGCATGCTCGTCCGCATCGAACGGCCCGCCGGCCATCCGCATGTCGCTCTGGTTACGATCGACCGGCCCGCCAAGGCCAACTCGCTCAATCCCGCGGCCCTCCGCGAGCTTGCCGCCGCATGGCGCGAGATCGCCGGCAACGAGGACATCCGCTGCGCGGTGCTGACCGGCGCAGGCGAGCGCGTGTTCTGCAGCGGGATGGACCTTCGCGAGACCATCCCGGTGGCCCAGGCGCTTGCCCGCGGCGAAACCATCGATGCCGAAGCCTTCGAAGGCCTGCGTTCGGTCGGGACGGCAACCCTTGCAGCCTTCGATCTCACCAAGCCGCTGGTCGCGGCCGTGAACGGTCACTGCCGCGGCGGCGGCTTCGACATGATGCTCGCGTGCGAGATGCGCGTCGCCGTGCCGGAGGCGACGTTCGCGCTGGAGGAAGTCGCGCTCGGGCTCTTTCCGACCGGACATGCGGCCGTGATGTTGCCGAGGCAGATCGCGTGGGTGCACGCGCAGGAGATCCTGCTGACGGCGAAGCCTTTTTCCGCGGCGCGCGCGCTCGAGGTCGGCCTCCTCAACCGCGTGGTCGAACGCGATCGCCTTCTGGATGCGGCATTCGAGCTCGCCGACGCGGTGGTCGGCAACGCGCCGCTTGCCGTGCGCGCCACGCGCAGCGGCGTTCGCGAAATGCTTCATCTGCCGCTCGAGGACGCGTACCGTCGCCAGGAAGAGCTCGGACGCCCGCTTCGCCGCACCGAGGATGCTCGCGAAGCGCAGCGCGCATTCGTCGAGAAGCGCAAGCCGCGCTGGCAGGGTCGGTAGCTCGCGGAAAACTCCGTCGTCGCGCCGGGCCGGCAGATCGGAACCCGTCAGTGCAGGCGCCGGTCACCGAGGCGCCGATGCAGCACCGACGCCAGCATCTCGGTCGTGACCGGCTTGCCGATCACCTCTTCAACTCCCGCATCCGCGAGAGCTTGCGGCTCGATGCCCTCGCTGTAACCGCTCATCAGCACGACCGGAATATCCGGCCGGATCTCATGGATGGCGCGCGCGAGCGCCGTGCCGGTAAGCTGCGGCATCGTATAGTCCGTCAGCACGAGGTCGAACGACATCGTGTCCTTGCGCACGAGCTCGAGCGCTTGCGGTGACGACGTTACCGCGGTGACGCGATAGCCGAGGCGCTCGAGCGTGCGGCGGCCGAGCTGCGCAAGCACCGGCTCGTCGTCGACCAGAAGCACGTGCTGGCCGCTTCCCTTCGGAGCCTGGACTTCCTCGACCGGCGCCGGGCGCGTGGCGATGTCCATGTCGGTCGCCGGCAGATACACGTCCACGGTCGTGCCGGCTTGCGGCTCGCTGCGGATGCCGAGGCTTCCGCCGTGCGAGCGCACGATCCCGTGCACGACGGCAAGCCCGAGACCCGAACCCTGGCCCGGAGGCTTGGTCGTGAAGAACGGCTCGAACACGCGATCGATGATGTCGGACGGAATGCCGCCGCCGGTATCGGCGACCTGCAGGCGCGCGTGCAGGCCGGGCTTGAGGTTCGGATGGATCCGCGTCAGCGACGAATCGACGAGCAGCGGAGAAAGCGAGACGGCGAGCCGCCCGCCGCGATCCGACATCGCATGCGCAGCATTGGTCACCAGATTCATGATCACCTGGTGGATCTGCGTCGGATCGGCGGTGACCTGGGGAGTTCCCCGATCGAAACGATGCGCAATCTCGATCGTGGCCGGCAGCGTTGCACGCAGGAGATGCAGCGATTCATTGATCGAGGTCTCCAGGTCGATCGGTTGCCGTTCATCGGGCTGCTGGCGGCTGAACGCGAGGATGCGCTTGACGAGGCTGCGGCCGCGTTCGGCGGCATGGAGGAGCTGCGAAAGATCGGAGGCAGCCGCGCTGCCGATCGGCATGTCGGCCTTGACTAGCTCCGCGTATCCGACCATCGCGCCGAGGATGTTGTTGAAGTCGTGCGCGATGCCGCCGGCCAGCGTACCGACCGCTTCCATTTTTTGCGCCTGCATGAGCTGCGACTCGAGCTCGCGCCGCTGCGTGATGTCGCGCGTGAACGTGACGAAACCCCGCAGTTTGCCGGTCGCGCTGCGCAGCGCCGTCACCAGCACGTTCGAGAAGAAGCGCGTACCGTCCTTGCGCACGCGCCAGCCTTCCATTTCGTGCCGTCCGTCGGACGCCGCATTGGCAAGGATCAGCCGCGGCGCGCCGTCGCGAATATCTTCCTCCGTAAAAAATCGGTCGAACGGGCTGCCGAGGATCTCGACGGCGTTGTAGCCTTCGATGCGTTCGGCGCCGGCGTTCCAGCTCGCCACGCGTCCCTGCGCGTCGAGCATGTAGATCGCGTAATCCTGGACGTTCTCGACGAGCGTACGGAAGCGTTCTTCGCTCTCGCGCAGCTCCTGCTCGGCGCGTTTGCGCAGCGTGATGTCGACGATCGAGCTCAGCACGAAGTTTCCGAGATCGGTGGAAACCGGATTGAGCCCGATCTCGATCGGGATCTCGGCGCCGTCCTTGCGCAGGCCGAACAGCTCGCGGCCCGCGCCCATCGCTCGCGCACGCGGATCGTCCATGAAGCTCGCGCGATGGCTCGGATGCGCGTTGCGGAAACGCTCGGGGACGAGGACTTCGACCGGACGGCCGACCAGCTCGTCGCGCGTGTAACCGAACAGACGCTCGACCTCGCGGTTGACCATGACGATGTTGCCGCCGGCGTCGACCATGACCATGCCGTGCGGCGACGATTCGAATGCGGCGTGAAAACGCTGCTCGGCGCCGCGCCGTGCGCTGATGTCGACGACCGACGCGAGAACATACCGCTGGCCACTGTCTTCGACCGGATTCAGCCCGATCTCGACGGCCACGAGCGATCCGTTCTTGCAGCGGCCGAACAGCTCGCGGCCTGCGCCCATCGGCCTGGCGTGCGGATCGGCGAGAAAACTCTCGCGGTACTGCGGATGCATCGCTTCGGCCGCCGGCGGCACCAGCAGCTCGATCGGCTGGCCGATCAGCTCTTCGCGCGTGTATCCGAACAGGCGCTCGAGCTCGCGATTGACGAGCACAATGCGACCGGCCGCATCGACCATCAGCATTCCGGTCGGAGACAGATCGACCGCCAGACGAAAAATGCTGGCGCTGGCCGGAGAAATATCCTTCATCTTCCGAGGTCGTCCGCTGCCTCCTTACGCCCGCGCATTCGGTACGTCGAGCAGCATCGACCCGGTCGCCGGTCCTCAGTCCGGATCCATTCCCCATTTCACTGCACCGCGACACGCAATCAGCAGGAACACGAAGCAGTAGAGCACCGCGGGCTCGCCTTTGTTGATCGCGGGGAAAAAGTTGGAGTCGAGCTGCAGCATCCAGTGAAACTGGATGTAGGCAACCGCCATCATGCCGCTGCACAGGAACGCCGCGATGCGCGTGCGAAACCCGATCATCACCGCGAGGCCGCCGACGAGCTCGATGATCCCGCCGATCCAGATCTGCGAACCGAACGGGGGAATGAACTCGGTCATCACGCCGAAGATCTTCTGCACTCCGTGGAACAGGAACATCAGTCCGGCAACGATGCGCAGCAGCGCGTAGGCTTCGTCGGAGTATTGGTGCAGCCATGACTTCATTCGTTGTTTCTCCGGTTTTGTTCTGGTGGGCGCGGTGGGAATACGTGGAGCAACGCGACGAGTCATACGGCGACGGACCCCGGTTCAGGGCGCGGTTCCGATCGGCCAGACGCCTCGATCGTGAAGGAAATAACTCCAGTCCGCCGGATGAGGCCGGGGTCGTGGTGACGCAACGACACGACGCACAGAGCGTTTCCGGTACAGACGCGTGACCTGCTTCGCGCGCATGGGGATTCCCGATGCGCCGAAACTCAGCGAGCCTATTGACCGTCAGGCATGCCGGGAATTAGCTGCGGATAACATGACGTAAGTCAGGAGGCCCCGTATGGAACTGAAAACCCCTCGAATGTTCGAAACCTTTGCCCTGGCCGGCGGACTGCTCGTTGCCATGGCAATGGCGCCGGCGATCGCCAGTGCCAATCATGGAAACTGCGGCCAGCCCGCCTCGAATGGACACCGCCCGGCCTCGGTTGATGCTCTGGTGATCCTCAAAACTTCTGTCGCCCACACGCCGTGTGGCGACATCGACAACAGCAATGATGGCGACGATGACGACGATGGCGTTGACGACGGCAGCGACGACGACGGCAACTGTGAATGCGACGTCGACAACTCGGGATCGGTTACGCCGAAGGACGCGCTCCGCGTGCTGCGCGCCGCGGTCGGCTTTCCCGGTCGCCTCGAATGTGCGGAAGACTGCATGCCGGGCGAGACCACAACCACCACGCTTGGCGGAATCGGCCAGCCGACGACCACGACGCTGAGCGGCGACGACGGCGACGATGACGACGGCGGCGGTGACATCGACGATGGCGACGACGACGACGGCGGCGGCGACATCGACGATGGTGGAGACGGCGACGATGACGACGACGACGGCAACACCACGACGACACTCGCCCCGACGACGACCACGCTGCAGGGTATTCCGGGCGTGACCACGACGACGCTCGGCGGAATCGGACTGACGACGACCACGCTCTGCGTCAACGATGGCGATGACGATGACGACGATCACTGCATCGGCACCGGCGGCGACGACGGCGATGACGATGACGGAGACAACGACGATCTGGATTGAGACCGTATAGCCGCGTCATGAAAAAAGGCCCGGGTGTTAACCACCCGGGCCTTTTTTGTTCGCGCTGCGCGCGCGAACATCGCTGTTTTCAGAAGCTCAGAGAATCCCGCCGGCGAAATTACCGTGGAATCCCATCGGGATCCTGTGCTCGAGCCGGCATTTGGCAAGCGGCTTCGCTGCGAGGTTTTGTGCGTCGAGAATCGCGAGGTACGAGCCGTCGCTCAGCCCGTCGTAGACGATCGTGAGCACGAACCCGTCGGATTCGGCCGCATCGGCGTGACGCGGAACGAACACCGGCTCGCTCGGCCACTGCCATTTGCCGAAGTCGTGCACCGCGTTGCTGCCGCCCTGGCGGTCGTAGCGCACGATCGTCGACCACGTGTCGGCCGGATCGCCGCCGGCGCTGCGATCGAGTGCGGCGTATCCGTAACGGTTCTTGTAGCCGACCAGCCGGTCGTCGAGGCGCGGGAACTCCGCGCCGCGCTCGTCGAGCTGGCGCTCGCTGCAGACACCGGTCGCAAGGTCGAGCTCGTAGAGGAACGGCACGGCCGAGAATCCCGGAACCGGACGACCGTCGCGCGCACGTTCGAGCGTCGCAAGCAGCGCGGCGCCGTCGCGATACGTGCACGCGTCCATGAAAATCTTACCGTTTTCTTCGTACGCGTTGCCGGGATGGAAGATGTAGCCGGGCGTTGGTGCCGTGAACCACTGGGTCTGCGCGCCGGCTTCGCGGCGCCGCACACCGAAACGCAGGCCGAGCTCGGGTTTCCATGTGACGGCTTCCTTGAAGGTGCCGCCGTTCATGATGGTGAGCCCGTCGAAGTGGATCGCGCCGAGGATGAAAACGACGTAGTTCTCGGTGATCGCCATGTCGTGCGCCATCGCGGAAAACGGCGCATCCACACTCTCGGCGAGTGAGCAGGTGCCGTCGGGCTCGACGACATAGAGCTGGAGATACGGCTCGAACGGCTGGTAGCCGTGGATGATCATCTGCCCGGTGCGGTGGTCGATCTTCGGATGCGCGCTCGTGCTCATGCCGAGCATCTTTCCCTGGAAATCGTTGACGCCGACCGGTGCGAGAGTCGTGCGGTCGATCTCGAACGGATACGCGTTCTCGACCAGCGCCATCAGCTTGCCCGCATGGAACACGACGTTCGTGTTCGGCTGGATGCGGAACGGATCGACGGGGTCGGCGACCGTGACGCCGACCGAGTTCATGCAGAAGCGTCCCTCGGCGCGCTCGCGCAGCGTGCTCGGATGCTCGACGACCCGGCCGGTGTACGACACGCGCCCGTCGTCGATGCGCAGCCGATGCACGAGGCCGTCCCCGTCGAACAGATGAAGCGCACGCGATCCTTCGGAGGGCAGCACCTGCTGGGACGGCCCGTTGCGATAGAGCGTGCCGTGAATCTCGCGCGGCACTTCTCCCTCGATATCGGTGAGGTCGTAGGAAGTCTGCGTCGTCGACGGCCGCCACGTGTTGATCCAGAACTGGCGGGCATCGAGGCCGGAAGCCGGTCGCAAAGTCGCAGCGGTTGCGGGGCTTGAAGAAGTTGCGGCAGATGCCCTGCTTGAAGAGGAGGTGGCCGTTTCCATTCCGCTCATGCTGAACTCCTTTTTTTTCCGGCACCGCAGCGCGTGGCGGTGCGCTGATGATTCGAACGGTTTGATCTGCTGCCGGCGCGAGGTCCAGGAATCGATCGGGACCAGCCAGTCGGCTCGAAGACGAGGACAAAGTTAACGCAGTTAACACTAACAAGTCAACGGCTTTTTTGACCGCCCGGACGCATCTTCCTAGAAGGAGGTGGTCCGGGGCGTGCTGCCCATGCCCTTCGGGGGCCTCGAGCGCGATGACAGACCCCATTTCCCGACTTCGAGCCTGGATCCGGGCGGCGGCCAAGGCCGGCGCGCCGATGCCGGACGCAATGGTCCTGGCCACGGTCGACTCCCGCGGGCGCCCGTCTGCCCGCTACGTCCTTCTCAAAGAGGTCAGCGCGCGTGGCCTCGTGTTCTACACCAACGCGAACAGCCGCAAGGGCATCGACATGGCCGGCAACGATCGCGTTGCGCTCGTCTTTTACTGGGACGTCACCGGCAGGCAGGTGCGCATCGAGGGCAAAGTCTCGACGCTCTCCGCAGGCGAAGCGGACGAGTACTGGCAGGAGCGGCCGGTCGCGAGCCGCTACGCGTCCGCGGCATCGAACCAGAGCCATCCGATCGCATCGCGGAGCGAGCTGCTGCGCCGCTACGCTGCGCTCGAAAACGAATTCCCCGACGGAAGCATTCCGCGCCCCGCGCACTGGAAGGGCTATCTCGTCGCTCCCGATGCAATCGAGTTCTGGACGCGCGCCGAGCCGCGACTTCACAAGCGCGAGCTGTTCACGAAGAAGCGCTCCGCCGGCGCACCCCAGTGGAAATCGGAGATCCTCCAGCCTTGAGCTCCCTCGCCGGGTTAGGAAATCGGGGACAGACACCGATTTCCGGAAATCGGTGTCTGTCCCCGATTTCCTCGCATGACAGTGCGCGCTGGCGCGAGATCCTGCTCTACCAGACCTACTGCCAGCTTCGCGTCGAATCCGAACGTCTTTACGTAGGCTACCTGTGGTGGGCTATCGAGACGCTGCTCGAGATGGGACTGCTCTACGTGCTGTTCCGCGGGATCCTCGGCTCTCCGGTCGAGCACTACCTTTCGTTTCTTTTGTGCGGCCTCGTCTCGTGGCGATGGCTCGCGCAGAGCGTCTCGCGCGCGGCGCCGTCGATCCTCGCCAATCAGCCGCTCGCGACGCAGGTGTTCGTGCCGAAGCTGATTTTCCCCGTCGCGATGCTGCTTGCCGATGCCGTCAAGTTCTCGGTCGGGCTCGTGATGCTGCTCGTGTTCCTGCGGCTCGACGGCCTCGCTCCGCTCTCGTCGCTCGCTTCGCTTCCGTTCGTGCTCGGCGTCCAGTTCGTCTTCATTGCGGCGATTGCGCTGTGGACGGCGGCCCTGGTGCCGTTTCTTCGCAGCATCCTCGTCGGGCTCGACGTTGCGCTCCGCTTCGGGATGTTCGTCTCGGGCGTGTTCTTCGAGATCTCGCGCGTCGGCGAGCCGCTGCGGTCGTGGCTCGCGATCAATCCGATGGCGGTCCTGCTCGATGCATGGCGCAGCACGCTGATGCTCGGACAGTCTCCCGACTATGGTTCGCTCGCGCTCATCGCACTTGGTTCGCTCCTCGCCATCTTCGCCGTCGAGCGCTTCGTCGCTCGCCGCGAGCTGCTGTATCCGCGTCTGCCGGCATGATCACCGCCGCTCCACTTCTGCGCGTCGACGACGTCGCCGTGCGCTATCTGATCCGCGGCCGGATCTTCACGCGCGGCGCGAGTCACCGCTGGGCGCTGCGCGGAGTGTCGTTCGACGTCGATCACGGCGAGACGCTCGGCATCATCGGACGCAACGGCGCGGGAAAGACGACGCTGCTGCGCGTGCTCGCCGGCATTCTCGGATGCGATCGCGGCACGGTCGAGCGTGCGCCGGGCGTACGATCGTCGCTGCTCAGCCTCCAGGTTGGCTTCCTTCCGCAACTGACCGGCCGCGAAAACGCGACGCTGTCGGGCATGCTGCTCGGACTGCGCCGCCGCGAAGTCGCCGCGCGGTTCGATTCGATCGTCGCGTTCGCCGAGCTCGAGGACGTGATCGACGATCCGATCGCGACGTGGTCGGACGGCATGCGCGCGCGGCTCGGATTTTCCGTCGCGTATCACGCAGACCCCGACCTGCTGCTGCTCGACGAGGCGCTCGGAACCGGCGATGCGGCCTTCCATGAAAAATCGGCAGCCGCGATGCGCGAGCGGATCCGGTCGGATCGCACGTGCGTGCTCGTCACGCACGACGAAGCGGCGATCCATGAGCTCTGCGATCGGTGCATCTGGATCGAAGGCGGCGTGGTAGCCGCTGCGGGACGGCCGCGCGACGTGCTTGCGTCGTATCGCGGCAGCGATTCGTTCGCAGCTGTGTCGCAGCTCAGAGCTTCCTGAGCTCGTTCTTCAGCAGCTTGCCGGCCGGGTTTCTCGGAAGCGCCTCATCGGTGAACTCGACGATCTCCGGAACCTTGAACGACGCCATGCGCGACGCGACATGGCGGCGAACCGCGTCGGCATCGAGCGCGGATCCGGGGACGCGTCGCACGATCGCCTTGACGCGCTCGCCCATCTCCGCGTCGGGAACTCCGATGATCGCCGCTTCGTCGATCTCGGAATGCTCGGCAAGCAGGTTCTCGATCTCGACGCAGTACACGTTCTCGCCGCCGCGAAGGATCATGTCCTTCGCGCGATCGACGATGAACAGGAAGCCGTCCGCGTCGAGATAGCCGAGGTCGCCGGTATGCAGCCATCCGTCGCGCACGGATTCGGCCGTCGCATCCGGACGGTTCCAGTAGCCCGGCGTCACGGTCGGGCCGTAGAACAGCACTTCGCCGAGAGCACCGGGCGCGACGTCGCCCCCGTGCTCGTCGACGACCTTGCAGTCGAGCACCGGAGCAGGTCGTCCTGCCGCGGTCTTGCGATCGAGCAGATCCTTGCCGCCGTTGACGGTCGCGACACCGTGGGTTTCGGTAAGGCCGTACGCATTGGCGAACGTCGGCTCGACGGGCAGCACTTCGCGCGCACGATCGATCGTCTCGGGAGACGTCGGCGCACCGCCGAACGATACGCTTCGCAGGCTCGACAGGTCGTACTTCGCGATGTCCGGCGAGTGCACGACGCGATGAAGCATCGTCGGGATCGCCGGCCACATCGTGATCTTTTCGCGTTCGATCGTCTGCATGACGCGTTCGGGATCGAACTTGCCTTCGAGGAAAACGATCTTGACGCCCGCGGTGATCTGCGTGCAGACGCCGGAGTGCAGGCCGCCGACATGAAACAGCGGCGACGACAGCAGGCTCGCCGCCTGTCCGCTGGCCGGAATCAGCTCCTTCCCGGAAAGAATCGAGCCGGCAAGTCCGGCGAAGATGATGCCAAGCACCTGCGCGATGGTTCCGCGATGCGTCGTGATGCAGCCTTTCGAACGGCCGGTGGTTCCGGACGTATAGAGGATCATGAACGGATCGTCTTCGTCGATCGGTGCGTCGGGGACGACGTCGGTCGGATCGAGCAGCGACGAGAACGGGATGGTTCCGGCGGGCGCGTTCTCGCCGATGTAGAAGACCTTCTCGAGTGTCGGGATCTTTCCGAGAACGGGCGCGACGCGCGCATACAGCCGGTCGTCGACGACGAGAAAGCGTGCGCCGGAATCATTGAGGCCGTATTCGAGCTCGTCGGTTTGCCACCAGCCGTTGAGCGCAACGCCGATGGCCGCCGCCGACGTCGCGCCGAAAGCCGCGAAAAGCCATTCCGGACGATTGACCGCAAGAACTGCGACGCGGTCGCCTTTGACGAGGCCGTGGTCGTTCACGAGGCGGGCGGAGACTCCGAAGCACAGTGCGGCGAGCTCGCCGTAGCTGATGCGGCGGTCACCGTAGACGATCGCAACCTGGTCGCCGCGCTGCGCCGCCGCTGCGATCTTCTCGCGCAGCGAGCGCTCGCGATTCTTGAAGTTCTTCATCGGACGGCCGCCGACCGTCTCGACGACGATCTCGAACGGCCCGCCGGGCCCGGTCATCTGCTCAACGATCTGCTCGTAGGTGATCGACATGGCCGGACCCTACCGGCCGTCCGCCCGCGCCGCAACAACCGCGAAATCGGGGACAGACACCGATTTCGGGAAATCGGTGTCTGTCCCCGATTTTGTCGTGCGCGCACGGATCGACAAGAGGGCGTCCGCGCGCAAGGATGAGTGCATGGAATCACTCGCTACCCGCATCATCCGATGGCTGCTCGGACTCCTGCTCGTCGTTGCGGGACTGAACAAGTTCCTGCATTTCATGCCGGACCCGCCGCACAACGAAGCCGGCATGGCGTTCATGATGGGGCTGGTAGGCTCGGGCTATATGCTGCCGCTGATTGCGATCGTCGAGATCGTGTGCGGGCTCGCGTTTCTGACTGGGAGGTTCGTCGCGCTTGCCGCGGTCGTGCTCGCGCCGGTGGCGCTCAACATCGTTCTGTTTCACGTGCTGCTCGATTCGACCGAAGCGGCGCCGGGATTGTTCGTCGGGGCGGCGACGGTTTATCTGCTGGCGGTGAACTATTCGAAGTATCAGGAGATGCTCCGAGCGAAGTAGCTTCCACTTCGTGCGGAGAGCGCCTGACCCAACCGTAACCACGCGGGCGCCTCTACCTCGCCTTATTTTTCCTCTCTCGCAGACCGAGCCTGGTCCGACGCTAACCGCACTCGCTGGGGTGCCGCGGCAATCAGCGATATGGCCACGAATCGGACTGAATCGTACCGGGGTCATCAGACGCCGTGCGTCGAGCGCTGGGGCGGAAATGTGGCTCCAGGATGGGCGGCTTTGGCAAAGACTCCGGGCGGGAAGTGTGCCGCCTCGTGCGAATCAGTAGGCCGTCGTTTGAGCGATTCGTCGGGCCCGAACATGACCGGTGCCACTGATCGCCGCGATATTGTTGTGCGCGGGATGGGTCGCCGCGCTTGCACACGTTCCCAACTCCCCGTCACAGTAACTCCGCATTCGAAATTGATCGTAGTAAACCGGCCGAGCCTGTAGCTGAAGTCACAGCTTGGATCGTGAGACAGGCACAGAAGGCGGTTTTTCGTTTGCCATAACGTCGGGCAGTCGAGTAGTACCGACGCTTTCCGTCTGGCTGGTTCTTTCGCGACGGACCCTCTCGTGAGGAAGGCACCGTTTTGATGGGCAATTTGTCTCGGCTTCTCGAGTTCTTTCCCTTTACGCGTCGGCCGCCCCCGTTCACCCATCCCAACGCCGATGTGCGCTGGACCATCCGCGCAAATGGCAGCGCAACCCTGGACGTCACACGCGAGATTTTGTACTCGCGAATGCCCAGAACAGACGAACTCTACGACGAGATTTTTGCCTCGCTGGACCAGGACTTCGAGCAACTCAAGTATGAATCTGATGATGCCGAGATCGTCGATGTTGCATCCGACAAGAACTCCATTCGCATTTACTGGCGACCTCGTTCCATACCAATCCAGCCCAATATAGTTTACACCCACAGCTATAAGTGGACGCCGCCCGGTGTTGCGCATCCTCGGTACAAGCAGTTCACCATCGCATCTCGCGTTCCTACCGCGCGCTATCGTCTTCGCATAGTGAGTCATAGACCTGTGGCGGAAGCGCTTTGCTACAAGGGACATCCGCGCCAGAACGTCCTCGATCCCGAAGAGGTCATGCGAAATGCGAGGGAGGTCGAGCGACGCGGAGCACCTCCGCCGCGAAAGACTGGGGACAAAACGTTCGAGGTCTCCATCGCGAACGTTCAGCCAGGAGAACGCTACTTTGTCATCGTCGAGTTCGAGCCTCCGGCCGACGGCCGACCCGCTCCGAGACTCGTCGTGTTGGTTCCCGGTCTGGCGCGTCGGATCGAACCTTGGACCCCATTGGTTGAGCGCTTGAAAAAGGAGGAATCACTCGCCGACGCCTACTGGTCGATCTGGGATCATGGGCAAAGCTGGTACAGCTTCGCGGAAGTCGAAGATGTCGCTCGCGATCTTCGCGCCCATATCGATCAACTGTGGCAGGCGCGAGGGCCGTTTACCGACGTGATTCTCGTGGGCCATAGTCTCGGCGGCTTGCTGGTTCGGAAGGCTTACCTTGATGCTTCCGCAGCAGATGACCGGCCGAGGCGACGTACGGAATGGGCCGGCTGCGTATCCCGCATTATACTATTCGCCGGTATCAACCGCGGCGTGGATAATAAATCGCGACTTCGCAATCGCGTGGGTGCGTGGTTTGCCAGAGCATTCCCGATTCTCAGGAGATGTCTGGCATGGGATCTACTTCGAGGATCCGATTTCATCACGGACGTCCGCATCCAATGGATTCGGTATTTCTCAACGTTGGGTGACTCCGCGCCATTGGTTGTACAATTGCTAGGTACTCGCGACGATCTTATCGAACGGGAAGACAGTATCGATGTCGAACAGTTTCCCACTGCGCACCATATCGAGGTACCGGGGGCCGAACACCACAACGTGTTCGAGTTGGGGGTCGGCTCCAGCGCAGATGACAGATACGCCTTACTACGGCAGGCATTTGTTCGGCAAAGAAGTGACGTGAGATCCGAAGAACCGCAGTCAGAACCGAAGGACATTGTGTTCGTGGTTCATGGGATTCGGGCGAACAATCAAACATGGGTAAAGGATACCCTCGAGAAGATAGCCTCCACTTGGCCGCACGTGGAAGTTATCGATCCGCGATACCCTTTCCTATCGGCCCTTCGATTTGCCATACCGATGACACGAAGGCGGGAGCTTCAGTGGTTTCGAGATGCCTACAGCCAGGCCTTAGCTCGGCATCCGCACGCATCGTTCTCGTTTATCGGACACAGCAATGGAACCTACATTTTCGGGGAGAGTTTGCGCGCGATTCCCGCCATGAAATTCCGTCGCGCGGTTCTAGTCGGATCGGTACTGCCAGCGGACTACGACTGGGAGGAGCGCGTCCGCCGAGGACAACTCGAGTCACTGCGGGTGGATTGTAGCGCATACGATTGGCCCGTCGGCTGGCTTTGCAGCCTCCTGCGCGGTGCAGGGATGAAGGACGTTGGCACTGGGGGGTACGAGGGATTTACGCGACTCAACGGCGTCCAGAAGCATGAGTATCTCTGGTACAAGGGCGGGCATAGCGCACCACTCGCGAGCGAGAATCTAGGCGCACTGGCGGAGTTCGCTGTACTTGGTTCGATCATCCCGCCGGGAAACTTGGAACCCGAGACCAGATGGTTCACCTTCGTTTCGAGGCTCCTTCACCGACTCGCGCCGATTGTCGTCCTTGGCATCGGCGCCTGTTTCATCTTGCTGTTGGCGACGACATGGACAGTTGCACTGTCCATCCTTCTCGCGCTGACCTGCGCCGTCATACTTCTTGATGTCACGTGAGTGATCTCAATCTGGCTCGTTGTTCGCGCGTCCTCGTTGTCCAGAACGGGTCGGCACCGCAAGTTGTTGCTGCTCGTGGGGCCTATTCAGGGTCGCAGCGGCGCCGGCGAACCCGAATTTAGTTCTTCCGAAATGCGGTCGAAAATGCGCAGGAGCTTGGAACGCTTCGATGCTGTCGCCTAACTGTTTTTCAGACTGAGTCTGCCGACCTGCCCGGGCGCTGCCATTGCGATTCGCTTTGTAGCAATCATACTCTTACGCGCGACTCCCCCTCCATCCCCGCCGGAATCGGCACCCCGAGCATCTGCAACACCGTCGGCGCAACATCTCTCACATCGCTCGGGCCGGATCGCAGCGCCGGTTCCTTACCGGAGATCGCAAGAAACCCGGTCTCGCTATGCCCGCCCGTTCGATGATCCTGATGCGGACCGACGATCGTCCCGTAACCCGGCGAGTATAACGCATCGAGCGGCCGCTCGGTGTTCCAGAACCCGACGATGTCAGGAAGCGTCGCGACATACTCGCCGTCGTACGCATCATGAATGGTGTCGACATGCACCAGCGCCGCGCGGCCGGTGGCCGGGTTGATCAGCTCGCGCATGCGCGCGAGAAGAAACGCGCAGAGACGATCGTACTCTGCTCCGGGCGCTACGTTCCCGAACCGGTCCCGGCCGATCACGTTGATGCGGACCGCAGGATTGAGATCGTTGTTCGGGACGCAGAATGCGCGCGCGTGCACGTCGAGCTTGAGCGCACCCATGAAACGGCACACGAGCTCGGATTCGATCCGCTTCGGCAGGCGGTGCTTGACGGCGTACTGCCAGCGCAACGGGACCGCCGCACGAAGACGCTGGAGCACCGGCTGCTCCAGCCGCTGGCTCCGTTCGCGCGCAGGATCCGGAATGCGGTCGGTCGCGTCCCGCATTCCCCACCACTGCAATAACGTCGGAAGCAGCTCGCGCGCGTGATACTCGGGCTCCATCCCGTGCGCCGAGCACACTACCACGCGCACGAGCGGACCTGCGGCCTCGATGACCTCGCCCAATGCGGCGTCGACCGCCTGGTAGATGTCACGCAGTGCCCATCGCAGGCCACCCGCGTCCGGCGGATGCCGTGGATGCGACGGATCGTGAAGATGCCAGAACTGATGTCCGGCACAGTGCGTCTCGGAGAAAACGCCGAAGAACAAATCCCACGAGCGCGATCGCAGAAGATCGATCAGCAGGCGCTTGCGAAGCGCGACTGCCGAAAGCAGGTCGCGACGCACGCGCGCATACTCGGCAATGCCCGGACCATGATCGTCGCACGTGCGTACCGGATAACGCCCGTATTTCGTACGGACCTCGGCGGCGAGATCGACGGGATGCGACGTCGGCGTAGCGGTGTTCGCGTGTCCACCCCAGTTGACGAGCTGGATGCCGCCGATCGGCGGCTGCGGGCCGATCTTCGGAGCGTCGATGACTGCGCACGACATTCCGCATTCTGACGCCGTCCGCCAGAATGGTTCTGCGCCCGACAGCTCATGATGCACGAGCTCGAGCTTTCCCGTGTCGGAATCGGGCCGAATGAAGAAGTAGGGCGAGATGCGCCCGGGACCGCGGCTCGTATACAGGATCGGCCAGACGACATCCGGGAAATGGTTGGCCGGCGACACGAGGTCCGTGGCATGACCCGTCTCGAGCAGCCGTCGCATCGTCGGCAGATAACCCTCGCGTGCCCACGCGCGCAGCAACGATGCCTCGGCGGCATCAAGACCAATCACGAGAACGCGTGCGCCGACATCACCCACGCCGTTTGTGTTTCAAACAGCCCCTCCACCGTCAACCCGTCCAGGTCTGCAGCTTGCTTCGACGATGTACGCGCTGGTGTCTGCCGCGGGTCGGGGCTAAACAGCGAATCCGATCGAACCAGAAATGAAACGACGACGTCGGATTTCGCGGAACACGCACCCGAGTATCGTCATACCCAGCAGATGATCCCGTGACAGATCCTGAGGCCAGCCACGACGACCGGGCACTGCACGTAGCTGGCTGGGGACGCCGTCCGCACTGGTCTCTCTACGTCTCGGTCTTCCTCGTATCAGCGGCGTTGCTGATGCTCGAAGTTTCGCTGACGCGCCTGTTCTCGTACACGATCTGGTACCATTTCGCGTATCTGACGATCAGCGTCGCGCTGCTCGGGTTCGGCTCGAGCGGCGCGATCGTGGCGGCCTGGCCTGATCTCCTCGCAAAGCGCGGCAGTCGCTTTCTGTCGGGCGCACTTCTCGTCGCAGCGCTGGGGACGACCGCCGGGATTGCCTTCCTCGCACAGTTCCCGATCGAAGCTCCGAACCTGCTGCTGAAGCCGCTCAAGTTCTCCTTCAGCCTTTTCGTCTATTACGTCATCGTCGGCGCGCCGTTTCTTCTGGCCGGCTTTGCGATCGGCGTTCCGTTTGCCGCGTATCCGGAACGGATGAGCCGCCTCTACTTCTGGGATCTCCTCGGCGCAGCGTGCGGCTGTTCGCTGGTCGTACTCGGCATTGAGCCTGTCGGCATACCAGGCGTGATCTGTGCCGCCGCCGGACTGATGATCGTCGCTGCGGCAGCGCTCGAATGGTCGGACAATCGGCGCCGCGCCGCGCTGGCAATCGCCGCCTGTGCCGCCGCGGTTTTCGTCGTTGCCGTACCGGCCAGCAATCGTGTGCCGATCCGCATCACCAGCACGAAAAACCATACGTTCTTCACTCCGGAAGGCCCGGGCACGGCCGCATACGACGAACGTACCGACAAGTTCTGGAAATGGACGCCGCTGAGCCGCGTGGATGCGTTCGGGTGGAAGACCCCGACGACGATGTCGTTCTGGGGCACGAACGGGTTGAGCACCTCGTGGCAGGGCGACAAGCCGCCGGTCGCCGCGCTGCTCATGTACGACGGCAGCAACGGCTCGGAGATCTATTTCTATCACGGGGATGTCCAGTCCGAGTTTCGCATGCTCGAGCATCACATCCTGCGGCTGCCGTACATCGTCGCCCGGCAACCGAACGTGCTCGCAATCGGCGTCGGCGGCGGCATCGACCTCTTCAACGCGATCAAACAGGGAGCACGGCACGTGACCGGCGCCGAGCTCCAGCCCGAAACGGTCAACCTGCTGAAGAACCGGCTTCGCGAGTTCACCGGAGGATTCTACGATCGCGACGACGTCACGCTGGTTGCCAGCGAAGGCCGTCACTTCGTCCGCAAGACCGACCAGACGTTCGACCTCGTCCAGATCACCGCGGTCGATACCTTCGCCGCGCAGGCGAGCGGCGCGTACGTGCTCGCCGAGAGCTATCTCTACACGGTCGAAGCGATGCAGGACTACATCGACCACCTCTCGCCCGACGGGCTGGTCACCACGGTGGTCGGAGACGTCGTCATCGACGGCGAATTGCCGCCGCTGGCAACGCGACTCGGGCTCATCGGCTATCGGGCGCTCGCCGAGAAAGGCGTCAAGGATCCGAGCCGCCACATCGTTGCCATCGGCATGAGCAATCCCGGCTCCGTCGCGCGCAGCGAGTCGGTCATGGTCAAGAAGAGTCCTTTTACCGAGGAGGAGCTGGCGCGCATCCGGTCGTTCTGCGACGAAAACGGCTTCACGGTGCTGTACGCGCCCGGCACACCGTCCCTGGTGTTGTCGAACGTGCTCGGGCCAGACGAGGCGATACGGCAAAAGCTGCTCAACTCTTCCTGGTTCAACATGGAAGCCACGCGCGACGGCAACCCGTTCTTCTACAACGTCGGCAAGTGGACACGCTTCTCTGTGACTATGAATTCGAACCTCATCATGCCGGGCTCGTATATCGGGCAGATCGTCATGGTGCTGATGCTGGTGCAGTCGCTGGTGCTCGGCACCCTCCTCGTGCTGCTGCCGCTGTGGCGAGGAGCGCGTGCCGGCCTCGAAACCCCGCGCGTGATGTCGTTCCTGGCTTACTTTCTCGCGCTCGGTATCGGGTTCATGTTCATCGAGATCAGCTTCGTCCAGTCGTTCGTTCTGTTCCTCGGCTCGCCCACCTATGCACTGTCGGTCACGATCTTCGCGCTGCTTCTGTTCTCCAGCATCGGAAGCTTCGCCTCGGGCCGGTTCCGCGATCGGCCGGAGTGGGCTCTGCGCCGCCTCTCGATCATCGTCGCGATCGTCGTCGTCGGTTACGACCTCGGCCTCGCGCGGCTCTTCCAATCGGCGCTGCCGCTCGATCTCCATCTGCGTATTCTCGTCGCGATCGCGACCCAGATGCCGATCGGCCTCACGCTCGGCATGTTCATGCCGCTCGGCATTGCCTGCATTTCGCGCGAACATCCGCGCCTCGTGCCGTGGGCGTGGGGCATCAACGGTGTAGGATCCGTCATCGGAACGACGCTGGCGGTGCTGCTGGCCATGACGATCGGCTTTCCGGCGGTCGCAGCGCTGGCTGCGGTGCTGTATCTCGGGGGAACGGCCCTGCTGATCGGTTCGCGGTCGGCCACACGATGAGTCATGTGATGGCATCCGTCATTCTCGGCAGAACCAGGATGAGCACACGGAAGCGAGAACGCAGTGCCCCTGCGCTGGCAATTCTGCTGCTGGCCATGAGCGCGATCCCGCGCCTCGCGCTCGCCTCGAATTGCGTGCCCTCCTGCGGAGCCCCGGTGAGCGGGGCTGATATCCCGTACGGAACGGATTGCCTCTTCATCTTGCGCGCGGCGGTGCATACGGCGGCCTGCAACCCCGAATGCATCTGCCGTCTTACCGGTAGTGAAGCGGTATCCGTTACCGATGCGCTGGCGTGTCTTCGGTCGGCCGTGGGCGCAGCGGGTCTGCCGGTCTGCGATTGTGCGCCGCCGACGACCACGACGACGCTGCCCGCGCCTGCCGGAAACTGCGATTCGAGCGGCGTGAGCTGCACATCGAAGTTCGACTGTGAGGAGGAATGTTTCGGCACCTGCGAGGCTGCGTACGACGCATGCTACGCGCCAGCGCTTGCGGAGTACGACGCGTGCTTCGCGACTTGCCTGCCGGACGACATGGCCTGCGTTCGGCTATGCGTTCTGAGACTGCATACGTCCGAGACCGCCTGTGTTCGCACCCTGCGGGACTGCACTGCGCCCTGCAGCGGCGCGCTGTGCTCGGGGCTGTACGACGGCCCGCGGTTCGAAGATACGGGACTGACGGTCATCGACCATCAGACAAAGCTCGAATGGGAGAAGAAGACGGCGGATACGGTGGCCGATCGTTACACGTGGACGAAGGATTACTCGACCACATGGCCGAACGGTACGGTGTTCACGAGCTTCCTCGCCGATCTTAACGATTGCCGCGGCGATCACCGCTGCTTCGCCGGCCACTGCGATTGGAGGCTGCCGACAAGCGGCGGACTGCGAACGACGGGGAAGCACGCCGAGCTCGAGTCGCTGCTGGATCTGCTTCACTGCAATCTCAACGAAAATTGCATCGACCCTCTCTTCGGGCCGATCTCCGATGAGATCCATTGGAGTCGCACGACAAGCAAAGCCGCGAAGAGCCAGGTCTGGGCGGTCGAGCTCGTTCCCCTCTATCCTCGTATCCGCGAGTGGGACAAGTACCGTTCCGAGCCGGCGCGCGCGGTGCGTGACTTGTACTGAGTGACCCGAGCCAGCCCCCGGGAAATCGACAAGGTCACAGCCATCGGCAGCACCGAGCCGCGCTCCACAAAAAACAAGAGCCGGACACCCCCGGTGTCCGGCTCTTTCACGACATACGAAATGCGGTCGAGAATGCGCCCCCGCTTCGAACGCTTCCGTGCTGTCGCCCTCCTCCCCCGACTCTGACGCCTTCGCCGAAATCCGGCTCCGGCTATCCGGTCAGAACGTTCCGCTCGCGACGTAGCGGGCTGCGGTCATGACGAGCACCGTAAGAACCGGAACGCCGCCGAGCAGCGCGACGACCGACGGAAGTGCGTCGGCCAGTGTAGTGATTTCTTCGTGACCCGATGCGACCTGCGTGGTCATGCGAGACGAGCCTCCTTGCCGTGATTGCCAGCGGCGCCGCCGCTGGAGCCAGTTGAGTTGGAAACCGGAGTACCGGCGGCACGCAGCGCGGCGAGCATCGGCCGATCGCGGCGAGTACCGGCGGACAATCCGTCGAAACAGAGCCCGAGAACCTGATCGGCGTAGTTGTCGATCCAGTCCGCGCCCTGTTCGGCGGATCCGAAAAGATGCGACACCAGGCCGCGCGATTCGAGGTAGCAGGAAACCGCGCCGAGAATCATGAAGAACGTCGTCTCGAACGGCGCCGGTCGGAGCGCGCCTTCGTCGACGGCGCGGCGGTAGACGTTTTCGATCTGCTTGATCGACGGTCCGAGCCTGCGCGAAGCGAACCACTCGCTCTGGCCGCTCTCCGATCCACCTTCGTCGCGCATCAGTCGATACGCAGCGCGATTGGCCGCAAAGAAATGGACGAGGCGCCGCACCACCAGCCGGAACGCTTCGCGCCCGTCGAGAGATGCGCCGTCGTCGATGGCCTCGTCGATGACAGCCGAGAAATTTGCGCTGAACACTTCGAGCGCCTGGCGCCACAGGTTGGCCTTGGATCCGAAGTGATAGAGCACGAGGGGGGCCGTTACGCCGACCCGTCGGGCGATCGCCGCGAGCGACGCTTCCTGAAAGCCTCTCTCGGCGAATTCGCCGACGGCAGCTTCGAGGATCTGGTTGCGGACTCCGGAGCGACCGTGGCCGGCCCCTCCTGGCGTGCCCGTTGCCGTACCCGCGGCCGGACGAGCCGCATGGACGGACGCGAGCGCTGCATCTGTACGAAGGGACGTCATGGCCGATAGTTGAGCAACCACCATGCCAGACCCTTCTTTCTGGCTTTCCGCCGGGTTAGCCTGTCGGCCTGGCGCGGGGCGTCCGGCAGAAGCCCGCGGTGTGGGCAAATGCCCACGTCCCCGCGGCCTGTCCGCGGGGAGCTTACATGCAGACGGCTCGTCTGCAGGCGCGCTGTGACGACCACGAAAACGCAGGGGACCCACCGATGGCCGACATCGTACTGATCGAGGATGAAGACGTGCTGCGGCGCTACCTTGCCGGCACGCTGCAGCGACTCGAACACACTGTGCGCGCGGCCGAGACCGCCGAAGAAGGACTGCGCTTCATCGAAGAAGGCGAGCCCGACATCGTCCTGAGTGACTACCGGCTGCCCGGAATGACGGGATTCGATCTGCTGAAAAGCGTCAAGGAATCTTTTCCCGGAGTGCCGGTCGTGCTGCTGACTGCGCACGGCACAGTCGAGGACGCGGTCGCCGCAATGCGCGCCGGTGCGAGCGATTATCTGACCAAGCCCGTCAACCTGCAGGAGCTCAACCTGATCATCGAGCGTTCGCTTGCGAGCAAGGGACTTCGCAATGAGCTCGACTACTACCGCAACCGCGATTTCGCGGCCGGCCGTGCCGGCGACGGAAGCGAGACGGCAGGCCCGGACGAACGCAGCACGGACGCAGACGATCTGAGCCTCGGCCTGGTCGGTGAATGGCCGTCGATCCGCTCGCTGCGCGAGATGATCCTGCGCCTCGCGTCGCACGAGAAACGCGGCGGCGGCGGACCGACGGTGCTCATCACCGGTGAGACCGGAACCGGCAAAGGCCTCGTTGCACGCGCGCTGCACCGCGCGGCGCCGCGCCGCGACTGTCCGTTCATCGAGATCAACTGCGCGGCGCTGCCGGATCATCTGCTCGAAGCCGAGCTGATGGGCTACGAGCGCGGCGCATTCACCGGAGCGGTCAAGTCCAAGCCCGGCCTGTTCGAAGCAGCCGAAGGCGGGACGATCTTCCTCGACGAGATCGGCCGCATGAGCCTCGATCTGCAGGCCAAGATCCTCAAGGTCATCGATGAGCGCCAGCTTCGCCGCCTCGGCAGCACGCGCGACCGGATGCTGCAGTGTTCGGTGGTGACCGCTTCGCATCTCGATCTTGCCGGTGCAGTGCGCGAAGGCCGTTTCCTGCCCGACCTGTTCCACCGCATCAATGTCTTTCGCATCCAGTCGCCGCCGCTGCGCGAGCGCGGCAACGACATCGTGCTGCTCGCGAAGCATTTCCTTGCCCGGCACGCCGCCGAATACGGTCTCGACCCGCCGGCGCTCACCGAACGCGCGGAAGCCGCGCTGCTCGGGTATTCGTGGCCCGGCAACGTGCGTGAGCTCGCGCATGCCATGGAGCGCGCCGTCGTGCTGTGCCAGAGCAAGACGATCGATGCGGGCGACATCAGCCTGTTCTCGCTCGCCGACGCGAGAGTCCACGTCACGCCCGCCGAGCCCGGCCCGCCGGGCGCCATCCGCTCGCCCGAGGATTTCCATCTCGATTTCTCGAACGGACCGATCTCGCTCGAAGCCATCGAGGCGCTCGCGCTGCGCCAGGCATTCGAGCACGCCGACGGAAACCGAACGGTCGCGGCGCGGCTTCTCGACATGTCGAAAGACACGCTTCGTTACCGGCTCGAGAAATTCCAGATCGGCTGAGCGGGACCAGCGCCGGGCTCAGCGCGCGGCGGCGACCCAGTGGAAGTCGTCCGAGCGGACGACACGCGATGAGCCTTCGAGCGACAGCGCCGCCTTGTAGACGCCGGGCTCGGGAGCCTGCGGCAAAACAAAAACGACTCTCGTCGTCTGGCCGGCAGCAAGCGCAAGCGGCAGCATGCCGCGTGCACGCGAGCGGAAATCGGCTTTGCCGTCGGCCGAGGCGAGCTCGACCTCGGCGAACAATGGCCGGGCGGGCGCAAGCGCCCACATCGCTTCTCCGCGGTTGGTCACATCGACGTCGAGCTCGTATGGCGGTTCGGGGTCGAACGCCGCGCGGCGAGTGGCTCCGCCGGCAAGCGTCATCTCGAGCTTTGCAGCATCGTGATGAGCTTCTGCGGGCGCCGGAAGCGCCCAGATCGACGCGCCGCCTTGCGACGCGACAAGACGCGCCGGCGCTGGAAACGCGTCGGCCGCGTACGGCGACGGATCACGGTCCACGATGAAACCAAAGCCGGCAGCGGCGAGCTCTGCGACGCCGCGCGCAGAGTGACTGCGCGCGCCAAGCTCGAGCACCGCGCGCATCGTCGGCGCAACCAGCGAGTTGTAGCACGCCGACGTCGGATGGCCGTGATACGCGGCATCGACGAGCGCGGTCGCCGCCTTGACCATGCGTCCCGACGGAAGGTCGAGCACGGCCTGACGCAGCGGGGCTTCGCCTAGCGCAGCATCGAACGCTTCGATGCGCTGGGCCGGCGGCGCAATCTCGCGAAGCGTGCGCGTCCCCGCGCTTCCGAGCACTCCGCGCGCAACCGGAAGCGAAGCTTCGACCCCGGTGAACACGACGAGGACGGTCGCGATGGCAGCTGCGATCCGCGGCTCGAATCCGAGCAGCAGGCGGCTCCAGCCGATCGCTCCGAGAGCCTGCATTCCGAAGCCTGCCGCGAGCGCGATCTTTCCCGGCGCACGCACCGAATCGAGAAGCGGCACGTACTCGCCGAGCAGCTCGTAGAGGCTCGAGTCGGTGCCGGGAAGCGGGATCCACGTGGCCAGCAGGAATGCGACGGCCGTCGCGATCGCGAGCGGCACCACTGCGCTCCGGCCCGCATCGCGCCGGATCAGCACCAGCGGAATCAGCCCGGTGAACGCGAGCTTGCCGATCGACAGCATTCCGCCGGGCAGATAGTCGGTCACTCCCGCGAGAAACTTGGCCTCCGGGTGCGAAGCAAGGAGCCAGTCGTGCTGCACGCGTGCATACGTCGCGAGCAGCGCCGCGACCGCGATCACCGCCGGCAGTGCACCGACGGCAACGGCAGCCAGCGAGCGCGCGCTCAGCTGTCCATCGCGCCAGCGCGCAGCGGCTCTCGCGCCGCCGTATGCCGCGCCGAAGATCGCGATCGACAGCAGAGGATACGATCCGACGAGTGACGCCAGCAGCAGCGTCATGGCGAAGAACGCGACGCGCGCGCCCGAGCTCCTTGCAAGCAGCCGGTCGAGTGACCACAGCACCCACGGCATCCAGTGCGTGCCGACCACCGCGGGATGGTACGAAAGATCCGCGAGGCGCGGCGCGGCGAATGCGAATGCAATCGCGCCGGCAACCGACGCCGCAACCGAGCCCGTATGAAAGTGCAGGAACAGGAACATCCCGCTCGCGGCGATGACGAGCGCAGTCGCAAGCGCAAGATTGTACGAAGCGACCGGATCGCGCGTGACGATCCACCACGGAGCCGCATCGATGCCGGTCTCGATCATGTGCTCGCCGAGCGTGCTGGCGCGCGGCATCGGATAGCACTGGCCTGCGGAGAGCAGCTCGTTCCAGCGGCCGCTCGTCAGCGCCCGCGCGTTCTCGATGGTGTTCCACAGCGACAGGCTCTGGTCGCCTGCGAGAATCAGGTCCCAGTCGGTGGAGGTTCTCTCACCCGCCTTCGGTTTCTCGAGATCGGAGTCGGCGGCTTGGGTTGGCGGCCGGTCGGCGCTGACGATGACCGGCGTGTGCGTGGAGAAATGCAGCGCAACCGGCCACGACCAGGCGACGAAGCCGCAGACCGCGGCGGCGCACGAAAGAAGGAGCCCTGTGGCAAGCTCGCGGTCGTCGTGCCTCATGGCCGCCGGTTCACGTCATTCTTCATCATCGCGGATCCGCGCGCGCAGCATCGCGATTTCCTGCGCGAGGCGCGTGACCTGGCGGCCGAGACGCGTGAGCACGATGCCGTACGACAGAGAGATCGCAAGCAGGAACAGCAGCGCGAAGAAAAACACCGTCGAGCTCGGCGTCCACGCGCCGATCAGGTGCGTCATCGCTTCGAGCAGCTTGAGGTCGACGGCGAGGACGAGGACGGCAAACGCGCACGTCAGCCAGATCGGCGTGAGGCTTTCGGAGAGCCGGCGCCGGCGGACGGCGTCGAATACGACGAAGAACAGCGCGAGCGCAACCGTCAGCGCGACCACGCGGACCGCGGTCGTGTCCGAGTCGGCGAGCAGCAGCGCGCGAAGCTGTTCCTCCGTCATGCGGCCTCCCGGCGGCTCTCGGCCGTGCGGATGCGCTTGTCGACCGGCCGAACCGAGTTGACGATCACGCAGAGGGTCATCTTGTAGACGTAGTACAGCACGCGGATGCCGGAATGCATCGACGCCGAGCCGATCTCCGCGCGCATCTGGACCGGAACCTCGGTGATCCGCACACCGCTGCGCGCGGCCAGCACCAGCACGTCGGCATCCGGGTAGTCGAGCGGAAATTCGTCGGACGAGTAAAGCTCGAGCACGTCGCGATGGAGCGCCTGCAGGCCCGAGGTCGGGTCGCCGAGCTTTACGCCGCTCAGCACGCGCACGAGGAAGCGAAACCACGCGCTGCCGATCCTGCGCAGGCGCGGCATGTGGTACGTCGACGCGGCGTGAAATCGCGAGCCGACGACGAGATCGGCCTCGCCGCGAAGGATCGGCGCGGCCAGGCGGACTACGTCGGCGGGATCGTGCTGTCCGTCGGCATCGAGCTGGACGGCCAGCGAGTAGCCGTTGCGCAGCGCATACAGATAACCGGTCTGAAGCGCCGCCCCGTAGCGGATGTTGAACGGATGCGACAGCACCGCGGCGCCGGCGCCCGCCGCGATCGCGGCGGTGCCGTCGGACGAACCGTCGTCGATGACCAGCACGTCGAAATCCGGGGCCGACGCCCTGCAGTTGGCCACCACCGAGGCGATCGAGCGCGCCTCGTTCCAGGCCGGGATGATGATGAGATGGCGGGGCATATTCGCCTGAGCGCAGCGCCTCGATGGCTGGCGGCGTGACCTCGGGCCGAAGATACCATCAGATGTCGCGCTTTGCCCACCGTCGTCAGGCACAATGGCATTGCCGCCATCGATGCCGTATTCGGCCGTCCGCAGCGCTCGGGATTTCGTGACTCGCACTTCCGCCACCAGCCCGCAGCCGCCCGTCCCGCTGACATATCAGCCGGCGCTCGACGGTCTTCGCGCGATCGCCGTCCTCGCCGTCATGCTGTTCCATGCCGGGGTGCCGCTCCTTCCGGGCGGGTTCCTCGGCGTCGACATTTTTTTCGTGCTCAGCGGTTACCTGATCACGACCCTGCTCGCGGCCGACTTCGCCTCCGGCGATGCGGCGGTCACGAATGGCGCCCCTGGTCAGCGGGACACGAGTGGCACCCGTGCCGCGAACAACCGAATCCATCTCGGCCGTTTCTACATGCGACGGGCGCTGCGACTGTTTCCGGCGCTGTTGCTGCTGGTCGCGTTCCTTCAATTCTGGACGATGCGCAACGTGTTCCCGCTGCCGGGCCAGGTCGCCGAGATACGGCGCGAGATCGTGACGACGCTTCTTTACGTCGCCAACTGGGCGCAGGTCGCACGCATCGTCGAGCCGCTCGGGTTCCTGTCGCACACGTGGTCGCTCGCAATCGAGGAGCAGTTCTACATCGTGTGGCCGCTCGTGCTCGGCTGGCTGCTGAGATCGGTTTCTCGAGGCGCGGCGTGCTGGATCGTCGCGGCCGGAGCGCTTGTGTCGGCTCTTGCGCGCGCGATGCTGTGGAGCGGGCCGGAATCGTTCGCGCGCGTTTTTCACGGCTCCGACACGCGCGCCGAAGCGCTGCTTGCCGGTTGCCTGCTCGCGCTGCTGCTCGGGCAGAGGCCGGTGGCCGAAATGGCAGCATCGCGCAGAACCGCGGTGGGTTTCGCGGCCGCTGCGTCAGCGCTGGTGCTCGCATGGCTCTTCTCGCACGCGACGACCGAATCCGGCTGGATGTACCGCGGAGGATTCAGCCTTGCGGCAGCGGCAGCAATGCTCGTCATCCTCGAGCTTCGCGTTGCGCCCGGCGGAGCTTTCGCACGGATCCTGTCGATGGCGCCTGCAGTGGCGATCGGCCGGATTTCGTACGGACTTTACCTGTGGCACTGGCCGCTGTTCCTGATTCTGTCGCCGTGGATGACCGGCCTGGCGCCAGGCGCCACGCTGGCTGTTCGTTTCGCCGCGACGTTCGCCGTCGCGGCGCTGTCGTGGTTTGTGCTCGAACGGCCGGTACTCTCGTGGAAACGGCGATGGAGCTAGCGCGGCGCACCATAACGAAGGCGTTCGGCCTGATGATCGTGCTGGCAGCATCGGCGTGCCATCCGGACAGCCGGCCGCAGAACGTCGTGCTGATTTCGGTCGACACGATGCGCGCCGACCGCGTCGGACTCTACGGCTGTTCGCGACCGACCACGCCGAATCTCGACCGATGGTTCGGAAAGGACGGCCGCATCTGGCTGCGCTCGTGGTCGTCCGAAGCCTCGACGACTCCGAGTGTCGTCAGCATGCTCACGGGTCAGATGCCGCAGGAGCACCGCGTGCGGATGCTTCTGCAGATCGTGCCGCGCGAGCTTCGCCTGCTTCCGGAGATGCTTCCGGAGGGATGGCAGACGGCCGGTTTCGTTTCGAACATGATGCTGACGAGCGAGGCGAGCGCGCTCGGAGCGCACTTCCAGTACTACGACGATTTCGTCGACGAACGCGAGCGCTACCGCGCCGATACGTTCGAGCGCAACGCCGCGCACACGACCGACGCCGTGCTCCAGTGGCTCGGTGCGCGTCGTGAAAAGAAAGACGAGCGCCCGCTGTTTCTCTGGGTCCACTACATGGACCCGCACGGACCGTACCATCCACCGGACGACTGGAAGCGGACGTTCACGCATCCGTCGCCGATCCCGATCGATATCGACCGGGTGCTTGCCTACGAGCGTGAGCCCGGGGTAACCGACGGCCTCGCGTACGTGGACGCCTACGACGAAGAGATCGCGTACACCGACTCTCAGATCGGCCGGCTCCTCGACGGGATGCAGCTCGATCCCGATCGCACACTCGTCGTGTTCACCGCCGACCACGGCGAGAGCATGATGGACCATGAGTTCTGGTTCCGTCATGCCGTGCAGGTCTACGAGGAGATGGTTCGCGTGCCGCTGATGCTGCGCGGACCGGGCGTCGTCGCCGGCAAGTCCGAGCTGCCGACGAGCGGCATCGATATCGCCCCGACCGTCCTCGCTGCGCTCGGCCTGCCGCGGCCGGCCCCGATGGCGGACGTGGATCTTCGAAGCGGCAAAGGCATTGCAGCCGATCGCACCGTTTACACCGAAGCGTCGCTCAGCGCGCGCGACGGCGACGAGCAGTGGCGCGCTGCGATCCGCGGCAACATGAAATGGGTAATCGGCGTGCGCCCCGGCAACTGCCGATCGACGCTGCGCCGCTACGATCTCGCCGCGGACCCCGACGAGCTGACGATCAAGCCGTGGAGCGAAGTCTCCGACGCCGCGAAATCGCTCCTTCGCCTTTGCGAGACGGACCCGGATCCCGCCGGCGTTCCGAAAGCGTGGGCGTTCGGCACGGGGCTCAAGGCGCCGAAGTCACCGCCGATGAGCGGCGAAGACCAGCTGAAGAGCCTCAAGGCCCTTGGCTACGCCGAGTGATCCGAAACGTGCCGGACGATTCGAATCATCGACGGAGGTTAATCCGCGACGTCGTAGCGCTGCTCGCGCTCGGCGCATGTATCATCGGCGTGCACTCGTCGCATCTTTCTATACCGCTCGCGCTGAACGCCGGACCGCTGCCGCTTACCGCGCATCACGACAACCTCGACGGCGCGGCGCCGCTGCGCATCGAGGCCGCACGGCAGTGGACGCGCGGCCACATCCCGCTGTGGAATCCGTACAAGCGCGCAGGGATGCCGCTCGCCGCCGATACCACTGCGGGCGCGCTGTATCCGGGCAACGCACCGTTTCTCTGGATGCATCTTCCGCAGGGCGAGGGCAGCGCAGGTGATGCCACCGCGCTTCGAGCGGACGCCGATTCGCCGTTTCGAACCATGGACCTGGTGGCCGTGCTCCACGCGCTGCTCGCCGGGCTTTTCATGTACGTGTTCCTCGCCGCGATCGGGCTCGAGCGGCCGGCGCGCGTGCTCGGTGCGCTCGTCTTCGCGTGCTCGGGAACCATGGGCTGGTTTGCCGCGTGGTACATCCAGATCCAGAACTCCGCGGTGTGGCTTCCGCTGATCCTTGCGGCGGTGCACTTCGCTTCAAGCGATCCACACAACCCGGCGCGTGCGGCGAGCGATCAGCGCGACGCGAGCGATCCGGCGCGTCCCGCAATCATCGCGGCGCGCCGCGCGAAATGGATCGCCGTCGGCGCCTTCGCGGTGGCGCTGCAATGGCTCGCCGGATTTCCGGAGCTGAGCTTCTACAGCGGGCTCGTCGCTGTCGCGTACGGCGCATCGCTTCTCGGCGGCGAGCGCGGCCTCCGGCCGGTCGCCGTCGTAGCGTCGATCTACGTGGCCGGGATCCTGCTCGCGGCCGTGCAGCTTGTCCCGGCGCTCGAGCTCCAATCGCTGTCGCGGCGGCCGGGATCGCTTCCGCTCGAAGTCTTCCAGTCGCTTGCCGCGACGCCGTCGATGGTGCTCGGCTGGATCATTCCGTCGACGGCCAGCGGCATGGAGTTTCCGCCGGCGGCTGCGTATCACTTCGGTGCCGCCGCCGTCGCGGCGGCGCTCGCCGGCCTTTTCTCGCGCACGCGCATCGCGCTGTTCTTCGTGCTGCTGATGATCACGGGTTTTCTGCTGTCGATCGGCGATGCAACGCCCGTCAGCGCGTGGGCATGGCACGTTCCCGTGCTGAGCGCGTTCCGGCATCCGTTCAAGCATCTGTTCGAGCTGTCGTTCGCCATGGCCGGCCTGTCGGCGCTCGGCGCGTCGAAGATGCTGGCGTTCGCGCCGTCTGCGCGATGGCCGCGCATCGCGGTCGCACTGGCGATTGTCGCAACGGCGGTCTCACTGCGAATCAACGAAGCGCCGCTCATCGCGGGCAACCCTGCGAATGCCGATATCTCCGGCGCGCGGCCCGCGATCGCGGACGATCTCGACCCCGGCGCGAGAGTGCTCACGCCGCGTCACTTCTTTCTCAAGCGCGATCCTTCGTTCCTGCTCGGAGACTATGGGACCGAGTTCGAAGTTCCCGCCGTGCACGGCGCCGGTCCTTACCTGTGGAGCGAGCTCGCCGCGGCCACGGGTATGGTCGAAGAAGAGGTCACGTTCCGACGCGGATTTTTCGCCGCGTCCGATCGCACGCTCGCACTGCTTTCCTGTCCGTACGTGATCCAGACCCGGCGCGGCGAAGCGTTCTGGCCGCCGCTCGATCGGGCGGTCTACCGGATTGCTTCCGAATATCCGGACGCGCGGCTCGCGCGGCGCGATGATGCACTCGCCCGTTTCCGATTCGTCTCGGTCGTGCGCTGCGGCAACGCCGCCGAAATCGATGCGAGCCTGCAGACCGGCGCTCCGGATCCCGCCGCGACCGCGCTCGTGTCGTGCGAAGGCTCCGCGCTCCCGCCCGGGCCGGTCGCCGCAATCGCATCGATGCCGAAAATCGTCGACGAGCGGCCGGGACACATCGTGCTCGAAACAGAAGTACCTGCAGGCGCGAATGGTTTTCTCGTCATCAGCCAGGCGGATCTTCCCGGCTGGCACGCGACCACCGACGGAAAGGCTGCCGTGATCCGCCGCGTGCACGGGCTCGTGCAGGGCATTGAAGTTCCCGCAGGAACCTCGCGCGTCGAGCTCGACTACTGGCCGCGCACGTTCGCAATCGGCGCGGCGACGAGCGCGGCCACCGCACTGCTGCTTCTGGTTGCGATCGCGGTGTCGGGAACGCGGCGCGAGCGTCACACCCGCGGAAGCTGAATCGTAAACTTCGTTCCGCGTCCTTCGCCGGTGTCGACATGGATCGAGCCGCCATGGCGATCGACGATTTTCTTGACGGTCGCCAGGCCGAATCCGGTCCCGGTTTTCTTGGTCGTGAAGAACAGGTCGAAGATCCGCGGGCGTTTTTCTTCGGCGATTCCCGGTCCGCTGTCGGCAACCGAAACCCATGCGGAGCCGGAATCGTTCCCGGTGCGGACCTCGACGCGCGCACGTTCCGGAGAGGCATCGATCGCGTTGGCGACGAGCTCGACCACGACCTGCTCGAAAAGCCCCACGTCGACGTTCGCCGGACTGCCACCGGGCTGACCGGCGAGCGCAAGCTCGACGCCTTTCTGCGCCGCCTTTCCGCGCGACACGTCGACCGCGCGAGCGACGACCGCGTGAAGATCGACCCGCTCCGGCCGCGGCTCGAACGGCCGCGAGAAATCGAGAAGGTCGCGGATGCGTTTCTCGAGCCTTCCGGCCTCCGAGCTGATGTCGCGGAAATTTTCTCCAGCCGGATGCTGCTCGAATTCCATGCCGCCGAAATCGGCGGCCATCTTGATGGCCGCGAGCGGGTTGCGCATCGCATGCGCCACTGCGCCGGAAAGCTCGCCGATGACGGCAAGTCGCTCCGCGCGGATGAGCTGGTCCTGCGCGTCGCGCAGCTCGCGGTTGGTCTGCTCGAGCGCCGTCGCCTTGGCGCCGAGATCGACGTTGAGACGGCCGATCGTGTCGTAGGCCTGCGCGTTCTCGAGTGCGACGGCAAGCTGGTCGGACATGGTGCGCAGCAGCTCGGCGTCGTCGCCGGTGTGATAGCCTCCCGCGCGCTTCGGGCCGACCACGAGAAATCCGGTTTCGCGATCTTCGAGTCGCATGCCGGTCGCAAGCACCCGGGCGCTGCCTTCGCGGCTCGTCGCCATCGCGCCGAGAAACACGTCCGATTCACGCAGCTCGTCGACGACCGGCGCCAGCTCCGGCGCCGACTGGTCGGTCACCACGATACGTCCGCTCGAGCCGGGCCCGCCGTCGTAAAGAAGCGCGCCACGCCGAACCGGCACGCCGCCCTCGCCGATCGTGAACAATTCGGCCGAAAGCGGCTGCACGGTCTCGTCGATCAGCTCGAGCGCCGTACGCACGAGCGCTTCGAAATCGAGGATCGAGCTGAAGCGCCGCGAGACGTTCTGCACGACGTCGCGATACTCGTAGCGGCGCCGGTCGTAGAGGCGGTCGATGAAGGCCTGCATGCGGTCGCGGCTCGGGTTGAGCAGCATCAGCAGGATCAGCACGATCAGTCCCGACGTCAGGCGCTCGGCCGGGCCGGTCAGGTCCTCGAAGACGACTTCGAGCAGCGAGATGACGACGCCGTAGCTGCCGATCACCGCTGCGCTCAGCAGCAGGTACGCGAGCGCACGCTTGATCAGGCGGTCGACGTTGAAGAGGTCGTGCTGCGCGATCGCGTAACCGATGCCGAGCGGGAACGCGACGAAGAAGATCGTCAGCACGTTGAATGGAATTGCGGCCATGCCGGCGTAGACGGCCACCAGCGCGAGCGCCGGCAGGAAAGCGCCAAGGCTCGACAGCAGCACGACCTTGGTACGCTGGCGTACGTACTGGTCGTGCGACGTCGCAAAGTGCCACGAGAAAAACAGCATCGAGCCGAGGATGCTCGTGGCGAGATAGACGTGGAACAGGCGGTCGAGCGCCAGCAGCGTTTCGCGGTGCTCGAAGAACGCCCAGTTCGATGCCGCACCGAACGCAAGCGATGCGGCGCCGAGGACCCACAGCGCAGGCGTCTCCCAGCTTCGCCGCCTGCGGGCGATCGGGAACCAGCTGAGCACCGTGAACGCCGTCGTCGGCGCAGCGCCGGCAAAAAAGAAATACAGCTCGCGGAAATTGTACGGGCCGAAAAGATCGATCGCCGTGGCCAGATACAGCGCCAGCATCGTCGCGAACAGCGACAGCGATGCCGAATCCCCGCCGACCGGTTTCAGATAAAGCATCACGACCGCGAGCGTCATCAACGCGAGCGCGTCGAACAGGAAGATGCCGGTGCTCTCGAGGTAGTGACGAATCGTGAAGATCTCGACCGGCACGGCGACGGCCTGCCGCTGGCCGGCGCGATCGACTTCGTAGTGCACGACGTCGCCCGCGCGCTTGCCGCGCAGCACCCTCGCAAGATCGTCCGCGGTCTCGAGGTGGGCGCCGTCGGCGGAGATCAGCCACGAATGATACGGGAGCCCCGAATTTACGCCGCTCCACGACGACGCGCCGATGGCCGGCACGAAAAGATTCTCCCAGACGAAGAACCCGGGAAACGGCCTGCCGATGCCGCGCACCGAGTTGAAGCCGCAGATCGAGACGATGACGAGCGCGATCGTAACGGCAGCAACACGTGCGGCTCCCGGCGCGAGAAGCCGCGGACGCGAAGACGCCACAGTCTGGGGACGGATGCTCGCGGCGCCGGTTGCCATCGCTTGCGGCATACTACGCTGCCGTGCGCTACGGCGAAACGCCACGAGATGCGGCGGGGATGCCTGGGCTACGGCGTCGGCGGCGGGGTTACGGCGACGTCTGTGCTGACGCAGCGGACGACACTCAGCGACGATGCGCACTTCATGTGGCGCGTAAACGTGTCGTCGCCGATCGTGATCGCAAGCACCAGCCCGCTCGCGAGCTCTTCGGCCGGCTGGGTGTCGACGAGGTTGAGCTGGCGGGCCTGGAAGCGCGCGCGGAATCCACGTGCCGTATGACGGAGACGCGCGCGGTAGATGCCGCCGATCGAAGCCGTCGGATCTTCATACTCGTACGTCGGCTTGTCGTCGACGAGCGTGAAGGCGCCGGCAAGCTGGACGAAATAATGGAGGCGATCGCCTTCGGCGACGGTAACCTCGACCTGCTCGCTGTCGGGAGCGATGTCCTGACCTTCCTCGAGCCTGAGCACCGTGCGGATTCCGACGCGGTCGGGCTTGAGGCCGATGCGCGGCCGGATCGCCGTCTTCGCGCGGCTGCTGAGCGAGCGGAACCGGGACGCGGCCTCCGGGCATTCGATGCAGCCGGAGCCGTCGTCGTTGAGCACGCACGTGCCGTCGCAGCAGTTTCCCTGCCCGTCGCCGTCGCTGTCGCTCTGCGACGGATTGACGACGTTCGGGCAGTTGTCGTCGCACGGCGTTGATGCGGCGAGATCGGCCGCCGAGCACGGGCGGTCGCCGATCGTGCCGCTTCCGTCGCCATCGTCGAGGACGCCGTCGTCGTCGGCGTCGACGTCGCCGCTGGTAGTCACGAAGACCAGCGCCTGGTCGAGGCCGACCGGCACGGCGGGCGGCGGATCATAAAGCGTCACGCGCGTACGGCCCTCGACGCCTCTGGTGCCGAGTCGCACGACCGTCCCGCGCGCCGACGAAACCGTGATCGTTTCACCGTACGGGTCGCCGTCCGTGTCGGGCGCGAGGATCTTCAGGCCGCCTTCGGCAAGCAATCTGGCCGGAACGCCGTCCGGACCCGGATCTGCGATGTTTCCGAGACTGTCGACCGGCATCAGGCGAACCTTGACGTCGAGGCCCGAGCGGATCGCGATCTCTCCGGCGGGCGCGACCAGCTTGCGGGCGAGGCCGGTCGTGGCCGGTGCCGGACGGATGTTGAGGCGCGACGCTGCGGTGTAGTTGCCGGGATCAACGTCGCGCATGAGCCTCGCGCCGACGGCGGGACCGCTGATCGAGATGAACTGGTCCGTCGATGCATTGCTGCCGTTGGCGGGTACCGCGAACCTGTTGACGAGGAACTCGGTATCCGGCGGTGGCAGCAGGAACTCGGACGGCTGGTAGAAAAGGATGTTCGGTCCGTTCGGATCCGGCGGATTGGCTTCCGTCAGATAGACGACCTGCAGAGGATCGAGCGGAGGAAAGAACGGCCAGCTCGTGAAGATCGGAGTGCCGTTCGACCACAGCTGGCCCGGATCGTCGCCGGTGTACATTCCTGCAACGAGCCCGATGCGCAGGCCGCCGATGCTCGCAGGCGCGCCGATTCGCACGGCGAGAGAGTTGGAGAAGCGGTCGCCGGAGATCTGTCCGACCTGACGGCCGACGTGCGCGATCGCTTCCTGCTTTTCGAGCTCGTTGTCCGCCGAGCCGTCGACCTCGGTCGGTCCGATCGAACCATCGCCGTCGAGATCCGCGTAACCGAAGACCGCAACCGGCCGCTCATCGAGTCCGGCGAGAGGCAGACCGTAGGTCGTCACTCCCGGTCCATCGGTCACGAACACGGTAAATGCAGTGGAGCTGCCCTGGGCGCTTCCGCCGCCGCCGGCGACCACCTGCGTCAGCGACGGATTGGCCGCGCTTCCGGCCGGTGGCGGAATCTCGGTGCTCGACGGAAGCGATCCGACGCGGACCGCGAGATCGACGTCGCCCGTGAAGTCCGGGATGATCGTCGGCGGTCCGTCGCTCCATCGCCCGGCCGGACCTTTGAGCGGCAGCACGAGCGGAAGGTTCGGAAGCATCGGGTACGGGCCGGTCGCCGGATCGCACGGATCGTTTTCGAAGACCGGCGCAACGTTCGTGCAAAGATCTGCGTGCGCCGCCTGCGGAAGAATCGTCGACAGCGCAGCTGCAGCCAGCACCGCGGCGAATGCGAACGAGCGTCGCATCGGGAGACGACGTCGCAGGCGGCTGCGCTCGTGCGCTTTTGCGATTCTCGTCTTCATTGCGGCGGAAGCGTAGTGGGCGTCGGATCGGCCGGATCGCCTTCGTCGGGAACCGGGACGGCCACCGGCTCGAGAGGTCGGGTGATCGTGTTGCTGATGATCGGAGTAACGTAATCGCCGTCGAGAACGATGTACGCGATCACACTGATCGGGCCATCGCCTTCGGGAACCGGGCTCGAGACCTTGAGGCGCTGCGCCTCGAGACTGACGAAGCGTGCAGCCGGCTCGTTCACGCCGGCGGCTTCAATCGAGATGATGTCGTTGCCGTCGATGCCCGCATCGATTCGCGAGCCGAGGCCGGGAACGATTCCGGAAAACGAACCCTCGGGATAATGGAGCCGTACGAAATGATCTTCGCGCACGAGCACCACGTTGTACGACAGGCCGCTGACGACCTGAATGATGTTGTCGAACTCCCAGTTGCCCGAGACGCGCGCCGAAAGACCGGCCGGTGACGGCTCGAAATCGACCGAACCGAGCGCAACGAGGACGCGGCACGAACCTGCCCTGGCCGCAGCCACACCAACTGCGATGATCACCGCCAGGCTGACGAGCGCCACGGCGATGCGGGATCGCGTGGACGCGCGAGACGATGCAACGCTCTCCTCTATTGATGCGATGGAAGGCTCAGCCAAGCTTTTACCCCCTGACGCCAGCATTCATGGCACCCGTATGAGAGCAAGACAACCGGCTTTCCAATGCACCTTGTCATCGCAGGCGCATCGTGGCGTGCTGGCGTCGAGTCTTTTTGTCGAGGATCGCGGCTGAGCAGGGCCTGAACCCCCGTTCAGCACACCGATAGAGGTGGTTGCAGGAGCCGCAGGAGGAGTTTCCATCATGGCTGATCGTTCCAGGGAACGCTTCGACGTCTGGCCGGCGCGAATCCTTCGCTCGCGGCGCACTGTGTCACTCGCGGTAGTTGTCACATTTGCAATCGTGACACCGCATGTCGCGACAGCGGGCGAAACGACGAAGCCTCCCGAGCCTGCAACGGAGGTGCAGGCAATCAACCGCATCGAGATCACAAGCACGGCCTCTTCGTGGGATAACCTGTCCGAGTTGTTCATGGGCTCGACGCCGGCCTCGCCGTTCGGCGAAGGAAGCGTTTTCGTGATGCGCGGAGAGCTCCGCAACAAGGGGGATGCGCCGGTACAGTACATCGTGCTGCGCTATGAGCTGCTCGACGACAAGGGCAACGTGGTCAACTCGGTCGAAGGCTTCAACCGCAGCGCCGAACAGATGCGGCCCGACGAAGAGGGTCACACCCATCCCCAGGAGGTCAAGGCGATTCCGGCCGGCGGCGTCGACAGCTATCGGATGGTCTTCTTCCACGACGAAGTCCCGCGCTTTACGTCGCAGCGCGTGCGCGTAAGCGAAGTTCATCTGGAGAAGAAGTGACCGCTCAGCCGACATTCGAGCAGACGCTGCACGAACATGCGCAATGGCCGCTCGTGCGCGACGTGGTCGAGACCGTGCAGATCAACGTCGGCAAGCTCTGCAACCAGGCCTGCCATCACTGCCACGTCGATGCCGGTCCGAAACGCACGGAAATCATGAGCGCCGCGACCGCGTCGCGAGTTGCCGATCTGCTCGCCGGTTCACCGCAAGTGACCACGGTCGACATCACCGGAGGAGCCCCCGAGCTCAATCCACACTTCCCGCAGCTCGTCACAGCCGCACGTTCGCATGGAAAGCGCGTGATCGTGCGCTGCAACCTGACCGTGCTGTTCGAGCCCGGCATGGGCCACCTGCCGGCGCTCTACCACGACAACGACGTTGCGCTCGTGTGCTCGTTGCCGTGCTACACCGCCGGGAACGTCGATCGCCAGCGCGGCAAAGGCGTCTTCGACAAGAGCATCCAGGCGCTGCGGCTGCTGAACAGCATCGGCTACGGCCTCGGGGGCCGGCTGTCGCTCGACCTCGTCTACAATCCGGTCGGCGCGTTTCTTCCTCCTTCGGAGCGCGAGCTCGAAGCGAAGTATCGCGAAGAGCTCGACCGGCTGTTCGGCATCAGCTTCGACCGCCTGCTCACGATCACGAATCTTCCGATCAAGCGTTTCGCCGAGATGCTTGCGCGCAGCGGCGACGACGAGCGGTACATGAGCCTGCTGGTATCGCACTTCAATGCGGAAACGGTTCCTTCGCTGATGTGCCGCAGCCTCGTCAGCGTGGCGTGGGACGGCGCGCTCCATGACTGCGATTTCCACCAGATGGAGGAGATTGCCCTCGAGCATCGCGGCGCGCGCCAGACGCTGTGGACGATCGATTCGTTCGCCGAGCTCAACCGCTCGGCGATCCAGACCGCACGGCACTGCTACGGATGCACGGCCGGCGCCGGTTCGAGCTGCGGCGGCACGCTCGCGGCATCGGCGGCACCCGGTGCCCGGGGATAGATCCGGCTCCACTCTCCGAGCGCGGTGACGAGTGACGGTGCGGCGAGCGGACGCAGCGCGAGCACGTTCGAGAACGCCGCGAGCGTGCGCCGGCAGATCTCGCCGTAGCGCTGCTCTCCGGTGCGTGCGGCGAGCCTTTCGTACAGAAGCGCCGCAGCCCCGTTCCCCGACGGTACATTGGTATCGAGAACCGGTTTCCATCGGAGCGGCAGCAGCTCGCCGTCGGAAGCGGTCTGGAAGAATCCGCCGCTCGATGCGTGCTCGAAACGCGCGGGCAATGCGTCAGCGATCGTGCGCGCGCGGGCGAGCCAGTCGTTGCCAAAGGCCGCATCGAGATCGAGGTAGGCCAGTGCGACGAGCGCGTGATCGGACAGATAACCGTCGCTCGACCCGCACGCCCGGCCGTCGCGGTACACGCAGTGGCGGATGCGGTCGCCGCTGCGAAGATGCGTGTCGACAAATGCGGCCGCAGCCTTTGCAGCGTCTGCATAGCGAGGCTCGCCGAGCACGCGCGCAGCCCGTATCAGCGCCGAGATCGCCAGCGCGTTGGCATCGGCGAGCACGGCATCATTTCTTTCCGCCGCTGCCGGCGCCGTGCGGGTAATCGACACGGCAAACGCACCGTCCGCAAGGCGCAGATCGGTCATCAGGAAGTCGACGATCCTGCGCGCGTCCTCGCGAAGATCCTGGCGATTGCCGATCTCGGCAGCTTCGAGAAATGCCGACGCGAGCGCCGCATTATCGGCAAGCGGCTTGCCTTCGGCCGGCTCGTGCCAGCCTGCGCCGCGCGCATATCGGAAGAATCCTCCGGCCGGATCCTCGAGCGCGCTCGCGCCGAGCTTTTCGAGCACCGAAAACGCCATCTGGCGCGCGAGCGGCCGCTCGCGCTCGCCTTCGACATGCAGAAGGAACGACAGCGCCGGCGCGCGCGGAAACAGCGGCGGCGGCCCGAACGTGCCGGCTGCAGCGTCGTACGACGCTGCAAGATAGCCGGTGAGCGACGCCGCGACGCCGGCCGCGTCCGGCAGCGGGCCCGATGAATCGATCGCGACGCGCTTCTGCATCTTCTCGAACGTCGCATCGGCGCGTTCGGCCGGCGTACCGGCGAGCGTGATGTGGCGAAGCGTCTGCTCGACGACGGTTGCGAAATCCTTTTCGCCGGCGCCGGCTGCACCCCACGAATATGCGGCGAACGGGCCACCGTGCGGCTCGAGGAAAACCACCGCGGGCCAGCCTCCGCCGCCCGTCAGGACCTCGGTTGCCTGCATCAGGTACGCGTCGACATCCGGCCGCTCGTCGCGATCGACGAGCACAGGAATGACCTGCGAATTGATCTGATGCGCCACGCGGCGCCGCCGGCCTTTGCGCCCCAGAAACGACGCGGGCACGTCCGCCGCAGAAGACCCCGACAGCACGAGAAGTGGGCGTTTGTGCTGTTCGGCCTCGGCGAGGACTTCCGGCGACCAGGCACGCCAGTCGACCGGATCGACGGAATGTCGCAGCGCAAACGGAGACGGCTCGAGCACGAGGCGATTGCAGCGCGCGGACTTCGACGCGTGCGCCTCGGCGGGAACGCGGGTGTCCTGAATTCTGCGTGCGATCTCGTCGGGAAAGGCTGCGGCCCCCGCGAGCGGACGGCCGGTCTCGCACCGGCGCGGCGGCGCGGAAGCGGGATCGAGGTGGCAACCGGCTAGAACAATGGCGGCAGCGATCAGTGTGCGAACAGACATGCCGTTGCCGGCACGTCTATGCCACGCGCCGCGAGGCCGCGAGCGCAGAGGGACGCCTGTCGGACGCCAGCGGCGCGCTATCTCGACGGGCGCCGCTGGCGGCGCGCCATCTGGACGGGCGCCTTTACCGCGCCATCAGGCCAGCGCGCCCTGCATGTAGTCGCGCAGGAAACGGATCTCGGTTTCTTTCTCTTCGTACTGGGCCTTGACGACGTCGCCGATCGAGACGATGGCCACCAGGCTTCGATTCTCGATAATCGGCAGGTGGCGGACGCGGCGCTCGGTCATCACGCGCATCACGTAATCGAGCGTGTCGTCCGGGACACTGATGATGACTTCGCGGGTCATCACGTCGCGGACTTTCTGCTGGAGCGCTGTCCTGGGATCTTCCTTGCAGCACTCCCTGAGGACGTCGCGCTCCGAAATGATGCCGACCAGGGAACCTTCGAGGTCGAGAACCGGAAGGGCGCCGATGTTGAATTTGCAGAGGAGCTCGACGGCCTCACTGACTTTCTGGTCGGGTGAGATCGTCTGAAGCTGGGCGGGAGTGCTCTTGCGGATGTCGCGGACTTGCATCGGCGTTTCTCCTTCTTGATCGGCTGCTCGATCAGCAGTCCGATCAGCGTGCCTGACCAGTACGGGCCTGATCGGCACGGGTTTCTTCCCTACCGGCTCGCGGCGGCTCAAACCGGAATCCGCAAGCCTTCCCGGCGCAAAACCGCGGCGGGATTCGCAGGCCTCCCGCGCATGGTGCGCGGCCGAAGTAACGCACTCCGCAAAGGCGCGGTCAATATCGAATTCGGGGCAGCGCACCACGGTTGCCGTCCCGGACCGATCTTGAAACATTCAGGCCAGTGCGCGGGCGAGGGTGTGCCCGCAAGCCGAATGGACGTTGGCGGCGCGTCGCGTCAACCACAGAGAATCACCGACCCGATGACGCAAACCGAAGCCGAAGAAGACAACTCCATCGCGCGATCGGGCCGCGGCTACGGCGGGCTGCGCGTCGTGTCGTTCGAGAGCCGCATGGCGGCCGACACCGCAAGGCTGATCCAGCGGGCCGGCGGCGTCGCGATTTCGGCGCCATCCATGAAGGAAGTCCCGCTCGAGTCGAACGAGGCCGCGTTCACATTTGCCGGCGACCTGCTCGACGGGCGCATCGACATCGTGCTGTTCCTGACGGGCGTCGGAACGCGGACGCTGTTCTCGGTGTGGAAGACCCGTTTCGAGCTTCCGCGGCTGGTCGAGGCGCTCGCGAGAACGACGGTCGTTGCACGCGGACCGAAGCCGGTCCAGGCACTGCGCGAGCTCGGCATAGCGATCACGATCACGGTCCCGGAGCCGAACACCTGGCGTGAGCTGCTGCTGGCGCTCGACGAAGCCGACGAGTCGATCGAGCTTCGCGGTGCGAGAATCGCGATCCAGCAGTACGGTGTCGCCAACGACGATCTGGCCGGTGAGCTCGAGCGCCGCGGAGCTCTCGTCACGCAAGTTCCCGTGTATCGCTGGGAGCTGCCCGACGACCGCCGTCCGCTCGAAGATGCGATCCGGCAGGTTCTCGCACGCACCGTGGACGTGCTGCTCTTTACGAGCTCGAACCAGGTCTACAATCTTCTCGAAGTGGTTCGCGGGCTTGGTCTCGAAGATCGCTTCCGCGACGCAGTCAGCGAGGTGGTCGTCGGTTCGGTCGGCCCGCTGTGCACGGAGACGCTACGCGAGCAGGGGTTCGCCGTCGACTTCGAGCCGTCGCATCCGAAGCTCGGCACGCTCATCAGGGAAGGCGCCGACCTGGCGCCCGCGCTCGTCATCGCGCGCCGCGACAGGATGCGAGCGGCACGTCGCAGCCACGCAACCGCAACGATCACGCAGCAGCCGCGAGCAGCAACCGAAGTGCCGGCACTCGCCGATGCGCTTCAGGACAGCGTGTTCCTGCGCGCATGCCGGCGCGAGGCTGTTCCATACACGCCGGTATGGCTCATGCGACAGGCCGGCCGCTACATGCAGGAGTATCGCGAGGTACGCGCCCGTGCGCCGTTCCTCGAGCTGTGCAAGACACCGGAGCTTGCGGCGCGCGTCGCCGTCGAGGCACAGCAACGCATCGGTGCCGACGCCGCGATCCTGTTCTCGGACATCCTGCTCATTCTCGAGCCGATGGGCCTTGGACTCGAGTACGTGCATGGCGACGGTCCGAGCCTTTCCGCGCTCGTTCGCGGCCCGCAGGACGTCGACCGGCTGCGCGAGATCGATCCGCTCGAATCGCTGTCGTTCGTAATGGACGCGGTCCGCCGGACGCGCGCCGAGCTCGCGCCGGGCATTCCACTGATCGGCTTCAGCGGCGCGCCATTCACGCTCGCGTCGTACGTGATCGAAGGCGGCGGCTCGCGCAACTACATCCAGACCAAGCGCTTCTTCTACGAAGACAAAGGCGCGTGGGATGCGATGATGGACAAGCTCGTACGCGCGGTTGCGGCCTATCTGAACGGCCAGATCGCCGCCGGCGTGCAGGCCGTGCAGCTTTTCGACAGCTGGGTCGGCTGCCTTGCGCCATCGGATTTCCGCACGTACGTCCTGCCGCACATGAAGACGCTGACTTCGCTGCTTCCGAAAGACGTGCCGCTGATCCAGTTCGGGACCGATACGGCGACGCTCCTCGACATGCAGGTCGAAAGCGGCTGCTCGGTGATCGGCGTCGATCATCGCGTCGCGATCGGCCCGGTGTTCGAGCGTTTTCCGGGCATTGCCGTGCAGGGAAACCTCGACCCCGTGCTCCTGTTCGCCGATCCGGCTGTGATCCGGCGCGAAACCGCGCGCGTGCTCGAAGAGGTCGGCGACCGCCCTGGTCATATCTTCAATCTCGGACACGGCATTCTCCCCGGGACGCCCGTCGATCACGTGATCGCACTCGTCGAGGCCGTGCACGAGCTTTCCGGGAAGGCCTGAGTTGTCCGGATCCAGCAACTCACGAACGAGCCGAGCCGGCCGGTGACAAAAAGAATCGTCATCGTCGGAGCCGGCATCGCCGGCCTGTCAGCGGCGTACCGCGCCCACCGGCTTGCCGCCGAGCGCAAGCTCGATGCGGAAATCATTGTGCTCGAAAGCTCGGCGCGCATCGGCGGAGTGATCGAATCCGTCAATCGCGGCGGCTGCGTCATGGAGCTCGGCCCCGATTCGATCATCACCGAGAAACCGTGGGCGCGTGCGCTGTGCGAAGAGATCGGTCTCGGGCCGCGCATCGTCGGAACCAGGAACGAGTCGCGCCAGAGCTTCGTCGCGCTCGGCAAGAAGCTGCATCCGATCCCGGAAGGCTTCTACATGATGGCGCCGTCGCGACTGTCACCTTTTGCGGCGACAGGTTTGTTCTCGTGGGCGGGAAAGCTGCGCATGGCGGCCGACCTCGTGCTTCCGCGCCGCAGCGATGCGGCGGACGAGAGCCTCGCGTCGTTCGTGCGGCGGCGGCTCGGCAGCGAGGCGCTCGAGCGCGCCGCGCAGCCGATGGTCGGCGGCGTCTATACCGCCGATCCCGAGAAGCTGAGCCTGCGCGCCACGATGCCTCGATTCGTCGAGATGGAGCGCAAGCACCGCAGCCTGATCCTCGGACTCATCGAATCGCGGCGCCGCGCGGCGCGAGGCGGCGACGATGCAGCCGAAGGCAGTGCGGCAGGGCCGCGTTACTCGCTGTTCATTTCGCTCGATCGCGGACTGTCGGTTCTGCCCGAGCGGCTGCGCGAGCTGCTGCCGGACGGCGCGATCCGGAACGGCGTCGCGGTCGAGCGCATCGAACGCGAAGGCGACCGCTGGAATGTCTTCACGCTCGACGACGTGATCCCGGCCGACGCCGTCTGCATTGCCGCGCCGGCCTACGCGACATCGCGCATGCTCGAAGGCGTGGCGCCGGAGCTTGCCCGCTCGCTCAACCTGATCGAGTACGCGTCGTCGGCGACCGTCAATCTCGTCTACCGGCGCGATGCGATCACGCATCCGCTGAACGGTTTCGGGTTCGTGGTCCCGGCAAGTGAAAAGCGCACGCTGCTCGCGTGCACGTTCAGCAGCGTCAAATATCCGGGGCGCGCTCCGGCCGGCAGCGTTCTGCTGCGCGCCTTCGTCGGCGGCGCACTGTTCCCCGAAGTCTACGACATGCCCGACGACCGCATCCTTGCCGGAGTCGATCGCGATCTGGCCGACCTCGTCGGCATTCATGCGCGGCCGACCGAAACGCTCGTCACGCGCTGGCCGCGCTCGATGCCGCAGTACAACGTCGGGCATCTGGAGCGCGTTGCACGCATCGAAGAAGAGGCGGGGCGCTTTGCAACGCTCGCGCTCGCCGGTGCGGCTTACCGTGGCGTCGGCATTCCGGATTGTGTGCGGTCGGGGGAGGCTGCAGCCGAGCGGCTCGTGACGGCGCTCGGGCGCGCTTAGGCTCTTCACGACCCGGCCGCTGACAGTTCGGACGCGGCCATGGAGCGCTACTCCAATGGCGACACGGCCGCGCTGTGCGCGTTCTCTTGACGTGCAAGCTCGCGGTGCTCATTGAGCGGCGCCACACCGCAGCTCGCAACCCTTCAATCTTGCTCGAACGATGGACGCGGCGCCTCTGCACATCGCGCGCCTCATCGTCGAGATGAGCGAAACCTTCCAACCATCCATTCGTAGTTCCCGATAGTCGCAACATCGAATGCGGACGGAGGATGGAATGAGGAAATGCAGCGCACCGCAGAATCAGGCCGCACACCGCGCCCTGCTTCTTGCCTTCTCGAATGGACCCGCCGCGGGATCCAAAACCTCGCGGCCACGACCGGACCGCACCCTGCTGTTTGCGGTTCCGTGCAAGCTCCAACCCAACTCAATCAGAAGGAGACCGTCATGATTCAATCACACACGACCATGAAACTTCGGAGAATCTGTGACGGCGTGACGCCCGCGGTCGTACCGGCACGCCTGCGTGTCGGTGTGGCAGTTGCCACGATGATCGCTTCGCTGTCGCTGGCGAGGGCTGCATCAGCCGATCCGTATTTCTTCAGCACCGGTACGCCCGACGGACTGCTCGGAACGCTGTCGCAGCCTGTCGGCAAAGGAAACCTTGAGACCGAGACCGCCGATGACTTCATCCTGACCGAGACTACTACGATCGCCCAGGCGACGATCGAAGGATTGGTTCCGACGGGAACTGCCCTGACGGATATCGACAACGTCGAGGTCGAGTTCTACCACGTTTTCCCGAACGACTCGGTCGTGCTCCCCGTCGTGAGGGTCCCCTCGCGGGCCAATTCGCCGGCGGACGTCGAGATCGGCAGCGCGACACGCGACGGCGAGAGAGGAACACTCTCTTTCCGTGCCGAAGTTCTGAACGCGAGCTTCCAGGCACTGAACTCGGTCTCCGACGGCGTCAACCCGGCGCCCGCGAACCTGACTCATGGCGACGGAGCAGCGCGCGGTGAAGAGGTTCGGATCACGATCACCTTCACGCCTCCGGTCGTCTTGCCGGCGGACCACTATTTCTTCCGCCCGGAGGTCGAGGTCGCCGCCGGCCAGTTCCTCTTCCTGTCGACACCAAAGCCGCTCGTGCCCCCCGGGACGCCGTTCGTGGGCGACCTGCAGGCGTGGATCCGCAACTCCGCGTTGAAGCCGGACTGGCTGCGAATCGGTACGGACATCATTGGCGACGTTCCCCTGCGGACGTTCAACATGGCCGTTTCGCTGGCGGGCGATACCGTTCCGGAAGCTGGACTCCCGGGTACCGCAAACTGTCACGGCAGGAGCGTCCTCGCGCTGACCGAGCAGTTCGGCAGCCTTGAAGCGGCTGCGCGCGCGATGGGATTCTCGAGTGTGAAAGCGCTCCAGCAAACGTTCAAGGGATTCTGTGAGCAGGGGCGGTCGCGAACATTGCGATAGCGCGCTGCGACGGGGCGGACGCCGGGAGTGGGTTTGGCCGATGGCGCCGGCCCACCTCCGGCGCTTCCGCGAGACGGAACGCGTCTCGAGGAAGCATCTCGCGGAGTAACGACGATCGATTGGAAAGGACGATGACGATGATGAATCAGAGCAGAGTGAAAATCTTTCTTGTGATCGCTCAGGTGATTGGTGCGGCAAGTACCGCAGCGGCAGGCTTTCCAAGACTACCCGTCAGGAGATGCAGCGCAGACGCCGTGCCGGCGGGCACGATATGCCTGGACAAATACGAGGAGAGCGTCTGGCGCGTGCCGGATCCGACCACCACGAACGCGATCCTGGTAAGCGACATCCGACTTGGCAAAGCTACGCACGCCGAGCTGACGAGCGGCGGTGCCGTGCAGTTGGGCACGGCGGGCGAAGACTACGCCCCATGCACGAAAGACGGCCAGAGCTGCGCCAATGACATCTACGCCGTGAGCCTGCCGTCGGAGCTGCCCTCGGCGCACATCAGCTGGTTCCAGGCACAGGAGGCGTGCGCCAATTCCGCGAAGCGTTTACCGACGAGTGCAGAGTGGCAGGTGGGCGCGAACGGTACGCCGGACGCTGGACCGGACGACGGAACGACCGATTGCAACACGTCGGCGGCCGGCCCCGGTCTGGTCTCCACCGGTACACGCAGCAACTGCGTATCCTCACGCGGAGCCTTCGACATGGTCGGCAATCTCGACGAGTGGGTTGCGGACTGGGTACCACGCTCTACGGCGTGCGCGGACTGGGCCAGCTTCAGCGACGATGCGATGTGCCTCGTCGGCGCGAGTACGCTCGGCGTCGGCCCCGGTGCGCTCACGCGCGGGGGCTCGCTGGTCTCTGCGACAAAAGCCGGACCGCTCGCGGTCTCTGGCGGAAGACTGCCATCCTTCGCATCAGGGCTCATCGGGTTTCGCTGCGCCCGATAGTTGTCCGTATCGACGACACTCGACGTGGTAATCGCACGCCCGTTCCGCCGCAGAGTGGCGACGAAATGCACATGTGCCTCGCCTCCGCCGCCCCGGCACTCAGCGCCGCGACGGCGCTGCAGACTCGAGTCCGGGGAACGTGCGATCCGCGCCAACCCTGCGAAGCTCGCGCGCGAACGGAATGTCGACGAGACGGTAGAACTGGACCTTCTCCGGCTCGTAACGCGCTTCCCACAACGCGATGTCACGGTACTCCGGGCCTTCGACCGACTTGCGCCCTTCGAAAGCGCCGGCGCGAATCGCGGCGAAGCGCGATTCGCCGCCTTCGCGGCAACTGAGATCTCCGGCGTAGAGCCAGTCGTAGTACGCGCAGCGTTCGTTCGGAGCGCGCAGCGCGTCGGGCTTGTTGTTCTGCAGTGAGTACGCGATCCAGTATTTCACGCCGATGACTTCCGGCACCTTGTCGCCGTTGACGTCGAAGACATCGTAGAGCTCCGACTTGTCGAGGAAGAGATCCACCTGCGCGAGCTTGTCTTCGTCGGCGGGCAGCATCTGGCGAAGCTCGGCGAGATGACCCGCGTTCACGTGCGTGCAGCCGTGCGACATCGGACCGCGCGAGAGCAGCCAGAGATACTCGTAGGGCTTGCCGTCGGGGTTCTTTGCGCTGCGCCAGGCGGCCGGGAGGAACGACGTCTGCTGCGGGTTCATTCGCCAGAAAAGCGTATGCAGTGCGTCGTGCATGCGCGTGCCGATGTGGATGTACGGGAGCCACGGAGAGTAACTGTAGATTGCATCTTCCGGGATATGATCGACGACGCGCGTCCTCTGGTGCACCACCAGCGCGCGGCGACCCGTGGTCGGATAGAGCGGAATCCGCTTGCCCTTGACGGGGACCGTGTCGTTCAGGGTTCCGACGGGATAGACCGCGGTGAACTCGATGAACTCCGCCTTGTCGTCGTCCATCTGGTAGACGCCGTCGGACACGCGGCCGAGCAGAGCGCGGAATTCGTCGCGCGCGCCTCGCGGCTCCGTCCCCCTGGCCTCCGCGCAGAGCCTGACGAGATGCTCGAGGGCGGCGGCGTTTGCCGGTGTCACTTCGAGCACGTGCACCCGCGTCGGCAGCATGAGGTTCAGTAGCTCGACACGCCGCTGGTCGGTCATCCTCACGCTGTCTTCGGGCTTGAGGCGGGCCGCCCAGCTGCGAAGCAGATCTTCGCTGTCCAGGTGAATGTGGAATACCCGCCCCGGATTGAGCTTCTCCATCAGCGCGAGGTTGCGCTCGCGCATGGTCTTGTCGCGGTGCCACTCCTCGTGCGCGATGGCGTCGGCGACGCCGGCCTCATTCAGGGTCTTCTCGAACTGCTCGAGCCCGCGGTTCTGGGTCAGCACGATGCGGCCGCTGTCGACCAGCGTCCGGTACGTCTTCTGGCGAGCGAGAAGGTCCTTCGCGTAGCTCTGCAGCTCGTTGTCGCCGAGAACGGCCGTCACGCGCAGCTGGTTGCCGCGGCCGATCTCGAGGTGAAGCCGGTGCGGATCCTGAATGCGCGGGGCGAATCCGGTGTAGAACGTCGGCTCGTAGCGATCGTAGTAGATGCCGTACTGGGGCGGCTCTTCGAGCATCCCCGCCGCGTCGGCCCCGGAATTCCATGTGAACAGACCGAGCAGCGCGGCCGACAGCACGACCACGTTCCGCAGCCATCGGTTCATCATGTTCACCCCCTCGATTGCGGACTCGCCAATGCGCGTTATCACGGCCTGCTTATAAGAGGTTCAAGCGGTCACTTCGAACCATGTCCGTCGATAGGACAGCAGACGAACACGCGCAGAACGAACCTTCGGACCGCGCTCAGCGCTAGCAGAGATCGATGGCGAACCGCTTCAGATCGTCAAGCGCGACATCTTCAAGAGCGTTCTCGTCGGTGGCCGACAGGATGACGTGCGGCGCGGCACCGGCTTCGAGCGCTTCCTGCCAGCGCGGAGCGCACAGACACCAGCGGTCTCCGGGCTGGAGGCCCGGGAATCCGAATTCGGGCCGCGGCGTCGACAAGTCGTTTCCGCGCGAGCGCGAGAATTCCAGAAACTCGGCGCTGACCTCGACGCACACCGTGTGACGACCAACGTCTTCCTCGCTCGTACGACAGCATCCATCGCGGAAAAATCCGGTTTCGGGGTCCATCGAACAAGTAGCGAGCGGTTCACCAAGAACGTTGCGCGGCATGGCTGCTGTCTGACATAAGCGCGCCGCCGGATCACCCGACGAGCGGAAACACCTCGGCCTGGAACCTCTCGGCCTGCGAGCGGCCGCTGCCGAACGACGCGATGTCGTTGAAGTAGAAGACGATGCCCGAGACGCCGAGCTTCTCGTACTCGCGCAGGAAGTCCGCGCACTCGTCGCGCGAACCTTTGCACGAGACGAAGTTGAGCAGATTCTCCTCGCGATGCCCCTGTGCGGCGATGCTCTCGAAGAACGCCGCCTTCTCGGCATCGTTCTCGTAACAGATCCCGCCCGCCATCGCGGTGATCCGGATTTCGTCGAAATCGCGCCCGACCTCGCGGCAGTGGTTCTTCAGGATCTCGCGATAGCGCGGGAAGTCGGCGCGGCCGCCGTTGTAGTTCCAGATGTCGGCGTAGCGTGCGACCAGGCGGAGCAGCACCTTCTCGCCTTTGCCGCCGATGACGATCGGCGGATGCGGGCGCTGCAGCGGCTTCGGCTGGCAGACGGCATCCTTCAGCTGGAAGTGCTTGCCCTCGAAGCTCGCCATCGGCTCGTCGCCCCACATCCGGCAGAAGATCTCCAGCGACTCGCGAAGACGGCGCAGGCGGTCGCCGATGGGCAGGAAGTCATAGCCGTAGGCGCCGAATTCTTCCTGGAACCAGCCCGCGCCGATGCCGAAATCCAGGCGGCCGCCGCTCATCACGTCTACACACGCGGCGATCTTGGCGAGATAGGCCGGGTGCCGGTACTCGTTGCACGTGACGAGCTGGCCGATGCGCGCGCGGCTCGTCACCGCAGCCATGTGCGACATCAGCGTCCACGCTTCGAACGTCGCCTCGATCTCCTTGCGCGGAACCGTGTGAAAGTGGTCGTAGACCCACAGCGAGCTCCATCCTGCCTTATCGAGGCCACGAATGACGCGATCGCACGTCTTCCACTTGGCGGCGTCGCCGTCGACGCCCATCAGATCGAGCCGCCACCCCTGAGGAACGAGCACACCGTATTCCATGCGAACCTCCGCCTGTCGGCCGGGTAGTGCGGCCGGGACCGGGAGCTATCCGCACACTCTCCGCGGAAGCAACAGTTTCGCCCAGAGCGGCTCTTGCCGGAGCACCACTTGGTGTGTACAGATTCAGCCATGGTGGAAGAGCTGCACGTCGCCCCGGGACTTCTCATCGCGATGCCTCAGCTTCGCGATCCAAATTTCGATCGCTCGGTCGTGCTGATGATCGAGCATCGCACGGAAGGCTCCTTCGGCCTGGTGATCAACCGGCCGACACGGACGCCGGTCGGCGATCTGCTGAAAACAATCGACGTCGACTGGCACGGAACGTCGGACGAGGTCGCGTGGTCCGGAGGTCCGGTACAGCCGGAAACCGGATGGATCCTGCACGAAAGAGTCGACGGACTGGCCGGCCCGGGGACGCGCGAGATCCTGCCAGGTCTTTTCATCACGTCGGCGCCCGACGCGCTGCGCGAGCTCGCCAAGCATCCGCCGCGGCGCGTGCGTTTCCTTCTCGGCTATTCGGGATGGGGCCCGGCGCAGCTCGAGCGCGAGCTGACAGAGACGACGTGGGTCAACAGCGACGTCGATGCGGACTTCCTGTTCGACACTCCGCCCGAGCGGATGTGGGAAGAAGCACTCAAGCGCATGCATATTTCGCCGGCGGCGCTGGCTCCGGCGCACGGCATCCACTAACTCCGGTCCGTCCAGCGCGGCGCGCCGCGCGCACGCCAGTGCTGCTGCCACGATGGAACCGATCCTTGTCTTTGGTGCGACCGGCCATACCGGACGTCTCGTAGTCCGCGCGCTCGAGAACACCGCTCGACCGTTCGTCATTGCGGGCCGTGATCGCCCGGCTCTCGAGCGGTTGTCCGCGTCGCTGTCGTCGCGTCCCGGAGTGCGCGTGGCCGACGCCCTCGACCGGCCGGCGCTGCTCGCGGCGCTCGGCGGCATCAAGAGCGTGATCACAACGGTCGGACCGTTTTCACGTCTCGGAATGCCGCTGGCAGCTGCGGCCGTCGATCTCGGAGTCCACTATGTGGACACCAGCGGCGAGCAGACTTTCCAGATGCAGGTGTACGAAAAGCTGCATCGCAAGGCAGTCAGCACCGGCTCGACCGTGATTACCGGCGCGGCACTCGAATCGTCGTTCGGGTATCTGGGCGGCGCGGTCCTGCATGAGCGCTGCGGACCGCTCGTGGCCATAAGCTCGAGCTATTTCGTGGAGAGTTTCCGTCCGAGCATGGGCACCGTGCGCAGCGCGCTCACCATGCTCGGCGAAGAGCTGGCTTCATTCCGCGACGGACGGCTCGTGCCGCTACCAACCGCACCGCGCCCCCGCGACGTTACGTTCGCAGGCGAGCGCGAGACATTCCATTCGGTGGAGATTCCCGGCGGGGATTCCGTGCTGCTGCCGCTCGACATCGCTTCGCTGCAATCGGCGAGCACGCATGCGCTGCTTTCGAAAACGCAGGCGCAGGTCGTCGCGCTCGTGCTTCGTGCGCAGCCCGCGATGCGTAAACGCCTGACCGAAAGGCGGATCGACCGGATCGCGGCTCTGGCCGGCGTGCTGCGCCGCGACCCGCCGGATGCCGAACGAGCAGCCTCCCCGTGGAAAGTCTTCGTGCAGGGCCAGTCTTCGACGGGAAATCATCTGTTCGTCGCGAGCGGGCAGGATGTGTACGCAACTTCCGCGGCCGTTGCGACGCAGACCGCAATGTGGCTTGCCGACGGCCGTGCACGCGACGCGGGCGTGATGACGACGGGCAAGGCGCTTCCCGCCGTCGAGTTCCTCGACGCCCTGAGACCGAGCGGCGTGAGATGGGAGCTGCGCTAGATCCCGCGAAGCTACTTGCTGAGATCGTGCGCTTCCGAGATCGAATAGCTGCATCTCGTCGGCTCTTCGGCGGTTCCGGCTTTCGGCTTGGCTTTGGGGCTGCCCTTCTCTGCACGCACTTCGATCCCGCCCTTGCCGGGGACCGTGAACGTCGCTTTCTGCGGCGCTCCGGTATCGGTGTCGAACTTCTGCGACGATCCGCCCGGATGTACGGTGAACGTACAGATGGCGTTCCCTTTCGGCGTGACTTCGAGGTCCATTTTTGCCGGTGCGTCACCTTCGTTCTTCCAGACTTCCCGGATCTGGGGGAAGCCGTAGTCGGCGGTGAGCTCTCCGGCCAGGCACGGCACGGACGAGCAGGCGAGAGCGGCCAGGATCGCGAGCGGAATGCTGTTTCGTATGGGCTTCAACTGAGTTTCCCCCGGAGGATTTCTTTTGCTTCGGACGCGACTCGCCGGACCCCCCAGCATCGCGAGACCGTGACTTTTCACGGTGAACGACCTGATGCCAGCGCTCACCGCGAACTTCCGCCTTCGAATCCCCGGATACGCTGCGGCTGCACATCGCGCGCCCGCAGGCGGCAGGTCTTCAGTGCTTCTCGAAGAGCTTTGCGGCAGCGGCCGACAGGGTGATCGGCTCGAAGAGATCCTCGGGGTAAAGATAGTCCTCACCCGAATCATCTATGACGCGGAACAGCCCGTGCTCGTTCGCCTCTGCATCGGGTACACAGCGATAGACCTTGCGCACCTCCAGCGAAGCCGGGTAGTCGCCATTCGCGATGCACATGACGTAACAGGGCGTATGATTCGCGGGTGTCATCATTCTTCGAACAGCAGCTGCTTGATCTTCATTTCCCGGCGTCCGATGCCGTCTGCTTCATACCAGTGGACCTCAGCCCAGAAAACTGTGGAGTCGGGAAGCCGGACACGGGCCTGTCCTTTCAGCTTACGCCACCGCCCCGGGCCCCAGACCTGGCGCAACCTTCGTATGTCACGGACCCGACTGCCGATCGCGATTCGCTCCACCAGGATCGGTGAACACAACAACTCGAACTGCACGCAGCCCGAGATGAACCGCGATCAGTCGCGTGCCAATGCCATCGCCGTCAATCCTGGCGGTCTCTCAGTGCATTCATGACCGAAAGCGCATCTCGCAGCAGCGTGGGGTCGTGCGTGCGGATGTACGTTGCGCCCTTTTCGACGGCGTAGAGCTCGGCCGCGAGCGATGCGGCGTCGCGGCGCGCGACGTCGCGTCCGGCAGCAGAACGCCGGGTATCCTCTTCGGCCGAGCCGTCAGCGATGCCCCGTTCCACCAACCGGCCGACGATCGACTTGCGCGACACCGAAATGAACAGCGGCAGGCCGTAGCGTTCGCGAAGCTTCCCGAGCCGCTGCAGCACAGTCAGCGACGGCTGCATGTTCGCGCCCAGAAAAAGCCCCATGCCGGGATCGAGCACCAGGCGCTCGCGTGCAATGCCGGCCGCAGTCAGCTCGGCAACGCGGCGGTCAAAGAACTCGAGAACGCCGCGATAGACTTCCTCTGCGTCCGCCTCGTCGCGGGTCGCCCGCGGGCCGCCTGCGATCGAATGCATCACGACGAGACCCGCGGTCGAAGCCGCAAGCTCCGAATAGAAGGTGCGATCGGCGAATCCCCGGATGTCGTTGATCCACGATGCGCCGGCAGAAATGGCGTAGCGCTGCACCGGCGTCTGCCAGCTGTCGATGCTGACTGCTATCCCGCGCGAGACGAGCTCGGCGACCACAGGCTCGAGCCGGCGGATTTCCTCGTCCGACGAGACGTCTTCGGCTTCGGGATGGCTCGAGGCCGCGCCGATGTCGATCACGTCGGCTCCGCCCGCACGCAGCTCGAGCGCATGGTCGATCGCGGCACGCGGATCCAGAAAGCGCCCGCCGTCCGAAAACGAATCGCGGGTCACGTTGAGGATTCCGAAGATCGTCACGCCGGCGGTGGGCACGCGGCCACTCCGCCGCAGGCTGCGCGGAGACTCAAGCGGGAGATCCGCAGACGGACCGGACACCCGTAGCTGCTTATGGACAGGATCGGTTTAGCCCGTCGGCGACCGTCTGGCGGAGCCGCGGCATCGCGCTACACTGCACCGATGCCGGACTTCGATCGGATCGACGCCGAGGCGCTGCGCCGGCGTCGCTGCGCAAAGTGGGCCGGCGCGAGCGGCGACATGCTGTCCGCATCGGTCGCGGACATGGACTTCACGGCGCCCGAGCCGATCGTGCGCACGCTCGCGTCGATGCTTTCGGCATCCGACCTCGGCTATCCGCCCACTCCGGTTCCCGAAGGGCTTCCGTCGATTTTCGCAGGACGCATGCAGGAGCGCTTCGGCTGGCACGTCGATCCGGAGCGCGTCGAAGTGCTGACCGACGTCGTGCAGGGCCTGCATCTTGCGATCGCGGCGTTCAGCGAAACGGGCGCTCAGCTGATCACGCCGAATCCGATCTATCCGCCGTTTCTCGAAGCGCTTCGCGCAACCCGGCGCGTGCCGGTCTGGCTGCGATACAGGGCGACGGAAGAAGGCTACCGCTTCGATGTCGAGCGAGCTCGCGCCGAGCTGACCGATGGCACGCGCATGCTGCTTCTGTGCAATCCGCACAATCCGACCGGACGCGTGCACACCGCGGACGAGCTCGAGGCGCTGGCCGCGCTCGCGATCGAGCGCGACCTCATCGTCGTCTCCGACGAGATCCATGCCGACCTCGTCTACCCGGGCTCGGCGCATGTTCCGATCGCCAGGCTCGGAAGCGAGGTCGCGGCGCGCACGGTCACGCTCACGTCGGCAACCAAGGCGTTCAACATCGCGGGACTTCGCTGCGCCGTCGCGGTTTTCGGCAGCGCGGAGCTGCAGCGGCGCTTTGCGCGCATCGACCGGCACGTTCGCGGCGGACTGAATTCGTTCGGACTTGCCGCCACGGCCGCGGCGTGGACCGAATGCCAGCCGTGGCAGGACGACGTGCTGCAATATCTCGAGGCCAATCGCGACTTCGTGGCCGGATACGTTCGCAGCAACTGGCCGGAGGTCACGCATTTCCCCCCGCAGGCAACGTATCTTTCGTGGCTGGATTTCCGCTCGCTTGCACTCGAACCGACGCCGCAGGAATTTTTCATCGATCATGCGCGCGTGCGACTTGCCGCCGGAGAGGACTTCGGCGATTCCGGGCGCGGCTACGCGCGTCTGAATTTCGCGACGTCGCGCGCAATCCTCATCGAGATCCTCGAGCGCATGAACGCCGCCCTCCGCAGCAGAACGTCGCGATGAAATCTGGCGCGAAGCCTACGGGAACGGCGGCAACGCGCTGTCGGCAAACGGCGACGGCGTACCGGGCGGCACCAGCGGATCGCCGCCCCACTTCGGATAATTGTCGGTAAGCGTTCGAAGAAACGCGACGAGCTGCGCTTCTTCCTCCGCGGTAAGGCCGAGATCGCCGAGCTCGTCGACGTTGACGTTCTCCGCGATCTCCGGCGCCGGCCAGCCGCTGACGGCGAAGCCCGGATCGTTGTTGTCCGGCACCGGTCCGAGCGTGTCGCGCGTGTTGTAGAAGTGGACGATCTGCTCGAGCGTCGCGAACACACCGTTGTGCCCGTACGGCGCGGTTACCGCGATGTTGCGCAGACCCATCACTTTGTGCTTGCCGCGCTCGAGACCGTCGGGATCTTCGGCTGCGATGTCGCCGCGTCCTCCGAGACCCGGATCCGGCAGAGGATTTCCCGGAATGTTCACGTTGCGCGGAAGGCCGATGTTGTCGTACGTGAAGTCGGTGAAGAGCGGCGGAATCATCGCTGTGCCCTCGCCCATCGTCATCGTGCTCGGATGGCACGCCGCACAGTTGCCCTTCGTCTCGCTCTCGAAGACCTCGAGGCCTTTGGCTTCGGTTTCGGTAAGCTCGGTCTGGCCCGCAAGGTAGAAATCGAACTTGGACGTGAAGCGGTTGAGCCGGCGGATTCTTTCGAACGCTGCAATCGCGCGGGTCATGCGGTCGTACGCATCTTCGACGCCGGACGGCGGCGGATCGCCCGGCAAGGCGCCTTCCTTCGCGGGAATCGCGTCGAGATCGATGTCGTAGACTTCGGAGAATTCGCTCGCATATCGACTTTTTTCTTTCAGCCGCGTCACCACCGCCCAGTGGCTCGGCATGGCCATCTCGTCGGGATTGACGAACGGAAGCGTGGCCTGCTCGGCAAGATCGTGTGCGCGGCCGTTCCAGAACTGGCCGCCGACGTACAGTTCCTCTTCGGGGTCCCAGTGAAAGATCGGGCTGAACGCCGCATACGCCGAGCTTGGAGAATTCAGGTGTCCGAAATGGCCGGGCACCGAACCCGGGGATACGGCGCTTCCATCTCGGGTGTTGCGCGCATCCACGAAGCCGGGCGTGGCCTGCCGTTCGCCATCCGTATCGCGGGTGCGCCGCAGGCGGTGACAGCTCGCGCACGCCTGGTTGCGGTTCAGCGAGAGGTCGCGGTCGCGATAGAGCTGCTTGCCGAGGCGTTGCTCAGCCGTGAGCTCGTACGTGGCGGCGTCGGCCGGTAGCGCAACCATGGCAATGCTCATCAGTGTGAAAAGGCGCGCAATGATCATGCGAGCCATCGAGGCGGCCGGACGGCGCGATTGTCAACGGCATCGGCCGAAACGATCCGGAATCGATACGTCACCCGAGGAGTGTCGTGCTGCCGATTCCCGCATTTTCATGTCCGAATGGCTCGAGACGTGTTCACGCACGACGGCGCGTGACCCCGAGTAGAAACGCGCCGCTGACGACGAGAATCGCCCCGAAGATCGTGCGCGAATCGGGGATCTCGCCAAAGAACAGCGAGCCCCAGATGGTTGCGAACACGACCTGCATGTACGTCAGGGCCGTCGCGGTGGTCGCCGTTTCGTACTGGAGTCCGCGAGTGAACCAGACCTGCCCGGCCTGCGTTGCCACGCCGACGCCGATCAGCACCAGCCATTCCACGCCACGCGGCATCACGGCCGAGTGCACGAGCGCGGGCAGCGTTGCCGGCAGCGTGACGAGCGGAAAGTAGAACACGATGACGAGAGGATGCTCGACTTCGGTCAGCCGCTTGACGCCGACGTACGCGAGCGCCGTAAGGAAAGCGCCCGCGACCGCGATCAGCACGTCGAGAGCCGACGGAGCCGACGGCAGCACTCCGAACAGGAACGACGGCTTGGCGACCAGCGCGATGCCAGCGATGCTTGCCACGCCGGCGACGGCAATACGAAGGGTCGGCCTCTCGCCGAGAAACATGGTCGCGAGCACGGCGGTGAACAGCGGATACAGGTACTGGATCACCGTGGCGTCGGCGAGCGGCATGACCGCCACCGAATGGAACACGCACGAAAGCGCGAGATAACCGAGGAACCCGCGCATGAACAGCAGGCGGCGATGCGTGCCCCACGGAGAGATTCCCTGGCGGCGCACCAGCAGCCAGCTCAGCACGAGGCTTACGACGGCACGCGCCGCCACGACTTCCTGACTCGGCAGCCGCTGGCCGGCGATCTTGACGAACGACGTCATGATGCTGAACGCGAATGCGCCCGCAACGACGTAGATTGCTCCGCGTCCTACGCGCCATCGCATGCGCGTGTCGGACGGAGCAGCTGCAAGGTGGCTTGCCTCCGCAAGCACCGGCGTCGCCGGCAACCCGGGGCTATTTTCCACCGAACAGCCGCATCACGATCCACAGCAGGACGTTCACGAGCAGGATCGTCGTCAGCGGAAAATAGAAACGGAAGTTGCCGCGTTCGATGAGCAGGTCGCCCGGCAGACGGCCGATGCCGATTTTCGCAAGCAGCGGCCATGCAAGCCCTGCGGCGACGAGGACGAGACCCGCAACGACGAGAATGCGCGGAATCCCGCTCAAGCAACCTCTCCGCTGGCCACCAGCACGACCTTGCCGGCCACTTCGACGCCGATGGTTCCGTCGTGAGGCTCGGCCCGGATGTACAGGCACGAAGGCCTGCCGACTTCATACCCCTGCTGTACGCGCGCGAGCACACGGCCGGTTCCGAAGTACTGCTCGGATGAAAGATACGCCGCCAGGCACGCATTGGCCGATCCGGTCGCCGGATCTTCGCGGATGCCGAATGCTTCGAAGAACATGCGCGCCGACAGGTCGGCGCCCGGCTCGTACGCTTCGGGCGCAAACGCCAGCACACCGAGCATCTGGCCGGGCTCTCCGGCCGGCAATGACTTCGGGCGGGCAGAGCGAAGCGATGCGAGGTCGACGAGCGGCGCGATGACGAACTCGACCCCGATGCTTACCCGCCGGCACGGATGCCGCGGGTCCAGCGCCGAGCGCGGGATGCCGAGATGCGATGCGATCGAATCGCCGTCGACCACCTCGCGCAGCTCGGGCGGCCGCGGCCGCATGCGGACGAGCTCGCCGTAGCTCGTTTCGTCGAACTCGACCGGTACTTCGCCGACGCCGAGCCGTAGCACGAGATTGCCCGGCAGCTCGCCTGTGGAGCTTTGCCCGCAGAAAAAGTTTCGCAGCACCCAGGCTGTGCCGAGCGTCGGATGGCCGGCGAACGGCAGCTCTTCGGCGGGCGTGAAGATGCGCACGTCGAATGCGCCTTCGGCCGGAGACGGCGATGCGAACGTCGTCTCCGAGAAGTTCATCTCACGGGCGAACGCCTGCATGCGCTCGGTCGGCCACTCGGGTAGCGGTGCGCCAACGACGACCGCCAGCTGGTTGCCGGCATATGGCCGCTCGGCGAACACGTCGACGAGAAACAGTTTCGGTTTCGAATCGGGATCGGACATCGCGGCATCCTGACGGAGGCCGCGTTCGCTGCCAACAGCGACGGCAATCGACGGAAGGAGCCAGTGCTCAGTTCAGAAGTGCGGCGCGATGCCGGGCGCCGAAAACACGCGAGCCCCGGACCCAGGGGTCCGAGGCTCGCGGCTTCTATCCGAACGTCAGGACGTTACGGGCAGTCGATCGTATCGGCCGCGTCCGTCAGTCCATCGCAGTCGTTGTCGATGGTGTCGGCGCAGTTGCCGGCTTCGATGCCTGGCGATCCCGGCGTGCACGACTCTGCGCCGGCCGTGCAGATCGCGTTCGCCTGACACGCGCCGACACCGCAGGTGTCCGTCGTGGTGGGCTCGACCGCGCAGACTGCGCTGCAGCAGTCGCCGCTCGCGACGTTGCCGTCGTCGCAGCCTTCGCCTGCCTGCTCGACGCCGTTGCCGCAGACCGGAACGTCACCGACAACGCCGTCCGACAAGGACGTCAGCTCGAGCTCGAAGCAGTCTTTGAGCGCCTTGCGGTCGAGCGTCAGGCCCGCCAGCGCCGCAGACTTGCAAGGCTCGCCGAGGTCCGCGATCTGCAGACCCGAACCGACGTCGACCGCCTGCGTCGTGACGCAGTTGTCGATCAGCGAGAGCTTCGCCCTCGCATCGCTCGTCGCCTGGTCGCGACACGACACGCTGTCGGCCAGCGCCTCGACACATCGTTTCTCGACGAGCTTGTTGCGTATCGCGAAGAAATTCGCGGCAGCCTTTCCGATGTACCGCTGGCACTTCGACTGATCCGCGAGAGCGTCGGTGTTGACCGCGGACGCAGTACCGGGCGAGGTCTGCTGGTTCATGTCACCGAACGACAGGGCGAGCACTGCCGCAACATAATCGGCAGGATCGCAGCCCGGCGGTTCGGGTTCGTCCTTGCACTTGAGCGCGCCGTCCACCGGACCGAGCTTCCACAACGCGTAATTGCACTTGCCGCGGAACTTGGTCTGCTTCTTGAGATACTTGAGGCAGTCGCTGTCCACTCCTGCAACCGTCTTCGACTGACGCACCACGATCTCATCGGCCACGACCGCTGCATTGCCGCTGATGTCGGCAAGGGTGACCTCCACGGTCACGGTGCCGTGTGCGCTCACGCTGGCGCCGTCGTTGCCGTTCGCTTGCAACTGGACAAGGCACGTCCCGTCGGGCGACTGGCCGTTGCCGTTCTTCGTAATGTCGATTCCGACGGCGAGCGATCCCGCCTCCGGATAGTTGCCGGTGCCGTCTACACCGGCGCTGCCGTTGGATGTGATCGTGCAGTGCTCTCCGTTGCCGGTCGCCTGGATACCGGGCCCGGACGAGACGGTCAGATCATCGAGCGTGATGCCGGCAATCGGTGCGGCAAACGAGACTGTTCCCGAGAACGTGACCGTGCCGCTGATCGTGTCGGCCGACGCGCCAAGCGGCGCCATCAAGGCCGCAGCGACAAAAGCAGCGGTGATCGTTCTCGTGTGAAAGGTCTGGATCGGATTCTTCATGAACAACTCCTCATCCCCCCGGATTCACCGATTGTCGCACCGGCCCGGCGCATCCGACAATGGGTGTTCCCCGCAAAGCCCCCCGATCGCGAAAGAAGATCGGAAAGCTGCCGGAATTGAAGCTGTATTCAGAGGTCCGCGGACGTCCGCACGTCAGGTGCCGGCAAATCTGTCCCACGGCACGAGCATCGACAGCCCGACGGCAATCTCGATCACGATAGCCGCAAGGTTGCCCACCGACCGGCTCTGGTCGTGCACGTACGAAAAAGATCTCGCTGCGCCGGCGCCGAGCCATCCGACTCCGAGCGCGCGAAAAACCTCGTTCGTCTGATTGATGGTGGCGAACAATCCGATCGCGAGAAAAATTCCCCCGTACGTGGCGCGAATCTCCGAAATGCCGCGTTCGCCATCGGGCTCGATTCCGACGAGCCGCGCAGCCGCGAGCGGCCAGAACAGGCCGAAGATTCCAAGACCGAGCGTGATGAGCGAGCCTACTGTGTTGACGCTGACCGGAAGATCCATCTGCTTGTGCTCCCCTTTTTCGTCGGGCAGGCCAGACCACGTGCCGCTTTGCGCGAGCTTCTCCCGCTGCCATCCGCGATCGCCACCGTTTATCGAGGACTTGCGGGTGGCGGAAACGGGCCTGTCCATCGGTTGTGACCGGCAATGAACCGCGCGATAGCTGGCCGGCCGCGCGTGCCGCAGTGCGTCCGGGCAGATTCCGGCGGCGCCGGGCCGCCTTCGGACGGCGTCGCTGGCGGCAGCGAAGGAGCAAACCATGGCCCGATACGCGTACGATCGCCTGACCGCCCTCGACAACTCGTTTCTCATCCTCGAGAAGCCGAACGCCTACATGCACGTGGCATCGACGATGATCTTCGAGGCCGGCCCGCTGGCCACGCCCGAAGGCGGAATCGATGCCGAGTCGATCAAAGACGTCTTCGCATCCTCGCTTCATCTGATCCCGCGCTATCGCCAGAAGCTCGCGTACGTACCGTTCACGAACCAGCCGGTGTGGGTGGACGACGACCGCTTCAACCTCGATTTCCACATCCGCCACTCGGCGCTTCCGCGCCCGGGCTCGGAGCTTCAGCTCAAGCGGCTCTCGAGCCGCATCATGCAGCAGCATCTCGATCGCCAGCGGCCGCTGTGGGAGCTGTGGATCGTCGAGGGCCTGTCCGGCGGGCGCTTCGCGCTGATCTCGAAAGTCCATCACTGCATGATCGACGGCGTCTCCGGCGTCGACATGCTCAAGATCCTGCTGAGCCCGTTCGAGACGCAGGACCTGCACGAAACTCCGCAGTTCATTCCGCGGCCGTCACCGTCCGGCGTCGAGCTGCTGGTCGACGAAGCGGCGCACTGGGCGCGGCTGCCACTCGAAGCCGCGCGCGGCGTCGGCAGCCTGATCGCCGCCGCTCAGGACACGCAGCGCGATCTGCTGACGCGCGGTCGTGCCGTCGCCGAAACGCTCGGCGCATCGTTCCGCACGGCTTCGGCGACACCGCTCAACGGCGAGATCGGTCCGCACCGGCGCTTCGACTGGCTCACGATGAGCCTCGCCGACATCAAGGCGATCCGGCGCGGGCTCGGCGGATCGCTCAACGACATCGTGCTGACGGTCGTGACCGGCGCGGTCCGGCGCTTCCTGCAGCGTCGGCTCGTCGATCCGCGCCGGATCGATTTCCGCGTGATGACGCCGGTCAGCGTCCGCACCGAGGACGAGCGCGGATCGTTCGGAAATCGCGTGTCGGCGTGGACGGTCGATCTCCCGGTCGGCGAAGAGGACCCTCGCCGCCAGCTCGAGGCGATCCGGCGCACCACCGCCGAGCTCAAGGCGTCCAAACGCGCCGTGGGCGCCGAAGTGCTGACCCAGGTTGCCGAGTGGACGCCGTCGACGCTGCTGTCGCTGGCCGGGCGCAACATCACGCGCCTGCTTCCGTTCAACATGGTGGTCACCAACGTGCCGGGCCCGCAGTTCCCGATGTACATGCTCGGTTCCAAGCTGCTCGAGACATTTCCGAACGTTCCGCTGATCGACAATCTCGGGCTCGGCATCGCGCTGCTCAGCTACGACGGCAAGCTTTGCTGGGGTTTCAACGCCGACTACGACCTGATTCCGGACCTGAATGCGTACGTGAAGGCGACGCGCGAAGCGTTCGAGGAGCTTCAGGCGCTTGCGGCCCGTGCACAGGCCTCGGCGGGCGCGGCGGGACGCAGCGAGGAAGCCGGCCGTACGACGAAGGCGAAAGTGGCCGCGAAGGCTCCGCAGGCCTCCGGCGGCAGCGCAGACGGGACGCACGGCAGCAACGCGGACGCGCCTCACGGCGCCAACGCGGACGCGCCCCACGGCGCCAACGGATCGACGCAACTGTCGTGATTCTCGGCTCGCAGGGTTGCAAAGGAGTGGGTCCGTTCGCACATTCGGATTGTCTTCGGCCGGCGCAATCGGATTAGGATCAGGGACCAATGGCATCATTCTTCTCGTCGGAAAAAACCATGACCGGTCTGGCGCCCGTGCTCCGGCTCGCGTCCGGCGTGAAGCATCCGAGTCTCGCCGAAGGCTACATCCATCCCGACTTCTGGTCGGTCGCGCGCCTGTTCAAGTCGTTGATTCCGTCGCCCGGCCCGGGCGGCGCCGCGCTGTGCATCTATCACCGCGGAAAGAAGGTCGTCGATCTGTGGGGCGGGACGATCGACGCGGCCGGTACGCCGTGGAGCTCGGACACCGCGTCGGTCTCGTACTCGACGACCAAAGGCGTCGCATCGACGCTGCTGCACATCCTCGTCGACAAGGGCCTCGCCGATTACGACGAGCCGGTTTCGAAGCACTGGCCGGAGTTCGCGCACAGCGGCAAAGAAAACATCACGATCCGCCAGATCATGAGCCACGAGGCGGGCCTCTACGACATCCGCGGCATGATCGATCACGCGCGCCGAATGCTCGACTGGGAATACATGATCCGTGCGCTCGAAGCCGCGCATCCCATTCACGAGCCGGGAAAAGCCCACGGCTATCACGGCCTCACGTACGGGTATCTGGTCGGCGAGATCATCCAGCGCATCACCGGCAAGCCGTTCTGCCAGGTGCTCGACGAGGAAATCTCTCAGCCGCTTCAGCTCGACGGATTGTTCGTCGGGCTTCCCGATTCGCATTCGGGGCGCAAGGCGACGCTCGGTCTTGCGGGGCTTCACGGGCAGCGCGGCGGCGCCGATCGCACGCGCAGCTATCTGGCCGCCGCGAGCCGCTGGCTGCAGATGATCGGAATTCCGGTCGACCTTCGTGAAGCCGAGCGCGCGCTGATGCCGCACGGAATCGACGAGCTCGATTTCAATTCCGCAGAGTTCGCAGCGGCCTGCATCCCATCGGCCAACGGGATCTTCACCGCGCGCGCGCTCGCCGGCATGTATGCCGCGCTGGCCGGCGGCGGAGCTCTCGACGGTGTCCGGCTGATGTCCGAGAAGACGCTTCACCGTGCCTCCACGGTACAGAACCGCACGCTCGATCGCGTGATCCCGTTCCCGATGCACTGGCGGCTCGGCTACCACCGGCCGTTCACGCTCGGCATGGGAACGACCGTCCGCCACGGAATCGGCCACTTCGGTTTCGGCGGATCGGGCGCGTGGGCCGACCTCGATCGCAACCTGTCGGTCGCACTGACGCTGAACAGCGGCGTCGGCACACCGTTCGGCGATCTGCGCATCGTTCGGATCTCGACCGCGGCCGCGCGCTGTGCCGACCGGCGCTAGCTGCGCCGCGCTGCGCACCAGAAGCCGCGCCCGCACCTGCACGAAAAGCCGCTGCCCGCACCTTCACGAGAACCGGGACTGTCCCGGTATTCGAGTTGTCTCCGCCGTTGATCCGCCCGTTCCGGCCGCGTCGCGCATGGATCCTTCGCGCGATGTCTCTTAGGATGTCGGCCTTATGACGAACCGATGGTTTCGTGCGTCCGGCCGGATGATTGCGTCGGGCGCACTGCTTGTCCTGGCAGCGGGATGCGCGTCGAAGCGCGACGAGAGCGTCGAAGAGGGGATCAAGGCGGCGCAGCACGCGGCGCTCGCACAGGCGGCAAGCGGCGGCTCGGCCACGACGCCTGCACCGATTCCGTCGCTCGAGGCCGGCGAAGGTTCGGTGCAGGTGCCGCTGAGCGCTCCTCCTGCGACGGCGCCGCCGCCCGACAAGTTCGACAACGACAACCCCGATCACCTGCTCGCCCGCTGCCGCGACCGCGCCGCACGCCACGAAACGTTCGATGCGATCGGCGACTGCCGCCGGTCGTACGAGCTCAGGCCGTCGTCGATCGAGCCGCAAGTCGAGCTGATGCACCTGCTGATCGACCTCCAGTCGTACGGCGACGCCGAGGAATCAGCGAAGAAAGTTCTCGCCGTGCGGCCGAACGATCCCGTGGCGCTCTACTATCTTGCCTGGTCGTACCGCGGCCGGGAGAAATTCCCGCAGGCGATCGCGACGCTGAAGAAGGTGGTTGCCGCCGATCCGAAGCGCGTCGAGTACGTGCAGGCGCTCGCGGTTACGTACCGCGTATCCGGCAATTACGGGAAGAGTCTCGAGACGCTCGACCAGGCGCTGAAGATGCAGCCGTCGAACGCCAAGACGCAGAGCATGATCGCGCAGACGCGAACCGAGCTGGCGGAGAAACTTTCGCCCTATCGCCGGCTCGTCAAAGAGAAAGCCGACTCCTACGACAACCAGGCCGCGCTCGGCTTCATTTACCAGAAGTTCGGGATCTCCGACAAAGCTCTGCAGACGTACGACACGGCCCTGTCGATGATGCCCGCGCCGATCGAGAAGCAGAACGCCGAGACGAAGAAGCTTGCGGCGCAGATCTACTACAACCGCGGCGTGGTCTATCGCGACCTCGGCAAACCGGAAGTCGCCGAGCCGGCACTGTCGCAGGCGATGCAGCTCGATCCATCGCTCGCATCGTTTGCGTGGTACTACATCGGACTTTGCCGCTACGATGCCGGCAAGTACGACGCCAGCATCGATGCGCTGCGCAAATCCGTGGAGCTTGCGCCCGATGTGGCCGACAACCGCCAGGCGCTGGCCGATTCGTACGACAAAGCCGGAAAGGCCGACCTCGCGGCCGAGCAGCGAAACGCAGTCGCCGCGATCACCGCGCGCGGAGATGCAGCGAAGGAACAGTTCCGCAAGGAGGAGGCCGACGCCGCAGCGGACGCTGAAAAGAAATCGGCCGGTGCGGCGGCGACGACGGTTCCCGAAACCGAATCCGACGCTTCGCCGCCCGCAGCGTCAGCCGGTTCCGCGCCGGCAGCGGCTGCGAGCCAACCGTCCGCGCCTTCGCGTCCGGAGCCGTCGCTGGATCCGGGCGTCGACGACGGAGGCCATTGATGGCCGACGGTGCGCAGCCGGGCGCGCGCGAAGGCGCTTCGCGCTCGATCGAAACGCTCGCGCGCAAATGGCGCACGACCGATCCGGCGCGCCTGGTCGGTCGCGGCCATCCGGTCGGCGATTTTCTCGAAGCGTACGACTGGACCGTGGTCGAAGAGCGCACGGGCTTCCTCAAGGTCTCGTGTCATCTGCCGCCGCAGGTTCGAAACCCGCGCGGCGACCTGTTCGGCGGATTCACGCCGACGTATGCAGATTTCATCGCAGTCTTTACCGGACGTGCAGGTGGGCGCCACGAGCCGCCGAGCACGTGGCTCAACACCGCGAGCCTGACTGTCGACTACTTCCACCGTATCGACGGAGATTTCTTCGTCGAGGGCGAGATCCTTCATCGGTCCGGCCGTACGATGCACACGCAGATCCGCTTTACCGACGCGTCCGGAAGGCTGCTCGCGCTCGCGCGCGCAACGATCATCGAACAGAACCGCAGCACGAGTGCGGCGGAGGAAGCATCATGAGCGAGCAGTCTGATCGCGCCGAGCTGCGTGCACATCGCGAGCGCATCGTGCGCGAGCACATGGAGTCGGAGAACGTCCACGAGTTCGACCGCACGCTCGCGACGTTCCACCACCCTCGCTACGAGCTGATCCCGACCGATCAGATCCACGACGGCGCCGAGGCGGTCAGCGATTACTTCCGTACCAGCCGCACGGCATTTCCCGACCAGCGCAACGAGCTGATTGCGCTTCACCACGCCGACGACGCCGTGATCACCGAATTCTGGCTGCTCGGCACGCACAAGGGCCCGCTCGCCGGCATCGATCCGACCGGCCGCGAGTTCCGCTGCCGCATGACCGCGTTCTCCGTGTTCGAAGGTAAGAACCTCGTCTGCGAACGCGTCTACTTCGACTCGGCAACGATCCTCCGCCAGCTCACGTCGTAGCGCAGGAATCGGGGACGGACATTCGTGGAAATCGGGGTCAGACACTGATTTTCCGAAATCAGTGTCTGACCCCGATTTTCGTTCAACGCTCTTCGAGCAGCGGCGCGAACGGGCCGCCGGTAAAGCCGATCGTATTGCGGCTGCCGTCGGTGTTTGCGTATTCGGGCGATGGATCGCCGCCGTGCGCCGCACGGCTCGCGCCGGGTGCATCTTCACGGGGTATGAACCCGGCCGGCGTCGCGGCAGACAGCGTTCGCGGGATCCGTCCGGCGGAGAATCGTGTCGCGCCGTCGAGATTGTCGGCAAGACGTTCGTCCTGAAGCTCGTACTCGGCGCTGCGGATCCGGCGGAAATCTTTCCCCGCAGTCAGGATCGCCGCCACCGCATTGCGGAAGAACAGGTTGTACTTTGTGATCGTGCCGGCTGCGAAATCGCAGATGCCGCGACCCTTGACCGGCGAGCCGTTGATGCGAGTGCCGTTGCGGGCGAGGATGTTGTTGCGGATCTCCGGATGGCCTTCGCCCGACGTCAGGATCGCGTTGCTGTCGTTGCGGACGATCGTGTTGTTGACGAGTCGCGGAGACGAGCCCTCGATCTGCACGGTGTGAGGATCTCCTCCCGCACCGGTATTGAACATCATCAGGTTGTTCGCGACGAGCGGGCTCGACGATGCACCGCCGATGAACATCCCGCTGCCCACACGGCTTGCCGAGTTGCCGGCGATGACATTGCGAACGATCGTCGGGCTCGAACCCACGATCTCGATGCCGCCGCCGGTCTGCGCAAACCCGCCGGTGATCGTGAACGAATCGAGTTTCGCCCCCGGGCCCTCGCCGCTCGTGAAGCGCACCACCGGACCGGTGCCGGTTCCATGAATGACCGAATCCGAGCCCTCGCCCTGGACGACGATATCCTTGCCGGCAAAGTCGATGTCCTCGAACCAGGTGCCGGCAGCGACCGAGATCACTGCCCCATCCGGAGCCGCGTCGATGGCCGCCTGGATCGTCGGAAAGTCAGTCGGTACCGACAGCTCGACGGCCGAAGCCGGTGCGGAATTCCACAGTTGCAACGCGAGCGCCGCGCCGGCGGCGATTGGGTTCATCGGCTTCATGATCGTCTCCCTGCCGCGTCAGGACGCCGGCAGATCGCGGCGGTTACATGCAGGAGCGGCGCCCTGTGGACCGCGCCGGTCGTGACCGCTATCAGGCGCCGGTGGACGTCACTCGATTTGCCGGACGCGTTGCGTTCGTGACGGGCGCCGCCAGCGGGATCGGACGCGCAACCGCGCTTCGATTCGCGCGCGAGGGCGCTGCGGTCGCATGCGTCGATCGCGACGCCGCGGGTGCCGCCGCGGTTCGGCGCGAAATCGAAGCTCTCGGTGCGCGCACGATCGAGATCGAATGCGACGTCGCCGATTCCGCGAGTGTCCGTGCAGCCGCAGCCGCGGTCGAGACGTTGCTCGGCGCAGTCGACATCCTCGCCAACGTCGCCGGCACCGGCGACACCGCGACCAGAGACGGCATCGAAACGCTCGACGACGAGCGCTGGAACCGTGTGCTCGCGGTCAATCTCAGCGGACCGTTTCACTGCTGCCGCGCGCTTATGCCGTCGATGGCCGCACGCGGCCGCGGCGCGGTCGTCAACGTCTCGTCGCTTGCGGGCCGCTCCAAGAGCGCCAACGGCGGTCTCGCCTACACGTCGAGCAAGGCGGGCCTGCTCGGGCTGACGCGGCATCTCGCATTCGACTACGGCCCGCGCGGCATCCGCGTCAATGCGATCTGCCCGGGCGGAGTGGATACGCCGATGATCCGCGCCGGCGGCGTCCGCAAGGCCGCCACCGAAGAAGAGGCTCAGGCTCGCGCCCAGCGCATCGCCGCCTACGAGTACTTCATGCCGATTCGCCGGCTTTCGTCTCCCGACGAGCAGGCCGGCGCGATCGCGTTCCTCGCGTCGGACGACGCGTCGTACATCAACGGTGTCTCGCTCGATACGAATGGCGGCCTGTTCATGGCCTGACCGCATACTGGAGAAAGCTCATGCAGCGAATTCCTCTCGTCGATATCGAAAGCGCTTCGCCGGACGTGCAGTCGGCCTTTCGCGCACTTCCGGTGCCGCTCAACATCTTCCGCATGATGGCGCATGCACCGATGAGCTTCCGGCCGCTCATGCGCCTCGGCCAGTCGATCCTGTCGGCGCAGCAGCTCGAGCCGAAGCTTCGCGAGTATGCGATCCTTCAGGCCGTTCATTCGTACGGCGGGCGATACGAATGGATCCAGCACGTGCCGATCGCCGAAGCGTGCGGCGCCACGGCCGAGCAGATCAAGGCCATCGAGGACGGCAACCTCGGAGCATCGTGCTTCGATGAGAAGGAGAAGGCGTTCCTCGCGTTCGTCGACGAGAGCGCAAAGAAGGTACGCTGCAGCGACGCGGCATTCGCTGCAGCGAAGAAACACCTGAGCGACCGCGAGATCGTCGAGACGATCCTGACGATCGGCTACTACCAGATGCTCGCGCGGCTGACCGAATGCACCGACACCGAGCTCGACGAACCGGTCGGAACCCGTGTCGTCGACTCACTCAAGCCGAAGCCGTAGAAATCGGGCCGTCGGTTTCGTACCTTGGAGCTCGGGGCCTGTCGCGGTTTCGTTCGATGAAACCTGGAAGTACGGTCCCGGGCGGGGACGGAGGATCAGCATGAGCACTGCACATTCGGGAGCGCACGACGATCCGGCACGCGCCGATGCCGCGTTCCTTACGCTCATCATGGATCCGGAGGTTCGCCGCGACCCGTATCCGACGCTTCATGAAGTCCGCAGCGCTTCTCCGATCTTCAAGAGCAGCTTCGGCAACTGGGTCCTGACCCGCTACGACGACTGCCACAGCGCGCTGCGCGACCCGCGCTGCGGAAAAGACTGGCCCGGAATGATGGAACGCGCGGGGTTCGACGACTGGCGCGAGCACCAGTCGCTCGGCTACGGCGACTCGACCCTGCTGTTCGCCAATCCTCCGCAGCACACGCGGCTGCGGCGCCTGGTCGCCAGGGCTTTTACGCCGCGCACCGTCGAGCGGCTCAAACCGCGCATGGCCGCAACCGTCGACAAGCTGCTCGATCCGCTCGTGGAAGCCGGCGGCGGCGACCTCCTCGATGCGCTCGCGTTTCCGCTTCCAGTTACCGTGATCGGCGATCTTCTCGGCGTGCCCGAAGCCGACCGCGCGCCGTTTCGCGAAGGCGTGCGACTCAACACGCGAACGCTCGAGATGAACGTGACGCGCGCCGACGTCGAAGCCGCCGACGCGTCGGTCGCGTGGATGTCCGAGTATTTCCACGCACTCCTCGCCGACAAAAGAAGATCACCGTGCGACGACATGATGAGCGGCATGGCGCAGGCCGAGGAGGGCGGCGATCGCCTGAGCGACGACGAGATCGTCGGAATGAGCCTTCTGCTGTTCGGCGCGGGCTTCGAGACGACGACCAACCTGATCGGCAACGGCGTCCACCATCTTCTCGGCCATCCCGACCAGATCGATGTGCTGCGTGCGGATCCGTCGCTGGTCCCGAACGCGATCGAAGAGCTCGTGCGTTTCGACGGCTCGATCCTGCTCTCGGGGCGCGCCGCATTCGAAGACATCGAGATTGCCGGGCATCGCATCCGCGCAGGCGAAGGCATCGTCACGATCCTCGGCGCCGCCAATCGCGATCCGGCGAGGTACCCCGATCCCGATACGCTCGATGTCCGCCGGAAGGATATCGAACCGCTGTCGTTCGGCAGCGGCATCCATTTCTGCCTCGGCGCAAACCTCGCACGCGGAGAAGCCGTGCTCGCGATCGGTCGGCTGCTCGAACGCTGCCCGAAGCTCGCAGCAGCCGGCGACGCACACTTCCGCGACCAGTTCGTCTTTCGCGGGCTCGAGTCGCTTCCGATTTCCTGCTGACAGAAGGATCCTTCACAAATGGCTGACGCCGTAAAAATGCCGCGCCCGTTCACCGCCACCGAGGAGCGCATTGCCAAGCCGATCATCCGGGTGATGTCGCTGGTCAACACCTGGATCTACCGATGGAGCGGCGGCCGGTTCGGCGCTGTCTGGATGCACGGCGCCCCGATCCTGCTGCTGACCACGGTCGGCCGGAAGTCGGGCGAGCGGCGAACAGCGCCGCTTCTTTACCTGGAGGACGGGCCGCGCGTGGTGGTGGTCGGCTCGCAGGGCGGCATGGCCAAAGACCCTCTGTGGGTAAAGAACATCGACGCGAACCCCGACGTCGAGATCGAAATCGGCAGGACCCGGCGCCCGATGAAGGCCCGGCGCGGCGATGCCGGAGAAAAAAGTCACTACTGGCCCGCGCTGTGCAGGATGTATCCCGACTACGCCGACTACCAGGCCCGCACGATGCGGGAGATTCCCGTGATCATCCTCGATCCTCGTTGACAGATCGCTGTTCTCCCGTGAACCATCGATGTAAGACCGTGCCCTACTGACAATCCCGGAACCGTCCGGATCGGAGAAATTGCCATGCAGATCGCCCGTGCCCCCCGTCGCTGCCTCGCCGCGATGCTCGTCACAGTCGCCCTTCTCGCGCCGTCGATCGCGAGCGCCCAGGCGTGCGACCCCAACACCGAAGCCCGTCTCGATTTCCTCGAGACACGACTCGAGGACGGCCAGCCCCGCGCGAAGCTCTGGTGGGGAAGCTGGATGGCGATCTTCACGATCGGCGTCGTGGCCGGCGTTACGCAGGGTACTCTGCACGACGACAACGGCGCGCAGGTCAACAACTTCATCACCGCAGGAAAGGCCGTGCTCGGAATGGCGGACCTCACGTTCCGGCCGCATGTCGCGCGTTACGGCGCCGACCGCGTCCGCGCGATTCCGAAGTCGTCGAGCGCGAACTGCACCGAGCGCCTGCACCTTGCCGAAAAGACGATGGAAACTGCCGCCAAGGAAGCGAACATGCGCTGGGACTGGAAGCGCCACGTGTGGAGCCTCACGCTCAACCTCGCGCACGGGCTCGTGATCGCCGAAGCGTTCAAGCACGACCAGTCCGACGGCTGGACGTCGTTCGCCGTCAGCGAGGTCTCTTCGGAAGCGTTCCTGTGGACGCACCCGACGCGTGCCGCGAACGACTGGAACGACTATCACCAGCAGTTCGATGGAACGCGCCTCTCGAAGCTCGGCGAATGGCATTTCGCTCCGCACCCGGGCGGCATCGCAATCGCGTACAATTTCTGAGGATTCCCCAGAGCGAACCGTTCCCGCTATGTTCGGCGCGGACGTTCGCCCATGGTCAAAACCGCATCCGACATGCTCCCTCTCGGTACGCCGGCACCGGACTTCCGGTTGCCGGATGCCGTGACGGGACGTGACGTCGCGCTCAGCGACTTCCCGGCCGTGCGTCCGCTTCTGGTCATGTTCATCTGCAACCACTGCCCGTACGTCGTGCATGTACGGGGCGAGTTCTCGCGCCTCGCACGCGACTACGACGGCCGGATCTCGATCGTCGCAATCAATGCGAACAGCATCGAGACGCATCCCCAGGACGGCCCCGAGCACATGCGTGCGCTGGCCGTCGAGCTCGGCTGGAGATTCCCGTTCCTGTTCGATTCGACGCAGCAGGTGGCCAGGCAGTATCACGCGGCCTGTACGCCGGACTTTTTCCTGTTCGGTCCGGCCGCAGCCGACGGCCATCGCCCGCTGGTCTATCGCGGCCAGCTCGATTCGAGCCGTCCGGGAAACAGCGAGCCGGTAAGCGGCCGCGACCTTCGTGCTGCGATGGATGCGCTGCTTGCCGGACGCCAGGTCGCCGCCGACCAGCGACCGAGTCTCGGCTGCAACATCAAGTGGACTCCCGGCAACGAACCCGATTATTTCGGCGCGTCCGCCTGACAGGACGAGGCCGGAACCTTGCCGCTCAATCTCGGACGCGACGAATTTCTCGGCGTGTTCACCGCCTACAACGAGGCGCTGTGGCCTGCGCCCGAAGTTCTCGGCCTCGTCGCATTCGTCGCGGTGTGCCTCGCGCTATTCCCGGGATCGCAGCGCGACCGCATCGCGTGCGCGCTGCTTTCGGTGCTGTGGGCGTGGTCGGGCCTGATCTACTGCTGCGGATTCCTGAGCCGCATCACGCCGCTCGGTTACGTATTCGGCGCGGTGTTCGCGATGCAGGCGGCGCTGCTGCTCAATTTCGGCGTTGCCCGCCATGACGTGCGCTTCTGGACGCACACCGGCCCGCGTCACCTCGCCGGCATCCTGCTGATCTTCTATTCGCTGGTTGCGTATCCGGCGCTGGCCGCCCTGCTCGGCCACGCGCATCCGACGTCGCCGAGCTTCGGAGTGCCGACGCCGGTTACGATCTTCACGTTCGGAATGCTGCTGCTGACGCGCGCACCGTACGCGCGCGTGCTGTTCGCGGTGCCGCTGTTCTGGGCGGCGATGGGGACCTGGCTCGCGTTCGAGCTGCGTCTTCGCGAAGACATCGGCCTGATCGTCGCCGCCGCGCTCGTGCTGACGATGACGCCGACCGAAGACGATCCCGACTCCGTGCAGGCCGCGCAGTAGCGCGCGGCGCTGCGGCGGCGTCCGATCCTGGCCGCGTCGCCTTTACGAAACTTTACCTGCGCGACCAATCCCCGAAACCTCGCGCGCCTAGTCTCCTTCCCGAGCCGGACAGATTCCGGCCAGAACCGGGCCGCCGATGCCGTCCCGGCAAGCATCCGGCGCAAACCGCCGCATAGCATCCGGCGAGAAGCCGCCGGAAAAGAAGGAGCCTGTATGAACACTTACGACACCCCCGCCCTCCCGTCCTCCTCTTCTTCAGACCCGAACCACGAAGTCCCCGAATCCTCGTGCCCTAACCGAAAGCGGCGCGGCTTCGTGGCCGGCCTGGTCCTCGGCGTAATCGGCGCCGGCCTGATCGGTTTCGCGATCGGAGCGACGATGCCGGTTGCCGAGGCCGCCCTCGGCGCGATCTCGCGCGCCGGCGACGGGCCCCCGACGCTCGAAGAAGCCCGCGACCACGCGGAGTTCTTCGCGGCGTTCGCGCTTCACCGGCTGGACGCCACGCCCGACCAGCAGCAGCGCGTCGAGAAGATCATCGACGGAACCGTCGACAGCCTGTTCCCGATCGTCGAGAAACACCGCTCGAACCGCGACCAGCTTCACGCGATCCTGGAAGCGCCGACGATCGACCGCGCGGCCATCGAACGGCTGCGGGTCGAGGAGATCGGTCTCGCCGACAACCTGTCGCGCGTCGTCGCGTCGGCGCTCGGCGATACGGCCGAGGTGCTGACCACCGAGCAGCGCGCCGAGCTCATCCAGCACCTCGACCGCTTCCGCCATCATCACTGAGCGCATAGATTCGCGAACCGGCGCAGCGCGAGCTGCAGGCCCGGCGCCGGAAGCAACATGTCGGAACGTATCCTCATCGTCGAAGACGACCGCGCGCTGGCCGCGATGGTGGCCGAGTACCTCGGCAAGTCGGGCATGGACGTGACGACGCGCGGGGATGCCGCCGGCGGCCTCGACGCGCTGACGCGAGAGGAATTCGACGCGGTCATCCTGGACGTGATGCTTCCCGACCGCGACGGATTCGACGTCTGCCGCACGATCCGCAGCCGCTCGCAGGTCCCGATCGTGATGCTGACCGCGCGCGGCGAAGACACCGATCGCATCGTCGGACTCGAGCTCGGTGCCGACGACTATCTTCCGAAGCCGTTCAATCCGCGCGAGCTGCTGGCGCGGCTCAAAGCCGTGCTGCGGCGCTCCGGAGCGCCAGTGCTCGCCGCGGATTCGGTTCTCCGCTTCGGCCGGCTCGAGATCGATCGCGATGCCCGCACTGTTCGCGTCGACGGCGACGACAAGCCGCTGACGTCGTACCAGTTCGATCTTCTGTGCGCGCTGGCCGAGAGCGCCGGCCGCGTGATGACGCGAGACACGATCATGAACAAGGTGCGCGGCAGTGAGCACGAGGCTTTCGACCGCAGCATCGACGTGCACGTCTCGCGCATCCGCGCTGCGATCGAGGACGATCCGCAGCATCCGCGCCGCGTGCTGACGATCCGCGGCACCGGCTACCTTTTCGCGCGCCGCCAGGACGAGGATGCGAGCTGAGCGGATGCCGGCGGAAGAGGAAAAGATTTGAAGCGGCTTCATCGCCACAGCCTTCGCCATCGCCTCTATCTGCAGATCTACCTGGCGCTGGTCACGGCGCTCGTGCTGTTTGCCGTCGCGGCGAGCTGCCTGTGGTGGATCGCGCCGCGCGATCGCGAGGCCGAAATGTTCCTCGGCGGCATGGCCGAGCTGATCGGCGAAGTGCTGCCACCCCCCGATCGTCCGGCCGACGAGCAGAAGATCGCGCTCGAACGGCTGGCCGGAAAATTCGAGGCCGACCTGACGCTGCTCGATGCCGATGGACGGCCTGTTGCCAGCGCCGGCCCAGTGATTGCGGCGCCGCATACGCGCTTTTCCGGCAGCGGCATCGCGCACTCTGCCGGTCATGGAATGCTCGCAGTGATGGCGCTGCCCGACGGCAGGCGGCTGCTCGCCGATCACGCCGGCCGCCACCGGCCGCTCGGTGCGCTGCTGATGATTGCGGTGCTTGCGGCAATGCTCGCGCTCGCGAGCCTTCCGCTTGCGCGCCGGCTGACACGCCGGCTCGAGCGCCTTCGCGCCGGAGTCGACACTCTCGGCAGCGGCAACCTTCGCGCCAGGGTCAACGTCGAAGGCAGCGACGAGATCGCCGAGCTCGCGCGCAGCTTCAATCGCGCCGCCGAGCGGATCGAACGTCTCGTGCACGCACAGAAGGATGCGCTCGCGACGGCGTCGCACGAGCTGCGCTCACCGCTTGCCCGCATGCGCGTCGCCATCGAGCTGCTTGGCGTCGACACGCGGCGCGACGTGCGCGAAAGGATCGCCAGCGACATCGACGAGCTCGACGATCTGATCGGCGAAATCCTTCTGACGAGCCGGCTCGACGCTTCGCCGGACGTCGACAGGAACGACGACGTCGATCTGCTTGCGCTCGTCGCCGAAGAAGGTGCGCGCGTCGGCGCCGACGTAGGCGGCACCGCGGTCACGCTACGCGGCGACGCGCGGCTGCTGCGGCGGCTTGCTCGAAACCTGTTCGAAAATGCACGCCGCTACGGCTCGGGGTCGGCAATCGAAGCCGATGTCGCACCGGCGCCGGGTGGCGGAGCGGTGCTGCGCGTGAGCGATCGCGGTCCCGGTATTCCCGATGTCGAGCGGGAGCGGGTTTTCGAGGCCTTTTACAGGAGATCCGGCACGAGCGAGGGCGAAGGGGGCGGAGTCGGGCTCGGGCTGGCGCTGGTTCGACGCATCGCCGAGAGTCACGGCGGCACGGCGCGTGCCGTGGCGCGCGATGGCGGCGGAACGACGATCGAAGTCACGTTCGGTGCCCGGCAGAAAGGGGCGTCGCAATGATCGGTCGGTTCGCACGCGATCACTTTGCGTAATCACGAGCATAATCCTGGGCCATCACGTCGACGTCCTGCGCTCGCGCGGCCACGTTCGGCGTGCGGCTGTGCGGGCGGCGCGGATTTTGCTCGCGCAAAAACGCGACGCGCGTTAAATATCGCGCCCGCTTGAGGGACCGAAAATCGGACACGAGCGGTTCGGTTCAGGTACATTCCGCGGAATGAATTTCGACGAAAGGATCGTAACCGATGCGCCGCCGTCCGGCGCATTTCTGTATCTGAGCGACCTCAACAACGCTCCGTCCTGGGATCCGAGCATCACGCGGGTCGAACAGTGCACGCCGGGTGCCGTCGGGCTGGGAACCGAATTCCGCGTCACGATGCGCCTGATGGGCGTCAACACGACGCTCGACTACCACGTCGAAGTGTACGAGCCCGGTCGCCGTGTGATGTTCATGGGGCGCAGTCTCATCACGAAAGTCACCGATTGCGTCACCGTGACGCCGTTTCGCGGCGGCTCGCGGATCCGGTGGACGTCCGACATCCATCTGTTCGCACCGCTGGTGCTGCTCGATCCGATCTTCGGGATGCTGTTTCGGCCGACGATGACCAAGGGACTCGCGTGCCTGAGGGAATCGCTCAACCGTCTGGCCCCGTCGATGGGCGCGCGAGTCGTGATGCCGGAGCCCGTGCCGATCCGCCCGATGCCGCCCCCGGCGCACGACATGGAAGCATTTCGCGCGGCACGTCACGGTTGACCGGCCGGACCGGAAGGCCGGAATCGGAGTGGTCCTCGATTTGTTCGGTGGTCAGTCGCCGACGATGTGAAGGTCCACGCTGCGGCGGAAGCGGCCGCGCCGATGCTCGAACACGTAGATGCCCTGCCATGTGCCGAGCCTGAGCCGGCCGCCGCGCAGCGGAACGGAAAGCTGCGTGGACGTCAGCGCCGAACGGATATGCGCAGGCATGTCATCGGCGCCTTCGGCGGTATGCCGGTACAGCCGCGTGTCCTCCGGCACGATCCGCCGAAGAAATGCATCGAGATCGGTGAGCACGTCCGGATCGGCGTTCTCCTGAATCACGAGCGACGCCGATGTGTGCCGGATGAACATCGTCAGCAGGCCGTCGGCGATGTCGCTCGCCGAAGCCCACTCGGAAACTTCGTGCGTGATTTCGAACAAACCCGGCTCGCGGGTTCCGATTTCGATCGTCGTGAAAGCCTGTCTCAATGCGGGCGACGGTAGCCGGGATCGCCCGGTCCTCCAACTTCCACGAATCCCGGGCTCGATGGCTTCGCGCGCCGCCGACTCGAACGGATCACCGTAATCCGAAGGGTCGCCCCCGATTGCCACACAAGGCTTGCCAGCCGGTCCGCTGGCCGATATCCCGTAGAGGATGGCCCTGCGCAGCGCGACGAACGAAGCCGCCCGGAGCGAGGCTGCCGAGCCCATCGATATGGAGGACACGAAGTCCTCGATCGTCGTCAGCGGCGACCACGATGAGGCTGTCGTCAACCTGAGCGGCGTCTGGTCGATCCGCGAGAACCTGCCGGAGCCGGAAAATGCCGCCAGGCAGGTCATTGCACTCGGTCACAAAGTGGTCCGTTTCGACACCTCGGCGGTCGAGCGCTGGGACTCGGGGCTTCTCGTCTTCCTGATCCGGTTCACGCATCTGCTTGCAGAGCACGGCGTTCATCTCGACCGTCAGGGGCTGCCGGACGGCGCGCGCAGCATGCTGAAGCTCGCCGAGACCGTTCCGGAACGCGAAGGTGCCCGCGCGCAGCAGGTTCAGCCCAGCGTCGTCACGCGCATCGGGCTGTGGACGACGCGCACAGGCCACAATGCCCTCGAAGCGCTCGAGTTCGTCGGCAGCATCGTGATCGCGTTCGGCAGCGTGATTCGCGGCCGGGCGAGGTTTCGCCGCTCGGACCTGTCGGTTCACATGCAGGAGGCCGGCGTCGAAGCGCTCCCGATCGTTACGCTGATCAGTTTCCTCGTCGGGACGATCCTTGCGTTCGTCGGCGCCGTACAGCTCGAGCAGTTCGGTGCGGAGATCTACGTCGCCAATCTCGTCGGCATCGCGATGGTGCGCGAAATGGGCGCGATGATGACCGCAATCGTCATGGCGGGACGCACCGGGGCCGCGTACGCCGCCGCACTCGGAAGCATGAAGGTGAACCAGGAAATCGACGCACTCTCGACGATGGGCATCTCCCCGCTCGAATTCCTGGTGATCCCGCGGATGATCGCGCTGGCGCTGATGATGCCGCTTCTGTGCCTGTACTCGGACGCGGTCGGAATTCTGGGCGGAGCGGCGGTCGGCGTGGTCGGCCTCGGGCTGTCGCCGGTCACGTATTATCAGTACACGCAGTGGGCGGTTACGCTCGACGATCTCGTCGGCGGTCTCGTCAAGGCCGCCGTGTACGGGGTGCTGGTCGCGCTGTTCGGCTGCCTGCGCGGAATCCAGTCGGGAAGCAGCTCATCGGCCGTTGGCGAAGCGACGACCAGGGCGGTCGTCAGCAGCATCGTCGCGATCATCTCGGCGTGTGGAATCTTTGCAGTGGTGTTCTATGTCCTCGGCATCTGATGCAGAGCTCGCCGCGACGGCGGCCGCGATCGCCCTGAAGCAGGGAAACAGCGGCGCGCCCGCCGTCGATCCGGATGCGCGCATCACGGTGCAGGATGTCACGATGGCGTTCGGCGACTTCGTCGTCATGCGCGACATCAATTTCACCGTCCAGCGCGGCGACGTGTTCATCATCATGGGCGCGAGCGGTTGCGGAAAGAGCACGCTGCTGCGCCACATGATCGGCCTGCTCGAGCCCGCCAAAGGCGAGATCTTCTACGGCAGCGAAAGCTTCACGAACGCGTCACCCGAGAAGCGCGAACAGATGCTGCGCACGTTCGGCGTGCTCTATCAGGGCGGCGGGCTGTGGAGCTCGATGACGCTCGCCGAAAACGTCGCGCTTCCGCTCGCCGAGTTCACCGACCTCAAGCCGGCCCAGATCCGCGAGATCGCTGCGCTCAAGCTCTCGCTCGTCGGCCTTGCCGGCTTCGAGGACTATTATCCGTCGCAGATCAGCGGCGGCATGCAGAAACGGGCGGGCCTCGCGCGTGCGATGGCGCTCGATCCCGACATCCTGTTCTTCGACGAGCCGTCGGCCGGACTCGATCCGATCAGCTCGCGCCTGCTCGACGAGCTGATCCTCGAGCTGCAGGCGAGCCTCGGGTCGACCGCAGTGGTCGTCACGCACGAGCTCGCGAGCATCTTCACAATCGGTAACAATAGCGTCTTCCTCGACATCGACACGCGAACGATGATTGCCCAGGGAAACCCACGCGAGCTGCGCGATTCGCATCCGGATCCGAAAGTACGGCGCTTCCTCAATCGCAGCGCAGGAGACGAGGACCAAGGCCATGTCCAAGAAAAGTAGCCCGACCCTGATCGGCGCGTTCGTCGTCGGTGCGGTCGCGCTCGGGCTGGTCGGAGTGACGATCTTCGGCTCGGGTCGGTTCTTCCGCGAGAGCTACAAGTACATCCTCTATTTCGAAAGCGACGTCAGCGGCCTTTCGGTCGGCGCCAACGTGAAGCTCAAAGGCGTCCAGATCGGCACCGTCTCGAGCATCCTGCTCGGCATCGGCGACATGGCTGCGCTTACCGGCACGCGCGAGAAATTCTACGTTCCGGTGGTGATCGAGCTCGACGCCGACAAGACCTCGAACCTGGGCTCGCTCGTCAAGCCGGATCCGCCGACGATCGCCGACCTGGTCGCGCGCGGCCTTCGCGCGCAGCTTTCCAGCGAGAGTCTCGTCACCGGCGTGCTGTACGTGAAGCTCGACCTGTTTCCGGCAACGCGCGGCCTCCGGCTCGGCGACCAGACCCATTCTCCGTACCCGGAGATCCCGACGCTTCCCACGCCGTTCGAACAGGCCACCACGAAGGCCGCGCAGTTCTTCGCCGACCTCCAGCAGATCGACATCAAAGGGCTTGTGGAGGAGATCAAGACCGCGGCCACGTCGGCAAGGACGCTGCTCGACTCGCAGGGCCTGCACGACGCGATCGATCATCTCGACGATACTCTCGGTACATTGGATGCTACATTGACCAGCCTGAAGCAGACCTCCGACACGACGCGGGCCACGCTCGAGCCGCTGAAGAAAGAAATCGAGCCGACGCTTGCCCAGCTTCGCGCGACGCTCGCCGATCTTCGCGTGGCGTCCGTCAATGCCGGCGCGGTGCTGCAGCCGGATTCGCCGCTCATCGTCGCGCTCGAGAAGACGCTCGGCGATGCGGCCGTGACCGCGAAGACCGTTCATGACCTCGCGGCCCTGCTCGAACGCCAGCCCGACGCGCTGCTGCGAGGCAAGGGAGAACGCAGGCGAAACCGCGAAGCACCGGCGCCGGAGGCTGCCCCGTGAACGACGCCATGAAAGTGAGGAAGCAGTGATTGACGCCTTTTCGAGACTGCGCGCCGGACATCACACGGTTCTGCGCGCGGCAGCGCTCGCCGCCGCCATGCTCGCTGCCGGCTGTTCGCTGCTGCGCGCCGCTCCCGATCGCTCGCGATACTTCGTCATTTCGTCGAGCGGAACATCCGCCGTCACGTCCCGCGGCCGCTCCGACATTCATTTCGGTCTCGGCCCCGTCAAGCTCCCGGGCTATCTCGACACGCAGAACATCGTTCGCATGGGCGCCGGCGGGAGCGTGGAGTACGTGCCGGACGCGTTCTGGGCGGAGTCGGTCAAGGACAGCTTTTCGCGAGCGCTGCTTTATCGAACCGGCTCGCGCATCGGCACCGGGCACGCGGTGGCTTATCCGTGGTACTCGACCACTCGCGTGGACTTCAAGGTGCCCGTCGACGTGCTGCGCTTCGAAGCGACGTCGGACGGCCGCGCCGTGCTCGACGCGCGGTGGAGCGTCGAAGTCGCCGCAACCGGCGCGGTGATCGCCGGCACGGAGTCGGTGTTCGAAGAGCCCGCTGGAAACGATCCGGCAAGCATTGTCGAAGCGCTCAACCGCTGCATCGACCGCCTGGCGGACGCGATTGCGGCCGCTGTCGCGAGCGCGCCGCCGGCGCCGTCCGCGGCTCCAGCAAGGAGTCCGCGGCGCTAAGACTCGATCTCCGTGTCGGGTTTGCCGAGGGTGAAGTAGAACGAAGCTCCCTGCTCGGGAGCTGCTTCCGCCCAGATGCGACCACCATGGCAGTGAACGATCCGCTGGACGGTCGCGAGCCCGATTCCGCTGCCTTCGAACTCCCCTTCGGAATGGAGCCGCCGGAACGCCTTGAACAGCTCGTCTGCCAGCTTCATGTCGAAGCCCGCACCATCGTCCCGTATGTAATAGACGCGATCGTCCGGCTCGACAGCGGAATCGACACTCGTGCGTTCCAGGCACTCGGCGCCCGGCATTACGCCGAACTCGATGCGCGCGTTCGAGTGCTTGCTCGTGTATTTCCAGGCATTGCCGAGCAGGTTCTCGAGCGCGACCCGAAGCAGACCGGCGTCGCCGCACCCGACCAGTCCCGACGCAATGCGCCAGTCGATGCGCCGCTCGGGGTGGGGTTTTTGCAGCTCGATGGCGACCGCGCGCGCGATCGCACTGAGGTCGACCGATTCCCACTGCAGCTTGCCGGTAGTGACGCGTGACAGTCCCAGCAAGTCGTCGATGAGCTGGCCCATGCGCGTCGCCGAGCTGCGAATACGATGAAGATATTGAAGGCCTCGTTCTTCGAGCACGCGCGCGAATTCGTCTTCCAGCGCGCGGCTGAAACCATTGATGATCCGAAGCGGTCCCCGCAGGTCGTGCGAAACCGATGCACTGAACGACTCGAGCTCGTGGTTGATTGCGGCGAGGTTCTTCGTTCGCTCGGCGACACGACGCTCGAGGCTCTCGTTGAGCGCGCGGATCTGGTCCTCGGCGGCTTTTCTGTCGGTGATGTCGTGCGCGATGCCTTCCCAGACATGGTCTTCGCCGACATGCGTCAGTCGCGGCGTGACTTCGAGTGTCACGCGGCGGCCATCCTTGGCGATGATCGCCAGTTCTGCGACCACCGGCGCCTGTCCGGAGATCTGCGCCCGTAGCAGGTCACGCATGCGCGGGAAGTCTTCGGGCGCGACGAGGCGCACGAGATTGAGCGACAGCAGCTCTTCACGGGTATAACCCGTGACCTTTTCTCCGGCCCGGTTGATGTTCAGAAAGTTTCCCGACAGGTCGTGCAGGTAGATGACGTCGGGCGCGTTCTCGAACAGATCCCTGTAGCGCTGCTCACTGCTGCGGAGCTCGCGAAGAAACATCAGGCTGCTCAGGCCGTCGGCGATTCGCCGCCCCGTTTCGGTCAGGAGCGTCAGTTCTTCCGGCGTCCAGGCGCGTTCGTACGAGCACTGGTGCAGCCCGAAAAGCCATGGCTTTCCTCGTCTCGGATGAACCGCGAGGAACACCTGGGAGCGGATCGAAAATTCGAGCGCGGTCTGCGCGGGCATCTCGCGCCCGGAGTGCTGGTCGAAAACGACCGGGCCGTCGCAATCGAGCGCCGCCCGAAATGCCGCGCGCGCCTCCGGAAGCATCGGGATCTCGTGCCCGCGATCAAAGGCTCCCGGATATTCAGGACGGCAACGCTCCATCGGAACGCGCCACGAGGCCGCATCCGGATCGCACGGATGCAGGAGCCACGCGCGGTCGCATTGGAAGAGCGACAGAACCATGTCGAGGACATCGGCCATCATGTCGTCCGGGTCGTCGGCGAGGCGGATGACGCGGTCGATTTTCTCCATACCCTGCAGCATGCGCAGATGGGTCTGGCTCTGTTCCTCCGCGCGCTTGCGGTCGGTGATGTCGCGGGCGATGCCCTGCAGCGCCTTTACACCATCGCGTTCGGTCAGGCGCGGACTGACTTCGAGCGCTACGCGCCGCCCGTCTTTCGTCACGATCACGATCTCTGACTCGAAAGGCGCGTCGCCGGCGATCTGCGAGCGCCGGATCTCGCGGCCGCGGTCGATGTGCTCCGGCGCGACGATCTGGGTGATGTTCATCGTCAGCAGCTCGTCCCGCGAATATCCGCTGACGATTTCGGCGGCCCGATTGACGGAGAGGAAATTGCCCTGGAGGTCGTGCACGTAAATCAGATCGTGGGCGTTCTCGATGAGGTCGCGGTAGCGATCCTCGCTCAAACGCAGGGCCTCTTCGGCGAGCTTGCGCTCGGTTACATCGCGCGACACGGCGAGCGCGCATTTCTCGCCGCGGAACTCGACGAGACGGCCCCAGCCTTCGAGCCACCTCCAGGTTCCGTCCTCATGACGTGCGCGGTGGCAGTAGCTGACCGTCTCGCCGGTGAAAGCCTTACCCCACAGTCCGATCAGTTCCTCGACGTCGTCGGGATGCACGTTGGCGAAAGCGGCGGTATTCATCTCCTGTTCCACGTTGCGTCCCATCAGCGCGAACACCGAAGGGCTCATGAAACGGATCTCGTTGCGGAGGTTGATGATCGTGACGAGATCGCGTGAGCTCTCGGTGGTCAGCCGATAGAGCTCCTCGGTGTCACGAAGCGCGTTCTCGACAGACTGATGCTGGAACGCCAGCCTGCGAATTTCTTCGTCGCGCAGTGCCTCCTCGCGCTTGCGTGCGCGCCGGATCTCGACTTCCTGCAGCTCGCGCTGAAGGGCCGGAACCAGTCGCGCGAGGTTGTTCTTCCCCACGAAATCGTGTGCTCCGGCCTTCATGGCGGTCACGGCCATCTCTTCGCCGACCTCTCCGGAAAGAACGATGATCGGCGAGTCCACGCCATGCTGCCGCAGGATTTCCAGGGCGGCCGGCGCACCGAAGCGCGGCATGATCCAGTCGCAGGTAATCAGGTCCCAGGGGCGTTCCAGCGCGGCGGCGAGTGCCTGCGCCGTATCGACCCGTTCCCAGGTAACGTCATACCCGTTTCGCGCGAGTTCCTTGGAGATGAGGACCGCATCGAATTCGTTGTCCTCGATGAGTAGCAGCCTTAAAGGGATCGGCATATTGGAGGCGGCGCTCGACGGACGGACTGCCGAGGCCGGCTTCACGAGCTTGCCGGTACTTTGTTGACCAGCAGCCAATACAGTCCGAGTCTCTGCACGGCGTCGCGGAACTCGTCCGCACCCACCGGTTTTTGAACGTAGCCGTTGGCGCCGAGGCGATAACCTTCGACGATGTCGCGATCCATCGCCGACGATGTGAGAATTACGACCGGAAGCGTGCTCAGCCGATCGTCACCGCGCACGCGCGCAAGAACTTCGAGACCATTGACCTTGGGCAATTTGAGATCGAGAAGCATCACGTGCGGCAGTACGGCCAGGTTGCGGCCGGCGTAGGCCCCGGTAGCGAAAAGATAATCGAGTGCCTCCTGACCGTCGCGGACGACCACGATGTGATTCGCGATGTTTTCCTTGCGGAGCGCCCGAATCGTGAGCAGCTCGTCATTGGGGTCGTCCTCGACGAGAAGCACGGTAGGTTCTGTCATGAGAGATCTTCCCGCGCCGGACACAGGGTAAAGCGAATCGTCGCGCCCTTGCCCGGCTCTCCTTCGGCCGAAATCATTCCACCGTGCCGTCGCACGATCCGGTCGGCCGTTGCCAGCCCGATGCCGGTGCCTTCGAAATCCGCGGAGCTGTGCAGCCGTTCGAACGCGCCGAAGACCTTGTCGACGAACTTCATTTCGAAACCGACGCCGTTATCCCTGACGAAGTAGCGCCGATCGCGACCATGCTGCTCGCATCCGAATTCGATCCGGGCAACCGGGGTTTTCTGGCTGAACTTGAAGGCATTCTCCAGAACGTTCTGGAGCAGCACCCTGACAAGCGGACCATCGCAATGCTCATGCAGCCCGCCGGCGATCGTGAAGACTACGTCGCGGTCCGGTCGAGAAGTCCGCAATCTCTCCGCGATCTCGGACACGAGCGCACTCAAGTCAACGTCGGACCGCGTCATGACGGTGCGCGTCACGCGCGAGAGCCGAAGCAGATCGTCGATGAGCTCACCGAGACGAGTCGCTTCCGCGCGGATCCGCTGCAGATAGTCTCTGGCATCTTCGTGCAGGCTCTCGGCGTGGTCTTCGACCAGGGCCTGGCTCAGGCCGTTCATCGCGCGCAGCGGTGCGCGCAAATCGTGCGATACCGAATGTGCGAATGCTTCGAGCTCCTGGTTGGCCGCCCGCAGCTCGGCCGTTCGATCGACGACGCGTTGCTCGAGCGTGGCATTGAGCTCGCGAGTTTCTGCTTCGGCGCGTTCACGAAGCAGATCGGCGCGCGCACTTCGCAGGCGCGCAGACTCCAGCATCGAGCTCGTGTAGATCGACGCGCCGATCAGCACCACGGCCGGAACGAAGGTTCGGAAATCCAGCGAACCGAACAGTGCTCCGTTGACAACATAGGCGTTGCCGACGATTGCTGCGGCCGCGCCCATAGCCAGCCATGCCTGAGAACGCGGCCCCCACGGCACGATTGCAGCCGTATTGATGGCCAGACCAATGAGAAAGAAGTCGGCGCCCGTCGTTCGCCCTGCAGCGATGCCAAGCCACGCAATGAGCGCGCACACTGCGCAGGTGTCCGCAAGCAGGACTCCTTCGAGCCGCGAGGTTGTCGCATGCTGTCGAAGCAGGCCGAGCATCACGACCTGTATCAGGGCGAGCGCGAGAGCGGGGCCGTACCAGAGATATCCGGTCGCAGGTTCGAACCACGCCTTGGCAGCCGAAAAGATTACGATCGCCGCAAGGATCGTCCAGACCACGGCGCTCGCGCGAGACAGAAGTATCGCCCTTGTCTGCACGAGCATGTAAGCGCGGACGGCATCGGAGTCCGGGTACGAATCGGCGTCTGCCGCGGCGAGCCGAAGCGTTGCCGGCATCGCAATTGCTCGGGAGAAGGCGGCACTCATCCGCCTTACTTACTACTCATGCGCCACTGTGACCATTGCGAACGCGCCTTCGTCCCGTTCCGTCCGCAGCGAAATGGAGTTGCTGAGCGACGAATCAGCGCAGCAGCGAGCGCCGACGCGGTGCCCACAAGGCCGATGACGACGACAGAGGATCTCGATGCTCGACGTGTTGCGTCGAGATCTTCTCCCAGGCGAACCGGCCGGCCCGGCGGCGCCTTTCGATAAGACAGCGCCCGCGGGCACGTACAGTGATTGCCCTCGCCTGGCATCGATCATGCCGCGGATGACTCCGGCCGCCCTTCCCGCTAAGACGGCGCCCGGAGGCATGTATGTCGAAGGATCTCGAGGCACTCGAAGAGGGAACGACCGTCGCGCTGGATTTTCACAAGCTCGCCAAGATTGCCGCGGCGGGCGAGCAGCCGCAGCGCGTCGTGCCGGTCGTCCTTCAGCATGCCGATACCAAAGAGGTCCTGTACATCGCGTACGCCAACGACCTGGCGCTTGCCGAGACCCTGAAGACGCGCCGCGCAGTGCTGTGGTCGACGTCTCGCAACGAGCTGTGGCGCAAGGGTGAAACCTCGGGCGACGTGCTCGAGCTCGTCGACGTGCGCATCAACTGCGAGCAGAACTCGCTGCTGTACATCGTGCGCCCGACGCGCACCGGATGCTGCCACACAAAGGATTCGCGCGGACACACGCGCGAGACGTGCTACTACCGGCGCCTCGATTCTGCCGACCAGGCCGCGTTCCTCGACGGCATGCGCTGACACTTCGCGCAAAGGAGCCCGATGAAGGAGACCCGCCAGACGTTCTGCCGCATCTGCGAAGCGCTGTGCGGCCTCGAAGTGGATGTCGAGGACGGACGGGTCACCGACATCCGTCCCGATACCGCGCACATCGTCACCGGCGGCTTCGCGTGCGCGAAGGGGCTCAAGCAGCACCGCATGTACGACTCGCCCGACCGGCTGAAGTATCCGATGAAGCGCATCGGCAGCCGCTGGCAGCGCATCTCGTGGGAGCAGGCGAACTACGAGATCGGTGCGAAGGTCAAGGCCATTCGCGGCGACACCGGGCCGAACTCGATCGCCATGTACGTGGGCACCGCCGCCGGTTTCGGCGTACTGCATCCCGCGTTCGCGCAGGGCTTCATGACGGGGCTCGGCAGCAAGAGCATGTATTCGTCGGCAACGCAGGACTGTGCGAACAAGTTCGCCGTGTCCCGCCAGGTGTACGGCTTTCCGTTCACGCAGCCGTTCCCCGACCTCGACCACACCGAATGCCTGATCATCACCGGAGCGAATCCGGCCATTTCGAAGTGGAGCTTTCTTCAGGTTTCCAATCCCATCAAGCGCCTGCGCGATCTCGAGGCGCGCGGTGCGAAGATCTACATCGTCGATCCGCGGCGCACCGAAACCGCAAAAGTGGCCGGCGAACACGTATTCATCCGCCCGGGTACCGACGTGTTCTACTTCCTGTCGTTCCTGCGCGAGCTGATTGCGACAGGCGGCGTCAGCCGCGACCGCGTCGCGCAGCACATGCGCGGCATGGGCGAGCTCGAACAGCTCTGCGCGCCGTGGACGCCCGAGCGCACCGCCGAAGTCACGCAGATTCCTGCCGACAAGCTTCGCGAGATGGTCGCCGCGTACCGCAACGCTAACGGTGCAGCGATGTACTCGTCGACCGGCGTCAACATGGGCGGCAACGGCTCGCTCGCGTTCTGGATCCAGGAGTGCATCAACGCCGTGTCCGGCAATCTCGACCGTCGCGGCGGCACGCTCGTCGGCATGGGCGTCACCGACTTCATCGCGTTCGGCAAGAAGACCGGAACGCTGCTGAGCGATCACAAGTCGCGCGTCGGCGGATTTACCGCCACCAACGATGCTCTGCCCGGGGGAATTCTCGCAGAGGAGATCGAAACGCCCGGCAACGGCCAGGTGCGCGCACTGTTCGTGACCGGCGGCAACCCGCTGCTGACGATGGCCAACGGCGGCCGGCTTCGCGATGCATTCAAGAAGCTCGAGCTCCTGGTCACGCTCGACATCTTCCGCACCGAGACCGGCGAGCTCGCGCATTACAACCTGCCGTGCACGTCGCCGCTTCAGCGTCCCGATCTTCCGTTCATCTTTCCGCTGATGCTCGGGCTTCAGTCGAAACCGTATCTGCAGGCGACCGACCGGGTCGCGGAGCCGGAAGGTGAGCAGCGCGACGAAGCGACCATCTACGTCGACCTCGCGCGTGCGAGCGGAGTGTCGCTGTTCGGCTCGAAGCCGGTGCAGGCCGCGCTCGAGCTTTCGAAGAAGCTGCATTCGGCAGGACGCCGCCAGCAGCAACCCTCCGTTCCGCAGAAGGCGATCCTGTCGCTCATCCTGCGCGGTACGAAGCAGGGCGGCTTCAACAAGCTCATGCGCGAGCCGCACGGCCGCATCCGTCCGGATCATCAGGCCGAGACGTTCCTCGGAAAACGCGTGATCACCTCCGACCACCGCGTCGACCTCGCGCCGCCAGTGCTCGTCGAGCAGGCCGCAAAGCTCGAAGCCGATTTCGACAAAGAGCTCGCCAATGCCGGCAAGCTCAAGCTCATCACCCGCCGCGCCGTGACCACGCACAACTCGTGGACTCACAACCTCGACGAATTCGTCGAAGCCGACCGCGTGACGAACTACCTTTACATGCATCCGGACGACGCGCGCGCGGCCGGTATTGCAGAAGGAGCGCTCGCCGACGTCACGACCGACACGGCGACAGTGCGCGTCCCGATCAAGCTGCTTCCGGAGCTGATGCCGGGCACCGTAGCGCTGCCACATGGCTGGGGACATCAGGCTGCAAGCGGTCTCAGCGTGGCAAGCAAGACGCGCGGCGTGAACGTGAACCTGTTGTCGCCGGACGGGCCGGGGAGGATCGAGAAAGTTTCCGGCATGGCGCATCTCACGGGGTTTCTCGTCGACGTGAAACCGGCCGCGGGTGAACAGGCGCATGACTGGTCGGGCGTGCGCACCCAAGGATAACCCGGAACGATTGCCGTCGAGCGCGCGAAGGGCGCTCCGTAGAATCAGCGCGATGCGGGTGCAGCCGCCCGCATCACAGCCGCGACATTCCCGCCGCCCGCCGCTCGCGTTTCTTTGCCGAGCGAAGCGCCACGTAAGCGGCGACGCCGAACGCCAGAAACATCGCCCACGCCGGCTCGAGCCGGAACCATCCGCGTTCGAAATACCCGCGCAGCACGTGGAACACGGTGTACGTGACGACGATCGCGAAGAAGCCCGAGTACTCGCGCCGGAGCACCAGCTTCCACGAGAACGGAATCGCCGACGCCTTCCAGCGGCGCAGATCCGGCAGGAACGCCGGCGTGCGATCGGCCCACCGGTCGAACTTCTCGCGGAACTTCGAGCGCAGGAACCTCTCTTCGGCGAACATGATGCGTTCGTAGTAGAGCGCGAACGCGAGCACCGAGACGAGGACGATGAGCATGCTCTGCGTAAACATCGCAACGCCGAGCCAGATCAGGAAGTTTCCGAGATAGAGCGGATGCCGGACGATCGAATACATGCCGGTCGTGTTCATCGAGTCGGCGACCTGCTCGAGCGTGTTGCGGCCCGAGGTGCGAGCCGGCGTCTGCGCGACGGTCGCGGCTCTTACGAGCAGTCCCGCGAACGAGACCAGCATGCAGAACACTTCGAAGCGCTCGCCGAGGCTCTCGTCGACGCTTTTCTCCGCGAAGCCGCTGAGGCCGTAGACGAACAGCGGCAGCAGCACGAGCGGCAGGTAGCTCCGCCAGCGGAACAACCATGCACCCGACGACGCAAATTCCTCTTTGAGTGCCACGTTTGAGGGACCTTACGACGCGCCGTGACGCCTCGTAGACTTCCGATTGCGGCTAACCTGCCTGCGCAGCGGGCCGAACTCGAATGAAATGCGTGCGCTCGCACCTTTTTCGCGAACGGCTGCGGGTTTAAGCTCGGTCGCATGAACACAACGAGCTTCCCTACGACCAGCCGATCGATTCTCCGCCGCTGCCCGGCGCTGGCCGCCTCGGTTCTGGCCGCGACCATTACTTTCCCATTCGGCCCGGCGGGTTCTGCCGAAGCACAAGGTTCGGATCATCCGTGGCGCGATGCCGCTCACGCAACAGGCGACGCGGCACGGGCCGTCGGGCACGCGGCCGCAGATACCGCCGAGCATGCGGTCGACAGCACCGCTCGGGCGGCACGGCGCGCAGCCCGGGCAACACGTCGAGAAGCAAGGCGTGCAGCCCGTGCGACAAGGCGCGCTGCCCGCCGCGCCGCTGCCGAGTCCCGTCACGCCGCCCAGCGAACGCGCCAGGCCGCACGCGAAACCGGCCATGCCGTCCGCGAGGGTGCCCACGACGCAGCCGATGCCACTCGCGATGCCGCCCACGAAACCGGCCACGCCATCCGCGAAGGCGCGCACGACGCCGCCGACGCCACTCGCGACGCCGCCCACGACACCGGCCAAGCCGTGCGCGAAGCCACCGAAGACACCGAGGAAAAATAAAATGGGGACAGGTACATTTTTATTTCTTCAATGATCTCGCGGGTGGCGAGATAAGGTCGCGCCGGTCTACAGCGAGATGACCGGGCGGCTGCCAGGCGACAGCGCAAGACCCCACAGCGTTCCCGCGATCGACGCATAACTTCGATGTCCGACGTCGACCTCGAGGTTCTCGACCCCCGGGATTTCCAGCGGCTCGCGGCCGGACGGCCGCGCCGTGTCTTTCCCGAGCGGATAAAGCCGGTCGAGGATCGCATCGCGTCGCGAGAACACGTGCGTGACGCCGGTCCCGCTTTCGATCACCGGCGGCAGCACATCGAAGGCCGACGCCGGCGCGGCCGACCCGGCAAACACAACGCGCTCGACGCTTCCCGGCGGAATCACACCGGCGCGCATCGCATAAAGAACGACGCGGCACCCGAGACTGAACGCGATCAGCGACACAGGCCGGCCCGTCGAGTGCGACATCTCGAGTGCCTTGGCCAGTTCGGCCGCGCCCGCCGGCACGTTCGCAACGGCCTGCGCCCACGCATCGGATGCCTGCTGGCTGCCGAACATCGCCGCCTGCATCAGACCTTTCGAGATGCTTTTGTGCTCGGCGACTTTCCTCGCCACTTCGACGACGGCCCTCGCCCGCATCTCGCGCAGGTCGCCGCTCGGCCAGCGAACCGACAGCAGGTAGTGCGGCCCGCCGCGCGCCGCGTCCGCAAGGGCGCGTTCCACTCGCCCTTTTGCTCCCCCGAAGCCATGCACGAACAGTACGTTCATTCCGTGTCGCGGATCTCCCGCTCGCAGCTACTATGCGGCCCTTTCGATGCCAGTACGAGCCGCCCTCCCCTGAGCTTTTGCGCATTGCGGGAACAGCTGGCCGAAGAGCCAGGAATACTTCTGCACCTGTCCGGGCCGAAGAATTGTGCACATCGCGCGGTGCGCCGTCGCCATTCATTCCTTCGATGGCATCGCGGCTGCCCCGTCAACGTGGTAGTTGCGCGCGATGCTGACTGCCGCGCCGGAGATCGTCGCCGAGGGCTCCGGACGACTTCATGACGCGCTGAAGCAGGTCTTCGGCTACGAGAGATTCCGCCCGCTCCAGGAGGAGATCGTCGCCGCGACGCTCGCCGGACGCGACGTCCTCGCGCTTCTTCCGACCGGCGCCGGCAAGTCGCTGTGCTACCAGCTTCCGGCCCTGCTGCGGCCCGGCCTGACGATCGTCATCTCTCCGCTCATCGCGCTGATGAAAGACCAGGTCGATTCGCTGGAAGCGATGGGCGTCGCCGCAACGTTCCTCAACTCGACGCTCGACGAAGCCGAAGCGCGCTCGCGGCTTCGCGAGCTGTTCGCCGGCCGCTGGCGGCTGCTTTATGTAGCGCCCGAACGGCTGTTTGCCGGCTCGTTCTTTGAACGCCTGCGCGAATGGAACGTCGGCGCCGTGGCCGTCGACGAAGCGCACTGCATCTCGGAGTGGGGCCACGATTTCCGTCCCGAGTACCGGCGTCTTGCCGAGCTTCGCAAGATGCTTCCGCAGGTCCCGTTTCTCGCACTGACTGCAACGGCGACCGAACGCGTCCGCGAGGACATCCTCGCGCAGCTCAAGCTTCGCGATCCGGCGATCTTCGTCGCGAGCTTCAACCGCGCGAACCTCACGTACCGCGTCGCCGACAAGGAGAAGCCGTCGGCGCAGGTGCTCGCGTTTCTTCGCGAGCGTCCGCACGACAGCGGCATCGTCTACTGCCAGAGCCGCAAGACCTGCGAGTCGCTCGCCGAGCATCTGTCGGGTCACGGGATCGCCGCACGGCCCTATCACGCGGGGCTCACTGACAAGCAGCGCTCGCGCAACCAGGAAGCATTTCTTCGCGACGAAGCACGCGTCATCTGCGCGACGATTGCGTTCGGCATGGGCGTGCACAAGCCGAACGTCCGCTTCGTCGTGCACCACGACCTTCCGAAGAACGTCGAAGGTTACTATCAGGAGACGGGCCGCGCCGGCCGCGACGGTCTTCCCGCCGAATGCCTGCTGCTCTTCCGCGCATCCGACGCCGCCAAGCAGATCGGTTTCCTCGACGACATCTCCGATCCGGCGCAACGGCGCATCGCCGAGCGCCAGCTCCGGCAGATGATCGAGTACTCCGAGACGACGTCTTGCCGCCGCCATTCCCTGCTCGCGTACTTCGGCGATCCGTCCGCTGCCGAGGGTTGCGGTGCGTGCGACAACTGCCTCGTCCCGCGCGAGTTGCGAGACGGAACAGTTGCCGCGCAGAAGTTCCTGAGCACGGTCATCCGCGCCCGTGTGGCCGGGTTTCGCGGCGATGCGACGTTTGGCCTCGCGCATCACGCGGAAGTGCTGACCGGCGGCGACACCGAGCGCATCCGCCGCTGGGGACACGAAAAGCTCACGACGTGGGGCATCGGGAAAGAGCACACGCGCGGCGAATGGCAGTCGATCGGGCGCGAGCTTCTGCGGCTCGGCTATCTGCGCTCGTCGACCGGCGAGTTTCCGACCGTCGACGTCACCGAAGAAGGCATCGAAGTGCTTCGCTCGCGCAGCCAGGTGATGCTTGCGCAGCTTCCGGAGCGAAGCACGCGCGCCGGCAAAAGCTCGGGAGATGCGTCCGCACCGCGCACGCCGAAGGGACGCGCCGGCGACATCGTCTGCGACGAGACGCTGTTCGAGATTCTGCGCACGCTGCGGCGCGAGATCGCCGACAAGCTGGCGGTGCCGGCGTATATCGTCTTCGGCGACGTCACGCTGCGCGAGATGGCGCGCGACGTGCCGACGTCGCGCGATGCGCTGTCGGCGATCACTGGTGTCGGCGAGGTCAAGCTCGAGCGATTCGGCGATGCGTTTCTCGATGCGATTCGAGAGTACGCGGCGACTCTGTCCGGCTGACGTCAGGTTGCCGAGCGGACCTCGGCTTTGTGATCGAGCTTGTAGGTGACCATCGCACGCGCGACCGCGTCGCCCGCCGCGTTTCGCACGTCGACTTCGCAGACCTGGACCGAGCGGCCGCGCTGGATGATGCGGGCCGCCGCGACGAGGTCGGTTGCGACCGCGCCCTGCAGGAAGTTCAGGCTGAAGCCGATCGTCGTGCCGCGCGGCGAGCGCGCGAGATCGGCGCGAGTCCATGCTGCAGCCGTTGCCGAGACATCGACGAGCGCGGAGATTGCGCCGCCATGGACGAGGTCGCCGATGGTCGTGACTTCGGGGCGGAACGGGAGGCGCACGCGGACCGCATCGTCTTCGACATCGACGAGCTCCATGCCGAGAAGCGCCGCGAGCGGTGCGCCGACGATGGCGCCGCGGACGACGTCGGTCATAGGATGCGTGGCGGCGGCGGATCTGAGTTCGGACATGCGCTGTTCCTCCTGGTCGACGGGGCATTGTGGAGGATTGAAGGCCGGCGGCAAGGGCCAATTCGGGCGGTGGGAGCGGGACAGGTGGTCTTCTGGCCGGCTACTCAGCACAACGTCAGTCTCTCTATATCATTTACCGCCGGGCGAGTTTGGGAGTAGAGTTCGTATTGTTGAGGTGAGACCTACAATGCAGACGAAACAGGCTGTCCGTGATCTTCTCGACCGCCTTCCGGAAGACTGTACGCTGGAAGAGGTCCTCTATCACTTGCACGTAATTCAGGCCGTCGAGACGGGCCTTGCGGACGCGGAGGCGGGGCGGGTCATTCCTCACGCCGAAGTGGCCGATGCCTTGCGCCGCAAATGGCAACTCGGCCAAGGCCAGTAGTCTGGTCGCAGAGCGCGCAACGTGAGCTGGAAGAAGTACTCGCACACGTCGCAAAGGATTCGCCAAGCGGCGCGCAGTCAATCGCCCACCGGACGTTGGAGGCCGCAGGTTCACTCTCCACGTTGAGCGAGCGCGGTCGGATCGTTCCCGAAATTAACGACCCCTTGGTTCGGGAAACTTTCGTCTACGCCTACCGGCTGCTCTATCGCGTAGCCGAGACCAGGATCACGATTCTTGCGTTCATTCATGGAGCCCGCGACTTCGAACGCTGGCGTCGCGAGGAGCAGTAGAGGAGCGGGTACGCTGATTCCGAGGAAGCGACGCGAAGAGTCGCGCCCGCTCCGCCGTGCAGCCTCTATGCTGAAGCTCGGCCATCGGATACGAAACGGTTTTTCTTCTCTCCCCTCGCATGAACTGATTCGGCGATGAGACACTCTGGCAAATCTCTTACACTCGCGGCGCTCGGAATCTCCGCCTGGGTGGCGTCCGAGTTGATCTATCGCCTGGGGATCATCCCTCGGCTTCCGGAAATGCGACACGTACCAATCGTGTGGTGGTTGGCTTACCTTCTTCCGATTCTCGCCGCGATAGTTGCCGCCGGCATTGTGTCCCGTACTGCACGCGAGGCTTTGACGAACGGACTGTGGCTCGCCGTACCGCCCATCGTTCTCGTCACCGTGTATGGAACATTCACGGGGCTTCCGATCGGGCACGACATGTGGATTGACACTCCGGACTACTGGTTGCGGGGTATCATCCAGGTCTCGATCACCGTACTCGCCGTGGTGATCACCGCAGCAGTCTCGCGCAACGTCGCGATACGCATGGAGCGGTCGAAGACATAAGCAACAAGGAGCGGGCTTGCACATGACGTTGAAGCAATCGTTCTGGATCCTCACAACACTGTTTGTACCAACAGCCATTGCGATGGGGAAAATCGACGTCGATCTGAGAACGGTGCACTCCCCGCACGGAATCGTATCATTCGAGTTCTGCGGTTTTGCTGAATCGTGCTCCGCGATACTCGAAGAGTGGGGCGCGAAAGGTCGGGAGTCCGCAATGTTGAGTCTCGGGCTCGACTATCTGTTCATGCTCGCCTACGCCGGCGTGCTGTGCGTCGGTCTGCTGCTGACTTCCGTGAGTCTCGAGCCGCGGCTCCGGCGGCTCGTCGAACTGGTTGCTGCAGGCTCCATCGTTGCAGGCCTCGCGGACGCGCTCGAGAACTATTCGTTGATTCAGATCGTGTCGGGCGGCGACACTTCCACATACGGCATGCGAGCCGGCACGTTTGCTTCGGTCAAGTTCGCGCTGGCTGGCATTTCGCTGCTGGTGTGGGCAAGCCTCGGTGTGCGGCGCGCGATAGCCGGGAGATCATGACGCTGCCCCATCTCGAAGCGATCGCAAAAAGGGCTCGCAGCCGGCGGGCGCAGTCACGTCATTGCCAGATGGGGCCGCGCCCGGCTCTTTGCGTCGTCGAATGAGCTCCGGATCAGCGCCGAAACCGGCGAGGTCTCGTTCCGGCCGAACGAAGTGACCTCGCTCAAACGCTTCGTAAGGATACGCTACCTGTCATGGGGCCTCGAGATTCATCACAATCGGCGCACGGTAGTCCCGAGGTTGTTCTTCTACACATGGCGGTCGCCCGACGATGTTCTCGAATCCATCCGGCAAGCAGGCTTTGTCGCATCGGGTTCCGAGAATGACTGGTCAGATTGAGGTGATCGACGCCAGCGAGGTGACGCATGGGTGAGTCTGTCGAAGGCGGATGTCTCTGCGGTGACGTCCGATATCGTATTCAAGGCCATCCGCTGAGCAGCGGCACATGCCTGTGCCGCACCTGCCGGAAGGCTTCGGCGGCACCAGTCGTGCCGTGGCTGCACGTCAGTACCGGAAGTTTCTCATTCACCTCCGGCAAACCGGTGGAGTTTCACTCGTCGCCGAATGTCACGCGGACGTTCTGCGGACGCTGCGGCACGCCGCTGACGTACGTGCTGGCGAGCTACGTCAATGCGCTCGACGTGACGACCTGCAGTCTCGACGACCCGGAGAGATTTCCGCCGATGGCGCACAGCTGGATGAGCCACAAACTCGGCTGGCTCCAGCTTGCCGACGACCTGCCGTACTTCGAGGAAGGACCTCCGCTCGGTTGAAGGTTGCGGACAATCGGCTCTGCTCTGCGCATGTTTACGATCCAACTCGCACGACCTTCGGATGTCGGTCGCTTTGCAGCGATCGAGCTTGCCGCCGCGCGGCTGCTCATTGGTCATGCGCCCGAGTCGATCCTCACCGAGAGCACGCATCCTGACGCCCTTCACGCAGCGCAGGCGCAAGGTCGCCTCTGGGTTGCGCTTGAAGAGGACGTTCCCGTCGGCTTCGCGATCGTCGAGATGCTCGCGGACGGCATGCCGCATCTCAACGAGATCGACGTTCATCCCGATCACGGTCGCCGCGGCATCGGTGCGGCGCTCGTCCGCACGATCTGCGCATGGGCGGTGAAGGGCGGTTACGAGGAACTGACGCTGACGACGTTCCGGTCGGTGCCGTGGAACATGCCGTTCTACTCACGGATGGGATTTGAGGAGATTCCGCCAGCGGAGCTGTCGCCGGAGCTTCTCGAAGTCATTCGGGACGAAACCGCACGCGGACTCGATCCCGCCGCGAGAGTGGCGATGCGCTACCGCTGCCCCTGACTCGTATACGCGATTCGGCAGATCGAGACGGCGTTCAGCCGTGCGACGCAAGCCTCCGCACGACCTCGAACAGAACCTCCGTCCCCAACCGCAGGTTCGCGACGCTGATCCGCTCGTTGTGCCCGTGGATCGTCGTAAGCTCCTCGCGCGTGAGCAACGCCGGCGTAAAGCCATACGCCTGCCCGCCGGCCGCACGGTACGCATGCGAATCGGTGAACCCCGGTGAAAGCTGCGGCATCAGGAACGCATCCTCGCCGAGCTTCTCGCGGATGACCTGCGCGGCGATGCTCACGACCGGCGTATCCATCGACGACATGCCGGAGTCGTGCTGGTAGACGATCTCGACCTCGACGTCCGGATCGTCAACGACGCGCCGGATTTCGGCGACGAATTCGAGCGGATCGGTCGTCGGCAGCAGGCGGCAATCCACCGTCGCTTCCGCTCCCGCGGGAATCACGTTGATCTTCTGTCCGGCATGAACGCTCGTGATGCTGCAGGTGTCGTGCGTGATCGCCGACAGGTGCGCATCCATCGACGTCAGCATGGTCAGGACGCCTTCGTCGCGAGGATCGAGATCGGCGGGTAGAAAGCCTTTCTGCGCGAGAGTACGCAGCATCGCTTCGACAGCGGGCGTCAGCACGATGCGCCGCTCGGCTGCTTCGACGCGCGCGAGCGCCTTGACGAGCTTGACGAGCGCGTTCTTCGAATGCGGCACCGACGCATGGCCCGGCATTCCCTTCGCCTTGAGCTTCAGCCAGCACGGGCTCTTCTCGCTCGGCGCAATGCCGACGATCTTCGCTTCACGGCCCATGAACTCGCAGAACCCGTAGGCGCCTTCGTTGAAGACGTAGTCGGACTCGAGGATGTCGGCGTGATGCTCGGCCAGATGATGCACGCCGTAGATGCCGCCCTCTTCCTCGTCGGCGACGGCAACGAAGACCAGGTCGCGATCGAGCGGGATGGCGTGGCGCTTTGCGAGCACCATCGTCAGCAGCTCCATCACCCCCATGCCTTTCATGTCGAGCGCGCCGCGTCCCCAGATCGCGTTCTCGACGACAGCGCCCGAGAACGGATCCATCTTCCAGTGCTCGGGCTCCACCGGCACGACGTCGATATGCGACAGCAGCACGATCGGCTTGTTGCCGCGATTGACGGTTGCCGGGACGCGCGCGGACATCGACACGCGGCCGCTGCCCGCGTCGTAGAATTTCGATTCGATCCCTTCGCGCTTGAGCGCCTCGCGCAGGAACACCGCGCCGGCTTCCTCGCCGCCCGGCGGATTCGTCGTATTGATGCGGATGTAATCTCCGAGAAGCTTCGTCGCGTGCTCGGTGATCTCGTTCCAGTCGATCGGAAGGACGGAGGTTTCGGCGGTTGCTGTCGACATGGTCGGGAACCTTACGCCACTCGACGAGGCAGGAGAAACACGCACGGGCTCCCCTGAGCGCCGTTTCGCACCGGCTCACTTCCGTTGCGAAAACGGGCATGATCCCCTGTCGCAGCTTCAGGGGCTCCCATGACGACCACCAGCGATCCGCAACCCATTCTCGTCGCCGCCATCGACGCCGGCTCGAACGGAATCCGTTTCGCGATCGGCCGCGTGGAAGCGAACGGGGCATTCCGCGAGCTCGAGAACATTCGCGAATCGGTGCGCCTCGGTGCCGATGCGTTCACACACGGGCAATTCTCGGAGGCTACGTTCGCCGCGGCTGCGGGTGCGTTCGAACGTTTCGCCGGACTGATGCGCGCCAACGGCATCGAGCACTACCGCGCCGTCGCAACCAGCGCGACTCGCGATACGGCCAACGGCAAGGATCTGGTCGCGCACGTTCTTGCGGCAACCGGCATTCAGATCGAGATCATCGACGGTCTCGAAGAGGCTCATCTGGTTTTCGCCGGCGTGGCCGCAGAAGTCGATCTGCTCGGGAAGACGTCGCTGCTCGTCGACATGGGCGGCGGCAGCGTGGAGATCACGGTTGCGCGTGACGGCGTTGCGCTCGGATGCCTTGCGCTTCCGATGGGCGGTGTTCGCCTGCTCTCGCAAATGCGTGCCGCCGGAAAATCGGAACGCGATCTCGAAGAGCTCCTCGTACCGTTCCAGGGCGCCGCGGCCGACCTGATCCGCGCGCAGCTCAAAAAGAAGCCGGTCGAGGTCTGCGTCGCAACCGGCGGCAATCCGAACGCGCTCGGACGACTGCGCGTCGCGCTTCTCGGCAAGAGCAAGATCGGCAAGGTCAAGCTCTCGGATCTGGATTCGATGATCGAGCGGCTGCTCGAGATGACGCCCGGCGAGCGCGAGACACGCCTCGAGCTGCGGCCGGATCGCGCGGACGTGATCGTGATCGCCGCGATCGTATTGCGGATGATCATGCGCGAGGCCGAAGTGACAAAGGCGCTCACGCCCGGAGTCGGTCTTGCCGAGGGCCTGCTGCGTCAGGTCGCGGCGCGCGTGCGACGCTGATCGCGCAATCTTCGCCGACTCGCCGGGCGCAGGCACCGCCGGTTCGTGGGCTCGTTGCGAACAGAGCCGGTCCGGCTACGCGCGGCTGACACTGATCAGCGAAACCGGTTCGTCGAATCCGCGCAGCATCCGCCGTCCTGCGGATTCCCACCGCAGCCCTTTGCTCGACGCCTGATCGGCCAGATCGGCCGAGAGCAGAACTTCGTTCGGTACCGCAAGCTCGGCCAGCCTGGCGGCAAGGTTCACGACCGGCCCGTAGTAGTCGCCTCCGCGATCGAGCATCTCGCCTTCGGCAAGGCCCGCGCGCGGCGTCACCGCGTCGTCGTCGGCGAAACGCTCGATCAGCGTCAGCGCGATGTCGCATGCCGATGCTGCATCGCCGGTCACGAACATGACTTCGTCACCGATGAACTTGATGACGCGTCCGCGGCGATTGGTCGCGACTTCGTAGGCCACTTCTTCGAATCGATCGACGATCGACGCGAGGTCGCTTACGGATACTTTGCGCGACAAGGTCGTCGAGCCGACCAGATCGACGAATCCGACACAGCCGTGCACGGTAAGCTGCTCGTACTCGCGGCGGCGCTCGCGAAGCCGAATCGACGCGAGCTGCAGGTGAAGCGGCAGCAACCCATGGGTGATGAGCGCCGGAGCATCGGAGGTCTGACTGGCGCGGAGATTGGCCTTCGCGATCTCGAGCTCCGACGCGCCGCTGCCGACAATCGCACGCATGCGCTCGTGATTGGTCGTAGCCATCGCCTCGGCGATGCGTGCGACCGACGAGCCGATGACGCGCGAAAGCCGAAGCATGCCGGAGCTTCCGAACAGTCCGAGACCGCCGCCGACTGCGGCGAACATTTTTGCCTCGGCCTCGTTGCACCACGGCGCATCCGAAGCGACCGGAGGAAGTCCGAATGCAGTCCGAAACTCGTCGACCTGCTCCATCGTCGATCCCAGCCGGTCGGCAAGCTCCTGCTGGGTCAGGTACGGGCCGGGCCGAATGAACGACATCGATGCGACGAACTGCAACTGACCGATCGCGTTCGCGTGCTTCATCTGGTCGAGCGTGATTCCGCGCGCATCGAGCCATTCGAGCAGCTCGAGGCGCTGCGCCGCTTTCGGTGACCTGGGGTCGTACAGCCCCGCGGCTTCAAACTCGGCAGCAGTCATGGCGACTCGATAGGCGGCGCGACAGCGATCGTCAAGGCGAAGCGAGCGCGCGACGACGATCGTCAAGAGCGCGCGACGACGTCGTCAAGCCGCAGCGAGCTCGGCGACGGCCGGCCCTAGCGCCCGCGCGCGAACCTGTGCGAGAATGCCTTCGGCCCTTGTACTGTCTCGGCCCGACCGGCAGAGGCTATCGAATGACGACAAGGTCTCGCCGGATCGGATTGACCGCTGCGACTCTTACGCTCGCGGTCCTGGTGACCGGCTGCAACGACGGATCAGGCCTGCCGCCCGAACGAAATTGCTATAACGGGTTCGACGACGACGAGAACGGCCTGATCGATTGCGAGGAGCCGTACTGCCGGCGCCTTCCGGTCTGCGCCCTGCCGACCACCACCACGTCGACTTCGGTTGCGATCACGTCGACTTCGGTTGCGATCACGTCCACATCGTCTTCGACCACGTCGAGCACGCTCGGAGGCGCTCTCGCGTGCCACGTTTACTTCCGCCTGACGGACGATGTCACACTCGGCTCGCTGGTGTTCGACACCGACTACAGCGCCGCGCCCGGCGAGTTTTCCGGTTCTGGTGAGGATGTGGAGTGTACCTCGCTGCTCGTGGGCACACTGTCGCAGTACAGCGATGACGACGGGCGGGAGACGTTGACCGCCGGCGTCATCAGCCTGGATGGATTTACCGGCCCGATACTCGTCGCCGACTGCGCGTTCGCAGCAAGAACGACGCCGGTCGCGTCCGACTTCGCCATCACCGTCACGGAAGCGTCGACTACAGTGCTCGTTCCGGTCACGCCGCTGCCGGACGTCGTCGTCTCGAACATCGACTGCCACGAGATCGTGGGGACGACGACCATTCCGTCGACGATCCCGCCTTCGACCACCGAAGGTCCGACGGACACGCACGAACCCGACCGGGACTACAGCGTGCTTTTCCGCCTGACCTCGGCAAGTGCGGGTGCCGGCGCGCTGCAGTTCCACACGGACTACTCCGCTGTCCCGGGCGGGTTCGTGGGTACGGGAGCGGGAGCCGCTTGCACCAGCCTTGTCAGCGGCGCGCTGTTCGCTCCGAACGATGTCGAAGCGATCCGCACGTTGAAACTCGGAATGATCTCACTGGGCCCGATTGCCGCGCCAATCGATCTCGCGCGGTGTATTTTCCGAGCTTCCGACGCACCGGTACCGGAGGATTTTCCGGTCGTGGTTGACGACGCGACCGATACCGATGCTGTCGGAATCACGGCCGAGATTGCGGTAACCGCTGTGACAATCGTTCCGTAATCCCGCGATGTCGCGTCACAGCCCGCCGCGCACCGCGCGCGCGTGAAGCGTCGTGGTCTTCAGGATCGCGTTCACTCCGCCGTCGTTGAAACGGATGGCCCACGCGCCGCTCGTGTCGCTCTGGAACGTCGTCGACGTCCAGTAGTATCCCGACAGCGTGCAGCTGCAGGTATGAATCGTGCAGCCGCCGTTGCAGGTGGTTGCGAACACCGGCCACGTCGACGGTACCTCTTCGCCGGCGTTGAGCAGCGTTTCGAGCTCGAAACGATTCGGAATGCGCCAGTCCGTGTGTCCTGCGAATCCGCCGGATGCATTCAGGCCGGCGAGAAAGTCCGACACGATCGTGCCGTTGATCTCGCCATTTCCGGTCGACCACGTGTATTCGTTGTCGCGGTCGTGAATGCCGCCGGCGTTGTCCTTCTTCTCCCATGTCAGCCCGGTCGCGTCGTCGGTGATCGTGCCGTCGCCGTTGTCGAGGAACGATCGGGCGACGCCGGTCTCCAGAAACCCGTCGGAACGCGACCCGCGATTGATCGTGTCGCCGGTTTTGAGCGGCTGCGCCGGAGCCCCGCACTGCAGATTCACCGGCTGGCCGACGGCCTCCTTGAGCACCGCCAGTGCATCGGACGACGTCACGGTGCCGTTGGCATTGACGTCACCGCACGCCGCCGCTGCCATGGCGGAAGTCGAAGCGGTCAGCAAGACACCGGCCGCCAGCGCAACTACGTTCCATCTCTGTATCCGTCCCATGAGTATCCCTCCGTGCGAAGCGTGGAAAAACTATTCGCTTCGGAGGAAGCCGCAAGCGCTTCCGCGCGTTGCGGCGCCGGCGGCTAGTTCGGACCCATCGGCGGCAGCTTCAGCGTGAACTCCATGAACGCGTAGTTCGCCGACTTCCCGCTGAAGTCGGACTCGACGACGTCTTCGCCGAACATGTGGCCGTAGTAGAACGTCGTCGCCACGTAATCGTTCCAGTTGTACGAGACCTGCGTCTCGAGAACTTCCATCAGCGAGTCCTTTCCGTCCGACGGGCGCCCGCCGAAACCGAATCCCGGCTGCTTGTGCTCGCGTGCCGCGCCGCCGCCGAAGTACCACAGATCGTCATCGTCGCTGAGCCTCACGACGTGAAGATCGGTTCGCCACACGAGGCCGGCTTTCGGCCGCAGGATGACCTGCACGAAAGCGTCCTCGCTGTTCATCAGGTTGTAGAACGTCGACCACGAATAGACGCGCGCGGTCGGCAGGATCTGGAAGAACGTTTCGTGATCGCCGTCGGTGTTGTTGTTGTCGCCGGAGCCCATGTCGAAGCCGGCGCGCAGCCACGGTTTCCACGGGAGCTTCGACGGCTGGAGACCCGCCTCGAATGCGAACGCCCACGCGCTGTGATCGAGCGAACCCCAGTCGCCGCCCTGGTAGGCAAACCATCCGAGCAGATCGACGGGACCGATCGGAGTCGGCACCACCTGGAGCACGTCTCCGCCGATCGTATGAATACTGATGTTGCTCACGTCGGCTTGCCGGATCGCAAGCGGCCGGTTGTCGAGCATCACGAGCGGCTTGTTGTCGACCGGCCGGTCGTCCTCGTAGTAGATGTAGAACAGGCGCGCCGCCGTGTTCTTCGCGTACGACGGGCTCGTAAGGTTGACCGACGCATAGCCGACGGCGATATCGTCGATCTCGTCCATTCCGTCGATGGCCACTCCACCCTGCGTCGGCTTGCCGCCGAACGCGGTCACATTGTACGCATCGTGCGTCCACGAGACCTGCGCGGAATCGAACGAGCGCCCGGCATACGTGAAATCGAACGGGCCGATCAGTCGCTCCGCGATGCGCATGTTCGCAAGCCATGCGAGCGTGGGCTCTGCAGAGATCGCCTCCTTGCCTTCGGACAGCGACAGGCGCCCGCCCCGGACCCACAGGCCCGGAACGCCGAGCTTCTTCAGCTTGAGCGCACCCTGGCGAAGATACACGTCGCCTTCGTTTTCGTTGTCGCCGTTGTTCGCGCGGTAGAGCGCGCCGAGTCCGAGCGGTCCTTCCGTGGGGCCGCCGGTCGCATGATCGGGAAGATTCCCGAGGAACACGCCCTGCCCTTCGACGAGCGCATCGAACCAGTCGTCGGTCCAGGTCGCGGCAAGCCGCAGGTCGCTGCCGACGAAGTCGTACGTGTTGTTCGCCCCAGCAACACCCGACGGCTCGAAGAAATCCCAGACTTCGTTACGAAATCTCCACGCACCGGAAATCTTCAGTTTCGACAGCGCCGAGTGCGGTGCGTCGGCCGCCGCCGGGGTTTCCCCGGCGGCAGCGGCAATCCCTGCAGAAAGCGGCAGTGCGATCGCAAGCGCCGCAAACGCGCGGCTCATTCCCCTTTTTTCAGACATGACGTGTCCTCCGTAAACGGCCTTCGGGTGTCCCTGGTTTCGTAACCTGATTACGCCGCGTCTGCAGCGCTGCTGTGCACACACTCCTCGAGGAAGGTGAGGAGCTCTTCTCGATACTCGTAGTAGCGGGGATGGTCGAGGACGGTCTTGCGGCTTCGCGGCCTCGGAAGATCGACGGCCATGATCTTTCCGATCTGTGCACGCGGACCGTTCGTCATCATCACCACGCGGTCGGCAAGCAGGATCGCCTCGTCGATGTCGTGCGTCACGCAGATCGCCGTCACGCGCGTGCGCGTCCAGATCTCCATCAGCAGCTCCTGGAGCTCCCAGCGCGTGAGCGCATCGAGCATGCCGAACGGCTCGTCGAGCAGCAGCAGCTTCGGAGATAATGCGAACGCGCGCGCAAGACCGACACGCTGTTTCATTCCGTTCGAAAGCTCGCCGGGCTTGCGATCCATCGCGTCGGCCAGCCCTACCCGCGACAGATAATATTCGGTGATGTCGCGGCGCTCGGCAGCGGCAACGTGCGGATAGACGCGATCTACTCCGATCGCGACGTTCTCGCGCGACGTCAGCCACGGAAGAAGGTTCGGCGCCTGGAAGACGACTCCGCGATCCGGACCGGCAGCCTCGACCTCGCGGCCGTCGAGGATGATTCCGCCGCCGGTCACGTCGGTAAGGCCGGCGGCCATCGACAGCAGCGTCGACTTTCCGCAGCCCGAATGTCCGATCAGCGAAATGAACTCGCCTTTGGCGACATCGAGATCGATCCGGTCGACGACCGTGAGCAGACCGTCCCTGGTCGGATAGGTCTTGGTGACCTGCGAGAACTCGACGAACCGCCGGCTGTCGTGGACGTGGCTGCGGCCGAGATTGCGAAGCACCGCCGGCAGAGGTTCGCCGGCATCTTCCGACGGAAGCCGCGGCGGCGAGAGATCCTTCGTCGTTACCATCCGCGCGGGCCTCTTCACCTTGCTCAGGTTTTTCGGGACGGCGGTCGGAGCCTCGCGCTGATCGTCCAGCGGCACCGCGCGCGAAGCGGCGAGGTCGAGCAGGTATTCGGTGATCTCGCCGCGAAGCTTTCGATAAGCCGGATCGTGGTTGACGGCGCGGCGATCGCGCGGGCGCGCAATGTCGACGCGAAATTCCGGCCCGAGCGTCGCACCCGGCCCCGGCGTCAGCGGGACGATGCGGTCCGCGAGCAGCAGCGCTTCGTCGACGTCGTTGGTCACGAGCACAATCGTGCGCTTCTGGTGCCGGCGGATGTGTTCGAGCTCGTCCTGCATGTTGGCACGCGTCAGCGCGTCGAGCGCCGACAGCGGCTCGTCGAGCAGCAGGATCTGCGGCCTCGTGGCGAGCGCGCGGGCGAGCGCGACACGTTGCCGCATGCCGCCCGAAAGCTCGGCCGGATGGCGGTCGCACGCGTGCGCGAGCCCGACCAGCTCGACGTACTTGCGAACCTCGGCCGCGCGCTCGCCGCGCGAAAGATCCGGCGAACATGCATCGACCGCGAGCGCAACGTTGCCGGTCACCGTGAGCCACGGAAACAGCGAGTAGCTCTGGAAGACGACGCCTCGATCCGGGCCTGCACCGGTGATCTTGCTTCCCCGCAGCCGGATTTCGCCCGCGTCGGGCGCGAGCAGCCCGGCCAGCATCGAAATCAGCGTGGTCTTGCCGCTGCCGGAGAATCCGACGATCGCCAGGAACTCCCCGTCTTCGATCGAAAGGTGGATGTCCGCGAGGACCTCGGTCGTTACCGAACCGCGCACGTAGGTCTTTGCGATGCCGTCGAGCTCGAGCAGTGCCATCGCTCAGCGCCTCTCGTAGCTGAACAGGCCCTGGATCGTCATCATCACGCGGTCGAGCAGAAAGCCGATGCTGCCGATCGCCAGCACGGCAACCATGATGCGCGCCAGAGAATCCGAGCTGCCGTTCTGGAATTCGTCCCAGACGAACTTCCCGAGCCCCGGATTCTGCGCGAGCATCTCGGCGGCGATGAGGACCATCCAGCCGACGCCGAGCGAGAGGCGAAGGCCGGTGAAGATCAGCGGCAGCGACGACGGCAGCACGAGCTTGAACAGCCGCGTGCGCCAGTCGAGCTGCAGCGTGCGCGCCACGTTGATGAGGTCGCGGTCGATCGATGCGACGCCGAGCGACGTGTTGATCACCGTGGGCCACAATGAGCACAGCGTCACGGTGATCGCCGAATTCAGGAATGATTTCTCGAAGGCCGGGTTGTCGCTCACATAGACGGCGCTGACCACCATCGTGACGATCGGCAGCCACGCCAGCGGCGAGACAGGCTTGAACAGCTGGATCAGCGGGTTGAACGCGGCGTTCATCGTCGGGCTGAGCCCGCAGACGACGCCAAGCGGAATCGCGACGATCGATGCCAGCAGGAAGCCGACGAACACGGTCTTCAGGCTGGTAAAGATCTGGTCGATGAACGTCGGCCGGCCGGTGTACTTGCGGACCACGACCTCGGCTTTGGGGTCCGCGGCAAGTTTTTCCGCATTGCGAACCGCCTGGTGCTCGTAGAATGCGGCCGCTTCGGCTCTTCCGGCCTTGTGCGCGTCCCACAACACGACTGCCTGGTGCGCAACCGCAGCCGGTCCGGGAATCTGCCCGAGGCTGGTCTGGACTCCAGCCGACAAGCGGCTCCACAGCAGCAGGAAAACGCCGATGGCGACCAGCGGCACGCCGACCAGCTGCCAGAGCTCGCGAAGCTGTTCGCGCGGATCCTCGCCGCGCAGCAGCTTTACCATCGGCACGACGAATCCGAGCCCTGCCATCGTCAGGCCTCGAAGCAGCGAATCGATCGACAGAGCACGCGAAAGCCTGCCGCTCGGCAAAGGCGCGGGCGGAGCAGGCACTATCTCGGCGTCCTCCTCGTCCTCATGGTGGGTCACGACCGGCATCAGAATCTTCATATCGACCTGTCCGCTCACATTCGCCTCCGGCTGTGCACCAAAAAAAAGACGCCGACCTTCGCGTGCGGCGACAACCAGGATGTCGCGCGCGAGAGTCGGCGTCGCTGCCGTGCGATCCCGCTGTTGGGATCGCGTGGCCGTCCATGCGGTTTGCGCAGCACGCGCAGTCCGCGGTCGGCCTGGCCGGCACAGTGCAACCCATGTGCCATCGAATCGGAAGGTGTGCAGCAAGTGTGTGGAATGAGGAGTGGCGCACACTTACGCCGCGACGCGGCAACGCTGACTTCCGCGCGTGCACACGCGCCGTGCACCCGAGTCGTGGCATTGCATGAAATCCGTGCAGCGCGAGCGACGAATCAGATCGGCTCGTCGCCTTCGAAGCCATCGACGTATGCGCGAACGTCCGATGGATCGAAGATGCGATCGTCGAGGAAACCACATGGAGCGATTCGAAGCCTGCCCCTGGAGGAAGGAAGCTCGATCTCCGAGTTGCTTGCGCCTTCGATCTTCGAGTCGGTTGCAGGGATGTCGACATCAACCGATGCGAGCGCACGACGGTACAGATCGGGACGGTACGTCCTGACCGAGCGTGCGAGGCCCGCTTCCGACCACACCGTCTGTCCCCAGCGCACCATCTGCGAATAAAACCAGAGCGCATGACTGGTCCACGGAAACGTCGCAGCGTTGCGCAGCGAGATATGGAAGTCGTCGACTTTGGCGACGGGCATGGCCTCCGAAAGCGTGAAGACGCCGGAAAGTGCCGGCTCGATCATCTCCGGCGCGGCGCCGACATAGCTCGGTTCGGCGAGGATGCGCGCCAGCTCGGCGTGGTTGCCGGCTTCGTCGCACCAGACCGCAGCGCGGTAGAGGCTTCGCATCAACGCGAAGAGGTCGTCGGTGCGACGCTCTGCCCAGTCGAAACGGCAGCCGAGAACCTTGTCCGGGCACTGACGCCAGATCGCCGTGGTCGGAAACTCGATGCTGCCGACTCCGCCGGCCACCGCGGCGCTGTTCCACGGCTCACCGGCGCAGAAGCCGTCCACATAACCGGCGCGCATCGAGTCGGCGAGCAGCGGCGGCGGAATGACGACGATGCGGACATCGCGATCGGGGTCGATTCCGACCGCGGCGAGCCAGTAGCGAAGCGTGTAGTTGTGGCACGAGAACGGAAAAACCACGGCGAACGTGAGCGGTTCGAGCCCGAGCGCGCCGCGCTGGCGGACTACGCGCCGCAGCGCCTCGCCGACGTCGAGCGCGCGGCGGCGCCATCCATCGGACGTGCGAGGCGGCAGGCCCGACGGCGCGCCTTCTCTGTACACCGCATCGCGCAGCGCCGTCGAGAACGTGACCGCGTTGCCGCCGAGGCCGAGCGCGAACGGCGCGATCATTGGAACTGCGACGTGGCGAATCCCGAGCGTGGAGGCCACCGTCATCGGACCGAGCAGGTGCGCGGCGTCGAAATGGCCGACGATCAGGCGGTCGCGGATGCTCGCCCACGACGATTCCCGCACCAGCGTCAGGTCGATTCCCTCGGCCGCAGCGAATCCTTTCTCGCGCGCGACCGCGAGGAACGCGCAGTCGACGAGCGGGATGAAGCCGACCGTCACCGGCATGAGATCGCTCATCGCAGCAGCCTCGACGCGGTAACGACGCTCTGGGCCACGTCCGGAATCCGGCGGTTTTCGTTCATCGCGGCCTTGCGCATGAGCTCGTAGGCGCCGGCCTCGTCGACGCCGCGTGCTTTCATGAGGATTCCCTTGGCGCGCTCGACGAGCTTGCGTTCCTCGAGCGCCTGGCGCGTGCGGTCGAGCTCGTCACGAAGCTTGCTGAATGCATTGAAGCGGCTGACCGCCGTGTCGAGAATCGAGCGGATCCTTTCCTTGCGCAGCCCGTCGACGACGTACGCACCGACGCCGGCGTCGACGGCGGCCTCGATCATGCCGCTGTCGGATTCGTCGACGAACATCGCGATCGGGCGGTGGACGCAGCGCGAGACCTGGAACATCTGTTCGAGCACGTCGCGGTTGGGGTTTTCGAGATCGATGAAGATGACCTCCGGATCGACGTCGACGATGCGTCGCAGGAGGTTGTCCATCTCACGGATGATCGTGACGTTCTCGTAGCCCGCCTCGCGCAGACCGTCCTCGACGATGGATGCCCGGATGCTGTCGGGATCCACGACGAGAATGCGCAGCGACGGCTCGGTCATCCGGTCTCGTGCGGATCTGTGCAGCGGAAATACAAAACAGGCCTCGCCGGGTGCTGAGCAACGTCCATGCCATCGGCCGTGCGCCGGCCTATCGATGGGCGCCGCGAGGCATCGCGAGCGACAATTCGCACGCGGTTCGCACCCGGGACCGATACCGGCGTGATGGCTGACGGACGGGTCTGAAGAGCCCGGGCGATGCCCGAATTGCGTGCAGATGCGACGCGATGCTCGACGCTTGTGCATCTCGTCTCGTCTTCCCCAAGCCGCGGATTTCGCAATTCGAGCGTTTCCAACGGTGTTTTTGCGAGCTGCCTGACGCGGCAGTCGTGGCACGTGCGTTGCAGTTACAGCCGCCGAGTGCCGGTTCATCTCCGCCGGCACGAATGGAACGGGCCTAGTGTGGGGTCCGAAGGGCAGCGCTGCCGACAACCGGATCCATCCGAAAGGATGGTCCGCCTTGTCGGCAGCGTTTTTTTTGGGTCGAGGAATCATTGGATGGAAACGCGAAGCACTGCCGGACTCGTCGTCGTAGGCAACGGCATGGTGGGCCAGCGGTTTCTCGAAACCATCGTCGCGGCAGCGCCCGGCCTCGCGATTTCCGTCTTCACCGAAGAGCCGCGCGCCGCATACGATCGCGTGCAGCTGACGTCGCTGTTTTCCGGAAAGACCGCGGGCGACCTCTCGATGGTCGAGCCGGGGTTCTTCGAAAAGCACGCGATCACGCTCGAGCTCGACGACCGGGTCGTCTCGATCGACCGCGACGCGAGCGTCGTGCGCACGGCCGCCGGCCGCGAAGTCGCGTGGGCCGTGCTCGTGCTCGCGACCGGCTCGGCTCCGTTCGTTCCGCCGGTGCCGGGCCGCGACCGCGAAGGCTGCTTCGTCTACCGCACGATCGAAGACCTCGAGGCCATCCGCAATGCCGCATGTGCTGCGAGGGCGTCGGCGAATGAGCGCGCAGCACGCGGTGCGGTAGTCGGTGGCGGCCTGCTCGGGCTCGAAGCGGCCAAGGCGCTTCACGATCTCGGCCTCGAAACCCACGTCGTCGAATTCGCTCCGCGCCTGATGGCCGTCCAGGTCGACGACGCGGGCGGAAGCCTGCTGCGGCGCAAGATCGAGAGCCTCGGCGTCACGGTCCACACCGGGAAGAACACCCTCGAAATTGCCGGCAGCGACACGCATCCGCACCGGATGCAGTTCGCCGGCGGGAGCGCGCTCGACGTCGACGTAGTGGTCTGGTCGGCCGGCATTCGCCCTCGCGACGAGCTCGCCCGCGCATGCGGTCTCGAGGTCGGCGCCCGCGGCGGAATCGCGATCGACGGCCGCTGCCGGACGAGCGATCCGGCGATCTATGCGATCGGCGAATGCGCCGTCTGGCAAGGAAAGACGTTCGGCCTGGTCGCACCCGGCTACGAGATGGCCCGCGTGGCAGCCGCCGACATCGGCCGCCGCAACCACCAAAGCGCAACGGGCGAGGATGATGCGGAGTTCGCGGGCGCCGACATGAGCACCAAGCTCAAGCTGCTCGGCGTCGGAGTCGCGTCGCTCGGCGACGCACACGCTGCGACTCCCGGAGCGCGCTGCTGGTCGTTCGTCGACGGCAGAAGCGATTCGTACAAGAAGATCGTCGTCAGCGAAGACGGCAGCCGCCTGCTCGGAGCGATCCTCGTCGGCGATACCGACGATTACGGCTCGCTGCTGCACCTCGTCCAGAGCGGAAGCGCGATCCCGGACGGGCCGGAAGCGCTGATCGTGCCGGCGCGCGACGGCGCTCCTGCTGCATCGAAGGCCGAGCTGCCCGACGCGGCGCAGATCTGCTCGTGCAACAACGTGAGCAAAGGCGCGATCTGCGCAGCGATCTCGGGCGGCTGCTCGACCCTCGGCGCCGTCAAATCGGCGACCAAGGCCGGAACCTCGTGCGGCGGATGCACGTCGCTGGTCACGCAGATCCTCAACGCCGAGATGGCCAGGCGCGGCGTCGCGATCGATCGCAGGCTTTGCGAGCACATCCCGTTCTCGCGCCAGCAGGTCTTCCATCTCGTGCGCAGCGGCAACATCCGCGACTTCGACACGCTGATTGCGAAGCACGGCCGCGGCCGCGGCTGCGACATCTGCAAACCCGCCGTCGCGTCGATCCTCGCGTCGTGCTGGAACGAGTTCGTGCTGTCGCCGGATCGCACCCCGCTGCAGGACACCAACGACCGCTACCTGGCCAACATGCAGAAAGACGGCACGTATTCGGTGGTGCCGCGCGTTCCGGGCGGAGAGATCACGCCGGAAAAGCTGATCGCGATCGGCGAGGTCGCGCGCAAGTACAGGCTGTACACGAAGATCACCGGCGGACAGCGCATCGATCTTCTCGGCGCGCATCTGCATCAGCTCCCGCTCATCTGGGAGGAGCTGATCGCTGCCGGTTTCGAGTCCGGCCACGCATACGGAAAGGCGCTGCGCACGGTCAAATCGTGCGTCGGCTCGACGTGGTGCCGCTACGGCGTGCAGGACAGCGTGGGTCTCGCGATCCGGCTCGAGGATCGTTACAAGGGCCTGCGCGCGCCGCACAAGATCAAGCTCGCCGTGTCCGGCTGCACGCGCGAATGCGCGGAAGCGCAGAGCAAGGACGTTGGCGTCATCGCAACCGAGAACGGCTGGAACCTGTACGTGGGCGGCAACGGCGGCATGAAGCCGCGTCACGCCGACCTGCTCGCGACGGGCCTCGATGAGGCCACGCTCGTCCGCTTCATCGACCGCTTCCTGATGTTCTACGTGCGCACGGCCGAAAGGCTGCAGCGCACCGCCACGTGGCTCGAGCATCTCGAAGGCGGCCTCGACTACCTGAAGGCGGTCGTCTGCGAAGACTCGCTCGGCATCGCGAGCGAGCTCGAGGCCGACATGGCCTCGGTCGTCGCGAGCTACGAGTGCGAATGGAAGAAGGCCGTCGAGGATCCGGCCACGCTTCGCCGCTTCCGCCATTTCGTCAACGACGACCGCAAGGATCCCGACGTGCTGTTCGTCGAGGAGCGCGGTCAGATCCGGCCGGCCACGCAACAAGAGCGGCTCGAGCATATCGGGGGGAATTCATGAGAACCGCGACGGCAAAGCTGGCAACGCCCGCACCGGCGGCCACCACATGGCGCGACGTCTGCGCGCTCGACGACATCCTGCCGGATTCCGGCGTCTGCGCCCTCGTCGATGGCCGCCAGATCGCGATCTTCCACACGACGTCCGGCGTCTACGCCATCGACAACGCCGATCCGATCGGCGGGGCCAACGTGCTGTCGCGCGGCATCGTCGGAGACATCGGCGGTGAGCTCGTCGTGGCATCGCCGCTGTACAAGCAGCACTTCAACCTCGCGACGGGACGCTGCCTCGAGAATCCGGACGTCGCGGTCGCAACACACCGGGTGCGCCTCATCGAAGGGCGGGTGATGGTCGAGCGCAAGGTCGTGCGCGCGCCGATCCCGCTGAGGAAACGGCGGCTCGTTCTGGTCGGCAACGGCATGGCGGGAATGCGCGCGCTCGAGGAGCTGCTCGCGCTCGCACCCAATCGCTACGAGATCACCGTCTTCGGCGCCGAGCCGCGCGGCGGATACAACCGCGTGCTGCTCTCGAGCGTGCTCGGCGGCGACAAGACGTTCGACGACATCGCCGGACACGACCGCGCCTGGTACCAGAGCCGGGGAATTACACTGCACGCCGGCGATCCGGTTACGCGCATCGACCGCGTACGCCGCGTCGTCGAATCGGCCGGCGGCGTGCGCTGCGAATACGATCGGCTCGTGCTCGCTACGGGCTCGGTTCCGGTCGAGCTCGACGTACCCGGCAGTGACCTGCCCGGAGTGATCCGCTTCCGCACGGTAGACGACGTCGAAGAGATGCTGCGCGTGGCCGGCGGCGGCGGTCACGCGGTCGTGATCGGCGGCGGAATGCTCGGAGTCGAAGCGGCCTCGGGGCTTCTCCAGCGCGGCATGACTGTCACGATCGTGCACCGCTCCGACACGCTGATGAACCGCCAGCTCGACCCGGAGGCCGGCCGGCTGCTGCGCGAATCGCTCGAGCAGCGCGGCATCGCCTGCCGGACCGGCACACGGACGCTCGGGTTCGGCTCGAACAGCGAAGGCCGCGCGGCAAGCGTGATGCTGGACGATGGCAGCGAGCTTCGCGCGGATCTCGTCGTGACTGCGCTCGGAATCCGGCCGAACATCGCTCTTGCCGCCGCGGCCGAGCTGCAATGCGGACGCGGCATTCTGGTCGACGACACGATGCAGACGTTCGATCCGCGCGTCTACGCGATCGGCGAATGCGTACAGCATCGGCGCGTGACGTTCGGCCTCGTGGCTCCGCTGTGGGAACAGGCGCGCGTGTGCGCGACGCATCTCGCCGAGCTCGGCGTCTCGCGCTACCGCTCGCCGCTTGCGCCGGCGCAGCTCAAGGTCACCGGCGTCAGCGTCTTCTCTGCGGGAGACGTGCGCGGCGGCAGCGGCGCCGAATCGATCGTGCTCAAGGATCCGGCGCGCGGGATCTACAAGCGGCTCGTGCTTCGCGACAACCGCATGCAGGGAGCGCTGCTCTACGGCGACGTCAGCGACGGCGCGTGGTACTGCGAGATGATGCGCGACGGCCGCGACGTGGCGTCGATTCGCGAAGCGCTGCTGTTCGGCGAGGCCCAGGCGAACGCGGGAGCCCGATGAGCGAGCAGCCGACTCCGGTGCGCACGACGTGCGCGTACTGCGGCGTCGGCTGCGGGATCGTCGCGACCACCGCTGACGGCAATACGACGATCGCCGGCGACGCCGCACATCCGGCCAACGGCGGGCTGCTGTGTTCGAAAGGCGCAGCTCTCGCCGAAACGCTCGGCCATGGCGGACGTCTTCTTCGTCCGCGAGTCCACGGGCGCGATACCGGCTGGGACGAAGCTCTCGAGCTCGTCGCACACCGGTTTCGCGATACGATCGCAAAGCACGGCCCGGACTCGGTCGCTTTCTACGTATCCGGGCAGCTCCTGACCGAGGACTACTACGTCTTCAACAAGCTGATGAAGGGATTCATCGGCTCGGCCAACATCGACACGAACTCGCGGCTTTGCATGTCGTCGTCGGTCGTCGGCCACCAGAGGGCGTTCGGCGAAGACATCGTTCCGGGCTGTTACGAGGATTTCGATCTTGCCGATCTCGTCGTGCTCGTCGGTTCGAACCTGGCGTGGTGCCATCCCGTGCTGTTCCGCCGGCTCGAGGACGCGCGCCAGCGGCGACCCGACATGCGCATCGTCGTCATCGACCCGAGGCAGACGCCAACCGCCGGCATCGCCGACCTGCATCTTGCGATCCGCGCCGGCAGCGACGTGGAATTGTTCAACGGGCTGCTGGCTTGGCTCGATCGCGAAGGCTGCCGCGACTACGACTTCCTCGAAGAGCACACGATCGGTGCAGTCGAAGCGGTTGCCGCGGCGCGAGAGAGCGCAAGATCCTCGGCCGTCGTCGCAGCCGCCTGCGGTCTCGCGGTCTCCGACCTCGAAGAGTTCTACCGCATGTTCGCCGCGACCGCGCGCGTCGTGACGGCGTTCTCGCAAGGCGTCAACCAGTCGTCGTCCGGATCCGACAAAGTCACGAGCATCGTCAACTGCCATCTGCTGACCGGTCGCATCGGCAAACCGGGCATGGGTCCGTTCTCGTTGACCGGACAGCCGAACGCGATGGGCGGCCGTGAAGTCGGCGGCATGGCGAACATGCTCGCGGCGCACATGTCGCTCGACGACCCGGGACACCGGCGCATCGTGCAGGAGTTCTGGAAGAGCCCTCGCATCGCGTCGCGACCGGGACTCAAGGCGGTCGACCTGTTCGAAGCGGTGCGCGAGGGACGCATCAAGGCGCTGTGGATCGTCGCGACCAATCCTGCCGTCAGCCTCCCGGCGGCCGATCGCGTGCGCGATGCAATCGCGAGCTGCGACTTCGTCGTGGTTTCCGACTGCGCGGCGGACACCGATACGGCCGTGCTTGCTGACGTGCTGCTACCGGCTGCCGCGTGGGGCGAGCGCGACGGTACCACGACGAACTCCGAGCGCCGCATCTCGCGACAACGCGCGTTCCTGAATCCGCCCGGCGAAGCCAGGCCGGACTGGTGGATCCTGAGCAGGGTTGCCGAGCGCATGGGTTATGCCGACGCGTTCGCGTTCGAATCGGTCCACGAGATCTTCGACGAGCATGCGCGACTGTCGTCCGCTGGCAACGACGGCGCGCGTGCATTCGATATCGGCGGCCTGGCCGGACTGTCGGCGGAGGAGTACGAATCGCTCGAGCCGATCCAGTGGCCTGTACCCGAGCGCGGTCATCGCGGAACGGCGCGACTGGCCGAACATGGAGCATTTTTTCATCCGAGCGGCTGCGCGCATCTGGTTCCGACGACGCCGCGGCGTCCGTCGCACGAGACGTGCATGCGTTTCCCGTTCGTCCTGAACACCGGACGCATCCGCGACCAGTGGCACACGATGACGCGCACCGGCACCTCGCCGCGTCTTTCCGATCACATGCCGGAGCCGTACGTGGATCTCCACCCCGATGACGCCGCGACAATCCGGCTCGACGACGGCGACTTCGTCAAGGTGACGACCGCGTGGGGGGCGGCCGTCCTGCGCTCGCGAACCAGCGGTGAGATGCCGCGCGGAATGTTGTTCGCACCGATGCACTGGAGCGACGCGAATTGCGCTTCAGGCCGCGTCGGTGCGCTCGTCAATCCGGCCGTCGATCCCGCGTCGGGCGAGCCCGAGCTCAAGCATACGCCCGCAGCGATCGAACGGGTCGTGCCGGCCTGGCACGGCGTGCTGTTCGGACGCACCACGCAGAAAGTTCCGGATGCCGAGCTGTGGACCAGGGTCTGCGGCGACGGATTCGTGCGCTTCGAGCTCGCGGGCCTGCGGCCGGAGCAGGATCTCGCCGCACGCGGACGTCTGCTCCTCAACGTGCAGCCGGGCCGCGCGGACCTTCTCGAGTACGCCGACGAAGGCGCTGGAATCTATCGGGCGGCCATCGTCCGCGATGACCGGATTGCCGCGTGCGTTTTCCTGTCGCGTCGTGCGCAAATGCCGTCACGCGACTGGATTGCCGGCCTGCTCGCAAAACCCGCGCTCGACGAGAACGATCGCATGGCGTTACTGGCCGGAAGGCCGCTTGCCGGAGCGACCGACAACAGCCCGATCATCTGCTCGTGCTTTAACGTGCGCCGCTCGGCGATCGACGAAGCGATCGACCGGCACGGACTGCAGACGCCGGAAGAGGTCGGCAGTTGCACCAGGGCCGGCACCAACTGCGGATCCTGCGTCCCCGAGATCCGCACGCTGCTCGGCGTGATCCTCGCCAATCGAAGCCGCGCCGCCTGATCCCTGCTTTCGAGTGATCGGCCTCGCCCTTGGCTGCACGTGCCGCCTCTTGCCGCGTCACGGCAGGACGCATAAACGTTTTCCGTCGTCCGCCAGCGTTGCGCGCGCGCACGACGGAGGTTCCATGAAACTTGCCAGCCTGTTTGCCGCTACGTTCCTCATGTTTGCCGCGACATTCGCGCACGCTGCCGAATGGACACCGGAAAAATGGACGGACGAGGAGACGCTGCAGTTCCGCACCGACTGTCCCGACGAAGGCGAGTACTGGTCGTACGTCTGGGTGGTCGTGCTCGACGGCGATGCGTGGGTGCGCCTCGGATCGCGAGCAGCAGGCCGTGTCGACTGCAGCAGGACCAAACCGCTGACGTCGATCAAGATCGCCGGCCAGCAGTTCGACAACATCGAGATGGTCAACACTCCGGAGATGGCCGAGCGCGTAGCTGCCGCGATGGCGCAGAAATATTCGAGCGACCTCTTCATCCACTACTTCAATCACCCGTACACGATGAAGCTGGTGCCGAAGAAAGCGGAGTGATTGCGATCGTTGCGGCGAATGCGCCCCGCGACGAAGCGCTCAAGGCAAGCCTGTTCCTGCCGATCCTTTCGCGCGCGTGCGCAGCACCGGCACCAGCAGCACCGTCCAGACGCCGGTCGCCGCCAGAAAGAACATCGCTGCCGTGACCATCCACGCGTTGCGGTGAACCATGTCGACCGTGGTTGCGACACGACAAACCGTTGCGGCGATCATCAGGCCGAGAATGGCCGCCACCTGCCACGGCTGTCCGTTCAGCAGATCGCTGCGGTCTCCATGTCCGAGGATCACGTGCGTGCTCACGCCGAGCGTCAGCATCGCGAAGCCGGAGATGAAACTGATGTGGATTCCGGCCTGGTAGTACTGCGGATAGATCGACGCGAATGCGAAGCCCGCCGGCAGGCACCACGCCGCCAGCCAGATCACGCGGCGATTGAGCCCCGCACGCGTCGGCAGCCGCCACAGTTCCGCACCGAGAACGAGCACAGCCGCGATGACCGCAGCACGGAGAGCGCAGCCAGCGCGAACCGATACGTTCAGTTGGACAAAGAAACTCGCGACCACGAGCACGGCTGCGAGCACGTGCCCGAAGATCCCGCGCAGGTCCCTCGGAGACAATGACGCGTCCGGCGGCGCGACGCCGCGGGTCATCAGCGGCAGCGCAAGTCCGCCCACGCCGAGCACGAGCGCGATGAAAACGCCCTGCAGCACGAACTGCTGCCCGAGGTTGTGAAGCCACATCCACGACGCACCGAGCGCCCCTCCCACGCCCGTCATGACGGAGCCGGCGAGGCCGAGCAGGAGCGCGACGGGGATCCACACGAAGCTCGCGGGCGGACGCCGGCGCGCCGCAGCCGATGCGAATCGCCGCACGACGAACTGGACGAGCAGGACGCAGGCTGCCATCCACCCGGCTTGCGAGAGCGCCCATTGTCCGTTCGCGGCGGCAACGGCCGTAGCCAGCGGAGCAGCGATGCCGATGGCCATCTCGATGACGGATGGAGGCCAGGTGCCGCTGCGGCGCGGAATCATCGTGAACAGGAATCCGAGCGCGAACGAGAGCAGGAAGCCTTCGATCTGCGTCATGCTGTGGAAAATGTAGACGGCAACGTAGTCTTCGCTCCGTCCGGACAGCACGAACTCGATCCACCGGCCGACGCCGGCCCACGAAAGCAGGATGCCGAGCGGGAAGAACACGGCGTACGGCTCGCGCCGCCAGAACGGCGCGCTCTTCATCGCCGCGTTTTCGGTCACGACGCCGGCTGGAATCGCCGGGGCGTCAGCGCCGGTGCTCACGTCAAGCGTCTCGAGCCGGGACTCCGTGCCCTTCTCAAGTTCGATTCGTCCGGGTTCACGTCCGCGCCGGCGCCAGCGATACACCCGGCGGAAGCGCGCAGTCGTCAGGGACGAAGAAGTCGCGCATCAGCTCCCTCGTCGGATCGACGCGGTATTTGTCGAAGTCGCGCTCGCCGGCGGCGTACAGCAGCACGTCGTCGATGTAGAAGTTGCCGGTCGTCAGCCGGGCCGGCTGCGTGAAGATCCAGTGCGCCGCGTCGGCCATGATGTCGGTGGTGCGGCACGCGCGCATGCCTTCGTCGCCCGCCAGCGCATTGCGGATTGCCGCCGTCGCGATTCCCGTGCGCGGCCACAGCGCATTGAACGCGATTCCGTCGTCCTTGAACTCCTCGGCCATGCCGAGCACGCACATCGACATGCCGTACTTGGCCATCGTGTACGCCACGTGACCGCCGAACCAGCGCGGCTTCATGTCGAGCGGCGGCGACAGATTGAGGACGTGCGGATTGGACGCGCGCTTGAGGTGCGGAATGCAGGCTTTCGACGTCACGTACGTGCCGCGCGTGTTGATCTGGTGCATCAGGTCGTAACGCTTCATGTCGGTTTCGAGCGTGCCGGTCAGCTGTATGGCCGATGCGTTGTTGATGCAGATGTCGATGCCGCCGAACGTCGCGACGGTTTTGTCCACCGCCGCCTGGACGCTCGACTCGTCGCGCACGTCGACGATCAACGGAAGAGCCTTTCCGCCGGCATCCTCGATCTCTTTCGCGGCCGTATAGATCGTGCCTTCGAGCTTCGGATGCGGCTCGGCGGTTTTGGCCGCAATGGCAACGTTGGCGCCGTCGCGCGCGGCGCGCAGGCCGATCGCGAGGCCGATCCCGCGGCTGGCACCGGTGATGAACAGCGTTTTTCCCGAAAGGCTCATGGGTCTCTCCTTTGTCTACCGGACGTTGAGTTTTTCGCGCTGGCGCCGGCGCGCCGCGCGGCTTTCGTCGGAGATCCAGACCGACATCGTCGCGACCGCTTCGCTGTCGGTCTCGGCGAGGATGCGTCTCTCGGCGTCGGCGACGAGCGCCTGCTTGGTTCGCGCGTAGGCATCGCACGGAAATGCAGCGAGGCGTCCGGCGAGAGCGCGAACGTGCGTCTCGATCGATTCACGTGCAACGATCTCGTGCGCAAGGCCTAGCGCGACCGCTTTCGAGGACGGAAAAAGCTGTGCGCCGAGAACCAGCTCGCTGGCCTGCGCATGGGTGAGCCGCAGGCGAACGATCTCCATGGCCGTGCGCGGAAACGACGCGCCCACGGCAACCTCGTTCATGCCGATTCGATAGTCGCCACCGGCCGCGATCCGGTGGTCGCACGCGAGCGCGATCACGAAGCCTCCTGCAATCGCATGGCCGTTGATCCACGCAATCGTGGGCTTCGGCATCGTCAGCAGCGCGAGGTGACAGTCGCGATAGCGCCGGTACAGGTCGAGCGCGATCTCGTCATCGCGACGGGGCGCGGAGAAATCGAACCCGGCACTGAAGAACGCACCGCTTCCGGTGATGACCACGGCGCGAACCGAGTCGTCGGTCCGCAACGAGACGAGCGTCGCGTGCAGGTCGATCAGCAGGTGCTCATCGATCGCATTGGCAGGAGGCCTGGCGAGCGTCAGCAGCACGGCATCGTCGACGAGCGGGATTGTCCGGATGGTCGACATCGCTATCAGTACGTACGCTTCGCCGGCGACGCATGCTTCGCCGGCTCGTTGTGCCGAAATTCCCACGGAGCCTCGAACGACCCCTGCCAGATGCCGGTATGGTCCCGGCGTGCCCGCTCTTCTTCGTCAACGTAGTCGAGGCTGTAGTGACGATACGCCATGGCGGCTCCGCGCGTGACGACATTCCCGGCGAGATCGCCGGAAGAACCGGTGCAGACGCCGACCATGCGGCCGTATTTGTCGACATCTCGCCGCGAGCACGACACCGCCTGACCTCCGATTGCGGCGACGAGGGCGCCGCGAGCGAAATCGCCGCACGCATAACGTTCCCCGCCGGGCCGCCTGCACGACTGGTGAAGCTCCGGAGCGTCGATCCCGAACAGACGAATCCGTACGCCGCCGACTTCGATCGTATCGCCGTCGACGACGCGTGCTTTTCCGGAAACGCCGGCCGGAACGACGCCGCGGTGCGGCCCGGCAACTCGCCCGGTATCCGCCGTCGTCCAGCGTCCGGCAGCGACCGTGAGCACGGCGGCTGCGATGAACACAGCAGTTCTTGCGAGCGGCCCGCGAAGAAGACCGCCGCTGCCAGTCAGCGAGCGCAGGAACGAACGACTGCTTCGACGATTGTTCACGATGCCCCGGTACGAGAGCCGGGAGCGTCCCGGTCTTCCGGCACGTGCTCTATGCCGATCCTGCGATCGAAGGAAGTCTCGCGGCCGCAGGCATCTCGCGGCGGCGCAAGCATGCATCGTGCGGGCCTGGGTTCGGCGGCGCGGCATTTGACTCGCGCGACCCGTCTTTCTTAAGTGCGGCCGGATCTGTGCCGCGCCGACCGCAAGCCGCGCCGATGCCTGCCGGCTTTCTTCGTAAAATCGCCGCGGGGTCCGCTCGCAAGGAGAACAGGGTGACCGAACGATCAGGCATCGTCGCCTTCTGGAAAAACTTCAATCGCAAGCAGGTGCTGCGCCATGCGCAGGAGGCCGACGAGCTCGGTTACGAATCGTTCTGGATTCCCGAAGCCTGGGGCTACGAGGCCTTCGGCCTGCTGACCGAGATCGCGTGTCACACCAGACGCATCAAGCTCGCAACCGGGATCGTCAACGTCTTCAGCCGTTCGCCCGGTCTGCTGGCGATGCACGCTGCGACGCTCGACGAGATCTCCGAAGGGCGCGTGATTCTCGGGCTCGGCACGTCGGGCGAGAAGGTCATCGAAGGATTTCACGGCATTCCGTACGACAAGCCGCTGACGCGCATGCGGCAGTACATCAAGGTGATCCAGTGCCTGATCTCCGGACAGCGGCTGAACGAAGCCGGAGCCGACCTGTGGGAGTTCCGGCATTTCCAGCTCGCGATGACGCCGGTGCGCGAGCGCATCCCGATCTATTGCGCATGCCTCAATGACAAGGCGATCCGCATGGTCGGCGAGCTCGCCGACGGCTGGATGCCGACGTTCTGGCCGTATCAGCAGCTCGAGAAAGGCATCGCCGTCCTCGCGGGAGCAGCGAAGAGCGGCCGAAGCGTCGACGACATTTCGGTCGCGCCGTTCACGACGGTGATTCCGATGCCCGACAAGGAGATGAGCTACCATTCGGCGCGCGGCATCATCTCGTTCTACATCGGCGGAATGGGCGTCTACTACCACGAGATGCTTTCGCGCATGGGCTATCGCGAGAACTGCGACGTCGTGCGCGATCTCTACGTGGCCAAACAGCGGCCGGAAGCTGCAGCCGCCGTCTCGCAGGAGCTGCTCGATGCGCTGGTGATCGCGGGCGAGCCCGGCTTCTGCCGGACGCGCCTGTCCGAATGGCGGCGCGCCGGAATGGATCTGCCGATCCTCGGGCTTCCGACCGACATGGGGCCCGAGATCTGCTCGATGTACCTCAAGCTCATGGCGCCGGCGGCCTGACCGCTCGTGATCGCTTCTGCGATCGCGATCATCGTCTCCGGGCTCGCGATCTTCGTCGCGCCGGGTGCGGCCGTGCTTGCGTCAGCGCGGATACGGCTGCCCGCGAGCGAGCGATTGGCATACGCGTTCGCTGCGTCGCTCGTCATGCTGACCGCTGCCTTCGCAGCCTGTCTTGCGCTCGGATCGTCCATTGATGCGGCACCGCTTTGTGTGGCAGCGGTTACCGCGCCGCTCGCGCTGTTGCTGCGCTGGCTCGTACCGGCGACGCGGCCCGCAGCCGCGACAGTGGATTCTGCGACGCGATCGTCACCGGCAGTCCAGGTCGTTCTCGCGCTTCTGCTGATTGCTGCGGTGATCGCCGCGGTCGTCTTCGCGCCGCTCGGCAGCGTGGACCGCTGGTGGTACCTCGCCTACGTCCGGTCGTGGCTCGAGGCGCCGGTGCTCTCGCTGGCCGAGCCGTTTCTAGCAACCGGTCAGTCGTTCGCGCGCTTCGGCGTTCATCCGTGGCTGTTCGGGCTTGCGCTGTGGTCGCGCATGTCCGGCGTCGATCCGGTGTTCCTTTACGAGAGATGCGCCCCGGTTCTCGTGGTTCTCGCGTCGTGCTCGGCGGCGTTCGCGCTTGCCGGCGAGTTGTTCGGCAGCGGACGGCGCGCACGACTGAGCGTGATCGCCACGATGCTCCTGTGGAGCGGCTCGGTCGTCCCGGTCCTGGCTCGCGCCGGCGAAGACAAGGTGCTCGCGGCAGCGGCACTGCTGCCGCTGTGCAGCGCGGCGTTTCTTCGCATCGTACGCGATCCGGATCGCAGCGGCTGGGTCCTGCTTGCAGTGGCAGCGGTAGCCACTGCTGCCGTGCATGCCCTCGCGTACGCGTTCGTGCTCGTGATCCTGCTGCCTGCGGCTGTGGTTGTGGGCGCGCAACCCGAACGGCGGCAACGCATGCTCGCAGCAGGCGCACTTCTCGGCGTGATTGCCATTGCGCCGGCGGTTTCCGGCCTCATCGTTCGCGAGCGGCTTGCGGACATCGGGGCCGAACTGTCCGAACCCGGACATCCGGTCGTGCGAGTTCACGAAGGACGGGGCCGGTTGATCGAATTCCCGGTCGCAGGGCGCTCGGGCGGATTCGTCGTCAGCCCGCGCCTGCTGCTGCACCCGCTGATGCTGCTCGCGCTTGCCGGCGTGCCGATCGTGCTGCTTCGGCCGCAGCGCGATCGTGCACGCATCCCGATTCGCGACGCTCCGCGCTCGCTGCTTCTGATCGCGACGACGCTGCCGCTCGCAATTGCGTTCGTTCCGCCGCTTCCGTCGCTCGCCGGAGCCGTCATTCCGCCGTGGATGGTCTACCGCGTGCTGTGGCTGCTGCCGGTCGCGCCGCTCGTCGCACTGACCGCTGACTCGCTCGCGAGCCGGTTTTCACGCGGCGAGATTGCCGCGACGCTGCTTCTCGTTGCGCTCGGACTGCCGGTCGCGGCAGCCGGTGCGCGCGACCGGCTCGGTGAAATTCGCGGGCGCGTCGCCGAACCGCGCGCCACACCGTTTCATCTGCTCGTGCATGCCGTTCGCACGCTGCCGCTCGACGCTCTCGTGGTTGCCGCGCCGGAGCTTGCCGAGCGCCTGCCCGCACTGACGGCCCGGCGAGTCGTCGCCGGGCTCGACCGTTCGACGATCGTGTTTTCGGGATCCCGCGAGCGCGGCGAAGCACGGCTGCGCGCACGTGCCGCACTGCTTGCCGGCGACGACGATGCGCAGGCACTGGCCGCTGCGGCGGCCGTCGCACCGACGCACGCGATCTTCGATCCGCGTCGCAAAGACGCGATGCCGCGCTGCCGCAGCAGGCTGCTCGAAACCACCGGCTACTCGCTGTGCGAGATCGACCCGTCGGCTCGCGAGCCCCGCACGCCGCCCGCTCTCGCCCGGGCCGCCGGCATCACGCAGACGACGACCGTCGCGCGCGCAGAGTGCCAGCCGCCGCCGCTTCGCGCGCGCCGCGACCTGTGGTCGGCCGCGCCTCCCGTCGTGCACTGCCGGATTGCGCTTTCGGACGCGCTTCGGGACCGGCGCGACATCGTGCTGCGCATCGAGGCCAGGACCGGGCGCTCCGTCGACGAGATCCGCATCGAGGTGCGGCGGCCGGACACCGCTCTCGAGAGCCGGTCGACCGTACGACTTTCCGGTGACGATGAGATCGTGCTGCGGATGCCGCCTCTCTCGTCTCCGGTTTCCGGCGGGACCGACGCGCTCGACGTGAAGATCGAGTCTTCGTTCCTGCCGTTCGTGAGGCCGGTTCTGGTCGAGCTTGCTGCCACCGTCGGCGATGCGACCGGCGCTGCGGTTCCGTAACAAACCCGAATCGTCCGCACCGGCGAAAATGCGGGCGGCAAAACCTCCAGGTCGCGCAGCCCGCGCTCAGTACGCGCCGCGAGCATCGACCGGCCACAAGTCGACGAGCGTATCTCCGCGCACGCAATGAAAATGGTCGTAGAGGTTCACCGTCGGATCACAGTGCGGAACCACGCACTCGACGGCCGCGCCGAGCGGCAGCGACTGCGACGCGTCGGCAAAGACCACGCATCCATGCTCATCGCCGGTCAGCGCGTAGACTGCACCTTCGGGAGCGCCGCGTGCGATACGAGGCCGCGGGCCGTCGGTCGCAAAGCGCTTGAGTCCGGCGTCGGTGGTCACCATTCCCGCCGCGTTGTTGCTGATGACCGTCGTCCGCACGAACAGCGCGGTCTGGAACGGCAATCGTGCCGGCGTAGCCGCATCCCACTGGAGATCGGCGTACTCGACGTCCATCACGGTATACGATCCGGCCTGAAGCTCGGTGAACACGCCGCCGCGGAAGTCGATGTCGTGCGTCCCCGTGCCGCCGCCGCTCACGATCGCCGGCTTCTTTCCGATTGCGGCGAGTGCATCGACGACTTCGGCCATCTTCGCGAGGCCGCCCGCCGCAAGCTCGGCGCGCGCAGCAACGCTCTCGATGTGCTGCACGTGTCCGGCATACCCCTGCACGCCGGCGAACGAGAGATGCGGCGAATCATCGATCTGCTTCGCAAGCGAAACCACGTCGTGCACCGTGCTCGCACCGGTGCGACCGAGGCCGATGTCGACGTCGACGAGCAGTCGAAGACTTGGAGCGCTCGCGCTCATTCGATCCGCGATTGCGCGCACGTTGTCCGGGTGATCGACGACGCACATCAGATCGGTCGCTCGGCCGTGCAGGCGAACGAGCCGTTCGATGTTCGCCGGATGCACCACGGGCGAAGTGATCAGAACGCCGCCGATTCCGCTCCCGACCATGATTTCGGCTTCGCCGATCGTTGCGCAGCAGATGCCGATGGCTCCCGCTTCGATCTGCAACCGTGCGATGCGGGCGGACTTGTGCGTCTTGGCGTGCGGGCGAAGTGCGATTCCCGCGCGCCGGCAGTGGTCGGCCATGCGAGCGATGTTTGCTTCGAGGATATCGAGATCGAGAACGAGCGCAGGCGTGACGAGCTTTTCGCGCGATCCGGGAACACCGACGAGCGCGGCGTTAGGCAACATCGGGATGCCTCGCACTAGCGGAGCATTCGGCACGAGTGAAGCATTTGCCAGCAGCGCGGAGGTCCAGGTGCGTGCGGCAGTCGGGTCAGATTCCGACCGCTGCCGTTACGGGCTCGACATCCGAGAACGAGAAGCCGAGCCAACGGCGCTCGTCTTCCTTGAACGCTTCGAACACTTCGAGCTCGAGCTTGCGATAGCGTGCGAGCTGCGCGCGGGCCTTGTCTTCGATGCCGCGTTCCTTTGCCATGCGCAGCATCCACTCCTCCATCCACGAGATGTGCCACTTCTCGTCCTTGGTGAGCTCGTCGAGAACTTCGCGCGTCAGCTCATCGCAGTAGCGGCTCGCGGCGTGTTCGGTGTAACGCGCAACCGAACGTTCTTCGACGATCACCGTCAGCGCGAACAGGTCGACGATGTTCGCGGGAAAACCGATCGCCTTGCCGAGCCTGCGCTGGTAGCCGTCGGGAACTTCGACCGGCATTCCCCCGAGCTGCCGGATCCGTTTCGTCCACAGCCATGCGTGACGGGTCTCGTCGGCGACGTGCCGCGAAAAAAGCACCTGCGCTTCGGGGTCCTTCTCCCACTGGGTCATCTTCATCAGAAGCGCTGCGCCACGGATCTCGGCATCTCGATAGAAGCTGAAGATCTTGATCAGCGACTCAACCGAGGGAGCGCCAGGTTCAGAGGATGGGAGGGCAAGGTCCATAAGATTGTCGGCGGGTTATATACGAACGCGAAGATCCGCAGAACCCGGCTATGTTCGGGATGACATTGAAAGCAGGGCACGAGCAACGGGGATTCGTCCCGGGGCCCGCCGGCCCAGGTCTCCATCCCGCGCAAACCCTCAGCGAGGTTCGCAGATCGAACCGGCAAGCGCGCCGGATTGGGAGGGCGACGTGGGCCGGGCAGCCATCGAGAGGCGTACCATCGTCCATTAACCGCATGATCCTAAAAAGAACGGTCGTGCTCTTTACCGATAGCGAACGGTCGGCCTATAAATGCGGGATGCCGAAGCGAAGTCAGCAGGCAACCCGCGACACTCGGACGGACATCCTGAAGCGCGCGCTCGATCTCGCATCGATCGACGGCTTGTCGGGAGTGACGATCGGCCGGCTGAGCGACTCGATTTCCATGAGCAAAAGCGGGCTGTTCGCCCATTTCGGCTCGAAGGAAGACCTTCAGATGGCGATTGTCGACGCCGCCGCCGAGGCGTTCGAGAAAGCCGTCGTCGGCGAGGAGCGAGCCCACGCCGGGGGACTTCCACGACTCGTCGAGGTCGCCGAAGCGTGGATACGCTATCTCGAAAAAGGACCGTTTCGCGGTGGGTGCTTCTTTGCCGCGGTTTCGCCGGAAATCGACGACCGGCCGGGGCGGGTCCGTGACCGCGTCGTCGAGCTTACCCGCGGCTGGCTCGCAATTCTCGAAGCCGAAGCGGAAGCGGCGCGCGAGGCCGGGGACCTCGGGCCGGACGCTGACCCGTCCCAGCTCGCGTTCGAGATCCACGCATTCGTGCAGGAGGCCAACTGGGCCTTCCAGCTTCACGGCGACGCCGAAGCGTTCCGCCGCGCACGCCGCGCCGTGCGCAGGACCCTCCACTCGGCAGGCGCGACGACCGACTGAGACCGAATCGGTGCCGCTCGTCTAGAGCGCGACCCACACCGCCTTGGTCTGCGTGTACAGGTCGAGCGCCTGCGATCCGAGCTCGCGGCCGATGCCGCTTTCCTTGTAACCGCCGAACGGTACGCCGGCGTCGAACATGTTGTACGTATTGACCCAGACCGTGCCGGCCTTGAGCGCGCGCGCGACGCGATGCGCTTTCGAAATGTCGCGCGTCCACACCGCCGCAGCGAGGCCGTAGTTGGTCGCATTGCCGGCCGCGACCACTTCGTCGAGATCGCGGAACGTCAGCGTCGATACTACCGGTCCGAAGATTTCCTCCTGCGCGATCTTCATGTCCGGCTTCACGCCGGAGAAGATCGTCGGCTGCAGGAAGTATCCCTTGTCTTTGGCACGCGCGCCGCCGGTGACGAGACGCGCGCCGCCCGATTTGCCGGATTCGATGTAGCCGAGGATTTTGGTGAACTGTTCTTCGCTGACCTGCGCGCCCATCTGTGTCGAAGGATCGAGCGGATCGCCGACACGGATCGCACGCGCATGCTCGGCCAGTTTCGCGACGAATTCGTCGTGCGCCTTCTCCTCGACGAAAAGTCGCGAGCCCGCGCAGCAGACTTCGCCCTGATTGAAGAAAATCCCCTGCATCGCGCCCTTGACGGCCTCGGCCAGGTCGGCATCGGCAAACACGATATTGGGCGACTTGCCGCCGAGCTCGAGCGATACGCTCTTGAGATTTCCCGCAGCAGCGCGCTGGATTACGCGACCGACTTCGGTCGAGCCGGTGAACGCGACCTTGTCCACGTCGCGGTGCTCGGCGATGGCCGCACCGGCGGTCGGTCCGAAGCCGGTGATGATGTTGACGACGCCGGCCGGCACGTCGGCTTCGAGCAGCAGCTCGGCAAGACGAAGCGCCGTAAGGGGCGTCTGCTCCGCGGGCTTGAGCACGCTGGTGTTGCCGCATGCAAGAGCCGGCGCAAGTTTCCACGAAGCCATCAGCAACGGAAAATTCCACGGGATGATCTGTCCGCAGACGCCGTGCGGCTCGCGCAGCGTGTACGTGAAAAACGAATCGCTGACCGGAATCGTCTGGCCGAAGACCTTGTCGGCCCAGCCGCCGTAGTACGCGAAGACTTCGGCAGCCTGCGGGATGTCGACGTTAGCCGTCTCGGCGATCGGCTTTCCGTTGTCGAGCGTCTCGAGCTGCGCGAGCTCGTCCTTGTTCTTCATGATGAGATCCGCGATGCGAAGCAGCATGCGGCCGCGCTCGCGCGCGCTCATCTTCGGCCACGGTCCGCTTTCGAACGCGCGCCGCGCCGCTGCGACCGCCTTGTCCACGTCCGCCTTGTCGCCTTCTGCGACGGTGGTCAGGACTTCCTCGGTCGAGGGATCAACGGTCTCGAATGTTTTTCCGCTCGCGGCATCGACGAATTTGTTGTCGATGAAGAGCTTGCCGGATTTCGAAGCGGACGCGGGCAGATCGGTGCGGAAGGCTGCGGCGGTTGCGGCCATGGCGAGGTCCTCCTGTTGCACTCAAGAAGTGGAAGCGCGCTGCGTGTTCACAGGGCGCCGACGCTACGTCCGAGTGGCGAGGCGGTCAAGGGAGCTCATTGCCGCAGCATCCGGGGGACGGATCGCCGCGCGCGCCCAGGCGGTCGCAGCCGCGGCGTCACGACTGCGGCGCATTACTCCGGCGGGAACTCGACGAACGCGGGAAGCTTTTCTGCTTCCGCGGAAAGCGCGGCCCACCCGGGATATTCGGCCGCAATGACGATCTCGGGAACCATCATCTGAAGGAAGCGCCACGTGACAACCGCGGTGATGCCCGGCTGCAGGCTCGGCGTTAGGACGGACAGGGCACGCGGGCTCGTCAGCTCCTGCTCGAGCGTCGAGCAAGCCGCAAGGAGCTGGCCGGTTACGCGTTCGATCCACGGCGCATGCTGCTTTTCCACCGGGCGAAGCTGGCGCTCGTAGACAATCGAAATGCTCTTCTCGCACGCGGCAAGCGCAAGGCCGAGCACGCGGTACGCCGCCACACGCTCGGCAGCCGCGGCGGGCATCAGCGTTCTTCCCGCCGGCGCGACGTCTTCGGCATGCGCGACGATCAGGTTGGAATCCATCAGCACGGTGCCGTCGTCGCAGACCAGCGTGGGCGCCTTGACCACGGGGTTGATGCCGCGGAACTCGTCGAAGTGGCGGAACACCGATACCGCGCGGTGTTCGAACAGAACTCCAAGCATGCGAAGCGAGATCGCCGAGCGACGAACATATGGAGAATCGAGCATTCCGATGAGCTGCATGCGGTTCCTCTCCGGCGACCGTTGCGGGCGCCGGCCGCCGAGATATCCGGACCGTGGCAATAGACAACAGCGCGGGTCGCACGGGCGTACCCGCACCGGGCGTCGTCGCTGGCTCCAAGCCGTCATCCATCCTACGCTCGCGCCATGAAAGTCCTTCGAACGCCTGACGAACGCTTCGCCAATCTCTCCGGCTATCCGTTCCGGCCGCACTATGCGGACGTCGCCGACGGCGAAGGCGGCACGCTGCGGATGCATTACGTGGACGAAGGTCCACGCGGCAGCGCGCCGGTTCTTCTGCTGCACGGCGAGCCGTCATGGAGCTACCTCTATCGCAAGATGATTCCCGTCCTCGTCTCTGCGGGACATCGGTGCGTTGCTCCGGACCTCGTCGGCTTCGGGCGCTCGGACAAGCCCGCCGAGCGCGAGAGCTATACGTACGCACGACACGTCGCATGGCTGCGTGAGCTCGTCTTCGACCGGCTCGACCTCACGCACATCACGCTCGTCTGCCAGGACTGGGGAGGGCTGCTCGGTCTTCGTCTGGTTGCCGAGCAGGAAGGCCGCTTCGACCGCGTCGTCGCGGCCAATACGTTTCTGCCGACCGGCGACCAGTCTCCCGGCGAAGCCTTTCTTGCGTGGCGGAAGTTCTCGCAGGAGGTTCCTGTGTTCCCGACCTCGCGGATCCTGCAGGGAGCAACGTCGACCGAGCTGAGCCCGGACGTGCTTGCCGCCTACGATGCCCCGTTTCCGGATGAATCCTACAAATCCGGAGCCCGCCAGTTTCCGACGCTCGTGCCCGCGTCGCCCGACAATCCGGCAAGCGAAGACAACCGCCGCGCGTGGAAGGTACTGGAGCGCTGGAACAAACCGTTTCTTACCGCGTTCAGCGACAACGACCCGGTGACTGCCGGAGGCGACGCCCGTTTCCAGAAAATGATCCCGGGCTGCAACGGCCAGCCCCACACGACCATCACGGGCGGCGGGCATTTCCTGCAGGAAGACAAGGGCGAGGAGCTCGCCGGCGTCGTCGCGAAATTCATCGAGGCAACTTCATGAGTGAACAGACGGTCCTCGTCACCGGCGGCAATTCGGGAATCGGCTACGAATGCGCGCGAGCGCTCGCGAAGGCAGGGCGGCACGTGATCATCGCGAGCCGCAACCGCCGGCTGTCCGACGAGGCCGTTCGCAGGATCGCTGCCGAAAGCGGCGCAGATCGCATCGAGGCGATGGATCTGGACCTTGCATCACCGGAGTCGATCCGGAGCGCAGTGACTGCGCTGCGCGCACGCAATCTTGCTCTGCAGTCGCTGGTCTGCAACGCCGGCCTGCAGTTCACAAAGGGCCCGGTGCTTTCCGATCGCGGTTACGAGCTGACGTTCGCGGTCAATCATCTCGGGCATTTCCTGCTGACCAACCTGCTGCTCGAAACGCTGGCCGCGAATGCACCGGCGCGCATCGTCATCGTCTCGTCGGGTGTCCACGACCCGAAGCGTGTCACCGGAATGCCCAAAGCGAAGATCGGCGATCTCGAAACGCTTGCGGCCACGGGCAATGCGTCGCGCGACAAGTACAACGGCGGTCTGGCCTACGTGAACAGCAAGCTCTGCAACCTGTGGTTCGCCTATGAGCTCGCGCGACGGATGGAAGCGATCGGACTCGGCGGCGCGAGCCGGCCGATTGCGATCAACGCGTTCGACCCCGGCCTGGTGCCGGGATCCGGTCTCGCGCGCGAGTATCCGGGATGGATGCGCTACGTGTGGGAATCGGTGATGCCGGCGATGGCGTCCGGGCTGACCCGCTTCGTGCCCGGCATCAGCACGGCGGAGAAATCGGGAAGCGCGCTCGCCGACCTCGTGCTCGACCCGCGGCGGGGCGCCAGCGGCGCGCGCTACTATCCGTCGCATACACGCTGGTGCGAGACTCCGTCGTCGGATCAGTCGTACGACGCGGGACGCGCGAAGGAGCTCTGGGAAGCGAGCATCGCAATGACCGGGCTCGCCGCCGGCGATTCCCCGCTTCTGCACGCCATATGATGCGCAGGCTCGTCCTGCTTGTCGCGCTTCTCGTTCCCGCAGCGGCCAGCGCCAAGGTCCTGAACGTCGAGTTCGAGTTCACGCCGTTTACCGGGGACAAGGTGAAGTCGGACCGCGTCGAGACCGTGCCGGGCAACGCCCGCGTGTACATCAACAACATCCCCGTCAGCGAGAACTCGATCGACAAGCACGAAGTGATGGTGCTGTTCGAGGACCGGGAAGTCGCACCGGCCGTCTGGGTTCCGGTCGGCTCGCTCGGCCCTGTCGTACGCCGTGGCAAAAACACCATCCGCGTCGAATTCGAGCCGGCGGACGCCAGGGCGCCGTACCGCGCCGAGCTGCGCTGGGCGATCGTAAACGACCAGACGACGACGACCGGCGACGCCGGCAGCGGCACGTCCACCAACCAGAGCGGCGAAGGCGTCGACGCGAAACAGGCGAAAGGCAAAGTCGTGTTCGAGCACGAGTTCACGGCCGATTTCGCCACCGACCGGCCGTGGCATCACTACGCTGCCGTCGCCGCGCTCGGCGATGCCGACAGGAAGGCGCTCACCGAGCTTGCCTCGCAGCGGACGGAGTTGTTCAAGCCCGACTTCGCAAAGTTCTACGCGTTGCTGAAACAGAATCCGCAGCTCGACATTGCATCGATGCGCAAAGCCGGCTGCGCCGAGAAGGCCTACGCCGCAGGCGTAAGGATGGAAGTCGCGCCGGCAGAAAAGATCGAGATGGTCACGACCGGCGGACCCGCGGTCGTGGTGCAGAGCTCCGCCGGAAAACTCTACGCTCCGCCCAAACCCGCGGCGTTCGACAAGATCAAAGGCGACGACGCGCAGATGTGCGCGAGCGTCGCGCTCTTCACGGCTTATCCGCCGCGTCTGGTCGTGGTGCACTCGCCGTCGGGAGCGTGGGAAGTGGTGCAGTAGTTGCCCGACATCTCCGATCGGCCGCCGCCGGCCATCCGCACCGATCGATTGCTTCCCATAGACTGGGCCCGCGGCCTGGCGATGATCCTGATGGCCGTCGACCATGCGTCGGCGATGCTGAATCACGGCCGTGTCGTGCCAGGCAGCCGCAATCTGAACGGCGGCGCGACGTCGTTCCCGGTCGATCAGTTCTTCCTTCGCTGGTCGACCCACATCTGTCCGGTGGCGTTCGTGTCTCTGGCCGGCGTATCGATGTTCCTTTCGATCCGCCGGAAAACGGAGCGCGGCGAGAGCGCAGCCGCCATTGACCGCTTCCTCGTCTCGCGCGGACTCTTCATCGTGTTGATCGACTTCGTGTGGCTCAACGCGTCCGATCTCTGGAAATCATTCGGGCTCGATGTGCTGACCGCAATCGGTGCGGGCATTGCATCGATGGCGCTGCTCCGCCGCCTGCCGCGTGCCGTTCTCGCGATCGTCGGGCTCGGTCTGGTGCTGACGCCCGAGCTCGGAGGGCTCGACGTGCCGAAGGGCCTGGCCGCAGCGCTATACAATGGCGGCCGCGCGTCGCCGCATGTGTTCCTCGATTATCCCGTGCTGCCGTGGATCGGCGTGATGGCGCTCGGCTGGTGCTGGGCCGGATACGCGCTCGGCGAGGCAGCGACCACCGAGCGTATCGGTCGCGCTGCGGCGAGAACGCTCGTTCCGCTCGTGGTGGTCGCGTTCGTGCTGCGCGGGCTCAATGGTTTCGGCAACGCGCTCGCGCCGCGCCTCGACGGCAGCCTCCAGCAGTGGCTCGATCTTTCGAAGAATCCGCCGAGCCTCGCGTTTCTGGCATTCGAGCTCGGCGTGCTCGGAATGCTGCTCGTCGGCTTTGCCGCCGCCGCAGCGCGCGGCGCCATGCTGCGGCCTCTTGCCATCTTCGGACAGACGGCACTGTTCTTCTACGCGCTGCACTTCTACGTGATGGGAATTGCCGTCGAGCTTACGGGGCTCGGCCATGCGTTCGGCATCCCTGGTGCACTCGCCAGTGCAGCGCTGCTCGTCGCCGCGATGTATCCGCTGTGCCGCTGGTACGCCGGCTACAAGGCGCGGCATGACAATCTGGTTACACGCTACGTCTGAGCCGGATATTCGACGCACTCTCGACTGCGGTATCCGGCAGCGGTCTCAGTCGTCGCGCTGTGAACATCAGTCGTCGTCGGGACTCGCGATGACGGGCGCGTTGGCGTTGCACCGCAACGACAGCGACGCGTTGCCCGACGTCAGGTAGATCCGGTACGAACCGCCCTCGAGCTCACGATTGATCGCAATGGGGATGCTGCTGGCCTGGAACTGCACGAAGAACGTCTCGATGAGCGTCGAGTCCCGGTAGAGAAGCGCCTCGAACAGCCCTTCGTTGCTCGATGCGGTGCCGCTTCCGGAGCAGGTCAGCAGCACGGGATCGCCGACGGCCGAGAACTCGACGTCGAGAACCGAGCCTCCGGTGCCCGATAGCACTGCGTCGAACCACGCCGTTCCGTCGGGCCTGGCGTCCACGGTGGAGTTCTGCGTTGCCGTCACTTCGCAGCTCGATGCCGTATGGTTCCAGTTGCCCAGAATCGCGGGGTGCCGTGAAGCGAGCGGATCGGGCGGAAGATACTGCACGTCCGACTCAGGGCAGTTGCCCGACGCATGGACGATCGCGAACCGGCTGTAAATCTCCAGGTGCCCGGTCGTCGTGACGATGGCGACCGTCGCGGAAGCTGTCTTTGCCGGATCCTCCACGCTGATCGCGGTGACGGTGTATGTCCCGGGCGTCTGTCCCGCGGTGTACAGCCCCGCGCCGTTGATCGTTCCTCCCGTAGCCGACCATGTGACGCGGGGATCGGTGACATCGAAGACGGTCGCGGCAAACTGCCACTTCTGGCCGGGTCCGAGCTTGACGGAGGCGGGACGGACGAACACGTCGGCCAGACACTGGTCTTCGCCGGCGGCAGCCATGCCGGGCGCGTCGTTCGGCGCTGTGCCGCAGACGACGACCGTCGCCTTGCCCTTCGTGCCCGGGTAGAGCACGTCGGTCGCCGTCACGGTGTACTCGCCCTCGCCGGTCGGCGCCGTGTAGTGACCGGTCATTCCGCTGTCATTGATCGTCCCGCCGGTCACGCTCCAGTGGATGTGCGGCGAGTCCTCGTAGTTGACGGTGGCTTCGAAGTCGGTCGTCGCTCCGGGTGCCAGCTTGATCGCCGCCGGCGTCACCTTGATCTGTGCACACTCGTCACCGGCCTCGGTGTACTCGACGACCAGCAGGTCGAACGGGAAGGCGATCGCGGCTCCGCGCTGGAGAATTTCCAGACCGTCCTCGTAGTCATTCGTGCAGGTGTGTTTCCCGTCTTCGAGCACAGTTTCCATCGTCGTCACGAACGCATCGAAAGCGGTGTCCGCCGGCACCGGCGCGACGTCGCGCGCCGAGATCGACAGATAGATCAGCCATTCGGCGTTGCTGACGGTGCCGTCGCCGTCGACGTCGGCCACGGTCTTCTGTTGAGGAAAGCCGTCGAGCTCGTCGCCATCGGAGGAAGCGGCCAGGGCTTCGTCGAGCGAGTCGCCGACCGGAAACAGCACGAACGCGTTGACGGCGCGGGTCACCAGCAGAGCGTAAATGCTCTCGATGCACTGGCCGGCATCGGGCATATCGACGATGGAGCCTCCGTACCGGTCGGCGAGCTGGACACGGACGTTCTCGATGCGCAGCAGCTCGAAGACGAGGCCCAGCGTCGGCGCTGGCGGAGTCGCCGGCGGCGCCGGACAGCGCTCGGCGAGGAGATCGCGCACGCTTTCGAGCACGCGGTTGGCGGCCTGGACGCAGATCGGCTGCACCTGCCCCTCGCACATCCGCTCGCCGAAGATGTCGAGCCACTCGAAGATCAGGCCCGCCAGCTCTTCGGTTTCGCCGATGGTCAGATCCTTGCCCTTCAGGTGGTCGAGCTCGGCCGCGATCAGATTGGCCATGTTCTCCGCGCGCGAGCCCGACCCACCGCGATCCGAGAAGTGCACGACGGGAATTTCGAGCGTCGATCCGACGACGACCGGCGTATCGATCGTGAATCCGCCGCCGCCGGCCTCATAGCCGAATGCCAGAGGATGTCGCGGCGGTTTGTCCGGAAACGTGATGCGCAGCGTTGCCGGCACGGCAAACTCGAGGCCGTCGGGCTCGAGATCGACGGCGGCGGCGGGGCCGGCGAGAGGAAGACCATCGATGGACGCTGCCGGCGTCATCGTGATCGCGGTATCCGAAGTCAGGGCACCGGCCGGAATCTCGAGCTCGAACTGGACGTCGCTGCTGTCGGTCGCGACGATCGTTCCTCCGTCCGGCCCGACGACCGCGCCGGCGGCCGCGTCGTCGTCCGGCGTCACGACGACCGAGCCGTCGAACGGCGGTACGATCAGAAGCTGTCCGTGGAACGTGTCGTTTCCGCTCGTCGCGACGACCGGAACGGTGCCGGGCCCGTGCTCGGGCACGAGGATCCGCACGCGATGGTGATGCCGCGAGAGCACGGCGACGGGCTCACCGCCGACGGTGACGGAGGCAGTCGAGGCGTCGAGCAGCTTGTTCCTGACGACGATTCCGGTGCCCGCGACGGCACCGGAAGAAAAGACTTTGAGCGAACCGTCGACCGCTCCCGCCGCCGACGCGACGAGAACGAGCGCCGCGGTGACCCACCGGGCAAGGCGTCGGGCTTTGCTGGCTCGCACGTCGCGGCGCTCCATACTGCGCACGATTGCATATCGGGCGCGGAATTGGCCAGAGCTGTGAGTGTTTCGCCCTCGACCGGGACCCGCAACCACGTGCGTCTCCATCCCGGACACACAGATACCGGACTTCCGGCCGACCAATGGAGAGGTCATGAGGAAGTCGAAATTCACCGACGAGCATCAAGGCAGCAGTTCGAAGTAGCAGACGAACTCGCCGAGGACTGTCGCTTCGCGAAGGATAGGAGAGCGCATCGGCGGCCGTGATTCCTCCGCGGTGGTCGACGTCGCACATTTTGAGATCGCAGAAGCCGAGCCCGACGGTTGGTGCCACGCCGTGCTGCGGCGACGGCGTGATCGACCAGGGCGAGGAATGCGACGACACGCGTGCGACGATGGAGATCCGTGCCGACTGGCCTGCGGTGCTCGCTTAAGATCCTTTTCCTTTGGACGCCCGAAACGCCGCCGATCTCGCACACGATCACGCCGAATGCCTTGCCGCAGTCGCCGTCGCATGATGGTATCGAGCCGAAGTCGCGATGGTCTATACGGCGTGGAAAAAAGGGGTTCTCACATGAAGAAAAGCTTTGTCATTTCGATCCTCGTGCTGGGTATGTTCGCGACTGCCGGCGTCGCCAGCGCTGGCGGCAAGCCTGACGGCGCCAGTTGTCACGTAAGCAAGAGTTGCAAGAGCAAACTCTGCGTCACCATCCCTCCGACCGACAAGTTCGGTCATTGCTGCTCGCCGCAGGACTGCGCGGCGCTCTCGGCGCAGTGCGGCTCGATCGACAACGGCTGCGGCATCCCGCAGGAATGCGGCACCTGCGACCCCGGCAGCAGCTGCGTCGCCAACCAGTGCGTGGCCGTTACCACGACGACAACCTCGTCGACCACGACGACCTCGTCGACCACATCGACGGCCGGTCCGGTCCCGTGCGACAGCTGCCCGCTCCCCGACGGCCCGCCGTTGTGCAATGCCCAGCAGGATTGTCATTCGCAACACGCCGTCGAACAGACCGGTTGCGAGACGACGTGTTTCCACAATGATATCTGCGGCGACCTGACTTCGTGCACCGCCAGCAGCGAGTGCGCCCCAGGTCAGCAGTGTGTGACCTTCACTTGCTGCGGCGCAGGTGGAGTGTGCCTCACTCCCTGCGATCCGGCGACGACTACAACCACAACCACGAGCACGACCACGACCCTGCCAGGCCCATGTGATACGCAAACGCAGTGCAACAGTTTCATTTCCTGCGGTGGCGACTGCGCCAGCTTCCCGACCGCGGATCTCTCCAGTTGCTTCTGCTCCGCGGGAACATTCCTCTGCGATGACTTCCCGGACTGCGGCGCGGGAGATTCCTGCGATGCCGGATCGACATGCGTCGCGAGTTGCTGCGCCACGGCGAAATGCGTCCCGGGATGCGGAGCGCCTGCACCGGTATCAGCCGCGACCGTCGAGGGAGCACGGGGACAGGGACAGTCCTCTATCCGGCAATAGCGCGTAGTTTCTGCGGCTCATTGCAACGAGCAAGGCGCTTTCGAGCGCCTTGCTTGTTGCACGGCTCTGACGGCATCGCCGACTTCTACGCGCACCAGCCACCCGGGGACCGAAGCACTCAAGCTTCCGTAACGGGTATTTTCTTGAGAACTTCGAGATACTTCCGATAACGCCCGCGCGCCTCGACCACTTCCTCGCGCGGAAGCTGTAGCTCCGCGCAGATGCGGACGATCTCGTTGTCTTCGGCGGTCGAGATCGATTCGTCGGCCGCCGAGACGGCAAACAGGCAGTCGATCAGCGCGATCTTCTGCTCGCGAGTCGCGAGCTTGTTGAACTCGCGCGTAACGAGGAAGTTTTCGGTGCTGCCGAACAGCAGCTCCTGGGTCTTCGCGATCTGCAGCACGACGATGGCCTGGTCTTCGGTGAGGCCGGCCTTCTCGATCACGATGCGCTCCATCGCAGCGGCTTCTTCGTCGCTGATGTGAAGATCGGTGCGCGCCACCCGGCACAGGATGTACGCGAACGACGCGACGAAGCGTGCCCGCTCGGACGGCATGGCATCGAGGCTCGCGACGATCTTGCGAACCGTCTGTGTCTCCGCGGACGAAACTTTTTCCGACTCGGTGGAAGAAAGGCCGAGGAAGCGCAGGATGGACATGAGTGGTTCGAACCCTCGAGCGGGAGACTCCGCTCAGTACATGTTGAGCTGAAGCCGGGCCGACTCGGTCATCATCGCCGGGCCCCACGTCGGCTCCCAGACCAGATCGACCGTCACGTCGGTCACGCCGTCGATCATGCGGACGGTCTTCTCGACCTGGCCGGGCATCGAGCCGGCAACCGGACAGGCCGGAGTGGTCAGCGTCATCGTGATCGCGACCTTGCCTTCCGGCGTGATATCGATGCTGTAGATGAGGCCGAGCTCGTAGATGTCGACCGGGATCTCCGGATCGTAGACGGTGTGCAGCGCATCGATGATGAGCTGCTCGAGCTTGTGGACGTCGACGCTGCCCGCGGGAGCTGCGGCTTGCGCGGTAGCCGCTGGTGTCTCGCCGGCCGCGCCGGCGGATGCCTCGCCTTGCGGCGTAACCGGAACGTTCTTGTCTTCTGCCGGATTGTCCATGCCTATTCCGTCCGGGCGACTTCGGCCGCCTTGCCGTCCAGCGCATTGTTCAGCGTGTGCCACGCGAGCGTCGCGCACTTGACCCGCATCGGGTACTGGCGCACGCCTTCGAACACCGCGAGCTTGCCGAGCTCGACGTCGCTCTCACGGCTCGCATCTTCGTCGCGCCCGGTCACGAGCGCGGTCAGCTTACGAAACAGCGACTTCACGTCGCCGATCTTCCTGCCTTTGACGGCTTCGGTCAGAAGCGAAGCCGAGGCCTGCGAGATTGCGCAGCCCTGCCCCTCGAAGCTGATTCCTTCGACGACGTCGTCGCGGACGCGCGCGTGAACGGTGATCTTGTCGCCGCACAGCGGGTTGTGTCCGATCGCGTCGTGCGTCGCCTCCGGCAGCGGGCCGAAATTACGCGGCCGCCGGCCGTGGTCCAGGATCAGCTCCTGGTAGAGGTCGCGAAGATCCGACATCAGGCGAACATCTCCTGCACCTTGGCGAGGCCTTCGACGAGCCGGTCGACGTCGTCGGCCGTATTGTAGGCGGCAAACGAAGCGCGCGCGGTTCCGGCGATGCCGAAATGATCCATGACCGGCTGCGCGCAGTGATGGCCGGTGCGGATCGCAATGCCTTCGCTGTCGAGAATGGTTCCGATGTCGTGCGGATGGACGCCTTCGAGCACGAACGAATGGACGGCCGACTTCTCGCGGGCGGTGCCGACGATGCGAAGCCCCGGCACCGACAGGAGCGCCGTTTCGGCGTACGCGAGCAGCGCATGCTCCGCGTCCGCCAGCACTTCGCGACCGAGGGATTCGATCCATTCGACGGCAGCAGCAAGGCCGACGGCACCGCCGACGTCCGGCGTGCCGGCTTCGAACTTGTGAGGCGCGACGTTGTACGTCGTCTTTTCGAACGTGACGGTGAGAATCATCTCTCCGCCGCCCTGCCACGGCGACATCGCGTCGAGCAGCTCGCGCCTTCCCCACAGCCCGCCGATGCCCATGGGCGCATACATCTTGTGGCCGGAAAACGCGTAGAAATCGCAGCCGAGCGCCGCGACGTCGACCGGCCGATGCCCGGCCGCCTGCGCGCCATCGACGACGATCGTTGCGCCCGCGGCGTGCGCGATGCGCGCCATCTCGGCGATCGGATTGACCGTGCCGAGCGCGTTCGAAACGTGCGAGGCCGCGACGATCTTCGTCCGCGCTCCGACCGTCTCGGCATAGGCCTTCATGTCGAGCTCGCCGTTCTCGAGGATCGGCACCACACGCAGCTGCGCGCCCGTCCGTGCGCAGATCATCTGCCACGGCACGATGTTGGAATGGTGCTCCATCTCGGTGAGCACCACTTGGTCGCCTTCGCCGAGCACGTCGCCGCCGTAGCTCATTGCGACCAGGTTGAGCGCTTCGGTCGCGCCGCGCACGAAGATGATCTCCGATGAATCCGCTGCGCCGACGAATTGCGCGATCTTCGAGCGCGCGCCTTCGTAGCAGACCGTCGCACGCTCGCTCAGCGTGTGCACTCCGCGGTGCACATTGGCGTTGTCGTGCTCGTAGTAATGCGCGACCGCGTCCAGCACGGCGCGCGGCTTCTGCGTGCTCGCAGCGTTGTCCAGATACACGAGCGGGTGTCCGCTGATCTTTTCCGAGAGGATCGGGAACTGGCGTCGAATGTTCGCGACGTCGAGGCCGCCCGGTCCCGCGCTTGCCCGTGCTGCGACGGTCATGACGCGCCTCCGCGGCCGAGCTCTCCCATCCGGATTCCGACCTTTTCGACGAGCGCAGCGCGCAGCGATTCGGGAACCACTCCGGCGACGACCTCGGCTGCGAAACCGGAGACCAGCACGCGTCGCGCTTCGAGGGGATCGATGCCGCGCGAAAGCAGGTAGAACATCGAGTCTTCGCTCAGGCGGCCGATCGTCGCTCCGTGATTGCACGCGACGTCGTCAGCGTAGATCTCGAGCTGCGGGCGGGTTTCGGAGACCGCGCCGGCACCGAGCAGCAGGCTCGGGTTGTTCTGCACGGCCTTGATCTTCTGCGAGTCCTTGCGCACGACGACGCGGCCGGTGAACACGCCACGCGAGCGATCGTCGAGCACGCCTTTGTAGAGCTGGCGGCTCCTGGTGCGCGGCCTTGCATGATCGACCATCAGGTGATGATCGACGTGCCGCGATCCGTCCATCGCATAGAGACCCGACAGTGTGCACTCGGCTTCTTCGCCCGCGAGCTTCACGGCGATCTCGGTCCGCGACAGCGCCGCTCCGAAGCCGAACGCGTGCGAGACGAACGTGCTGCCCGCCGCCTGCTCCACCTGGATCCGCGCCACGTGATACGCGGTGTGCGACTCATCCTGGACCCGGACATGACCGAACGCCGCGCCGTGTCCGATCGTGATCTCGGTTGCGAGGTTCGTGAGGTAGCGCGCGCCGGCCTCTCCGATCGAATGCTCGACGACGACCGACGAGCTTCCGTCGCCGGCGATGACGAGACCGCGCGGGTGCGTGATGAATGGCCGCTCGCGGCGCGTCGACAGATGGACGATATGGATCGGCTGCTCGAGAATCGCCCCTTCGGCGATCTCGATGACCGGACCGTCGTCGAGAAAGGCGGTGTTCAGCGCGGCAAAACCGTGCGTCTGCGCCGGAAGATATTTTCCGAGCCAGCGCTCGAGCGGTGCGGCATCGGACTCGAGTCGCGCACGAAGGCTCGTCACGCGCAGCCCGTTTGCCGCATCGGCGCGCGACAGCGATGGCTGAAAGCATCCGTCGGCGAACACCAGCAGCGGAGACGCCGGATCGAGCCCGGTGACAAGCGCGAGCAATCGGGCCGCGGCGCTCTGGTCGAGAACAGCTTCAGATGGCAGCACGGGCTCGAGGCGGTCACGCAGCGCCGGCAGCACGCTCGTGTATTTCCAGTCCTCGTCGTGGATCGACGGAAAGCCGGTCCCGGCAAGCTCGGCGATCGCGTCGCGACGCAGCGCCGACAGCCATCCGGCCTGTGCACCGGGCAGACGTTCGCGCACGCGCTCGAAGTCGCTCGCGAACGTCGCTGTCGTGCTTCCGCCCGTTGCCATCGCGAATTCCGGCGATCAGGCGATCGCCCGAGGCTCCTTGCTTTCGACCGTCGCCGTATGTTCCTCCATCCACTTGTAGCCGCGCTCTTCGACTTCGAGGGCGAGCTCCGGGCCGCCGGAGCGCACGATGCGACCACCGGCAAGCACATGGGTGCGATCGGGAACGATGTAGTCGAGCAGTCTCTGGTAATGCGTGATCAGCAGCATCGAGCGCTCAGCGGAGCGCAGACTGTTGACACCTTCGGCAACCGTCCGCAGCGCATCCACGTCGAGGCCCGAATCGGTCTCGTCGAGAATCGCAAGGCGCGGCTCGAGCATCGCCATCTGGAAAATCTCGTTGCGTTTCTTCTCGCCGCCCGAAAAGCCCTCGTTGACCGAGCGGTGCAGCAGCTCTTCGCTGAGGCCGACGACCTTCATCCTGGCGCGCGCCGTGGTGAGGAAATCGACGGCGTCGAGCTCCGACAGTCCGCGATGCCGGCGCTGCGCGTTGAGGGCCGCCTTGAGGAAGTACGAATTGGCGATGCCCGGAAGCTCGACCGGATACTGGAACGACAGAAACACGCCTTCGCGCGCGCGTTCGTCGGCCGGCATCGCGAGCAGGTCGCGGCCGTCGTAGAGGACTTCGCCGGCGGTGATGTTGTAGACGTCGCGGCCTGCGAGGATCTGCGCGAGCGTGCTCTTGCCGGAGCCGTTCGGCCCCATGACCGCGTGGACCTCGCCGGCACCGACTTCCAGGTTGAGCCCGCGCAGGATCGGCTTGCCGTCGATCTCGGCGTGAAGATTGCGGATCGACAGCATTGGCGTGGAACCCTCGACACTCATCCGATTGCCCCTTCTAGCGTCACGCCGAGCAGCTTCTGGGCTTCGACGGCGAACTCCATCGGCAGCTCGCGGAAGACCTGCTTGCAGAATCCGTTGACGATCAGCGAGACGGCATCTTCGGCGGACAGGCCGCGCTGCTGGCAGTAGAAGAGCTGGTCCTCTCCGATCTTCGACGTCGACGCTTCGTGCTCGACCTTCGACGCCGAGTTGCGGACGTCGATGTACGGGAACGTGTGCGCGCCGCAGCGGTCGCCGATCAAGAGCGAGTCGCACTGCGAGTAGTTGCGCGCGCCTTCGGCTCCCGGCGCCACGTAGACGAGACCGCGGTAGCTCTGCTGCCCCTCGCCCGCCGCAATGCCCTTGGAGACGATCGTGCTCGACGTGTTCTTGCCGAGGTGCAGCATCTTGGTGCCGGTGTCGGCCTGCTGGCGATTGTTGGTGACGGCGACCGAGTAGAATTCGCCGACCGAATAGTCGCCCTGCAGGATGCAGCTCGGATACTTCCACGTGATCGCCGAGCCGGTCTCGACCTGCGTCCACGAAATCTTCGAATGCGCGCCGGCGCACTTGCCGCGCTTGGTCACGAAGTTGTAGATGCCGCCGCGGCCTTCCTTGTCGCCCGGATACCAGTTCTGGACCGTCGAATACTTGATCTGCGCCTTCTCCATCGCGACCAGCTCGACGACTGCGGCGTGGAGCTGGTTCTCGTCGCGCTTGGGTGCGGTGCAGCCTTCGAGATAGCTCACGTACGAGCCTTCGTCGGCGACGATCAGAGTGCGCTCGAACTGGCCGGTATTCTGCGCATTGATGCGGAAATACGTCGACAGCTCCATCGGGCAGCGAACGCCCGGCGGGATGTAGCAGAAGCTTCCGTCGGTGAAGACGGCCGAGTTCAGCGCGGCATAGAAGTTGTCGTTGATCGGCACGACCGAGCCGAGATACTTCTGGATGAGCTCGGGATGGTTCTGCACCGCTTCCGAGAACGAGCAGAAGATCACGCCGGCTTCGGCAAGCTTGGCCTTGAACGTGGTCGCGACCGAGACGCTGTCGAACACCGCATCGACCGCGACGCCGGCGAGCAGCATCTGCTCGTCGAGCGGAATCCCGAGCTTGTTGAACGTCGCGCGCAGCTCCGGATCGACTTCGTCGATGCTCGAGAGCGCGGGCTTCTGCTTCGGCGCGGCGTAGTAACTGATCGCCTGGTAGTCGATCGGCGCGATTTTGAGCTGCGCCCACTTCGGCTCGCCGTCGGCGGCCGACATCTTCTGCCACGAGCGAAACGCCTTGAGGCGCCAGTCGAGCAGGAACTGGGGCTCGTTCTTCTTGGCCGACAGCAGCCGGATCGTGTCCTCCGACAGTCCCGGCGGAGCGATGTCGCTCTCGATGTCGGTTACGAAGCCGTACTTGTACTCGCCGCTCTCGACGAGATCGCGGGCGTCCTGGCCGGCGCTCATGACACGCCTCCCCGCACAGACGGAGTCGGCGCCTCGCGCACGAATGCGGCCGGCTCTGTGCCGGGTGCGCCGGGCCTCACCAGCCACGCACCGACGGCACCTTCATTGCGCGTCAGGTCGGCCAGCGAAATGGCCGACAGCGCGGTCTTGAGGATTCCGTTCATGTTGCGCCACAGCGCGCGGATCGAGCAGTCGGTCGAATGCATGCAGCTCCTCTGCATGCCCGTGTGCGACTCGCAGAACTTCTCCTCGTAAAGTGGACCGCCGAGCTCTTCGAGCACCTGCCAGACGCTGATCTCCGCCGCCGGCCGGGCCAGCAGGTATCCGCCTGCCGAACCTCGCGTACTGGCAACGAATCCGCCGTTCTTGAGGATGCGCATGAGCTTGGCCGCGTACTCGAGGCTGAGCCCTTCGGCGGCCGCGACCTCCTGCGTGCGCATCGGATCGCCGGATTCGTGCATCGCGACGCGGAGAAGACAGCGCAGGCCGTACTCCTCTTGTGCGGTGATGTTCATGCCCCGACCTTCCAATACCATACGGAAAAGTCAATATTCGTTCCGGACCCGTTCGCGGGGGAAGTTTTCGCGGCTGCCAAAGGACTTACCCGCCCGCTTGCCCGGGCCGCAACTTTCCTGCTCGCCCCGATTGTCCAACGATGCAGCGAGCCCGACGCGCCGGGCCACGGCGCGTCCGGCAAGGAGATCGCCAGATGAACGACGTCCAGGTACGCAACGACATCCAGGTCTTCGCTTCGTATGCAGCAGCGTTCGAGGTCGCCTTCCTCAATGACGACTGGAAGCTCGTGCGCGAATGCTTCGACGAAGACGCCGTATACGACGTGGTCGCCGGTCCGCCGTTCGGCGGTACGTGGCAGGGCCGCGATGCCATCGTCGAGCACTTTGTCGAGTCGGTGAATTCGTTCGACCGCAAGTACGACGACCGCCAGCTCGAAGCGCTCGCCGGCCCGGAAATGCGAGGCGACGCGGTCTACATCCGGTGGGCTGTGACGTACCGCAAGGCGGGTCAGCCCGATCTGCGCGTGGAAGGCGAGGAAGAAGCCTGGGTCAAAGACGGCAGGATCGTGCGTCTGAAGGACACGATGCCCGGCGGTGCCTGAGCCGGTTCTGCGGCGTGGACTCTGCAGCGAAGATGGCGCATGAGCTTCGCGCCATAGCTGCTGCCCAAGGAGTTCCGCCGTGACGATGCCCGCTCCCGAGCTTCCCGAGTTCAATATCAGAACGGCCGAGGCGATGATCGCGGCCAGCAGCAAGATCGGCGGGCTTCCGTCGTATCTCGGAATCACGATCGACGAGATGACGCCGGGCTTCCTGCGCGCGAGCATGCCGGTGCGCGAAGAGCTGCTGACGATCATGGGAGCCATTCACGGCGGTGTGATGGCCGGCCTCGTCGATCATGCTCTCGGCTGCGTGCTCTACCCTCTGATGAAGGCCGGCCAGTGGGCGGCGACGACCGAATTCAAGATCAACTATCTCGCTGCCGTGAAGACCGGAACGCTCGTCGCCGAGTCGCGCGTGCTGTCGTGCGGCCGCCGCTCGGCGGTCGTGCGGGTCGAAGTCTCCAACGAGAACCGCATGGTCTGCGTCGCGCAGGGCACGCTTCTGATTTCGGACCCGCCCGGAAGCCGCAAGCCGTGACCGGCCGCGTCGCGGGAGAATCGCGGTGAAGTCGCGCGCTGTCGTCCAGACCGGTCCGCGCCAGCTCGAAATGCGCGAGCTCGACGTCCCGGATATCGGTGACGACGGCGCGCTTCTGCGCGTCGAAGCCTGCGGAATCTGCGGCAGCGACGTCGAGCAGTACGACGGCCTGCTGCCGGTAAAGTTCCCGCTCATTCCGGGACACGAGCCGCTCGGCATCATCGAGAAGATCGGCGACAAGGCCGCGCGGCGGTGGGGCGTCGACGTCGGCGACCGCGTGGCCGTCGAAACGCTGATCCGCTGCGGCAACTGCCGCGACTGCGTGGCCGGAAATTATCAGCTGTGCCGCGGCCGCGGCGGCGCGATGTTCGGTTATGCGTACGTTCCGCTGTCGCATCCACCGGGTTTGTGGGGCGCGTACGCCGACTACATGGTGCTCGACCCGAACACGCTGCTGCACAGGATCGACAAGAGCCTGCCGGCCGAGCTTGCCGTGATGTTCAACCCGCTCGGTGCCGGATTCCGCTGGGCCGTCGAAGCAGGCGAGGTAGGCCCCGGCGACAGCGTGCTGATCCTCGGCCCCGGACAGCGCGGGCTTACAAGCGTGATCGCGTGCCGCGCCGCGGGCGCCGGACAGATCATCGTGACGGGCCTTGCGCGCGATGCCGCCAAGCTCGCGCTCGCCCGCGAGCTCGGCGCCGATGCGACGATCGATGTCGAGAACGAAGACGTGCGCACGCGCGTAAAGGAGCTGACCGGCGGGCGCGGGGCCGACGTCGTCGTGGAGGTGTCGGCGAACGCGACCGAGCCGGTCGCCGAATCGCTGCATTACGTGCGGCCGGGCGGACGCATCGTTCTCGCCGGCGTCAAAGGCTTCAAGAGCGTTCCCGACTTCGTGAGCGACCTGATCGTCGTCAAGGAGATCCGCATCTGCGGCGTGCTCGGCGTGACGAGCAATGCGTATCGCGCGGCGATCCGGCTGATCGAGTCGGGCACTGTGCCGCTCGAAAAGCTTCACACGCACGACTTTCCGCTCGAGAAAGCGGAGGAGGCAATCCTTACGCTCGCCGGACGCACGGGCGGGCCGGCGAGCATTCACTCGTGCCTGCGGCCGGACCTGTAGTTCGCGGTCGCTCCGACAGACTTATGCCTCGAGGATCAGCTGGAGCGTGACGATTCGAACGTGCGTGGAATCAAAGGAGCCCGACGCCGCTCATCCTGCGCTCGAACATCCGCTCGACGAGTGCGGCGATCTTCTCCGCTGCCGCTTCCGGCGCAAGACCCCCGCCGCGGATGTTCGAGATGCAGTTGCGGCGTGAGTCCGGCGTGCCGGTTCGCGGCGACCACGTCACGTAGCAGCCGAGCGAATCCGCCGCCGACAGGCCCGGGCGCTCGCCGACGAGCACGATCACAAGCTCCGCTCCGAGCGCTTCGCCGATGGCATCGCCGATGGCGACGCGCCCCTGCTCGACGAGCACGATGAGCGACGGCGCGCGGGTCGCCAGCCGCAGCAGCAGCGGGCCTGCAACAGCGGAGGCCTGCGTGTGAATCGCTTCGGCGGACAAGCCATCGGCGACGACGAGCGCGATCGACGCCGCAGGTTTCACGGCCTCGGCAGCAAGGCGGGCCATCGATTCTTCGTCGAGCTGGCGCCCGAGATCGGGGCGCCGTAGATACGTCGCGCGGTCGCCTGCCTGGCTTCGCACCCGCACCGTGCGAGCTCCGAGCTCGCCCAGCTGATGCGCAAGGCTGTCGAAGTCCACCGCGGTCCACACCGCATCACGCGCACGGGCGTGGTCGCCGACGAACTGAAGATGCGCCTTCGTCGTCAGGCTCGAGCCCGCGCGGCCGAGCGCGACGCGCGCGTCGGTAAAGCGCCGGAGCGATGCGGCCGCGACCGGCGACACGATCACCAGGTCGGTCTTCATGGCGCGATCGCCGCCAGCGCCGACGCCATCGCACGCACGTCCGGTTTCGGCAGCAGATTTCCGTCGCCATCGGCGAGCCCGACGCGCGCGAGCCATTCCTCGAACTCGGGTGCACGCCGCCGCCCGGTCATGCGCCGGACCGCGAGCACGTCGTGATGCGACAGGCTCTGGTAATTGAGCATGACGTCGTCTGCGCCGGGAACGGTGATCACGAAATTGACGCCGGCGACGACGAGGTTGACGAGCAGCGAGTCCATGTCGTCCTGGTCGGCTTCGGCGTGGTTCGTGTAGCAGACGTCGACGCCCATCGGCACGCCGAGCAGCTTGCCGCAGAAATGATCCTCTAGCCCGGCGCGCTGGATCTGCTTTCCGTCGTACAGATACTCGGGCCCGATGAAGCCGACGACGGTGTTGAGCAGCAGTGGATCGAAGGCTCGCGCGACGCCGTATGCGCGCGCTTCCATCGTCTGCTGGTCGACTCCGTGATGGCCGTCGGCCGACAGCGCCGCACCCTGCCCGGTCTCGAAATACATCACGTTGCGTCCGATGGTGCCGCGGTCGAGCGAAAGCGCGGCGCTGCGCGCTTCGGCGAGTACGGCAAGCGTGACACCGAAGCCGGCGTTGGCTTTTTCGGATCCGGCAATCGACTGGAACACGAGGTCGACCGGCGCGCCGCGCTCGATCGCAGCAATCGCGGTCGTCACGTGGCCGAGGCAGCAGCCCTGCACCGGAGCCGCCAGCCGCGTGCGGACGTCATCGAGCAACGTCACGATGCGGATGTAATCGTCGATGCTGTCGCCGACGGGATTGACTCCGATCACCGCATCGCCGGCGCCGAGGAGAAGACCGTCGACGATCGACGCTGCGATCCCGCGGCTGTCGTCGGTCGGATGGTTCGGCTGAAGCCGCGTTGCCAGCCGTCCGCGAAGCCCGATCGTACCGCGGAAGCGCGTGACGACCTCGCACTTTGCCGATACCACCGCCAGATCCTGAAGGCGCATGATCTTCGATACCGCTGCCACCATCTCGGGAGTAAGGCCGGGTGCAACTGCGGTGAGCGCGCTCGATTCGATTTCATCCGACAGCAGCCACTCGCGAAACTCGCCGACGGTGAGCGAAGAGACCGTCGCGAACGCAGAAGCGTCATGCGAATCGACGATCAGGCGCGTGACTTCGTCGTCCTCGTACGGAACCAGCTCGCACGCGAGGAATTCCGCGAGCGGGAGATCGGCAAGCGCGCACTGCGCTGCGAAGCGCTCCGAAGCGCTGCCGGCGGCGATTCCGGCAAGATGGTCGCCCGAACGCTCCGGCGACGCCTTGGCGAGAAGCTCCCTGAGATCCGCGAAAACCCAGCGCGTATCCTTGAAGGTCGATGCGTAGGCCATGTGTGACCGCAATACCTTTGCGTGCGCGCTGCAGGTTGGCGCATGTGCGCGCTCGCGCGGAGCTTATAGCGCAAGGCCAGCGCCCACACCCGCGAAGTGTAAATCCCCGAAGCAAGTCAGATGACCCGATCGAGTGGTAAATCCGGTTGGGTATTCATCTCAGTCCGCCGCCGGCTGGCAACAGCCGGACATCCGGGTTCGAAATCGGGTGGCAAACGAATTTTGACGAATCTCTCAGCGCGTTGACTGCTACTGTGCATCGCCATACAGCGCTTGCATGCTGAGGCCGGAGCCGGAGGGCATCCTCCGCCACACCTCTCGAAGCCGACCGGATCTCGCGCGCGAAGCGTTCGCACGGTCGATCATCCGCGGTCTCGGAGACAATCCCCGATGGCTGAGTTGCCGGTATCTGTACGACGAAGCCGGCAGCACGATTTTCGAACGCATTACCGAACAGCCCGAATACTATCTGACCGGCACCGAGGAGAAGATCCTCGAGCGCGAAGCGGGGCGAATTCGCGAGCTGTGCGGCGCAACCACGCTCGTCGAGCTCGGCGCGGGCAGCGCGACCAAGACGCGGCATCTTCTTCGCGCATGGACGCGTGCGCGTCGTGCGCGATATGTGCCGATCGACATCAGCCGTTCGATGCTTTCGCAGACGTGCGCGGCGCTTCGGCGCGAGTTCCGCACGCTGACCGTCGATCCACTTGCCGGATCGTACGAACAGGCCGTGCCGTTCCTGCGCGAGCTGTCCCCGCTGACTCTTGTTTTTCTCGGCAGCAGCGTCGGCAACTTCAATGAGGATGAGCTCGACGAATTCTTCGAGCTCGTCACCGCGAATCTTTCGGATGGCGACCGCTTGCTGCTCGGCATGGATCTCGTCAAGGACCAGGCGACGCTCGAAGCCGCCTACAACGATGCGGCCGGGTGGAGCTCGAAGTTCACGCTCAATCTGTTCGCGCGCATGAACCGCGAGCTCGGAACCAGCGTCGATCTCTCGTCGCTCGAGCACGTCGCGCGCTGGAATGCGTCGAAATCGCGCATCGACATTCACGCGAAGGTGCTTCGTCCGGTGACGATCGATCTCGAGGAGTGGGGACGCCGCTTCGAGCTCGAAGCCGGCGAGATGCCGCTCGTCGAGATCAGCCGCAAGTTCGAAACCGGCGCGATGGCATCGGTGGCGGCGCGGCACGGATTCGAGCCGATCGAGACGTTCACGGATCCGGACCGGCTGTTCGCACTGATGCTGCTGCGCTTCCGCCGCCGCACGGCGCCGGTCGAAACGCTGCGCAGCCTGCTCGCACACGAGCTCGGTGCGCAGCGCGAACGCACGCTGGAGATCGTCGAGCCGCTCACACCGGCCGACCTTGCCGTCCAGCACTGTGAAATCCTGAGCCCCATCGTCTGGGATCTCGGGCACATCGCGAGCTTCGAGCACGAATGGATCGAGCGCGCCTATGGTCAGGCCGAAGCGGCCGGTGCGGACGTCATGCCGGCATCACGCAACGGCCGCAGCCCGGTTTCCATCGGCGCGGATCGAACCCTCTACGATCCGATCCGCCATCCGCGTCCGACACGCGGTGCCCTTGCGCTTCCCGATCGCGATACGGCCCTCGCGCGACTGGCCGGCGTGCGCGAGCAGACGTCCGGCGTGCTCGCGGCCACCGGTTTCGCGGAAGAGGCCGCGCTGCTTCGCGACGGCTATCTGTTCTCGATGATTGCGCAGCACGAAGCGCAGCACAGCGAAACGATCCTGCAGAGCATCCAGCTCCGGGGCCTGCCCTATGAGCCGCGTCGTCGAAGCGAGCCGCCGGGTGCCGCATGCAGCGCGAAAGGCGAGGTTTTCGTGCCCGGCGGTCCGTTCCTGATGGGCACCGACGACCGCGCGGTCGCCTACGACAACGAACGCCCGCGTCACGAGGTCGATCTCGATTCGTTCTGGATCGACGAAGCGCCGGTCACGAGCGGCACCTACCGTGCGTTCGTCGAGGACGACGGCTATCGCCGTCCCGAGCTGTGGACACCGGACGGATGGCGCTGGCTCGGTGAAACGAAGGTGTCGCACCCCGGCGGCTGGTGGCGCGCGCAGGACGGAAGCTGGTGCGAGCGCGTTTTCGGGCGCGTGCAGCCGCTGGACGAAACGCGGCCGGTCGTGCACGTCTGCTGGCATGAAGCTCAGGCGTGCGCGCGCTGGCTCGGCAAACGTCTTCCGACCGAAGCCGAATGGGAAAAGGCTGCCGCGTGGGATCTCGAGCGCGGCCTTCCGCGTCTGTATCCGTGGGGCGAGGCGCGGCCGTCTCCGGACCGGGCCAATCTCGACCAGCGCACATTCGCTCCGGCCGCGGCCGGAGCCTTCGCGGCCGGCAGAAGCTACTTCGGATGTCACCAGATGCTCGGTGACGTCTGGGAGTGGACGTCGTCCGACTTCGTTCCGTATCCGGGCTTCCGGGTTTTTCCGTATCCCGAATATTCCGTGGTGCACTTCGGCCGCCGGCACAAGGTGCTGCGAGGCGGCTCGTGGGCAACGCCGGCAGTCGCGATCCGAAATACGTTTCGCAACTGGGATCTGCCCGAACGACGCCAGATCTTTGCCGGTTTCCGCTGTGCCCGCGATTGACGGGCTTCGTAGCCGGCTCACGCAACTTCCGCTGCGGATCGACCGCGCGTCGGTCGTCTTCTCCAACGTCGCGCTCGAATCGTATCCGGACGGTTCGCGGCCATCGTCGACCGTAACGCTGTCCGGCGGAGATCATGCCGGCCGAGGCGAACACGTGGGCTGGACGGACGAGGACCATGCGTCGTTCGGCAAAGCCGTCTCCACCGTGCCGACCGGCAAATTCCGTCTCGGCGAATGGACCAGCCGGCTCGCCGGTTTTCCGGCGTATGACCGCGCGGCGCTCGAAGCGGCCGCGATCGATCTCGCGCTCGCGCAGCACGGCACGAGCCTGTTCGAGCTCTGCGACGTCGAGCCGCCGCCGGTCCGCTACGCGATCTCGTTTGCCGCCGTCGCCGATCCGGTCGCCGAAGCCAGATCGCTCGGCGCCGGGACGCTGCCCCTCAAGATCGACGCCGATCCTGCATGGAAAGACGAAACCTGGTCCGCACTCGCCGCGCTCGGCACCGTTGCCGTCATCGATTTCAAGCTTCTCGGTGAAGCCGCCGACCACGAGCGCGCATGCCGTTATCTTCCGGATGCCTGGATCGAGGATCCGCGGCCGGGCGCGGGCGCCTGGTCGCCGCAACTCGTCGCTCGGCTGAGCGCCGATGCCGCGGTGACGTCGGTCCATGCGCTGGAAGCGCTCGAGCCGGCGCCGGCAGCGATCAACGTCAAGCCCGCGCGCATCGGCAGCGTGCTCGAAGCCATCGACTGCCTCTCGCGTGCGGCGCAGAGAAATCTCCAGACCTACATTGGAGGAATGTTCGAGGTCGGCATCGGACGCAGCCAGCTTCTCGCGCTGGCCGCGCTCGCGTGTCCCGACGGCCCCAACGACATCGCTCCGCTTCTGCCTCTTGTTGCAGGCGGGGCGCGCCCGCAGCGCCTCGTCGCCGAATCCGGCAGGCCGGGTTTCGGCGGCGAATCAGGCGGGCCCGGCTTCGGCGCCGCATCCGGAGCAGCGACGTGACGGCATTCGTCGAGCTCGACGACGTGCGCGTCGATGTCCGCGCCGCCGGCACCATCCTCGACAGGCTGTCGCTCGCGGTCGAGGAAGGAAAGACCCTCGCGCTGATCGGAAGAAGCGGCTCGGGCAAGACGACGGCACTGCGCCTCGTCAACGCACTGATCCTGCCGACGGCCGGAGCGGTACGCGTCGCGGGACGCGAGACGACCGCATGGAATCCGATCGAGCTTCGCCGGCGCACGGGTTACGTGATCCAGGAAGTCGGGCTGTTTCCGCACCTGACGGTCGAACAGAACGTCGGCGTCGTTCCCGAGCTCGAAGGCTGGCCGCCCGCGCGCATCGCCGCGCGCACACGCGAGCTGCTCGAGCTGGTCGGGCTTGCGCCCGGCGAATACGCTTCGCGACGCCCGCACCAGCTTTCCGGCGGCCAGCGGCAGCGCGTCGGTGTCGCGCGCGCGCTGGCGGCCGATCCGCCGCTCATCCTTCTCGACGAACCGTTCGGTGCGCTCGACCCGATCACGCGGCGCGAGCTGCAGCGCGAGTTTCGCGCGCTCACCGCGCGGCTCGGCAAGACGGCGATCTTCGTCACGCACGACCTTGCCGAAGCTGCGCTCGTCGCCGACCGCATCGCGCTCCTGTCGTCGGGGCGACTGATCGCCGAGGGCTCGCTCGAAGAGCTGATGCGAACGCCCGGCGACGAAGTGCGCGCATTTCTCGAAGCCGGCAACCTCGGCCCCGAAAGTTCGCAACCCGAGTCCATTGCGCCCGCAATTGCCGACAGCGCCGCGCGGCCGCAAGGAGCCGTCACGCGATGACCGGCATGGCAGGCGAGATCGCGCGCGCGTCCGCCGAGCACCTCGTGCTGGTCGTCGTCTCCGTCGGCGCGGCAACGCTGATCGCGGTTCCGCTCGGAGTACTGCTGACGCGCCGGCCCGCGCTGCGGCAGATCGTGCTCGGCGGCGCCGGCATCGTGCAGACCGTCCCGAGCCTCGCGCTGTTCGGCCTGCTGATTCCCGTTCCGCTGATCGGCGGCATCGGAACGCGGACCGCGCTGATCGCGCTCACGCTCTACGCGCTGCTGCCGATCCTTCGCAACACCGTCACGGGAATCGAGGGCGTCGACCCTGCCGTGCGCGAGGCAGGAATCGGGATGGGCATGACCGACGGCCAGCTTCTGCGCCGCGTCGAGATCCCGCTTGCCGCCGGAGTGATTCTCGCGGGAATCCGGCTCGCGACCGTCGTCGGAATCGGCGTCGCGACGATTGCCGCCGCCATCGGCGCCGGCGGTCTCGGCGTGCTGATCTTCCGGGGCGTCGCGATGCTCGATCATCGGACCATTCTGGCCGGCGCGCTGCCGGCGGCGTTTCTGGCGATTGCTGCAGATCTCGTTCTCGGCGCCGTCGAGCGACGCATGGCTCCGTCGCGATGAAAGCGTTCGCGACGAAAGCGTTCGCGACGAACGCGTTCGGAAGTAACGCGTTCGGAAGTAACGCGTTCGGGAGGAACGCGCGCGCGTCCCTCGTCGCGATTGCGTTGCTGGTTGCCGCCGGGTGCTCGAATCGCGGCGACGCAATAGTGGTCGGTGGCAAGAACTTCACCGAGCAGCGCGTGCTCGGTGAGCTGGTCGCGCAGGCGATCGAGCGCAGCGGACTCGAGGCCGAGCGCAAGCTCGATCTCGGCGGTACGTTCGTCTGCGACAGTGCCCTGCGCGCGGGCCAGATCGACGTCTACGTCGAGTACACGGGGACCGCGCTCGGCGCGATCCTGAAGGACGAAGCCGCGGCCGCCGCATCGATTCGCGCCGGCGATGTGCTGGCGAAAGTTCGCGCGGCCTATGCGCCGGCCGGCCTCCAGTGGACGAAGCCGCTCGGTTTCGACAACACGTTCGCGCTCGTCGTACGCGACGACGCCGGCGTCGGCACGATCTCCGATGCAGCCCAGGCGGCTCCGCGGTGGCAGGCCGCGTTCGGCTATGAGTTCCAGCAACGCGCCGACGGCTACCCGGCGCTCGAGCGCACGTATGGAATCAAGTTTGCGGGAGTCCGCACGATGGACCTCGGGCTGCTCTATCGTGCACTCATCGATCGTCAGGCGGACGTCGTCGTGGGAAGCGCAACCGATGCTGCAATCGCCCGTTTCTCGCTGCGCGTGCTCGATGACGACCGCCACGCGTTTCCGCCGTACGAAGCGGTTCCGGTCGTGCGGCGCGACGCGCTCGAGCGGCACCCCGGGCTCGACCGCACGCTCGACAGCCTTGGCGGGACGATCGACCTCGCGGCAATGCGGCGTCTCAACGAAGCGGTCGAAGGCGGACGCTCGCCGGCCGATGTCGTCCGCGAATTCCTCGATGCGAAGGCGCAGCGATAGCTCTTTCTACTCGACCACCTCGACGCCTTTCCAGAACGCCACCCGGCCCTTGATCTGCCGTGCGGCTTCTTTCGGATCCGCGTAATACCAGACCGCATCGGGGTTGTCGCGGCCACCCACGCGAAGCGTGTAGTAGCTGGCCGTTCCTTTCCACGAGCATACGCTCGTCGTGCTGCTCGGAACGAGAGTATCCGCCTGCACCGATTCGAGCGGAAAGTAGTGGTTGCCTTCGACCACGACCGTGTCGTTCGACTCGGCCACGACCTTGCCGTTCCAGATTGCTTTCATCGATTCGACTCCTTGTCTGCGCGACCGGCCGCTGCGTTGCCGAGCTCATAGACGGAACCGGCCGCATTGCGGAAGCGAAGCTCGAATCCGGGGGTGCGGTCGAGCTTCTCGGCTGCCGTGGGGTTCTGGATGTGCACGAACAGCGGTCGCGTGGAGATGTCCTTGCGAATCTCGGCAATCGCAACCGCCGGCTCGAGGCTCGCCCAGTCGGCGTCGATCACGATCGTGGCCAGATGCTGGCGCCGGTACATCACCGCATCCGGCCGCCGGATGTGCCACTGGAGCAGCTGCTGGCGCAGCACGCCCCATCCGTCGAGCCCGAGCCACGGAGCATCGACCGCAATGTAGAGTCCGCGCCGCGCGAGCGCCGGGATACGAAGGTCGGCCGAAAGAAACACCGAGTCGGGTGGCGTCTGCGTGGCAATCCACTGGAACAGCGCATCGGACGACGCATTGACTGCACGGAAATACGGACCGTCCACACGCGCCGGCTCGAGAACCTGGGTCCACGGCCGCAGTCCGAGCGCATGGCCTCCGGGCAGCAGAAACACCGCGGCCACCAGCGTGCCGACGAACACGTGACGCGAAAGAAGCTCGCGCAGGCAGATCGCTCCCACGACGGCAGCAAGCGGGATCAGATAGAGCAGGAACTTGTATTCATTGCGCCCCGGATACCGCACGAAAAGGAATGCTCCGGCCAGCACGACGATCGCGACGAAGATGATCCGCAGCGGCGCGTTTCCGGCCCCCACCATTTGCGCGAGTCTTTTTCGGTACACGAATGCGAGCAGCACCAGTGGCCCGAACAGCAGCTCGAGATCCCAGGCCTTGGCCGAAAAAAGCGGCCACGAGTCGACGACGCCGGTCCAGCCGTCGCTCGACTCGGAAGCGCCGATCGAGTGCAGGTACGGAGACGCGACGAGCGACGCCGCGGCGACTCCGGCTGCGATCCACAACGCTCCGACGCGGTCGTCACGGCTGCCGGCAACGAGCAGCATCAGCACGACGACCGACTGGAATACGAGGATCCCCGTCCAGCTCAGCGGATGAAACAGCGCCGCGACGAGCGTCAGCGCCGCGACCGACAGCGCGGCCGTCCGCACGCGGATCGTGCCGCGCACGAATGCGAGCGAAGCAGCCGCCGACCAGACCATCGCCGCATAGCCGGGCGGCATCGCGCTGATATTCGCGAACTTGTCGATCGGAATGATCCGGGTCTCCAGCAGCGATTGCGGAAACAGGTAGAACACGAGCTGGCGCAGCAGCCCGCCGTGGAAGATCGAGATGCCGAAACCGGCCAGCAGCACGGCCAGCGCAATGACCTCGGGATCTTCGCTGACGGCCGCTGCCACGGCCGCGCTTCCGGCGAGGAAGACGGCGAACAGCAGGATCTCGAAAGCGATGGTTTCGACGTTCGGATGGACGCCCGTCATGCGCGACAGGCTCGCCATCAGCCAGTGCTCGATCCATGGATAACGCAGGGTACCGCCGGCGAACGCGGGGTCCTCCGGTGGAATCGGGCCTCCGTCGACGAGCCGCTCCATCACCGCGCCGTGCATGAAGCCGTGCCAGCCGACGAGGTCGAACTGGACCGACCGCCACGCAACCGTGACGAGCGCGAGAACCATGGCGGCGGCGACGATGCGCGGCGCCGACGGATGGCGGCGAACGGCGATCACGAGCACGGCCAGCACAGCAGCGAAAGCGATCGAGAACAGATCGGGTGTGCTCCATTTCGACGCGCCCGCCGCGCCGAAACTCGCCGCAATGCCCGTGAGGAACGACGGCATCGGCGCCATCTACAACAGTCGCAACGAAGATGGGAAAGTGCGGGGACGGAAATGCGTATCGTGGGCGGCCCCGCAGGAGTGGCACGACGGCACGGAACCCCGTATCTTCGTTGCACGCGATGCGACCGGCTCGCCGCGCGCTGCACGCTTCGCACTCGAGCGATCCCGAAGACGATGACGGAAGATGCTCCCCAGGTTTCGGTCGTCATTCCGTGCCTCAACGAAGCACGGACGATCGACGCGTGCGTCGACAAGGCGATCAGCGCCTTCGCGCGCGCCGGGGTTCGCGGCGAGGTCGTCGTCTCGGACAACGGCTCGACCGACGGCTCGGTCGATCTTGCCGGTGCCCACGGCGCGCGCGTCGTGCACGCCGCCCTCAAGGGCTACGGGCATGCGCTGCGCAAAGGCATCGAGGAAGCCCGCGGCACGTTCATCGTGATGGGCGACGCCGACGACAGCTACGATTTCCTCGAGCTCCCGCGCTTCGTCGAGAAGTGGCAGGCCGGTTACGAAGTGGTGATGGGCAACCGCATGCGCGGCGAGATCAAGCCCGGCGCGATGCCGTGGCTGCACCGCTACGTCGGCAATCCGGTGCTGTCGGGAATCCTCAACCTGCTGTTCCGCTCCGGCATCGGCGACGCACATTGCGGGATGCGCGGCTTTACGAAGGACGCCTACCAGCGCATGGACCTGCGCACGACCGGAATGGAGTTCGCATCCGAGTTCGTGATCAAGGCGTCGCGACTCGGCATCCGCATGACCGAGATTCCGATCACGCTGTGGCCCGACCGGCGCGGGCGCCCGCCGCATCTGCGAAGCTTTCCGGACGGATGGCGGCATTTGCGGTTCATGCTGCTGTACGCGCCGAACTGGCTGTTCCTCGCTCCGGGGGCGGTGCTCGCGACCGTCGGCATGCTGATGGTGCTCTGGCTGTTTTCCGGGCCGCACCACATCGGTCGCGTCGAGTTCGACATCCACACGATGTTCTTCGGAATGATCTTCGTGCTGCTCGGCGTGCAGATTCTCTCGATCGGGATGTTCGCGAGGGTCTTCAGCCATTCGGAGCGCTTCGCACCGGCGGAAAGGTCGTCGCTCGGAGGCCTTCTGCGCAACGTCAAGCTCGAGACCGGCCTCATCGTCGGGCTGATCCTGACACTCGTCGGGCTCGTCGGCGACATTTCGGTATTTCGCAGCTGGGCCGGCGGCGATTTCGGCGAGTTCTCGCAGATGCGCGGCGTGATCTTCTGGTCGATGTGGTTCTTCCTCGGAGTGCAGACGATGTTCTCGTCGTTCTTCCTGAGCATGCTCGGGATCAGTCGCGGGACGTATATCGGCGACTACGACAGGCGCTGAAATGCTGCTGCGCGAGACGGCCGCACGCTTTCTCAGCATTGCATGGGCGTGCTTTGCGATCGTGGCTGCAACCGGAGCAGCGCTCAGGTCGCCTTCTTCGCCAGCCGCTCGCGCACCTTCGTCTCGGTCTGCGTATCCTTCGCCTGCTGCGCGAGCGTAAGCATTTTTTCCCACACTGGCCGCGCTTCGGCCTGCTTGCCGGCCGTATCCAGCGCGCGGGCGAGCTGGAACGTCGCGCCGTAGTGCTCCGGATTGCGTTCGAGCAGCGAGCGGAACACGGCGATCGCACGGGCGCTGTCGTGATCGACGTCGAGCAGGCGCAGGCCCTCGGACATCATCGCGGCTTCGGCCTTGGCGGCATCCTGCGCCGCGAGCAGCGACGTGGCTTTTTCCAGAAGCTGGCGCGCCTTGTAATCGTTCGGATCGAGCTCGATCGCGCGCCGGAACTCCTGCACGGATTCGGCGTAGTTTTCCTGCTCGTCGAGCGCGACGCCGAGATAGAAATGCGTGCGCGCAAGCTTTGGTGCGAATCGTACGGCCTGGCGCGCCGATTCGACGGCGTCCTTCGGGCGCTTTTCCGCGATCGCGAGCGTGCTCAGGTTCATGTGCAGGTACGGATACGTGGGCATCAGCTCACGGGCTTTCTCGAAGCGCCGCTTGGCTTCCTTGAGATTGCCGCGATTCATCGACGCCAGCCCGGCGTTCATCCACGCGCGCCCGTTGTTCGGGCTCGCCGCGACGGTCGACTCCCACAGGCGCAGCTCGTCGGACCACTGCCATGTCCGGCGATGGCCCAGCGCCGCCGCACCGACGCAGAGCACCGCAACGATGGCCGCAAACACGACGCGCCGGTTTCCACCCGTCATCCTCGCGGTAAGCCTTGCCGCGCTATCAACCAGCCACGCCGCGAGCACGCTCAGGCCGAGCGCCGAAGCGAGATACGGCCGGTGGTCATTGACGACTTCGGAAAGCGGCGTAAACGTGGACTCGGTCGCAAGCGTGATGAAGAACCAGCATGTGGCGAACGCGACGTGCGGGTATCTCTTCGAGTAGCGCAGCGCGAGCCCGACCCACGCGAGGATCACGATCAGCGATCCCCATGCCCGCAGTTCGGCAACGTGCATCGTGTACGGAAAATCCGTGTCCACCGACAGACCGTACGGCAGGAAGAAGATTCGCACGTAGTGCAGCAGCGCCGACCACTGGCTGATGAACCAGATCCACGGGGTGACCCACGGCTCGTGCAGCGCATCGTTGGCCCAGTCGGGAAGCATCCTCGAACGGAAGAAAAGGTAGACGACGTTGATCGCGGCCAGCGGCGCAACCGGCGGAATCAGCTCCTTCCAGTCCCTGAGCCACGCGCGCAGCGTCGGGTGCCGCTTTCGGTCGCGATAGAGAAAGTCGTACGCGACGAAGACAGCCGGAAGCGTAAGTGCGATGGCCTTGGTCAGCAGCGCAAGCACATGGAGAAGCACTGCGGCGAAGACGCGCCGGTTCATGATTGCAAGGAACGCCGCGACGTAGAACGCCGTGCACAGCAGCGCCGAACGCGCCCACATGTAATTCAGCGCCTGGTTGTTGATGGGCGCGAGCGCGAAGAACAGTGCAGCAGCGGCCGCCGGCAGACGCGCGCCTCCGTCCGGCCCGCGGCGCGAAGCCGGCCACCAGATGTGGTCGCGCACCAGCACGAACACCATCAGCGCGGTGAGCAGGTGCACGATCAGGTTGAACGCGTGATAGCTCCACGGGTTGTTTCCCGAGATCGCGTAGTTGACTGCAAACGTCGTGACCAGAACCGGGCGGATGTCGACGTTCTCGCGCACCGTGGTCAGCGTGAACGGATCCGAAAAGAAGCGCGGGATGTTCGCGAGACTTCGGACCGCCGGGTTTTCCTGGATCCCGTAACTGTCGTCGAAATAGAAGCCGATCCCGAAGCCGTTCGCGTAGGCGATCGCCAGCCCGGCAATCAGCGCTGCGACGAAGAGCTGCGTGAACCTTCGGCCGCCGAGTGGAAACGTGAGCAAAGCTTTCATCGCCGTGGTGCCGGCGCCGCCCGCCGGGCCGTCAGCATACGAAACGGGCCGTGCTGCCGCGACGCCCGGCGCTGACTTCGAGCCTGGCGCCCACCCTCTCCATCAGTTCCGGCACGTGCGAGATGATGCCTACCAGACGCCCGCCGGCCTGCAGGTCTTCGAGGGTCCGCATCGCGAGGTCGAGCGCCTCGGGATCGAGCGTCCCGAAGCCCTCGTCGATGAACATCGTATCGAGACGGATCCCGCCGGCATGGGCCTGGACGATATCGGCAAGCCCGAGCGCGAGCGCCAGCGATGCGAGGAAGCCCTCGCCGCCGGACAGCGTTGCCGCCGGACGGGCGACACCGGTGTGCGAGTCGAAGACCTCGAGGTCGAGCCCGCCGCTGCGGCGGCGGTCGCGGCGATCTCCGGCGCGCACGAGCGCGAAGCGGTTCTGGCTCATGCGGGCAAGGCGTTCGGTTGCTGCCGCAAGCACGTCGTCGAGCAGCGAGCCGAGCGCGAAGCGCGCGAGCGATATGCCGGCCTCGTTTCGTCCGTCGGCGATCGCCGCGACGCGTCCGACCGACAGGAAACGACGCTCCGCGGCCTCGACGATCGCCGCGATCTCACCGAGCGCGTTCACGCTGCGACGGATCGATGCGAGCGCTTCGCCGAGACGCCCATTCTCGTCGAGGTTCCGGTCGAGCGCTGCGCGTGCAGCCGCAGCGCTTTGCTGACACGCGGCCAGATCGGGCTTTTCACGACCGCCCGCTGCCGCAGCAGCGCGCTCTGCGCGGATTTTTGCGGCGGCAAGCGTAGCGTCGAAACGCCGAAGCGCGGCTTCCAGGGCTTCGATCGCGCCGGCCGCGCGCCTGGCGACGTCGAGCGCGTCGCGGCCTGCAAAGCCGCTCGTCGCAAGCGCGCTGTCGAAATCGCTGCCAGCCGACGCGGCAGCCTCGTCGGCATCGCGCACGCGTGCTTCGGCCGACCGCAACGACGCTTCCGCCGAGGTGCGGGCCTGCAGTGCCGTGGCATGTCCGGTCCGTGCATCGTCGAACGCACGCCGCGCATTCGTCTCGTCGCGCACGGCCTCGTCGAACAGCGCAGCGACGTCCCTGCCGATGGCTTCTTCCGGGATGGACCGTTCGAGCTCGGCGACGCGCGCCGCTTCGCTGGCGAGCTTTTCTCTGGCTGCGGCCGTCCGCGTCTCTGCGGCGGCCAGCGCCTGCCTGGCCGCTTCGATCGTACTCGCGTGCGCGCGCTTTTCGGTTTCGAGGTCGAACTTGCGCGCGTGCGCCTTGCCCGCTTCGATCAGACGCTGCTCCGCTTCGGCGAGCGCCCGCGCTGCGGCCTCGCCGGTCAGCGAGGCTTCGTCGCCGAGCGATCCTTCGAGGACCGCAATCCTGCTGCGATGGTCGGCCTCTTTCGCCGTGTCGCTGTCGAGCTCGCGGCGGCGGCTCTCGAGCAGCACGCGTGCGGCCCCGATTCGGGCCCGCACAGCATGCACGTCGGCTTCGAGCGGCACCTCGCCATCGGATGCGGCCGGCGTGGGATGCTCGGTCGATCCGCAAACCGGGCACGGCGCGCCGTGCTCGAGGCGCGCGGCAAGGACGGAGGCCTGGCCGTCGAACCAGCGCCGCAGGACGTCGACTTCCGCGGCTGCGCACGTCGCGACGTCCTGTTCGGCTTCGTCGACGCGCTTCTTCGCGCCGCCGGCGGCGATCGTCTGCTGAAAAAGCTGCGAGCGCGTGCGCTCGATGTCGTGTACTACGCCGAGCACGCGCGTCCGTTCGCCCACGGCGCTTCTGCGTTTCTCGAGCTCGCGAACCAGCGGCTCGAGCGCGGCGATCCCGGCGTCGGCCGCATCGATGGAGACTTGCGACTGCTCGATGTCGCGGGCGGCTGCAGTGCTCGCCGCGGCCGCGGCCGCTATCTCCGCGTCGCAACCGGCGATCTGGCGCCGCGAATCGGCAAGCCTGCCCGAGGTGTTCTTCGCCTGCTCCAGACGCTGCACGCGTGCCGCGAGTCGTTCGCGCTGCTCGCTTCGCGCGTTCTCGCGATCGAGGACCGCCGACGCCGCCTCGAACGCGCGCACCGCGTTGCCGTGCGCGCCCTGCGCCTCCGTGACGCGGCGCCGTTCCTTGTCGAGCGACGCGGCGGCGTTGGTCAGCCGTTCCAGAAGCGGCTCGACCTGCTGTGCCCGGCGGGCAGCGGCGAGCTCCTCGCGTTTGCGGCCGAACGCCGTCGATTCGTTCTCGAGCGTCACGAGCGCGAGTTTTGCCGCGTCGTGCTCGTTCCACGCAGCCACGCCCTTTTCCGCTTCGGCCAGCGCTGCGATGGCCGCTTCGTGCTGGCAGCGGAGGACCAGACCCTGCTCGTCGTTCGCCGCTTTGCGCGCCTCACAATCGGCGAGTCGCGCGCGCGCCTCGTCGATGTTCGCGGCTTCGCACACGCGCAGCAGCTCCTCGATTCGGATGCGGCCTTCGGCAGCCTCGGCTTCGAGCACGGCTCCGGCGCGCTTGAGCTCGGTTTCGATGCGGCGATAGCGCTCCGCTTCGAAGAGTCGCTCGAGAATTTTTTCGCGATCCTTCGAATCGGAGACCAGCAGGCGCCGGAAGTCGCCTTGCGGAAGCATGACGACCTGGCGGAACTGTTCGACCTCGAAACCGAGCAGCTCACGGATGGCTGCGTCGACGTCGCGGATCTTCGAAGCCCGAAGCTCGACTTCGCCGTCGGGCAGAAGGCGCTGGAGTGCGGCCTGGCCGGGCTTCGACGTTCTGGCACCGCCCTCGCGCATCTGTTCCGCGATGCGGCGGACGCGCCACAAGGCGTCACCGAGCGAGAACTCGAGCGTGACCTCGGTAGCGACCGGCGCGTCGACGAAATGGCTCCGGACATCCCTGCCTTTGCGATCGGTACCGGCGGCTTCGCCGAACAGCGCGAAGCACATCGCGTCGAGAATCGTCGTCTTTCCGGAACCGGTCGGGCCGTGAATCAGCAGCAGCGAGCGGTTCTCGAGCCGCCGGAAGTCGAGCTCGACCTGTTCGGCGTACGGACCGAAGGCCTGCATCGTAAGACGAAGCGGGCGCATCAGGACGACCGCCGGACCGCGGCGAGCGCATCGCAGAATGCGCGCTGCTCCTGTTCGCTGGCGCGCTCACCGGTCACCTCGAGGAAGAACGCCTCGAACATTTCTTCTTCGTCCTGCCGGCGAAGATCGACCGCCTGCCTGGCGCCGGGCTCGGTGCGGAAGAATGCGGCGTGATCGACGCGCAGGCAGTTCGGATAGATCGCCCTCAGCTTGCCGATCGAATCGAGCACGGCGCCGCGGTCGCTCAGGCGGACCATCACGTAGTCGTCGCGCGAGCTGTCCGTCGCCGCCGCGCGCCGGATCTCGTCGAGCGTGCCTTCGAGAACGCGCACGTCGCGACGTGCCGAAAGGCTTACCTCCTCGACGTCGCACGCGCCGGCGGCACCGATGGTGACGAGCGAGATGGTCTTTCGATGGGCCGCTTCGTCGAATGAATACTTCAGCAGCGAGCCGCTGTAGCGACATTCGCGACGACCGACCGGCTGCGGCCTGTGCAGGTGTCCGAGCGCTGCGTACGCGAAAGAATCGAAGCAGTCGGATCGAACCAGCGCGGCGTTGCCGAGCACCAGCGGTCGCTCCGATTCGCTGGCATGGCCGCCGGCCACGAACGCGTGTGCGAGCGCCACCTTGCGCCGGCCGGCGCCGCCGTTGCCGCGGAACGGCAGCCTCGAGGCCCACGAAATCTCGGCGCGAAGCGCCGCATCGTGGTCGGCGATCGCGTCGTCGCCCGAGCGTCCGGCCGCCGCCGACGGCTCGCAGAAAGGGATCGCAACGATGTCGACAGGACCGTGCTCGTCGTCGAGCGTAACCACGCACGGTGCAAGTCCCGCCACGTGCAGTCCGCGACCCGACAGAAGGCGCGACCCGAACGCCAGACGCTCGCCGCTGTCATGATTGCCGGCGATCACGATCACGGCGATGCCGTGCTCGAGCACGAGGCGCGTCAGCGTCTCGTCGAGCAGGCTGACGGCATCGGAAGACGGCGCGGAGCGATCGTAGATGTCACCGGCCAGCAGCACCGCGTCGACTTTGCTTTCCACGGCCACGCGAGTGAGCTGCTCGAGCACGTGCGCCTGATCGTCGATCAGCGACAGGCCAAGGAAGCTTCGCCCGAGATGCCAGTCGGCAGAGTGAAGAAAGCGCACGCGACGTTTGTATCGACGTGCGGGGGTCGGGCAAGATCATCCGCGGCATAACGACCCGCAGTTCGCACAGCCCCGTGCGCTGCGTCGCGTCGTCGCGCTGCCGCAAGGCCACAGCAATGCGAAGCAATCGCCCCGGCGGTGCGCGAATTGGCTTGTCGTTTTTGTCCGCGAATGGAATTGTCTGCAGCGGGGATTGATCAACCGAACGCAAGCACCGCTCGTGTCTCCTGGCCGGGACCGTTTCGATCGAGCAGTGGCGGGATCCAGGATGTCCGCAATGGAAGACACGGTCTCCAGTCCAGGCGTTGTCCACGTCGTGGACGACCACGAAGGAATTCGAGTTCTCGTCCAGAGAGCTCTCGATTCTGTTGGTATCGAGTGCATCGGATGGGAAGGTCCGGCTGCCCTCCTGGCCGCTTTAGACGCCCAAAAAATCGACGCACTCGTCGTCGACATCCGGCTCGTCGGAATGAGCGGCATCGAGCTGGTCCGCCGCATGCGCGATCACGGCGTCACGCCGCCGGTCATCTTCATCTCCGGAGTCGACGAGGTTCCGGTCGCGATCGAAGCCATGAAGCTCGGCGCGCACGACTTTCTTCCAAAGCCGTTTTCGGCCCAGGCCCTGATCGATACCGTGCAAAGTGCGCTTCGGACCTCGCGCGTGGAAAAGGGACGCGACGCGCGCGTCGCCGCTGTTCGTTCACTCGTCGCGAAGCTGTCTCCGCGCGAGCGGCAGGTGCTTCTGGCGGTCGTCGACGGCAAGGCGAACAAAGTGGTCGCGATGGAGCTCGGCCTTTCCGAGAAGACCGTCGAGGAACATCGCTCGCACGTCATGAGCAAACTCGGTGCGACGTCGGTACCGGATCTCGTCAAGCTCGCGATCCTTGCCGGGCTTTGCGACCCCGCCTCTGCAGGGCCGGCGCGCCAGACCTGATATTCCCGCCGCCTCTGCGAATTTTCCCGGATCGACCGCCGCTATCCGTGGTGCGGCGGTCGCTGCTACCCGGGCTGTCCCTGCGGCTTGCCGATCGGAGCCCGGGGCTTGCGGGGACTTCCCGGGCCCTCACGCGGGAATTTCCCCATATCCCTTCGGGGGAGCGTTCAATAGGATGCGCGCCGGTCGCCGCCGTCCATCCGGCCTGCCGAAACGTGCGCCATCCGGGCGCAAGCAGTCCGAAAGCGGCGTACCAACGGGGAATCGGTCATGCAGTCGAGCCGCAGTTTCGACCATACTTTCGATTTTGATTCTCACAGCGAAGGCGAGCTGGTCCTCGCATTACCGCCAGGTCGCGCAAGCCTTCCCGCCGCCGAGACGCAGCGGGACGGAGATCTGGTGGCGCTGCCGCCCGGTCGCACCGGCGTCGCACGCAGCGTCTGCCGGATTCTGAAAATGCGCGACTGAGCGTTCGATGGATGCGTCTCGCGGTATTCGCGGACGTATCCCACGAAAACTCGCTCCATACTCAGGGAAAGCCAATGAGCATCGCCCGTTTCTCGTCACTTCTGGACGACGTCAGTCCCGCCGTATCTGTAACCGGCATGAGCACGCGTCCTCTCGAGACGCAGCCGGCGTGGACGCCGCCCGACGCCGAGGACACCAGTGGCGGTCTCAGTGCAGTCGCGGCTGCCCAGCTCGCCAGACGCACCAGCGACGTCGCCGGGTTCTGGCCGCGCAAACCGACGAGCCTCGAAGACGCCGGACTGTCGCGCGACTTCGTCGAAGAGCTCCTCTGCCGTTTCCTTCTGGTTCGCGGCGCATCGTGCGGCCGGCGCCTCGGTCACGCCACCGGATTGCCGTACCGCATGGTCGAGCCGATCCTCTCCCAGCTGAAGAACGATCTGTTCCTCGCGTACAAGCGCAATGCTGCCGCCGGAGATTACGAATACGTGCTGACCGACGCCGGCGCCGAACGCGCGCGGCGCTATATGCTGACGTGCACGTATTCCGAGACAGCGCCGGTGCCGCTGGAGGACTACCTTGCGTCTGTGGCAGCGCAAAGTCTGACTCTCCAGCGCATCGGCGCGGAACATCTGCGCGAAGCGTTCGCCGACATGACGCTGCAGCCCGAGATGATCGAAAGGCTCGGTCCGGCCGTCAACGCCGGCCGCGGGATGTTCCTTTACGGCCCGCCGGGCAACGGCAAGACCAGCATCGCCGAACGGCTCGTTCGCTGCTTCGGAAGCGATCTGTGGATTCCGCGCACGATCCTCGCCGACGGCGTATGCATCCGTCTTTTCGATCCCGTGCTGCACCAGGAAGTGACCAACGACGATTCTCCTGTGCTCGGCGAGCCGCTCGAAGACGCACGCTGGGTCCGCATCCGTCGCCCGACCGTAGTCGTCGGCGGTGAGCTTACGATGGATCAGCTCGAGCTTCGTCACGATCCGGTCAGCAACGTGAGCGAGGCGCCGCTGCAGATGAAGAGCAATTGCGGCGTGCTGCTCATCGACGATTTCGGGCGCCAGGCGATGCCGGTGGCCGAGCTCCTGAACCGCTGGATCGTACCGCTCGAAAAACGCTTCGATTTCCAGAAGCTGCCGACCGGCAAGAAAATCCAGGTCGCGTTCGACCAGCTCGTGGTTTTCTCGACCAATCTGATCCCGCGCGAGCTGGTCGATGAGGCGTTCCTGCGCCGGCTCCCGTACAAGATCGAGGTCACCGATCCGACGCCGGATCAGTTTCGCCGCATCTGCGGCGTCGTCGCGCCCGGACTGGGGATCGATCCCACGCCGGAGCGAATCGATCGCCTCATCGAGAACTATTTCGTCGCAACGGGCCGCCCGATGCGCTGCTGCCATCCGCGCGACCTGATGCTTCAGATCCGAAGCTACTGCAGCTACCACGACGTGCCGCCGGCAATGACCGACGATGCCGTCGAGTTCGCCGTAACGAACTACTTCGCCGTGATGTAGCCCGATTGCGGCTCATGCATCGGTCGCCGATGCTCGACCGCGCCCGGCATTGCGCCGGCACTCGCGTCAGCATTCACCGAAGCGTAGTTGTGCTCCTTGGATTCGCAGCCGTCTCCGGGAGGGAAGGAGCACGCCGGTGGGGAACGACGACCCGAAACGCGAAGGCTCCGGGACACCTCGCGACGCGCGCGGAGGACACGAGCCGCCATCGGAGCAGGCCGAACGGGGCGCAGCCCCGGCTCTCGACTCGCTCGCCGGCGGCGTCGTACACGAGCTCAACAACATCCTCGGAATCGTTCTCGGCAACGCCGAGCTCGCATCCATGGACCCGGGCCTGTCGAGCTCCGTCAGGAAGAGTCTCGAAGAGATCACCAAGGCCGGGCGCCACGGCATTCGACTGGTCGAGCAGATCCTTGCGCTGCGTCGAGGGCGTACGATCGCCGCCGACCCGAACGAATGGAAAACCATCGCCGAGGACCTCACGCGGATCCTGCGTGCATCCTTGCCCGACGGAATCGGCGTCCATATGTCGGTGACCGGCGCGCATCCCGCCGGCACGCCTGAGGCAGCGGCCTCCAGACCTTCGGATTCCAGGCCCAACGCCGGCGCCGAAGCGCGCGGATCGATTCTTTATCTCGACGACGAGGAAGCGATGGTCAACCTCGCATCACGCATGCTTCGCGGCCTCGGCTACCGCGTGAGCGGCTTCGTGCAACCCGAAAAAGCCCTCTCCGCGCTGAAGGAAAACCCTTCCGGATTCGATCTCGTCGTCACCGACTACAACATGCCGAGGATCTCGGGCCTGCAGGTCGCGGCGGAGACTTCGATGCTTCGCTCCGACCTCCCGGTCATGGTGACGTCGGGATACGTCACTGACGAAATGCGCGAGAAGGCTCGCGAAGCCGGCGTGCGGCACCTGGTCGCGAAACCCGGTTCGATGGACGAGATGTGCGCCATCATCGAAGACGCGCTCCGATCCGGCCGGCCGTGACCGGCCGGCCGTAAACGCCGCAATCAGGGCGCGGGAACCGTCACCTCGAGAACGTTCGAGAACCGCGAGTGCGGGATGCACTCGTCGAGGAAGCCGCGCGCACGCACGCGGTACTGGTAGGTCTGACCTTCGGTAATCCCGGTATCGACGTAGCCCTTCGTATCCGACGGAAGCACCTTGATCGCCTTCCATGCAAGCGAGCCGAACTTGCGGCGCTGAAGCTCCATCGCGCTCTCGCCGTTGCTGTTGTCGCGCCATTTCAGCGTGACTGCATCCGGAGTCAGCGCCGTCGCGTGCAGCCTGGTCGGACGGTGCATGCGAGGCAGATTCACGACGCAGATGTTCGACCATTCCGACGAGCCGAAACCGTTGAACGCGCGAATGCGGTACGTGAAGACCTGGTCGTCGGGAATGCTTTCGAGATAAAGCTGCTTGTCGGCCTTGATGGTCGCGCGCCTGGTGAACGCGGCGAGCGGATCGGTTCCGGGCCGGCGCTGCAGCTCGAAGCCGGTTTCGTTCTTCGAATCGTCGATCCACGTGAGCGTGCGAAGGCCCGGACCCCGTACGGAATAACGCAGGTTGTCGGGACCACGCGGCGGATCGTCCGCCGGCGGCTTCTGCTGATACGCCGTGACGGTGACCTGGAAACGGCTGTGACCCGTGCCTATGCGCGGACGCGCGCGGCGGATCAGGACATTGACGTGATCGGTCCCCGTCTCTTCGAACGAGCAGAAGCCGAACTGGCCGACCCCGCGCGCCTGGCAGTCGTTGTCGAGACGCGTCGGGATTTTCTGGCCGAGTCCGACGAACATGTCGTAGTCGCCGTTCTGATCGGTATCGCCGTTGACCGATACGCGCAGCACGAGCGCATCTTCGGGAACGATGAACGAGAACAGCTTCTCGTCCTCGTTCTTCGGAAGGTTGCCCTCACCGCCCTGCACCTTGACCCACGGCTCGCCGACTTCGCCGAGCTCGCTGCACTGGTCGCGCTTGACGTCGAGGCCTCCGACTTCGTCGATCCAGTCGCGCGCTCGCGCGACGTTGGTGTCGTACGAATATCCGGCGACGTCGCATGTGCTGCCGCCGCCGGCATGGATGCCCGCCACTTCCGGACCGTTGCCGTAGTCGATGAACAGCGGGCCGCCGTCGTCGGCGAGGCACAGATTGGCTTCGTCGCCCGGCTTGGAAACCGCGCCGGTGAAGTTCCAGCAGATGTTGGCCGGCTCGAATACGCCGGTGCCGGGAACGCACGCCGCAGTCTCGATCGATCCGACGCGCTTGATGGCTTCGTCGAGGTTGTCGAAGCCGCTGTCGCCAAAGCCGGCGATCAGGCCCGGCGTTCCGTGGTCCGGCGAGGTCGGAAAGCCGCGATGATAAGGCGACGGCTCGATGCCGGTGACGAGCTCGGACAGTCGCAGCATGGCCAGGTCGCCGCCGACTCCCGCGACGTAGGCCGGATCGATGTAGATCTCGCGAACGTGATGAAAACCGCTGTGCTGGAAGAACACGCGAAGATCGGCCACGTCGAGATTCGGAAGATCGTTCAGGCACTCGGCGGCATTGTTCGCCGTTTCGCAGACACAGTGCGCGGCGGTCAGCGCCGTGCGGCAGCCGATCAGCACCGCCGAACAATCGAGAAACTGGTTCTTCAGATCCGGTCCGACGAACAGGAGCGCACCGGTCGTCGGCTGCAGGTGAGTCGGGATCCCGTTGACGATGTTGGTCTGCACGGGGACCGTCGCGGACGCGCCGTCAGAATCGTCCGCCCGCGCCGTAACGACGGCCACGGTTGCGACGAGCAAAAAGGAAGCGACGAGCGCTCTTCCCGGCTGGATCATTGAAGAAATTCCTCCCTCATAGAACAGATGCGGCCAACCGCGCCGATCTTCGGCGCTGCTGAGGATTGCATGACCAGGACACCGGCGTCCGACGCCGGTACGAAGCGCAGCGCACCCTCGCTGCGCGCCCCCGCATTTCTACCGTATCTGCCCGGAAACCCTACATCCAATCAACCATGGAGTCGTGCCACTAAATTGCGGCCGGGACATTTGTGGCGGGATGCCTGGAGCGGAAAACCACGGCGGTTCCGGGACGGCGCCCCGGCTTCATCGCCATCGGTGAAGGTCATCGGCGCTGCGGTCAGCTTGACAAACCGGCCGCCCGCAACTCAGCCTTGGCTCCATGCCAATCCATCGGTTGCGTCCCGTCCGTCCGGTCCCGGCCGTACTTCTTCTGGCCGCGGGCATAACTCTGGCCGTATTGCGACCCGCCCAAGCGGGGGACCTCGCTGCATTTCTCGAGCGTGCCGAACGCATGTCGACGGCCAACGAGAAGGTCGAAGCCGATGTGACGATCAAGGACGCCGACGGCACCACGTCGAAGGCGCACCTCGTCATCGATCCCGCGGGCGGCGGAACGGTCGTCTTTGAACAGCCCGGGACCGGCTGGAAATCGGAAACGCCGCTCGCATGGAAAGACGGCAAGGCCGTCACCAGGACCGGCGCCGCGTCAACGAAGCTCGGCGTCGACGAGCCGCTCGCCGGCACCGACCTGCGCGGCATGGATTTCTTTCCGTTCTGGAAAACCGATTACGGCCGCGCGCTGACGTCGGACGAGAACACGCTCGAACAGACGGTTTCGCTGTACGCGGATCCGGGGCGGCCGTACGCGCTGTACGTGGTCACGTTCGACAAGGCCAAGCTCGTCCCGCACATGATCAAGTACTACAAGGACACGTTCAACAACCTCGTCCGCATCCGCACGGACAAGGACTGGGTCATGGTCGGCTCGCGGCCGCGTCCGACGAAAATGCTGATCCAGGACTACGCGGCGCACTCGATGCGCATGTACACGTTCGACTGGAAGCTGGCCGGAGCCGCGGCGCCGGTCGCGGCACCCGCGGAAGCACCGAAGTAGCGTTTCATTTCAGGCGTGCAGCCGCGCGCAGCACCGCCGCGGCTGCAACGGCCGCGCCGAATCCGTTGTCGATGTTGACCACGGTAACGCCCGGCGCGCACGAGTTCATCATCGCCAGCAGCGCTGCAAGACCTCCGAAGCTCGCGCCGTAGCCGATGCTCGTCGGCACGGCGATGACAGGCACGTCGACGAGCCCTCCGACGACGCTCGGCAGCGCTCCTTCCATACCGGCCACGACGATCACTGCAGATGCTTCGCAAAGCCGCTCGCGTTCGGCGAGCAGGCGGTGAAGGCCGGAAATTCCGAGGTCGCGAAAGCGGCGCACCGCGGCGCCGAGGAATTCGAGCGTGCGCGCGGCTTCTTCCGCGACCGGTTGATCGGACGTGCCGGCGGAAACGATCGCAACGTGCGCCGCGCCCGGCGCCTGCTCACGGGGACGGCACATCGCGATGCGGGCGTCCGCGTAGTAATCGATTCCGTCGACGGCCTCGACGAGTGCCGCGGCCTTGTCGTGATCGAGACGCGTCACCAGCACCGCGCCGGAGCGCGCGATCATCTCGCGCGCGATCGTCACGATCTGCCCGGACGTCTTGCCCTCGCCGAAGACGACTTCCGGCATTCCCGTGCGCAGCTCGCGATGGTGGTCGAGCCGTGCGCCCTCGACATCGGTGAAAGGAAGATGGCGGATGCGCTCGAGCGCATCGGTTACGCCGATGCGGCCTTCGACGAGCTCTTCGAGGAGCGTTCGCAGCACTGCGGGATTCATCGTGAGCTCCGCGCACGCAGATGATCGAAGCCGGCCCTCGCGAACGCGAAAGGCCGCCCCGCTGCATCGGTGACTGCCGGGCGTCCACGCTCGACGAAGCCGATCGGAGTCACGGCCACGCGATGTCTGGCGGCGAGCATCGCAATGGCGCCGGCGCGCCGCTCCGGAGCGGTGAACGCGAGCTCGTAGTCCTCGCCGCCAGTCAGCGCGAGCTCGAGGCCTTGGTCCTTCTGCGAACGCTTCGCCGCGGGATGAACGGGAATCGCAGCAGCGTCGATACGGATCCGGGCTTTCGACTCGTCGGCCATGTGCCCGAGATCCTGCAGCAGGCCGTCGGACACATCGATCATCGCGGAAAACAGCCCGCGCACGCAGCCTTCGGCGGCGAATGCCACCCGCAGCGGTGGCCGGATGTACGCGGAAGCTGCGCCGCGGATGCCGTCCGATCGCGTGCGGCGCATGAGCCCGAGGCGCGCCGCCGCAGAGCCTCCGACATTCCCTGTCACGAAGACGACTTCGCCGGGCTTCGCGCCGCTTCGCAGCACGGGCTTTGCGGCCGTTTCGCCGACGACCGTTACCGTGACCGACAGCGCCGCGCCGCGGCTTACGTTGCCGCCGACCAGCGCGGCTCCGCTTCGACGCGCCTCGGCGCCGAGCGCGCGAATCAGTGCCAGCACGTCGCGCTCGGGCATCCGGGCTCGTCCCGCGGGCAGCTCGAGCGACAGCAGTACCCAGCGCGGTCTCGCGCCCATTGCCGAGATGTCGGAGACGGCCACGCGCCACGCGCGCACGCCGATCTGCTGCGCCGTCAGCCACGATCGCCGGAAGTGGACTCCTTCGACCATCGCGTCGGTCGTGAGCACGAGCGAGGATCCCGCGCGCTGCGAAGCGGCATCCACGCGAACGACGGCTGCGTCGTCGCCGATCCCGACCGTGACCCCGCGGCCGCCGCGTCCGATCGAGCGGCGAACGGCAGCGAGCAATTCGAACTCTCCGTGTGCCCGGGAAGCGCGCGCCCGGAGGGCCGGGATCCGAGCGTCGGACCGGGGCATCGCCCGGTCAGCTCATCATGTCGCGAAGCTTGCTGGTGAACGACGCAACCAGCGACTCGTGATTCTCGGCGCCTTCGTCGCGAAGCTGCTCGAGCAGCTTTCGCTGCTTGCGGCCGAGCTTGGTCGGGATCTCGATCTGCACGGCGACGTACTGATCGCCGCGCGCACCGCTGCCGCGTCGCAGATCCGGCACGCCTTTGCCGGACAGGCGAAAGACTTTTCCATGCTGAGTGCCCGCAGGAATCTTGAGCTTGACGACGCCGTCGAGGGTCGGCACGTCGACCTCGGCGCCGAGCGCAGCATCGATCATCGAGATCGGACGCTGGCAGACGACGTTGGCGCCGTCGCGATGGAACAGCGGGTGCTCGCGTACCGACAATACGACGTAGAGATCGCCGGGAGTTCCGCCGCGCACGCCGGCTTCGCCTTCATTGCGGAGCTTGAGGCGCGAGCCGTTGTCGACGCCCGCGGGGATCTTCACCTTGATCTCGCGCATCGCACGCGTGCGTCCGGCGCCGCGACAGGTCGTGCACGGGCTCTTGTTGACCTTGCCTTCGCCGTTGCACTGCCCGCACGTCTTGGCGATCTGGAAAAGCCCCTGCTGGTAGCGGATCTGCCCCGCGCCGTTGCAGCCCGAACAGGTTTCCGGAGATGTCCCTGGCTTGCCGCCGCTGCCGCTACAGGTTTCGCACGTGACGGTGCGCGGCACGGAGATGTGCTTCTCGCAGCCGCGCGCAGCGTCTTCGAACGTGATCTCGAGATCGTAACGCAGGTCGTCGCCGCGCGCGGGCCGGCTGCGCGAACGCCGTCCTCCGCCGCCGAAAAAGTCGCCGAAGAGATCGCCGAGCACGTCCTCGAACGCACCGCTCGCGAACGCGGACGAAAAGTCGAAGCCGCCGGCACCCGGCCCCTCGAACGCGGCCTCGCCGAATCGGTCGTACTGCGCGCGCTTGTCGGCGTCGGACAGCACCTGGTAGGCCTTGCTCGCTTCCTTGAAGCGTCGCTCGGCGCCGTCCTTGTCGTCGGGATTGCGGTCGGGATGAAACTTGAGCGCGGCCTGGCGATAGGCCTTCTTGATTTCGTCCTGTGACGCATCGCGCGCCACAGACAGGATCTCGTAGTAATCTCTCGACACGTTGCCTTACCGCCCTGCCTCAATGTGCGCGGGCCCGCGTCGCCAGTCGGCGATGCGGGCCCGCAGCTTGTGCCTCTAGTTCCGCGCTCTGTCGAGCCGCGAGCGCTTCACGCTGCAAACTCCAGATCGCTTCGCGCCCGAGCGGATACGAAGAGAGGCACCCGCAGGTGCCTCTCTTCGTGAATCAGTTCGGCTTCACTTCCTCGAAGTCCGCATCGACCACATCATCGCCGGCGCGCGACGCTCCGCTGGCGCCGTCCGCACCGGGTCCGCCCGGCGCGTGTCCGTCGCCGCCCGCAGCGCCATCGGCCTGCGCCTTCTTGTACATGACCTCGGCAAGCTTGTGCGCGCTCTTCTCGAGCTCGTCCTTTGCCCGCTTGATCGCTTCGGCGTCTTCGAGCTGCAGCGCCGGCCGGGCCTTCTCGAGCGCGGCATTCACTTCGCTCTTGATCGACTCGTCGGCTGCATCGCCCGCGTCGGCGAGACTCTTCTCGAGCCGGTAGATCATCGAGTCGAGCTCGTTGCGCGCATCGACCTGCTCGCGACGCTTGTGGTCCTCGGCCGCATGCGCTTCGGCATCCTTGATCATTCGCTCGATCTCGGCCTTGCTCAGGCCGCTGTCGGACTTGATCTCGATGCGCTGCTCGCGGCCGGTTCCCTTGTCCTTGGCCGACACGTGCATGATGCCGTTGGCATCGATGTCGAACGTGACTTCGATCTGCGGCATGCCGCGAGGCGACGGCGCGATGCCGGTCAGGTCGAACTGGCCGAGCAGCTTGTTGTGCACCGCGATCTCGCGCTCGCCCTGGAAGACCTTGATCGACACCGCCGGCTGATTGTCCTCGGCCGTCGAGAAGACCTGCGCCTTCTGGGTCGGGATCGTCGTGTTCTTGTCGATGAGCTTGGTGAACACGCCGCCAAGCGTCTCGATGCCGAGCGACAGCGGAGTCACGTCGAGCAGCAGCACGTCCTTGACGTCGCCGGCCAGCACGCCGCCCTGGATCGCTGCACCGATCGCGACGACTTCGTCGGGATTGACGCCGCGATGCGGCTCTTTGCCGAACAGCTTCTTGACGCGCTCGCCGACCGCCGGCATGCGCGTCATGCCGCCGACCAGCACCACTTCGTCGATTTCGGACGCCGAAAGGCCGGCATCGCGTAGCGCCGTGGTGCACGGGCCGTTGAGCCGATCGAGCAGCGGGGCGCACAGCTGTTCGAGCCTGGCGCGCGACAGCTTGAGATTGAGATGCTTCGGTCCGGACTGGTCCGCCGTGATGAACGGAAGATTGATGTCCGTTTCCATCGACGTCGACAGCTCGCACTTGGCTTTCTCGGCAGCTTCCTTGAGCCGCTGCAGCGCCATGCGGTCTTTCGAAAGGTCGATGCCCTGGTCCTTGCGGAATTCGGCGACCAGCCACTCGATGATGGCCTGGTCGAAATCCTCACCGCCGAGGAACGTGTCTCCGTTGGTCGCCTTGACCTCGAACACGCCCTGGCCGAGCTCGAGGATCGAAATGTCGAACGTTCCGCCGCCGAGGTCGAATACCGCGATCTTGCGATCGCCGGTCTTGTCGAGGCCGTACGCGAGCGCGGCAGCCGTAGGCTCGTTGATGATGCGAAGAACGTTGAGGCCTGCGACCTGCCCCGCGTCCTTCGTCGCCTGACGCTGGCTGTCGTTGAAGTACGCCGGCACCGTGATGACGGCGTCGTTCACGGTCTCGCCGAGATAGTCCTCGGCGGTCTTCTTCATTTTCTGCAGGATCACGGCCGAAACTTCGGCGGGGCTCATCACCTTGCCGCCGAGCTTGACGTAGGCCGCGTTGTTGTCGGATTTGACGACCTCGTAGCCGAGGTGCGTGCGCGCCTTGACCACTTCCGGATCGTCGAAGCGACGTCCGATCAGCCGCTTGACCGCATAGACCGTGTTCTGCGGATTGGTGATCGCCTGGCGCTTGGCGATCGTGCCGACGAGGCGCTCGCCACTGTCGTTGACGGCGACGACCGACGGGGTCGTACGACCACCTTCCGAGTTCGAGATGACGGTCGGTTGTCCGCCTTCGAGAATGGCCACGCAGGAGTTGGTGGTACCGAGATCGATGCCGATGACCTTGCCCATGATTCCCTCTTTCGCTGGAAGCTCCCGTCACCTCGTCGTGTCGATGCAGGACGTCTTCCGGATTTTTGTGCGCCTTTGCGCCTGGTCGGGTAAGTAAGCACCCGACCCCGGTCCGCAAGTGGATTTCTCGCCGGTTTTCCGCGTTTTCAGGCCTTGGATTCGGGTGCCTTCGACACCGAGACCATTGCGGCGCGCAGCAGCCGGTCGCGAATTTTGTAGCCCGCCCGGAAAACGCTGATGACCGTATTCGGCGGCACCTCGTCGGTCTCGACGACGGTCACCGCTTCGTGCTCAGCCGGGTCGAACGGCTTCCCTTCGGCCTCGATGCGCTCGACTCCGTTGCGCTTGAGCGCAGCCATCAGGCCCTTGCGAACGAGCTCGATGCCGTCGGTGACTCCGGCAGCGCCGTCGCCAGCATGCTCGAGCGCCCGCTCGAGGTCGTCGATGGCCGGAACGATGTCACGCGCCAGCGACTCGCCGTCGTATCGGGCGCGATCGGCAAGCTCGCGCTGGTGGCGCTTGCGGATGTTCTCGATGTCCGCCTTGGCGCGCACGTAAAGATCGTAGTTTTCGGCCGATTTGCTGCGGGCCGCGTCGAGCTCGTCTTCCGGGGACAGCGCTACGCCGGGCTCGGCGTCTTCGCCCGAAACATCGCTGGTCGTATCGGCCTCGCTGCGCGTGGAGCGGGGCTCGTCGCCATCCGCGCCGTTGGCGCGCTCGTCTGCTCTGGAAGTGGCTTGGCTTGAATCGTCCTGGCTCATTGTAAGGGGGCCTCCGGCGGGCGACGGCGCGCCGAAGCTAAGTCGCCGGTGCAGCGTGTCAATGAAAGCGATGGCATATCCTTGCGAATACGTCGGGCGCGACGTTTTCTGGGACTTCTTCGGGGAAACCGTGGCAGCGGATGAAATCATCACCAGCGCGTTCGTCCTGCGAAGCCGCAACTTCGGGGAGTCCGACCGGATCCTGGTCCTGCTCACCGAAGAGGCCGGGAAAATCTCGGCGATCGCCAAAGGCGCGCGTCGCTCGGTGCGCCGGTTCGCCGGCGGAGCACTCGAGCCGTTTCAGGAAATCCAGGTCCGCCTCGACCGCAAACCCCAATTCTCACTGGCTTTTCTGCACGAGAGCCGGGTCCTGGCATCGAACCCGGCGCTGGCATCGAACCTCGACGCATTCGCGTGGGCTTCTTACCTGACCGAGCTGACCGAGGTCATGACTGCCGACCGCGATCCGTGCCGCGACCTGTATGAGCTTTATCGCGAGGTCATCAGCCGGCTTGGCCGCGACCTGATCGAACCGCTCGCCCACCACTTCGTGCTCGGCCTGCTCGAGCGCAGCGGCTGGGCGCCGGACTTCGGGATCTGCGGGATCTGCGGAGAGCCGGTCACCGAAGGCTCGCGCCCGATTCTCGACAGCCGTGGCAGCGGCGTCATCTGCGCGCGTCACGAAGCCGAAGCCGCAGGGCTCGATCCCGCAGACGAACGCTTCCGGCCGAGCCGCCGCGTGATCGATCCGCCGCTCATGGCGTACGTGCGCGGCGCGACGCTCTCGGTGCCGGACGTCGCCGAGCCTGCGGTCGGGCGCCTCGCGACTGCCCTTCTCGATCGCCTCGTCGATCTCCATCTGACAAAGCCTCTTCGCTCGCGCGCGTTCCTCAAGACCGTCGCCAAGGAGTTCTCCTCGTGAAAGCCATCGTGATTGCCGAATACGGCGGGCCGGAAGTGCTCGCGCTGCGCGACCTGCCCGACCCCGCATGCGGTCCGGACGACCTCGTGGTTCGTGTAAAGGCCACCGCTCTCAACCGTGCAGACCTGCTGCAGCGTCGTGGCCTTTACCCGCAGCCCGGACCAAAGCCGGAGTTCGAAATTCCGGGGCTCGAGTTCGCGGGCGAAGTCGAAAGCGCCGGCGCCAACGCGACCGGATTTCGCGCGGGCGACCGCGTGATGGGCCTTCTCGCCGGCGGCGGCTACGCGCAAAAGATCGTCGTCAATCATCGGCTCGCGTCGATCATTCCCGAGCGGCTCACGTTCGAGCAGGCCGCTTCGGTTCCGGAAGCGTTCATCACGGCGCACGACGCGCTCCTGCAGTGCTCGTTTGCGTGCGGAGAAAGCGTGCTCGTGCACGCGGCCGGCTCCGGCGTCGGTACGGCGGCAATCCAGCTTGCCAGGGTCATGGGCGCATCGATCGTGCTCGGCACGGCCGGGTCGAAGGAAAAGCTCGATGCGGCCTGCAAGCTCGGGCTCGACGTCGCGATCGACTACAAAACCGAAGCGTTTGCCGACCGCGCACGCGAAGCGACCGGCGGGCGCGGCGTCGACGTCGTCGTCGACTTCATCGGCGCGTCGTATCTCGAGTCGAACGTGCGCGCGCTCGCGGAAAAAGGGCGGATGATCCTGATCGGCCTCATGGGCGGCTTCAGCGGCGAGCTCGCGCTCGGCGCCATGCTGCAGAAGCGCCTGACGATCCGCGGCACTCTGCTGCGGGCGCGCTCGCTCGAAGAGAAAGCGACGGCCGTGCGCGCATTCGAAAAGAGCGTGCTGCCGCATATCGCGAGCGGACGGATCGCGACCGTCGTCGACAGGGTGATTCCGCTCGCGAACGCAGCAGACGCCCATCGCCTGATGGAAGAGAACGCAAACTTCGGAAAGATCGTGCTCTCGATGTAGAAAAAAACGGGGTCGGACACCGATATTCGCAAATCGGTGTCGACCCCGTTTTTCTGTCGCGGTTTGTTCTTTTCAGATCACGATCGGGCACATCGGCACGATCGGCTGTCCCACGGCGACCTTCAGGATCGCGAGCGCATCCGTGGCAGTAACCTCGCCGCTTCCGTTGTAGTCGCATCGTTCGAGCGGACAGCTCGCGGTCGAAACCGCAGTCTTCAGCGCGATCAATGCGTCGGTCGACGTGATCTCCAGATCCTGATTCGCGTCTCCGCAGATCGACACGGGCACGAGCGTCGTGCTCGTGGTTCCCGGACCGAGCGTGGTGGTTGTCGTCGTGCTGGTGGTCGTCGACGTCGTGGTGGTCGGTGCGAGCGTCGTCGTGCTCGTCGTAGTGGTCGTGGTCGTCGCCGGACAATCCGGACAGACCGTACCGTCACCCTGGTAGCCGAATTCGCAGAACGACGATGTCGTGATCTGGCAGTTGCCGAGCGGGGGGCAGCAGCCGGCCACGATGTTGCAGCATGCACCCATCGGAGGCGGCGCTGCGAATCCCGGCGCCGCAATGAAAATAAACGCGATCAGTCCTGCAAAATTTTTGATCGTCTTCATGAGCAACCTCCGCAGTGTCGGCTACTCTTTTCCATAAACCCGGCGATGGCCGAAACGGAAAAAGCCCGCATCCTCTTCGCTGCGGATCGTGTCGGCGTCTTCTCCGAACGTCTTCGTGCGAAGCTCCGCAAGCCGCCGCGCCTGCTCGTCGCCTTGTGACGACTTCACGATCTGGTCGCGCTCGCGCATGTAGTCCTCGCCGGTATCCCATTGCGCATCGCGCTCCGCATCGAGAGTACGCCATCGGGTGAGAGCCTGCTCGTCGAGACCCATCGCCGCACGAATGTTCGACAGCTCGTTTTCGCGCTGCTCCGGCGACATCGCGTACAGATCGTCCTGCACCGATGGAAGCTCGACGAAGCGGCCGAGCAATTCGGTCTGCCGGCGTTCGATGAACTGCGGCGCTTCTTCTCCGAACGCATCGTTGATCGCATCCATGTAGGTATCGAGCTTCTCTTTGACCGTGGTGTCGTGCGCGTCCTTGATGGCCGCCATCGCGTCGGCGATCTGGTCCTGCTTGAGAGTCTCCGCGAAGATCTCCTCGGCATCCGCGCCGAAGAAGCGCGAGCGCGCATCGCGAAGCGCCTCGCGCCTGTCGGCCGGATCCATCTTCGCGAGCTCGTCATGGTGCGCTTTCAGCCATTCGTTGTACGACGACATGTTCTGGAACTGCGCATAGAGCTGATCGGCGAGCCCGGGGAATGCCTTGGCGAGCAGCGCCTGCAGCCGGCTCTGCCAGTCGTCCGGATAGCGCTTCATCAGGTAATTGATCAGCTTTTCGATCGCCTTGATCTGCGACCGCTTGTTGTCGATCGTCGCGCCGAACTGCTCGCGCAGGTACTCCGCCGCCTCGTCGTCGGACCGGCTGTCGCTGATGCCAAGCGCCCGCGCCTGGCGCCGCGAGGAATCCGGAGAGGAAGCTCCAGATCCGTCGCCGTCGACCCATTGCGTTGCGTCATCCTCGCCTTTCTTCGGCCCCGGAGACGGACCGGACCCGGACCGCAGGAACACGACGGCGACGAGCGCGACCACGGCAACGGCAGCGAAGACAATTTTGCGATTCTTCGATCGGTCAGACACGGGAGCCTCTACGATGCATGGGCGGCAGGTAGTTCAACGGATGGATAAAACGAAAGGGGCCGTTATCCCGACGGGATAACGGCCCCTGAACATGACCGCAAGTACGGCGGATCAGAATCCGCTGTCGGCGATGTAGTCCGTCAGTGCAGCGTAGAACTCCATCTCGTCGAACGTGTCCGGTCCGACGCCGATGATGTCGATGTGATCCTGCGGGATCACGTACGACTTCGACGTCATCGCAATCGACGGCGGCGAGTTCAGGTTGGTGCAGTCGCCGGTGGCCGTCCGCTCATAGACGTAATCGAGACAGGGCCAGCAGCCGACGTGCTCGAGGCGCAGGCCCATCTGGGCCGAGTTCACGCCGACCAGCCCATCGTCGTCGGTGTCGTTCCGGTTGCCGTTGCCGATGCCTTCGGCGCCGTCGTTGTCGGCGTCGCTGGCCGCGTAGCCGTCACCGTCGATGTTGTAGAACCCCTGCTGCACCAGGTAGAGCGCCGGATTCATGTCGAGGCCCTGCTGGGCCGTCACCATGCTGCGGCTGCGCGCGATGTACGTCGGGCTGTTCGGATACGTGACGTTGTATGCCGCGAGGCCCGTCGTCACGCCGTCGGTCGCGCTGTAGTCGTTGTACATGAGCGACTTGGCAGCCGCGTAGCCGTCGTTGCCGGCGCCGTAGACGATGCTTCCGTAGAACGTCGCGAGCGCGTCGATTACCGAAACGACGCCGGGCTTCAGGTCGAGGATGTACTTCGCGATCGGCGAGCCGCGGTGCGGCGACGACAGGCTGATGCCGTACTTGACGACCGTGCGGGCCTTGTTCGTGTAGAGCAGCTTGGCCGCCTTGCGAAGATCGATGCCGCCCTGCGAGTGCCCGACGATGTTGACGTACTGCGCGCCCGACGTCGCCATGTAGCCGAGGATGTCCTGGTAGAGCTCGTAGCCGCGCGCTTCGGAGGACTGAAGCGGCGTAACCGATGCGATGAACGACTTCTGGTTGTAGTCGATGTCGCCGTTGCACGTAGTCTCGAGGAACCCGTCGCACGGGTCGAGCACGAACACGCCCCAGTCATCGCCCCAGTAGTCGTAGCCGAGAATGTTGTCGAAGCCGCCGGCGCCGTGCGCGAAGACGATCGGATAGAGCGTCTTGTTCGCGGTGCGCGCGTGCGCACTGCCTGCCAGTCCGCCAATCAGAAAAACCGAGAGCGCCGCCGCGGCGCCCAGCGTGAAATGTCGTTTCATTTTCCCTCCGAAGGTTTCGGGCACCGCAATTCCGGCAACCCGTGGTCTCGAAAGAGCTTCGTCCCATCACGTCCGCAGGACGTGCGCTCCAGGGATTCGGCTACTTGCGATCGCCGGAACTTATCCGCCGGTCCTCCGGCCGTCAATGCTTTTGGCCGTATTCGATTTACAAAAATCGATTCTGTGCCTTCGAAGAGAAATCGCAGGAAAGCAAAGCGCATTCGTCGACGCAGTGGATAGTTCCACTTGCTGTGCGCGTGAGCCTCTTCATCACGCGCAGCACGATGACGTACGCGTTTGACTACCTCGGTCGCGACGCCGGTCGCGCGACGCCGCCGCGGATGCGTCCGCGCTGCGCAAACAGCCGCAGCACCGTGTAGACCGCCTTGGCGATTTCCTTGCGCGAGATCTTCGAGATCCCCTCGCGACGATCTTCAAAAAGAATCGGCGATTCGCCGACCTTCCAGCCGGCGGCCTGAACGAGAAAGAGAATCTCGATGAGGAACGAGTACCCGTTCGAGAAGATCGAATCGAGATCGATCGAGGCGAGCGTCTCCCGGCGGTACAGGCGGAAACCGGCCGTGCAGTCGCCGGACGTCAGGCCGAGCATCGTCCTGGCAAACGTGTTCGCTGTCCGGCTGAGCAGCTGGCGGTGGAGCCCGAAGTCCTTGGTGCCCCCGCCGGCCACGTATCGCGAGCCGATCATCACATCGTTGTGGGCGAGGCCGGCGATCAGGTTCGGGATGTAACGGGGGTGGTGGGAGAAATCCGCGTCCATCGTGCCGATCGGGTCGAGGCCGAGCGCGTCGGCCTTGCGGATGCCGGCGATATGCGCGGTGCCGAGGCCGAGCTTGGCCGGGCGATGCACCACGTGCAGTCGCGGCTCGACGGCGGCCAGCTTGTCGAGCAGCTCCCCGGTCCCGTCCGGCGAGTTGTCGTCGACGACGACAACGTGAGCTCCGACCGGCAGCGCGAGGATCTCGGCGACGAGCCGCTCGATGTTCTCGCTCTCGTTGTACGTCGGAATGACGATGCCGGGATGAGAATGGTTGGCCGCCGCAACACCCATCGCGCTTCCTTTTGCCGGTGCCGTCACGATGTCAAAGCGCTCAGCGCGCCGGTGGAGAGGCGGCGGGCGGATGCGATCCGCCAAGACGCGCGACGTCTTCGGCCGTCACGTCGTATACGTAGATCGAGCGGCCGATGCGCGCGATCGGCACCAGCTTGTCGAACCACGACCACGCTCCCGGCCGCACGCCGCGGATGCGATCTCCAGCGTACGTGATTGCGTACGGATATCCCGCGAGAAAGTTCGCGCTGATCGCACACAGTCCCGGTGCCGGTGTCGTCGGCGGCAGCGTGAAGTCGAGATCGTAGACCTTCGGGCTCACGTGCCCGAAGTATCCGATGCACGCGCTGCGCAGACCGCGGTCGTGAAGATAGTATGCAAGCCGTCCGAGGTCCTGGCCCCAGTCCAGGTTCGAATCGAGAAGCAGCGTGCGCGCGCGATCGGGACCTCCGGCAAGCTCGTTGAAGTACGCAAGCTGATGCGGTCCGGCGAACGCGCATGCCGCCGTCTGCCAAACGAGCAGCACGGCCAGCGCCGCGCGCGCATATGTTCCGCTTCGCAGCAGCAGGTCCGCGCCGCGGCCGGCAAGCAGGACGAGGAACGGAAACGCCGGCAACAGGTAGCGGATTCCGTAATCCTTCGCGTAGTGGAACGACAGCACGTAGAGGAGAAACAGCGGCGGAATGAGGATCCACGCGGCCTCTGCGCGCCGGCTTCCGGCGGCATCGCCGGGCCTGCCCTGTCCGGTTGCGATCGCGACGATTCCGGCGACGAACAGCACCAGGGACGCGATCGGTGTCTTCAGCACGAGCGCGACCAGGTAGTAGTACCACCAGCCTTTCTGCGACCAGCTGCCGAACAGGAACGCCGGAAATTCTCCCGAGCTGCTCGCGGCGATCTGGAACCGGATGCCCTCGACGAGCGGCGCCGGAAGCGGAAAGCCCGAGAAACGGTACGAAACCAGGATCGCAAGCCACGCGGCCGCGAGCATCGACGCGCCGCCGATCACGAATCGCCGGATCCCGTCCGCGTTCCAGTCGTCCCACTCGGCCGCAACGAGGATCGGAACCAGCGGCGCGAACAACGCGGCCGTGCCCTTGATCGCGAACCCAAAACCAAACGCTGCGCCGGTCGCGAGCGCCCAGACCACGGCCTTGCTTCTGGCGAACCGCGCCGCCGCGATCAGTGCGGCAAACAGCGCGAGCGAAACGCCGACGTCGAGCGTCGCAACCGACGCATGCGCGATGACGGGCGGCATCGTGCCGTAAACGAGAAGCGCCGCGAGCGCGCCGGCCGGAGAAAGCAGCTCGCGCGCGCGCGCGAAGACGAGCACGCCGAGAACCAGGCCAAGCGCGACGATCACCAGGCGCGCGCGAAAGAACGCGTCGAGATAACGCTCGCGATTGAGCTCCATGAAGCTCGTACCGAAGATCCACGCGCCCCAGCCCGTGCTGTTGTCGCGGGCCTTCGGGCTGGTGTCGATACGGACGTCCATCGCGAGCAGCGGCGCCGCCATCAGCATCTTGAGCAGTGGCGGGTTGGTCGTATCGAACGTCAGGTCGCCGGTCGTCAGGTGATAGTAACCGGCCGGAACGTAGACGAACTCGTCGGGAGTCGGTGTATTGGTGCGCGCCGCTATGACCGCCATGATCGCAAAGAACCCGAGCACCACGCCAAGCATCACGATGCGGTTCGATGCCTCCCGCGCCAGCTCCTGCAGCGATGCGAGCATCGAGTCAGCGGGTGGAGCAGCAATTTGCCGAGCGGCCGCTTGCGGAGCCGCAACTGGCCGTGCCGCCGCCTGCGCAGCCGCAATCCTCGTCGCGCGCGACGGCGCGGACGTGTCCTCCGGCGGCTGGGAAGCGGCACGCCCCGGCTTCTTCGTACGACGACGCGTCATTTCTTGCGGGATTTCGCGAGAAGCTCGCTGCGCCGGTAGCAGTCGACCGAGTGATCGTTGACGAGACCGGTCGCCTGCATGTGCGCGTAGATGATCGTCGAGCCGACGAAACGGAAACCGCGCTTCATCAGATCCTTGCTGATCGCATCCGAGATCGCGGTGCGCGCGGGATAGTCCGCGATCACACGACGCTCGGCGACGAGCGGGTTGCCTCCGACGAACCGCCAGATGTACGCCGCGAACGACCCGAACTCGCGCTGCACTTCGAGGAAATGCTTCGCGTTGCTGACGGCGCACGTGACTTTGAGGCGGTTTCGAACGATGCCCGGATCGAGAAGCATCTTTTCGACGCGCGCCGGCGTGAAGCGCGCGACTCTCAGCGGGTCGAAATCCGCGAACGCGCGCCGATAGGCCTCGCGCTTGCGCAGCACGGTGTACCAGCTGAGCCCTGCCTGGGCGGCTTCGAGCGTCAGGAACTCGAAGATCTTGCGGTCGTCATGGACCGGGACGCCCCACTCGTCGTCATGGTAGGCGACGTAATCGGGCTTGGTGAGGTCGACCCACGGGCATCGCTTGAGGGCGTCCTTCGCCGCAGGTCGTTTTGTCGGCACCGGGCGAGACTAGCGCGCAGGCGGCGCCGCATCGAACGTTCCGCGTCTTGTGCCCGCTTACGGCCTGGCCACCGGGCCGTCCGACCGGGAAGCGTGCCGCATTGCTTCGCGGTCGATCGCTTCCAGCATCACGACGCGAATCCACCCGCTGAACGGCCGGATCAGGAGCCAGTACGCGAGAAACTTCCTGCGGCTGGCCGGATCACCGCACAGCACGCGGGTTTCGGTAGTCAGCACCGTGCGACCCGGCGACAGCTCCTGGAGAGCGAAGTTCCAGACCGCTCTCGCCGTGCCGGGCATGACGGGCCCGCGAAAGTCCGCCTCGCGAAACGGAAGGAGATTGCCGACCGGGCGCCAGAACCGTCCGGTTACGCCGAGGACGACTTCGTCGGGCGCATCCTCGGCAAGCTTGCCGAAGCCTGCGCCGACCATCGCATTCAGATCGAGCCTGCGCGGACGCACCCTGCGCTCGGACAGCAGCATCGCCGGCAGCGAGCGTAGCGCCGACAGGAACCGGATCACCGGTGAAGCGCCGAGATCCGCGTTCCAGAGCGCCGCGTAGGCGACGGCTTTGGGCGCGGCAATCTCGCGGCGATGTGTCTCGATCGCATCGTAGCGAGGCATGAAACTCTCGATGCGCGATGTCATCGAGACGCGGCAGCCGCAGCGGGCGCCGTCGCATACGACCGCGCAGGGACCGCCACCGGCCACATGGGTTTTTCCGCCGCTTCGTCGACACCCGCGGCGATGAGGCGGCGGCATGCGCGCTCCCACATCTGCGTATCCTCGATGATCAGGTCGTCGACGACTTTTCCCCAGCGCAGCGTGAGGAAATGCCCGAACTGATTCTCGTACGGCTCGCCGCCGACGGTGCTGCGAATGATCGCATGCGACGCCAGGCGCTGGTTCCACGGAGGCCCGCTGATCACGAGCCGGCGGATTTCGAAGCGCGGCTCGGGAAGCAGCCGCCGAAAGCGCTCGAACCACAGGCGGAGCTCCGCCGCTGTCGAAAGCTTCGCGCCAAGCGGCGAGTCACCGGCGAACGTGAGCGTGCAGCTCTCGGAGAAGTTGGCGAGCAGCGAATCGAGGTCTCCGCGCTCGAGCGCGCGCAGTCCTCGCGAATACACGAGGCCGGTGATCCATCGGACGATCATCGCAAGCCTCCGCGTCAGGGCGCGACCGGAGCGAGCCGGTCGTTGTGATTGGCCACGTACGTCCACATCTCGGCCAGGTTGTGGACGCGTTCGCGATGCACCTCGAGCTTGCCGTCACGGAACAGGTCCCATTCTTCGCCGAGCAGCACGAACGGCGGCAGACCGTCGCGCGTGTACGTCACGGCCCACGTCATGTGGATGCCGCCGGGAATCTCGCGCGGACCGTCGGTGATCACCGGCTCGCGCCGGTCGAAACGACGGTCGAACGTGTCGGTGCTGAGGCGGATCGCATCGATGGCCTGTTGTCGTCCGACATGGGTGCCTCCGACCGGCGGCGGCAGCTCGGCCAGCGACCAGACCACGTCGTCGGTCATCATGCGGTCCACCGGGGTCCAGTCTCGCGACGCGAAACCGACCTCGAACGCTTCGGCAAAGGCGGCGAATGCCTGGGAGGAATCTTGCGGGTTCATGCGGCCTCCTTCGGGACGTCGTCCCGGCAGAACGTAGTCAGTTCACTAGCGAGACTGATAGTTGCAGAGTGCGTTCACTTGTGCAACCTGCTATGCAGTCCGTGGTGAAAAGAACCCCGTTCCATGAATGGCCCTGCTCGGTAGCGCGGACCGTCGACCTGCTCGGCGACTGGTGGACGCCGCTCGTCATCCGCGAGGCGTTCCTCGGCGCGACGCGGTTCGAAGAGTTCCAGAAAGGGCTTTCGATCGGCCGCAACGTACTGACCCAGCGGCTCACACGCCTGGTCGCCGAAGGCCTCCTCGAGCGCCGCCAGTACCAGGACAAGCCCAGGCGGTTCGAGTACCTGCTGACCGAGAAGGGTTCCGACTTTTTCGACGTGATGCTGGCGCTGCTTCGGTGGGGAGACCGCTGGCTCGACAAGGGCGCCGGCCCGCCGCTGCTGATCCGTCACAAGCCCTGCGGCCATGTCGGACGCGCCGAGAGCCGATGTCCGAAGTGCGATCAGCCGCTTCGCTGGAACGACGTCGATCTCGAACCTGGACCCGGCCTTACGCCGGAGCTGGCGGCGGGATTCGTTGCGACGGCTCGAAGCCGCCGCACGAAGAAACCCGTCCTCAGCGTTCCGGAACCGGACGCGACGGAGCCATGAATCCGACGCCTTCATCTTCCACTTCGAGAATGTCTCCCGAGACGTCCTCGGCGTCGATGTCGTCCTGCACGATCCGGATGTCATCCGGAAGCGGCCGTTCGCCTTCTTCGGTTTCGCCCGGAGATTCTCCCGCGATCTGACTGACGAGAATCCGGTCGTGGACCTCGAGGCCGTTCTCGTCCTCGACGATGAGCCGCGCGACCTCGCGAAGCTCCTCGCTTGCAACCTCGCCGACGAGCGTGATGCATCCGCGGCGGCACGTCACCGCGACACCGGCCAGATCGTCGCCGACTTCTTCGCGAAACTGTTCGCGGATCGACGCCGCGATCTCTTCGTCTTCCATCGAGCCGGGATCGAGCGCGAGTGTCGCGTCGGCCGCATCGGAATCGTCCGGCACATCGCCGGAGTGGTTCGCGCCGGGAGCCTTCTTCTTCTTTGCGGAAGGCGGATCGTTCTTACCGGAAGACGGATCGCTGCGTTTCGCTTTCGAGCGGGATTCCATCGGTCACCTCCATTGCACGGATTCGAGGCTAGAAGCACGAGCTTCGTCAGGCAATGACTGCGAAGCGATTTTCCGGACAGGCGGCGCGTCCGCGCCCGTAGCGGACGCAACTGCAGAGCAACTGCGTGTGTCGGTCGGCAAATCACCGTGCGCTCGCATCTTTTTGCGTGCGCGAACGGGTCTTCCCTCGACGCCGTGGTACGCGATTGCGTCGAAGCCCGCGCGCCGGTCGCGCAAATTTTCGACTTGACGAAGCGTGCGAGCGAGCGACGAACGGCGCGCAACGGCTGCTGTTTTGTCGTGCGCGACGGGTTTCGAACCTGCAGCCACGCTCGTTGCGCGCCGCCTCGCGTAACGCAGCCGGACTTGCCGGAAATTCGAATCGCGGTCTGAAGTCCTGTTCAGGACAGACGGGCAAGGGGCTGAGCAAAAAGGAGGTGGGCGCCATGATCGTCATGAAAACGATCAGGACGGCCCTTCGCAGTGACCGTCGGACCGATGGACGGCTGGCGCTCGCCGCGCTCGCTTCGTCGGCAGCCATCTCGTTCGCAGCCGCGACGACCGCGTCGGCACTCCCGTGCATCCAGGAGCGATTTGGCACCCCGCTCAACTGCACTGCCAACGACATCCGTATCACCGCGATCAACAACGTCGTGATCACCGACGACGGTTGCACGTCGAAAACCGATACCGTCACGTTCAACGCGACCCTCACCGTCGTGACGACGGCGACCTCACGCTACGACATCGGGCTGTTCATCGGCACCGACGGCGAGCAGGCGCTCGTCGGTGACTGCCGCGTGTTGACGCTGCCGACGGGCCCGTCGCCGTTCCGCGACCTCGACGGCGATCTTTGCGGCGACACGAGCTCTTCGATGATCGTCAACCTGCCGGTCACGAGCGTGACCGTCGCGTGCGTCGACGCCAACCAGAATCACAAGCTCGACGTCGCCAACTGCACGAGCTGGCAGCAGAACTCGAACGAGACCTGCACCGGCCCGGTCGACGTGCAGCCGGGTACGGCCGCCAAGTGCAACTGTCCGCTTACCCCGCTCGATATCGACATTTTCGTGCCGGAGCCGCTCTGCGAGAACGATGCGGAGTGCGCCGATCGCGCGATCGGATGCAACGACGCGATCTGCGATCCGATGAACGACGCGGCCGACGGCTTCGGATGCGTCCAGGTTCCCGAAAGCGCCGAGTGCCAGGACAACAAGTTCTGTAACGGCCGGGAAATCTGCACGCCCGCCGGAACGTGCGCACCCGGCACACCGATCGACTGCAGCGACGGGATCTCGTGTACCGTCGACGACTGCAGCGAGCAGCAGGACCGCTGCACGCACACCACGGACGATCGCGCGTGCGACAACCACCAGTTCTGCGACGGCTCCGAGATCTGCAGCCCGTTTGTCGGCTGTCAGCCAGGCACACCCGTCGACTGCGGCGACTCGATCTCGTGCACCGTCGACGCGTGCGACGAGGCGACCGACAAATGCACCCACGCGCCGAGCGACAACGCGTGCAGCAACGGCGAGTTCTGCGACGGAGTCGAAACCTGTACCGACAAGGGCTGCAAGCCAGGCGCGCCGGTCGACTGCAGTGATCCGTTCGCGTGCACGACCGACGTCTGTGACGATTCGATCGACGCGTGCCGGCATACTCCCGACGATACGGACTGCGCCGACGGCGTTTTCTGCAACGGCGTGGAAATCTGCAGCCCGACGCTCGGCTGCCGGAGCGGGCCGCCGCCGGTCTGCTCGGGATCGACAGGCTGCGCCGTCGACCGGTGCAGCGAGCAGGCCGATGCGTGCGAGAGCGTCCCCGACGATACCCTGTGCGACGACGGCAACGCCTGTACCGACGACCTCTGCGCACCATCGGGCGAGTGCAGCCATACCAACAACGACGCGCCGTGCAGCGACGGCAGCCCGTGCACGCCGCACGACCAATGCGTTGCAGGACAGTGCACCGGCACCGGCACAGTCTGTGGCGACGGCATCGTCGAGACCGGCTGCGGCGAGACGTGCGACCCCGACGATCACGAGATATGCAACAACCTGATCGACGACGACGGCGACGGGCTGATCGATTGCGCGGATCCCGACTGCGCCGAAGCACCGGAGCCGACCTGCACGGACGCGTGCCAGCCCGCGCCGCCATGCGTACCGCTCGCGCGCGATCCGGCGATCATCTACATCCCCGAGCTCGAGCAGGATCTCGCGAGCGAAGCCCGCGAGCGCCCGTCCGTCGGAAGATTCACGTTCCACGGAAGGATGGTGCCGGAGTCCGCGATCAATCCGCTCGTCGACGGTTTCGTGGTCTCGCTGACCAACGCCAACGGTGTGATCTACAGCGCCGAGGTCAAGCCGGTCGATCTCCAGGCCAGCGGCGAGAAGAGATGGTTCTACCGTGCGCCCGACGACGGCTCGCCGGTGCGCGAAGGCATCGCGAAGCTGCGCGTTCGCCGGCGCGTCGATCGCGGCGAAGTCGGCTTCGCGATCCGCGTGACGGCCTACGGCGATTTCTCGGCCGCGACGCTCCCGGTCATGACGACCCAGGTCTACTTCGGTGACGACGTCGCGTACGTGACCGCAGAATGGACGTCACGACCCGGGCGCTGGACGCTGTTCCCTGCCGATTACGACGGGCAGTGATCCTGCGCTGCCGGCAACAGACGGCTTCGGAAGTGTAAACCGGCAAGCGAGGACGCCGGTTGACTGCCGGGCTGGCCCGATGTTAGCCACCCGGCCAGCCCGGCAGGTCCCCATCGTTGGCAACATCCATCCAATCTGCGGCAGATCTTTGCGAAGCACTCGACGCCGCACGCGCGCGTCCCGATTTCGACAGCGTGCTCGCCGAAGAGCTTCGAGCGGTCGACGACCGCGGGCTTCTTCGCCGGCTGCGCGTCATCGGCGGCGCGCAGAACGGGACCGTGCTCGTCGACGGCCGCGAGGCCGTGCTGCTTTGCTCGAACAATTACCTCGGTCTCGCCAATCATCCGGAAGTCGTCGAAGCCGCGGCACGCGCGACGCGCGCGTTCGGCGCGAGCGCGGTTTCGTCACGCCTGATCTCCGGGCACATGACGGCGCACGCCGATCTCGAGGAGAGGATCGCCGCGTGGAAAAGCTCTGAGGCCGCGCTGCTGTTCTCGACCGGATATCACGCGAACGTCGGCGTGATCTGTTCGCTGGTCGGCGCGGGCGACGTCGTCGTCAGCGACGAGCTCAACCATGCGAGCATCATCGACGGATGCCGGCTGTCGCGCGCGCGCGTCGCCATCTACCGGCATAACGACGTCGAAAGCCTTCGCGAAACACTTGCAGGATGCGCAGACGCGCGCCGGGTCCTCGTCATCACCGAGTCGGTGTTCTCGATGGACGGCGACGCGGCGCCGCTTGCGGCCATCGCCGATGCGGCGGGCGAGCACGGCGCATGGCTGATGGTCGATGAAGCGCACGCTGCCGGCGTTTTCGGCCCGAACGGCGCGGGGCTTGCCGCAGAGCTCGGGCTCGCGTCGCGCATCGACATTCACATGGGAACGCTCGGAAAGGCGCTCGCGAGCTTCGGGTCGTATGTGGCCGGATCGCGCCGGCTCATCGACCACCTGATCAATCGCGCGCGGCCGTTCATCTTCACGACCGGGCTTCCGCCTTCGGCCGCAGCCGCAGCCGGCGCTGCGCTCGACGTGATCGCGCGCGAGCCAGAGCGTGCGGCAGGGCTTCGCGCACGTGCGCGAGCTCTCGGACAGAGCCTGCGCGATGCGGGCCTCGACGTACCGAACCTCGACAGCCAGATTCTTCCGGTCATGGTCGGCGATGCGCGTCGCGCGGTCGCGGCCGCTGCCCGTCTTCTCGAGCTCGGCTACTACGTCGCCGCGATCCGGCCGCCGACCGTGCCGGCGGGAACTTCGAGGCTGCGGCTCAGTCTCATGGCCACGCATACGTCCGAACAGATCGCGGGAGCTGCGAGCGCGCTCGCGAGCGTGCTTCGAGATGTCCATGACTGAGCTTCCCGCCGGATCCGCGCTGCCGCCGATCGCCGATGAGGTCGCGACGGCGCGAGCGAGCGAGCTTCTCGCGGACGACCGCCGTCATCTCTGGCATCCGTTCACGCAGACGAGCGAGTGGCTGTCGTACGATCCGATCATCGTCGAGTCGGCCGAAGGCTTCTGGCTGACCGACACAGCGGGAAGGCGTTATCTCGACGGCGTGTCGTCGCTGTGGTGCAACGTGCACGGCCATGGTCACCCGGCAATTGTCGCCGCGCTGCACGCGCAGCTCGACCGGCTGCAGCATTCGACGATGCTCGGGCTTTCGCACGTGCCGGCGATCGAGCTGGCGCGGCGGCTCGTCGAGATCACGCCGGCACCGCTAACGCGGGTCTTCTACTCGGACTCGGGATCGACATCGGTCGAAGTCGCGCTTCGCATGGCGTTCCAGTACCAGCTCCAGCGCGGGCAGCCCGGACGCTCGCGCTTCGTGACGCTGTCGGAGGCGTATCACGGCGATACCATCGGATCGGTCAGCCTCGGTTTTTCCGAGCCGTTTCATCGCGGCTACGAGCCGATCACGTTCCGCGTCTCGAAGTTCGATCCGCCGTATCTGTGCGAGCCCATCGCGGGCCGCGGCGCGTGCGACGAAACCTCGCTCGAAGCTGCCTCCAGCGTGAGCCTTGCGCGCCTCGAAGCGCTGCTCCAGCGCGAAGGCGAGACGGTTGCCGCGGTCGTGTTCGAGCCGCTCGTGCAGGGCGCGGCCGGGATCTGGCCGCAGCCGGCGTCGTTCGTGCGCGGCGTGCGCGAGCTCTGCGACCGTTTCGGATGCCTGATGGTCTGCGACGAGGTCGCGACGGGTTTCGGCCGCACCGGCACGATGTTCGCCGTCGAGCAGGCCGGCATCTCGCCGGACATCCTGTGCCTGGCGAAGGGCATCACGGGCGGCTACCTGCCGCTCGCCGCTACGCTTGCGACCGAAGACGTCTACGAAGCGTTTTCCGGCAGGCCTTCCGAGTACCGCGCGCTGTTTCACGGCCACACGTACGGCGGCAATCCGCTCGGATGCGCGGCTGCGATTGCGAGTCTCGACGTGTTCCGCACCGAGAACACGCTTGCCCATGCGGCGCGCGCGGCGATCCGGCTCGCCGAGCTGCTCGCCGATCACATCGCGCCGCTTTCTTGCACCGGTCCCGTTCGGCAAGTCGGCCTGATGGTCGGGTTCGACCTGTGGCGCGATCCGGAGCGCGGCGTGCGTTTCGATACCGACGAGCGTCGCGCGCATCGTGCCGTGCTGATCGCGAGAGAGAGCGGCGTCATCGTCCGACCGCTCGGCGATACGATGGTGCTGATGCCGCCGCTTTCGTTGCCCGAGCCGCTGCTCGAGCAGCTCGTCGTAACCGTTGCGCGCGCCGTCGAGCTCGCGACTCGCTGATTTCCGGGTGAGAGCTTGAGCGCGCGGGGAATCTTCCTGACGGGCACCGACACAGGTGCCGGAAAAACGATGGTATCGTGTGCGATCCTGCGCGCGCTCGCGCGACGCGGCATCAACGTCGCCGCCTGCAAGCCGGTCGAAACCGGATGCCGAACCGAAGACGGAGAGCTCGTCGGCTCCGATTGCGTGCGGATGGCAGCGGCGTCGGGGCAGAAACCAGCGGACGTGGCGGCTTACCTGTTCGCCGAGCCGGCGGCGCCGCTGGTCGCTGCGGAAGCCGAGGGTCGAACGATCGAGCGCGACCGGCTCATCGCGCATTTCAAGCGGATCGCCTCGAGCGCCGATTTTGTTCTGGTCGAAAGCGCGGGAGGCTTGATGGTGCCGCTTGCCGAAGGCTGCACCACGCGGGACCTCGTCATCGATCTCGGACTGCCGGTCGTCTGCGTCGTCGCGTCGCGGCTCGGATGCATCAATCATGCGCTGCTGACGTTCCAGGCGCTGCGCAACTCCGGAATCGTGCCGGTCGGCTTCGTCATGAACGAAGTCGCGTTCGACGAGGAGTTCGCGCTCGCGATCAAGACCAACCGCGCCGTGATCGGGCGCTTCGCCGAAACGACCGACCTCGGGTCGATGCCGTTCGTCGCCGAAGACCGTCGCGACGATCTCGAACACCTCGCCGATCTCGCCGAGCAGCATCTCGATCTCGACGCCATGCTCGGCCGATAAATCGGCAAATCGGGGACAGACACCGATTTCGCGAAAATCAGTGTCTGTCCCCGATTTACGACTTCAGCGCGGCGGCGCGTACGTCGGCGAATGGTTTTGCGGCGGCGATGGCCGCGCGCGCGACGTCTTCGAACTCGGGCTCGGCCGACTCGCTGCCGTCGGGGCGCACCACGGTCTTGACGCGGATCTTCCCGAATTCCGTCTCGACGACGTCGATTCGGCGGGCGAGCACGCTGCGGCCGGCTGCGCGGTAGCGGACGCCGATGCTCGACGTATGCAGCATCAAGGACGCCGACAGCTTTTCGAGCAGTCCGTAATCGGCGAGCACCGACACGCGCATGCCGAGGCGGTTCTTCTTCATCTGAAGCGGCAGCACGCTCACGTCGCGCGCACCGTCGGCGCGCAGCCGCTCGCAGGCATGAGCGAGCGCGGCAGGCGTCATGTCGTCGATGTCGGCTTCGATGACGACGACGTTCGCGTCACTCGCCTCGTCGGCGTTCCCGATGAACACCCGCAGCACGTTCGGCCGGTCGCGAAGGCGCATGGTCCCGGCGCCGCATCCCACCTGCTCGAGCGTCATGATCGGCCGCATCGGCTTTGCCATCGCGGCGAGGATCGCTGCGCCGGTCGGCGTCACGAGCTCGCCTTCGCCGTCGCCGGCTTTCACGTCGAACCCTGCGAGCAGAGCTGCCGTCGCGGGAGCCGGAATCGCGAGGCGTCCGTGTTCGGTATCGACAAAGCCCGAGCCGGTCGGAATCGTCGCGACCGTGCACGCATCGATGCCGAGCTGGTCGAGACACCAGGCCGCGCCGACGATATCGACGATCGAATCGACCGCGCCAACCTCGTGAAAGTGCACGTCGTCGATCGAGACGCCGTGAACTTTCGCCTCTGCCCGCGCGAGCACCTCGAAGATCGCAACCGCCCGCGAAAACGCACCTTCCGGCAGCCCGCGCTGCCTGCCCGTCTCGAGCATTTCGCGAATGTCCGGCCAGTGGCGGTGGTGCGAGTGCGCGGCGTGCTCGATCTCCACGTCGAAATGAAGCGCCCGGATTCCGCCGACTTCGACCTCGCTGGCGGCGATCCGGTAGTGCCCGAGGGGCACAGCCAGCAGCGCCTCGCGCAGCCTTGCGAGCGAAAGTCCGCGCGTGGCGCCGGCGTCGAGCAGGGACGCAACGGTCATGTCGCCGGCAATGCCGGAAGCGGCCTCGAAGTGGGCGATTTTCATGTCGCAATGTCCTTTCGGCCGCGATGCTGCGGCTGCTCTTCCGGCCAAGCGCTGTCGCGCGCTGGGCCTCGCGAGCGGGCGGCGGACCGTCCGGAAGTTCACTTGCTCCCGAAGGGTGCGATGCTACCATCCCCCGTTCTGCAACGCCGAGGGGCGTCCTATACCGGATACGAAAGCGATGTTCCGAACCCCGTTCACTGCCGAGCAACTCGAGATGTTCCGCCGGCTGCTTCACGCGCAGCGGTCGCAGCTCATGGAAGATGCCGGCAAGACGGTCACGAGGATGGGCGACGTTGCCGAGACATTCCCCGATCCGACCGACCGCGCGGCCTGGGAAAGCGACTCGACGCGAGACCTGCGGATCCGGGACCGGGAACGCAAGCTGATCGACAAGATCGAGGAGACGCTCCGCCGGATCGACGACGGAACGTTCGGGGAATGCGAGGAGTGCGGAGAAGTGATTTCGATCGGACGCCTCAAGGCGCGCCCCGTCACTACTCTTTGCATCGCATGTAAGGCAGAACAGGAAGCCGGCGAGCTCAAGCCCAACCGTATCTAGGACGGAATCGGGACTCGCCAGTCACACCAGGGTTTGGGGCAGTAGCTCAGCTGGGAGAGCACCACGTTCGCAACGTGGGGGTCGAGGGTTCGAATCCCTTCTGCTCCACCAAACCCTTCACATCCATCACGTCTGATCATCTCCCGATGACGTGATTGGAAATTCTCACTGCCAGGCTCCCGCACTCGACGAGGTCGGCTCGGATCGTGCGGAAACCCGACTGCGGCCGGGGTCGAGTATCAGCGAGCCAAGAGGCCTTGCCGAATGGTCGACAGCGATGCTGACTGAAAGTCGATGGGTGCGCGAAGGTCTACCCTGCTGGTGCAGGGCGCGTGGTATCTGGCAACGGGACTTTGGCCTGTCGTTCACATGCGCAGCTTCGAGGCGGTGACGGGTCGCAAGACCGACGATTGGCTCGTCAGGATGGTCGGGCTCCTTGCGACGGCGATCGGCGGTACTCTCGTTCTTCATTCCCGCAGCGAGGCCGCGCCGCCGCTGGCTGCGGCAACGGCAGCCAGCTTCCTCGCCGTCGATGTCGTGTACTCCGCGAACGGGACGATCTCGCCGATCTACCTGACGGATGCGGCACTGCAGACAGCCTTTCTGCTCGCGCTCGCGCGATCGCAGCCGGCGGTACCAATGGAGTCGACGCGTCTGCCGAGCGCGCGTGACACTCCGCCCGATCAAGCACCTCTGCGGCATGACCCGGAAGACCGCGTCCCTCGCTTACAATGATGGAGAGACGAGAGCCCTGATGGAGAAGGCGATGAAACACCCGAAGAAACACCGAAATTCGTCGCAACCACAGAATCAGCGGAAACAAGGCGAGCTCGGCCAGCCGCGAGAGCCGCAAGGTGACGTCAAGCATTTCGACAAGCACGGCGGCAAGCTCGACCACGATGGCAGGAGCGCGAAGAGCCAGCCGCAGGGAGATGCACAGGGGCAGCACGCCGATTCGCGCACGCGCTACGCGCACAGGGAAACGGCCGCCGATCACGAACGCATGCATCGGGAAGTCGAGCGCGAGCTGCGCGGCGACTCTTCGCGTCAGCGCGGCGGCTGAGCGATCTGCACCACCGACTTCCCGCGCTTGCCCTTCGTCTCGTACGCCTCGCGCGCGCGAGACAGCGGAAGCACGCGATCGACCACGGGCTTCAGGATGCCCTCGACGATCCATCCGGTAAGGTCTTCGAGCTGCGTGCGGTCGGGCTCGACGATGAAGGACGCTTCCCGCACGCGCAGATCCTTCGAGGTCATCGCGTCGTTGCTGATGGTCACCAGGCGTCCGCCGGGAGCGAGCACCTGCCACGAGCGATTCAGCGTCTCGCCGCCCACGGTATCGAGCACGAGATCGACTTCGCTGACCACGCTCTCGAAATTCACCGTATGGTAGTCGATCGTCTCATGCGCACCGATCTCACGGACGTACGATTCGTTGTGCGATGAGCACGTCGCGATCACGTGAGCGCCGCGCCAACGCGCAATCTGGACGGCAAACTGGCCCACGCCGCCGGCTCCTCCATGGATCAGAACACGATTACCGCTGGCAAGACGGCCGCGATGGATCAGCCCTTGCCATGCGGTCAGTGCCGAAATCGGTGTGATGGCGGCAGACAGCACGTCGATCGAATCCGGCCTCGGAATGACGAAGTCCGGACGCGTGATGCAGTACTCGGCGAGAGCTCCGTTGCAGAACCAGTCGCTCAGCCCGAACACCTGGTCGCCGACTGCGACACCGCGGGCATTCTCTCCGATCTCGACAACTTCGCCCGCGAATTCGTGCCCCGGGGTCACGGGAAAAGGCCGGGGCTGGGAGAGACGCGTGAACCACGTCGGAAACCACTCGAGCTCGCCGTGCGTCACGCCGGCGGCGTGCACCCGCACGAGGATCTCACCGGCGCCGGGCTTCGGAACCGGAGCGTCCTCGTAACGCAACACTTCGGGACCGCCACGCTCATGGATTCGAATTGCTTTCATCGGGTGAGTTCCGCGCCTTCCGCCAGCGCTGTTCCTAGCAGTCCGGGACGAATAGCTCCATCCGAGTTTTCATCGACCCGGCCACGCGGTTAATTTCCGGCAACCATGGGCGCAGCAAAAAAACGCACGCGCAAGAAAGCGGAGATCGAACCGCGCGGCCTCACGCCGCGTCAGGCTTGTCCCGACTCGCGGCCGGCAGCGATCGAAAAACTCGCGTCACTGATCGAACGCGACGGCGGCCAGGTGGCCGGTGCGTACCGCGATCCGCTCGGAGAGCTCTGGCAGATCGTCGCGGTGCTGCCGATCGACAAGGTCGAGCCGACGCCGTTCCAGCGTGATGTTTCCGAAGCGCACGCCAAACGGCTGTCGGAGCGCATCGGCGAGCTCGGCCGCTTTCTGGATCCGATCATCGTCGTCCGGCGCGACGACGGCGTCTACTGGACGCCGAACGGCAATCATCGCCTGCACGCGATGCGAAGCCTCGGTGCGCGCAGCGTTACCGTCCTGGTCGTCCCGGAGCCCGAGATCGCCTACCGGATCCTCGCGCTGAACACCGAGAAAGCGCACAACCTTCGCGAGAAGGCGCTCGAAGTGATTCGCATGGCGCGCGATCTCGCTACAGTCGATGACGCGGGCAGCGAGCGCGACTATGCGTCGATGTTCGAAGAGCCTGCGCTGCTGACGCTCGGTATCTGCTACGAGCGCAACGGCCGCTACGCGGGCGGCGTTTACCGGCCGGTGCTCGTGCGCACCGAATCGTTTCTCGCAAGTCGGCTCGCCAGGGCGATCACGACGAGGGAGGAGCGCGCCGACAAGCTGATGGCCCTCGATGAAGCCGTCGCAGCCGCCGTCTCCGCGCTCAAGGCGCGCGGCTTCGACAGTCCTTACCTCAAGAACTTCGTCGTCGCGCGCATCAATCCGCTGCGCTTCCAGCGCGGCGCTCGCGCGGATTTCGACGAGACGGTCGACAAGATGATCGGCTCGGCGAAGCGTTTCGATGCATCGAAGATCAAGGCCGACCAGGTCGCGCGCTCCGGCGGGCCGCCGGACGAAGCCTGAGTTGCAATAGACTTGCGTCCGCTGGGGTGCGCGCAGCGTGCGCTAGCGGGTCAACGTACCCGGGGATTTCTCCGGCATGCATGGCTCGTCATCGGCTCCGCGCGAGGCGATCACGGAATCCCGGTCCAGCGCCGCGAAGGCTTCGGTCGAATTCGTGTCGGCCTTCGCGAACTTCGACGTCCAGCACTGATGGGTGCTGCTGTTGATGAGCTGGACCACGACGTCGCTGTCCTTGTGCAACAGCTTCGACTTGCTCGCAGGCGGCGGCGCCGGAAAGCGCGAGCCCTCCGCCTTGAACCGGATCTTGCCTTTGCCCGAGGCCGAGGTCTTCAGAAGGATGCCGGTCACGCCTTCGTGCGTGTCGCGGAACGCGGAGTATTGCAGAACGTCGGCCGTCTTGTGTCTCCAGCTCCGACCTCCGTCGACGGCGAGCTGCAGGATGCGAAAGCGCGACCCCGAAAGACTGTCGTAGACACAGAGCGCAAACTTCGTCGTCCTCGTAGGATCGCCGATGTCTTCTTTGTCTACGGTTCCGCTGTTCCATCTCCAGACCAGCAGATTCTTCGCCTTGTCGGGACCGTTTTTGAAGATCAGCCGGCTCGAGCGCGGACTTTCGCATTCGGCCTGCGGTCGCGACGGACACGTGCCGGGCTCTTCGATCACGCCGGGGACATTGATGATCTCGGACTTCGCGACAATCTGCGGCGGACCGCCGGACGGAGTGGAACGGTGCGTGCCGGGACGGGGCCTGCTCTGGTGCGGACTAGCCGGACGACCCGCGCCCGGAGAAGGTCCGGGTCAAGAGGCGCCGGCAACGTTGGCGACGAGGAGCACGAGCAGGAGTGCAAGCGGGAACATTCGAGAGGCCACAGTACCGGCCGCGCAGACCAATGCAAAATCCTTCACGCCATACCGCGGAAGTCTCGTGCGCATCGTCACGAAGAGTCCTGCCGTGTCTCGCGTCAGGCCCGGTCAACTCTTTGGCGGACCGCTGTTGACAGCCAATTGTGCGGCGAACGCCCGCTGGTACGCAGGCCGTGCTTCACCGCGGGCCAGATACGCGGCCAGGTTCGGGAACTCGCCGAGCATGCCCGACGCCTTCAGCCGGAGCAGCACCGACACCATCAGAAGATCGCCGGCGCTGAACGCACCATCGAGCCAGTCGGCATCACCGAGGCGAACGGAAAGCTGGTCGAGCCGGACGCGGACGCGATCTTCCACAAGAGGAACGCGCTCGTCGCGCCACGGCTTGTCTGCCTCGAAGAGCCTGGCGGTCGTGAGCTCGAGGATCGGCGGCTCGACCGTGCTGAGCGCGGCAAACATCCATGTGATCGCCCGCGCGCGGGCATTGGCATCGTCCGGCAGCAAGCCCCGATGGCGCGTCGCGATATGAAGCACGATCGACCCCGTCTCGAACAGCGCGAGGTTGCCTTCTTCGTAAGTCGGAATCTGGCCGAAAGGATGCAGCGCCAGATGCGCCGGCTCCTTCATCGCACGGAACGAGACGAGTCGAACCTCATAAGGCTGGCCAGCTTCCTCGAGCGCCCAGCGAACGCGCGTGTCCCGCGCCAGTCCTTTGCCGCCGTCGGGCGAGCGTTCGAAGGCGGTAATGATGATCGTCATCGCAAGACTCCTGTCGGATCGGGATCGGTCGAGGCACTGAACGATCAGCGTCCGCCCGGATTCGGCACGACGACGTACGCGACCTCGCCATCGACGTAGACGCGAACATAGTACGTGTACTGGCACACGTAGTAGACGGTTCCGCCCTTGGGCTTCACGACGGGCAGGCAAGGCAGCTCGTAGTACACTTCTTCCTCCAGCGCGTCGTCATACCCTTCGTCGTACCCCTCCTCGTAGCCGTCGTAGTACTCGCCATCGTAGTAGTAGCCGCCGTAGTACCTGCGGCCGTGCTCGTCGACGTATTCCTGCAGATCCTCGCGGCGTTCGGTCCGACGCTCGTGACGCTCTTCGACACGCTCTTCGCGATCCTCTTCCCAGTCGCGCCTGCCGAAGTCTCCATCCGCTGCGCGACCGCGTGACCTGTACGAGCCGGCACGATCGCTTCGACCGAACGAGCCGCCCGCTGCCGACCCGCCGCGACTCACGCCGCCTCCGCCGCCGCCGCGTGACCCGCCGCCGAATCCGCGAGCAATCGCAGTCTCGGCCACTGCGGCGACAACGAGGATCGCTGCAGCGCATCGCGCCGCCTGATGGAACAACTGTCGCATGGTTTCTCCCGCGGACCCGGCTTCGCGCCCGAGTATGGATCACCCGTTTCTGTCGCGCCAACCGATCGAATGACTCGAACAATGCCGATCCTGACGCAGCCGCGTGTTCGCGCGGGACGGTTGGCGCTCGGGATCAAGCGGATGGCGGCGCGGGTCAAGCGCGGGAGATCGATCGTTCGTAGAGTGGCCTTGAAACGATCTTCCAGCCGATGCGGCCGAGGTTTGTCGCACGCGCGTTGATGCTGCCCCCGTGCATCACGCGTTCCGACAGATGCTCACCGCTCGCGCGCCGGTGCCGGGGCCTGTTCCCTCCAAGCAGGCTTCGGCGCCGGCGATGTCCCGCAAGAAAAAAGGCGGGGCCGCATCATGCGACCCCGCCTTTTCGTTCAGCTGCGGTGCGACCTGCGTCAGGCAGGTTTCACCATGTCCGCTCGAGCGTCACGGACACGAGTCGATCGTGCAGTTGTTGCTGGTTGCTTCCCTGCACGCTGCATCGCTCGAGCTCGGAGTGTCTCCCGGACAGAACCCGATGTCCTCGTTGCAAAGCTCCTGATCATGGCAGTTGTCCTCGAACGGCACGCACGGCTGAGGCAGACCGCCGAAGTCCGGGCACGCCGGGAAGTCGAAGCCGCAATTGACGAGCGGCTGGCTCTCGCACGTGCCGGACGCGCACTGGCCGCCGATCAGCTCACCGCCGTTGTTGAAGCAGTCGAGCAGCGCGACACACTCGCTTTCGGTGGGCGCTCCCTGCGGCGCGATGCCCTGGCAGACGAGATCGCAATCGGAGAACTCCGGAATGATCAGATCGCAGTTGTTGGCCGCGCCGCTCACGGCGCAGTTGAGCGCGGCGGCCACGAGCGCACGATAGAGCGAACGCTGCTGGACCGACTGGACCCGCACGCAGAGGCCCTCCAGCGCGGACGTCAGTCCGAGTCCCTGCAGGTACGGCTTGGTCGGATTGCTCGTCGTCGAGATCTGCTCGCCACAGACGTCGAGCGGTCCGACGGCATCGAGGAGCTGCTGCGTGACGTTCACCGCGGTCGCACCTCTCTTTGCTTCGAAGCCGCCGTGCGTCCCCCAGTAGCCGGCGGTGCGGCAGATCTCGCCGTCGATGACCGGCTCGCACTCGGTGAAGATGCACTTCTGCTCGAGCTCGCTGCACGTATCCTCGCTGCATTCCTTGCCGTCGTCACAGACGCGCGGCGTGCCCGTGCAGGTGCCGTCGCTGCAGGTGTCGTCGGTCGTGCAGAACAGGCCGTCGTCGCACGGATCGCTGTTGTTCGTATGCGTGCACTCGCCTGCGGCGCAGACGTCGTCGGTGCAGACCTTGCCGTCACTGGTGCACGTCGTTCCGTCCGCGGAGTGACTGTCGGCCGGGCACCCGCCCGAATTGCCGGTGCAGTTCTCGGCCGGATCGCAGCCACCGGTCGATGGACGACATGGCGTCGACGACGAGCTCTGCGTATTGGTCGGACAGGTGCCGCTCGTCCCGGTACAGTTTTCGGCTGGATCGCAGACGCCGGTCGACCCGCGGCAGATCGTTGCCGATGACGAGAATGGGAAGACGCAACCGAATCCGTCCGAGCCCTGAGCGCTCGGATCGCAGATGTTGTCCGTGCAGACGAGACCGTCGTCGCATTCCTCGCCGCTGATGCATTGCGGAACCGGGAGGTTCGTATTGACCGGCTCGCAATTGCACTTCGATTTGGTTCCCGGAAGTGCGTGCGCTTCGTCGGGGCAGTCGGTGTTGCTCGTATTCTGGCGCCACGTCGAGCACGCGCTGACGTCGAACAGACCATCGCCGTCGACATCCGCGCAGTTCGCGGTCACGTTGCTGACGGGAATCGAGATTTCGGCTCCGCTTGCTACGTCACCGCAGAAGTCGCCGTCGTTCACCGTTCCACCGGCAGGAATGGTCGTTACGGTGCAGTTCGCGGTTGCCGAGGTGTACGCATTCGGCCCGATATAGAAGCCGACGTCGTAACGTTCGGTCGCGTGCGAGACGACGTGCAGAACTCCGTTGAACCGGAACGTGTCTCCGAACGACGTACACCCGTCGAGAAGGTCGACGACCTCGATCGTCGCAATCGAAATGTCCTCTGCGGTGCAGACCGCGTCCTTGCCGTACGCTTGCCGAAGGCAGTTTTCGGCGTACGCGGGTCTCCCGCACGTCAATGCTGCGAGCACGGTGATCGCCACCCACGCGCGGCGGAATGTGAAAATGCGAAAGTGTTTTGCGGATTTTGTGTTGCTCATGAGACCCCCCGGTCGATCGATCATCCCGACCGAACTGGTTGAGTACGACGACAATTGAAAAAGCGTCGTGCGTCGTCCTCCCCAGGAACGCGTTCGACGCCGCGTTACTACGCAAATCGTTTGAGCCGCAGAGATCGGTACCGCAAGACCCACGGACGGGAGCGACAAATCGAAGAGACAAAAGAGACAGCCGCCCGGCCGAGTGAAGGGAATTTACTAGACCCACGACGGAGCGGGCCTTTCTTCAAGTCATGTCGACTGACCGCCGGTTCAGACGCGGGCGATATTTTTCAATGCGCTATTTTCATCGCCACGCTAGCGAGTGACGCTCCAGTTCACGCTGCAAGTCAGCACGTGTCGATTTCAGATCAGCCGTCGGGGAACAGCGTTCCACACAGGGAATGCGGGAACGATCCCGCAACGTTACGTTGTGAACCAGTTCGCGAGCATCGCACGCGTCGTACGTCGTGCGCGAAGTGTGGTAATTCGAACATTACGCTCGCCGGTCCTACAGCGCGGGTGTTCGGGAGTCGAAGCGGCCGTGGTTGCAATTGCCCCGCGAGTCGACGAACAGATCGATCATGAGATTCCGGGCTTTCTCGCTGGCGATCGCCTGTGCCGGCTGCTGCATCGCGGTGAGCACGCTCACCAGCGGTTGCTACATCAACCCGGGGGCGCAGACCCCCTATCCTCAGGTCGCGACTCCGCCGGGCAGCCTGGACCCCGCCTCTCCACTCGACATCGACTGGATGATCGTCTGGGTCGACGGCTTCGCGGGAGACCCGACGCGAGTCATTCCATTGCCGGGGTTGATCATGACGTCGCAAGGCACTCGGCTGGTCGGCAACACCTCGTGCAACCAGTTCACGGGCGGCCACGTCATCGATGTGCCGGCCCGGCGCATTCGCTTCACGAGCCTGCACAATGAGCGAAACTTCTGCCAGCCGGTCAATTCCGAAGCCGACGATGCCATCCTGCGGGCACTCGTCGCCACGGATGGCTTCGAACGACACGGCGACAAGCTCACGTTCACGTCCGATGGTCGCGACGTCATTCGACTGGTAGCGAAGTAGAGTTCCCGAAAGTATTCATTCCGCCTTCCGCACCAGCCGCGCGACGAGCCCGAGCAGCACGACGATGGCTGCAAGCAGCGCTCCCCAGAACAGCATCGGCTGGGTCGCGCCGGCATTCTGCGGCTGCTTCGCACTGCCTGTCTCGGCTCCGAGCATCGTTTCGGCCGCCCGCGCACCGACGAGTCGCGGCGCGAGCAGCGCGAGGTCGTAGCGGGGTGCGCCCAATTGGCGCTCTCCGTAGACGAGTCGCAACGCGTCGTCGCCGCTGCGGAAGAAACGCAGCCGATACAACGGCAGCAGCAGCCTTGGCGGCGCCAGCGCAAGCGGACTGTTGTCGCCCTCGTCGACCACGATCTGCGCGCTGGTCACTTCGACGGGCGGCAGCCCGAGCACCAGCGCAGGCGCCGGTGAATCGGGGTCGGCATGCTGCCACGGCGAAGAAGCCACGACGGTCTTCTGCAGCTTCGCGCGCGGATCCCTGGGCGGACGCTCGATCTCGACCGAGACGCGTCGCTCGAAGACTCTCTCGCCGGTCGTGATCACCAGCCGCACCGGCGGCATGTTTTCGTAAGGCAGCGTCAGCTCATATCGCGACTGGCCGGCGCGAGGCTTGCCGGCAGCCGCAATCGCCGGAGCGAACGGCGCAAGCGTCAGCGAAAGCGGTTCGTCGAGCTTCTCGACCAGATAGGGCACTTGCCGGCTTTCGCCATCGACGATGCGAACGTCGGCAAGGTTGCGGCTGTGGGCCAGCACCGCAGCATCCAGCGCGAGCGCGGTCAGACCCGGCGGACCGTCGGGAATCGGCCGCGAATAGCGGAAGCCGCTGGTGTCGATCGTTGCTCCCACGGCCGGCAGTGAGCTCTCGATCGGTGCTGTTTCGTCGCCTGTCGTCGCGACATCGTGCGGCGCGCCCCATCGCGCCTCGACAGGCGCGGCGCTGCCCACGGCCGCGCGCATCGCCTCCAGATCGTATCGAGGTGCGGACAGCTTCGGATCGCCGTAGCGGGCTGTAAGCGGTTCGCCGGCGGCGCTCTCGAAGTAGATCCACGGCAGCGGCGCGAGCTCGACGGAGACGCCGGTAAGGTCGAGCGCAGGATTGTCGCCGTCGTCGACGACCACGTCGAGATCCGGCTCTTCGGGCGCCGCGACGGCGATGCGAAGATCTGCTGCGACGAGATCGCCGCGAACCGCGCGCCGCAGCGTACCCTCGCCCAACGTCACCGGCACGACTTCGCTGCCGGACAGTCGCCCTTCGCTCACGCGCACGTCTCGCAGCAGATGACTGCCGCCGCAGTGGAAGACGAGTGCCGTGACCGGCAGATGCGCGCCGGGAAGATGCAGGCGGAAGCGGCTCTTTCGCGGCTCGCTCGCGCGGCGCTCGAACTCGATCGGAACTTCCGCAGGCGTCGCCGGCGCAGATCCGGTCCGTGCAATGCGGGCGGATACACTTTGCGGCAGCGGCACGACGGCGCTGCTGCGGTCGTCCCACGTGACGCGAAAGTACTGGAACTCACCGGCGGGAAACGCGAGCTCGGTGTGCCGCAGACCTTCGTCGGGAAGGTCGAAGACGGTGCCGTCCTCGACGACGAGTGTCCAGCGGCTGCGGTCGCCGCTCGCTTCGACGCGCAGCCGTTTGAGAAACGGCGCGGGCATGCCGGCCAGCCGCACGCGATCCACGCGCAGCGGCTGGCCGAGATCCAGCTCGAATCCGCTCGTCTCTTTGGTTGCGACGACCGGGAGTACGCGTCCCGGCTCCCAGCGATCGTCCGGCACGGCCGGCGGAATCATCAGCCACGGCACCTCGCGACCGGCGCCATCGTAGAGTCGAAGATCATCGAGTCCACCGGCCGCTGCCGGTCGCGCGTCGAGCCGAAGTGGTCGCGCTCCGGCGAGCAGCGGGACATCGACAGGGAGGCGATTCGGGCCGGCGGCGCCCGGCATGACCGACCGCTCGCGACGAGGCCTCGCGTCGTTCATGTCGGCGTTTGTCGTCCTCGCCGTCGCCACCTGGAACAACCCAGTCGCAATTACGGCCGCGACCAGCACTCGCCGCGACATCACGCGGACTCCTCCTGGCCGCCGAACACGAACTTCTGCAGCAGCACCGCGACAAGCGCGAGGCAGACCGCGAGCCCGACGAACGATCCCACTCGATACAAACCACCCAGGCGCCACAGATCGTGCAGGAAACATTTCGTGATCGTGATGACCAGCAGGCCGAGCGCGGAGATGCGCACGATGGACCGTCGTCGCGCGATACCGGCGGTCAGCAGCGCAATCGCGAATACCGCCCAGCCGATCGTGTAGGTCAGGTCCTGGGCGATGTCGCCGGAGAAATTGAATGTCAGCGCGGAGCCGGTCGAATAGAAGTCGGCGATTTCGATGTTGAGGATGAGAAACAACAGCACGGTCGCCGCCGCCGACAGCGCGTCGCTCACGCGCGGCATGCCGTCGAAAAACGAATCGTCCACGTCGCGCAGCCACCACGCGGCTGCGAACAGCGCCGCCGCCGAGACCAGATACGTGTACAGGTACCAGTTCCAGATCGGGACCGACGCGCGCGCATGGTACTCGAAAATCCACGGGTTCAGCGCGAGGCGCACGAAGACCGCAACGCACAGGCCTGCGGACCACACGATCAGCTGTTTGAACGGGATCCGGCGGTAAAGCCACGCCAGCGAAGCGCCTTCGAGTGCCCACGCGACGGTGATCCACTGGCGGCTTAGCTGAAGCGGAATCGCCACCGTCACGAAGGCGAGCGCGGCGCCGGCAACGATGGCGAGCCTTCCGATCTCGCGCTCGCCGGCAGGCTCGATCGCGAGCACACGCTGAAGCAGCGCAAGCATGCACGCGGCCTGGGCCACAGGAAGCAGGCCGATCACGCTCTCCCAGCCCCCGGCAAGAATGCATCGCCGGGCGAGCAGCAGGAACGCAAGGCCGGCCGCCACTGCGGCAACGTAAGGCGCACGCGACCGGCCGGCGCGAGCGCCGAGTGCCATCGGATACGCGAGAAACACCACGTAGATCGACGTAACGAAGACAAGCCCGGCCTGCCATGCGTCGGCGTGCTGGAAGATCCACAGTCCGCTGCCGATCGCCGTGGGAACGACGGCCAGCACGGCGAGCGCGTGCCGGCCTGTCCGCCATGTCACCGCGAGCAGTGCGACGAGCAGCGCAACGTGATTGACGACGAGCGACGCCAGCTCCGGCGGGCTGTCCATCTGCGCGCTGATGATCGTCACGGCCTGCGCAAGGAAGACGCCGACGACCGCGGCTGCCGGGAACAGCTCGCTCGCGTCCGGGCGGCGCTGCACGAGCACGAACCAGCCGAACGCAAAGGCGGCCACCGCGTCCGCGGCAAGCATTCCGACTGTCGGCCACGGTGCAACCGTCGCGACCAGCATCCAGACCAGCACGATCAGCTGCGACGCGATGATCGCGGCGACATGCAGCACGGCCCGGCGCGTGTAGAGCGCCGCAGCGCCGATCGCGAGGTCGAGCAGCGCAAGGATTCCGAACACAGGCCACGGCGGAACGGCGAGATCGGCCTGGGCTGCAACGAACAGCAGGAACGCATGTCCGACGAGTGCCAGCGAAAGGCTTCGGTCGTGCGCCGCCGAACCTTCGCCGCTCGTCGTCAGCGTGAGAACGCCGCCGCCGAGAATCAGCGCAGTGAAGCCCGCGACGACGAGCAGCGCCGGAAACAGCAGTGCCGGCGTCATCGCCGCCGACCACCAGACAGCGATCACGACCCACGAAAGCCCGATGCCGGCGATCGTCAGCAGTCGCGGTCCCCCGGCAGACGCCTGCGCGAACAGGCCCGCGTTCAAAATGGCGAGCAGGACTGCGATGCCCCAGAGCGCCGAGTGCGCTACCGGACCGAGCGCGAGGAAAAACAGCAGTGCGATGCCGAGCAGCAGCACGAGACTTCCGCCGCCCTCGGGCTGCAGGCGTTTGCCGGCGCGCTCGGCTGCGATCGGCACGCCGAGATAGAACAGTGCGAAGGCAGCATAGATCGCAAGCGCCTCCAGCAGACGCTCCGGGTCGAGGAATTTGCCGGACCACACCGCCTCGGCGGCGAGCGCGAAGAACGCTCCGGTAAAGTAGAGAACGCCATCCTCGCGCGCGATGGCCGCGGCGGAGATTACCGACAGGAAAACAAACAGCACGCCGAACAGAAGCCCTGGCTCCGCTGTCGCCGGCTCGAGGAACGCGAGCATCGGGAATGCGAAAAGAAGCGCCGGCGCTGCGAGCATCGCCTGCTCCCCGTGGAGACTGAACGGCCGGCCGAGCCGTTGTGCGACCTTCGGCGCGCCGAGGTACCAGGCGATGAAGCACGCGAGAAAGCCGAGCACGCCCGGCCAGGCCTCGCTGGTGTACGAAGCGCCGAACCAGACCGAGAACGCGACCACGGCTGCGAACGCACCGCCGACGTGAAGGATCTCAGGACCGAGCATCGCTGCGATCACGCCGAGCCCGACGCTGACCACCAGCAGCAACCCGAACAGAAGCGCGTAGTGCTCGCCGTACGCTGGTACGGCCGCGAGATAGAGCGCGAAAAGCACCGGCACGATCGACGCGAACGACATCGCCTGCCCGAAGCGCGGATCCTCGCCTTCGCGCCGGGTCCTGCCGACCGCGAACGCGAGCACGTGCAGGATCGGGAATACGAGAAAGATCGCCGCCGCGAGCGGCAGTCGCGCGGCATCGAGGAACTTGATGACCCATCCCCACTGATACAGCGTCGTGAACGCGACGCTGAGCGAGGTCAGCACCGGCCAGCTCTTGCGATAGGCAACCCATGCCAGCCCGACATTGAGCAGCATCAGGTAGCTGAACAGCGCGACCGGACGATCTTCGCCAGTGGACAACAGCGCAGGAGTCGCGAAACCACCGACGAGCCCGAGCAGCGCAATGAAGACGGAGTCGCGCCGGATCGACAGCAGCACCGCGACCGCCGCGACGAGCGCCATCAGCGCGAAGACGGTAAGCTGCGGCAACAGGTTCCACAGTGCATGCGAAGCGAACAGCGTCGAGAACAGGATCGCGATGCCGGCTGCGTCGAGCGCATTGGCCGTCACCGGATAGCGGCGCGCCGCACGCAGCTCGCAGCCGACGAGCAGGCCTGCGCCCGTCAGCAGGCCGATCGCCATGCGGACGGACGGACTCAGCCATCCGTGCTCGATGGAGTAGCGAAGGAAGAAGACTGCGGCGAAGACCAGCGCGACGCCGGCGATCCAGGAGAATAGCTTGACGCCGACCAGTCCTTCCCAGTCGACCGTGCGCCGCGGGGCCGGCGGCAGTGGCGGCGGCGGCGGCGGCGAAACCGGCGGCGGTTCGTGCGATGCGAAGGACGGTTCCAGCTCGAGCGATTCCGCCGGAGGCGTCGCTTCTTCTGCAGACGACGATGCGAGAACAGGCGCCGGGTACGGAGCGTCGGATGGCGCCGCCGGACTCCAGATCGTTGCGGGAAGCTCGGGCGGCAAAGCCGGCAGCTCGGTTTGCGGAATCATCGACTCCGGCTCCGCGATCTCCGGCTCTGCTGTCATCGACTCCGGCTCTGCCGTCGTATCCGGCTTCGCCATCGCGGGCGCCTGTTCGGGCAGCGGCTCGATGGGCGGCACCCACGGCGCCTGCGGTGCCGACGACGGGTAGCGCACCGGAAGCGGCCGCGTTGCCGCGGGCTCCTCGCTGGCAAGCCCCGCCGCCTCTTCGAGTCGGGCAATGCGGCGCGCGAGGAGCGACATCCCGTCCGCGAGCCGCCGATCGAGCGCGCCGATCCGCGCGCGGTTTCCCATGCCGATGAGAAATCCCGCGACGCCGGCGAGCGGCACGAGCAGAAGGATTGTCCACAGCAACATGCAAATGCTCTCCTCCCTCAGCTCAATACCACAAGCCAGCCGCGTCCGGCGCGCTCATCGCGCCGGATCCTCGAGCCTGTACGTCGCGACATCCGCCGCGTAGCCATCGGCCACGACCGTACCGACGGCGGTGCATGCGTAACCCCAGTCCCGGATCACCTGTTCGAAATGCGCGTCCATCCACCGGCAGTGCGGGAGAGAGATGATCACGTACGACGCGACCGGGATTGCGGCCAGGAGTCGCTCGGCTGTGTTCCGCTTCATGGAGAGGATGTGCGTTGCAGAAAGTCAGCCACTATCCGGAGCGCAGGCAGGATGAGAACAAGACGCAGCGATACGCCAGAGGTTCGGTCCGATTCCTTCGTCTCCTTTGGAGGCCGGTAGGCGTTGAGTCAAGCATCCGAACGCCAGGCTCTGACCAGCGACCAGTGGGGTTTCTTTCTGCAATTTCCTCATCGGCTCGATGTGCTAGCGTCGCTCGCGAGGAGAATTCCCATGCACGATCTCGTCATACGAGGTGGAACCGTCGTTGATGGAACCGGTCAGCGTCCGGCGCGAGCGGACGTCGCGATCGACGGAGATCGCATCACTGCGATCGGCGACGTGAACGAGCCGGGCCGCGTCGAGATCGACGCGACCGGCAAAGTCGTCGCGCCGGGCTTCGTCGACATTCATACGCACTACGACGGCCAGGCCACGTGGGATCCGGAAATGGCACCGTCGAGCTGGCACGGCGTGACGACGGTCGTCATGGGCAACTGCGGCGTAGGCTTCGCCCCGGCGAGGCCCGACCGGCACGAATGGCTGATCCGTCTCATGGAAGGTGTCGAGGACATTCCCGGCACCGCGCTCGCCGAAGGCATGACGTGGGATTGGGAAAGCTTTCCGGAATATCTCGACGCGCTCGAAAAACTTCCGCGCACCGTTGACGTGGGCACGCACGTTCCGCACGGCGCGGTGCGCGCCTATGTGATGGGCGAGCGCGGTGCTCGCAACGAAGAGCCGACCGAAGCCGACATTGCGGCGATGTCGGGGATCGTCGAGGACGGCCTGCGCGCCGGCGCGCTCGGCTTCTCGACGTCGCGCACCGTCCTGCACAAATCGATCGACGGCGAGCTGGTTCCCGGCACGACTGCGACCAGAGAAGAGCTGATCGGCATCGGTCGCGCGATGGGACGGATCGGCCACGGCGTCTTCGAGATGGCGTCCGATCTTCGCAGGGAATGGAACGAGTTCGAGTGGATGGGCGAGCTCAGCCGCGAAACCGGACTGCCGGTAACGTTCGCAGCGCTGCAGTCCGTTTCCAAGGAGCTGAGCCTCGATGAGCAGATCGCCGAGATGACGGCCGAGAATGCCAAAGGAGCGCGCATCGTTGCGCAGATCGCGCTGCGCGGGAACGGCATCATCATGGGATGGCGCGGCACGGTTCATCCGTTCGTGTTCCGTCCGGCGTGGTGGGAAATCATGTTCGAGCCGTGGGACGTGCAGCTCGCGACGCTCAAGGATCCGGCCTTTCGCGCGCGCATCCTTGCCGAAGAGCCGATGTTTCCGCCCACCGACGTCGTCGCGCTCCTCAAGGTCGTCGCCGGCGGCTGGTCGTCGCAGTACGAGATGGGCCCGGACTTCGACTACGAACCGACGGCCGACCGGTCGATCGCGGCGCGGGCCGAAGCCAGGGGCGTGAGCGGCGCCGAATACGCGTACGACCTGATGATGGAGGAGGAAGGGCGCGGCTTCATTTATTTCCCGGTGCTGAACTATGCCGACGGCAATCTGGATTTCGTCGAAGCCCTGCTCGAGCGCGACGACTGCGTGAACTCGCTGTCCGACGGCGGCGCGCACTGCGGGACGATCTGCGACGCCGCATCGCCGACCTTCATGCTGCAGTACTGGGTGCGCGATCGCCGGCGGAAAACCATTCCGCTCGAGCTGGCCATCAAGCGCCAGTGTCGCGACACGGCGCTGCTCTACGGCCTCGGCGACCGCGGCGTGCTCGCGCCCGGCTATCTCGCCGACGTCAACGTCATCGACATGGAGCGGCTGCGACTCGGAGCACCTTGGCTCGCATTCGACCTTCCGGCAGGAGGCAAGCGGCTGCTGCAGAAGGCCGAAGGCTACGACGTGACGATCAAGTCCGGGCAGGTCACGTTCCGCGGCGGCGTCATGCAGGGACCAACGCCCGGAAAAGTGATTCGCGGGCCGCAGAAACTCGACGCGAAGGCCGCTTGAAGGCACGGCGTGCACGCTCTGCGTGCATCGACGAACAGGAGCCACGTGCATGACGAGACTTCGCGTCAACGCATTCAGCATCTCCGTGGACGGATTCGGCGCGGGCCGCGATCAGAGCCTCGACAACCCGCTGGGCGTCGGAGGCATGGCGCTGCACGACTGGGTCCTTGGCACGAAGACGTTCCGGCAGATGGTCGGCGACGTCGAAGGGTCATTGCCCGGCGGCGAGGTCGCACGCGAAGGCATCGATGACGATTTCGCTGCGCGCGGATTCGAGAACCTCGGCGCGTGGATCCTGGGCCGCAACATGTTCGGGCCGGTGCGCGGTCCGTGGCCGGACGACAGCTGGAAAGGATGGTGGGGCGAGAATCCGCCGTACCACGTTCCGGTGTTCGTGCTGACGCATCATGCGCGTGAGCCCATCACGATGGAGGGCGGTACGACGTTTCATTTCGTGACCGACGGAATCCATTCCGCACTGAAGCGCGCGAAGGAAGCAGCGGCGGGAAAGGACGTCCGGGTCGGCGGCGGCGTCGCCACGATTCGCCAGTACCTCACCGCCGGGTTGATCGACGAGATTCACCTCGTGATTTCCCCGGTGCTTCTGGGGAGCGGCGAGCAGCTCTTTGCCGGTATCGATATGGTAAGCCTCGGTTACAAGTGTTCCGAGCACGCCACCACGGACCGCGTCGTGCATGTCGTCCTGACGAAGTAGCGCCGTTACATTCCGCCGGTAACAGTCGAGGTCGTCACCGCCGCGTCCGCGGCCTTCTCGTCGCGACAGACGCCCGCGTCGTCGCATTCGCTATCGTCGCAATCGGTGTCGCCGTCGAGGTCGTCGTCGCGCCCGTTGCTGCAGATCTCGCAGTCCGGTGGATTCGAGTTGAGATCGGTGCAGACGGAACCGTCGCCGCCGCACCTCGGCAATGCGAAAAGCAGCGCCGCGAGAGCTGCAGCGCGAACCAGGACGGCGACGATCATCGGCCACGCGCCGCGTCGGATCGGATTCGGGGCGGGGGAGCTGCAAGGCTCGCCGGTCATGGGCTGGAGTCTAGCGCGGAACCGGGCCGGCGTGTCATCCGCATCGCAGGTGCGGGTCGCGCGTGTACGATGTCTTCCGATTCTCAGATGCGGGGGCTTCCGCGATCAGAGCGCGCGGCCCGCTCGAACACGGTGCGGCGCAGCACGCCGAAATCCTGCAGATGGAACTCCGCAGTGATCCGGCGCAACCCCGTGACATCGCAGACCACGAGTCGCTGCATGACGTTCTCCGCGTGGACGTCGCCGATTTCATCCCATCGGATCGATACCGGCGGACGAACCGGTGAGTCGCAGCGGATCCCGTCATCGTCGACGACGATGACGTCGCCGCTGCGGCGCACGGCCGAGACGCTCACGAAGAGAAAAACGGCGAAAAACAGAAAAGAAAACATCGCCACCGGCCAGTTGACCGCGTAGGGCGTGTACCACGGAAGCACGAGCATCAGCGGACAACCCACACCGCAAAGAGCCACGCCCAGCAGCGCAAACCTGTAGACAATCGGAGGTTGCGCAAAACTCTTCGAAACCCCTCGAGGGACGATTCCGGGCTCCGCCGCGCTTGGCATGCTGCGGGCACTCGCACGGATCACCCGTGCAGTCCAAGTCCGCCCTGACCTTTCGATCGACGTCTTTCGCGGGCGACTCGCGGCGGAGCGCTGCGCTCAGCGCGCGGCGCGGCGACGCGTCACGGTCTTCGCCCGCGCAGTTTTCCTGCTCTTCGTCTTCGCCGATTTCGCAGCCGGCTTTCCGCTCGCGGGCCGATCCTCGCCGGCTGCGACCCAATCGTCGGGCGGCTTGGCCCCGCTGAATTCATACAGGAACCGCGACGCCATCGACGGCTTGCGGTGTCCGTAGTGCGCACGCGTCTCGGTGCGAGTGAACGTCAGCTCGTGGCGGGCGCGCGTGATTCCCACGTACGCAAGCCGCCGCTCTTCCTCGATCGTATCTTCGGCGACGGCGCGCAGGTGCGGAAGGAGTCCCTCCTCGCAGCCGACGAGAAATACGCGCGGATACTCGAGCCCCTTGGCAGCGTGGAGCGTCATCAGCGTGACGCTGTTGCGGCTTTTGGAATCCTCGCTGGTCGGATCGTCGTTGGCTTCGAGCACGAGCTCGTGGAGGAACGTCGCAATGCTCGCGTCCTTCGCCTTCCGGCGCTGGTGGTTTTCGGCAAAGTTGACGATCTCTTCGACCGCGCTCCACCTTTGCGCCTGCAGCTCGGCGGTCGGATAGCTGCGCTCGACTTCGCCCCGATACGCCACGGTTTCGATGAGGTCGGTGACCAGCGTCTGAAGCGCAGCCTTGCGGCCGCGCTGCCTGTCGAGCAGGTGCAGGAAATCCGCGCAGGCATCGGCGGTCGCCTGCGGAATACCTTTAACGGTCGAGGCGCGCGCGAACGCCGCCGACACAGAAATTCCCTGATCGGAAGAGAACTGCAGAATGCGATCGATCGAAGCCTTTCCGATTCCGCGCGGCGGGCAGTTGATGACTCGCAGCAGCGCGATCTCGTCGTCGGGATTCACCAGTAGCTTGAGATACGCGACGATGTCGCGGATCTCCTTGCGGTCGAAGAACGACATTCCGCCGACCAGCGTGTAGGGAACCCTCGACGCGCGCAGCTCGGCCTCGAAGACGCGCGCCTGCGGGCCGGTGCGGAACAGAATCGCGAAGTCGCCCCACGCAGCCTCGTTGCTGTCGACGTGACGGCGGATCTCGCCCACCACCGTGCCGGCCTCGTCCATCTCGTCGACCGCAAGATAGCGGCGCACCGGGTTTCCTTTCCCGAGGTGCGAGCGCAGCGTCTTGTCGTGACGGTTCGGGTTGTTGCGGATGACCTTGTTGGCCGCGTCGAGAATTTCTTCGGTCGAGCGGTAGTTGGTCTCGAGCTTGATGACGGCCGCATTTTTGTAGTCGCGCTCGAAGCTGAGAATCTTGCGGATGTCGGCGCCGCGCCACCCGTAGATCGACTGGTCGTCGTCGCCGACCACGCAAAGGTTGCGATGACGGCCGGCAACCGCATTCACGATCTCGTACTGCGGGCCGTTGGTGTCCTGGTACTCGTCGACCATGACGTAGCGGTAGCGCTCGCGCAGCACATCGCCGGGGCCGCCTTTCTTCTTCAGCAGGACCAGCGCCTGCAGCAGGATGTCGTCGAAATCCAGCGAGCGGGAACGGCGGAGCTGCTCGTCGTAGCGTTTCCAGACATGCGCGACGAGCTCGTCCTTGTCATCGGCGGCTTCGGCGAGCGCGGATTCCGGCGAGGACAGGCGGCCCTTCATGAGCGAGATGCGCGACAGCATCTGCATCGGCTGCATCGCCTGGCCGGCCACGTTCACCTCGCGCATGGCCGAGCGCAGGATCGAGATCTGGTCGGAGCCGTCGCTGATCGTGAAGCGGCCGAGACCGATCATGTCTCCGTACTGGCGCAGCAGGTCGATGCAGAACGCGTGAAACGTGCCGACGAACAGCAGCTTGGCCTTCTTCGGCCCGACGAGCTCGCTGACGCGCTCGCGCATCTCGCGCGCGGCCTTGTTCGTAAACGTCATCGCCAGGATCGACTCGGGTGCGACCCCGCGCGCGAGCAGGTACGCGATGCGAACCGTGATGACGCGGGTCTTGCCGGTACCGGCACCGGCGAGCACGAGCACCGGACCTTCCGTAGTCGTCACGGCGCGGCGCTGCTCCGGATTGAGAGCCGCGAGGACCTGCTGCAGGTTTTTCAAGGCGGCGGAGGCTACGCGAGCGCGGCGGCGCTGCAAGGAAGGACTGTGTAGCGAATGGTTCACCCCAGATCCGGGGAGGCGCAACGCGTCGCCGCACTGCGCCGGTGGTCTTCGCTTCGATCCGTCTTTGATCTGATCATCGCCGGAGTTTCACCGTTCTGCGGGATGCCGTCGGTGAGCGCGGGGCGATCCGGAAGCGCATTGCCACGCACGTGCTCACGCAGCGGCGTTTCACGCTGCGACGCGGCGAAGCACGACCGACAGCAAGCGACGAGCCGTCTTGACGAGCGCGAGGCGCGGGTCCACGCGTGGATGCAAGGGAGAAGGTCATGACCGCATTGTCGCTTGCCCGCGCACTCTTCGTTGCTTCCGCCATCGTGTCCGCCGGCATCCACCCGGCCAATGCCGCGTCGTGCGGCGACGGAAACATCAACACCAGCGAAAAGTGCGACGACGGCAACCACGTCTCCGGCGACGGCTGCAATACCAACTGCGTCGTCGAGGAAGGCTACGCGTGCACCGGCAATCCTTCGGTGTGCGTCCGGGTCGCGGAAGAATGCGGCAACAACGTCATTCAGGACGGAGAAGAGTGCGATGGCGGCCCGTGCTGCCGCAGCGACTGTACCCTCGCCGACAAAGGCACGCTCTGCCGCGCAAAGGCGGGGCCATGCGACGTAGCCGAGACCTGCACCGGCAAAAGCGGATTCTGCCCGGTCGATCGCCATTCGCGGGCGCTCTGCCGCATATCGCAGGGCATCTGCGATCCGGCGGAATTCTGCGGCCCGCAATCGACCGAATGTCCGGCCGACCGCAAAAGCACCAGGGTATGCCGCGAACCCGGCGCGCCGTGCGATGCAGCCGAACGCTGCGACGGCGAGTCGAACACGTGCCCCGAAGACAGGATCGCAACCACCGACAAGATCTGCCGGCCGGCCGCGGGCAGCTGCGACATCGCCGAACGATGCGACGGCGAAACGACGTCGTGTCCCGACGATGCCGTGCGACAGAATGGATTCGTCTGCCGGCCGGCGGTCTCTCCATCGTGCGACGCAGCGGAAGTCTGCAGCGGCTCGTCGAAATCGTGCCCGACCGATGCGCTGATCGGATGCCCCGACAACGACGGCATCGACTGCGTGCATCCGGCCTGCGACGCGTCCGGAGGATGCACGACGACGGACGACTGCGTGGAGATCTGCCGCCAGCCGCCGTTCTGGGGCGGCCACAGCGGCAACGAACGCGATCGACTCAACGTGACGCAGACGATTCTCGATCAGGTCGGCCCACTCGACATCTGCGGTCAGCGGATCGATTCGACCGATCTCGGCAACCTGGACTCTGCAGTCGAAGCGCTCTGCGTGAAGGCCAGAGGCGTCGAGGAACGCTCGCTGTTCCGCGCTCTGGTCACGACGGCGCTCAATTGCGCGATCAGCGAAGGCGGAACCTGCGACCAGATCGTGTCGCGTTTCGTCGACGTGTCGTTCGACGACTGCAACAGGCTGTGCGCGGGAACGGCAGTTCCCGGCGGACCGGGCATCGACGAGTGCATCGACCAGCTTTTCTGTTTCAATCGCGGCGGCACGACCTTCGCCGGCCAATGCGCGCTCGGCACATGCCAGGAAGATCCTGAGCTGCTGTGCGGCGACGACTTCAATGCGTGCCCGGACTTCGATGGCGATGGCGATCCGGACCGGTGCGAGCCATTCGAAGGCAACTGCTCGGATGCGCGGCTCTGCACGACCAATCTCGATACGGACGCCAAGATATGCGTGCAGGGCCGCGCGCTGCCGTCGAGCGTAAAGCTCTGCCGACGCGCGCGCAGGAACAACTGCACGATCGACTTCTGCCGATAGCGCGCGGAGCTAGGGGTTGGTCCTGGCCCCTCTCGTGACGGTGAGGGTCGCCGGCGAAATCGATCGAACGTCGGGTCGGCCCGCCAGTGCTTCCAGCTGCGATAACGGAAACATCGCGCGAACGGAGTCGCCGGCTTCCGCCGTGCTGACGACGGTCCCTCCGAGCGCTTTCACCTGATCCAGCAGATCGTCGGAGACCGTGCCTTCGATTTCCACAAGCGCGCGGTCGCCATCCTGAATCGGAATGTCGGGATTGAGCTTCGGAGGCGCACCAGGCTCGGCCGCTTCCTTCGGCATTTTCGCGGCCGCCGCGAGGCGTGCGTCGAGTTTTTGCGCAGCAGCGAGGGACGGCGCGGCCGGCCGCGAAGGCTCGGCTTTCACGATCCTGGCAGCGTCAGGGGCTGGTGCGGCCGCTTTCGGCTGTTCGGAAGGCGCAGTCGCGGCACGCTCGGCGGGCGGCGGGGCCATTGCCGGATGCTCGGAGGGCACGTTGGCCGGTTTCACAGCGACGGGTTTGTCTTCGGAATGGCATCCGACGGCCAGGCTGGCCGCAAAGACCGCGTGCAGGACAACCGGGAATCGGCGGGGGGAACCCGTAAGTCGGCGAGCACGTTCGAGATGCATGCGAGGTTTCATCCGCACTGCCGACCGTAGCTCAGTCCGATGAAACTACAATTGCTGGCGACACGCGGCAGCCCGGAGGTGAAATTCGCCACTGGTCATTCGGCCAACGCACCTCCTAAAATGCGCGAACCCTTGCCTGTGCGACGCCAGAGGCATACGAAACCTGCGTCCGGGGGGACTTCCCATACACGCGCATCAATCAATCCCTGCGGAAATTCCGTGGGGTATGGAAGCCATGAAAAAAATCATCTGTCATCTCGCCTCCGTCGGCCTCGTGTTGCTTGGTGCGCAGTCCGCCTTGGCGCTCACGATCGTGAGGACCAACGACGCTTCGGTCGCCGCCAACCTGTCGCCGGCCGATGTGACTTCCGCCAACGCCGCGTTCGACTATGCAGCGGCGCAGATCTCGGCGGCCTTCAGCGATCCGATCCAGATCAACATCACAATGGCGGCCGTTCCCGGCACGGGCACGCTCGGGCAGAGCAGCACCAGCCTTCTCGGAGTACTGACCTACGCTTCGATGCGAACGACGATGATCAGCGATGCGACTCCGGGCGACGCCGACGATGCGGCCGCAATCGCAAGCCTCGGAGTCTCGGACCCGACGAGTGGCGGACATTTCTTTGTCAGCCGAGCCCAGGCAAAGGCTCTCAGCCTGATTGCGAGTGACGCGACCAACGACGGCACTTTCACGTTCGGCGCCGGCTTCACCTACACGTACGATCCTCTCAACCGCGCCGTGCCCGGCAAAATCGATTTCATCGGCGTCGCGTTTCACGAAATCACCGAAATCATGGGACGCATCGCAATCTCCGGCCAAGCCCTGGACGGTTCCCCGGACTACGACCCTGCGGACCTCTTTCGCTACAAGGCCGCCGCGACACGAAGCATGAACTTCGTCGATCTGAACGTGTATTTCTCGATCAACGGCGGCACGACGAACCTGAAGACCTACAACAACCCCGGAAACGGTGGCGACATCCTCGACTGGGCCGGCGGCACCAACGACGCGTTCAACGCGTTCAGCAGCAGCGGCGTGCTGAACGCATTGTCGGCGGTCGATATCCGTCAGGTGGACGTGATCGGCTACAACCTGACTTCCTGCGGCGACAGCGTGGTGCAGGCCGGCGAGTCGTGCGACCTCGGCGCCGGCAACGGGCCCGCGCCGTCGTGCTGCACTTCTTCCTGCACGTTCGCGGCCAGCACCACCACGTGCCGCAGCTCAACGGCCATCTGCGACGCCGCGGAAAAATGCACGGGCGCCAGCTCGTCGTGTCCGGCCAACGGCTTCAGCGCATCGAGCGTGCTCTGCCGCAACTCGAGCGGCGTCTGCGATCCTTCTGAAAACTGCACCGGCGCAAGCGCGACATGTCCGGGCAACACGTTCCTGACGGCGGCCTCGATCTGCCGCCCGTCCGCCGGCCTCTGCGACGCCTCCGAGAGCTGCTCGGGTACCAGCGGGGCCTGCCCGGCCGACAGCCCCGCGGCGTCGACGATTACCTGTCGCACGTCGACAGGCATCTGCGATGCCGCCGAGAAATGCACCGGCGCGAGCTTTGCCTGTCCGGCCGACAGCGCCGCGTCGTCGGCCACCACCTGTCGCGCGTCGGCAGGCATCTGCGACGTCGCTGAGAACTGCACGGGCGCCAGCACGACGTGTCCTGCCGATACGTTCGATTCCTCGACGATCTGTCGCGGTCAGGCAGACATCTGCGATGCCGCCGAAACCTGCTCCGGCGCGTCTGCGAACTGTCCGGCGGACAACGCAGCAACCGTGGGCACTCCGTGTCGTCCCGCGGTCGGAGCCTGCGATATCGCGGAGACGTGCACCGGCCTTTCCACGAATTGCCCGGTCGACGTCACTCAGCCCGACGGCGGCCCGTGCGCGAGCGACGGCAACGCCTGCACCGACGATGTCTGCCAGGGCGGCGTCTGCGGTGTCGACATTTCCGACGCCTGCGCCGACACCGACCTGTGCACGAAGGATTCGTGCGACCCGGACGCAGGCTGCGTGAACGAAGTTGCCCCGTCCGATCCCTTCGACTGCCTGCTGGCTCCGAAGGTCAAGATCTCAATCACGGACTCTGCCGATCCCGCAAAGGACAAGCTCTCGTGGCAATGGGGCAAGGGCGTATTCTTCAGCCAGACTACGCTGGACGATCCGCGCGACGCGACAACATATGCGCTCTGCGTGTACGACATGGCGAGCTCGGTGCCGTCGCTTGCCGTATCGGTCGTCGTCGATCCGTCCGCTTCGCTGTGGACCAGCAAGGATCCGAAGGGGTTCTCGTACAAGGACCCGGCGGGCAGTTCGGACGGCGCCACCAAGATATCGCTGAAGACGGGAGATGGCGGCAAGACCAAGGTCAAGTTCTCGGCCGCGGGCGTGAACCTGACTCTGCCCGGTCCGGTCGATCCGATCTATTTCAACCAGAACCCGAGCGTCGTCGTACAGCTTCACAACAGTGCCGGTACCTGCTGGAGCAGCGAGTTCGTGCCGGGCACCGAAACGTCCAACGGATTGACGTCGTTCAAGGCGGCGGTCAAGTAGCTCGAAAATACGGGGAGGAAGCAGTGCTTCCTCCCCGCATCTACCTCTGCCGGCGAGCCGGCAGGAACGAGTGCACGATCGACCGTTGCGGATAGGCGGCGATCGACTAGGCCGCGATCCACGGCCAGGCTGAACTCTTCACGATTTCCGGCGCAGAATTTCCAAAACGCCCCCATCCGGTTCGAAACCTCCGACGCACTCCTTGACCCGTTTCAAGCCGAGGCCCTACCGTCGAGTTGGCGCAGGAAACCGGGAAGCGCGCCGGCCGTTCTTTACCGGCCAGCCGTTCTTTCCCGGAAGGAGGAGCTCTCATGTCCGTATCGAAATATATTCTCTCAACCGCGATTGCCGTCTCTCTGATGGTTTCACCGCTGGCAGCATCCGCACAGGTCACAGATCCGTGCCAGATCGCCATCGTCAAAGCACTGGCGAAGTACAAGAAAACCTACCTCAAGGCGCATTCGAAATGCCTCAACAACGAGAACAAGCTTTCGCTCGCGGGCAATGCATGTCCCGATGCCGTCACCAATGCGGCGATCGTCAAAGCCAATGGCATTGCGAAGGCGAAGATCGCTGCGGCATGCACGTCCGTCGCGCAGATCACCGGTCTCGGTTACCGGTCGGACTGTGCGTATGAAGCGGCAACGCAAGGACGCGAGGGCGAGTGCGCGGCGCTGCCCGTGACCACCGTCGACCAGTTCACCGAATGCATGAAGTGCTGGAAAGGCGCCGAGCTCTCGGAGTTCCTCGCGATTGTCTATGCGTCGCATGCCAGCGAAGTCTGCGGCGGCGATCTCGGCGAGACGTCTCCCGTGTGTTCGGATCTCGACTGCACCACCCCGCTGCCCGATCAGCATGATCTCGGCGACACCGGCGAGAACGACTGCCAGAAGGGGCTCGGCAAAGCCGCCACCAAATATCTTCTGAAGCGCGAGAAGGTCGTCGAGTCGTGCCTCATCAAAGGCTGCACGAAAACAACCTGCCTGGCGGGCACGTGCACGCAGTATCCGACGTCGGCGATTCTCCTCGATAAAATCGAAGCCTCGAAAGTCGCGATGATCAACAAGAAGTGCGGCGGCAACCGCACTCCGCAGCCGGGCCCGGCGGGCTTCTGCTGCCGCTGCGGCACGGGTAACTCGTGCATGGTCGCTGCCGACCAGGCAACGTGCGAAGCGACCGTCGGGTGCACGGTTCAGCTCGGCAAGACCTGCGACGTCGACCTGACGTGTACTCCCGGACCCAAGACACTGACGTGGTGGGACAACTGTCCCGAAAGCGATACGTGCCCGGGCGCTGCCGTCACGACGATGGATCAGCTGACGGCGTGCGTGGATACCACCGCCGATGCGATCGTGGACGAGCTGATGTGCTTCCAGTTCCCCGGCTATCCGTGTCCGCCGGCCGACATCGACGTGACCACCACGACTACGACCACAACCGTGCCGTAGCTGACGCGGCGAGCCGGCCTGCGCGTGCAGGCCGGCTCGCGCCCGGTACTCCCGGCCGCCGGTGCCGGCGTCATAAGGGCGGGCACGCCTCGGCGCTCCGCGTCCCGTATTTCTCCATTCTGAAGATGTCCCGAGGCGGCTTTGCGGATCTGGGAATTTCCAGGCGGTCGCGCCGGCGAATTCCGATGTCCTGACGCCATCCGCCGCGTGGCATGTTTACTGCTCTTTCCACCACCGACCAGGCTTGCACTGACCAGTTCTGCCGGGCCTCCGGTCACCCAGCGGCCGGCAGAGCGCTGAATCAGAAGGTGGAGGAAAACCCATGGCCAGCTATTCGCGCCTGTCCGCGCTCGATCGATCGTTCCTGGACATCGAGGATCGCAACACCCACATGCACGTCGGAGCGACGTGCGTCTTCGACGTCGGGCCGCTGCGGGCGGCCGACGGCGGAATCGACATCGAGCGCGTGCGCGCTTACGTCGAATCGCGCCTTCACCTGATCCCGCGATACCGGCAGCACATCGCCCACATCCCGATCGAAGGCCATCCGGTCTGGGTCGACGACGCGCAGTTCGACATCCGCTATCACGTTCGCCACCTCAGCATCCCGCGCCCGGGCTGTGATCGTGAGCTCAAGCGCCTGGCGGGATGGATCAACTCGCAGCAGCTCGACCGCGGCAAGCCGCTCTGGGAAATGTGGGTCATCGAGGGACTCGAGAACGACCGCTTCGCGCTGATCGCCAAGACCCATCACTGCATGATCGACGGACTCGCCGGCGCCGACCTGATGGCCGTGCTGCTCGAGCCCGGTCCCGACACGCCTTTCGGCGAGCCGCACCGCTGGCGGCCGCGCCCGACTCCGTCGCGCTCACGCCTGATGCGCGACGCTGCGATCCGGCGGATGATGCTGCCGTTGCGCATCGCACGATCGCTGGTCACCGATCCTGCCGGCGCATGGAGCAACGTGAGCGACCTCGCTTCGGCGCTCATCGAGACGACGACGGCAGCGCTGCAGCCGGGCTCGGAGACGCGGCTCAATCGTGCGATCGGAAGTCATCGTCGCTTCGACTGGCTGACGTTCGACCTCGACACCGTCAAAGCCGTCAAGAATCGTCTCGGGGGGACGGTCAACGACGTGGTTCTTGCCGTCGTCAGCGGCGGTCTGCGCAACTATCTCACGAATCGCGATGTCAGCATCGATCTGGATCCCGGCTTCGTGTTCCGCGCGTTCTGCCCCGTCGGCCTGCAACGTTCGCAGCGCGGCGCGGCCGGAGGAAACTTCGTATCGGCGATGGTGACCGACCTGCCGGTCGGCGAGCCCGACAGGCGCAAGCGCCTGCAACGCATTCGCGACTTCACGCGCAGCCACAAGGACGGCGCACCGGTGCGTGGCACCGAAGTGCTCGAAACCATCGCCGACGAAGTGTACCCGCCGATGCTCGCGACGTTCGCGTCGATGATCGAGAGCTCGCGCGCGTACAACATCGTCGTCACCAACGTCCCCGGTCCGCAGCTGCCGCTCTACCTGCTCGGTTCGCAGATGGTCCAGAGCTATCCGCTGGTGCCGCTGTTCGGTCATCAGGGAGTCGGGATCGCGCTGCTCAGCTACGACGGCAAGCTGTGCTGGGGCTTCAGTGCGGATCGCGACGTCGTCCCGGACCTGCACGATCTGGTCGAGTGCCTGCAGCGCGAGTTCGATCAGCTCTGCACGCTGGCGGGTTTGCCGGTGGCGCGAAGCGCGCGCCTGCGTTCGGTTTCATCCGACGAAGCGGTGGAAACCGCGTGGCCTGCGACGGCCGGGGAATTCGCCGGTGAGCAAGCCGCGGCCGTCGGGAGCTGACGCGCCGTAGCGCAGACCGCAGATGTACCAGGTACGTTTTCACGGCAGAGGAGGCCAGGGCGTCGTAACCGCGGCCGAGCTGCTGTCGGTCGCCGCTTTTCGCGAGGGACGGCACTCGCAGGCGTTTCCGAGCTTCGGTTCGGAGCGCACCGGCGCGCCCGTCGTCGCGTTTTGCCGGCTCGACGACAAACCCATTCGCCTGCGCGAGCCCATCCTCTCGCCGGACGCGGTCGTCATCCAGGATCCGACCTTGCTGCACCAGGTGGATGTCTTTGGCGGCCTCGCGCCGCACGGTTTCGTGCTGATCAATACTTCCCGCGCGGTCGCCGAGCTCGGACTCGAGGATTTCGCGGCAAGCCGAACAGTGGCCACGGTGCCGGCGACCGAGCTTGCGCTCACGTATGTCGGCAAGCCGCTGCCGAACGCCGCGCTGCTCGGTGCGCTGGCGGCGGCGACCAGACGGATTGCGCTCGACTCGGTCTGCTCGGCAATCCGGGAACGTTTCGGCACGCGCATCGCCGACGCGAATGTCGCCGCCGCCACCGCCGCTTACGATTTCGTCGAAGCACGGCATCGGGAGAACGAGCATGCTCAAGCAGGTTGAAGGCTCGGCTGCCGTTGCCGAGGCTGTCGCTCTTTGCCGGCCGGAGGTGATCTGCGCGTATCCGATCTCTCCGCAGACCCACATCGTAGAGGGGCTCGGCCGAATGGTCGACAGCGGCACGCTCGCGCCGTGCGAGTTCATCAACGTCGAATCCGAATTCGCAGCGATGTCGGTCGCAATCGGCGCGTCGGCCGGCGGCGCGCGGGCCTACACGGCGACTGCCAGCCAGGGCCTGCTGTTCATGGCCGAAGCCGTATACAACGCAGCCGGCCTCGGTCTGCCGATCGTCATGACGGTCGCCAATCGTGCGATCGGAGCACCGATCAACATCTGGAACGATCACAGCGACGCGCTGAGCCAGCGCGACTGCGGCTGGATCCAGCTGTTCGCCGAAGACAACCAGGAAGCGCTCGATCTTCACATCCAGGCTTTCCGCCTCGCCGAGGAGCTGTCGCTGCCGGTCATGGTGTGCATGGACGGATTCATCCTCACGCACGCGGTCGAGCGCATCGACATGCCGGCGCAGGAGCAGGTCGATGCGTGGCTGCCGCCGTACCAGCCGCGGCAGGTGCTCGATCCCGCCGAGCCGGTTTCGATCGGAGCAATGGTCGGACCGGAAGCATTCATGGAGGTGCGCTACCTCGCGCACGTCAAACAGAAGCAGGCGCTCGAATTGATCCCGCAGTGGGCGAGTGAGTTCCAGAGCGTCTTCGGCCGCACGAGCGGCGGGCTCGTGCGTTCCTATCGCACCGAAGACGCGGAGCTCGTGGTCGTCGCGATGGGCTCGGTGCTCGGAACGATCAAGGACACCATCGACGAAATGCGCGACGCAGGGGTTTCGATCGGCGTGGTCGGCATCTCGTGTTTCCGGCCATGGCCGGCTGCTGCGATGCGCGCCGCACTGTCGCATGCGAAGCGCGTCGTCGTGCTCGAGAAAAGCCTTGCGGTCGGCATGGGTGGCATCGTTTCGAACAACGTCGCTGCATCCTGGACGGGCGCGAGCGACGACCTGCGGACCGTCATCGCGGGACTCGGTGGCCGCGCGATCACGCGCGAATCGCTTCGCCGGGTCTTTACCGAAGCCGCGAGCGGCCGCCTCGATTCGACGACCTTTCTTGATCTCGACGAGGATTCCGTCGGACAAGTGCTTGCTTTGGAGCGCGGGCAGCGACGCTCCGGCCCGATTCCCGAGAACGTGCTTCGAAGCCGCGGCCTCGCCGCCACGAAGGTCGTCTGAGCCATGCGTGGAGAACGGAAATGAGCGACCAGCCCGTACGCTTCTACCAGACCGGAACGTTCACGGTCGGCAATCGCCTGCTTCCGGAGGACCAGCGCAGCGTGCAGGCGAACATGCGACGCACCAACTCGCTGAATTCGGGGCACCGCGCATGCCAGGGATGCGGCGAGGCGCTCGGCGCGCGCTACGCAATCGATGCCGCGATGGAAGCGACGCGGCGACAGATGATCGCGGTCAACGCGACCGGATGCCTCGAAGTCTTCTCGACGCCGTATCCGGAAACATCGTGGCAGATTCCGTGGATCCATTCGCTGTTCGGCAATGCGGCCGCGGTCGCGACCGGCGTCGCTGCTGCCATGCGCGTCAAGGGTCGCGAGGACGTGCGCGTCGTCGCGCAAGGCGGCGACGGCGGCACCACCGATATCGGCTTCGGCTGCCTTTCGGGAATGTTCGAACGCAACGACGACGTTCTCTACATCTGCTACGACAACGAAGCGTACATGAACACCGGCGTGCAGCGCTCGTCGGCGACGCCGCCGGCGGCGCGCACCGCCACGACGATGCCGATCGGTGACCGCGCGGGGAATCGCTTCGGACAAGGCAAGAACCTGCCGCGCCTCGCGATGGCGCACGACATCCCGTACGTCGCGACGGCCACCGTGGCCGACCTTCACGACCTCGAAGCCAAGGTGCGGCGCGCAATGGAATTCCGCGGCGCCCGCTACCTCCACATTCTCGTGCCGTGTCCGCTTGGATGGGGCCATGGCTCGGAAGCCACCGTGCGGATGGCCCGGCTTGCGAAGGAAACCGGGCTGTTTCCGGTCTTCGAAGCCGAACACGGCGAAGTCACGGCAGTCTCGAAGATCCGCCGCAAGCTTCCCGTCGACGACTACCTGCGGCCGCAGCACCGGTTCGCGCATCTGTTCGGCGACCACCCGCGCCGCGACATCCTCGACCTGATCCAGCAGCAGGCCGATCGCAACATCGAACGCTACGGGTTGCTATCCGATGAACCGCGCGAGCAAGGCCGGCGAAGGGAGGACGCGTGATGCGCAAGCCTTTCGCGATCACGCTGGATCCCGGGTCGAGCCTTGCGAACCACACCGGCACGTGGCGAACGGTGCGGCCCGAGTACATTGACCGTCTCCCGCCGTGCAATCACGCATGCCCCGCCGGCGAGAACGTGCAGCTCTGGCTGTTTCACGCCGAAGCCGGCGATTACCACAGCGCATGGAAGCAGCTTACCGTCGACAATCCCATGCCCGCTGTGATGGGCCGCGTCTGCTACCACCCGTGCGAAACCGCGTGCAATCGCGGACAGCTCGACGAGGCGATCGGCATCAACGCGACCGAGCGTTTCCTCGGCGACGAAGCGCTGCGCCGCGGCTGGCGATTCGAACAGCCGGCGACGTTCAGCGGCAAACGCGTGCTGGTTGTCGGCGCGGGTCCTTCCGGGCTGTCGGCCGCGTACCAGCTGGCCCGAGCCGGCCATTCGGTCACGATCCGCGACGCCGGACCGTTTGCCGGCGGCATGATGCGCTTCGGAATTCCGAAGTATCGCCTGCCGCGCGACGTCCTCGACGCGGAGATCGACCGCATTGCCGATCTCGGCGTCACGCTCGAGCTGAACTCGAAGGTGACGAACGTGCTCGAGGCCAAAGAGCGCGGCGCGTTCGATGCGGTGTTTCTTGCGGTCGGTGCGCATATCGCAAAACGGGCCTACATTCCGGCCGGCAGCGCGGCACGAATGCTCGACGCAGTGGCGGTGCTTCGAAGCATGGAGACCGGGGACCAGCCGCTGCTCGGAAGGCGCGTCGTGGTTTACGGCGGCGGCAATACCGCGCTCGACGTCGCACGCACCGCGCGCAGGCTCGGGGCCGAAGAGTCCGTCATCGTCTACCGCCGCACGCGCGAGGTCATGCCCGCGCACGATTTCGAGCTCGAGGAAGCGCTGGCCGAAGGCGTCCTCGTCAAATGGCTGTCGACGATCACGCAGGCGAACGACGCGTCGATCACGATCGAAAAGATGCGCCTCGACGAAAACGGCAAGGCGGTCGGAACCGGTGAGCTCGAAACGCTCGGCACCGATTCGGTCGTGCTCGCGCTCGGCCAGGACGTGGACTTGTCCCTTCTCGACGGCGTCCCCGGTCTCCAGATCGAAGACGGCGTCGTCAAGGTGAGCGACCGGATGATGACGGGACACGACGGCATCTTCGCCGGCGGCGACATGGTTCCCGGCGAGCGCACGGTCACCGTCGCGATCGGTCACGGCAAGCTTGCGGCCAGGCACATCGACGCGTGGCTGCGCGGCGCGACGTGGATCCATCCCGCGACCCCCGAGCTCGCGGGCTACGACAAGCTCAACACGTGGTACTACTCCGACGCCCCGCGCTCGAAGTCACCGCTGCTCGACAGCGTTCGCCGCCAGTCGACGTTCGACGAAGTCGTCGGCGGTCTCGACGAAGAGACCGCGCAGTTCGAAGCGCGCCGCTGCCTTTCGTGCGGCAACTGCTTCGAATGCGACAACTGCTACGGCGTCTGCCCGGACAACGCGGTCGTGAAACTCGGGCCAGGGCTGCGCTATCAGTTCAACTACGATTTCTGCAAAGGCTGCGGGCTATGCGTGGAGGAATGTCCGTGCGGCGCTATCCGCAGCGTGCCGGAACAGATCTGAGGTGGCCGGGGGCCCGGGCGGAGCCCGCCAGACGGAGACTTTGCCTTGACGGGGCCCGCGCCAGCCCATATCGCTGTGTCATGGCCGGACGACCCCAGCTTCGCGGCCTGATCGTAGTTCTTGCCCTCGCTACTGCCGTTCCCGCGGCGGCAGCCGACCTTACGGGACGCTGGCGGATCGAGCCTTCTTATTGGGGTCCTTTCGCGGAGATTCAACAGGACGGCAATTCGGTCGAAATCGTCCTCGACCCCTACCCGACCTATCCCTTCGACGGCACCTTCTCCGGCTCCCAGGTGAACGCCTTCACCAACGGTGCCCCTTGCATCGCGGAGCTGACGTTCCGGCTCCTGCCCGACGGGCGATCACTCGACGGCAGTATCGAGTTCTACGGAGGCGACTGCACCGGTACGTATCAGAACTACCACCTGCTGCTCACGCGCTGCGACTGCGACGACGGCAATAGCAGTGATGGCGACGGTTGCGACGCGTCCTGCCAGGTCGAGCCCTGCTACAGCTGCAGTGGAGAACCATTGGTCTGCTCGCCTTCGGTCGATGGTTCTGCTTGCGACGATGGCGACACATGCACGAGCGGTGAGACCTGCAGCGGCGGCGTCTGCGGCAATGGGTCACCGATCGGTTCCTGCATCGATCTGAGCGGGCGCTGGCTGCGTTACCTCGACACGGATCTCGGTCCCTTCCTGGAGGAAGCCGACATCGAACAGCACAACGGCACGATCACATTCAAGCACCACAGCGACGGCAGCGTCGGTTACGTCGGAACCATCGACAGCCTGAGCGGCGTCTTCGATGTATCGACGCCGAACGCCGGGGGCGTCTGCCACGCCGACGACTTTCATGGACAGGCGGCCGCGTCCGGCCTGAGGTACAGCGGCAGTGGCACGGGCTACGGGTGGGGCGGCATGGTCTGCGCCGATTTCGACTATGAAGAGTTCGGTTACCGCTGCGCCGTGCTGGACAACGGCAACTGTGTCGTCGACTCGTGCACTCACTGCACGGGCGACGACTGCGCGCCTTACCCCGACGGGACCCTTTGCGACGACGGCGATCCCTGTACGGTCATTTCCGTCTGCAGTGCGGGAAGCTGCGTCGTCGAGCAGGAGCTCGACTGCCCGGTTTGCTCGATCTGCGACGGAGCCGGCGGCTGTGTGGCCGCTCCGCGCAACGACTGCCGCGGCGAGATCGAGCAATCGTCGACGAAGCTGCAGCTCGACAAGCGTGACAGCAGCTCCGGGGACAAGCTTCGGTGGCAGTACAAGAGGGGAGCGGAGACTCTCGACCTGGACCTCGGCCGTCCGGATGTGGACGATGACGTCGGGTTCTGCCTTTTCGACGAATCGGGTCCGGCACCGGTCCTGATTTTCCAGTCGATCATCCCGGGTGGGTTTTACTGCCAAAATTTCGGCTTCCCGTGCTGGCACCGTCTCGACGACGGCAGCTTCGAATACAAGGACGAGTATGGCTTCGCCGGCGGTATCACCTCGATGACGCTGCAGGCGGGCGGCAATGGTAAGGCCAGTGTTGCAATGAAGGCTGCGGGACTGGGTCTCACGAGCGGCCAGCTCCTGCTGCCGACGCCGCAGCTCAACCTGCCGCTTCGCGCGCAGGTGCAGGTGCGACACGCCGCCTGTTTCGACGGCAGCTACGACGAGCAGAGCATTTCGAGGAACTCCGACGGCAAGCTGCGCGCGCGCAAACGCTGACGACCCTATGCCGCGGCACGAGCCGCCGGTCGCTGCGCACGTTCGAGCGCGGCGGCGACCTCGTACGCCGCACCGTAACCGGGCAGGAACGTGACGCCCGGGCCGGGATGGCAGGACGCTCCGCACAGAAACAGATCCGGGACCGGAGTGGCGTGGGCCGACCCGGCCATCAGCAGTCGTCCGCCGATCATCTGCTCCGGATGAATCAGTCCGTGCGTGAAGTCCCCGTTGGTCGCTCCCTGCATCGTTGCAAAATGATCGGACGAGAATACCGCCTTCTCGACGATGCACTCGCGCAGGTCGGGAAGGAACTCGCTCAGGCGATCGAGGATTCTCTCGGCCATCTCGTCGCGAAGTCGACCGCGGTCTTCCCTCGCGGCTTCGCACGGAAAGAAGAATCCGTAGGTCGTCGCGATATGGAATCCGTCGGGCGCTAGTGAGCGATCCATCACCGTCGGAATCTGGATCGCGATCGGCGGGTTCTCGGGAACCTCGCCGCGCACGCACGCTTCGAAGCTCGCCTGCTGGAGGTGCGGATCCGGAACCAGCGTGGTGTTGAAGTGCGTGTGCGAATCGTCGTTCAGGTGCTCGAACGGCGGGCCGTAGGCCGGCAGGCGGCGGAGCTTGAGGAGCAGGTGCACGTACGCACCGCGGTGCTCGATGTTCTCGATCCGCTTCACCGAGTCGCCGTCGAGATGCTCGCGGCCGACCAGGCCGAACAGCGTGGCCGGCTTGTCGAGGTTCGATACCACCGCGCGCGCCGTCAGGCGCCGGCCGTCTTTCAGCTCGACGCCGGCTGCACGACCGTCTTCGACGAGGATACGGCGCACGGGCGACTTCAATCGCACTTCCCCGCCCTTGTCTTCGATCGAACGGCGCAGCGCTTCCGAGAGCGATCCCATGCCGCCCTTCACGCGGCGCATGAGACCGCCGCCGTCGTTCTGCGCGAACGTGTAGACGAGGCACAGCGCGCTTCCGGGCGTGAACGGCCCCTTGTAGGTCGACTGCACCGCGGCGAATGCAACCAGCGCGCGCAGCGTCCGATGGCGTTTCTCGTCCGGCAGGAAGCGATTGACGAGATCCATCGCGCTGCCATTGAACGCGAGCTCGATCTGCCGGCGTCTGCCCGCGTTCGGCGCGGCCGCCAGCAGCTCGGCCAGCGTCGGCGGCACGCTGCGCGGCGTGAAACGATGCATCAGGCTTGCGGGGTACTTGCAGAACGCCATCAGGCGCACGAACCCGACCATCGCGCGCACTCCGAAATGTCGAAGGACATAGACGGCCATTCGAAGCGGATTCGAGTAGAAGATCGCCGGCGGTGAAGCCTTGGAGTTGAGGTTGGTCGCCATGATTGGAAGGTCGATGAACTCGACGCCGTACCGCTTCAGCTCGAGCTCCTCTTCGAGACCCTTGGCGAGTGGGAACAGGAGGCTTGCGCCGACGTCGTTGCGGCAGCCGGACAGAATCTCGCGCGTGCCGGCCATACCGCCGACGTACGCATTCTTCTCGAGACAGAGGACCCGAAACCCCCGGCCGGCCAGCAGCGCCGAGGCGGCAAGGCCGTTGTGGCCGGCACCGATCACGATCACGTCGTATTCGGCCTCCATGCTCATTGCGGCCTCGCGAGCCAGCGCACCTGGCGTTCCTGCGCGGCCAGATAAAGGCCCATCGCGAATCCGAAGCTCGTGAACATGCTCATCGTCACGTAGATCCATGTGTGCCGCAGCCCGTGGCGGGAGCCGTCGACGATCGTCCAGATCGGAAACAGGATGGCGTTGGTGATGATGATGTCCTGACCGACGGATCCGGCCGCGGGGTTGTCGAACAGCATCTTCGTGAAATGTACCCAGCTTCCTTCCGCGGGGTACGTGAACATGTACTTCGTATTGAAGTACCAGCCGGCCACGACCGAACCGATTGCCAGCACGTAGCACAGTGCCTCGAGGGGACTCATGGATGAACCAGGCCAGTCGCGTCGATAGAGGTAGGCATTCGCCCAGAAGAAAATCGCGACGGTTCCGAGTCCGATCACCGCGTGAATGAGCAAGCCGGTCATTCGGTGCCTCTTTGGCCTCAGCATCGACGTGGTCCGGAACGGACAACCCGAGCGCGACCTCTGGGCACGCTACCAGTGTGTTTCCATCCACGGAAGCAGCCGGTCCACGGCGGCGGCCCTTGGGCTGCGTTGCCCGCAATGCGGTTCACCGTCGGAGCTCCGGCTGCAACTGCTGGAACTTGCCGTTGGATTCAGGTCAGACGGCGCCCGGGATTCCACGTGCAACTCGTCATCTTCCTCGCGTGCCTCACAGTTTACCTCCGGACGCTGCATCCGACGGTCTCCGGCGGCGATTCCGGCGAGCTCGTCTTCGTCGCATGGAAGCTCGGGGTCGCGCATGCGCCGGGGTATCCGCTCTACACGATGCTCGCGCACGCGTTCACGTGGCTTCCGTCCGGCTCGATCGCGTGGCGCGTCAACCTGCTGTCGGCGGTCTGCGATGCCGGCGCGGCGACGCTGCTGTTCGCGATCGTCCGGCGCTTCTCGAGGGACACTGCCGCAGCAGCGGCGGCCGCGCTTCTTTTCGCGTTCTCGCCGCTCATCTGGACGTACGCCACGCAGGCCGAAGTCTTCGCGCTGAACAACCTGTTCGTCGCGCTGCTGCTGTGGCTCGTGCTGCGCTGGAGTGAAGCGCCGGACGACAGGCACGCGAGGCTGATCGCGTTTGCTGCGGGGCTCGGGCTTTCGAACCACCACACGTTCGTTCTGGTCTGTGTTCCGGTGGCTGCCTGGATGGGGATCGTCTCGCGCGGCGATGTTCTTCGTCCCAGGAAGCTGGCGGTGCTTGCCGCCTGCTCGGTGGCCGGGCTGCTGCCGTATCTGTACCTGCCGCTGGCGGCGCGGCATGCAACGACGCTGTCGTGGGGTGATCCGTCGACCGTCGCGGGTTTCTTCGACGTGCTGCTCCGGCGCGACTACGGCACGTTCGGACTCAGCGGCAATGCTCCGGTCGGAGCGCTCGGCTTTGCAAAGCATCTTGCGGCGTTCGCCGGATCGTTCGCGAGCGGCTCGCTATGGATCGGTCCGGTGCTTGTGGTCGTGGCACTGCTGCGACCCGCGTCGGCTGCGGCGCCCGGACGTCGCTTCATCGCACTCCTCGCCGCAGCCCTCACTTTCTCCGTCGGCGTGTTCGCACTGATGGCGAACCTCCCGCTGGGCGATCCGTTCTATCGCGCAATCACGTCACGCTTCTGGCAGCAGCCGTATCTGGTCGCCTTCGTGCTTGCCGGCATCGGGCTCGCCCGCCTCCGGGCGTTTCTTCCGGCGCGCAGCGAGATCGGACGCGTGATCGTCACGGCGTCCGCGGTCGCGCTCATTGCAATCCAGCTCGCGACCAATTTTTCATCGCACGACGAGAGCCGGAACCACTTCGTCGAAGAATATGGGCGCGCCATTCTCGCCGGCCTTCCACCCAATGCGCTGCTGCTCACGTACGGCGACCTGATCAGCAACGCCTCACGCTACGTGCAGGTGTGCGAAGGCGTGCGGGCGGACGTCATCGTTCTCGACCAGGAGATGATGACCAAGCCCTGGTACATCGAGCGCGCACGAACGGAGCACGCGGATCTCGTATTTCCAGGACGCATGTACCACCCGCGTGAGGTGAACGCGTTCGACATGAAGTCGTTCGTCGAGGCGAACCGCGCGGTGCGCTCGATCCACGTCTATCCGGGCGTGAAACAGGGCGATACGAGCTGGTCTGCGGGCTACCTGCTGGTTCCGGATGGAATCAGCCTTCACGTGCTTTCGAGGGGCGATTTCCGCGAGGAGATGATTTCCGCGGTAGCGTCCGATTCGACGCTCGCGCCGCTTGCCGCAAACGCCCGTCCCGATGAAACCCGTTATCCGCCCGGCACATGGGAACATGTCGTCCTGACGGATTATCGCGCAATCGTTCATTCGCGCGGCGTCTGGCTGCTCGATCGTGCGATGGCGGTCGGCGAATCCCGTGAAATGTTTGTTAAGGCCCGTGATGCGCTTCTCCAGGCTGCGGCCGAGTGGCCGTGGCCCCCGCCATGGTACGTCGCAAAAAATCTCGGTCTCGCTGCTTCGAAGCTCGCGCGCTGGCAGCCCGATGCGCGGCGCGACGCGATCCGGGCATGGCAGGGTTACCTCGACACTGCGCCCGCCGATGAAAAGGATCGCGATGCGATTGCTGCGGCCCTTCGCGATTTGGAGCCTTGAAGGCTTGCCACAGACGCAGCCGAACCGTCATACTCCGCGGGCCCGCGGATCGAGGGAGACCGAATCATCGGTCACGATCGAGCGGCAAGTCACACGGGGAAATCGAATGCCGAACCTTTGCCTTTCCGTGCATCGCACGTCCGCTTTCTCACTACGTTCCACCTCATTCCTCACAACAGCGTTGCTGCTCGCCGGTTTGTCCGCGTCGGTCGCATACGCGGCGCCGGACATCAGCTCCGTGCAGGGCTGCACCGTTGGAAGCACCGGCACGACGGACTGCCCGACGGCCGGGAATATCCCGATCACGATCCAGGGAAGCAATTTCAGCGCTGTAGGCAGCCATGTTTACGTCGGCGGCTCGGAATGCCCCGTCACCGCTGCCGACGCCCAGCAGGTTGTCTGCACGCTGCCTCCCGGCAGCGGCAAGTCCGTTCCGGTACGCATCGTCGACAATGCGGGCTTGTCGAGTCTCGACTTGCCGGCTCTCAGCTACGCCGCTCCGCAGATCACGAGCGTGATCGGCTGCACGACGGCGGCCGACGGCAGCAGCGTCACCGAGTGTGCGCGCAACGGCGGCAATACCCTGACGATCAACGGTACCTATTTCGGGCCGACCGGCTCGTCGAAGCAGGTCATCGTCGGCGGAGAAACGTGCGACCAGGGAGGAGGCAGCGACGCCGACGACCAGATCATCTGCACGCTGCCGCCAGGCTCGGGAACGGAAAAACCGATTCTCGTCCTCGCCGCCAATCAGTTGAGCACTGGCTCGCTGTACACGATGTCGTACGCGCAGTGTCCGCCGGGAACGACGCTCGAAAGCGACGGGTCCTGCAGCTCGTGCGCGGCCGGCAGCTACGCGCCCTACCACGACAACCCGGAGTGCTTCATCTGTCCGTCCGGTACGGATTCCGAGGTGGGCTCGGCAGAGTGCACGGGCGCCAGCGACTATCAGTGCTGGCAGGTCAAAGACGTAAGCGCGACGAAGTTCGTCAAGACCGAAGGTCTGAGCGTCAGCGACGAAATCCTTTCCGCCGGCACCGTCGACCTCAAGAAATTCTCGCTCTACTGCACCGCGACCGGCAGCGCCGGGACGCCTCCGCCGGACCTGCACCAGTGCTGCTATCAGGCGAAAGGCACCAAGCTCGATCCGCCCGTGGCACTCGCCACGGATGACCAGGGCGTATCGCGCAGCATCGAGCTGTCCCAGCCGAAGCTGCTGTGCGGCCAGTGCGACCATCTCTGAGCGTCTAGCCACAATCGTGATCGCTGCGGCCAGCCCGGCCGGCGCAGCGATCATTCGACATATCCGAGCGCTTTCAGCCGCTCCTTCGCAGCCGGGTCGAGCGTCTCGTCGCCCGTACCTTCCATGACCGGCGCATCGAGCGGCGGCATTCCGGTCACGCCGCGCCACGCTTCGAGCTCGGCCTTCAGCCGCTCAACATCCTCAGGCCTCTCCTTCGCGAGATCCGTTTCCTCGTCGGGATCGTTCTCGATGTCATAGAGAAAGGACGCGCCCTTCGACGTTTCCACGAGCTTGAGCGAGCCCGAGCGATACGCGCGCAGCAGCACCTTGTTGTCGAACAGCGGATGCGTGCGGCCTGCGCTCGCTTCACCGGCAAACCGTTCGGCAACCACCGGAAGCCCGCCGGGCCGGCCGTCGAGCGTGGGCAACAGCGATGGCACGACCTGCGGCGGCGGAGGATTCATCGACAGCACGTCGAGAACCGTAGCGAATACGCCCGCGGTCGAAACGGCCTGCGTGACGGTCGTCGGCTTGATCGTGCCGGGCAGCCGCACGAGCAGCGGCACCCGCATCGTCGGCTGGAAGATCGAGATTCCATGGCCGAACTCTCCGTGCTCGCCGATGAGCTCGCCATGATCCGCGAGCACGACGAGCAGCGTGCGATCGAGCGTGCCGCGGCGGCGCAGCGCCTCGACGACGCGTCCGAGCAGCGAGTCGGTGTAGGCGATCCCGGCGTCGTACATCTCGCGCGCCGGCCGCAGCGTCTCCTCGACGCCGACGCCGGACATCGGCGGTCCGAACTGCGTTGCGAACAGCCGGCGGCTGTACTCATGCTGCTCGGCATCGGTCATTCTCGTGAACTTGTGCAGGAACTCCTTCGGCAGCTGATGATGCGGGAAGTGCGCTTCGAGAAAGTTGAGGAACGCGAACGCCGGCTGCGCATCCTTCGGGCGAACGGCTTCCCAGTCTTCGAAGTGTGACGCGACTTCGCCGCCGCCTTTGTCGACGGGTCCGAAGCCGAGCTTGTCGAGAAGCCGGAAGCTGAAGAAGAACGCGCGACCGCCGCCGCCGTCGCGCCACGCTTCGTCCGACCAGTCGAAGCCGCGCGTCAGCCCCAGATGATCGCTGATCCACGGATTGGCGGTGAATGCGACGGTCTGGTAGCCCGCCTTCGCGAGCACGGACGCGAGCGTCGGCCTTTCCACCGAAAGTACGCGGTGTTCTTCGGTTGCTCCGTGCACCGACGGGAACAGCCCGGTGAACAACGACGCGTGCGACGGCAGCGACCACGTTCCGGGTGCGCTCGCATCGAAAAACAGCGCGCCTTCGCGCGCGAGCGTCTCGAATACGGGTGTCGTCCGCAGGCCGTAGCCGTACGCGGACATGTTCGCGGCGCGCACGGTATCCAGCACGACGACGACGACGTCGGGCCGGGAATCGTCCTGCGCCCTTGCGGACGGCAGCGGCCGCTGCTTTCGCACGCTGTCGGCGGCCCGCTGGTAAAGCGCCGGCACCAGGCAGATCGCCGCGAGCACGAACGCGCCGAGCGCAGCCGACGCGTGATGCCAATGCCGGTCCAGGCGACGGCCGGCGAGAACGAGCACCGCACCGAGAACAGCCGGGCTTGCCCACATCGGGATCGCCGCGCGATCGACGGCGACCCAGCACGCGGCGGCGAGGTACATCGCGGTCATCGCTGCAAGGTGACCGAGCCCACTGTCGCGGCCGGAACCTGCGAGCGGTGCTGCGACGAGACCGATCAAAGCTCCGAGTGCGATTTCGATCGCAGCCGATTCGACCACGGTTCCGGTAAAAGCCGGTAGATTGAGCTTCGTGAAGTTCCAGGTTCCGAAAGCGAGATCGACGATCGCGACGGCTGCGCCGTAGCCGAGACCCGAAATGAGACCGCGACGTAGTTTCCCGATCATGACGAGACGGTAACGGCATCCCACGGACGACTCCAGTCGCTGCGGCGCCGAGTGTCACCACCTCGGTGAGTTGCGAGAAGCACTCGCGACCGCTACGCAGCATCTCCGCCGGAGCACGCGGCCGCGGAAACAACGGAGAACGCGATGCCCGATTCGAAGCCGAGCCTCGAGACGATCGACATCATCAGTCACCAGACTTACGCAGACAACGGGTACCCGCACGAAGCGTGGAGACTGCTGCGTCGCGAGGCGCCGGTCTACTGGTACGAGCGCGGCGACTGCATTCCGTTCTGGGCGGTGACCAGGCTCGACGACATCGTCCGCATCTCGAAGAACCCGCAGGTGTTCGAGAATCGCCCGCGACTTGCGGCGTTTCCAGAATTCGATCGCGACGACGAGGAAGACTACCCGGCGCGGCACCTGCTGAACATGGATCCGCCCGAGCACGCGAAGTATCGCCGCATCGTCAGCAGCCATTTCACGCCGCGTGCGGTCGAGCGCATGAAGCGCGGCGTCGACGACATCACGCATGAGCTGCTCGATGCGATGATGGCCGGCGGCGGCACCATCGACGGCGACTTCGTCGAGCTGTTCTCCGCGCGGCTTCCGCTGGCGGTTCTCGCCGACCTGCTCGGCGTTCCGCGCGCCGACTGGGAGCTGATGTTCCGCTGGACCAACGAAATCATCGGCGCGACCGATCCCGAATACCGCGCCGAGGGCGAGACCGCCGAGCAGACCGACGAGCGCGCGCGCCTTGCGCTGTTCCAGTACTACGCCGAGCTCGTCGACGAGCGCCGCAAGCAGCCCCGCGAAGACATCATCACGATCCTTGCGACCGGAAAGCTCGACGGAGAGGACATCCCGCCGTTCGAGCTGCTGTCGTACCTGTTCCTGCTGGTCGTCGCCGGCAATGAGACGACGCGCAATGCGACCACCGGCGGTCTGCTCGCGTTGCTGCAGAATCCGGGCGAGATGGAGAAGCTCCGCCGCAATCCCGGGCTCATCAACAATGCTGTCGAGGAAATCGTGCGCTGGACGACGCCGGTCATCCAGTTCTGCCGCACGCCGAACCAGGACGTCGAGGTGCGTGGCCAGAAGATCCGCGCCGGTCAGAACCTGACGCTGTTCTATCCGTCGGCCAACCGCGACGAAGACGTCTTCGAGGATCCCGACACCTTCCGCATCGACCGCGATCCGAATCCGCACGTCGCGTTCGGGATGGGCGAGCACGTCTGTCTCGGCGCAAACCTCGCGCGGCTCGAGCTGCGCTCGGCGTTTCGCACACTGCTGCCGCGGCTCGAGCACATCGAAGTCACGGGAAAGGTGGAGCGGCTGCGATCGAGCTTCGTCGGCGGCATCAAGCGCATGCCGATCCGCTACAGGCTGCGGCCGGCCGCCTGACGCGCACCCCGAGCGACAGCCGGCGTTTCATCCTTGAGAAGCGGTCAGAGGGTTGCGCAGCCGGCCGACGGCGCTTGTCCGCAGTTTGCCGCTTCGACGGAATCGAAAGGCTTCTTCGGTTTGTCACCGGGGCCGCCGAGCAGTCGCTCGATGGTCTTGTCGATGCCGCCGCGGGTGAGCGATCCGCGCTGTCGCTCGGCGACGTCGCCCTTGCGGTCGAGGACGACCGTGACCGGAACCGCCATTCCGAGCTCGAGCCGTTCCATGTCTTCGAGTGTTGCGCCGATCCAGACTTTCATCGAATCAGGAAGCGCGGCCGCGACGCGCGCTATGTCGCTGCGGCTCGACGCATCGTCGACGGACGCCGCAACCACCACCAGCCCGCGATCACCGTAACGCTCGGCAAGGTCCGCCAGCAGCGGAAGCTCCTCGATGCACGGCTTGCACCAGGTAGCCCAGAAGTTGAGCACGACCACCTTGCCGCGAAGTGACGCGAGCGAGGTACGCGTGCCGTTGAGGTCACGAAGAATGAGCGGACCGAATTCGCCGGCGTCGTCGGCTCGGCCGAAGTCCGCAAGACCATCGCCGGCAAAGTCCGGATCACCGGCCCGCGCGAAGCCGGCCGGGAGCATCATCGCAACCATGGCTGCGATCACCGCAGCGCGTCGAACGATGGAGTGGCCCATGGGTGACCTCTTCAAAAGTTTACTCCTGCCCACGCCCGCCTGCGCCAGCTCCACGCGAACAGCGAGAGATTCAGCATGCGATAGGCCGCCTGCGCCGACCAGATCGCGATCAGTCCGAGCCCGAGCACCGGCCCGAGCAGCCATGCCAGCGGCAGGAACGCGCCCCACTGGGTCGCAACCGACACGGCCAGCACGGTACGCGAGCTGCCCGCACCGAGATGAGCGTTCATCAGCACGGCGGCAACGCATTCGAGTGGCGCGAACAGCGCCGCAATGCGCAGCGGCCAGATCGCGAGGTCGCGCGTGGCGGCGTCGCGAAGGAACGGCAGCAGCACCAGATCGGGCGACACCAGTGCGGGAAGCGTGAGCACAGCGACGAAGATGGCAGCGAACCGCGCAACTCGCCATCCCCATTCGTAAGCCTCGGCCTTGTCGCCGGCTCCGAGCGATTGTCCGACCAGAGTCGCCGCGGCGAGGCCGAATCCGATCGACGGCAGGATCGTAACCAGCATCACGTTGATCAGGACGTTGCCGGCGGCGACTTCGGCGGTGCCGACGCGCGCGAGGATCGCGAACAGCGCGAGCATGCCGGAAGCGAACAGAAGCTGCTGCAGCCCCGCCGGCATCGAGATCGCAAACATTGCGCGCATCGTCTCGCGCGACGGCAGCCCGGCCAGGAATCCTTCGCTGCGCCCGTAGTGCCACGCCATCGAAAAATATACGGCCGTGCCGACCCACTGCGAGATCGCATTGCTGAGGCCTGCACCCTCGACGCCGAGCGCCGGTGCACCGAGATGACCGAAAATGAGGATCCAGTTGAGCGCGATGCCGGCCAGATGCATCGAGATCAGCGTGGTCATGTACAGGCGCGACATATTGATGGCGTTCCAGTACCCGCGAAACGAGAAGTTGAGCCCGACTGCCGTCATGCCGAACAGGCGAAGGCGAAGATACGCCGTGCCGGCGTCGCGCACGGCCGGGTCCGGTGAGATGGCCGAGAAAATCGCCGGCGTCGCGAGGATCAGCACGGCCGTGGCCGGTATGCAGATCATCGCGGCCAGCAGCAGGCCGCCGTTCAAAGGCTTCGCGATCTCGCCGCTGCGTCCGGCGCCGCGCCAGCGCGCGCACATGGCCTGCACGCCCGACGACATTCCCATCATGAACGAGACCGCCATGAAGTTGACGAAGCTGCTCATGCCGACGGCCGCCAGCGCCGTGGTGCCGAGAGATCCGACCATCGCCGTATCGACGAGATTGACGATGTTCTGCGACGCCATTGCACCGATGATCGGATAGGCGAGCGTCGTGATCGTGCGCCGCTGCTCTGGCGTAAGTGTGGGGATGACGGCGCCTCGGTTCCCGTATCCGATCAGGCGGCGGCGTGCGTGCTTTCGATCTGGACGGCGCGATCCTCGGCGCCGATGTCGCGGAACAGTGCCGCGGCGTGCGCGATCTCGCGCCGATGCCACGTGTCGTCGGCGCGCGCTGCCGCGAGCGCTGCGCGCTCGGCCCGGACGAACGGCTCGTACGCGCGGGCTTCGGTGCGATGGACGATCTCGAGCGCATCGTGCAGCGCGTGCTCGGCCTCGACGAGATCGCTGCCGAGCCCGCGCGCCAGCAGCGCACGGCCGAGGAACAGGCTCGCGCGGCATTCGTGCATCAGCGTCCGGCGCGTGCGGGCGACTTCGACGGCTTCCCGCGCGACGTCGATCGCACGGTCGAGGTCACCGCAGCCGCGATACGCGTCGGCCATGTTGGCGAGCACGAGCGCTTCGGCCTGCAGGAACGTCCCGGTTTCGCGCGCGATGCTGAGCGCCGTCTCGAGCGAGCGGACGGCTTCTTCCCATTCGCCGCGCAGGAGCTGCGCGACACCGAGCGAGTCGTATGCGCCGGCTCGCATCGCGGGGCTTGCGATGCGCTCGGCAAACTCGACCTGCGCGCGCGCGTGCTGCCACGCGGTGACGCCGTCGCCGGTGAACCACGCATGCGTGACACCGAACCCGCGCATGATGTTGGTGCTGCCCGCATCGCCGGCTTCGACCGCGAGGTCGTGGCAGCGCTGGATGATGCGGCCGGCCTCGGGAACGCGGCCGAGATATGTCAGCACGAGTCCGCTGAAACCGGTCATGAACAGCCAGTCGGCAAGCGAAACCTCCGCCTTGGGCAGCTCCTCGCCCATGCTCTCGATGACTTCGCGAGTCAGCTGGAGGGCCGTGCGAAGCTTGCCGGCAAGAAGACATGCGTAGGCCCGGCGGCTCGCGAACTGCAGGCGAAGGCGCGGGTCGGACTCGGGGCCGAGCAACGCGACGGCCTCCTTGTAGATGCCGAGCGCCTTGTCGATCTCGCCGTTGAAGACGTGCCACGCGCCGTACGCCGCGCGCACGCGCGCACGGGCTTCGTTGCCGCTGCTGCGAAGCGCCCAGCTCTCGCCCCAGTCGTGAATGCGATGCGCCTCTTCGTTCGCGGAACCGAGCCGCCAGCACAGGCTCAGCATTCCTTCGGTCGCCGCGATCGCGTGATCGATGATCTCCTCGCCCGGCTCGAGACGGTCGATGAGCTCCATGACCTTGGTCCAGTGCACCTTCGACTCGCGCATCTCGCTCGCACTCGCGCGTTCGGCAGCGCGGCGGTAGGCCGAGACGGCCTCGCGAAGCTCGCCGGCCGATTCCCAGTGGTGCCCGAGCAGCGCAGCGTTCTCGTCGAGCTTTTCCGGCTCGAGCTCGGTCAGCGTGCGCGCGATCGTAAGGTGCAGGCCCTTCCTCTTGTCGCTGAGCTGCGTGCGGTAGGCGACTTCCTGCGTCAGCGGGTGCTGGAAGGCGTAGCGCGCGGCCGGATAGACCTCGCGCTCGTAGAGGAAACCGGACTCGCACAGCGCATCGAGCGCGGCGCGCAGATCGGCGGCGTCCATGTGCACGATGCGCTGGAGCACGGCCTCCGAGAACTTCTTGCCGATCACCGCCGCGCTCTGCACGACTTCCTTCTGGCGCTCGGGAAGATGATCGATGCGCGCAGCAAGCACCGAATGCACCGTCGGCGGCAGGATGATGTCTTCGACCGGACGCATCAGGCGGTAATCGCCGCGCGAGCCTTCGAGGCTTCCCGCTTCGACGAGCGCATGGACGAGCTCTTCGACGAAGAACGGATTTCCCGACGTGGTCTTCTCGATGTTGGTCGCCAGCTTTACCGTCGACGGATCATTGCCGAGCAGGTCGCGCAGGATCTCTCCGACCGCTGCGGGGCCGAGCGGCTCGAGCGCGATCTGCTCGAAGCACGGATCGTCCGCCCACGGCGGATGAAATTCCGGCCGGTAGTTCATCAGCAGCATCTCGGACGTCTCCGGCAGCACCTTGATCATGTCGCCGAAGAACGCGAGGGACGCGCCGTCGATCCAGTGCATGTCCTCGATCAGCATGACCGCCGGATCCTTGGCGTCGCTGCAGCGCAGCGTGCGGCGCAGCGCCGCGTAGAGCATGCGGCGCCTCGGTTCCGGATCCATTGGCGGCACCGGACGTTCGGGGTCCGGAACACCGAGGAAGTCGAAGACCAGCGGCAGATGCGTGCGCATCGCGTCGTCGACCAGAAGCATGCGACCGGCGATCTTCTCTCGAGCCGTCTGCGGCGAGTCGTTCTCCTCGATGGCGAAGTATGCGCGCAGCACTTCGAGCACCGGCTGGAACGGAATCATCGCACCGTGCGGCACGCAGTGGCCGGTCAGCACCGTGATGCCGGCCCTCGTCGCCTTCTGCACGAACTCGTAGCAGAGCCGGCTCTTGCCGGCGCCCGGCTCGGCCACGATCCCGACGACGCGCGGATTCTTGTTTCGCGTCGACTCGAGCGCAGCTTCTATGCGCTTCAGCTCATCTTCGCGGCCGACGAAGCGCGAGAGTCCCCGCGAGCGCGAAACGTCGAGCCGCGTGCGGTGGCGGCCGACGCCCTGAAGCTCGTGCACGTGAAGCGGCTCGCTGACGCCCTTGACGCGGAACTCACCGAGATCACGAAGCTCGAAGTAGTCGCCGACCAGCGCCGCGGTATTCGCCGACAGGTAGCATTTGTTCGGAGCGGCGAGCTGCTCCATGCGCGACGCGAGCCCGACCGTGTGGCCCTGCGCCGTGTAGTCCATGCGCAGGTCCTCGTTGATCTGCCCGATCACGACCTCGCCCGAGTTGATGCCGAGGCGCACGGAGAAGTTCAGGCCTTCGACGCGCCGGAGCTGGTCGGAGTAGCGTGCGAGCTCGTCGAGCAGCCACAGCGCGGCGTAGCACGCGCGCTGCGCATGGTCCTCATGCGCGATCGGCGCGCCGAAAAGCGCCATGATGCCGTCGCCGGTGTACTGGTTGACGCTGCCTTCGTAGCGATGCACGCCGGCCGACAGCAGCTCGAAGAACTCGTTCATGATCCGGTGCCAGGTCTCGGGATCGACGGTCTCGGCGAGCGACATCGACTCCTTGACGTCGGCGAACAGCACCGTGACCTGCTTGCGTTCGCCCTCGACGACAGTGCGCTGGCGCAGGATCTTCTCGGCGAGATGCCGTGGTGCGTACGTATTCGGGGACGGGGCCGAGGCCTGGCCGGCGGGATGCCCGCAGCTGGTGCAGAACTTCGCACCGAGGGCGAGCGTGGCGTCGCAGTTCGAGCAGCGAAGGGCGAGCGAAGAGCCGCATTCCTGGCAGAATTTGGCCGTCGACGGGTTTTCGAAGCTACACTGCGGGCACTGCATGGCTACGCCCTCGCTGCGGGCGGCGCATTTTCGGCCTGTCGTGCGGGGAAGACAATAGCCGCCGTTACACACACGGCTGCGACCACTGTCGCCGCGGCCACAACTTCAGTTGGAAGATGCGGGAACGGCGTTACTGCCCGAAACGCAGAACGCCCGTCGCCGCGGACTGCGGCGACGGGCGTTCATGCGTTACGGCTCCGTACGCGCTAGGACAGGAATCCGAGCGCGGTGTACGCCGTATAGCTCTGGCCGAGCCAGTCCGGCGTCGCGGTCTTCACGAACAGCTGCGGATCCGCCGGTGAGTTGCCCGGTCCGATCTGGGCGGGCGTCAGGTTCAGCCATTTCTGCAGGATGGTCCCGTAGAAATCCCGGAAATCGTGCGTCATGCGCATGTCGTCGTCGAGATCCGGATCGTCGAGCGTCGGGAACGGCCCGGTAATCCCGGGATTCACGATCGAGGCCGGTCCGACGACGAACTGCGAACCCGAGCGCCCGTGGTCGGTTCCAGCCGATTGCGCGGTATCGTTGTTCTGCTTGTTGGTTCGCCCGAACTCCGAGACGGTCACAATCATCACCTTGCTCGAGATGTCGCCGCTGACGTAGCCGGCCGGCAGCGTAACGTTGTTCTTCATCTCGGCCCAGAATGCACCGATCGCTTCGGACACCTGCTGCAGGAGGCGCGAGTGGTAGAAATCGTCCTCCTGGTTGCTGTGCGTGTCGAAGCCGCCGATCCCGACATGGAAGAAACGGGCGCCGACATCCGAACGGATGACCGCAGCCACGTGACGAAGATCGCTTGTCAGGTACGTGTCCCGGAATACGCCGTTGTTGTAGTTGAGCGGCGACGTGTAGGTGAGGTCGTTGTACGGGTCGTAGTTGCCGTCGCCGTCCACCATCAGGCCTTCGACCTTTCCAATGTTCGTCTGTCCCGGCAGGTAGTACTGCTGGAACGTATCGATGGCCGCGACGCCGGTATTTCCGATGTTGACGAGCTCCGGGAACAGGCCGCCCGACGCCGCGCTTTCCTGGTACATCGACTTGAACGCCGCCGAACGGTTCGTCGTGTCGTGACCGGACGGGAAGCGCAGCTCGCTCAGGCGATTGAACGCAAACAGGCTCGTTCCGGTCGGTGTGAACAGCGGATTGTACTCGCCGCCGAGCATTACGGCGGGCACCTCGGTGGCCGAGTAGCCGCTCAGGTCGAGGTACTTTCCCATCCATCCGAAACCGGCCGATCCGATCGGATCGCCGGTGTAGTAGATGACCTCGCTGCGGAAATGCGAGTAGTCGGCGTACGGGTAGTGAACTCCCGGTACGACGGCGAGCTCGCCATCGTCGTAGATGTCGTGCAGCGCCTTCATCGCCGGATTGAGCGCGTACGTGGTGCCGAGAGAATCGTTGCCGATGTTCAGGACGCCCTTGGACACGTCGATCTCGTACTGCGGGTCGGAGCCTCCCCACACCGTCAGCTCGGCCCCGTTGCGCGGCAGCTTGAGCGTCGGACGGTACTCCTCGTACTTGGTCCGCTGCGTGCCGAGCGAAGTCGGGTACACCATGTTCAGGCTGTCGTTGCCGCCGAAGAGCTGAACGAACACGACGATCGCGTCCGATGGCCCGGCTGCGTACGCAACGCCGGTGCCCGGAAGCCATTTCATCGCCGGTGCAACGGTCGCCCCGGCCGCAAGCGTCGCGCTTCTCTTGAGAAACTGTCTGCGTGTCAGTGCCATGTTCCCACCTTCTCCTAAAAGATCATCGCTTCGGCCGACTGGAGCGCGAGCGCGATCGTACCGCGTACGAGACGTTCCGCATCGAAAGTGTCGTCGGCGCTCAGGTCGAGACTCGTCTTGGTGCTTTGGTTGGTGAGGAAATTACGCAGCGCCGCGATCTGGTTCGCCGTCAGCGCGACGCCGCCGAGCGTACCGTCGAGATGGCAGCGTGCGATGATCTCGGCCAGCACCGTGTCGGGGTCGGCGGTCGCGCTGCCCATCGTAACGACCGTGCTCAGGTGCAGCGCCGATCCCGAGTAGTCGAGCTCGGCAATCTGGCGTGCAAAGTCGAGACGGCTCACGAGCGTTCCCGTCGTGATCCAGCGCTTGCCTCCCGGCCAGCCCGCGACATTGGGCGGCTCGAACAGATACATTCCCATTTCGCCGAGCATGTCGATGAGCTCGTCGGAATCGCCGAGCGTCTTGCCGTTGCTCTTGATGCCGAGCATGCGGAAGATTCCGACCATGTAGTCGACCGGATTCTTGATCGTGCGCGACTTGGCGGTGTCGCTGTAGAACTCGTCGCTCTTGAGCATGGCGGCGAGCACGGGAGCGATCTCGTAGTCTGCGCCGTCGAGGATCGCCGCGAAGCCCTCGAGCAGCGTCTTCAGGCCCGGCGCCGGCGCCGGATACGCAAAGTACGTCCACAGCTTGCGACACAGGAACATCGCGGCCTGCGGATTCCCGGCCGTATCGGTCTGTTCGAAGATCAGCTTGAGGACGTCGTCCGGCGTGCCGGCGACTTCCTCCCCGATCTTGAAGTTGCTGTTGGTGACTCCGAAGATCGTGATCGGATCCGGATTGTCGTCTCCGTCGTCGTCGTACTGGCCGCCGTCCCAGGCCCAGTCGCGCCAGACGCCGACGTCCTTGTCGAGCTCGACCCAGCCGGTCAATGCGCGCGCGAGCTGGTGAACGTCGCTTTCGGTGTAGTTGGGCTTGGACGGATCGTTCGATCCGTCGGCCGCAAACTCGGAAATCCCGACCGTGAACAGCTCGAGGACCTCACGGCCGAAGTTCTCGTTGGCCGAAACGTGCACGCCGTCGGCGCTCGCATAGTTCGTAATGCCGTCGAGATAGTAGAGGTTGGCCGGATCGCGATTGAAGTCGCGCACGAGGTCGCGGAAGTTCCCTTTCGCATAGCGGCGGAACAGCCCGTTCTGGATCGACATGTACGATGCGACCGGCTGCTTGGAATATCCCGAGCAGAGGTGACTGTGCCAGAACAGCGTGAGCTTCTCGCGCAGCGCATCTTTCGGATTGGTCGCCTTCAGCATGGACTTGAGCCACCACTGGCGCTGTTTGATCTGGGCGCGATAGAAGTCGCGTCCACCGCCGGGCGGCTTCTTGCTCGACGTAGAGAAGCTCAGCAGGTCGTCCACCGCTTCATCGACACTGGCATACCTGTCGTGGAACGCCTGAATGTCCTGCGTCGTGCCACCGAAGGCTGCGCGCCTGAGAAGGTGCGCTGCGTTCTCCAAATCCCAGACTACTGCCATTGCATTCTCCTTTTTTCGCCGGCCCGCGATGCCCGGTCGAACCTCATTGATCCGTTCCCGTGACCCAGCCTTCTTCCGGCGCAGGTCCGAGTGTTCCGTCGCCAATGATCCAGAGCCGGACGAGCTCGATCAGCGAGTCGTCGATGGGGCCCTCGAGGTACGGCATCGACGCGCCGTAATCGGCGTCGAGAACATTGGTAAGTTTTCGATAGAGGAAGCTCATGTCCGGATCGCCGGGCGTGACGCGATAGAGCCCGTCGTTGGCCGCGCCGTCCATGTCCGGAACGACGTTGATGAGGTTTCCGTATGCCGCGCCGGACAGCAGGATGAGATTTCCCTGGTGGGTTTCGGAATCGTGGCACTGCGCCACCGCGCACGTCTGCGCGAAGATCTGCGTGCGGATCCGGTCGAACGTTCCCGTGTACAGGTCGGTCGGCACGTACACCGCGTCGCCTTCCGGGCGGCACGTGAACTTGACCTTGTCGACGTCGCGCACGTCGCCGACTGCCGTCGTGCCGTAGGTCGTGATTCTCAGCTGCTTGCGGTTCTTCTTCATCACGTTCGAAGAGTCGGGACCGATGAGCGGAACCGTGATGGTGCTCGACAGCGCGCAGCGATCGGGCTGCGACGTCGGCACGATCGCCGTCGCGCGCGCCTGCAGCGCTTGGAAGTCGGTGTCGAAGCGCGGGTCGTCTCCGTTGTCGACGGAGTGATCGATCGCGATGTTGTCGGCGCTGTCGCCGGTGCAGGAATCGAGCGCCGTCGAATTGACGCACACCTGGACGGAGAACGCGCACGTGCCGTTGCGAAGCCCGTCGTCGTCGCAGGTTGCGTCACCGTCGATGCAGTCGACGGCCTTCGGTGTTTTCGGAAGAGCAGGCTTGTTGGCGCCGGGAACCTCGAGCACGAGCGCGCAATCGGTCGCCGCGCTGCCGCCGCCGCCGACCGTCGACGCGACAGCGGACGTCGTCGCAAAAGGCGCAATGGCCGTAACTGCCATGACGGCGAGCATCGTCGTTACGCTTTGATGGCGCATCGCTCCCCCTGCAAGAATACGAAAGGCTACCCCGGAATCGCGCGCGTGGCCGAACAAACCACATCCCCCGCGGAATCTCAGCGGCGATTATGAAGGGGAGGTCACATCGGTCAAGGTGTTTTCGGACAATTCGACGCCATGCAGCACTGCAACGACAGGATTGCAGCCGTGCCGTAGAATCCTGAATACGAATGAAGTCTTCCGACAGCGAGCCCGATTCGATGCACGGCCTTCGGCGGCTTGCTCGACTCTGCATCGAGGAACGCGGCCTCGATCGCAAGGTCGAGCTCACTGGCCGCACGATTGACGCATGGCGTGATGGCAGGTTGCGCATCGAGCCACACACCGAATTGTCTACCGGTACGGGAGCACCCGATGATGTCACGCCCGGCCTGCCGCCGGGCCTCGTACTGACATCTCCGACAAGAGTGCGCCGGCGCAGTTTCGGATCGACGCAGGGTCTTGCCGCATTCGTTCACGCGATCGCACACATCGAATGGAACGCGATCAATCTTGCGTGGGATGCCGTCTGGCGCTTCGACGCGATGCCGCGTGAGTATTACGACGACTGGTCGATAGTGGCTGCCGAGGAGGCGAAGCACTTCGCGATGCTGCGTGCGCGACTGATCGAGCTCGGCACCGACTACGGCGCAATGCCGGCTCACGCCGGTCTGTGGGAAACCGCCCAGCACACCCGCCATGACCTGCTCGCCAGAATGGCGCTCGTCCCCCGCGTGCTCGAAGCGCGCGGGCTCGACGTGACGCCGGGACTGATCGAAAAGCTCCGTCGCAGCGGCGACGAAGCCACCGCCCGGATCCTCGAGGTCGTGCTGCGTGACGAGGTCGGCCACGTGCGCATCGGCTCGCACTGGTTCCACTATCTCTGCGAGCGGCGGGGATTGGCTCCGGCGGCGGCGTTCGAGGCGGCCGTGCGCACCCATTTTCGCGGCCGGACCAGGGCGATCGTCGATGCCGTACCAAGGCGGCTGCGCATCGAGGCCGGCTTTCGCGAGGACGAGCTCGATGCCCTCGCCCGTCTGGCCGAAGAGCCGGCAACGGGCCGCGTTTCCTGAAGAAGTCCGTCCCGTCGGGCCGTCATTGTGACTGGTAGTCGGGCGCCGGGCGGTCTACGATGCCGCGATCGAGTCGATCCCCGGCAGCAGCGCGCAGGCAGCCATCCGGCAATCCGTCCGTCACGGCATGCGGCGATCCACCATCCGGCCGTCCCGCGGGCCATCCGGCGGGCCATGCAGATGGAAAGCTGACACCCGCCTGCGAGCCCCGAAGCGACCGTTCACGAAGCAGCAATGATGGGCCCTTCCGAAGCCTCCACCGACGCACGCGGCCTTTTTGCCCGCATGGCGATGGCGGCCGGCTTCTTCGGCCTGCTGCTCGCCTCCTACATCACCGCGTGGACCGGCGGCGGCTCGTATCTGGTCAGCGCGATGATCGGCATCCTCGGCGTTGCGCTGGTCGTGCGCCGGCCGACGATCGGCGTCTACATCCTGCTGACCACGTTCCTGTTCACCTATCCCGCCGCGCTTCGCGGCGTCGGCAACCTGACGATCAACAACGTCCTCGGGCTGCTGCTCGTACCGATGATGATCTACGAGATGGTGCGCGACAATCGCTGGTGGGTCGTGCGCTTCAAGCCGTTCATCCTGCTCGCGATTGCCGTCGGATCGCTGATCGTGTCCGCGGCGTTCTACTCGGGCGGCAGCGAATACGTGGAAGAAAAAGCCACCACCAAGGTGGAAATGAGCACGCGCGCCCAGGGCCCGGCACTCTTCGCGACACGCGACGAAGGCGCCAAGCTTCTGACGCGAATGGTCTTCCTGGTACTGTTCGTATTCTTCGTCCGCACCAACCGCGACCTGCAGCTGGTCGTCGCGATCCTGGTCGCCGCGCTTCTGTTCACGTACTTCAGCATCGGAACCGGCGAAGGAATCGCCGGTTGGGGTACGGGACGACTGCGGTCGCTCGGTGATGCCGGCGGCGCGCTTTACGCAGGACGAAATCCGAACAAACTCGCCTATTTTGCGCTGCTCGTGCTGACCATGCTGTGGTACGCGCGGCGCACGATCCGCAGTCCGATCCTGTATCCGCTGTGGGCGGTCATCACCGCGATCACGTTCATCATGATCCCGCTGACCGCGTCACGAAGCGGCATGCTCAACCTTCTCGTCTTCGTCCTCATCGTGATGTGGGAAGGCAAGTTCAACGTCCGCAAGTTCGTCGCGTTTGCGGTCGTCACGATGGCCATCGTTATCCAGTTCGCCTACGACGCGAGCGTCATCGATCTGTTGCTTCCGTCGCAGACCGCGCAACGGCTGACCAACGTCGGTCTCAGCAGTCAGGCGCTGTCGGACGAGAGCTTCGAGGCGCAGGGCTCGGCCGGCGGCCGTTTCCGGACCGCCCAGGCCGCGACGCGTGTGTGGTTCGAGTATCCGGTGTTCGGCGTCGGAATCGGCAACTTCGAAACCGAGCGAGCAGTGACTGACCCGTTCGGCGTCGTCGGCCCGCCGCACAACTCGTACCTGTGGGCCCTCGCCGAAGGCGGCGTCGTGGTCTTCGTCCTGTACCTTTGGCTTTTCTGGTGGACGCTCCGCCGCATCCACGAGATCCGGTGGGAATACGAAGCGCGCTACGGTCCGATGAAGCTCGGCTGGCTCGTTGCCGCAATGCGAACCGCGCTCATCGGGTTCCTGTTCTACTCGTTCTTCGCGGACATGTGGTACCACGACTTTTTCTACATTCTCATGGGAATCTGCCTCGCGTTGATCCATCTCCACGAGCAGTACGCCGAAACCGGACGCGTGCCCGAGAGCTTCGCGATCGGTGGACGCAGCTCCGAGTCGTCTTCTCCCGCTTCGCGCGCGCCCCGGGGAGCCATCACGACTCCGCCGGTCGTGGTCGCGATGCCGCGACTTTCGGGATCCTGACCCCACGCGATCATGCGCGAGCTCCGGCTTGATCACGTCGCGTGCGGCGTCCGCAGCTCGCGAGAGATTGCTGCGCTTCTCGAATGCGGGCTCGGTGCACGCCCGCATCGCGGCGGCCCCGGCGCGGGCTTCGATGGGCGGCAGTGGTCGTTTGCCGGCGGCGGCCTGCTCGAGCTGATCGAGCCGAGCGGAGATCCGGACGGGTTTCTCCACCGGTTCATCGCAGCACGCGGCCCGGGCGTTCATCACGTGACGTTCAAGGTCCCCGACATCCACGACGCTCGCGATCGCGCCGTACGGCTCGGTTACGACGTCGTCGGCTTCAACGACGAACAGCCGTCGTGGAAAGAATGCTTCCTGCATCCGAAGCAGGCCGGCGGCATCGTCGTCCAGATGGCCGAGGTCGATCCGGACTACCAGAGCGACGACTGGCAGCCGTTTGCCGCATCCTACGAAGGTGCGCCGCGCAGCATCGCGACGCTCAAAGGTCCGCGCCTCGTCATTCGCGAGCGCGAACGCGCGCATCGCTGCTGGGTCGAGCTTCTCGGTGCCAGCGTCGAGAAGTCAGGCGACTCGGAAGAAACATTTCGCTGGCAAGGCTGTCCGCTCGTGATCCGCGTCGTCATCGACCCGTCCGCAAAGAGCGAAGGCCCGACGGCACTCGAGTTCGCGCCGTTCGAATGCGCATTTCCCGAACCATTGCCGGCGCTGCTGGGAAGTCCGCTCATTCAAAACTGAAGCCTCGGGCGTGCCCGCGGACGCTCACTCTCCGTTGATCAGTCGGCCGCGGACAGTCGGTGGAAGAGGCGCTCACGGACGGTCCGCGCGTGCGGGCTGCACGTCAGGTGACCGCGCCGGACGATCGGGTGGCCTGGTTCGCGTCGAGCGTTGATTCATGCGGCTGGACACGGGCTCGTGTCGATGCCGCTACCGGACTTGTTGTAGCGATGCGCAGCACGGCCCGCGCGGTAGTCCCTGGTGCACCAGCATTCCGCGGGGAATGTGATCCAGGTTTCGTCCGATGCATCAGCGCTTCAGAGTGATCGGTGTCTCGAGCACCTGCACCGGGGTGGGTGACTGGCGACGGATCCGAAAGGTTTCGTCAGAAATATGCGCGCGGCGCGAACTCGTACGTGCGACATCGGGCGCAGATACGTGCGACATCGGGCGCAGATCACGGCCGGCTATGCCATTTTTGTTATGGGAGCGTCGTCGCGATGTCGATTTCGCTTGACGCCGATTTTTCGCCGCTTCACGTCGCGTATAGCGAAGCGAAACGGAGCGCTCTGCTTTTTTCGCGGCTTCGGGCGTTGCGCCGCTCAGACTTCGCGCCTTATCGCGAGAGGCGCATGTCTCTGGCCGGTCGCATCCTTACGGCGAACGACGTCTGAAAAACCCGTGTTATAAGCGTCGTCATGACGACATCCTTCGAAAGCGTTGCAAGACTCTCCGAACAGGAACTGCTCGATCACTTCGAGTGCCTCGTCGCCCGCGACCGTCGTACGACTGCGGCGCTTCTCGTCGCGATCGCCGAGATCGATGAGCGCAAGCTCTGGGCGAGACATGCCTGCTCCTCCATGTTCAGCTTCTGCATGGAGCGCTTCCACATGTCGGAGCAGGTGACTGCCAAGCGGCTCTGGGCTGCACGGACGGCGCGCCGTTTTCCGGTCGTCCTCGACCTGGTCGCACGCGGCGAGCTGCATCTCAGCGCGATCCATCTGCTGGCCAGGCATCTGACGACCGAGAACCACCTGCGAGTGCTCGAGCGCGCCAGGCACAAGAGCTCGCGCGAGGTCGAGCGGCTGGTTGCCGAGCTGGAGCCACGAGCGGATGTGGCGTCGCGTGTTCGTGCGATGCCCGGGCGTCGCGGTGCGGGCGCGGCGAGCGATGGGACGGCGGTGGCAGCGCCAGCGTTTGCCGGCGGTTGTGCCGGCGGTGCGAGCGATCGGTGCGCTTCGACAGACCGCGAGTCCGTCGGTTGCTCGAACAATCGGCCGGACTCCAAGGTCGCCGGCGTCGCGACCGCTTCACGGTCAATCCAGCCGGACTCCGAGGTCGCCGGCGTCGCGACCACCCCACGGTCAGCGCAACCGGCAACAGTGAAGCCGATCGTTCCGCTCAGCCCGCGTCGTTACAAGATCGAGATCACCGTAGATGAAGCGACGCACGACAAGCTCCGCTCGCTACAGGATCTGCTGGCCCGCTCGGCGACCGGTCGCGATGCGGCCGCGATCATCAGTCGTGCGATCGACGTCCTGCTCGTCCGGACACTCGCGCGCAAGGCAGGCTCGACCGACCGACCGAAATCGACGACGTCGACGAACGCAAAATGCACCGATGGGTCGGGCGCAACGCCCGCGGCCGATAGAGCCGCTTCGCAGCGAGAACAGCGATCGCGGACCATCCCCGCAGCCGTGCGGCGCGACGTATGGCGGCGCGACTCGGGACGCTGCTGCTACGTAGACGCACGAGGACGTCGCTGCCGCGAGACGGGCAACATCGAGTTCCACCACAGAGCTCCCTTCGCCATGGGCGGACTTCCTACGCCCGAGAACATCGAGCTGCGCTGCGCGGCACACAACCAGTATCAGGCGGACCTCGACTTTGGCCGCGCCTTCATGGATGCGAGGCGCGGCAATCTGGCCGATGCGCGAACATTCCCCGGGGAATGTCGTACCGGCGGCCGCGGGGCGATGGCGGCCGCTCCGTGAAGGGGCACGCAGCGCGTGTCGTTGCAGCAACCGCGGGCACACATACTGGCGGGATCAATTCGACCATTACCACCGCCGCAAGATCGGCGTCGAGCGCTGCCAGGATGCGCTTGCGAACGCCGGAACTGAGTGCCTCTTCCCGCTCCCGCAGCGCTACCGCCGATGCAATCGGCAATGGATACCCGGACGACCCACGCCGCGTGGACACGCGTTACCGAGATTCGGATCAGGACGCCGCCACGTCCTCGCCGCCGTCGACGCCGATCACGCTTCCGGAAACCCACGCCGCTTCGGCCTCGAGCAGCAGCGCGACGAAACGCGCAACGTCTTCCGGCTTCGTCAGGCGGCCGCCGGGATTGAGCGCTCCGGCAACCTCCATCATCCGCTCATGCCCGGGAATCTTTCGAAGCGCCGGCGTATCGGTGACGCCTGCGCGAAGTGCGTTGACGGTAATGCCGCGCGGCCCGAGCTCGACCGCAAGCTGACGGACGAACGCTTCGAGCGCAGCCTTTGCCGCCGAGACCATTCCGTACGACGGCATCGAGCGCGTCGATCCGGCCGACGTCATCGCGAGCACGCGCGTCCCCGGTCCCATCAGGCCGCGCCACGCCGCCTCCTGCGTCCAGATCACGAGCGAGCTCGCCATCACTTCGAACGTCATTGCGATCTGCGCAGGCGTTGCCGACGTTTTCGGCGTGTCACCGACGAGCGGCATCAATGCTCCGAATGCGAGCGAGTGGAACACGAGGCGCAGCCGTCCCGGCTGGCAGCGCGTGGCGAGCTCGTCGAGGATCGCGCGCACCTTTTCCGGATCCGCGGCATTCGCATTGAAGAAGAGCGCTTCGACGCCGGCCGCTTCGCAGGCTTCGCGTGTTGTGGTCGCCGCCGCGATCGTCGAACGGCGGTCGAGATGGACTCCGCAGACGTTGATCCCTCTGGACGCCACGGCCCGGCTGACGGCCGCGCCGAAGCCGCTCGATGCGCCCAGAATCAGCGCCCAGTCCCCTGCCTGACGTGTCACGGCCCGCCTCCTTCTTTGGTCTCTTTCCGCAGGTGGCCTCATGGAAGGCCGCGGAGATGTCGTTCGATGGGACTCGACCGTAAGCGGCGCCGAACCTGCCCGCAAACGGTCCCGGGTCGTTGTCCGTGGACGGCGTGGGGCGTGGCTTGGACGTAGCCTGCCCGTTTGCTATAGCCCGCGGACACAAGTCTCGATCGACGGGCACGGCTTCGCCTGTTTCGGCGGCGACTGAATTCAAGGAGGAAACATGTCCGAAATCGACCTCGACAAGACCCCGCAGGAAGAGCTCAGGGAGAAGGCCTGGCAGGCAGCCACCCGCATCGTCGTCGCCGTCACCTTGATCGGGTCCGGCCTGCTCGTCGGCTATCTGATGTGGGGCGATGCCGCCGCGCTTCGGGGGCAGGTCAAGCAGAAGCAGGACCGCATCGTCGATCTCGAGAATGACCGGGAGACGACAAGCACAAGGCTCGCAAAGATCACACGCGACAAGGAAGTCTGCGAGAAGGCGCTGGCCAAGGGCGGCGGCGGCGGCGACGCTGCTGCTGCCGCTCCGGCAGCAGCGGCCCCCGCACCGGCCGCACCGGCTCCGGCCGCGGCCGCGAAATAATCCTGGCGTCGCGTATCCGCTCGATATCGAGGGGCCGGTCCCGACCAGGGACCGGCCCCTTTTGTTTGTCAGGCTCCGCCGATCTGCTTCTTCCAGTCGAGAACCTTGGCCTTGGCCGCGGCTTCCTCGGCTTCGGCGATTCGTCCGGCGCGCTGGTAGAAGACCGACAGGTTCGTGTAGGCGAGGATGTCGTCGGGCGAGAGCTCGACCATGCGCTTGCCGCACGCGATGGCCTCGTCGAACTCGTTCCTGCCGAGGTGCACCATCGCTTTACCGAGCAGCGCATCGGCGTAGTTCGGATCGATCTCGAGAATGCGATCGAAGCGCGCCATCGCCTCGTCATGCTTTCCTTCCCCATGAAGATCGCTGCCTTCGTAGAACAGCTCTTCGAGGTCGACCTCGGCTTCCTGCTCGCTCATGCGGCGAGCGTATCGCCGCCGGTCAGCGGAGCAATCCTCGGAAGCTCTTCCGGCAGCACTGTCGCCGCACCGGCGGCATGATCCGGACCGAATGATTCTCGATCGGGTCCACGAATTCATCGCACAGTCGATCGCGCAGCCGGGAGGATCGGCGGAGCCGTCCGACGACGCCACGTTCGCCCGGCTCGCACGCGAGGTCTTCGCGCACCAGTACGAGAACGTTCCGCTGTACCGCAGGCTTTGCGAGCTTCGCGGCGCCGGCCCGCGCGACGTGACGCATTGGTGGGAAATCCCCGCCGCGCCCGCGGACCTGTTCAAGGAAGAGAGCCTCTCGTGCGGCACCGATTCGCCGGCCAGGACGTTCCTCAGCAGCGGCACTACGCAGGGGCCGGATCGTCCGAGCCGCCACGTGCTCGATGCGAGCGATCTCGATCTCTACCGCCGCTGCTCTCTCGCCCATTTCGCTGCGATGACGATGCCCGACTCGCCGGGACCGATGGAGATCATCCTGCTCGGGCCGGGCGCGGTCAGTCATCCGGCCTCATCGCTCGGCCAGATGTACCAGTTCGTGATCGACGCGTTCGCTTCGAGCGAAGCCGATGCGCCGCGTGCGAGCCTGTTCGACGCCGCCGGCAAGCTCGACGTCGACGGAGCAGTCGCATCTCTCGAGCACGCTGCGGCCGGCACCACGCCGGTGCTCGTGCTCGCGCTTCGATCGACGATCACGGCCGTGCTCGATGCGCTTCGCGATCGCAGGCTCGCGCTCAGGCTGCCGGCCGACAGCCGCCTGGTTCATACGGGTGGAACCAAGGGCGGCCGCACGATGTCGCGCGCCGGCATCCTCAAGGCGGTGTGGAGATTCCTGCACATTCCCTCCTATCTCTGTGTCGAGGAGTACGGCATGACGGAGTTGCTTTCGCAGTTTTATGACGATGCGTTTCGCAGCCGCTGGAGCGGAAGGAACGAGCCGCGGGCGATGGTGGGTCCTGGGTGGACACGTACGATCGTCGTCGATCCCGCCACGCTCGCGCCGGCCGGTCGTGGCGAGCGCGGGATTCTCCGGCATTTCGATCTCGCGAACTGCGGCAGCATCTCGTGCGTCCAGACTCTCGATCTCGGCGTCGCTGCCGGACGCGGGTTCGAAGTGCTGGGGCGTGCGAGCGGAGCCGACGCGCGCGGCTGCAGCCAGTTGATGTCCGGCCTTTCCGGCAGCATACCTGGCAGCGATCCCGCAGCGGACGGATAAAGCAGGACCGAAGCGGACGAATAAGAAGGACCGAAGCGGACGGACACGTTGGAATCGAAGCGGACAGATCGGAAGGCATCGGGCGGACGGTTGTGAAGACGACTTCGACAGGCGAACAGGAACCGGGCACGCGCGAAGGTCATCGCGCGATGCGTGCTGCGCAGGGCGGAGGCGGCGCTTCCGCGCCGTGCGCGACCAACGCCGCGGCGCTCGAACAGGCGATCCGCGAAGGCGGGCGCGCGCGCGCGCGTGTTCTCGACGCCATGACCACCGCCGAGATCATCGAAATTCTCGCAGCTGCGGCCACCGCGTGGACCCAGCCCCACTACACTCCGCGCATCCGCCTCGTCGGGCTGCTGACGCGCGACCTCCGGCTGTCGCGCGTGCTTCTCGAGCGCGGCCTCGACTCGATCTTCGGCGTCGTCACCGAGGACTCGCTTCGCCGCCTTGTCGAGCGCGAAGTCGAGCAGCCGCAAGCGCTCGAATCCGCAACCGAGATGATCGGCGGCCGTCGCGGGCGCCTGCTCGGCCCACGCGTCGTATTTCATTCGCTGGCCGGCAACGTGCCGGGGCTTTCGATTCCTCCGATCGTCGCGTCGCTGCTGGCGCGCTCGATCTGCGTGGTGCGCGACAGTGAGCGGCAGCCGTGGCTGACGGCCGCGTTCGTCGCGACGCTCGCCGAGTATTCGCGCGACCTTGCCGCCATGGTCGTCCCCGCGTCGTGGCGTGCCGGCGACATGGGAATGGAGAAGCTGATTTTCGAGCTTGCCCATCGCGTCGAGCTGTCGGGCTCGGACTCGACGATGAAGTCGATCGTGTCGCGGCATCCGCGCCGACCGATCGTCACGCGCGGCTCGCGCATCAGCGTCGGCGTCGTGCCGCGCGAGGCCGACACCGACCAGTGGCAGGAAGGCTTTGCGGCCGACATCGTGCAGTACGAAGGCCTCGGCTGCCTGACGCCGCACGTCGTGTTCGTCGAAGGTGCGGAGAAGCGCGCGTCGCGTCTTGCGCGCCTGCTCGGGATTCAGCTCAGCCGCTACGAGGCGCTGTGTCCGCGGCTTCCGCGCGAGCTTGCGGTCGAGACGAGGCGGCGCGCGTTTCTCGATGCGTGCGAGATGGTGTCGCTTCGCGAAGGCGGCGGCATCCTGCTGCGCGGGCGCGGCGATGCGTGGGTGGTGCACTACCGGCCGCTTGCTCCGGCAGCGCCGGGACCGGGGCTGCGCACCGTCGTGGTCGCATCGGTCGCCAATCGCACCGAGCTCGTCGAGCGGCTGAGAACCGCACAGCTTCCGCTGGCCGGCGTCGGGCTCGGGCTCGATCCCGCGCATCACGCGTACGAAGACCTTGCCGGAACGTTCGAGCAGCTCGGCGCGACGTGGATCTGCCCACCCGGCCAGATGCAGCGCCCGCCGATCGAATGGGCGCAGGACGGACATCACCGGCTCGCGGATCTTCTCGAATGGCGCACCGTCGAAGAGACCGTTTGAGCCGGCCGCCCGCGACAGTCTTTCGCATGTCCGCGGCATCTGCCGTACCAACCTCACCATGACTCCGGGCGAGCAGCTCGCCGCGTTCCTTCGCAACGTCGCGCAGACTTCCGACTCACCGCTCGGCCTCGTCGTCGAGCGCGCGAGCGGCTGCACGATTCACGCTGCCGGCGGCCGCGAATACCTCGACCTGCTTGCCGGCATCGGCGTCTGCGCGCTCGGCCACGGAAATGCGCGCGTGCTCGAAGCCATCCGCGTGCAGGCCGAAAAGCATCTTCACGTGATGGTCTACGGCGAGCTCGTCCAGGAGGCGCAGGCCGCGCTTGCGCGGAAGCTTGCGAGCGTCCTGCCGGCAACGCTCGACAACGTGTATTTCACGAACTCCGGCACCGAAGCCGTCGAAGGCGCGCTCAAGCTCGCGCGCAAGGCGACCGGAAGGACCTGGCTCGTCTCGTGCAGCGGCGGCTTCCACGGCGATACGATGGGATCGGTCTCGGTCGGCGGCAATCCGGTCTACCGCACGCCGTTCGAGCCTCTGGTCGGCGACGTCGCGCAGATCGATTTCAACGACTTCGACGGCCTCGCGGTGATCGACGAACGCCATGCGGCCGTCATCGTGGAGCCTGTGCAGGCCGAAGCCGGCGTGATCCTTCCGAAACCGGGATGGCTTGCGGCGCTGCGCGCGCGCTGCAGCGAGCACGGCGTGCTTCTGATCTTCGACGAGGTGCTGACGGGCTTCGGCCGGACCGGAAGCCTCTTCGCATTCGAGCGCGAAGGCGTCGTGCCCGACGTGCTGGTGCTGGCCAAAGCGCTCGGCGGCGGCCTGCCGCTCGGCGCGTTCATCGCATCGCGCAGCGTGATGCGCACGCTGTCGCACGATCCGCCGCTCGCGCACGTGACGACGTTCGGCGGCCATCCGCTCTCGTGCGCGGCAGGGCTCGCGTCGCTCGAAGTCATGCTGGAGGAGAAGCTCGCCGATCGCGCGGCCCGGCTCGGCGAATGGTTCACGGACCGGCTGCGCCAACGGCTGCGAAGCCCGGCCGTGCGCGAGATCCGCCACGCCGGGCTTCTGATCGGAATCGAATTCGATGCCGCCTCGCGCGCCGCGGCGTTCACGCAGGCCTGTCGCAGCGAGGGACTGCTGCTCGGGTGGACGCTGCACGACGATCGGGTCGTGCGGCTCGCGCCGCCGCTCGTCATTCACGAAGCCGAGCTGGACGACGCGAGCCTTCGCATGGAGCGCGCGCTGTCGCGCACGGCTGCCGGCTAGTCGGTCAGAACGCTGCGCTATGGCGCGCAGACGACGTTCGTCTTCATCAGTGTCGTATGCTCGACGCCCGACGGCGCGCCCTCGAACGCTGCCGCCACGTCGTACACCGTCCTGATCCGCGGTGTGAAGAACGCGCTCACCTGCGACGAACAGATGTAATCGAGACCGTGGCCGAAGTTGCCTTCGGTCACCTCCTCGAGCGGAACGTCCGCGGTTTCTATTCCATCCGGTTGGAACGATCCGAAGTCGTCGTCGATATACGAGGCCGCCACGACGTCGACAACGTCTTCGCCGGCATTCTCCGAAACCAGCGCCGTAAGCACCAGTCCCTCGTCCACGGTGATGACGCTCGTCGGCACGCCGACTACGCGGGCAGTTACGCCGAGAGGCACGATGGCGAGTGTCGAGAAGTGTCCGAGGTCGGCGCGGGCCGCGACCCGTGTCGTTCCGGAAGTCGAATCCACCGTCTGTGTCTGGTTGTCGAGCACCTCGACGCCATCGTCATCGATCGAAACGAGCATTGCGATCTTTGCGCCCAGTCCGGATACCGACGCGTCGTCGCGCGGTATCGTGACCGTCGCCGGCACGTTGAATGTGAGTCCGGCAGGTTCGAGTCGCCAGGCGGTCGCATTGGTTCGCAACGAGGCGGGAAGATCCGAGAGCGCACCGCCTTCGATCGAAACGGTCGTATCCGAATCGAGCGCGCCGGCCGGAACCGCGATCGTGACCGAGCCGTCGAGCGATTCGATCGTGCCGCCGGCGGCTCCGATGACTTTCTCGGCCCGGCAAACCGGGCACTCCAGCCCGTCGCCGAGCCCGACGGCGAAGCGAAGCACCCGCAGCGCGTCCGAGCTCGTGATTTTGCCGTCGCCCGTCGCGTCGCAGACGCACGTCGTGCAGCCGATCGTGCCGACGGCCGCCCGCAGCACGCTCAGCGCATCCGACGCGAGCGGCTTGGGTCCAAAACTCGCTGGCTGGCCGCAGTTTCCGAAGTCTGCGCGCGACGGCGATGCCGCCGCGAGCAGTGCGAAAGCGATCCCGACGAGACGGATCAATGAATTACGTGTTCTGGACACGGACTGTACCTCCACGGCTGGGCCTGGAGCCTCGCCGGCCCGACGCCGGCGACGCTCGCAACGTCATGATCGCAGTGTCGCCCGGTCGAGCCCGGAAGTACTTGAGGAGTTCTTGAATTGGTCTTGAAGATGGGCCGGTCGCCGGTTGCTGCCCGGCTTTGGGAAGATCCACGACCATGGGCGCGGGTCCGTCCACGGGCGCCGGTCCGCCACGCGCCGTGGCCGGACCGGCGTTCTGCCCGGACCGTTGCTGCCCCGACCGCCGGGCCCGTCAGGCCGTGCAGTCGAGCACGACCGGCTGGCCGACCGCGAACCTGAGGATACGCAGTGCGTCCGACGACTGCAGCGAGCCGCTGTGGTCGGTGTCGCAGCGCGCGAGCGTGCACGGCGACGACAGCTCGACCGCCGCACGCAGCGCGGCAAGCGCATCGGTCGACGTGATCCCGCCGTCGTCGTTCGCGTCTCCGCACACGGCCGCATCGAGCGTCGTCGTCGACGACGACATCGACGTGGTCGTCGTACTCGTCGTTGTACTGGTCGTTACCGGTGCGATGAGGTTGACCGCTGCCATCTGCGAGCCGATGTAGTTTCCGACCTCGCCTTCGGCCGGATTCGAATCGCTCTCCGGAAGGGCCTCGTGGTCCTCATCGTTATACTTGCCGGTGTACTCGTAGAATTCGTAGCGGCGGGTCACCGACTCGTTGCCTTCGGCGATCTGCGCTTCCTGCTCGGCTTCGTGCGGCACGCCCACCTCGGACTGAAGAAGCTGCCATTCCATCTCGACTTCGGCCGCCTCGTCGGGCACGCGCTCATCGTCGGTCACCAGATGGTTCAGCTCGGCCGGCTCCGGCGATTCGGTCTTGTAGACTTTCATCCAGATCGCATCGCCGAACGGGAACTCGTGCGGCTCGGGCGGCTCGATCACCGCCGCGACGACCGGATGAATCTGGTCGGGCGACTGCGGAGGCGGCGGCTTCAGGTTCCAGATCGGCGCCGGAATGTGCACGTCGGTGCCCGCACGTTTGAGCGTGCCGGGCTGCTGGGGATCGGCAACCAGCCAGCGGTACGTCGTGGTCGTCGGATTTCCGTTCAGCGAAACGCCGAAATGCTCGCAGCCGCTCGACAGGTAATCGCCGGCTCCGCCCGTCCAGCATGCGTGCCCGTCGGTCGGGCTGATCACGGCCGGCGCGAGCGGTGTCGCCGCCGCGAACGTCTGCGTGCCGGGGTCGTACGCGCTCTCGTAGCGGACATAGACGCCGCCGGCGAAGTCGACGACTACGGGATTCCCGTAGCGCTGCTCTCCGAACGTGTACACGACATCGGCGCTCGAGAGTCCGTCGAGCTCGATCTCGAAGCCGTGGGTCTCCTCGCCGGTATCGTTGAAGCAGTCGAAGTTGCTGAGCGTACCGAACGTGGGCGAGTCGGCGTTGCCAGCAGTGGGAAATCCGATCGCAGCGGTGACAACCGCCACGGCGGCTGCGAACCCGGAAAATGAGGATTTATGCGGAATCATGCGTGTCTCCTTGGCAGCCGTACTCCGATGGCTGCGGGCTCCGTCCGGTATTCAGCAAAGCCCGTTCCAGAACGGATGCGACCTGCGAAGTGAGTGCGCAATTTCTTGCGTGATCCGCGCAGCCCAGGCCTGCCGCGCTTTTTGCGATTGCAGGCGTTTGCGAGAGTGTGTCCCGCGTTGAACCGGAGCAGACCATGAACGTCCGCCGGCACCGATTTGTGCGCGTAGTCGCATTCGTCGCGTCGCTGCTGCTGTGCTTCGCCTGGCACGCACACGCCGACTATGAACCCGGCCGCGGACTGCCACTTTTTCATGACAGGCTGACCATCGGTGGCTACGTTGCCGTCGATGCCGCGTTTCTCGACGATTCCCGCGACGAGCTCGTCGTCGATGACCTCAGCGCTTTTCTTACGCTTCGGCTCACTGACCATTGGCTGCTTTTCACGGAAGCCGAGCTCGAAGATCCGGTGCACATCGAATCCGGCGGATTCGGCAGCGGCGATCACCTGTTCAACCTCGAGCGGCTCTATTCGCAGTGGCTGGCGGGTGAGCACGTGCGGCTGCGGATCGGCCAGATGCTCACGCCATTCGGCATCTGGAACGTCATTCACGCCGAGCCGCTCGTCTGGACGTCGTCGCGTCCGATCGCGACCGCGGAGTTCTTCGACACCAGCGTCACCGGCATGGAAGCCACCTTGTTCGCGCCGGTCACTGCCTTCGATCTCATCATTACGGCGTTCGGGCAGGTGACACCGCAGATCGATGACAGCCACGATCCGCAGAAAGCACGCCGCGCCGTCGGCGCTCGCGCCGAGGCCGGCACCAGCAGCGGTGTGCGCGTCGGTGCATCGGTCGTCCACTTCCATGACCACGTCGATCATCGCGACGAAACGACCTTCGGCGTCGATGCCTTCTGGACTGCCCGGCTCGTCGAGCTCTCGTCCGAGATCGCAATCAATGCGCCCGATTCCGGACACGCGACCGGCGGCGGTTATGCGCAGATCGTCTGGCATGCCGGGCTCAACCTTCATCCGTTCGTTCGTGTCGAGTACGTGGACCTGCGCGGATTCGACCGGGTACCCGTCGTCTTTGGAGCAGCGTGGAAGCCGTACGACGCCATCGTCTTCAAGCTCGAAGGCATCCTCGGTGGTGATGACACGAGCCTCGGCGGCGACGGCGTGCTCTCGTCGTTCTCGATGCTGTTCTGAGCCAGCCATGTCACGCGGTGGAAGGTACGTGAGAGCCGCGCTGGCCGGCATGATCTGCCTGACGGCAGCCCTCCTGCCGGCAAGCGGGCGATGCGGTCAGGCAGCCGCAGGCGATGTCGCGTGGAGGGTGATCGTTCATCCGCTCAACCCCGTACGCTCGATTGCCCGCGACGAGCTCGAACGGATCTATCGTGGGAAGAGCCGCTTCTGGCGCGACGGAAGCGCGATCCTTCCGCTCAACCTTTCCGGCAGCGATCCGCTGCGCCGCGCTTTCTCCGCGCAAGCGATGCGCGACAGTGAGGAAAACCTCGCGACTTACTGGAACCGCGAATACTTTCAGGGCGTCGCGCCACCCGCCGTCCTGCAATCGAGCAAGGCCGTTCGGGCGTACGTTGCGGTGACGCCGAACGCGATCGGATACATCGATGCGAACGACGTCGATCCGTCCGTGGCCGTCGTGGAGGTCGTCGATGTCCGCTGAAGTCGCACGAACGGGCCCGAGGACGTCGATCCGCGCGAAGCTGCTGGCCGCGTCGGCGATTCTGCTGACCGGGTCGACGCTGCTTTATGGCCTGGTCGCGTTCGCGACAGCACGCAGCGTGCTGCTGCCGTCGATTCGCGAGCAGCTGGCCGACGATACCGTCAACGTCAAGGGCGGGCTGGAAGAGATGCTGGTCGCCCACTACCGCAACGTTCGCACGTGGGCGCGGCTTTCGATCATGCGCGAGATCGTCGTGCAGGACATGGACAAGACGATCGCCCGTTTTCTCGCATCGCTCCAGCGTGACTACGGCGTTTATCTCGACATGCTCGTGTTCGGGAAGGACGGCGTCTGCGTCGCGTCGAGCGATGCGGACGATATCGGCAGGCGGCTGCCCGAGTCCGCCGCAACGGCGACCGACGGGGCGTACGGCGACTCCGCCGTACCATCGATGGAATGGTCCGATCGTCATCACGCGTGGTACGTACGGCTCGCCTCGACGATTCCCGACCCTGACCACGACGGCGAAGTGCTCGGCACGCTCGTCGCGATGCTCAATCGCGATGTCCTCGACCGGATCGTCGTGCCCAAGCCCGGCCACTCGCAGGTGGAGTTGCGCCTTTTCGACGGCAACGATCGCCTCGTGGCCGGACGCAGCGATCCGATTGCGATCCGGCATCCGGAGCGCTGGCAAGTGGGACGCGGCAGCAATCCGGAGCGCTTTCCCGCCGACGCTCCGCCCATCATTCACGAGGGAACCGACCTTGAGGGCCGCGCATTCATCGTTGCGGAAGTCCCGATCGGCAGCGAAAAAATACTGCCGACGCCCGGTTGGCATCTGACGGCGAGCATCCCGCGGGATCTGGCGCTCGCACCGGTCGTCGCGGTCCGGGATCGCGTGTTCGCCACCGGGTTCGGCCTGATTCTCTTTGCGCTCGCCGCGGCAGCGCTGCTGGCGGATCGCCTCGCACGCCCGATCAAGGAGCTGACGCAGGTGGCCGCGCGAATCGCGCGAACCGGTGATCTCGAACCCGTGCCGTCGCCGAGCTCGCACGACGAGGTCGGCGAGCTGGCGGGCGCGTTTCAGAGAATGGTCACGGCGGTCGCCTCGGCCAATGACGAAATGATCCGGACCTCCAAGCTGGCGTTCCTCGGCGAGATGGCGGCCGGTATCGCACACGAGGTGCGCACTCCGCTCGGTATCATCCGCAACGCGGCGCAGCTGCTCGAGCGCAGGATGAAGGACTGCGGCGACAACGAAGCCGCCGAATGGTCCGTCTTCATCAAGGAAGAATCCGATCGCCTGGCGCGCGTCGTCGCCGACCTCCTCGACTTCGTCAAGCCTGTGCCGCCGCTCAAGTCGTCCGTCGACCTGAGCGTGATCGTCGAACGCTCGGCCCACCTTCTCGCGTCGGAATCGACGGCGCGCGGCGTGGCAATCGACATTGAACATGCCCGGCAGCCGATCATCGTGGCCTGCGATTCCGACCAGATGCACCAGGTCTGTCTCAACCTGCTGATGAACGCGATGCAGGCGAGCCCCAGGGGATCGAAGGTCGAGGTTGGCCTGGCCGAATGCGGACCCGCAGCAGAGCTCGTGGTCGTCGATCATGGGCACGGGATCCCGTCCGAGGTCCTCGAAAGGCTGTTCGAGCCGTTCACCAGCAAACGGGACGGCGGCATCGGGCTCGGCCTCGCCATCGTACGCCGCATCGTGCGCGCACACGGCGGCGAGGTCACTGCCCGCAACCGGCCCGAAGGCGGCGCGGAGTTCCGCGTAACGCTTCCCGTCCACCAGCAAAGCAACAATGGAGAACTGCGATGAAACGCGAGCGCACCATTCTCGTCGTCGATGATGAAGAGCGATTCCGGCGGTTGCTCGAAGCGGCACTGACGCAGCGCGGTCACCGCGTGGTCACTGCTGCGAGCGGAAAGGAAGCCAGCGCCCGTCTCGACGAGGGCATCGACCTTCTGCTGACCGACCTCCGGATGCCGGACAAGGACGGCATTGAGCTTCTGGGCGAGGCGCGCCGGAGCAATCCGGCAATGCCGGTAATCGTGATGACCGCATACGGCACGGTCGATTCGGCAGTCCAGGCCATGCATCTCGGCGCGTTCGATTACATCACGAAGCCTTTCGACCTCGATGAGCTGGACATGCTGATCAAGCGTGCGTTCGAGCTGGACGGGCTCGCCTCCGAGAATCGTTTCCTGCGCGAGAGCGGGCACCGCGGACTCGCCAACATGGTCGGCCAGTCGGCCCCGATACGGAAGATGTTCGCCGAGGTCCGGTCCGTCGCGCAGTCGCGCGCTCCGGTGCTGATCGTCGGCGAAACCGGAACCGGCAAGGAGCATGTCGCTCGTGCGATTCACGAATGCAGCGACCGCGCCTCGTCGCTTTTCGTCCCGATCAACTGCGCCGCCATTCCGCTCGAGCTGCTCGAAAGCGAGCTGTTCGGACACGCGCGCGGCGCCTTCACCGGAGCATCCGACCAGCGCATCGGAAAGTTCGAGCTGGCTTCGGGCGGCACGATGTTCCTCGACGAGATCGGCGACATGCCGCTGGTGCTGCAGGCCAAGCTGCTGAGAGTTCTGGAAGAAGGGATCGTGCAGCGCGTGGGCAGCAACATCCCGGTGCACGTGGACGTGCGGATGGTTTCGGCCACGCACCGCAATCTGTCCGAGGCTGTCTCCGAAGGCCGTTTCCGCGAGGACCTGTATTACCGCCTCAACGTGCTGCAGCTGCGCGTGCCGCCGCTGCGCGAGCGCGACGGCGACATCGCCCTGCTCGCTGCGCATTTCCTTGCCGAGTCGGCATCGCGCATCGGCCGCCGGCCGCTGACGCTTCAGCGCGACGCGCGCGAGCTTCTCGAAGCCTATCTGTGGCCCGGCAATGTCCGGGAGCTGCGGAACGTATGCGAGCGCTTGACCGTGCGCTGCGAAGGCGACCGCGCGGACGACGACATGGTCGCACACCTGCTTGATCTTCCTGAGGTCGACCCGGCCGCTGCGGCTTCGATGGGCCCAGAGCCGGCCACGCTTGCTGCCGTCGTCGGACGCGCGGAGGCCGAAGCCATCCGTCAGGCGCTCGCGAAATGCGGCGACAACAAGGCCAAGGCCGCACGGCTGCTCGGCGTCAGCGAGCGCAACCTCTGGTACAAGATCAAACGCCATCGCATCGGAGACGTCGGCTGCGCGTAACGCCGCCGGTCGCATGGTGCCGGCGGTCGACCTTGACGATCGCAATCGTCGCGCAGAATCCTGCACGGATCGTCCAGATCTTGCGCGGATGCGATGCACCGGCAGAACGCGACGCAAGGCGAGGCTTACCGGCGATCCGCGGCCGATATCGATACAAGTACGTGTCGAGCAACGCATTCGCGCAAACCGGAATGTCCGTGTCGTGAGAAAAGACCATGCGGCGCGACACTGCGGCATTCCGGCACGCGCCTTGCGTACACCGGCACGCTTTCGAAGCCTCTCGCTTCGAATCGAAAAGGGAGAACAACTCGATGCACAGTCACTACTCGCGGTCGGGCAACGCCCGCCGCTACTTCGCTACCTTTCTGATGGTGCTCTTCCGTCTGCACCTCGGGACTGCCGCCGTCCTGCTGCTGCCAGCCGGAAGCAATCTCGGAGTCGGCCCGTCGCCGGCGGTCGCCGACGAGCTCGACGACTCGGATTTCGACGGCGATGGCATCGACAACGCCGATGACACAGACGACGACGGCGACGGCGTACGCGATGACCGCGACGCGGACGACGACAACGACGGCACCGACGATACCGCCGACGCCGATGACGACAACGATGGCGTGCCGGACTCGGCCGACGCCGACGTGGCGACGCTGGACGACGACGACTTTGACGGCGACGGCAAGGCGAACTTCCGTGACCATGACGACGACAACGACGGTATCCCCGACGGCAAGGACGCCGACGACGACAACGACGGCGTAAGCGACTTCCAGGACCTGGACGACGACAACGACGGCATTCTCGACGACGTCGACGATGCCGACATCGACAACGACGATTTCGACGGCGACGGCGTCTACAACGAGAACGACGGCGATGACGACAACGACGGGATTGCCGACAACGTCGATCCCGACGACGACAACGACGGAATCGCCGACCCACGCGACCGCGACGACGACAACGACGGCGTCAAGGACAAGATCGACAACGACGAGGACGGCGACCACAAGGCCGACTCCGTGGACGGCGACCTCGATAACGACGGAATCAGCGACAGCGTCGATACGGACGACGACAACGACGGGATCGAAGACGCGGCCGACACCGACGACGACGACGACGGAATCGATGATGTCGACGACAGCGACGCCGACGACGACGGAATCGACGACGTCGACGACAGCGACGACGACAACGACGGCGTCAGCGATGTCGACGACGAAGACGACGACAACGATGGAATCGACGACGACGGCGTAACGGAGGACGACGGCAGCGACGACGCCTGATCGTCCGCGAGTCCCGGGTCAGCTCCTAGCGCGGAACCGCTGCGCCCTTGACTGCTCCGAGCTTCCCCTGCGACGACTGCATCAGGTACTCGGTGATGAAATCGTCGATGTCGCCGTCGAGCACGGCGTCGGTATTGCCCACCTCGAAGCCCGTGCGGACGTCTTTGACCATGCGGTACGGAGCGAGCACGTAGTTGCGGATCTGGCTGCCGAAGCCGGCTTCGACCTTCGTGGTGCCGAGCTCGGCCATCTTGGCTTCCTGCTTCTGGCGCTCGAGCTCGTAAAGGCGCGACGCGAGCATCTTCATCGCGAACGCCTTGTTCTTGTGCTGCGAGCGCTCGTTCTGGCAGGCCACGACGATTCCGGTCGGGAGATGGGTCAGCCGCACGGCCGAGTCGGTCTTGTTGATGTGCTGTCCGCCGGCGCCGCCGGCGCGGTAAGTATCGACGCGAAGGTCCTCGTCGCGGATGTCGATCTCGATCGTGTCGTCGATCTCGGGCCAGACCATCACCGAGGCGAACGACGTGTGCCGCCGCCCGGCATTGTCGAACGGAGAGATGCGCACGAGCCGGTGAATGCCGGCTTCGGCGCGCATGTATCCGTACGCGAACTCTCCTTCGAGAATGAGCGATGCCGACTTGATGCCGGCGCCTTCGCCGGGCTGCAGCTCGGTCAGCGTGGCCTTGAGGCCGCGGCGCTCGGCCCAGCGCAGGTACATGCGCAGCAGCATTTCGGCCCAGTCCTGGCTTTCGGTGCCGCCGGTGCCGGGCCGGATTTCGACGATGGCGTTGCTTCGGTCGTACTCTCCGGAGAGCATCTGCTGCAGCTCGATCTCGTCGAGCTGCGCCTCGCACGCGGCAAGATGCGACATCAGCTCGGCGGCCGCCGACTCGTCGCCCTCGTCGGCCATTTCGAGGTAGACGCCGACGTCCGAGCGCAGCTCGTTCAGCTTCGAGAAGTGCGTGATCTTCGATTCGAGGCTCGAGCGCTCGCGCAGCACCGAGCCGGCCGCCTCGCGGTTTTCCCACAGCGACGGATCCTGGCTTTTTGCGTCGAGCTCTTCGAAGCGCTTGCGGAGGGTATCTACGTCAAAGACGCCGCCCGAGGAGATCGACTCTCTCCTCGAGGGCGGTCACTCGCGCGCGGATTTCGGGTTCGACCTTTGCCATGACGGGCGGAGATTTTCACGAGGGGTGTGCGCGATCAATTTGAACGTCGCAAGACCCGACGCGAGGTCGCGCGACGCGATAGGCGTGCGCCGGCCTTACGGCGGAGTCGCGGCACGCCGGGCCGCCCGTAGCATGCGCCGCCGGTATGCACCGGCGACAAGGACCACGGCGACGAACGCCTGGCACAGATGCAGGAACACGTCGCCATATGCGCGGTAGAACGACCATACGTCGCGCACGAGAACGGTCTCGACGACCATGTCTTCGTGAAACAGCGGCGTCACGGGCCCGATCCGGCCCTCGTCGGTGATGAACGCCGAGATGCCGGTGTTGGTCGATCGCACCATCGGCAGGCGGTTCTCGATCGTGCGCATCGCAGCCATCGCGAGGTGCTGGTGCGGCGCTGAGGTGTCGCCATACCAGGCGTCGTTGCTGATGTTCACGAGGAAGTCGGCTCCCTCCGCGGCAAAGCTGCGCGTGAGCGTCGGAAAGATGCCCTCGTAGCAGATCAGAGTCGCAAACCGCGCCGGTCGTTTTGCTGCGCCTGGCGCGCTGGCAGTCGCGGCCGTCGCGCTTGCCGTCCCCGCTTCCGCCGCGCCGCTCGTCGCGCGTGGCGGCGCGTTCGAAGCAGATCCGGCAGCGGCCGGCGGCGAGAGCTCGACCGTATCGAAGATCTTGTACTCGGTTCCGGCGCCGAGCTGCCCGACCGACTGCACCGCCACCTTGACCATGCCGAACAGTCCGTAGAACGGAATGTATTCGCCGAACGGCACCAGCTGGATCTTGTTGTAGGGCCCTTCGACGTCTCCGCTGCTGCGCACGAGCCACGCCTGGTTGTACGGGGTCAGCGAGCCGCCTTCGTGCTCGACGATGCCCGGCGCACCGACCAGCAGGTCGATTCCGCGCTCACGCGCGACGCGCGTCAGCTCGAGCGACCGCATGTCGCGCTGGATGTAGAACGGCAGCGCAGCTTCGGGCCAGACGACGAGCTGCGCTCCGGCCGACGCCGCCTGGTTCGTCAGATCCAGGTACTTCTCGAGAATCCGGTCGCGCAGGCGCTGATTCCACTTCTCGTCCTGCGCGATGTTTCCCTGCGCGATGCCGACCTTGAGCGAGCCTGTATACGGAATGGCGTCAAGCTCGTCGAGACGCCACATCCCGTACGCAAAGAGCAGCAACGGACACGCGACGGCAATCGCAAGACGACCTGCGATCGCAGGCACCATCATGGAACCGGCACCCGCGCGGCGAGCGGCCAGTGCCTCCACGATCGCGACGTTCGCAAGCACGATGATCGCGGACAGAAGATACACTCCGCCGAGATCCGCAGCCTGCGCCATCGTCACGTACGCGATCTGCGTGTTGCCGACCGGGTTCCACGGAAAGCCGGCGATCACGACGACGCGAAGCCATTCGGCCACGACCCAGACCGCCGGCAGCGTGAGCAGGCGCGACAGGCCTCCTTCTGGAACGCGCGCAGGGCGCGCTTGGCTAATCCATTCCGAGAACGCCGCAAGGATCACGAACGGATACGCGGAAAACCCCGCAAGCAGCACGAGGATCATCTTCGCTGCGATCGGCGGGATCGCCGTGAAATTGCTGATCGTCGACGGAATCCAGTAGATCGTCGCGACCTGCCAGACGAAGCCGGTGATCCATCCGAGCAGTGCGGCGCGGCGCGCGCCGATGCCGCGCACGGCGAGAAGAAGCGGAACGAAGCCGATCCATGCGAGCCACGCCTGCTCGAGCTTCGGAAACGCCGCAGCCAGCAGCAGGCCCGAGAGCACCGCGGCTGCGATGCGCACGCCGGCGGGTTTCACGCGAGGTCCTCCGACGCGCATGCGATGCCGCGCGCTGCGAGCTCGCGCACCACGCGCGCTTCTTCGGCGAGCATCACGCGCGCATCGACGTCGTCTTCGTGATCGTGGCCGAGAAGATGCAGCACGCCGTGGAGGAGAAGCCGCGTGAGCTCCTCGGGATCGGTCCAACCGCCGTCGGCAGCCTGCCGGCGAAGCGTGTCGAGCGAAATCACGACGTCACCGAGCATCGTCGCGGAAGGGCCGAACGCGTTCGCATCGAGCTGCGGGAACGACAGCACGTCGGTCGGCGAATCCTTGCCGCGCCACTCGTGGTTGAGCTCGCGCATGCGATCGTCGCCGACGAGCACGATGCTGAGCTCGCAGTCGGGCCGGCCGACGATGGCGAGAATTGCCTCGGCAGCTGCGGCGGCCGTTTCCGCGAGCACTGTCTCGCGACCGGTTTCGTCGACGATGTCGATTGGCAAGCGGTCAGCTTTTATCGCGGCGCGGCGACGTCTTCTTGTCGTACGCAGTGATGATGCGCTTGACCAGCGGATGACGGACCACGTCGCGGTCCTCGAATTCGATGAACGCGATGCCCTGGATGTTCTGCAGGATCTTCCACGCGTCGTGCAGGCCCGAGACCTGCGCGGTCGGAAGATCGACCTGCGTGATGTCGCCGGTGACCACCGCCTTGGACTCGAAGCCGAGACGCGTCAGGAACATCTTCATCTGCTCGCGCGTGGTGTTCTGGGCTTCGTCGAGGATCACGAACGCGTTGTTGAGCGTGCGGCCGCGCATGAACGCGAGAGGTGCCACTTCGATTGTGCCGCGCTCGATCATCGTCTGCGCCTTCTCGAGGCTCACCATGTCGTGCAGCGCATCGTAGAGCGGCCGCAGGTAAGGATTGACCTTCTCGGCGAGGTCGCCGGGAAGGAAGCCGAGCTTCTCGCCGGCTTCGACCGCCGGACGGGTAAGGATGATGCGCGAGTATTTGCCGCGGAACAGGTCGGCAACGGCCATCGCCATCGCGAGGTAGGTCTTGCCGGTGCCGGCCGGCCCGATTCCGAACGTGAGGTCGTGGTCGCGGATCGCGTCGACGTAGAGGCGCTGGTTGGTCGTCTTGGGCGCGATCTCCTTGCCGCGCGGCGAGACGTAGACCGGGCGCCGGTACATGTCGGCGAGCGTCGCGGTCTTGCTCGCGCCGAGGATCTCGATCGCGCGCGTGACGTCGCCGGGCGCAACCGGACGGCCGCCGGTGGAGACACCGTAAAGCTCGCGAAGCACACGCACGGCGAGCTCTTTCTCGTGATCCTCACCGTCGATTCGAAGGCCGTCGGGCGTCATTGCGACGCGAACGCCGAGAGCGCGCTCGAGCGTGCGCACGTTCTCGTCATGGTTGCCGAACAACTCGTGGAGCCGCTGCGGGTCGGCGAACTCGAAGCTAGACGAGGATTTCGTTGGCTTTCTCCAGTAGCGCGGGAATGCCCGCGGGATTCTTGCCGCCGGCCTGCGCGAAGTCGGGCTTGCCGCCGCCGCGCCCGTCGACGAGCGGAACAAACTGGCGGATGAGGTCGTTGGCATTCCAGCGCGACGTGAGGTTCTGCGTAACGCCGACCAGCACGCTTGCCGCGCCGTCGTTGTCGGCGGCCAGCACGACGACCGCCGAACCGAGCCGTTCGCGCAGCCGGTCCGAGACCGAGCGCAGCGACTTGGCGTCGACGCCCTCGACGCGCGAAACCACGAAATGCGTGCCGTCGCTGGCCGATCGGGCGCGCGCAGCGAGCTCCGACACGACGTCGCGCGACTGGCCTTCGGACACGCGCGCGAGCTTCTTTTCGAGCTCACGGCTTTCGCTCAGGAGCTTCTCGATGCGGCCGACCGTGTCTTCCTCGCGGATCTTCAGGATCTGCGCGATCTCCCGCAGGATCTCGTCGCGGCGGCGGATCATCTCGAACGCGCCCGAGCCGGTCGTGGCTTCGAGGCGCCGCACGCCGGCGGCGACGCCGCTTTCTGCCGTGATCCGCACGAGGCCGATGTCGCCGGTTCGCGACACGTGCGTGCCGCCGCAGAGCTCGACCGAATAGTCGCCCATCTTCAGCACGCGGACGACGTCGCCGTACTTGTCGCCGAAGAACGCAAGCGCGCCGGCCGCGATCGCATCATCGTACGGCATCTCGGTTTCGGTCACTTCGTAGTTCGCGCGGATGGCCGAGTTGGCTTCGCTCTCGATGTCGACCAGTGCGCGATCGGCAACCGGCCCGGAATGATTGAAGTCGAAGCGCAGGCGCGACGGATCGACGAGCGAGCCCTGCTGGTGGACGCCGCTGCCGAGATGGTGGCGCAGCGCCGCGTGCAGCAGATGGGTCGCCGAATGGTTGAGCCGGATCGCCTGACGGCGCGCGGCATCGATGCGCAGCACGACGTCGTCGCCGACGCGGACCTCGCCCTTGTCCACACGCACCAGGTGCACGATGACGTCGGGCGCAGGTTTCTGGGTGTCGAGCACGCGCAGGAGCGAACCGTCGGCCTTCTCGATCACGCCAACGTCGCCGACCTGGCCGCCGCCTTCGCCGTAAAACGGCGTGAGCTCGACGGTGAGCTCGCCTTCGTCGCCCTCACGCAATGCGGGAACGAGCTCGCCGCCGCGCGAAAGGCCGCTGACGCGCGACTCGGCGGTTTCGACGAACGCACCGGCGAAACGCACTCCGCGCTCGCGCGCAGCAGCAACGAGCAGCGTGAAATCGCGAGCGCCGCCGCGTGCGGCCTGTGCGCCGCGACCGCGTTCGCGCTGCTCTTCGAGCGCAGCCTCGAAACCGTCGCGATCGACGGCCATGCCGCGCGAGCGCAGGATGTCGTCGGTCATGTCGACCGGGAATCCGTAGGTGTCGTAGAGCCGGAACGCGACGTCGCCGGGAAGGCGTGTCGCGCCGGTGCCGAGGCGCGCAACCTCGCTGTCGAGATGCACCAGGCCGCGGTCGAGCGTCACGGCGAAGCGTTCTTCCTCGTCGCGTACGGTGGCTAGGATCTTGTCCCGATTGCGTCCAAGCTCTTCGTACTGGTCGCCCATCGTCTCGACGACGGTGTCGCAGATGCGGTAGAGGAACGCGTCGCCGAGGCCGAGGGTTTTCCCGTGGCGCGCCGCGCGGCGAAGGAGCCGGCGCAGCACGTAGCCGCGGCCTTCGTTGCCGGGCTCGATGCCGTCGACGATCATGAACGAGATTGCGCGGCTGTGGTCGGCCAGCACGCGGAACGAAATGTCGCGGTCGTCGCCTGTTCCGTACGGAAGCTTCGACAGCTTCTCGGCGGTTGCGATCAGGCGCCGCAGCAGCGTGCCGTCGTAGTTGCCGGCCACGTTTTCGAGCACCGATGCGACGCGCTCGAGGCCCATGCCGGTATCGACGTGCTTGGCCGGCAGCTCATGGAGCTTGCCGGCATCGTCGCGGTGGTACTGGATGAAGACCAGGTTCCACAGCTCGATGTAGCGTGCGCAACCGACGTTGACCGCGCACACGTGCCCGGCGACATGCTGCATGTCGCACGAGCCTTCGCCGCGGTCGATGTGGATTTCCGAGCACGGGCCGCACGGCCCGGTCTCGCCCATCTCCCAGAAGTTGTCCTTCTCGGCGAAGCGCAGCACGCGGTCGTGCCCGATGTCGGTGATTTTTTTCCAGAGCTGCTCGGCTTCGTCGTCGGTCTTGTAGACGGTCGCGTAGAGATGCTGCTTCGGCAGACCCCAGACGCCCGTCAGCAGCTCCCACGCCCATTCGATCGCTTCGGCTTTGTAATAGTCGCCGAACGACCAGTTGCCGAGCATTTCGAAGAACGTGTGATGGTAGGTGTCGCGGCCGACGTCTTCGAGGTCGTTGTGCTTGCCGGAGATGCGCAGGCATTTCTGGCTGTCGGCGACGCGTGCAGCCGGCGGCTCGGACATGCCGAGAAACACGTTCTTGAACTGCACCATGCCCGAGTTGGTGAACATCAGCGTCGGGTCGCCCACGGGGACGATCGGCGCGCTCGGAACGATCAGGTGGCCCTTCGAACGGAAGAAATCGAGGAAGGACTTGCGGACTTCGGTACCGGTCATGCAGCGGTCACGGGATACTAGGAAACGTCCAGCAAGTCACGCACCAGTCCGGCGGGATATCCGCGCGCGAGCATGCGGCGGAACAGGCGGTTTTTCGCCATTTCCGCCTCGCGCGATGCGCTGCGATCGGCGGTCGCATCGTCGACGTCGCCGCAGCCGCCCGCATCATCCTGCTCGTGACGGTCCCGACCCGTCCGCGCCTGCATGCGCTCCAGAACACGAGCCGCCTTGTCGCGCTCGGAGTCGGGATCGACCACGCGCTCGATCGCGGCATCGATCGATGCCGCGGCGATTCCGAGCCGCACGAGCTCGTTGCGAATACGGTGACGACCCTTGTCGCTGCGCTCGAAGCGATCGCGCACGAAGCGCTCAGCCCACGCGACGTCGTCGACGAGCCGAAGCTCGCGCATGCGGACGATCGCGTTTTCGGTTTCGTCTGCGTCGTAGCGCTGCGCGATCTTCTCGCGCAGCCGCTTCTCCGGCAGCGACCGGGCAGCAACGAGCGCAATCGCATATTCGACTGCGCTCGTCGCTGCGCGCGCTGACTTCTCGCGAGGCGCGCCGCGCGACGTTTCGCGCTTGCGCGAAGGCGCCGCACGCCCCGGGCGTGCGGCTTTTGCCCGCTCCATCATGATGGCGCCGGGACGCCTACTTCGAGCCGGTCGCCTTTGCGGCCTTCAGGTTCTTTGCCTTGCCGTCGGCGTCGTCGGCCCTCGCATCGGACTTGACGTCGCTGAGACCGCCGTCGACCACTTTCAGAACCGGCGCGCCCGACGGAAGCCCGACGGCTTCGCGAACCTTGGCTTCGATCTGGTTGGCCATGTCGTGATGCTCGCGCAGGAATTCGCACGCGTTGTCACGCCCCTGGCCGATCCGCTCACCGCCGAACGAGTACCACGAGCCGCTCTTGTCGACGATGTTCATCTCGGCGCCGAGATCGAGCAGCTCGCCGTCCTTGTTGATTCCGGTGCCGTAAAGGATGTCGAACTCCGCTTCGCGGAACGGCGGTGCGACCTTGTTCTTGACCACGCGCACGCGCGTGCGGTTGCCGATGACCTGCTCGCCCTGCTTGAGCGAAGCGATGCGGCGGATGTCGAGGCGCACCGACGCGTAGAACTTGAGCGCATTGCCGCCGGTGGTCGTCTCGGGGTTGCCGAACATCACGCCGATCTTCATGCGGATCTGGTTGATGAAGATGACGATGCAGTTCGAGCGTGAGATCGTGCCGGTGAGCTTGCGGAGCGCCTGCGACATCAGGCGCGCCTGGAGTCCCATCTGCGGCTCGCCCATGTCGCCTTCGATCTCGGCGCGCGGAACGAGGGCCGCCACCGAATCGATGACCAGCACGTCGATCGCGCCGCTGCGCACGAGCGTCTCGGTGATCTCGAGCGCCTGCTCGCCGTTGTCGGGCTGCGAGATAAGCAGCTCGGCGGTACGCACGCCGAGCTTGCGGGCATAGTTCGTGTCGAGTGCATGCTCGGCGTCGACGAACGCCGCCGTGCCGCCGCGCCGCTGCGCCTGCGCGATCACCTGCAGCGCCAGCGTGGTCTTGCCCGAGGATTCCGGCCCGTAGATCTCGATCACGCGACCGCACGGCAGGCCGCCGACGCCGAGCGCCACATCGAGCCCGAGCGATCCGGTCGGCACGACCGGGATATCCTTGGCCACGTCATCGGCGCCGAGCCGCATCAGCGAGCCCTTGCCGAACTGCTTTTCGATCTGGCTGACTGCGAGCTCGAGAGCCTTCTTCTTTTCTTCCGTCGACATCTTCTTCCGCTCCTTTCCTTCTCGGCTTTATTGCCTCGGCTTGATTGCCGGTTGTTCCATGGCCGCCGTTACGGCCTGCTGTATTTCCCGGGCCGGCCTCTGTGGCCGGCCGTTGCCCGATTTACGATCATGCTCTCGGCGCGCGCGCCGATGCCTGCCTGCATCTGGTTCATGCGGCCTCCGTCTTCGGTCTGGCCGGCGTAAGATTGCCCGGCTCGAGTACGGGCAGCCCGAGAAGGCTGCGGCGGATCCAGTCGAGAGCGACCTGCGCCGTCAGGATCTTGATCCAGTCGCGGCCGCCCCAGAACCGGTAGAGCCGCGAATCGACCTCGTCGCTTCCTCCGGCCACGCGGCGCGCAATCGCGATCGCGACGGTGCCGACCGGTTTTTCCGGCGTGCCGCCGTCGGGTCCGGCGATGCCGGTGGTCGCGATCGAAATGTCGGCGGCGCCGGCAGAAAGCGCACCGGTCGCCATTTCCCGTGCCGTCTGTTCGCTGACGGCACCAAATTCGTTGAGCGTCTTCACGCGGACTCCGAGAAGACGTTGTTTCAGATCGTTGCTGTAGGCCACAACGCCACCGCTGTAATAACCCGAGCTTCCCGCAACATCGGTGATGCGGCTCGACAGGAGCCCGCCCGTGCACGACTCGGCGGTCGCAAGCATCAGCTTTCGTTCGCCGAGCAGACGGCCGACGACCTCTTCCATCTTAAGGTCGCCTTCGGCGTAGACGACTTCGGCGATGCGTGCGCGCACGTCGTGAGCCAGTGCTTCGAGCTCACGCGCCGCAGTCTCGCGAGCACCGGCAACGCCGATGCGCACGGTGATCTTCGGAAAGCTCGCACGAAACGAAAGACGGCCACGCGAAGGAGGGACGGCGCCGCGAAGGCGTTCGTCGAGAGCGGACTCGGGAAGGCCGAACGTGGAGAATGTCTGCGAGACGACGACGCGTGACGGATCGACGTGTTCGCGGATCCACGGCAGCACGCTGGCCTCGAACATCGGCTTCATTTCGCGCGGCACGCCGGGCAGCACGATGCCGACCGAGGCGCTGCGACCGGAAGCCCCGCCGCCCGTGCGCGCGATCGAAAGGCGATAGCCCGGTGCGGTTCCGACGGGATTCGGGACGATCACCGCGCCGGCCGGAATCATCGCCTGGCGAAGATTGTTCTCCGGCATGACGCGACCGCGCGAACGGAAGAACTCGCGGATGCGCTCGGCCTCGCGGTTGTCGAGCTCGAGCGCCGCACCTGCCACGGCCGCTACGGCTTCGGTCGTAAGATCGTCGCTGGTCGGTCCGAGGCCTCCGGTGGAAATGACGAGGTCGGCTTTTTCGACGCCTGACCGCCATGCCCACGAGATCCGGTCGACATCGTCGCTGACGCCGAGAATCAGCGAGACGTCGATTCCGATCTCGGCCAGGCGGTCGGCGATCCAGGCCGAGTTGGTGTCGACCGTCCTGCCGCCGGTGATTTCATCCCCGGTTGCCAGGATCGCCGCTGTACGAATGGTCGTCGTCATGGATTTTCGCTTTTTCTACGCCAACCTCGGACCGATTGCCAGACCTGCACGAAACTAAAGCGAAAGAATGCCGGAAATGCACAAGATTCTGATCGAAAGATTGGCATACAAACCGGCCAAAAGGTCGTCCGCGACGATGCCGATTCCGCCCGGCAGCTTCTCGGCCTGTCGGCACGGGGGCGGCTTGAGGACGTCGAAGACCCGGAACAGCAGGAATCCGGCGACCAGGGTCAGCCATCCGGGTGGAAGCAGCGCCACCGTGACCAGATAGCCGGCGATCTCATCCACGACGATCTGGCCGGGGTCCTTCAGTCGGAAGCCGGGAGCCGCGGCGCCGGCCGACCAGACGGCGATGGCGGCGGCGAGCGCGACCGCGACGATCTGGCCGACCGGATGTCCGGCAAGCCCGGACGTCAGGAGCCAGCCGAACGGGATCGCAACGATCGTACCGGCGGTTCCCGGCGCGACCGGCGAGAACCCGGCACCGAAACCGGTCGCGACGAACGTGGCAAATCCGCCGGTCCCAGCGGCATCCGGCTGTTGAGGTTCGACCATCGCACCATCGCTCCGGTCGCGGAAGCTATGCGCGCGGGTTCGGGCTGGCAACGGCTTTGGGCACACATGGCCAACCTCGCGACGGACACCGCCTTGTGGCGATGCCGCTACCGGCGATGGGCTTGTTGTTGCGATGCACAGCACGGTCGGCGCGCCTGGTCCCTGCTGCACGAACATTCCCCGGGGAATGTGATCCAGGTTTCGTCCGATGCATCAGCGCTCAGGATGCATCAGCGCTTTGAGTGATCCGTATCTTGAGCACCGAGATCGGCCCTTGGCTTCCGCCGGGGGCGCTGAGGCGCGTCACTCGCTCGGACAGTCGAGCGTGATGCCGGCCTCGCCGACGACCGCCTTGAGCGTGCGAAGCGCGTCCGTGGACGAGACCTTGCCGTCGTCGTTCGTGTCGCACTCGCATGCCGCACAGCTCGCGCTGCCGACGGCGCCCTTCAGAATGAGCAGCGCATCGCTCGCGAGCGGATCCTGCGGAGGCAGCCGCCGCGTGTTCGGAGCGCCGCACGCACACGCGCTCGCGCGGAAGACTTCGACGCTGCCGTCGGCGTTGTCGCCGGACGGATTGCAGTCGCTGTCGAACATCACGCGCGAGCCGTCGGCACTGAGGCCGCCGGCCATGCTCGAACAGTCGCTGCCGCTCGTCACGGCGAGAAGCCCGCCGACGCTGCTGCCGCCGAGAGTGACCTGGTAGACCTCGATGCTGCCGTCGCTGTTGCCGGCAAGCTTGCAGTAGCTCGAAAACGCGAGCGCACCGCCCGACGACGCCATGCGGACTTCGCCGCTCGCGCACGCGGCTCCGAGAGGCGAGCTCGATACCTGCTGCACCGTGCGCGAAGCGGTCGTTACCGTGAAGATCTCGTCGCCGGCGTCCGGATTGCCTCCGGTAAAGTCACAATCGCTGTGAAAGCCGACGATGGTCCCTGCAGCATCCATTTCCGGATGCACGCTCGAGCACGAATCGTCGGGCGCGAACGTGAGCTGTCTGACGGCGCCCGCAGAGGTCACGGTGAAGATCTCGACGGCCAGGTTTTCGTTCTCGCCGGTGAGGTCGCAGTCCGAATCGAACGCGACGAGGTTGCCGCTGCTGTCGATCGACGCAGACGTGCTGTCGCAGTTGCCGGTCGCGTCGGTCGTGAGCTGCTTCAGCACGCCCTGCACCGAGACGCGGTAGATCTCCGAGCCGCGGCCGTCGTTGTTGGTTCCGAAGATGTTGCAGGTGCTGTCGAACGCGACGAACGAGCCGGGGCCGTTGATCGATGGCGCCAGGTTTTCGCAGTCGGTCGATGTGGTGAGCTGCGATAGAGTTCCGTTCTTCCACAGGAAGATCTCGATGTTGCCGTCGGCGTTGGCGCCGACCAGGTCGCAGTCGGACTCGAACGCGATGCGCGTTCCGTCGGCGCTGATGGTCGGGCGGCTGCTCGTGCACGCGGTCTTGTCGGTAAGCTGCACGGGCGCCGAGCCCACGATCGCACGGAAGATCTCGGTGCTGCCGTCCGCGTTGGTCGTGGCCGGATCGCAATCGGACTGCCACGCGGCGATCGTACCCGTAGAATCCGATACCGGCGTGGAGCTGGCGCATCCGGTCCCGGAATCGTCCGCGGTGATCTGCACGGGTAGCGGGGTGGCGGCCGGCGATTCGGCGGCCGCCATCAGGACGGATGCGAGGGCGAGGCCGAAGACGGCGATTCCGCGGGTGGAGTTGCTGCGCACGTTCATCCTGCGTCCGTATCCTCGGAAAACACCTCGGGCGCCTTCGGGAAATCCCTCGGGCGCCGCGGGAAGACTTCCCGGGACCAACGGTCCTTCGACGGCCGTTCGAACGGCGGGCGAAAGGAGAGAATCCAAGGGAAAGGCTGGCTGTGCAAGTGGATTTCGGCGGCGCCCAAAGTTGGAAGCGGCGCGCGAACCCGTTATTGCGTCCGCGTCCCGGACGTCCCCGGACAATTTTGCCGTCGCAGGATCTTCGGGAAACTGCGCCGAAACGGATCGCGGGTCGCGCGGCGGGCGAGCGCCAGGCCGGACGGACAGCCCGCGGCGATCCAGCAGCCCATCAGGATAACCAGCCATGCAGCGAGAGCTCGAAGTTGCCATTGCAGCCGCCCGTGCGGGCGGCGCCATCGTCGCGAAGTACTACAAAGGCGAGTACGAGGTCCACGAGAAGGCCCCCGACAATCCGCTGACGGTGGCCGACACCGAGGCCGATGCGGCGATCAAGGCCGTGGTTCTCGGTGCGTTCCCCGACGACGGCTGGCTGTCGGAGGAAACCGCCGACACGACCGAGCGCCTGTCGAAGTCGCGAGTGTGGATCGTCGATCCGCTCGACGGCACCAAGGAGTTCACGCAGCACATCCCGGAATTCTGCGTGTGCGTCGCGCTGGTCGTCGACGGCGTCGTCCAGGTCGGCGTGTCCTACAATCCCGCCGAGGATCTGCTGTTTGCGGCCCGTCGTGGCGGCGGAACCACGCTCAACGGCAAACCCGTGCGCTGCACCGACCAGACGAAGGTCGCCGATGCCGTCGTGCTCGCCAGCCGTAGCGAGGACAAACGCGGCGAGTGGGATGCCTACAAGAGCCTGATGAAGGTGAAGCTGACCGGCAGCGTCGCGTACAAGTTCGCGCAGATCGCGGCCGGAATGGCCGACGCGACGTTTTCACTGACGCCGAAGAACGAGTGGGACATCTGTGCGGGAACGATGCTCGTCGAGGAAGCCGGCGGAGTCGTAACCGACCGCTTCGGCAAGCCGCTCACGTTCAACAACGCGAAGACGCTGCTTCCGGGATTGATCGCCGCAAGCTCCGTGCTGTACGGGCCGCTTCGCGACGTGATCCTCGACGTCAGCGGCGAATAGAGAAAGCTGGAAGGCGAGCCGCGCGGTGGCTCAGTCGATCGACGTCGATCCCGGCTTCGAGCTCGCGGCCAGCACCAGCGTGCCGCCGGCGCGTTCGGCTGCGGCGTAGGCAGCCTCGATCTTCTTGACCATGTCGAAGAAGCGGCGGCTCGCATCGCCGGTCAGTGACCGCGAACGCGGCGCTGCGGCGCTCATCGGATCGATGTAGACGTCGTCCTTGTACATCACGTAGTGAAGATGCGGACCGGTCGCGATGCCGGTCGAGCCGACGTACCCGATGATGTCGCCTTTTTTGACGGTGGAGCCCGGACGAAGGCCCGTCGCGATTCGCGAAAGGTGTCCGTAGCCCGACTTGTACGTGTCGTCGTGGCGGATCTCGACGTAGCGTCCGTATCCACCTTTCCATGCCGCAAGCTCGACGCTGCCGTCGGCCACCGCGTGAACCGGCGTTCCGGTCGGCGCTGCGAGATCCACGCCGTAGTGCGGGCGAACCCGGTTCAGCACCGGATGCAGCCGCGAGAACGTAAATCCGGAAGAAATGCGCGTGAACGACACCGGGAAACGCAGGTAGTCGCGGCCGAGCGCCTGGCCCTTGCTCGTGTAGTACGCTCCGGTCTTGTCGTCGCCCTGGCGGTACCAGATGCCTTCGTGAAGCTTGCCGCCGGTCTCGACGATACGCACCGAGAGAAGCTGTCCGGGAAGCGTGCCGGCGCCGTCCGGATTGCGCAGCTCCTCGAACTGGATGTTGAAGCGCGAGCCCTGCGGTAGCTTCTCGAAGTCGAGCTCCCACCCGAGCACTTCGGCGACTTCGGCAATGATCTCGTCGGGTACGTCGGCGCGCGCGGCGCTCGCGTAGAAGCTCGCGTCGATGGTTCCTTCGACGACGCGGCGGACGCGTCCGAACTCGACCGACTCGCGGTTGGCGACGACGACGCCGTCCTTGCGGCGCGCGACCAGATAGGTCGTCGCGTCGATGTCCATCTTCATCGAGACGAGGTCGGAAGCCGCGACGTCGATGCGCATCGCCAGCTTCTGGCCTTCGCGGATCTGGCTGAGGGCGTAGATGCGGCTCGCAGCCTTGATCCACGCCGCCGCGTTGGTGTTGCTGACGCCGTTCGAACCGAGAACCTCGGCGAACGTCTCGCCGGTGCGGAAGCGATGCTCGGTGTCGCGGAACTCGGGAACATCGGCGAGCGATCCAGCGTCATCGACCGGCGTCGAGACAAGGACCGCGGAGACTTTGGATTCCGGCTCGACCGGTTCGAAGACCGGGAGCACGTCGGAGAGGCTTTGTTCTTCAGGAGAGGATTCGGCGGCCGGTGCGGCGGCTGGTGCGGCTGGAAGTGCAGTAGAAGGAGTGAAGAAGCCGCGAGGAATGGGAGAAGGGATCGATGCGCTGACGATATCTTCGGTGTCTTGTTTCGCCGCAGCGATACGTACCGGTTTCGTGTCGGTCGCCACACGGAATCCCGCGAAGGACACCATGCTGACCACGAGTCCGAGCACCACGAGGCGCCCAGGACCGAGATCACCATTCTTGGGCGGCTGCCCCAGCGTTCCCACCATCATCTTCCACACCCCACGCTGGACAGCGGCCCAAGCGGCCGCCAATCCATGAAACCTGTTTTACGCAAGTTCAAAGTACGTTGCCTTCCCGTCCTGCGCCTGTCAACGCCAGCACCTGTGCCAGCAGTCTCCCTGTGACGAGCCGTCGTTTGCCCGACCGGCCTCGCCCGTTACTCTCAGTCCGTGGCCCGAGCCTTTTACCGACTATCCCGACTTCCCCGAGGTCTCCTCGCCCGACCAGTCCCCTGGGCGATGGATCCCTGACCATGCGCAGGCTAGCCGCACTGGACGTGGGAGACAAACGTATTGGCGTCGCTGTAAGTGACGCATTGCGCCTCACGGCGCAGCCGATCGGCGTCGTCGAGCGCCGTTCGCTGGCGGTCGACTGCGCCGCCATCCAGACCATGCTGGAATCGTACGATGTCGAAAAAGTCATTGCAGGACTACCACTTAACCCTCGCGGCGAAGAAGGCGAACAGGCCGACCGCGTGCGCCATTTCTGCGAAAGGTTCATCCGCGAAACCGGCCGCGAGGTGGTTTTCCAGGACGAGCGGCTCACGACGGCCGAGGGCGAGAGGATGCTGATCGAGAGCGGGATGCGGCGAAATCGCCGCAGGCAGGTCCGCGATCGCATCGCCGCCGCGCTCATCCTTCAGTCGTGGCTCGACTCGCAGCCACGCCCGTGAACCTCGCTCCGGCTCGGCCTCGCCCTTCCTCTGTCTGTTCGTGGCGTGCGACCACGACCGGCGCTTTTTGGCGCCGTCCACATCGCCGATGAAACGCGCTCTCGTCGCACTCGTCATGCTCGTGGTTGTCGCACTCGCGGCAGCAGCCGTCACTGTCATCGCAGTCATAAAGAGCGAGACGAGTCGCAGCGTCGTTCTCCCGGTAAAAACCAGCGTGGAAGTGCAGCCCGGCGAGAGCCTGCGGCGCATCGCCGGCAAGCTTCGCGAAGCGGATCTGGTCGGCAACGAGCGCGCGTTCCTGGCGATGGCACACTGGAAAGGCATCGACCGTACGATCAAGTACGGGCGCCACGAGTTCGAGGGAACGGTGACGCTGGCGTCCGTTCTCGCCGAGCTCGCGAGCCCGCCGAAACCGATCCTGCGCGTGACAATCCCCGAGGGCCGTACGCTGCGCGAGATCGGAGCGCTGCTGGAAGCGGCCGGCGCCGTCACGGCATCCAGCTATGTGGCGGTCGCCTGCTCCGACGAGTTCCGTCGCGCGGCCGGAGCGCCGGCGACGGCAAGCTGCGCCGAAGGCTTCCTGTTCCCCGACACCTACGACCTCGTTCCCGGGATGTCCCCGGGAGAGATCGTCGCGCTCCAGCTCGCGCGTTTTCATCAGGTGGTCGATCCGCTGCTCGCGGCGGCGCCTCGCCAGCCGCCGCTGCCGCTCGACGAGCTGCTGACGCTTGCATCGATCGTCGAGAAGGAAACGGCCCAGGGAGAGGAGCGGCCTCGAATCGCCGCCGTGTTCTTCAATCGGCTGAAAGCCGGGATGCCGCTGCAGACCGATCCGACGGTCATCTATGGAGTGATCGATTCGGGACTGCCGTGGGACGGGAACCTGACCCGGGCGCACCTCGCGACCCCGACTCCCTACAACACATATATGAGGAAGGGGCTTCCGCCGGGGCCGATCTGCAATCCCGGCAGGGCATCGATCGACGCCGTGCTGCATCCGGCGCCCGTCGGCGATCTCTACTTCGTCGCGCGAGGCGACGGCTCGCATGAGTTCAGCCCGAATCTTGCGACGCACAACCGGGCGGTGCGCGAGTACCAGCTCGGCCGCGGACGGCGCGCAGTGCAGGACGGCGACGGTCCGCCGCCCACTGCGGCCCCGCCGGCCCCGCAATAGCCCGACGTTCGCGGTCCGGACGATTTCGGACGATCCATGCGTAATCCCGAAAAATGACGCCGAAGGCATTGAGCTTCGCTACATTTTCGCCTAGGTTGATCCCGGATCTGGCACACAGGTCCGACGATTCGAGAATTGACCGGAATGTCGGCAATAAGCCGGCAGAGACACCGCAGGGAATCCGCGAACGCACGCGCGTATGGAGCGAATCCGATGGCCACACTGACCAAGCGCCAGAAAGAAATCCTCGACTACATCGAACAGAGCATCACGAAGAACGGCTACGCGCCGACGCTGGAGGAGATCGGCGAGCGCTTCGAGCTGCGCTCGATGGCAACCGTTCACAAGCATCTTTCGAATCTCGAAACCAAGGGGCTGATCCGCCGCAAATGGAATCACAGCCGCGCGATCGAAATCACAGAAGAGCGCCGACGGCCTGCATCGATCACGATCCCGCTTCTGGGCAGCGTCGCGGCCGGCCGTCCGATCGAAGCGATCGAAGGCAACGACACGATCGACGTCCCGCAGAGCCTGATCCGCAAACGCGACAGCTACGCGCTTCGGGTGACGGGGGATTCGATGATGGAAGAAGGCATTCTCGACGGTGACGTCATCCTCGTCGAAGAGCGGCCCGATCCGCGCAACGGCGACGTCGTCGTAGCGACCGTCGACGGTGAAGCCACCGTCAAGCGCTTCTACCGCGAGAAGAACGGAAGCGTCCGGCTGCAGCCGTCCAATGCCGCCTACAAGCCGATCGTCGTCGAGAACGGCGACCTGAAGATCCGCGGCGGTGTGGTGGGGCTGGTGCGGCGCTATCATTGATCCGTACACCGCCATGCGCATCCGCACGATGCGCACCGGGCGGCGGCCGTACGCACGTAAGGCTCACGGCCCGCAAACAGGCTCGCTGACGGCGGACCCATGCTGAGTCCGATGACGAGTCCGTTGACGAGTCCGTTCTCGATCTACGTCCACCTCCCGTACTGCGCGAAGCGCTGTCCGTACTGCGATTTCAACACCTACGTCGCCGAACGGATTCCCGAGGAGCGATACGTGGCTTCGCTCGTCCGCGAAGCAGCGTTTGCTGCGCGGGGTCCCGAGTGGACCGGCCGCCGGGTCTCGACGGTGTTCTTCGGCGGCGGAACTCCGTCGCTGTTCGCGCCGCCGAGCATCGAGGTGCTGCTGAGAACCTTCGACGAGCTGTGGGGATTTACGGACGACCCGGAGATCACGCTCGAGGCCAATCCGGGGTCGCTCGAAGGCGGCGGCGAAGCCAAGCTGCGCGGCTTTCGCGAAGCCGGCATCAACCGCGTCAGCTTCGGCGCGCAATCCTTCCAGGCCAGGCATCTGGCCACGCTCGGGCGCATTCACAGCGCGGACGAAACCGTCGGAGCGTTCGCGGCCGCGCGCCGCGCCGGTTTCGAGAATATCTCGTGCGATCTGATCTACGGCATCCCCGAACAGTCGCTGGCCGACTGGGAGAGCGACGTGCGCCTGGCGATCGGGCTCGCGAGCGAGCACGTGTCGGCCTACTGCCTCACGTACGAAAAGGGCACGCCGATGACCGGCATGCGAAACGCCGGCATGATCACCGCCGCCGACGAGGAAACCGAGCTCGCGATGTTTCGCCTCGCGCGCGAGCGCTTCGGCGACGCCGGCCTCGGCCAGTACGAGATTTCCAACTACGCAAGGCCGGGACGCGAGAGCCGCCACAACCTCGCATACTGGACGTGGCGCGATTACCTCGGCCTCGGCGCCGGCGCGCACGGCTTCGCCGCCGGAACGGATGATGTGTCTGCAGGCCCGCGCGTCGGTGACGACAGGGAAAGCGGCGCACCGGCTGCTGACTTCGAGAGTGCGTCCTGGGGCCGTCGCTACGCCAATCGAAGACTGCCGGAGCTGTACATGTCGGCCAAAGACGGCGCGTGGCACGCGAGCGAGGAATCGCTCTCGCGCGAGATGGCGATCGCGGAGTTCCTGATGGTCGGCCTGCGCCTGTCGCGCGGCATCGACGCAGCGGAATTCGAAAAGCTGTTTCGCATTCCGCTCATCGATGCCGCGCCCCGGCTCGATTCGTTCGTCGAACGCGGCCTTCTGACGCGCCGCGGACACGTCGTCACGCTGACGGATCGCGGCCTGGAGATCGCCGATTCGGTGATCACGACGCTCGCCGCAGGCTGAGACGGCGGTGTGTCAGGCCCGGGGCATCTCGCCCGCACGGGCCAGATCGCGCGAACGTTTTTTCTCGACCCTGCAAAAATCTGCACGCTTTCCCGGTTCCGGAGCGCAATCGGACGTCGCGCGCTCGACCAACGCGTCGGTTCCCGGTGGCACGCTTGCTGCATTTCCCTGTCCGTCCGGCGAACGCCGGAAATCCAAATCACAACGGAGCGCAGAGTCGCTTCGCAAGGACAGGGGACGAACATGCAACGCAGCAGACGCACATTTCACGGCGCCGCACTCGCAGGCCTGGTCGCGGCCGGCCTCATCGCCGGACCGCATGACGCGCACGCGCAGTCAGCGATCATTTACGGCTCGATCGGAAACTTCGACATCGCCAACGACACCGGCCTCGTCTGTCATGGTTTCGAGATCGACATCGACGGGCTGACCAAAGCCGACATCCCGTATTCGTTCTCCACCGAGCGCTACGGAGCGCCGACGGTTACCGACTATGCCGGCGGCGTAAGCGTGCGATGGGAGAGCCCGGTCGACGCGAACGGCGCGTACACGGAAAGAACGCTGCAGCACACCGTGCCTTGGTTTCCCGGGCAGTGTTACCAGTGGACCGGTCCGGCGACGTACCAGGATTCGGGCTGCGAACACTTCGGAACGAGCGCGTACGGCAATCCGTCGCACGTGACCGCGCGCTGGCTCTGCGACGATCCGGCGAGCCCCGGCGTGCTCACTCCGGTCGATCCTCCGACCGCGATCCCGATGCCCAGCTACTACGTGCAGCAGCCTGCCGTGGTCGGCAATCCGCCGGAGATCGTCGTCGAAGTGCAGGCTCCGCAGCCCGCCGAAGCGCCGAGCCTTTACGGCGATGCGCAGTGGATGCGCGTGTACGTGCGGCAGCTTCCCTTCGAGGTGAACCTCGACCAGCTCGTCGCCGACAACGCGGCGATCGTCCCGATGGATGCTGCCCAGCTCGAATCGAACTGGGACGTGATCCAGACCGAACCGCTCGGCGGCAACGGAAAGCGCCAGCGCAAGCGCAATGGCGGCCCGATCCAGCCGACCACGCGCTCGGTCGTGCGCCGCATCGAGATGTACGCGTACACCGGCGCCTACGATCCCGTCACGCATGAAGCCCTGTGTGCCGACGGCACCTGCACCACCCCGGCCGACGGCGAGCTCGGCGAGCTCGTCAGCACGCAGATGACGGCCGCCAACGTGCAGTCGGATTCGCTGACGGTGACGAAGACCGGGAACGGCAGCGTCGATTCTGCCGATCGCCTGATCAGCTGCGGCAGCAAATGCGTCTCTCCGTACAATGCCGGAATGTCGGTCACGCTGACCGCAAAGGCGGCGAGCGGCTACGTGTTCAGCGGATGGACCGGAGCGTGCAGCGGCCTCGGCAGCACGTGCACGGTCGTCACGAACGGACATCTGCAGGCGAACGCGACGTTCACCGCTTCGACGAGTGGAGGCGGTGGAGGCGGCGGTGGTGGTGGCGGCGGCGGCGGCACGACCACGTCCACGGCATCGCTGTCCGTCAAGACCAGCGGCGGCAAAGGCCTGATCACGAGCACACCGGCCGGGATCAGTTGCGGCAGCACGTGCTCGGTCAAGGCGGTGCCGGGCACCAGCATCACGCTGTCGATCCTTCCGGAGCCCGGCTTCCGCTTCGTGAGCTGGACCGGCGCGTGCACCGGAACCGCGGCGACCTGTACGCTGGCCGTCAACGGCACGGCGAGCGTGCAGGCGAACCTGACGAAGTAGCCCGGACTTCCGTCCCGATTCGCAGCGGCGGCGTGCGTTCCATCCGGAACGCACGCCGCTTTTCTGCATTCCGCTGGCCCGTCGTCGCAGCGACGGTTCACGTTGCGCGCCCGCACGAACGCGATTCGCGTGCACCGCCGCGCGATGCGTTCGCGCGCACGCCGGTGATAGCGTCGCGTGCATGGAGCATCAGGCGACCGTCGAAGCGATGATCGCGGTTGCCGTGAGCGCCTGGGTGCAGGGCTCGGTCGGCTTCGGCTACGCGCTGATCTCCGCACCGCTGCTCGCGCTCGTCGCACCGGAGCTCGTTCCGGGCCCGATCATGCTGAGCTCGCTGGTGCTGTCGCTCGCGTCGGCCGTGCGCGAACGCACCAGCATCGACCGCTCCGGCGTCGCGCTCGCACTTCTCGGCCGCCTTCCGGGCGTTGCGATCGGTGCGGCTGCGCTGGCATGGTTTTCCGAGCACACGACCAACGTCGTCTTCGGCGTGCTCGTGCTCGTGGCCGTCGCGCTCAGCCTGTCCGGCCTCGCGCTGCCGCGAAACCGGCGCACGCTGGTCACGACCGGATTCGTTTCGGGAGTGATGGGAACGATGACGTCGATCGGCGGGCCGCCGATTGCGCTCGTCTACCAGCACGCCGAAGGGCCGGAGCTGCGCGCGACGCTCAACACGTACTTCGCACTCGGAAGCGCCATGTCGATCCCTGCTCTGGCGCTCGCCGGTCATTTCGGACGCGTCGAGCTCGCGAGCGGCCTGCTGCTCTTGCCGGCCACCGGCGTCGGCTTCGCGATGTCCGGCGCGAGCCGGCGTTACCTCGACGAAGGCCGCACGCGCGGCGCGGTTCTCGCGGTCGCCAGCGTTTCGGCGCTCGCGGTCGTCATCCGCACGTTGCTGGTGTGAGCTACGATTCTTTCTTCGCGAGCTCGAGATCGGAGTCGACCATGACTGCGACGAGCTCGTCGAACAGCGTGTGCGGCTCCCAGTCGAGCACGCGGCGGGCCTTGGACGCGTCGCCGAGAAGCAGGTCGACTTCCGACGGCCGCTCGAACTTCGGGTCGAGCACGACATGGTCGCGCCAGCTCAGGCCGACCCGCGTGAACGCCTTCTCGAGAAATTCGCCGACCGAATGCGTCTCGCCGGTGGCGACCACGTAGTCGTCCGGCTCGCGATGCTGGAGCATGCGCCACATCGCATCGACGTAGTCCGGCGCAAAACCCCAGTCGCGTTTGGCGTCGAGGTTGCCGAGCGAAAGCTTGTCCTGCAGGCCGAGCTTGATGCGCGCCGCCGCGCGCGAAATTTTCCTCGTGACGAAGCTTTCACCGCGGCGCGGAGATTCGTGATTGAACAGGATGCCGTTGCACGCGAACATCCCGTACGCTTCGCGATAGTTGATGGCCTGGTAGTACGCGAACGCCTTCGCGCAGCCGTACGGGCTGCGCGGATGCAGTGGCGTCTTTTCCGATTGCGGCACTTCGGCAACCTTGCCGAACATCTCGCTCGAAGAGGCCTGGTAGAACTTCGCCGGCTTCTTCATGCGGCGCACGGCTTCGAGAAGATTGACCGCGCCCATGCCGGTCACTTCGACCGTGAACGCAGGCTCGTCGAACGACACCCGCACGTGGGACTGCGCCGCGAGGTTGTAGACTTCGTCCGGCTCGATGCGTTCGAGCAGATCGCGCAGCCGGAGCGCGTCGGTGATGTCGCCGTAGTGAAGGAAGAATTGCGGCGACGGATCGTCGGGCCGGTGAAGGTGGTCGATGCGGGTGCGTGCGACCGTGCTGGTGCGGCGCACCAGCCCGTGGACTTCATATCCTTTGCGGAGCAGAAGCTCGGCAAGATACGAGCCGTCCTGTCCGGTCACGCCGGTGACGAATGCACGCTTGGTCATGCGACGTGCCGCGAGTACGCCGCAGCGCACACGGAGTCAAAAGCGCACAGGGGTTTTGCGCATTCCCGTGCGGACCGGCCAAATGCCGGTCGCAGCCGCTTTGACTTCCCGCCACAGGGCTCGCTATATCGTTCTCCGGCGCGGTACCGTCCGCGCCGATCTCGATGCACGCAACTTCGAACGACGTCGCGGTCGTCGTCATCCCCGCAAGGTACGGGTCGACGAGGCTGCCGGGAAAGCCTTTGGCCGATCTCGGAGGCATGCCTCTCGTCGAGCACGTCTGGCGACGGGCCTGCGAGGCCCGCCTCCCGTCGCGGGTGCTGGTTGCCACCGATGATGAACGCATCCGCGCGGCGCTTCCCGCCGAAGCGGACGTCGTCATGACACGCGCCGACCATCCGAGTGGAAGCGACCGCATCGCCGAGGTCGCCGAGTCGCTCGACTGCGCGATCGTCGTCAACGTGCAGGGCGATCTTCCGCTGCTCGATCCGACGCTGGTCGACGATCTCATCGAAATGCTCCGCAGCGACCCCGGTCTCGGGCTGGCCACCGTTGCGGTGCCTCTAGAGCATGCCGACGAGCTCCAGAACCCGTCGGTCGTCAAGGTCGTCTGCAACCTTGCCGGTCGCGCGCTGTATTTCTCGCGGGCTGCGATTCCGTTCGATCGCGCGCGACCCGGTTCGATCGCCGGAGCGTTTCGTCATGTCGGCATCTACGCGTATCGACGCGAGACGCTGCTGGCCTTCGCAGCCATGAAGCCGACGCCGCTCGAACAGACCGAAAGTCTCGAACAGCTTCGCGCACTGGAAAACGGAATCGGCATCGGTGTGGTCCGCCGTGCGCACGGAGTTCCGATCGAAGTGGATACGCCCGAGGATCTGGCCGCGCTGCGCGCGCAGCTCGCGGCCGGAACGCACGCCATCAATGCGCCGGCGCATGCCGGACGGTAGGATAGCAACGCGGGCGCGCTTCGCCCGCCGAGGAGCCAGGTAAGGAGTCGTCAGCATGAGCACGAGCGAAGCCAGGCCCACCAAATACATCTTCGTCACCGGCGGCGTCGTCTCGGCGCTCGGCAAAGGCCTCGCTTCCGCATCGATGGGTGCGCTGCTCGAAAGCTCCGGCCTCAAGGTCTCGATGCTCAAGATGGACCCGTACATCAACGTCGATCCCGGCACGATGAGCCCGTTCCAGCACGGCGAGGTCTACGTCACCGACGACGGCTACGAGGCCGACCTCGATCTCGGACATTACGAGCGTTTCATCTCGACGCCGATGAGCCGGCGCAACAACATCACGACCGGCGCCGTATATTTCGAAGTCATCACCAAGGAGCGCCGCGGCGACTATCTCGGCGCGACGGTGCAGGTGATTCCGCACATTACCGACGAGATCAAAAGCCGCATCCGTGCAGCCGCCGAAGGCATGGACCTCTTGATCGGCGAAGTCGGCGGCACCGTCGGCGACATCGAGAGCCTGCCGTTCCTCGAGGCGATCCGCCAGATCCGCTTCGATGTCGGCGCCGAAAACGTGCTGTTCGTGCACCTGACGCTGGTGCCGTTCATCGGCGCCGCCGGCGAGATCAAGACCAAGCCGACCCAGCACAGCGTAAAAGAGCTCACCGGGCTCGGCATCCAGCCCGACATCCTGCTGCTGCGCTGCGACCGCCCGCTGTCGCAATCGGTCAAGGAAAAAGTCGCGCTGTTCTGCAACGTCGATCGCAAGTCGGTGCTCGAAGCGCGCGACATCGACAGCATCTACAAGCTGCCGCTCGCGCTCCAGGAGCAGGGCCTGCACGATCGCGTGACGACCAAGCTGCACATCTGGACCGGCGCGCCGAAGCTGGTGCCGTGGGAGAAAGTCGCCCACACGATCGACAATCCCAAAGACAAGGTGCGCATCGCGATGGTCGGCAAGTACGTCGGCCTCACCGATTCGTACAAGTCGATGAACGAAGCGCTCACGCACGGCGGCATCGCCAATGAGTGCGCCGTCGAGATCGTCCACGTCGATTCGGAGGAGGTCGAGTCCAAGGGCATCACGCCCGAGATCCTCGGCGCCGACGCCGTGCTCGTACCGATGGGCTTCGGTCCGCGCGGCACCGAAGGCAAGATCGCCACGATCCAGTACGTGCGCGAAAACAAGGTACCGTTCTTCGGCATCTGTTACGGCATGCAGATGGCCGTCATCGAATTCGCGCGCAACGTCTGCGGCCTCGAGGGCGCCCACACCACCGAAGCCGATCCGGCAACACCGCATCCGGTGATCGACCTGATGATCGCCCAGCAGGCGCTCGCGCAGAAAGGCGGGACGATGCGGCTCGGCGCCTATCCGTGCCACATCAAGGAAGGCACGCTGACGCACCGCACGTACAACAAGAAGAAGATCAGCGAGCGCCACCGCCACCGCTACGAGTTCAACATCGCGTACCGCGACCGCATCGAAAAAGGCGGAATGGTGCTGTCGGGAACCTCGCCCGACGGCTCGCTCGTCGAGATGATCGAGCTTCCGAATCACCCGTGGTTCCTCGCGTGCCAGTTCCATCCGGAATTCAAGTCGAAGCCGCTCGATCCGCATCCGTTGTTCCGCGGGTTCGTCCGCGCCGCGCTCGCCCACAAGCAGCAGCGCCGCGAGACTCCGCCGCTTCGCAATCTCGGGCTGCGCGTCGTCGGCGCCCGTGAAGACGAGACGGAGAACGGATGAACGTAGCTTCGTTCTCGATCGGCGACGGTCCGCGCAGCATCGAAGCCGGCGCCGGACGCCTCTTTCTGATTGCGGGCCCGTGCGTGATCGAGTCGCGCGACTCGGTGATGCGGCACTCGGCCGCGCTCGCGAAGATCAGCGACGACGTCGGCGTGCCGATCATCTTCAAGGCGTCGTTCGACAAGGCCAACCGCACGTCGCATGCCTCGTTCCGCGGGATCGGCATCGACGAGGGGCTTCGGATCCTCGCCGACGCGCGCGCGGCGACCGGCCTTCCGGTGCTGACCGACGTGCACGACGCATCGCAGGTCGCGCCCACGGCAGAAGCCGTCGACGTGCTGCAGATCCCGGCGCTGCTGTGCCGCCAGACCGATCTCGTCAAGGCGGCGGCGGCGAGCGGGAAGCCGGTCAACATCAAGAAGGGCCAGTTCCTCGCGCCGTGGGACATGAAGAACGTGCTCGCCAAGGCGCGCGAAGCCGGCAGCACCAAGGTGCTGCTGACCGAGCGCGGCGCGAGCTTCGGTTACGGGAATCTCGTCAGTGATTTTCGCTCGCTCGAGATCATGCGCGACTTCGGTGCGCCGGTGGTCTTCGATGCAACGCATTCGGTGCAGCTTCCCGGCGCGGGCGGCGACAAATCGGCCGGAGAGCGCCGCTTCATTCCGACGCTCGCGAGGGCGGCCGTAGCCGTCGGCACCGACGGCCTTTTCATGGAAGTCCACGAGAATCCGGACAAGGCGCTCAGCGACGGACCGAACTCGCTTTACCTTTCGGATCTTGCCGAGCTCCTGCGCCGGCTGCTTGCGATTCATTCGGCGCGCGGGCCACTCCGCGGCGACGCCGGAAGCGGCCCGTTGGCCGCCGATTCGATGCCCGGCGCGCCGGCCGGCAATCCGGCGCGCGCGTGAGACGGTTCGAGGATTTCTCGATGGTGCGTGACCTGGATCCGAATGCTGCGCTCGAGACCGCGCGCCGTGTGCTGCGCATCGAATGCGAGGCGCTCGACGAGACGGCGTCGCGACTCGACGAGAATTTCTCGCGCGCCGTCGACCTGATCCTCCACTGCAAGGGCCGCGTGGTCGTGACGGGCATGGGCAAGTCCGGGCAGATCTGCCGCAAGATCGCCGCGACGATGGCGTCCACCGGAACGTCGGCGTTCTTCCTTCATGCGGGCGAAGCCGTGCACGGCGACCTCGGAATGTTCGCCCGCGGCGACGTCTGCATTGCGATTTCCAACAGCGGCACCACGCAGGAGGTGCTCGCGCTCCTTCCAGGCGTGAAGCGCCTCGCGATTCCGCTGATCGCGATCACCGGCGGGCTCTCGTCGCCGCTCGCCGAGGCCGCCGACGTGGTCATCGACGTGCGCGTGCGCAAGGAAGCCTGCCCGATGAACCTCGCGCCGACGGCGAGCACGACCGTTACGCTCGCGATCGGCGACGCGCTGTCGGTCGCGGTCCTCGAAGCCAAGGGCTTCACCGATCGCGACTTCGCGCAGCTTCATCCGGGCGGCGCGCTCGGCCGCAAGCTGATGCGCGTCGAGGAAGTGATGCATCCGGATGCCCAGGTGCCGCTGGTCACGACCAGCTCGAGCCTGACGGAAACGCTTCGCACGATGACCGAAGGCGGGCTCGGAACCGTCGGCGTCGTCGACGACGCCAGCGGCGAGCTTGCCGGCGTCATCACCGACGGCGACATCCGCCGCGCCGTGCTGCGGCACGGCGACGTCTCGGGAAAGAAAGCCAGCGACCTGATGTCGCAGAATCCCAAGACCGCGCGCGCCGAAGCGCTCGTCGAGGAAGCGCTCGCGACGATGGAGAAGCATTCGATCACCGCGCTGTTCATCCTCGAGCGCGATACGCGCCGGCCGATCGGCATCGTCCACCTCCACGACCTGCTCAAGGCGAGCGTCGCCTGAAACCTTCGTGAGCCGACGCGGCTGGCGCTTTCTGCTCGGGGCAGTGCTCATCGTGGCGCTGGCCGGGCTCGGCCTTTCGCTCACGCGCCGGGCGAGCGTCTCGGAGCTCGTCAGCACGTCGTTCCTCGCGTCGCAGGCTCTTCCCGAGCTGCTGCAGCGCATCCGCAACTTCCATCGCGTGATCACGCGCGAAGGCCGCAAGGTGCTCGAGGTTTCCGCCAGCGAGGCGAGCTACTTCAAGAACGACAAGGCGATCGAGATCGTCGCGCCGAAGGTGGTGTTCTACGAAGGCGGCGAGCGCGTCGGCGAAGTCTCCGCCACGAGGGGACGGCTTTTTCTCGACGGCACCGACGTCCAGTCGGTCGAAGTCAGCGGCGAGGTCCTCTTCGAGCTCGGCCGGCTGCGCCTGATGACCGACAACCTCACGTACGACAAGGCGTCGAGCCACATCAACGCGCATGGGGTGGCGCGCGTCTCGGCCGCCGAGCTCGACCTGACCGGTACAGACATGACCGTGGACATGCTAAACCGCAGCGTCGTGATCGGCACCGGCGTAAGCATGACCCTGCGCCCGCACGCGGAGACCCCGTCGTGAAAAGGGGACAGGTACATTTAAAAAAGTCGTGGTTTTTCGCGCGCCGCACGAATGCCGCCACGGATCTGCGAGCACAGCTGAACCCGCATTTTTCGACGCCCCCTGCGTTTCCGCGCAGTTGCATAAATGTACCTGTCCCCTTTTTAATTCTGCTGATTTTTCTTGGGGTGGGTTCTGCGGGGGCGGAGGATACGGCGCGGAAGACGAATGATGTGCTGAGCTCGGTGGCCGGCATTGCGAAGAATCTCGAGCTGGCCGACGTGCCGTCGCCGATCAACATCACGGCCGACCGCCTCGAGTTCCTCTACGGCGAGGGCCTGCTCCGCTACCAGGGCAACGTGACGGTCGACCACGCCGGCGCGAAGATCCGCGCGCAGTCGCTCGACGTTTCGTTCGAGCCCGAAGGCAAGCGAAGCCTGAAAAAGATCACGGCGCGCGGCAACGTCGAAGTCACGCGCGGCGACGAATCAGCGCGCGGCGAGGTCGCCGAGTACGATCCGACCGGCGGGACGATCACGCTTTCGCAGAACGCCCGGCTCGGCTCGGGGCCGAACTCGGTTGCCGGCGAGAAGGTCGTCGTCTATCTGAACGAAAAGCGGGCGGTGGTTCTCGGAGGTGCGGCGACGCCAGCCTCCGGCACGGCCACTGCCGGCTCCGAGACCGCGCCGGCCGCGGGCGGCCGCATCAAGGCGGTCTTCATGCCCGACGCGCTCGACAAGAAGGGACCGGACGCGGTCGACAAGAAGGGACCTGCCAAAAAGTGACGACCGCCCCCATTCGTCTGTCGGCACGCGACATCGTCAAGCGCTACGGTGCCCGTACGGTCGTCGACCACCTGTCGCTCGAAATTCAGCAGGGCGAGGTCGTCGGCCTGCTCGGTCCGAACGGAGCCGGCAAGACCACCACGTTCCACATCGTCGTCGGTTTCGAGAAGGCCGACGAAGGCTCGGTAATGCTCGGAGACCGAGCGATCTCCGGCCTTGCGATGTACGAACGGGCGCGCGCCGGCATCGGATACCTTCCGCAGGAACCCTCGGTCTTCCGGCGCCTCAGCGTCGAGGACAATCTTCTCGCAATCCTGGAAACTCTCGATATCGACGAAGCCGAGCGGCGCGAACGCCTCGAGACTCTGCTCGAGGAGCTCGGCGTAACGCACGTCCGCAAGACAATGGGCGCGGCGCTGTCGGGCGGCGAGAGGCGGCGCGTCGAAATCGCCCGGGCGCTCGTCATTTCGCCCAAGTTCATGCTGCTCGACGAGCCGTTCGCCGGCGTGGACCCGATTGCGGTTATCGACATCCAAAGCATCATTGCGCAGCTCCGGGAACGCGGAATCGGCGTGCTGATCACCGACCACAACGTCCGCGAGACCCTTGGCATCTGCGACAGGGCGTACATCCTCAACGAAGGGCGGATCCTCGAGGAGGGCAGCCCCGAGTCGATCGCTTCGAGCCGGCAGGCGCGCGAGATATACCTCGGCGAACGTTTCCGGCTCTGACGACTCGAAGCGTCGCGCGAAAAAAGGATGGGACTCGAGCAACGACTACTGCTCAAACAAAGCCTGCAGCTGCGGATGACGCCGCAGCTGCGCCTTGCGATCAAGATCCTGCAGCTGTCGCGTCCCGAGCTCGAGGTGATGATCGCCGACGAGCTCTGCCAGAACCCGGTGCTCGAGGAGATCATGGACGCCGTCCCCGAACGCGTCGAGCAGCGCACCGGGGACCTTGAAGTCTCCGAGAGCGAAAGCCCCGACGGGGTCGCCGTCACCAATGAGCGCGAGCCCGAGAGCGCGCAGGAAGTCGGCCAGCTCGACATCGACGAATACCTCGACCGCCACTCGGCCGACATCCACGGCTCGGTCGGCGCCGGCTCGGACCGCGACGACAACCGCGACCGGCTCTTCGAGAACGCCAAGGCCCGCGAAGACACGCTCGCCGACGCGCTCGTCGACCAGCTCGGCCTGCTTGCGATGAGCGACGACGAGCGCCGCATCGCAACGATGATCGCCAACAACCTCGACGACGACGGTTATCTTGCGTGCACGGTCGAGGAGCTCGCGTTTCTGTCGGGCGCCACCATCGAACAGCTCGAAGAAGCGCGCGAGATCGTCCAGGAGCTCGAGCCTCCGGGATGCGGAAGCGTCGACCTTCGCGACTGCCTGCTCGTGCAGCTGCGGCTGATCGGTTACGAGAGCGACGACTACGTGGTCGCGGTCGCCGACCGTTATCTCAAAGAGCTCGAGTCGCAGAAGTACGACAAGGTCGCCAAAGAGCTCGGCACGACCGCGGCCGAAATCGTCGAAGCCCATCGCATCATCCGCTCGCTCGATCCGCGTCCGGGACGCGGTTTCGGCGGCGCGGAGACGCGCTACATCACGCCCGATGCGTACATCGTGCGCATCGGCGACGAATTCCAGGTTGCGCTCAACGATGAAGGCATCCCCGCGCTGCAGGTCAATTCGTACTACCGCAGCATGATCAAGGGCCGCGAGGCCGGCGGCGAAGCGACCGGCTACCTGCAGGAACGCGTGCGAGCGGCGAGCTGGCTCATCAAGTCGATCGAGCAGCGCCAGAGAACTCTCCGAAAGGTTGTCGAGAGCATCGTCCGTCATCAGCGCGACTTCCTGATCCAGGGCGTCAGCGCGCTCAGGCCGATGGTGCTCAAGGACGTGGCCGGCGACATTGGCATGCACGAGTCCACGATCAGCCGCGCGACGTCCGGCAAGTACGTGCATACCCCGCAGGGGATCTACGAGCTCAAATGGTTCTTCACGAGCAGCCTTCACTCGAGCGTCGGCGAAGACGTGTCGTCGGAAAGCGTGCGCCGCAAGATCCTCGACATCGTTGCCAAGGAAGATCCGCGCCAGCCGTTCAGCGATCAGTACATCTGCGAGCAGCTGGCCAGGGAAAACATTGACATCGCCCGCCGTACCGTGGCGAAATATCGCGAAGGACTGGGGATTCTTCCTTCGTCCAAGCGCAAGCGAATGATCGCACTCAACGACCAGAACGGCTTCCGACGCCGATGAAAACGCCCACAGCCCGCGCTCTTCAGGAGAATTCCGTGCAAGTTTCCGTGACTTTCCGACATATGGATGTGAGCGATGCGCTGCGGGACTACGCAGTCGAGAAAGTCGAGCGCATCATCGCAAAATACCTGAAAAACGCCGTCGAGGCGCATGTGATTCTCCTCTCCCACCGCCATCGCCAGCAGTGCACGGCCGAGATCAACATCCACGCCGCCGGCTATGACATCTCCGCGCACGCCGACAACGCCGACATGTACGCGGCCATCGATTTCGCCGTCGACAAGGTCGAAGCGCAGCTTCGCAAGCACAAGGACCGCATCAACGACCGCAAGGGCCGCGCGAGCCTGCACGAGATCGCGACGACGATTTCGGTCGACGTCGTCCAGCAGACCGGCGATCAGGGCGCGACCAAGGTCATCGAAACCGAAACGCTCGTCGCCAAGCCGTTGTCGGTCGACGACGCCGTGCTGCAGCTCGAGCTGACGCATTCGGAATTCCTCGTCTTCCGCAACTCCGCGAACAGCTCGATCAGCGTCGTCTACAAGCGACGCGACGGGCACTACGGGCTCATTGTCCCGACCGCCTGAGGTCGTCCCGGTGCGCCTGTCGTCGATCCTGGACCCGGGCTGCATCGTTCTCGATGTCGGCACGGGGTCCAAGCACGACGTGCTCGCGCGGCTCGCCGCTCCGATCCTCGAATTGCGTCCCGACCTCGACGCTCCTGCCGTCGTCGCCGAGCTCGATCGGCGCGAAGCGGAAAGCAGCACCGCGATCGCCGACGGCATCGCGATCCCGCACGCCAGGCCGCCCGTGCGCGAAGCGATCGCCGCGTTCGGCCGCTCGACCGCCGGCGTCGCGTTCGACTCGCTCGACGGCAAGCCTACCCGCCTTCTGTTCCTGCTGCTGTCGCCGCTCGACAATCCTTCCCTGCACGTCGCATGGCTCGCGCATATCGCGCGTGTGCTTTCGGATGCGGTGACGCGAAGTCGCCTGGTCGATGCCGATTCCCGCGAGCAGATCCTCGAGGTTCTGCGCGAACGCGAAGCCGAGCTCGAGGCCGCCCAGACCGGGACGGATCAGACGACCGAGACGGACCGGACAGACCAGACGAAACGGTCCGGACAGTCGGAACCGTCGCCGCAGTTGCCGCCCGCTCCGCCGCTCTCCGCCATGCCTCCGGTCCGTTCCGGCGGCCCCGACCGCAAGGGCACGACGTGACGTCCGCGTCCGCCGCATCAGGCCAGGTCGACGTCGCCGTCATCACCGGCATGTCGGGATCGGGCCGCTCCACGGCAATCCACGTCCTCGAGGATCTCGGCTACTACTGCATCGACAACCTCCCGAGCGCGCTCGTCGAGCAGTTCGTGGCGCTGTTTGCCGGCTCGCACGCCGGCCGCTCCAAAGTCGGCCTCGGCATGGACGTGCGCGACGACGGCTACGTGGACGCGTGGCCGTCGGTACGAAAAGCGCTCGAGAAGGCCGGCCACCGCGTGACCGTCGTCTTCCTCGATTCCGCGGACGAGACGCTGATCCGGCGCTATTCGGAAACCCGGCGCGTGCATCCGCTCGGCGCCGGCCGCGACCTCCACGATGCCATCCGTGCCGAACGCGAGTTGCTGCGGCCGCTCGAGCGTGCCGCTGATGTCGTCATCGATACGAGCGAGCTGTCGGTGCACGAGCTCAAGCGCCGCCTGCGCTCGTTTGCCGAGGACAGCGACGCGTACACCGGTCCGAACGTGACGCTCAAGAGCTTCGGCTTCAAGTTCGGCAGCCTCGTCGACGCGCATCTCGTCTTCGACGTGCGTTTTCTGCCGAATCCGTATTTTGTCGCCGAGCTGCGCGCCCTGACCGGACTGGACGCGTCCGTCTCGGGCTACGTGCTGGAGAACGAGCTGACCCGCGCATTCATCGACCGGCTGATGGATTTCCTCGATTTCGTGCTGCCGCACTACGCCGAGGAAGGCCGCGCGTACCTGACCGTCGGCATCGGCTGCACCGGCGGCAAGCATCGCTCGGTGGCCATCGTCGAGGAGTGCGCGCGCCGATTGCGCCAGCACGGTGCCGCAGTGATCGTGCGTCACCGCGACATTTCCAAGGAGTCGATATGAGCGAGAAGGCAACCGCCGAATTCATCGTCAGCAACCAGCTCGGACTGCACGTCCGCGCTGCCGCCATGGTCGTGCGGACGATGACGCCCTTCGCGAGCAAAGTCTCGATCCGCGCCGGCTCGAGCGTCGCCGACGCCCGAAGCGTCCTCGACCTGCTGACCCTCTCCGCAAGCAAAGGAACCAAAATCATCGTCGAAGCCGAAGGCACCGACGCCGAATCCGCCGTAGCCACCCTCGGCGACCTCATCGCTCGTAACTTCGCCGAATAAAGCACGACCCCCATCGCAAAGAACAAAGCGCCACCGAGAGCGTGCGCGTAACGAAGCCGACTTCGTAGAAGGGTCCAGATGCAAGGAAGAAATCGGCGAAGAGAGGGAGTCGTACTTCCCGTACGTCGACCGAACGCAGCCGATTTCTGACGCGGCAGATGGGCCCTTATACGAAGGCGGCCAAGGGGTAGAGCACCGGTTGACCCCCCGCGGTGTGACCGGTACGTAGGCCGGCCATGGCGGACGAGTTCATCTTCACTTCGGAATCTGTTTCCGAGGGACACCCCGACAAAGTATGTGACCAGATTTCCGACGCGGTGCTCGATGCGCACCTCGCCGGCGACGCGTCGAGCCGCGTAGCCTGCGAGACGCTGTGCGCGACCAACCTCATCGTAATGGCTGGGGAAATCACCAGCAGCAAGGCTGTCGACTACGAGCAGATCGCGCGCCAGGTGGCACGCGAAATCGGATACGTCGGCACCGACGGCTTCGATGCCGCGAAGGTCGAAGTCATCACGCGCCTGGTCCGGCAATCTCCGGACATTTCGCAGGGAGTCACGGTCGGACAGGGTCTTCACGAAGAACAGGGCGCCGGCGACCAGGGCCTGATGTTCGGCTACGCATGCGACCAGACGCCCGAGCTGATGCCGCTGCCGATCTCGCTGTCGCATCATCTCGTCGCCAGGCTCGCCGAGCTCCGCCACGACGGCACGATTCCGTACCTTCGTCCGGACGCCAAGTCGCAGGTCAGCGTCGAGTACCGCGACGGCAAGCCCGTGCGCGTCGCGACCGTCGTGATCTCGACGCAGCACATCGAAGACGCCTCGCTCGACCAGATCATCTCCGACGTCCGCGAACAGGTGATCGGCCCGATCATTCCGAAGCATCTGCTCGACGACGACACCGTCTACCACGTCAATCCGACCGGCCGCTTCGTCGTCGGCGGACCCTCGGGCGACTCCGGCCTGACAGGACGCAAGATCATCGTCGATACGTACGGCGGCTGGGGCCGTCACGGCGGCGGCGCGTTCTCCGGCAAGGATCCGTCCAAAGTCGATCGCTCGGCCGCCTACATGGCGCGCTACCTCGCCAAGAACGTCGTCGCGTCCAGGCTCGCGACCGCGTGCGAAGTCCAGATCGCATACGCGATCGGCGTCGCGCAGCCGGTCTCGGTTCACATCGACACGTTCGGCACCGGCCGGGCGGCGTCGACCACCATCTCGCAGAAGCTGCGCGATCACGTCGACCTCCGGCCGGCGTCGATCATCGAGCGCTTCGACCTGAAACGACCGATCTACCGCAAGACCGCCGCCTACGGGCATTTCGGACGCGACGCGAAGGACGGCTTCTTCCCGTGGGAGAATACCGATCTCGCCACCGTCCTCGGCTGAACGAACGACCAGACCTCCACCAGGAGACGGAAAAACCCATGCTCAAGAACGACCGAGAGGCACGCGAAGCGCGCGATGCCGGTAACTCAACTTCACAGGGCGCCGCCGCGCGGAAACAGAACATGGTAAAGAAACCCGAAGCCTCCGACGTCAAGGATCCGAAACTCGCCGCGGCCGGAAAGAAGCGAGTCGACTGGGCATCGCGCGACATGCCGGTCCTCAACCTGATCGCCGAGCGCTTCCGCAAGGAAAAGCCGCTCAAGGGCGCGAAGATGACGGCGTGTCTCCACGTGACCGCCGAGACCGCCAACCTGATGCGCACGCTCAAGGCCGGCGGCGCGGACGTCGCGCTGTGCGCGTCGAATCCGCTGTCGACGCAGGACGACGTCGCGGCGACGCTGTCGGTCGACGATGGTATCCCGACGTGGGCAATTCGCGGAGAGGACTCCAAGACCTATCACCGCCACCTCCAGCTCGGAGTCGAGCGGCAGCCGAACCTGACGATGGACGACGGCGCCGACCTCGTGACGCTGCTGCACACGACGATGACGCAGTACGCGTCGCGCGTGGTCGCGTCGATGGAAGAGACGACGACCGGCGTGATCCGCCTGAAGGCGCTCGAGAAGCAGCGCCGCCTGACAATTCCGGTCGTCGCCGTCAACGACGCCGACACCAAGCACCTGTTCGACAACCGCTACGGCACCGGCCAGTCAACGATCGACGCGATCATCCGCGCGACCGACGTGCTGCTGGCCGGCAAGGTATTCGTCGTGATCGGCTACGGCTGGTGCGGCCGCGGCCTCGCGTCGCGTGCAGCCGGTGCCGGCGCGCAGGTGATCGTCACCGAAATCGATCCGATGAAGGCGCTCGAAGCCGCGATGGACGGTTTCCGCGTGATGCCGATGGCCAAGGCCGCACGCGAAGGCGACATCTTCGTCAGCGTGACGGGCAACATGCACACGATCGCCGAGAAGCATTTTCCCCTTCTCAAGGATGGCGCGATCGTCGCGAACGCCGGTCACTTCGACATCGAGATCGACGTCAAGGGCCTCACCAAGCTCGCCAAGAAGGTCACCAAGAACCTGCGGCACTGCGTCGACGAGTACGTGCTTGCCGGCGGCAAGCGCGTCTACCTTCTTGCCGAAGGACGGCTCGTCAATCTCGCAGCGGCCGAAGGCCATCCGGCGTCGGTCATGGACATGAGCTTCGCGACGCAGGCACTCGCTGCCGAATGGGCGTGGAAGAGCGCGCAGAAAGGCAAGCTCGACATCCGCGTGCACGCCGTTCCGCGCCAGATCGAAGACGACGTCGCATCGCTCAAGCTCGCCGCGATGGGCATCGCGATCGACAAGCTGACGCCGGAGCAGAAAAAGTATCTGAGCAGCTGGGAGTTCGGGACGTCCTGAACCGGCTGCGCGTTTTCGGAAAAAAAGAGGCCAGGTACACACGTACCTGGCCCTTTTTTTGTCGCCGGTCTGGCAATGCCATCACGCAAACATCTTGCGCCTCTTCGTCTTGATCTTCGTCGGCGCATAGAAATCCGCTGCCCACGTATCGTTCGGGCGCAGATAGTTGTGCTTTGGCTCGCCTGTTCCCTCATCGACCGTCGTGACGATGTAGCGGAAGTTGTGATGTCGCCATAGCCGCATGAATTCGCCGAGATAGACATCCGCGACGCGAAGATCGCCGCGAATCACGAGCATGTTCTCGTCGTTCTGGCTGGTGGACGCGTCGCTGAAGTTCGCCGAACCAGTGATGACGATCGGATCGTCACTCAATGGATCGATGAGCATGAACTTCGTGTGTGTGTATTTGATGTTGCGACTGATGGTGTTCGACTGCTCTGCAAGCCAGTGAGAGATCGCTTCACCGGGCAGGGTCGCTCCGATGGCAACCTGAATATCAAAGTCGTCGCTGAGCGCTTTCTCGGTTTCCTGAGAAGTCTTCGCGGTAGTTCCCCATTTCTCCAGGAATACGTACCGGAGATAGTCCTTGTCCTTTTCGAAGTCGTCGAGAAAGACCTTGTTGATGCCGAATGCTCCCGTAAAGCACATCGCCGAGGTCGCGCCGGCCATCGCGACGCCGTACCAGTTGAGCTGAGCAAGCCCGTGGCGCGGACTGAAGAGCGGTGTCGTACCCTTTTCCGGCGGAAAATCCGTCAGAGTCGGGGTCGCCAGCTCGTTGCTGTCCTTCAGGGGATCGCTCTCCGGATCCTTCTGTAGCGTTTCCCAGTATGCGAGGTACTTGGCGGCAATATCCGGATCACGAACGAGATGACCGACGTTGGATTGGCCGAAGATACCCGACATCGTAAAATTCGTGGAGCCGGTCCAGACCTCGATCGGCGCGCCGTCTTTGAGTAACACGATGAACTTGTTGTGGGCGATGTAGCTCGGGCTCGCACGCCTCGGCGTCGCGACATCGGTTAAACCGTATTCGTCCAGAAGCTCCTCGACATGGGCTACCCGCTTCTTCTCCTCGGGGTCGGGGATTCCCTGCTTGTTTTTGGATACCCTCGCGTCGTAGACGATCTGAACGTTCCTGCATGACGCGTGCGCCTTCTGAAAAGCTTCGATTACCGGCTCGTAGTCGAATTCGTATACGGCGGCGCGAAGCCCGTAAGACTCATCCTTCGCCTTGGCAATATGAGCCATGACGGCTTCATCGAGACCGCGGGAGAGCCAGTCGAGCGCTTTTTCCTTTTCGATCGGGCTCAGCTTGTTCGGTGCCGCCTGCCAGTTGCGGGCGTACGCCTGACTGCCAATCACGCCGCGGTTGAAATAAATGGCATGCTCGCCGTCCGACTCCGATTCCGTCTCCACTTCGATGCTTACCCCGGCGCCGTGCAGCAGCTTCTTCGGCTTGCCGGTCACCGGAACGATCGTGTACGTGTATTTGCGCCCCGGCTTGGCAGTGAAGTCGCTCCACAGAAAATCCTGCACGGGATGGTCACGCGTGGAAACGAGCGCTCCGTCGGGCGGATTCGGATACGAAGCCTCGAACGTCCGCATCCCTTGAAGCCAGTAGTCCTCGTTCTCCACCGGATCGGCCCGTCGAATCGCGAATCCGAGCAAACCAGTCGTGTCGGCCTGCTTCATGTCGATGCCAAGAAGTACGACGTAGGTCCCCGAGACGGCGTGCACAGAGATGTTGTTGTCCACTTTTCGAACGCGCATCGAGCTCCTCCATCGAACAGCATGGCGCGATCGCCGTCAGCGACCGGCGGGTTACGGCTCGCACCACCGAGTTGTTTGAAAGATAGCGTCGATGACGGATAGCGCTGGATCCATCAAGGCCGAATGCCGCTTTTTCTGGCCGGAACATACCGTGCTGTAGCCTCGGTCACACGATCCCGACCTCGAGCTGCCGGCACCCGGCGCGCGGGCCCTATGGCGATTGTTGGAGCACCGTCGGCGCTTGCGAGCTCGACGCGACACGTCCGACGGTCGGCCGCACAGGCAAAAACGGCCCGCCTCCTGTGGAGCGCGGGCCGTTTCACTAAACGCGAGATGGCGAACCCCGGCGTCTCTTTAGACGCCGGCATCTGTTCAGGGCTGCGGAACTCCGGACATGGTGCAGCCGAGCTCGCCACCAAACTGCGACAGAAACGACGTCGCCTGCGCGTAGTCGAATCCCATCGTCGCCATCAGCTCGCCGGGGCTGCAGTGAAACGACATCGTCATCTCGTCCGTTCCGCCCTCGTAGTCACCGTCCCCGTCGTTGTCGGCAATGCTCCACGAGATCGAGCACGTTGCAGGCTGCAGCGGGCCACTGTCGATGAGTGTACCGCCGGCACCATCGCCGAGGCTCACCTGCAGCACCGCATATTGCGACTCGACGGCCTCCGCCGATTTCTTCCCGAACTTGACCGAGTCGGGGATGCTGACGGCTCCGTTCAGGAATGTCTGGCTGTCGGTCGCCGAAACGCAGTGGATGGACTGGCCGATGTCGTAAATCGTCATGTTGTTGGCACCGTCGTTCACCTCTTTGCCGGAAGACAGCGACGGCCGGACCGCTTGAGCCGCGGAAGAAAACGTAAGAACTGCGAGCGCGGCTGCTGCCAGAGCTGCCGATGATCTGCCCAGTGAGTTGCGCATGGCGGTGTTCCCCCTTCTCACTTGTTGTGCACGAGGATGCGGCTCGCGCCGACGTAGTAGTTGTGATGCGTGCCGACTTCGATGTTGTAGACCGTCGGCGCTTCCGGAGTGTCCTGCGGGATCCGTGACTGCGGTGCGTACGAAGCCGCAGTCCAGCGCAGATCCGAAAGCCTGGCCGATCTCGCCGGCGCGGGCCGGTCGTAGCCCGCATAGAAGCGTGTACCGTCGACGATCCGGTTCGACGCAACGCCGATCGGCGTGCCATCTCGCGCAACGAGGCGATCGCCCATCGTGAGGTCCCTCGCCTTGACCCAGCCCTTGCCTTCAACGCGGAACGGATGCGCGTCGGTCGTATGCAGGGTTTCGCTGCCCGCAACGATTTCGCGAAGCGCGAAGCCCGGATTTTCGAAGGTTCTTTCGACCGGCGACAGGACGTCCTTGCCGGTGGCTTCATCTCGCGACCAGACGAGATCGCCGACCTTCAGGTCGCGGATCGCGCGCAGTCCGGACTCGGTGGCCACCGGAGTGTCACCGCGGAAACAGACCGGCGCCGGCCCGTTGACCGGAACGCCGCTGACTTTGCATGCGAGCTTTCCGCCGAACGCCGCCAGAAAAGCGGCCTGCCCCGCGTCGTCGAGCCCGAGGCCGGCAAACTCCGCCGCCACGGCGGGTTTGCACTTGAAGGCGCCGGTCATCACGTCGGTGCCGCCATCGTAGTCGAAATCGCCGTCGACGTCCTTGACCTGCCATTTGATCGAGCAGTTGTCGGAGACGATCGACGAGTACACGGCGTCGGCCGTATAGAACGTGACCGTGATTTCCTGTTTCTGCTTTCCCTTCGCGCCCTTCGTCGAGTGAGACACCGACTCCGGGATCTGCGCGTAGATCTCGAAAGCCCGCGTCGGATCGGTCGGAGAAAAGCACTTGCCGCCGCTCTGGATGAGCCAGTATGGCGCCTCCGACAATTCGAACACGGCGGCATAGTTGGTAGCGCCGCCGAGATCACCGACTCCGAGCAGCCCGATGAACGGCAGGTCGGGCCGATAGAAGAACTGGGCGTTCGCGTGCGCGGGCATCAGGGCCATCGCCGCGAACACGGCGAGGTACAGGGACAGACGTCGAAGCATCGGATATTCCCCCATCAATGAAATGTGCGTCAACATGCCCGCCGAGCAGAAGTGTGACAAGAGCCGTGACACGCAAGAACTCGCAATTCTGCGCCAGCGCGCAGGCCGTGCCGCCGCCGCCCGGGACGCACACGAGAGTCCATAGCGGGAGCAGCCGAGTCAGTCGGTCCAGGTGAGTTGGAGAATCGCCTCCCTGTCTTGTCGCCCGACTCCGGCGCTTCTAGCCTTGCCATGACTGCGTGATTTCGTCGCGGGGAGCGGGCGCTGCAGTCCGGAGGCGCTATGAGAATCCCGCTCGCCGCATTTTTCGTTCTCGTGCTTTTCGTTTCCGCATCGGACGCCGACACGCAAACGTGCGGTGATCACGACGGCAGCGGCGATGTCGGCGTCTCGGACGCGCTGCGTGTACTGCGCCGCGCAGTCGGCCAGCAGGTGGAGCTGCAATGTCCGCAGGTCTGCGGACTTCCGACCTGCGGCGATCAGTCGTGCGATAGCGGAGAGACGTGCGAGACCTGCGCGTCCGACTGCGGTGTCTGCAGCAACTGCAGCGGCGGCAGCCCGGAGACAACGCTGCTCGACTCCGAGGAACAGGCGTTCCTGTCGCTCGTGAACGCTTACCGCGCTGACCACGGGCGAGGCGCCGTGCAGAACTGCAGGTCGATGTCGCGCTCGACGCAGGGACATGCCGAGGACATGCGCGACCAGAATTATTTCTCGACTGTCGGCAAGGACGGATCCTCGTTGTTCGACCGTCTGTGCGATGCGTGCTTCGCGCGAGCGTGCAACCTGTTCGACCAGGCCGAAGCGATCGGCGCGGGATTCTCCACCGCCGCGGCAATGCTCGACAGCTTCAAGGATTCCCCGAGCATCGCCGCTCTTCTGCTCGACAACGACGCCGACAGCATCGGGATCGGACGTGCAACCGGAGGCGGCACGTACGGGACGTACTGGGTGGTGGACCTGTCGCCGGGGACGGAGGCGAGCTGCGACTGACGCCTGGTACGCGCGGCGCGATCGGGAGGAGCGTCGCGGAATACAGGACTCTATTTCAGCGTTTCTCGCGGGCTTTCGGATTGTCGACCGCAAGCTTTTCATCGACGGTCGCGCGCAGATGCGCGATGACCTCTTCTCGCCACGGACCGCTGTCGGCGAGCCCGGCCTCGATGCGGCGGCACAGCTCGAAGGAGAGCTCCTCGACGCGTGCGCGCACGTCTTCGCCACGCGCTTCTTCTCCTGAGCTCTGCGCGGCGGCTGCCGGCTCTCGAAGAAGCGCTACGAGGCGCCGAAGCTGCGCACGATCCTGCGCCGGACCGAGCCTGATCTCGCGCGCGACGATGCCGGCGACGTTGGCGCCGACGATCGATTTGAAACGCATCCCGCCTTCCATGCGCGGCGCGACTTCCTCGCGCAGGAATGCGGCGAGCGCTTGGAGAAGCTCGACGGCCGAAGGCTTGTCCTGCATCAGCGCTTCTCCATGAGAGACTTCATCGTCAGGTCATCGCGAAGGTTCAGCATCCGTCACCGGACTCCATCAGCGACAGAATCTCCTGCTCCGTCTCGGCGACGCGCCGGCCAATTGCCGCAAGCTCGACGTCCGGCCATTTGCCGGCCGTGTGACGGCCGGCCTGCATGCGGCAGATGATCGCCCACTTCCAGTTGCCGAACAGCTCCCACCACGAAAGCGCGCTCCACGCCCCGCCGATGCCGCCGGCAGCCTCGTAGTATCCGAGCAGCTCCTCGCGCGAACACAGTCCGCCGGCTGCAAGGCTGTCGTTGCCGAAGCGCCACGTCTTCACGCAAAGCCAGCCGAGGTCTTCGATCGGATCGCCGACGTGCGAGAGCTCCCAGTCGAGCACGGCAGTCAGGCCGCGCTCGTCGAACATCACGTTGCCGATGCGGAAGTCGCCGTGCACGAGCGCGGGCCGGCGCACTTCGGGCGCGTTCTGCTCGAGCCAGCGCGCCGTCAGGCGAAGCAGCGGATACGGCTGGTCGGCCGACATCACGTCGAGGATCTGCCGGTAGCGTTCGACCTCGGCCAGCGCATAGCGGCGCGGATCTTCGCCGGCCGGCGCCCGAGCCGTGAGAAACGACAGCGAAGGCTGCGCGAGGTCGATCGAATGCAGGCGGGCGAGCTCTCGGCCGAGCTGGGCAGGCAGCGCGCGGCGCGCTGCCGCATAACGTTCATCGCGCAGCAGGCGCCGCGCCAAGGCTTCGCCGGGGACCAGGTCCATCACGAAGAACGCGCCGCCGAGACCGTCCGCCTCGTCGCCGAACTGATGCACGCCCGGCACCGTCACGCCCGCGCGCGACGCTGCATCGAGCAGCGCGTGCTCTTCGCGGCGGGTACCCTGGACTCCGCCGCCCGCACGGTCGAGGCGCAGAACGAGGGCCGGCGGACCGCAGTCGAGCTCGAACGCGTAGACGCGGCACGACGCGCCACCGGAAAGCTCCCGCAGCGAAGTAACCGCAACGCCCGGGCGGCCGTGACCGCGCAGGTATTGCTCGAGGGCTTTTCGAAGGTCGTCGTCGCTCACGGGAAGGGAGGCAGGCGCGGCCGGTCCGGCCGACGAACCCGGCGTAACGCCTTGTCTTTGTGGTGGGTAAAGAGTTACATCGCGCCAGTCAATTGGTCGCGTTCGTGCGGTACGTGCTCGCGAACGGCGGCCTGTTTTCCTCCGGATGAAGCTTCCGTTTTTCAGATCGCGAAAGCGCAAGGCCAAGGAAGAAGCCGAACAGGCCGACAAAGCTGCCGAGCAGGATGCGAAGCAAGCCGTCGCCGAGGCTGCGCCCGAGCCCGCCAAAGCCGAGCGTCCGACCGGCAAGGGAAAGACCCGTCGCGTCCCCGCCGAGCAGGTCGTCGATGGCATCGGATATGCGCTGGCCGCAGTGCCTTCGCTCGGACCCACCGTCAAAGCGTGGCGCAAGCTCGGGTTCCACGTCAGCGAGGCCTACACGTGGCAGGGCTGTCACGCTGCGCACATCGACCTCGAAGGCGGCGGAATTCGTTTCCTCGCCGCCGATTCTCACGCCGACGCGACCGCCGCAGCCGATCTCGTTCGCCAGCGCCTGATCCTCGGTTCGGGACTCTTCGGCTGGACGTGGGCCGCGAGCGAGCCGCATCGTTCCGCAGTCGCCATCGGTCAGCTCGCCGGCAGCCCGTTCCACGAAGAGTGCGAGGACTGGTCGGATTCGATCGTGCAGATCCCGATGGAGCTTACGCCTGCCGCCGCGACGTGGCTCGAGCGGCCGCCGGCCGAGGCCGCGTCGCACTCGCATGCAAACTCGCTGGTGCGCCTCGATCATGTCGTGCTGCAGGTGAGCGCGTCCAAGGCCGCATCGCAGACTTACGAAAAACACTTCGGCCTCAAGGGCCGCACGTCGGCGATGAACGATCGCTACTATGCATTCCTCAAGGCCGGACGCTCGCTGCTGGAGATCGTCGGCCCGCTCAAGCCCGGCGCCGCAGAAACGCCGCCGGGAAAGGTCCTGCCCCGCATCACCGGTGGCCCGTGGGGAGTGGCATTCGCGAGCACGAACATCGACGCGACGGTCACGTTCCTGCGCATGGCAGGCGTCGACGTCGGCGATCCGCACCGCGCCGTTCAGGGCGGCCGCATCACCGGAATGACTACACCGCTCGGCGGCATCCAGCTCGCCTTCATGGGCGACTGATGACGCGGCGGCGTCTCGTGGATGGCGATTTCGACAAGTTCGTCGCACTCGCCTTCTCGCTTGCCGACATCACTCGCACCGTTTCGCTGCGGTATTTCCGCAGTGAGTTCGTCACCGAGACCAAATCCGACGCGACCCCGGTCACGATCGCCGACCGCGAATGCGAACGGCTGATGCGCGAGGAGATCCGGCGGGTTTTTCCCGAGCACGGCATCATCGGCGAAGAGCACGGCAGCGATAATCCGGGCGCGAGCCACGTGTGGGTTCTCGACCCGATCGACGGGACCAAGGCGTTCGTCAGCGGACGGCCTCTGTTCGGAGCGCTGATCGCGCTCTGCCGCGACGGCAAGCCCATACTCGGGATCATCGACTGCCCCGGCATCGACGACCGCTGGGTCGGGCTCGAGGGCCGGCCGACGACGCACAACGACATGCCGTGCCACACGCGGCGCTGCGGCCGCCTCGAAGACGCGCTGATGTACTCGACGTCGCCGTATATGTTCAGCGGAGACGATGCGGCGGCGTACGACCGCTTGCGCTCGCGCGTTCGCTATCCGCTGTTCGGCGGCGACTGCCACAACTACGGGCTCGTCGCGAGCGGCTGGGTCGACCTGGTGGTCGAGGCAAACCTGAAGATCCACGACTGGGCCGCGATCGTCCCGATCGCCGACGGCGCCGGCGGCAGGCTCACCGACTGGTCGGGCGATCCCCTCACGTTCGAAAGCGACGGGCGGGTCGTGATGTCGGGCGACGATCGCATGCACCGTGCCGCCCTCGACGTTCTCGGCGCGCGCTGATTATCCGGCGGATGCTCCGTTATCTCTTTTTCGCGGCATGGACCGCGGTCTTCCCGGTGGCTCTCGCATCAGCCGATACCGGCGCTTACGGGGAGCCGGGCCCGTACGGAGTCGGCGTGCGCACGCTGCATCTCGTCGACCCGTCACGGTCAACGATGGCGTACGGCCCGTATGACGGCAGCGATTCGCGCGAGCTTGACGTCGAAGTCTGGTATCCGGCCGATACCGGCCAGGGTCTCGTCGAAGTTCGCGATGCCCCGCCGGCGAGCTCGCTGAATCCGTTTCCGCTGATCCTGCGCGCGCACGGCCTTGGCGGACGCGCACGCGATGCCGTCTACCTGACGACGTTCCTCGCAAGCCACGGTTACGTCGTCGCCGCGCCGAGCTTTCCGCTGTCGAAGTTCGATACGCCTGCGCTGATTCCGACGTATTTCGACATCGCCGAGCAGCCGGGCGACCTGTCGTTCGTTGCGGATCAGCTCATCGGAAACTCTGCGGAGCCGCAGGGCTTTCTTGCGGGCCGCATCGACACCGGAAAGATCGGGAGTCTCGGCCATTCGCTCGGCGGACTTACCGTGCTGCTGCACGGCTACAGCGCGGAGCCTCGCGACCCGCGTGTTCGGGCCGTCGCCGCGCTCGCTCCGTGGGCATGCTCGCTGCAGCAGGAATTCTTCGACGGGTCGGACGTGCCGGCGCTTTGGATGGGCGGCACCGCCGACCTGATCACACCGTACAACAGGAACCAGGCGCTTCCGTTCGAACGCGCCTCTTCGCCGCGCGTGCTCGTCACGCTCGAGGACGGAATCCACATCAATTTCTCGCGCGCGCTGTTCGACATCGATGCGGGTGAAAATCCCGACGACGTCTATTGCGACGGAACGTTCGGCCTGCTCGGACTGCGGCCGCTGCCGACGCCGAAGCTGCCGTCGTCGATCGGCGACTCTCCCGAGATCGAGCCCGGGTCGTGCGGCTCGATCTGCCCGACGTGGAGCGGCGACTTCATGGACGAAGAGCGCCAGCACGATCTTACGCGAACAGCCGTCGTCGAGTTCTTCGACGCCGAGCTCCGCGGCTCGGCGGCAGCATACGAAGCGCTCGTCACCGGGCTCGACGGGGAGCCGGACGTGACGACGAACGCTTCGGGCGGCGCGTGTCCGTTCGGATCGTGCATGGTTGCTGCGGCCTGCACGTCGTGCGGCCAGCCGCTCTCGATCGATGCCGAGCTTCCCGGCGCCGGCGACGCGCGTGCGGTGCTGCTGTCGGCCGTCGGACTCGGCAGCCAATGCCCGGCGTGCGTCTGCGACGTCGACGCAAACGACGCCGTCAAGGCGACCGACTCGCTGATCGTGCTTCGCCGCGCTGTCGGTCTGGGCGTCGAGCTTTTCTGCAGGAGGCCGGCGCCGTGACTGGCCGCTGCCGCATCACGTTCGTCGCGGCGTGCATACTCGCCGTTCTGCGTTCGAGCGCTGCGTTCGCCGGACCGGCCGCCGATGCGCTCCACCTCGATGCGCTCGGCCTTCAGGCCACGCTCGAGCTTCGCAATTTCTCGCATTTCCACGCCGTCGCCGGCGACCACACGATCCGTAACGAAGCGCGCCTCGACATCGACTGGCAGCGCAAGCTCGGCGAGAATTTCCGCGCGTCGGCCAAGCTGCGCGCGCAGGCCGACGACGGAAGCCTGGTCGACGACGTCGTCATCGAGATCCCCGACAACCGGCGCGATCGCAGCATCCTCGACATCGCCGAATGCGAGATTGCCGCCCGCTACGGCAACGCACGCTTTTACGCGGGGCGCCGCATCTACGCGTGGGGAAGCGGCGATTCGTACAATCCGACCGACCGGCTGAACTCGCACGACTGGCGCGATCCGGTCGACGGCCACCGGCGCGACGAAAAGCTCGCGGCATGGTCGGCGGCTGCGACCACGACGTTCCACGACGTGCAGCTCGAGGTCGTGTGGGTCCCGTTCTTCTCACCGTCGCGCCTGCCGACGCTCGACAGCCGCTGGGTCGGTCTCGACCGCAAGACGTTCAACGAAGGCTTTCCGGAGCTGGCCGGCGACTACGACGCGATCGTGCGGCTCGCGCATGCGCCCGCACCGTCGTCGGACCTCAGGCATTCGCAGGTCGGCGTGAGGGCGAAGACGACGATCCGCGGTGTCGACGCCGCGCTCTCCTACTACGACGGCTACTACGAGTTTCCCGAGCTCGACGTCTCGACGCTGGAGACGTTCTTCCCGCGCATCCACGTGCCGGGGCTGTCGCTGTCGACGAGCTTCGGCAATTTCGAGCTGCATTCGGAGACGGCCTTCCGGATCGGCGGCGACCATTCGACCGGCTCGCGGGTCGAGACCGTGAACGGTGTCGACTGGTTCGCGGGTCCCATTCCGCTTCTTCACGTGGAGCGGGCGCTCCTCGTGCTCGAGTACCTGCGCAACGAGCCGCTCCAGAGCGAATCGGCCTTCACGATCGACATCGTCGGGCGCGCCGATCCGCTGCTGCAGGAAGACGGCATTGCGTCGCGACTCGAGGTCGTCTTCAGCGAGACGACGTCGGTGGAATTCGACTTCCTGCTGGCCTCGACCGACGACCCGAGCTTCTATTTCGGCCCGCGCGTCATTCGGAAACTGCGCGACGACGTGAAGCTCGAGGCGGGATTCGATACATTCTTCGGCGACCGCGATACTTCGCTGGGCACCTGGACGGACAACAGCCGGTTCTACAGCAGCCTCGTCTGGACGCTGTGACCGTCGGGGCAGGCGCGCCCGGCCCGCCGTTCTTCGGCAAGCAATCCGGTGTAGAAGACCGCGCACGGCCAACTGACGAGGCGGCCAGGCGGCCATGCGGGAGGGACCATGGGACCATTCTCATCGTGCAGGAGCATGATCATTGCGCTCGCGCTTACGGCGCTCGCTCGCCCTGTCGCTGCTGCAGCGGAGCCCGCGCAGGTGCCTGCCGCGGCCGCTGCTGCCGAGAGCCCGGCCGAGCTCGTCAAGCGCTCGGTTGCAGCGCATCGCCTCACCGACGAGCGCGAGGATCGCACGATGCGCATTGCCGCGATGTCCGGAGATGCCAAGGAGCGACAGATCACCGTCTGGTCGATGACGACGCCCGACGGCCGTTCGAAGAGCCTTGCGAGATTCACGTCTCCGCACGACGTCGAAGGAACCGCAATCCTGACGTGGGAGGGACAAGCCGGGCAGGCCGGCGACCAGTGGTTCTTTCTGCCGGCGCTGCGCAAGGCCAAGCGCGTGGCGTCGGGCGGGCGGCGCGTGCGCTTCATGGGAACCGATTTCGCGTACGAGGATCTTGCGCCGGAAGACCCGTCCGCATGGACGTACGCGAGCGCCGGGGAAGGCGACGTCGACGGCGCGCCGTGCTGGCTCGTCGATGCCACGCCGGCTTCGGCATCGCTCGACACCGGCTATTCGAAACGGCGCCTTTCGATCCGCAAGGACAATCTCTACATCGTCCGGCGTGAGCTGTTCGACTCCGCCGGAAAGCTCGCCAAGGTGCAGAGCGACCGCAAGCTCGTCCAGGTTGCCGGCAGCGCATGGCGCGCCGACGAGATCACGATGGAAGACAAGGGCGCCGGCACCAGCACAGTGCTGACGATCCGCGGGCGCGAGCACGGCAAGGGCCTCAAGGAAGACATGTTCACGACCGCCGCACTCGAAGCCGGCCAGGACTTCTAGGGACTTCCAGAATTCCCGGAGGAATTCCAGAAGTACTTCTGGCGAGCTCTCGGGCTTTTCGAAGACGTCGGACGCCAACCTGATGCGCAAGCTCTGCCGCTGGATCATCTTCCATCAACGAATCTCCGTTGCGCTCGTGCTCGTGGTGACGGCGCTGCTCGCGACCGGGCTTCCCGGGCTCCGCACGGAGGTCACTGCCAAGGACCTGATGGCCGCCGACAGTCCGGCCGGCCGCTTCTATGAAGACGCCAAGCGCCAGTTCGGCAGCGACGACCTGACGCTCGTCCTCGTGCAGGCCGACGACGTGTTTCAGCCGAAGGCTCTCGAAGCGATCGCGCGGCTGACGAACGAAAGCCGCGCGATTCCCGGAGTGCGCTCGGTGACGAGCCTCGTCACCGTCGGCAACATCCGCGGTACGGGGGATTCGATCGATACGGATCCGCTGTTTCCGCCGGTGCTGCCGAAGGATCCTGCCGTGCTCGCCGACATCAGGCGCCAGGCGCTTCGCAACCCGCTGCTCGCCGGCAACCTCGTGTCGGAAGATGCGAAGGCGACGGCGGTGCTCGTCTACACGCAGAACCCCGGCACCGATTCGAAGTTCGACCCCGATTTTGCCGCCGCGCTCGAGCGCGTGATCGCATCGGTGCACCAGGCGTCCGGCCTGGAGATCTGGCAGATCGGCGGCCCGTTCACCAAGGCGACGCTCGTCGAGTTCGTGCAGCAGGATCAGGTGCGGCTGATGCCGCTCGCGCTCGTGCTGCTGCTCGTCGTGCTGTGGCTGATGTTCCGCGTGTCGCACGCGGTCGCGATCCCGATCACGACCGGGCTCCTCAGCATCGTCTGGACGTTCGGGCTCATGGGGCTGCTCGGATACTCGATCACCGTGATCACTGCGCTGATCCCGGTGCTGCTGATCTGCATCGGCTTTACCGAGGACGTGCACATCATCGCCGAGTACCACCAGGCGTACGCGCACAGCCGCGACAAACGAAAAGCGCTGCTCGAGACGATGGAGACGCTGGCGGTGCCGCTTCTGGTCACCACCGCGACTACGGTTCTCGGGTTTCTCACGCTGGTGACGTCGGACATCCGCCTGCTCAAGGAGTTCGGCATCTTCGCGCCGATCGGATTCACCGCGAACTTCGTGATCTCGATCGTCCTGGTCCCGGCGTTGCTGCGCATCTGGCCGATTCCGGCCAAGATGGCTGCAGTCGCCGACGACGCTCCGATCGGCCGCACGCACGCACTGATGGACTGGATCGGGCGCTTCGACCTCGAGCACGGACGAATGGTGCTCGTGATTGCGGTGCTGGTCGCCGTCGCATCGGGCGTCGCCGCCACGCAGATCCGCGTCGACAACGACCTGCTCAGCTACTTTCACAAGGGCAGCGTGCTGCGCGAGCGGACCGAGCAGGCGCACGAGAGACTTGCCGGAGTGACGAACTTTTCCGTCATCGTCGAAGGCGGCCGTCCGGACGCGATCAAGGATCCGGCGCTGCTGCGTACGATTGCCGCGCTCCAGGATCATCTCGCGAAAGTGCCCGGCATCGACAAGACGCTGTCGGTCGCCGACTTCGTGCGCACCATGCAGCGCGAGATCGACGGCGGAGACGAGAAGCGTTTCGTCGTGCCGGACTCGAGCGACCTCATCGCACAGTACCTGCTGATGCTCGACGGTGAAGACCTCGCGCGCTACGTCAACGCCGACTACTCGAGCGCCAGCATCACCGTGCGGCACAACATCACGAGCACGTGGGAGCTCAACCGCGTGCTCGCCGACCTGCGCGACTGGTCGGTCGCGAATTTTCCGAAAGCGGTCAGCGTTACTCCGACCGGCGAGTCGATCCTGATCAACGAAGCCTCCGACTACATGGTCTTCAACATGGTGTCGGACCTCGTCAGCCTGCTGATTGCGGTCGCGCTCGTGAACGCGGCGATGTTCATGTCGATCCGCGCCGGCCTGCTTTCGCTGATCCCGAACCTGGTGCCGATCGCCGTCATTTTCGGGATCATGGGTGTGTTCGGCATTCCTCTGAACGTCGGCACGTGCATGATCGCGGCGATCGCCATCGGCATCGCCGTCGACGACACGGTGCACTACATGGCGCGCTACAGCGCCGAGCTCGACCGGCACCACGACCAGGAAAAGGCGATGTTCGCGACCCTTCATGCCGAGGGGAAATCGATCCTGTCGACGTCGCTCGCGCTCGCGGCCGGCTTCGCGATTCTGGTGTTCTCGAACTTCGTGCCGACCGCCTACTTCGGCGGCCTTTCCGCGGTAACGATGCTGCTCGCCATCGTCACCGAGCTCACCATGACGCCGATCCTCATGGTCTCAACGCGGCTCGTGACCGCGTGGAACATCGTCGGGCTCAAGCTCGAAGGCGACATCACGGCGACGGCGCTGCTTCGTGACTTCACGAAGTGGGAAGCGCGCAAGGTGATCATGCTCGGCACGATCGAGACGTTCGAGCCGGGACAGCACGTGATCCAGCGCGGCGAAGAGAGCGACGGCAGCATGTACCTGGTGCTGAGCGGCGCGCTGCGCGCGAGCGTCACCGAAGGCGGCCGCGAAAAACTGCTGTCGAAAATGAAGTCCGGCGACCTGTTCGGCGAGGTCGCGCTGATCGACACCAAGCCGCGCTCGGCGGACGTGGTTGCCGAAACGGGCACCGAAATCCTGCGGCTTTCGTCGGCCGATCTCGAGCGCGTTCGTCGCCGCTTCCCGGGCACCGGCGCCAAGCTGTTCCGCAATCTCGCGTGGATTCTCGGCCAGCGGGTTCGCGATCTGACGGAAAAGAGCGCGGTCGCGGTCTAGCTCGCGGTTTTGAGGAAATCGGGGTCAGACCCCGAATTCGGGAAATCGGTGTCTGTCCCGGGTTTCGGGAAATCGGTGTCTGTCCCCGATTTCCGGCGAGACAAACGATCGTTTGGATTTCCGCCGGACGGCCCTCCGGGCTACACACGGGCGGTCCGAACCACTTCATTTGCGGGAGAACAGCTCGATCATGCAGACCCAGGACAAGCTCTACATCGGCGGCCAGTGGCAGGCTCCCTCTTCCGGCGCGACCATCGACGTGATCTCGCCGCATACCGAGGAAGCCATCGCCCGGGTTCCCGAGGCCCGCGAGGCCGACGTGGATGCGGCCGTCGCGGCCGCACGCCACGCGTTCGACGACGGCCCGTGGCCGCGCATGCCGGCCGCCGAGCGCGCGGCCCACATGGCCCAGCTCTCGGCCATCCTCCAGGGGCGCAGCGAGGAGATCGCCGAGACGATCACGCGCGAGATGGGCTCGCCGATCAGCTTTTCGAACCTCGGCCAGGCGATGGCCGCCAACATGGTGCTCGACTACTTCACCGGGCTCGCGCGCGAGTTCGCATTCGAAGAGACGCGCCAGGGAATGATGGGACCGTGCGTGGTGCGCCACGAGCCGGTCGGCGTGGTCGCGGCGATCGTGCCGTGGAACGTCCCGCTGTTCACGATCATGCTCAAGCTCGCGCCGGCACTGGCCGCCGGCTGCACGATCGTCGTCAAACCGGCGCCCGAGACTCCGCTCGACGCGTACATCCTTGCCGAGGCCTGCACGCAGGCCGGCATTCCGGAAGGCGTCGTCAGCATCGTCCAGACCGGGCGTGAGGTCGGCGAATACCTCGTGCGGCATCCCGGCGTTGACAAGGTTTCGTTCACGGGTTCGACCGCCGCCGGACGGCACATCGCATCGATCTGCGGCCAGAACCTGAAGCGCGTCACGCTCGAGCTCGGCGGAAAGTCGGCCTGCATCGTCATGGAGGACGCCGACCTCGACATGGCGATCCCGGGCCTGATGGGCGGCGCGATCATGAACAACGGCCAGGCGTGCGTCGGGCAGACGCGCATTCTCGCGCCGCGCTCGCGCTACGACGAAGTCGCCGAGCGCCTTTCGGCGGCAGTCGGCGCGATGCGCGTCGGCGATCCGATGGATCCGTCGACCGAGTGCGGGCCGCTGGTTTCGAGCCGGCAGCGCGAGCGCGTCGAAGGCTACATCGCGATCGGTCGCGGCGAAGGCGCCAAGGTTGCGGTCGGCGGCGGCCGCCCGTCGTCGATGGACAAAGGCTGGTACGTGGAGCCGACGCTGATGACCGGCGTCAACAATTCGATGCGCGTCGCGCGCGAGGAGATCTTCGGACCAGTGCTCGTGCTGATCCCGTTCGACGACGAGAAGGACGCGGTCGCGATCGCCAACGACTCGGAATACGGGCTCGCGGGATCCGTATGGACCGCCGACGTGGACCGCGGGCTCGACGTCGCGCGCCGCGTGCGCACCGGCGTCTACACCGTCAACGGCTTCATGATGGAGTTCGGCTCGCCGTTCGGCGGCTTCAAGTCGTCCGGGATCGGTCGCGAGCTCGGACCCGAAGGCCTGCGCGCGTATCTCGAGTCGAAGCAGGTCAATCTGCCGTGGGGATACGAGCCGGCGCTCCGGCAGTAAGTCGCTCCAGCTCCATTCGCAAAAAAACGGCGGCGGATTCGAAAATCCGCCGCCGTCCCGAGATGGGACAGGTACGAACTACAATTCGTACCTGTCCCGGATTGTCGAATGCCTACGGCGCCGTCGGCAACTGGTAGGCGATCACGCCGCCGTCGCCGCTGATGATGTTCCCGAAGGGAATGTAGATCACGCCGTTTTCGACCGCCGCTCCGCCGTAGACCTGTCCGGACGGGACGTTCAGCGATGCGATGAACGCGCCCGTCGCCTTGTTGTACGCGTCGAGCCGCGAATGGGCATTGGTTCCCGCATAGAGAACGTCGTTCGCGAGCGTGAGACTGCTCCAGCTCGCGTTCGACGAGCCCGGAAGCTCTGACCAGCCGGTCGTTCCGTCTGCCCCATTGAAGGAGATCAGGTGGTCGTTCGACGTCGCGTACGTCGTGCTGCCGTCGAGCGCTGCAAAGAACTGATCGGTCTCCGCGTCGTACGCGTCCGCGCCGTTGAAGAGTCCGAATCCGGCGAACGTCGGTGGCGCCGAAATGACGTTCGACCATTCGAGCGCGCCGGTTTCCTGGTTCACTGCGTAGATCGCTCCGTCCTTTCCACCGGCCACGGCCAGCGGCGTGCCGTTGTCGGTGAGGATCGGCCCGTTGAGGAATCCGTAATCGTGGTAGGTCGGTCCGCCCTCGAACGACTGGAACTGCTCGATCGACTCGGTCCGGTAAGCCCACACGATGTCGCCGGTTGCGGCGTCGAGCTTGAAGATGCTGTCGGAGTTGCCGATCGACGGCCGCGACAGGCAGCCGACGCTCGCCATGTAGATGGAGGTTCCGTCGGCCGAAGCCGCCGGCGTCGCCGTTACTCCACCGCCGACCCCCGGGACGCACGCCGGACAATCGGCGTCGGCCGTGCACGAGATCGATCGCTCGAGCCAGCACTCTCCCGTCGGTGATCCGGCTGCAATGCACTGACCGCCCGTAAGGAACGTGCTCGGGCAATCCGCGTTCGTGGTGCACGAGATTTCCGGGTTGCTGTCGCAGTCTCCGATCAGGCAAGGCGAGCCTGCCGCAGCGGCGACGCAATCGCTGTTCGCGCTGCACTCGTTGGTCGTGTCGTCGTAGCAGATGCGCTCCGGAACGGTGTGCTGGCGCCATTTCTCCACACCTGTGTTGAGGTCGTACGCGATCAGCGTACCGCGCGTACACGGCGCGTCGTTGTGCGATGCGATTCCCATCAGCACCATGCCGTTGGCGACCAGCGGGCTTGCCCACGCGTGTGCGGCGTTCGGATCCGCAGTCGCCGCGTCGGCGTGCCAGACCTGCGTGCCTTTCTTTCCGTCGAGGCAGTAGAGCTGTCCGTTGCTGTCGGCCACAAGCACGCGGCCTTCGGGCGTGAGCGTAAGCGAGCTTTGAATTCCCTTGGTGATGCCGCCGTGGGTGGCGTGGGTATTGAACGTCCACTTGATCTCGCCGTTCTTCTTGTCGAGCGCGTAGACCTTGCTGTCCCAGGCGGTCGTGTAGACCATCGTCGAGCCGACCGTCACCGTCGAGCTGACCGCAGGGTTGTCGCCCGGCGTATTGAACGTCCACTTCTCGACGAGCGTCGAAACGTTCGTCGAGTCGATGCCGGTGTCGAGCGGCGTCGCGCGCGTATTCGCATTGTCGTAGCCGTGGCTCGGCCAGCCGCGCGGCACGCACAGGAACTTGTATTTGTCCTTGTCCTTGCCGCCTTCGGTGCCGATTTTCATGGAGAATTTGGTCGCCGTGTAGACGCCGTTGTCGTCCGGACCTTCGAGCGGGACAGTGACGGTCTGACCGGTCGTGCAGACGTTGGTGCTGGCGGGAAGCAGGCCATTTGCGGCAGTCTGCAGGCTCGTGAGCTCCGGGAAATCCTCGACGTCGCTTACCGTAACGGCCGTAACGGTCGCCGGTACGCAGTCGGGCAGGGACGGATCCGCGTTGTGCAGGCAGAGGTCGACGTCGAACGTGCACGAGTTGTTCGCGATGCCGTCGAGGTCGCACGCATCGCCGTCGAAGCAGCGCACTTCCTTGCTCTTCTTCGGATAGAACGGGTAGTTCACGTGCAGCACGTCGTTTGCGAGCTCGACGTGACAGTCGGTCTTCGGGCTGCCACCGCCCTTGACGGAACAGTCCGGGCACTGGGCCGACGCAACGCTCGACGACACGAGCGCAGCGAACGCAACGATGGCGAGATGACGAAGTCGATTTTTCATAAGCTTTCCTTGGAGGCTTCGGAACCGCGCACGCGAAACGTGCGCCTCTCTCCCCGATTCCCGATCGCAACCTAATGGGTGTTGCAGTGGGAATGCAAGAATGTTTGTTGGCGGCGCTCGCCGTGTCTTGCGACGCGACGCGTTCAGAGTTCGAACAGGCGTCGAAGCAGTACCGCACGGTCACCCGCTTTTGCGGAAAAACACCAGCAGATTTGCACTTCCGTGTCTCGACAACCGTCAGGCGCGAGCGTAATTTGACCGCCTGTTCAGCGATCGCCTGGCCGAGGCGTACACAGGCCTCATCGCCGACTTCGGTCGGTGGCCGGGGCCCAGGGGGGACACCGGCGGTCTTCCTCTGAGGCAGCGGTGCTCGGGACCGCTCATTGTCCCCCGCCGAAAACAAAGGAGGTGATCCAGTGATCTATTCGTTCAAGGTGACCTGTGAGGTGGTGTCCTCTTAGGAGGAAACGCGCTCCAGCACATCGCTGGGTCGCCCCTCAAGGGGACCCAAACACCACCGAACCCCGGCAGTCCCGCTCTCACCGGCGGGCCGTCTCTCGAGATGGAAGCGCTGCCGGGGTTTGTGTTTCTTGCGGCCGTTTCGCTCAATCGCCGACCGGCTATGTCAGTGCCACGATCGCTGGGCGGACTTCGTATAAGGGCCCATCTGCTGCGTTCGATTCCGGCTGCGTTTGGTCGACGTACGGGAAGTACGACTCCCTCTCTTCGCCGGAATCTGCCTTGCATCTGGACCCTTCTACGAAGTCCGCGCATAGGGCGACGGTCAGTCACGATTCACGAAAATGGTGCGGGCGGTCTCTTTGTGCGCGCTTTGGTCATCCGCTTAAGGGCGTAGCTTGCTCGCGCTTGAAATCACTCCGGGCGGGCGCAGCGAATCGCGACTGTACATGGCTGCACGAACATTCCCCGGGGAATGTTCGCACTTGTCGCGAAAGGCGCATGTCCGTGGGCGGTCGCGTCCTTGCGGAGAACGACGTGGAAACCCGCGAAGAGCCTTTCAGAAGAAGTGCTTCGGGATCATGCCTTGCTGTCTGGCTTCGCGTTCCAGTTCTTCTCTGTAGTCGGGGTGGGCCAGGGCGATCAGCGCTGTGGCGCGTTCGGCGACGGACTTTCCTTTGAGGCAGACGCTGCCGTATTCGGTTACGACGTGCATGACGTCGGTGCGCGGGGTTGTGACGATGTTGCCGGGGGTCAGCGCGGTGACGATGCGGCTTCTCCTGACGCCGTGGCGTTCGTAGGTGGATGCGAGGCACAGGAAAGATTTTCCGCCTTTGGAGGCGTAGGCACCGCGGACGAACTGGAGCTGGCCTCCGGTGCCGGTCAGGTGGCGGTGGCCGTCGGATTCGGAGGCGGCCTGGCCCTGCAGGTCGATCTGCGTGGTGTTGTTGATCGAGACCACGCGGTCGTTGCGCGCGATCTGGTCGGGAAGGTTCGTATAGTCGACAGGGCAGCTTCGAACCGACGGGTTTCGGTCGAGGAAATCGTACGAATGGCGCGAGCCGCCGGCAAAAGTGAAGACGGCCTCGCCCTTGTTCATCTGTTTGCGCGCGCCGTTGGCGACGCCCGACTCGATGAGATCCACCATGCCGTCGACGAACATCTCGGTATGAATGCCGAGATCCTCGAGGCCGGCATCCTTCAGCAACAGGCAGACGGCGTTCGGCATGCCGCCGATGCCGATCTGCAGGCAGGCGCCGTCGTCGATCTGCTCGGCGATGAGGGTGGCCACGCGGTGGTCCACTTCGGTGACCGGCGGGTTGGCGAGCTCGGGAAGCGGGTTCTCGCCGCCGTCGATCACGTAGTGGACGTCACGGAGATGGATTCTTCCACCGTCGCTCCGGACGTGCGGCATCGCAGTCGAGGTCTCGACGATGATGACCTTCGCGCGCTCGAGGATGGCGTCGGTGTTCGCGTTGGTGGCTGCGTAGTTGAACCACCCGTCCTCGTCGATCGCAGTGGTCTTGATGCAGGCCACGTCGACGGGGTCGAGGAAACGGCGATAGTAGTCGGGCGCCTCGCCGAAATTCATCGGGATGTAGTTGCACCGGCCACCCGTATTGCTGCCCCGGTCGTGGCCGGAGAAGTGCCAGTTGAACCACAGGAAATGTTCGCCGGTCGGGTCCGATTCGAGAACCGCCCGCGGCGACATTGTGACGCAGGCTCGAATTCGAACGCCACGCAGCGCGTCCTTGCGACGTGCGAGAGCTTCATCGAACAGGTCGGGCTGGGACAGGCCGGCACCGAAGTCGACCCAGTCTCCCGATTTTACGAGCTCGGCGGCCTCATCGGCCGAAATGGTCTTTGCGCGAAGGTCGGCGTTCATCGCTCAGCGGGCCTCATCCAGCGCCAGAGAGTGCCGGATCGCCGGCGCGAGGCCAAGACCCGACAAAGATTCGCAGAAACAACAGCCGGCAATCGCGCATGCCTTCGAGCTGTGTGGTAGAAATTCCGTACGGAGCTGCAGGGAATGAATCTTGAACAAGTGCTGACCCCCGATTCCGTGTCCCTCGACCTCACCCTGACCGACAAGCCGCGTGCCATCGCGCACGCGGCAAGTCTGCTGGCGTCCGAGGCAGGCATGCCGAGCGACGTCGTCGAGGGAGCGCTGCTCGCACGCGAGGCGCTCGGGTCGACGGGAGTCGGCGGGGGAATCGCTCTGCCGCACGCCAGGCTGCACCGGCTCGCGAAGACGCACGCAGTCTTCCTTCGGCTGCTGTCGCCGATCGGTTTCGAGTCGAACGACGCGCGACCGGTCGACCTCGTATGCGCGATCATCGCACCCGACGAGCCGAGCGCCGAGCTTCTGACCGCGGTCTCGCAGATCGCGCGGGTCCTTCGCGACCAGGACAAGACCGCAGCGCTCCGGCAGTCGCACGACGCCAGCGAAGCGCGGGCGATCCTCGTCGGATCGAACGGCGGCTGAGCCTTTGCGGGCTTTCCCCGCCCCTTGAATCAGAGAAGTTTGACCAGCGCCGAGACCGCGCCAATTCCGGCCAGCATTCGAAGCGTGATGCGACGTTCGAGATCGGCAAGGCGGGCATCGAAGCGTGCTGACTGCTCCGCGAAACGCATCTCGATCCGTTTTTCGTGCTCGTCGAACCGAATAGCCATCCGCTTTTCCTGCTCATCGAAACGAGTCTCGATTCCCGTAAACCGTGCGTCGAAGCGTACGTCGAGTTCGCGAAGATCCTGCTTGGTCGCAAGGGTATCGGTCATGGCAGCGGCGAGCGCCTGGGCCTGACCTTCGGCCTGCTGCTCGCTGAAACCAGCCTCGCGGAGCCGCCGCGCGTACGCAAGTGTATCGAGAGCCACGGCCACGGCCACGGCCACGGCCACGGCCACGGCCACGGCGGCAAGGGTCCAACAACGCGGCCTGCCGGTCAATGACTTGCGTGAAATCTCGACTGTTCCACGCGTGGGGGCAGACTCCGATGATCGTCTGTAAGCCGGCTCGTCTTGAGCCTGGTCCCGGCGTAATGAACACATCGTGGACGACGAAAGAGAAGACTCTTCGCGGCTGAAAGCGGAAATCCGCGAGCGCTTCGCAATGGTCGCGCTGTCGCCCGAACGCGAAGAGTCGTTCCTCGTCGGCGCGGAGAGTGCGAAGCGGCTCGGCTACGATGCCACGGGGATCGACGCCCTGCCGCGGTCCGTCGTCGAGTCCTTCGCCGGCGTAGGAAACCCAATCGCCCTCCAGCCGCTGAGAAACGGAGAGATCGTTCTCGATCTCGGCTCGGGCGCCGGACTCGACAGCATCCTTGCCGCGCGCCGCGTCGCGCCGGAAGGCCGCGTGATCGGCATCGATTTCGGAGTGGAGATGGTCGAGAAGGCCCGGCGCAACGCGCGCGCGGCCGGCTCCGCGAACGTCGAGTTCCGCATCGGTGAGATCGACGACCTTTCGCTCGACGACGCATCCGTCGACGTGGTGGTTTCCAACGGCGTCTTCAACCTCTGTCTCGACAAGCCGAAAGTGCTCGCCGAAGCGTTCCGCGTGCTGCGCCCCGGCGGCCGCATCCAGATGGCCGACATGCTGCTCGAAGACGGTGTCACTCCAGAAGAGGTCTCGCAGAAAGGCGCCTGGTCCGCTTGAATTGCAGGCGCAATCTGGGAGCGGTCGCTCCTGAAAATGCTCAGCGACGCCGGATTCTGCGAAGCCACGTTTCACGGCTGGACGGGCTATCGAACTTCACCGTCGACGCAGGGCGGGCTCTTCACGGCGCGCAAACCGAAGGCTGATTCGTGAGCGTCACAGCCGACGCGCGAGAGTTCTTTACCGGCCGGCAGAAAGCCTACTCCCGCTTCATCCGTGCGATGCGGTATCCGCAGGGACTGCGGGCGTTCTTCGAGCATTCGGCGCTCGTGCGCCCAGACCTCCGCATTCTCGATGCCGGATGCGGCACCGGCGCGCTGACGCTCGCACTTCGCGGTGCGCTCGACCGGCGTGGCTGCACGCCCGCCGCGTTTCACGCTTTCGACCTGACGCCGGCGATGCTCGATGCCCTTTGCGAAAACATGCGCAGGCGCGGCATGCGCGACATCGAGCTGGCCGAAGCCAACGTGCTCGAGCTTGGCGCATTGCCTGACGACTGGTGCGACTACGATCTGATCGTCTCCGCATCGATGCTCGAGTACGTGCCGCGCGATACGATCGCCGCTGCGCTTACCGGATTGCGCGCGAGGCTCAACGACGGCGGCACGCTGGTACTGTTCATGACGCGGCGAAATCCGCTGACACGAATGCTGATCGGTCGCTGGTGGGCTTCGAATCTCTATACGGCGCCCGAGCTCGCGGACGCCTTTAACCGCGCGGGGTTTTCGCGCTTCGAGTTTCGGAGCTTTCCGCCGAAAGCCCGCTACCTTTCCGTGTGGGGCCACATCGTCGAAGCTACGCGTTGAGCGAAGCGTGGCGTGCTCGAGCGCTCAGTACGTACCGAGCACGGACCGGGCCGTCGCCCAGCCGGCGATGCCCGCGAGAAAGCAGGCGACGACCGTGACCGTCACGTAGAGCGCCGCAGAACCCCACGCGCCGTCCTGGACGTACTTCATCGTTTCGAAGTTGAACGTCGAGTAGGTCGTAAAGCCGCCCATCACGCCGGTTCCGAGCGCGAGACGCATCGTCGGCGACAGAACGGCAGCGTCGATGCCGGCGTACATCACGACGGACAGAAGAAACGAGCCGATGAGATTGACGGCCAGTGTCCCGAACGGAAAGACGGGGCCGAAAAACTCGAGGGCCCAGGCCGAGAGCAGGTAGCGCGCCCCGGTACCGGCCGCTCCGCCGAGACAGATCAGAAGAAATCGACTCATTGCGCGTTCATCCTCGAGCGTCCCTCGGTGTTGCGGTACCCGTCGAGGTCGATAGACATGCGGACATGATCACCGTCGACATTCCGGGCTACCGCCGCCTCGAACTCTCACACCTCGTGCTCGACTACAACGGAACGCTTGCGCTCGACGGCCATCTGCTCGCAGGCGTAGCCGACGCCCTCCGGGCACTCGCGGCCGACCTCACCGTCCACGTCATCACGGCCGATACGTTCGGGCTCGCGGCCGAAAACCTGGCGGGGCTGCCCGCAAAGCTGATCATCGCGCCGCCCACCGGCCAGGATGCCGCCAAGCTCGACTACGTCACGTCGCTCGGGCGCGAGAACGTGGTCGCGATCGGCAACGGCCGCAACGACCGACGGATGCTCGCCGAGGCCGCGCTCGGCATTGTCGTGGTGCAGCGTGAGGGTGCTTCGGTAGAGACGCTCGGCGGCGCGGACGTTGTCTGCACGAGCATCGTCGACGCGCTCGACCTGCTGCGCGAGCCGCGGCGGCTGACGGCTACGCTTCGCTCGTAACGTCTGGATCCGCGAGCGCGGCTTCGTCCTCGAGCATCTCGGACATTCCGAACATCTCGATCTGCACCGGATCGAGGCCGAGTGCCTTTCGCACCGGTCCGAACGATCGACGGTGGATCGCGCAGGCGCCGAGCCTGTCGAGCGCGGCGTAGTGCTCGGGAACCGGATAGCCCTTGTGGCGCGCGAAACCGTAGCCGGGATGTTCCTGATCGTAGCCGATCATGATCCCGTCACGCGTGGTCTTCGCGATGATGCTGGCCGCGGCGATCGAAAAGCTGAGCTCGTCGCCGTGGATGATCGACTTCTGCGGAATCGCGACGTCGGCGAGCTTGCGTGCGTCGATCAGAAGATGCTCGGGAGCAGGCCCGAGTGCTTCGACCGCACGTTTCATCGCCAGCAGGCCGGCGCGATAGATGTTGATGCGGTCGATCTCTTCGGGCGAGACGATGCCGACGCCCCACGCAACCGCGTTGGCCCTTATCTGCACGGCAAGATGCGTCCGCTCCTCGGCGGTAAGCTTCTTCGAATCGTCGACGCCCGCATGACGCCAGCCGACCGGAAGAATCACCGCACCGGCAACGACCGGCCCCGCGAGCGGCGACATGCCCGCTTCATCGACTCCGGCGATGCGCGTGATGCCTGTCGACCAGATCTCCTGCTCGAAGCGAAACAGATGACGCAGGCGCTGGCCCTCGGCACGATTGGCGCGCCGGCGCTTGTCGACCGCGGCGAGAATCGCCTTGGCAGCGCCGCGCGTATCGACGCGAAGAGCGGCCTCGATGTCCTGCGGCAGCGCGCGGCCTTCGTCGACGTACTTCCGGCGCAGGTCGGCAAGCGGGAGTTTGTCGGCAGGGATGGCCATCGGCGGGCGGAAGCTAGCGCATCGCGGACGGCGGCGCGAGGAGTCGTGTGCCCGCAACGAGGCCAAAAATCGCCGCACCCGCACTTGCGATCAGCACGCCCAGCTTGGCTGCGTCGAGAAGCGCTGCGTCGGTAAATGCGAGCTGCGCGATGAACAGCGCCATCGTGAACCCGATGCCGGCGACGAAACCGAGCACGACGAGGTGCCGGAACGTGATTCCTTCCGGCAGCGTTCCGATGCGAAAGCGAAGCGCCAGCCAGCACGCGAAAAGAATTCCGAGCGGTTTGCCCACGACGAGGCCGGCTGCGCTCCCCATCGCCACGCGCAGCGACGAGCCGCCCAGTGCGAGCCCGGAGAACGCGACCCCTGCATTGGCGAGCGCGAACACCGGCATGATGCCGAACGCTACCCACGGATGAAGCATCTCGATCAGGCTGTCGGCGGGTGAGACGGCTTCGCGTCGCGCGACGGCAACATTGCGCAGGCCGACGAAGAGGCCCGCCTTCCTGGACTCCACATCGACGGATGGATCCAGAAGCTCGAGCTCCTCGCGGACCCGTGCAATGAAACCGTCGGGTCCGAGCCACGCGCGCACCGGCGTGAGAAGCCCGACGATGACGCCGGCGATCGTCGGATGGATTCCGGCTGCGTAGATGCCCGCCCACGCCACGACGGCGGGCACGACGTACGCCAGCTTCATCCGCACGCCGAATCGCTGCATCGCGAGGATCCCGCCAAAACCGAACAACGCGACGACGAGTCCCGCAGCCTCGATGCCGGACGAATAGAACAGCGCGATGACGAGGATAGCCCCGAGGTCATCGATGACCGCGAGCGCCAGCAGCAGCACACGCAGCGAGGCCGGAGCGCGCGATCCAAGCAGCGTCAGCACGCCCACGGCAAACGCGATGTCGGTCGCCATCGGCACGCCCCAACCCGACCTCGTTTCGGGAACACCGGCGACGACCAGATACAGCCCTGCAGGAACGATCATGCCGCCGAGCGCGGCGGCCGTGGGAAGCGCAGCCCTCCGCCACTCCGACAGCTCGCCGTGATCCATCTCGCGGCGTATCTCCATCCCGACGACGAAGAAGAAGATCACCATCAGGCCGTCGTTGACGAACCACTCGAGCGTGCGCTCGAACGAAAAGGCACCCACTCGAATCCCGAGCGGCACATGCCAGAACCACTGGTAGCTCTCCGACCACGGAGAGTTCGCCCACGCGAGCGCAACGGCCGCCGCTGCGAAAAGCAGGATCCCGCTCGCGGCCTCGATCCGGAGAAAGAGCTCGATCGGGCGGCCGGCGAACCGCGCAAAGCGCAGCAGCGGTTCCCACGCTTCGGGCGCTGACGACGGCGGCGGGCCGGATTGCGGATGTGACGTCGTCGGCATTTTCCAGGTCTGGCACGAGTCTCTCGCTGATCACGCGAGTGGCTTCAATGCGCGTTTAGGCTTCTCCTCAGCGCGGTCGCCGGAGCATTGGCGTAACCAGCGGCCCCGCGCCGACCTGGAGCTCGCCGATCTCTTCGAAACCAAAGCGCCGATAGAGGGCGATGTTGCGCGGGTTCGACGATTCCAGGTAGGCCAGTGCTTTTTCCTGATCGCAGCGCGCCACAGCGTAGCGCATCAGCTCCGCTCCGATCCCTTTTCCCTGTGCGTTAGGTTCGACGCCGATCAGCGGCAGGTACCAGTGCGCTTCGTCGGGATGTGCGTGTTCCATCTTTTCGAATGTGCCGAGCAGATCGTCCAGATGCTCGGGCATCGCCGTGTCGCGGAAGATCTTCTCGAGCGCCTCTCCATTCGGCTCCACGCCGGGAGGCAACCACAGAGCCGTGCCGCAAAAGTCGGAAGACACATACGCCGCGCCGTGCTCGAAACTGGCGCCGGCAAACTCTCGCGCAGCGAGCGGCATTGCTTCGAGATGAGCATACGGAGAAGGCCAGGCGAATCGCGCAATCGGGTCCGTAAGGAATGCTGCCGTGATTGCGGCGATTGCCCGCGGCATTTCTTCCGGCGCCGCACGTCGTATCGATGGGCCCATCACAAGTTGCTCCTCGTCACGGCGCGTTTGTTCCAAAAGCGAAGTGGCGACGAATTAAGCTGACTTAGTTCAATGCGTCGCGCCACGCGATGACTTCGCGCTCGCCGCGCACGGCTTCCTCGATCGTGATGACGGGTCGCGCCTCGAATACGAACGCCGGAAGCATCGAGCAGAACTTATGGATGGCGACAGGATCGTCGCATTCGACCAGCATGTGCCCGCCCCACTCGCCGACTCGTATGACGAAGAAATCGATCTTGAAGTTGGCCGGCGCTTTCCACTGGCCGAAGACCTCGAGGATTCGCTTCTGGGCGTTTTCGTATTCGATGGGCGAACCCTGCGGCCGTTCGAACCAGCTGATCACGTATTTCATTGGCACTCCTCCGGATTGCGGTGATGTCTCACCATTACTGCTGGGACGGGCTTACTCCAGACGATGCCATCTTCGAAGTGCACCGGGCAAGGATCCGGGCGACGCGGTCGACAGCGCTGGGCGACTTTTGTAGGTTCCGGTCCCATGAGCACCAACGCAGAGAAGGCATTCGCGGTCTGGCAATCCTCGGTGGGCAAGGAAGAGGGAGTAGGCGACTGGTTCGAAATCGACCAGTCCCGCATCAACCAGTTCGCCGAAGTCACCAACGATCACCAGTTCATTCACGTCGATCCCGAAGCGGCCAAGTCGACGCCGTTCGGCACCACGATCGCGCACGGCTTCCTTACGCTGTCGCTGCTGACCTGGCTCGACGCATCCATCCCGAAGGATCCCGCCCGCTATTCCGGAATGGTGATGGGCGTGAACTACGGCTTCGAGAAAGTCCGCTTCGTGAGCCCGGTCAAGGTCGGGCGTCGCGTGCGCTGTCGCAGCGTGCTCGCGAGCGCCGAGCTCAAGGAGCCGTGGGTTCAGACGACGCGCACGATGACGGTCGAGATCGACGGCGAATCCAAGCCGGCGCTGGTTGCCGACTGGATCACGCGCATCATGTACGGCTGAGCCACGGGTAATACCTGGTCAGGAACGTACGACAGCTCTGCCTGTTTCCGGCGCAGCTGTGCTCGGACAGCTGTCTCACTCTGGATTCAAAGTCGCTCGGAGATGCCCCGAGCTCGAGCAGGCCCTCGATACACATCGTCGCATCGAACGCGGTCCAGTTCGTGAAGTCGTCGTGCTCCCAGATCTGCGGTTGCGACCAGAGTTGCTCCAGGTGCCGGCTCAGCAGGCCGGGAGCATCCGGATGCTTCGTAGCCGCTATGCCTTGCGTGATGTTGCAGGCCATTGGGACGCCAGTCGTCAACAAGGCACCAGCGAGCAGCTCGAAGGCTTCGTCCATGGGCAGAATCCTGGCCACATCGAGCGCCACCGCGAACCATTCGTCGGGCCCTCCCACGCGCATCACGTATCGCAGGATGCCTGCCAGCTCTTCGACATCCGTCAACGCGCCGCACGCCTCGCAGAAGTCGTCTCGCTCGCGTTGCGACCACGCCGGCCATTCGGCCTCGATCTCGCGTGCCGTAACGGACGCGGAACCGTCCATGAAGCGCGGAATCAGCATCCCGTGTCCCGCCGCATCCTCGAAGTACCTCGACCAGCGCGTTTCCCAGCGCAGCGTGCTTCTCACGCCGTCGATCGTAATCGCTTGCGGATATTCGTCTCCGTAGCCCTTTGCCGGGAATGCGGTCATCGTCGGGGTTCAGCTACGTGTCAGTCCGGGTCTTCGTCGTCAAGCAGGTGTTTCGAGTAGCTCGGTGTGCGGTGGAATCCGCCGGAGATGCCTGCAAGGTTCGCGTGCGAAAGGGACCATTCGATGACTCACAGCCGCAGCAATCTGCCTCCCGAGCCGCCGAGCCAGGAGGAGCTTCGCAAGGCGCTCGCAGAAGGCGACCCGCAGAAGGTTTCCGCGCTGATTCGGGCCGGCGCGAACATTCACTACAAACGCGATCACGGACACGACGCCCTGCTCGACGCCATTTATGGGCGCGACATCACCCGCGACCCGCACCTGCTCGAGCTGGTGACCCTGCTCGTTGACCAGGGAGTCAACGTCTCCGGTGTCTCCTCGTACAACGAAACTGCCCTGCTTGTGTTGTCGCGTCTTGCACGTTTCGACGCGGTCGCGCTGCTGCTGGCCGCGGGAGCGGACAAGGACCAACTCGGCTGGACACCGCTCATCGAAGCTGTCGCGCTCGGATCCCTGGCCGACGTCGAAGCGGCTCTCGCGGACAGCAGCACGCTCGAGGAGAAGGATTGCTGGTCGCGGACGGCGTGGCTGATTGCAGTGCGGACCGGAGACATCGCCAAGGCGAAGCTGCTGCGCGACCATGGCGCGGACATCGAGGCGCGCGGCGGAAGCGGCGGATTCTGGACTCCACCGTTGTGTTATGCGGTCGACGGCCGACACCCCGAGATGCTGCGCTGGCTGCTCGAAGACGGCGCGGACGTCGAGCAGACGGACGATCGCGGCACGACGGCCTTGGTACGAGCCGTCGAGATCGACGACATCGAATGCGTCGATATCCTGCTCGCCGCAGGAGCCGACGTCCACGCAGGCTCCTCCACCAAGGCGCTCAAGGAGGCGACGTCGCGCGACATTGTCATGCGGCTTCTCGACGCCGGCGCCGACCCAGCGCAGATGACGTATGCTGGTCAGCGCGCAGTTCTCGGTCTTCCGCAAATCGAGACTACCCGATTCGTCGCAGACATACCGGGAAACGCGCTCGCTTCGGTCTCATCCGATGAGTTCAAATCGGGATTTCGTCGGTCGTTCGGAAAGAGCAATCCCGAACGAATGGATATCGCATTCTGGAAATCCATGATCCTCAGCGGAGCCTCGGGGTTCGAAGCGCGCCAAGGGTTCGAGGACACGTGCGGTCCGTGCCCCGAGGCCGTCTGGAGCGCGCAACGATACGGCCAGTCGCTGACTCTTCTGCCCGACGGCCGCGCCGTGCAGATCGGCGGCGAACACGAGGACTACTACGACGACGATTTCTGCATCTACAACGATGTGATCGTTCACGAGCGCGACGGAACGATAGCGATCTACGGCTACCCGGAATCCGTATTCCCGCCGACGGATTTTCACACGGCGACGCTCGTCGGCGACTTCATCTACGTGATCGGATCGCTCGGATATCGCGGAAAACGGCGCTTCGGGGAAACACCGGTCTATCGCCTGGACGTTCGCACGCTGAGAATGGACCGTCTGGACACCAGCGGCGAAGCTCCAGGCTGGATCGAAAGGCACCGGGCGGATGCAGTGGGGCCAACCGGGATTCGTGTCGCCGGCGGGAACGTTGTCACGCTGCGCAACGGCATGGAATCCAGAGACCCGACGGACGGCTCGTTCGTGCTCGATATCGAGCGGCTGGTCTGGCGGCGAGAATAATCGCTTCAAATAGATTCCCGACGGCCGGACGAACTACGCCGCTTCGAGCACGAACTCCACCTTGACCGCGCGGAATGGGAACTCGACGCCTTCTTCCGTCCGATCGAGCAATCCAGCATCGAGCAATGCAGTGACATCGGCGTGAACCGCCTTTACGTCCCGGCCAACCCGTCGCGCGGCTTCGCGAATGGAAACCGGACCAGCACCACACATCGCCCTGAGCAGGTCCCACCTCTTCGCAGTGAGTACCTTCCAGAGCAGTTCCGGCGAGGCGAAGGAGATGCGCGCTCGCCTCTCGCCTCGTCGTTCCTTCATCGCGCGGGCTGCTTCAGCGAGAGTTTCGGCCAACGGTCTCACTTCAAGAACGACGGTGTTCACGATTCCACCTCTCAACATCCGCAAGAAAGTCTTCCATCAGACGTTCCGGCGACGAGAATCGATAGTGCGTCACTCGTGCGCCGAAGTGCCTGTGGTCGCCCTTGCCACGCTCGTTGTCGTACCTCAGCACACAGTCGCCAGCTACGACATAGGCAAGGCGATACTTGAAGCCATGCCAGGATGGCGGAACAGGGTTCGGGACGTCCCATACTACCAGATCGACGAAGGCATCCGCGGCAACAATCACCCGTCGCCGGAGCAGCGCCCGCGCAACCATGCAGATGGAGCATGATACCGTGTGGCAGTGTTGTCAATTACTCCAACATCATAAAAGTGCGAGACACATCGGGACGTCGCCTTCGGAGACTATTCACCGATGCGAGTAACGACGGGGATGCCGGAAATAAGCCACCGAAAAAGCAGTGTCGCCGCAGCCGCTCCCAGCATCTGCACGCCGACGAACCCCGCGACATCCGCCGGCGCGATGCCAGCGAACGTATCGCTGAGCGAGCGGGCAATGGTGACCGCCGGATTGGCGAACGACGTCGACGCCGTGAACCAGTACGCCGCGGTGATGTACGCCGCGACGGCTATCGCCACGACCTCGGACGATCTGGACCGCGAAGAGCCAAGAATCACCGTCAGCAGGCCGAAGGTTGCGACCAATTCACTCAGGATCTGTCCGAAGCCGTGTCGCGCGTGCTGCGAAAGAGAGATTGCCGGGAGCTCGAACATCAGGTTCGCGAGGATCACTCCGACGACAGCTCCGACGAGCTGCGCGATCAGATAGAACGGCAGATCCGTGCTCGACAGCTCGCGATTGAATACCGACGAGAACGTCACGGCGGGATTGAAGTGCGCGCCGGAGATGGGCCCGAACGTCAGGATCAGAGCGGCGAGGGCAGCTCCTGTCGCAATCGCATTCGCGAGCAGCGCGAGTCCGACGCTTCCTGGAAAGAGCCGCTCGGCCATGATTCCCGAACCGACCACCGCGGCGAGCAGGAAACACGTTCCGACTCCTTCGGCTGCGACCCGTCGGGCAAGCGACGGGGTCTCACGATCGGTCATGCGCGCTTCGCGATGGCGCGCTTAGCGGCGGAGTGTTTCGCGACGGACTGCTTCGGAATGCGCGTGGCGAGCGCGCGACGCACTTCTTCGAGACGATCGGCAACGATCCTGTAGTAGACCCACGCCCCTCGCTTGTCGCGTTCGAGAATCCCCGCTCCGTGAAGGATCTGCAGGTGATGCGTCATCGTCGGCTGCGACAAGCCGATCGGCTCGGTCAGATGACAGACGCATGCCTCGGCGTCGGGCTGCGCGGCGATGAGACTGAGAATGCGAAGCCTTACAGGATCGGCCAGCGCCTTGAGCGTGGTCGCGAGCTCGGCCGCCTCGCTCTGGCTGAGCGTCGCGTGGAGGACCGGAGGACAGCAGGGACTGATTTTCTTCATGCGAGGATATTGACAGACTTCGATGTCCGATGCAATATCGACGAACGTCAATATCCCCCAGCAATATCCCCAGGAGGAAACCACCATGTCCAATACCTTCCATGTCGCCGTCTACGTCCAGGATATCCCCCAGGCCGTCGAGCAGTACCGCAAGCTTCTCGGCATCGAACCGGCCAAGGTTCGCCACGACTATGCGAAGTTCGAGCTGTCCGACCCGCCGGTCATCTTCTCGCTCAACATCGGAGGCGAGCCCGGCAAGCTGAGCCACCTCGGCATCCGCTACAGTGACACCGGCCAGGTCGCGACCGAGATGGTGCGCGTCAAGCAGGCCGAGATTCCCCTTCTTCAGCAGACCGCGACCACGTGCTGCTATGCCAAAGCCGACAAGTTCTGGATTCGCGACGCCGACGGCATTCCGTGGGAGATGTACGCATTGATCGAAGACAGCGATGCCGAGACGGCCGCAGACATTTCCCTGCGTTCGTTCCTCGGGCAGACCAGCAGCGCCGCAGCTGCGAACGACATCGATACGGGCACATCCGCGGGCTGCTGCGTGCCGGACGGTCTTTCGCAGGGCAGCTGCGCGAGCTGACCGGCAGATGACCACGGCGCTTTCGCATCGCGACGCCCGTCGCGTGTACGACCGGATCGGTTCGTTCCAGGACTCGCAGGCGTTCTACGAAGACAGGACGACGCGCGAGCTGGTTACGCACGGATGCTTCGAGAAAGCGTCGGCGGTGTTCGAGTTCGGGTGCGGAACGGGGCGCTTCGCGGAATCGCTTCTTGCGGAGCGCCTCCCCGCCACCGCAACCTACCGCGGCATCGATCTGAGCCCGACTATGATCGGGCTCGCGAGCCGCCGGCTCGCGCGTTTTGGTGCTCGCGCAGAAGTTGCATTGTCGGAAGGCGGGCCGCCGGTCGACGAGCCGAGCGGACATTACGATCGCTGGCTCTCCAATTTCGTTTTCGACCTGCTCTCGGAAGACGACATCGCCGCGGTACTCGCCGAGGCGCACCGGATGCTGAAGCCCGGCGGTCTTCTCTGTCTCGCCAGTCTCGGCACCGGCAATTCATGGTACTCGCACGTGATCGCAGGCGTGTGGTCCACGATTCATCGTATGGCACCGGAGGTTGTCGGCGGTTGCCGGCCGATCGATCTCCTGCCCTTTCTTGCCGCAGATCGCTGGTCAGTCGCCTGGCATCGGTCCCTCGCACCGTTTCTGGTTCCGTCGGACGCGGTCGTAGCCACACGTCTGTAGTCACATTTCGAGGAGCCTTCCATGGAATCGAGCACGCCCTCGCCGTTCGAGAACCCCGCAGCCTGGACCGGCCGCGAAATGTCGAAAACGGCCGATTGGATTTATCAACTGAGTAACGCCGAAGTGGACGATGCGCTGCGCGTTGCCGCAGCCGTACGTTCGGCAGGAACGAAAGTGACATCCCTCGAACGGAATGCAGTTCCGCTCGGAACACTCGCGAATGCCGCGAGACAATGGCGCGAAGTGCTTCATCGCGGACGCGGCTTCGTTCTGGTGCGCGGGCTTCCCGTCGGCAGAATGAGCGAGAGCGAAGCTGCGGCAGTCTACTGGCTGCTTGGCCGCGAGCTCGGAAGCCCGGTGCCGCAGAATTTTGCCGGCGAGCTGCTGACCGACATTCGCGATACCGGAGCAGATCCGGACGATCCGTCGACGCGGCTCTACAAGACCAAAGCCGAGCAGGACTTTCACACCGACGGAGCCGACATCATCGGTCTTCTCTGTCTCAAGACGTCGAGGACCGGCGGACAGAGCCGCATCGTAAGCTCGGTGACCGTCTACAACGAAGTCCTGCGTCGCCGGCCGGACATCGCCCCGCAGCTGTTCGAGGATTTCCACTGGCACTACTTCGAGCCGCAGATGCCGGCCCCGATGCACTTCGCGCGGCCGATCTGCTCGAGGCGCGGCGAGGCCCTGAATACCGCGTTCATCCCGTGGTACATCCGGCGCGCACAGGAGCTGCCTGACGTTCCAGCGATGACTTCCGCGCAGACCGCAGCGATCGAGACGATGGAGCAGACCGCCAATGATGCTTCTCTCTATCTCGACATGGAGTTTCAGCCGGGCGACGTCCAGTGGCTGAAGAACGCGGTGATCCTTCACAAGCGCACTGCCTACCAGGACTGGGACGAGCCCGAGCGGAAGAGGCATCTCCTTCGCCTCTGGCTCGCGGCGCCGGACTTCGAGGACGGCGACGAGCAGCTTCGCCGCGGGATCACGATGGATGCGGCGCGATGAGCGCGGCCACGCATCGTCCATAAAAACAGGGGCTTGGGCGCGAGCAGGCCGATAGGCCTCGGCACCCGTGCGAAAGCCCTTGACTGACTGACTCGGTCAGTTATACAAGACGGCATGCCTCGCCGCCGTCCCGACGACAAGTTTCAAAAGGTCCTGGATGCCGCTGCTGCGGTCTTCATCGAGCAGGGATATCGCCGTACGCAGATGGCGGACGTCGCGTCCGCCATGGGAGTAGCCAAGGGGACTCTCTACCTCTACGTCGCGAGCAAGGAGGCCCTGTTCGATGCGGCTCTACGCTACATAGACAATCCGGAAGCGCAGTCCGCGCCTCCGTCTCTTCCGCTCCCGACTCCAAAAGCGGAAGAAACTCTCGCATACGTTCGCACAGAGCTCGCGCGGAGCTCCGAGCTGCCGTCGCTCATGGCGGCTCTTACGCGACGACAGGTGCGAAACGCCGGCGAAGAGTTCTCGACCATTCTTTTCGATCTTTACGACGTGCTTGCGCGCAACCGTCGCCGCCTCAAGCTCCTCGACAGCTCGGCTCGCGACTACCCCGAGATTGCGGCGCTGTGGCTCGAAGGCGGACGCGGCGGAATCCTGCGCCTTCTCGAAACCTACATCGAAGAACGCGCGCGTCGCGGCCATTTCGTGAAACCCGGCGACGTCGGCGTCACAGCGCGCCTCGTGCTCGAAACCATCGTCTTCTGGGCGGTTCATCGCCACTGGGATCTGCCGCCGGCAACGGCCGGCTCGCCGGAAATCAGCGAGACTGCCGCCCGCGAGACGGTGGTTCAGCTTCTCGTTCGATCGCTCATCAAGGAGAAAACCGCATGACATCCCCTGCGCTTTCCGATCGTCGTCCCGATATCGACTGGCTTCGTGTGCTCGCCACCCTGCTCGTCGTCGTGTTCCACACGGCAATGGTCTTCAACCCTGCGCCGTTCTACCACATCCGAAACAGCGACCTTTCGTTCCTGATGGTCGTGTTCTGCGGCTTCGTCAGCCTGTGGCACATGCCGCTGTTCTTCGTGCTCGCCGGCTGGTCGCTTGCCAAGGCCATCGGTGCGCGCAGCGGCTTCGAGATTTTCAAGGAACGATGTGCGCGCATCGGAGTTCCGTTGCTGACGGGCATCGTGCTGTTCATGCCGGGGATCAAGTATCTCGAGCTTCGCAGCGGCATGGATCTGAGCCACAGCGGGTTGAGAGTTACCGACGCTCTTCAGCCGGGGTTCCGGCAGGTCATTCCCTCGGGTCTGCCGGGCATGCCGGAGTTTCACGAATCGTTCGGAACGTTCTTTCCAACGTTTTTCACACACCTCGATCGCTTCACGTGGGCGCACCTGTGGTTCATCGCTTATCTGTTCACGTTCACGGTCATTCTGCTCCCGCTGCTCGTACGCTGGGCGCGGGCCGCACGTCCGACCTTCGAGTTGCGACCGTGGATGGCCTGGTTGCCGGTGCCGCTGCTGGTGCTGATCCAGGTCACGATGCGGCCTTACTGGCCGGGAATTCAGAATCTGTACAACGACTGGGCCAATGTGGCGTTCTACCTGACGTTCCTGTGTTCCGGCTTCGCGATCGGCTGGGATGCACGCATCGAGGCGCTGCTTCACAACGAATGGAAGCGCGCGCTCGTCGTCGGTCTGGGCACGTGTCTCGTTCTGCTCGGCGGAATTGTCGGACTGTACTCATCGCCACCTGTCCTGCTGGCCGGAAGCGCAATTGCCGGATGGACGTTCATCGTCGCGCTGCTCGGCCTCGCGCGTCGTCATCTGTCGTTCTCGACGCCTGCGCTCCGCTACCTCTCGGAGGCTGCGCTCCCCATCTACGTGCTTCACCAGGCCGCGATCGTTTATCCCGGCTACTGGATCGTCCAGCTCCCGCTCGGGATCGCTCCGAAGTTTCTGCTCATACTGGCAACCTCGTTCACGCTGATTTTTGCCGTCTATCACTTCGTCGTGAAACCGCTGCAGCCGCTGCGCATCCTGTTCGGGATGCGGCCTCTCGCGTGTCCGGTGAGGCAGCCTCGCGTTGTTGCCGCGGCAACTGCGGCGGCGATCCTTGCGCTGCTCGTTTCGGTCATCGGCGCCTCTGCCGCGCCGTCGCCAGTCGGCCGCTGGTATGCCGAAGGCGGCGCGGCGCAGGTCGAGGTGGACTACTGCGGAGAGGCGCTGTGCGGGCGCGTGGTCTGGCTGCGTTCTCCGTTCGACGAAAACGGCTGCACGCTGAGCGACAGGCAGAACCCCGACCCCGCGCTGCGCGAGCGATCCGTGATCGGAATCGACATTCTCAGCGGGCTCCGTCCGATCGGCGACGGCACCTGGGACGGAGGAACCATCTACGACCCGACCAGCGGGCGAACCTATCACTGCGTGGCCGCGCTCGAAGATGACGATCGCCTGCTCGTGCGCGGATACATCGGCTTTCACCTGCTCGGCCGGACGACGACATGGATTCGTACCGGCACCGAGGATCGCCGCTGCAATCTTTCACGCGAGACCGGAGGCGAGTCGTGAGCGGCAAACTCATAGTGCCGCTTGTCGGCTACGTCATTCCAACCGTCGTCATCGGCTACGGCTTCGTGATCCCGCGCAGCTGCATCGCCGGAGTCAACGACCTTACGATCGGCTTCGCTTTTTCGATTGTCGGAGCGTGCGTAACGTACGTGGCCGGCGTCAAGATGGCTCTGCGCGAAAGATCGTAATCGCGATCCTCCGAGACGGTCAGCCCGGAGTGCGACGCAGCGGCATGAACAACGCCGCGCCGAGCGTTACGCCGGACAGGCCCGGCAAACCCGTTCGCACTGCCGTCGCCGAATCGTTGGCTGCGTACGTGCCCAGCCATCTGTCCCATACCGAGAAGATCGTCCCGAAATTACTGTCTCTCTCGTGCACGTCCGTCGTGTGGTGCCATCGGTGAAGCGCCGGTGTGACGAGCAGGCGTGAACCAGCCGCCTCGACGCGGCTCGGAAGATCGATGTCGCCGTGTTCGATCGCATTGGCGAACGTGAAAACGACTTCGAAGATCACCACCGCAGCCACGGGAACGCCGAGAGCGACAACCGCCGCCAGCCGCACCGGAAGCGACAGCACCAGCTCGCCGGGATGAAATCGAAGCGCCGTCGACACGCTGAACGCCGTGTCCGAGTGATGCACCTGATGCCACCGCCAAAGAAACGGGATCGCATGATTCGCTCGATGCCATCCGTAGGAAACGAGGTCGAGAAACGCGACGGAGACCGGAAATACGGCCCATGCCGGAATCGAGTACCAGTTGAACAGACCGATCCCGCTGTCGGTTGCCCAGCGAGCCGCACTGCACACGCAGGCGCCGCAGATCGTACCGGTGACGGCGACGTTCACCAGCCACAGGCCTGCGTTGACACGGATGCTGCCCGGCGAGCGGCTGTGTGGCGAGAGTTTCTGCAGCACGAGCGCTCCGGCAACCGCGAATGCGAACAGGATCAGACGCAACACTCGCAGGTCGTACTCGGTCACGTGGCTTACTCCGCAATCACTCTCAGCATCACTTTCGGCGGCGGGTAGACCGGCGCGCCGTCGGCGTCGGTCACGTCCGGTATTTCGACGGCGAACTGGCTGGGTCGTACATCGCCGGTAACCTCGACGCGGCATCGCGCGATATCAACGGGTCCGGAGAATCCCTGGGATGCGATCATGCCGAGGTCGAGCTGGCCGTCGCCGACATGGCCGGCGATGAGAGAGCCGGTAAGCAACGACTCGCAAGCTGCAGAATTGTTCGGCGCGTGGGACAACACCCAAAGCGGCGCCGCCGAAGTGTCCACGTGGATCTGCAACGCTCCGAACGTGCGAGCATCCTGAAGGCGGACGGTAAGCCATGGACCGAGATCACAGCGCGTCGGGTACGCGATCCCGACCGACAATCCGAGCGTCATCAGCGCGTCGCGCGAGCTGATCCACAGGTTACCGTCCACGTCGCATTGGTCCATCGGACAGGGGTTCGGCCTTCCGACCGCGTGAAGCAGGATCGACATCGAGTCGCCTGCCGTGCGCTCTCCGTCGGAGTTTGCATCGCCGCATCCGGCCACGCCGCAGTTGGCCGGACAGGCGCCGCTGGAGCTACCCGAGTCGCAAGCCTCGACGCCAAGCCACAAGAAGCCGTCACCGCAGCGTGCTTGCTTGCAGTTCGCCGGGCATCCGTCACTGGTATTGCTGTTGGCGTCGTCGCACTCCTCGACGCCGTCGAGAATGAAACCATCACCGCAGCGCGCCACCTCGCACGTGACGAGGCAGTCGTCCTCGCTGCTGGTATTGCCGTCATCGCATTCCTCGCTACCGCGCGCAACGAAGCCGTCGCCGCAGCGCGCAATGGTGCAGGCCGATGTACAGGCATCGTTCTCGTCGCTGTTGCCGTCGTCGCACTCTTCGACTTCGCTGTCGACGTAGCCGTCGCCGCAACTCGCGGAAACGCAGTCCGCAACGCACGCATCATCGTCGAGCCGGTTTCCGTCGTCGCACTCCTCGCCTTCGGTGACGATGCCGTTGCCGCAGGCGGTCACGTAACAGTTGTTGTCGCAGCCGTCGCCGTTGACGGTATTGCCGTCGTCGCATTCGTCGAAGCCGTCGACGATTTCGTTGCCGCAGTTGTCGTCGGCTACCGCGACGCGCGCGTCGCTGCGGAACGCTTCGTAGTTTTCCGTCACGGTTCGCCTTTGCCAAAGCGCGATCCATGCGCCGGCGCCGTAGGCGAGCACCGGATAGTCATCGAAGGTCCATCCGTCGTTCTGTGCGGCGACGCTGACGGCTCGGGGAGCGCTCCACGTGCGGCCGCCGTCGGTCGAGGCGGCTTCGAGAAGATCCGCATCGAACCCGAGTTTGCCGGCGAGATTGCGGTGCGAAACCCACACCACCGTCCAGCGTCCGTTGCCGTCGGTCGCAATCCGCGGCGAGTAGTCCGGGGAGTGATCGATGAGCGCATCGTCGTTGACGGCGGCGAGCGGTTTCCACGTGCGGCCTTCGTCCTCGGAGACGGATGCGAAGATGTCAGCATCCCATCCGTGAGAACCGTCGCCGCCATCGCTCACCGACACGCAGTAGCCGGACGCGTCGCAGGCGGCGTCCTGGAATCCGAACTCTTCCGGTTCGGTCCATGTCACTCCTCCGTCGTTCGTGCGGATTGCGGTTCCCGTCGCCACGTTGAGCACCCATCCGTCCTGTCCCGTCGCGGTCAAGCTCATGTTCCGACGGAAAACGTTGTCATAGTCCGTATAGAGCAGCTTCGGCGCTGACCAGAGCTGGCCGCTGTCGGTGGATCGGATCGCATACACGTCGTACCGGATCGTGCTCCGATCCGAGTCGTCGCATTCGGTGGATTGCGTCCACGCCGCGAGCAGCGTGTCGCTGTGGTTGCGGCCAAGCGTCAGCGCACTGATGTAGTTCGAGCAGTCTTCGTCGGGATCGCGAGGAAGGTCCGCCACAGCGCGCGTCTCCGACCACGACGATCCGCCGCCCTGCGTACGTCCGATCTCAATCACGTGGGAATGATACGGCTCGACGTCCTGGTAGTGGTACGCATCCGCAATCGACAGCCATTCTCCAGCGCCGTCGCTGACGATCGTCGCGACATCGCTCCCTACGGGCACCGGACGCGACCAGCGGCGGCCGGAATCGTGCGATACGGATGTGTAGCGGAACTGCGGCCGGAACGGCCACGCATTCTCGGAACTGCCGCTCCACGACGCCATCCAGCCGCCGTGCCCGTCACCGGCAAGCTGCGGTCCGATTTCCCACACTGCGGCTCCATGGCCCCAGCCTCGCTCGTCGCCGAACATCGGCGTGACGTCATTCTCGAGCGTGGTCGATGTCGTGGTGGACGTGGTGGTCGGCTGCGGCGCAATCTCTTCGATCACGAGGTGCTGGCCGAGCAGCGATTCTGCGGCCGAAGCCGGCCAGTACACGATGTACGAACCGATGTTGGTTGCGGCGGCACGAGTCGGCCCGTTGCCGACGAGGTCGAAGCCGCCGCCAAAGAACGTGACAGGTGCGCCCGGATCGCCGTCCTTTCCGATCGCCGCCGCAACCATGTCGGTGTGTTCGTCTTTTCCTTCCGCCCACGAAACCAGCGTGTTCCCGTCGGTATCCGTCGCGAGCACCGGCCAGCTGTGCCAGCGCGAGGGATCGCCGCTGAGTACGACCGGGGCGTAACGCTCACTTCCGTCGCGATCGAAGCCCTGTGCCCAGATGTCGGTGTGTGCATCGGGATGATACGCGCCCCACGCCATCGTGTAGCCGTCGCTCCAGAACGCGAACACAGGGCTGACGTCGCATGTTCCGTTCGGCGCGGCCTGGCGTTCGTCGCCGGCGTGCACGTGGTCGGAAGAAACCATGCGGTAACGCGTGCACGAGTCGTTGCTGAAACGATACTTGACGATCGCCTCGCCGCTGTCGCCACAGTAGAGCTCGCTTTCCGCGATCGGTCCGCTTGCGATGACGAGCGCGGGAGAGATCAGCGCGCCGCCGGCGCTTCGATGCTCTAGCCGGAGCTCGGCGAGATCAGGCTGCAGAAAATCGGTCGTGATCTTCAGTCCGGTTCCGTCGCCGAGGGTGCAGAAGTCCCAGGAGTAGCGGTTTGGATAGTCGCTTGCCGCGAACAGATGCCCGACCGGCATCACATGACTTGCGGCGGACGTGGTGGCGCTCGCGGCGACCAGCAGCGCGGCCAGCGCGAAAAGGTGCTTCGTCATTTCGACCCCTCGGAAGACCCGGCCCGTCCCCGGGGCTTCGAACGACAGCGTGCACGACCTTGCGTTTCTGCGCTACGAGGAATTTTGCCCGGCGTAGGATTTCAGTTGGGAGGCCTGCCAACGATGTTGTCTGCGTCACTAGAGCCTTCCGCACCCCCGCGCTTCAACGAAGCTCGATCCGGTGCAGCGTGGTGCTGTTGTTCTCGACCGCGGCGACGAGGAATACTCCCGGCGCCGCGCCGGCCACTCTCACACTGAGATCCCCGTACGTGCCGTTGCGTACACGGATGCTCTCGCCGAGGTCTCCCGACTCGAGGTCGAACGGTCGGGCGTAGACTCCAAGCGTGTCGGTCTCGTAGTAGTCCGAGTGCAGAGTTCGATCGAAAAGGGACCATGTTGCGACACACGACCCGGCCGTGTCGCATCCGATCGAAAAATCGGCCGCTTCGATCACGCGGTCCGGTCCGAGCTGCATCGTTGACTGCAGCACGATCTTTCGAAGATCGTTTAAATGCTCGGCATCGATAAGAAGCGCACTGTCGCTGGTACCGACTTCCGCGCATCGACTGCCGGCGCACTGTAGAATCGGTATCGCAGCGAACGGAACCTCGCCCGGGACGCTGGCTTCGCTCAACAATTCGTTCTCGCTCGATCGTAGCTGGACGGTCGAAGTCGCCATCGCTACGAATCGATCGCCGTCGAAGGCCGCAACCGCGGATCCGGCGTACGGCGAAGAAAACAGCGCAACCGCGGCCGGCGCTCCCAACGGATTCCCGTTTGAATCGAACGACTGGACGTACGCGCCGTCTGCCGGGCCGTCGTCGCACTCGTCGGGACGGAAGAACGCGTTGGTAATGCCGTGGCGATCGACGCCGTCGCAGTAGCTCCTCCATGAAACCGCATACCGGCCATCGGCGAGGCACGCGATGGCTGCACCGGCTTGGGAGCCGAGCAGAGGCTGGTTTGCAGTCAGAGGTGGAATTCCCGGTAGAGAAACGAGCACGTTGGATCGATCGAGCGTTATTCCAACCGGCAGCTCGGCGAGCTGGTCTGTCCATGCGATCGCCAGTCCATTGCTACCGGAACAACCACTGGGACTTCTGACGAACTGGTTTTCATCCGGTCCGCCCAGAACTTCGAACGGACCGACTTCCAGACCCGAATCCACATGGCGCCCAACGACCCGACCACCCTCCGCCGTATAGTCGGACCAGACGAGACGCGCACCGCCGGGCTCCGATATGAGCGACGGCTCAAACCCCGAATCGGAGATTCGCGAGCTCGTCTTCAGGTCGATCTGCGGCGCGCGGTTGCAAGCCAGCACCCTTCCGTCGACCGCAGCGCGCAGAACAAGGAGCGCATCCGGCGAGCCAATCACCCGCGACCCGTCGGCATCGCAACGATCGAGCGCGCAGTTTCCCGTACCGACCGCCGTTCGCAGCGCAATGAGCGAATCGATCGCTGTCACGGAACCGCTCGTGTCGGCATCTCCGCAGAGCGCGCAGGCATCATCCAGATGAATGCGCCGGGCAACGAGCGCAGTCGTGGCCGTCCGCTGCTCCGCCCACGCTACGACGCCTTCCCCGTGTTCGCCGATCGCGATCGACGAGGCGGATACGGACGTCGCTTCGGCGGTGCTAGCGCGGATCAGCGCGTCGCCGAGGATCGTCCCGTGACAATCGATCGCGCGAAGACCGAGCCCGTTGCCTTCGACTGACGAGACCACATTTCCACCCGGCGTCATCGCAACGTCGGCGACGCGCCCCGATGAGTATACGTCATCCACGAACAGGCTTCCGAGCGACGACACGTTCGAACTGAAGCGCTCGATCTTTGCGCCGAGGGTATAACCGCCGTCGTGATCGTCCGCGTTGTAAACATACGGGGGGATCGCGCTGTCGTAGGTAATCGCAAAGTTGCCGGTCGCGCTCGCCGAAAGGGCGACGCGCATCTCGCCGTCGACAATGTAGTCGTAGGTTGTCGGAATCCGATCGCTATTCGCTTCGAAGTTCTCCATCACCTGGTTCGCGGCCGAGAGAACCAGACCGTCCACATGTCCAACCGGGCCTTCGGAATCGATCGTCAACGAACGATAGTGCACGCTGCTCCACGAAACGACGAGCCGGCTCGCGGACAATCCATCGACTGCGACGCCGCGAATGTCCGTTTCCGGGTGGAAGAACTTGCCGCGCGCGTTCCCGTCATTGTCGAGACGGACGACGTGCACGCCATCGTCCGACGCCCACGCAACTGCGAAGCCGTCACGATCGCGTGCGACGGATGGCGCGAACTCGTTTTTCTGCGGCGTGGGATTGTGCAGGACAAAGGACGGACCCGCGACATAACAATTCTGGTCGATTACGCGTGCCTGGATCGCGGCCGGATCGTCCTCATCCTGGCCGTACCAGGCGACCAGAAACCGTCCGTTGCCCGAAACGGCGACAGATGGAGAATGCTGATTGCCGCCACGGAGTTTCGAAATTCGAAAGACGCCTCCGACCGGAGATCCGTCAGCGGCAAAACATCTTCCTTCGATCCTGACGAAATGATTGGCCGCTTCGCGATCCCAGACTGCGATGAAGCCTCCATCGGTGCGCATCGCGACGTCTGTCGTCGCCGTCGCGGTCTGGTCGCGGATTACGATCGGTGCGTCTTCTGAGAGCGCCGCAAAAGCGTCCGACGTGGAGAGGAACGCGAGGCCGAGCAGCGTCCAGAGAGATCGCATCCGGAACGAAGCGATCATCGAAAACTAATCAGCTCCCTGAAGCCCAAGCCACTTCCCATCATGCCAGTAATGGATCCCGGAAGCCTTGTTGTAGAATGCATCGTCGATGCCCTCGTGATCGAGTGGGGCCGGAGGCGGAGCTCCACCGAAGCCTTCGTAGTAGGCCATGATGTCTTCCTTGCCAACTGTTGCGATGAGATGACTGAAGCCGATAGTTCCGTTTCCGTCGGTGGTTTGAAGGAAGCCTTCATCCTTGCCCTTCGACAGTTCCTCCGATTTCTCAGGCGCGCCCTCCCAGAATACGAGCAAGCTCGTAGTATCGCCGCGATGACAGAGGACCGCCCAGTCCGTCTGCCCGCGGCGACGAAATTGTCCCTTGATGACGTTGTGCGGTTGTTCGTCAGCAAATGACTGCGGAATGGTGCAGCCGATCTGCGTGAGGTGAGACTTGAGAGGCGCGGGGAGATCCGGAAATGCGGACGGCGCCAGCCGAACTATGGCCTTCTCTGCACTCGCCCAGGAGTCTGCATCCGGGACGGCCGCCCCAAAACGCTTCATGTTATTCGTGCCCCCTGCAGGTTCAGGCGGCGCTGTCCCGGCGAACGCTGACGTGGTGAATGCGAGCAAGGCGGCGGCCACCAAGCGTCTGACTTCTGCGTTCATCGGCTGTGTAGTAACGGGCGGGCGCCGCTACAGCCAGTCGAAATGACAGCGAGAACTTGCTTCGCTTCCTTCGACCTCGACCATGCGATATTCCGCTCATGCTTGAGCAATCCAATCTCGACCCGGTTCTGGATCGTACCCTGCCTACTACTTGTCGTGACTGCCTTGCCAGCCAGGGCCGCCGAGCCGTGGTGTGAAGCTGCGGGCGCCGCGAGGGTCATTCCTCACGCAAGCGACTGTCTTTTCATCCTGAAGGCAGCAACTGGAGCAGAGCTCTGCGAACCGTGCGCATGCGACGTCGACGGCAGCGGCTCGGTTTTCGCGAGCGATGCGCTCGGCTGCCTGTGGGCCGCGGTCGGCGAAAGGCCTGCACTGGGCTGCTGCCCGACGACGACCACGACCTCAACGACGACTACGACGTTGTCGAGTCCCACCACGACGCTGTCGACGCCCACAACCACGATATCCGTAACGACTACGACGCTATCGCTGACGACGACCACGCTGACGACGGCGTCCTGCCCCGACGTAGTAGAGTGGATCACGCAGGAGGCGCGCGGTGCGTCCTGCGCTACCAATGCGGACTGCGCGGTCGGAACCTGCGATGAGGAAACGTCGCGTTGCAAGACTGCGACGGCTTACGATTTCGGCTGGGACGGCACCGCCCATGGTCAGACGCTCAACGGCGAATCGAGGCTTCGTGTGCGAGTGGCGTGCTCGCCGCAGGAGGACGGGAGTTGCGGTGTCTGCGAGATTCTCGGCATCGACCCTTCCGCCGGAAACTGCCGCTGCAAGAGCGACGTTCACCAGACCTGCGACAAACCGCTTGCAACCGATGCGGACAACTGCCGGATCTGTGCGGACGGCCACTATCGCGGTCATCCATGCGACGACGACGGAGATTGTGATGCGACACCGTGCGCAAGACGCTGCCTGACCGACCGCTCGAAGCTCTGCAGCAGCAACGAGGATTGCAGCGACGGGCACTGCCTGGAAGAGTCGCGCTGCGAGACCGGCGCGATCTGCTCCGCCGACGCCGACTGCATCTCGACCTGCACTGCGGCAGCAAGCTGCAACTGCTTCGACGGCGCCCCTCAGCCGCTGGCGACGCCCGGATACGAGGCATGCATGCTGCCGATCTTCGAAGCCGACGTCCGCGGGACCGTCAACGTCGACACCGGTGAGAGCGCAATCGTCAAAGAACGGCTGATGTCGCCGTATTTCCGGAAAGCTACCGGAAGTCCTTGCGCCTACTGCGGCGGTGTCTGCGACCAGAACAGCTCCATCGGCTGCCTGGACGATCTCGATTGCGAAGGCGCAGGTCATTGCATGCTCGACGAAGTTGCGAATGACGGTGAGCGTGGCGGGACCTGCGTCGGTACGAGCGACGTTCCCGGCCCGGCGTGTGACGTCAATGGCATCAATTCGAGATATCCGCTGGGGGCTTTGCGTGGTGCATCCGGCTACAGTCTCGACTGCCTGAGCACTTCCCTGGTCGCGTTCGCCTGCTTGCGGGGCAGTTGTCCTGTGGGCCCGGCCATCGTTCGCGCGACGGAGACGACCGACCAGGCCGAGCTCGACTCGAACCTGTCGTGCGGCAGCAATCATCCCGATCTTCGTTGCCCGTGCCTCATCTGCAGCGGCGACCTGGCTACGCCGTGCAATACCAACGCCGAGTGCGCGAGCCGACAGGGCCGCTGCACCGGCGACGACGTTTTGTGCGACAGCAACACCGATTGCGTCGACATCCCGAGCACAGGCCCGTGTCTGGCCGGTCATTGTTTGTCGTCCTACGCGAAGACTTGTTCGAACAATGCCGATTGCAATAGCAGCTGTGTGCCGTCGACGTGCTCGGCGCACCGTGGCAGCTCGGATCCGAAGCCGAACGCGTGCAGCGACGGAGTCTGCACCGATCTCGGAGACGGCAGCGGCGAGTGCGCCAACGGACCGATCGACAAGAGATGCGACGGAGTGCTCACCATGGACAGCCGCGGCGTCGTCCCGTGCACGAGCAACGGAGACTGCGAAACGGCGGCAGACTGCCCCGGCGACGGGTGCTCCACCTGCACGCTGATGCAGCACCGCTCGTGTTTTCCGTCTCCGATTTCCGACATCGGAGAGGCCGATCCCGAACATCCCGTTACGACATCGGCGTTCTGCGCGTCCGTCGGGCCGTCGCTGTTACGGCGGCAGAATGTGCTGCGGGCTTATTGCGGCGGATCACCGGAACGAGTTTATGTTCCTGGTGCGGGCGGATGTGTGCCGTAGCCGGTACGTGAATGCCGCAGACTTCAGTAGAATCGGTCTTCGCCGGTCCACTCCAGCGATGAGTCACCTGCCGCGAAAAAGATGAAACTGTTGTAGTCCATGACGAACATCCAGATCGGGGTAGTCCCTTCTGGCGCGTCCGGCAGTGTCGGCCGGTACTTCCCGGGACTTCCTTCGCCGGTGTCGATCGAGATGCCGCCTGGCGTGGCAGAACCTGGACAGGAAGCATCCGGCGGCTCGACAACGAAGTAAGCGACGTCGCGACAGGTCACAGTCGCGAGGCGATACCTTTCACGACGCGGCGGCGGCTCATCCATGCTGCCGATCCACACCTCCAGGTTCAGGCGCAGGATTCGAGCCGCATAGTCCATCTCAAAGCTGCTGAGCTCGGCGTCATGAAATCGGTTCGGCAAGGTGCCGGCTAGTTCGACAAAAGTCACTACAGAGCCGCTGGGTCAGCGGACCTCAAAATCGAAGAGCTCGCCCGTCGGCAACGTGACGCGGAAGAGACCGGCATCGATCGTCACGACGGATGGTGCTCGAAATTCCGCAGGATCGGAGTCGGCCAGGAAGAGCTCAGGGCCAACCTCGCCGGTGTGAACGTTGAATGCTCTGGCATAGTAGCCGAGCGACTCTGTGTTTGAGTAGTACTCGTCCTCTACGGTCGTCCGGGACAAGATCCAGGTTGCCACGCAAATGCCGCGTTCGTCGCACTCGATCTGGTTGTGTCCCGCGCCGGTCGAGATTTCGGTATCGCCTTCGCCTTCCCTCACAACTCCCTTGAGGATGACCGTGCCGCGATGATCCACCGCATCCACATCGAATACCGTCGCCAGAAAAAACCTCTCCTCTTGGGAGAACGCCCTCGGTGTAGCCACGCAGCGATCGCTGCCCGCCGAGCAGTCCAGGCGTCCGTCCACATACACACCTTCGAAGAGAACGACGTTCGAGACCAGTTCGCCGTTCTCGTCGAGCAGCAGCAGCCGTGTCGTCAGCGGGTCCAACTGCTGCCGTCCGATCTTTGCCGTGCGCCCATCAGGAAGCAGCGTGGAAGAAATATTGAACCACTGCGGCGGAAGAGCAGAGCCATCAATGGTCGGGCTAGCGGCGGTGCTTGTCGGGTCGTCGCTGTTCGCCTCACCCTCGACCGCGTAAAGCGTCAGCGAGTTACACGCAGGACAATTGAGATCGCCGGCCGTGCCGACAGCGCTCCGTAGAATCCGGATCGCATCACTGGCAGTGACGCTGCCGTTCGAATCGACGTCGCAGCGACACGATGCGCAGTAGGCTGAGCCAACGGCCGCTTTCAGTGCTTCCAGTGCGTCCGCGGCCTGGACGCCATCTTCTGGACAGATCGACTGCCCGCAGGAGCCTTCCGTGGCCGCAACCTCGGGGCACTCCCACTGAGCAGCGGCAACACAAGGAACCAGGGTTCCCACAGCGAGGAGAAGGAAACCTGACGTGACTCGGAGGTATGTCTTCATCTTCGCTACTCTACGACCCTGATTCGCGCCTGGCAAAGAGGAAGATCAATACAACGCTGCTGGAAGGGACTGGTGTGTCATACAGTTCACTCTTCCGATAGCCGGTTTCGAACGACCGTGAGCTCCTGCGGCACGCGGCGTCGAAGGGGGCGACAATGTAAACAAGATCGCGGTAACCCGCGTCGGGATCTGGCGTCTCATAGGCAAAGCCTGCGGAGAGTTGTTCTGATGCGAGACAGCCGCGCGAACATTCTTAATAACTGTGTGGGCCGGAGAAAATACATGACACGTAAAACCGCATTCACCATTTCACTGGTCGGACTGACCTTGGCGACCGGCCTCAACAGCTACGCCGACACGGGCACCAATCGCGGGGAGGAGTGGCGCGTCGATCCGAGAACCGGCATTTCGGTGTACCGAACACTGCCGGAAATGCCGTATGCCTTGACTGAAGGCCTCGAGCCAGGAGTGTCGGCCTCCGCCCACCGATGCATCGACGTGCGGCGCTTTGACGGAAGCAGCAAGACGATGACCGTCGCATCGAGGTGCCCGGCGCGCTAGCGCCCAGTGGACACGACCAGTCCTGCGCATACGCCAGGCGGCGTGCTGCCGATCGAAACGTCGAAGACGATGGCGCCGTCGATGCTCGATCGCCGGCAAGCATAACTCGCTCACCGGCGATCCGGGTTGGTTCAGCGCGTAGGGTTACTTTTTTCGGCCCTGGCTTTCGGCTTTCTCGTCGTGCGAGCTCATGTACGTGCCATCGGCTGCAACCTCGATGCCCGTCTCCTTGCCGTCTTTCAGAACAACGGCTTCGTACACCGTCTTGCCGTGCTCCTGCTCCTTCTCCATGCGGACTATCTTCGCACCGGCTGCTTTCTCATTGATGGTCTTTTGAACTGCCGCCGGTGCATCCGACAGTTTCAGCGTCTCCTCTTTCTCTCTGGCCGATGCCGCGGTCCACGAGGCAAGGCCGAACGCGAATGTGATTGCGAGTAATGCAGATATTCGTTTCATGTTTGTTACCTCCGACTTCTCGTCTGGACTGAGATGAACTGCGTCATGTGAGGCGAGATCTTGTTTATCCCATGCAGCCCTCGCGACCGATGAGCCCGCTTCGAGATGACTCCCGAGGCCCCGAGTGGTGCAGCTGCATCATCTTTGACCTGATCCGCGATTCAACTGTATCTTTCACCCCGTGGGAGCTCGCTCACCCGGACTGGCGACGCACATCGATGGGCCGACTGCGCTGCACCAGAGTGACGAGGCTCGGCTCGCGCGCCGCAGCGATATGTTGGATGCGTTTCTCGCCTGCTTCGCGAAAGCGCTGCATTGAGCGGCAATGTCCCGCTCCACCCGCAAGCCATTCGATCCATTGCTCACGCGCCGGGAGGCGCTTACCGTCATCGCAGTCGGAAGTGCGGCGCTTGTCGCGGGAACGGCGTGCATCGACGCACTTGCTTCCAATGCAGGTCAAACCTCAGGAGATCACGACATGAGCACACCTGTCGCGCTCACGGGCAGCAATACGGTGACTCCGCTTCCGTTCGCCGCAGGTTCGCTGAGCGGCCTTTCGGAACGGATGATCACGTCGCACCACGAAAACAACTATGGTGGTGCGGTCAAGAACCTGAACCGCATCGAGCAGGAGCTGTCGAAGATCAACGCCGAAACGCCTCCTCCGATTGTCGCGGCGCTTCGCGACCGAGAGCTCACGTTCCGCAATTCGAAGACGCTGCACGAGGCATACTTCGCGAATCTCGGCGGCAACGGCAAAAGGTCGGGCGCGATCGAATCGGCAATCGCTGCGGCCTACGGAACGACGGCGCACTGGGAGGAGCAGATCCGCGTTACTGCGATGGGGCTCGGCGGCGGCAGCGGTTGGGCGATCCTAGGCTATGAGCTCGACACCGGCGCACTGCGTACTTTCGCGGGCGGCAATCATACGCAGGTTCTGGCGACGAGCGTTCCCCTGCTCGTCCTCGACATGTACGAGCACAGCTACCAGATGGACTACGGTGCAGCTGCAGCGAAATACATCGATGCGTTCTTCGCGAACGTGAATTGGGATGAGGTGAATCGCCGGCTAGAGGGTGCGCAGCGCGCGTCGGAGGCGCTGCGGGGTCGCTAGCGGTGGGAGTTCCACCGCTCCGCGCGTTCACCGGACTACCATTGTGGTCCGACGCTAGCCGCTCCGACGCAGAGAACACCGAAGAAGGCAGTTGATGGCCTCCTCGAACTCGCAGATTCCACTGACAGTGGCTCCGCGTTCCTCATAGCAGTTCCAGACTGGATCGAACTCGCACTCTTCGTCCGAGCCGCCGTGGAATGTGTCATACCGGATACCCGCCGAGTAGGACGCAAAATCCTGGAAATAAAAAAGCGCGGGGCGTCGATTGTGATCGTCGGGGCTTAGATTTCGTCCGGCAAAAATTAGCGGTGTCAGCTCGGGCACGAGCATCGTTTCGTCCATGTACGCGATGTGGAAATACGGAACGCCAACTTCCAGCTTTCTTATCGATACGTGTCTTATGTACGGCTTCAGATCGCGCGCTGGGAATCGGAGATGTTCTCTATCGACCATAAACAAACCCTACTTTACGAGTCCGTGAACGCCGGTCGCGGGTGGCGGAGCGGACGAACGGAGGATGGTAGAGATCTGTGGACAGCATCGCCACGACACGGGGTTCGCGTCCGATACTAGCCGCACCGTCAATCATCAACGAATTGGAGGCAGGCGGTGAAGTTGCGTTGGCGTCCGCGAATGCGGGAACTGCCGCACCACGCTGCCTAACTCAGATTACCAGCGTCGGACACGCCCCTGCGAGACGGCGACGAGGCTCTTGCGCGCGGCTCAGACGGAATTTCAACGCCTCATTTCTTCGAGCACCTCACGCGCCTCCCGCAGGTCGATTTCATCGTCGTCACCATCGACGCTGCCGATCACAGCCTCGAGTCGCTGGCGCGCCTCATCGCGCCAGCCGTCGCTCGACCGCAGTCTGCAAAGCTCGACGAGAGCGCGCAGCTCGAACAGCTTCGCGCCCTGCGAGTGCGCCACGTTGATCGCCTGCTCGAGCAGCTCTCCGGCCTGCTCGGAGCTCGAACCGCCCTGCTTCGAACGAGCCAGCACGATCGCCGCGCGCTGGCGCAACAACTCGGCGTCGTAGAAGCGTCCTTCCCCACGCGTTTCGAACGCCGCAGTGTTCGCTTCGCAGGCATCGTCGATGCGGCCCGCCGCCAGACACGCGTCGGCGAACATGCTGCATCCGCGCGAAACCTGCAGCGTCCCTGTCCCGAGAATGGAGTCGAGGATCTCGCGCATCCGGCCGAGCGGTTTCGGATCGAGAGTGCGGCGAACGTCGGCCCAGCCGCAGACGATCTGGTTCATCTCCCGGCCGTACGGCAGCGAGTTTTCTTCGCCAATAGCCAGCGCCTCGGCCGCCAGCTCGTGAGCCCGAGCAGGATCCCGGAGGATCAGCGCGACCAGTCCCGCCATGCTCACGTTGAAGATCAGATAGAACGGTTGCTGCTTGGCGCGAGCCATGCGGATCGCCGACTCGGTCAACGCTCTTCCTTCGCGCAGGCGCCCGGCAAGGACCAGACACCATCCTCGCGAAAGCGTCGCCGGCGCCGACGGATCGTAGCCGGAAGCGTCAAGGCGGAGCGCTTCGGGCGCTTCGAGATCGATCGATGCGACAGCGCGCTCGGAATGGACGAGCGCCGCGTCGATCTCGCCGAGATACAGCAGGCTCTGCCCCATCGACATGTGCGCGACGGTGACGGCACTGGACGATTGATCGCTTCCGGCGAGCAGGAGGCTTTCCTGAGCAATGGCCAGCGCTTCCCGGACCTGTCCCATATAGGTCCTGGCCATGATCGTCGCGCTGAGCGACGCCACGTACTCCGGTGTCCTGTTCAGCGCCCGCCCGAGCTCGCGCGCTTCCTGCCATACTTCGGCGGCTTCGGCGCTACCGAGCCCGTGCACGGTGCTCATCGCGATGCCGAGCGCAGTCATCGACTTGAGCAGCCGTTCCTGCCGCGCCGGAGTCATCGGGCCGCTTTTCAGCAACGCGACGGCGTGCCGGTACATCGCCTCGGCTTCGTGGGTGGCCGAACGCGAGTAGGCCTGCTTCGCGAGGACGTCGATGTACTCGGCCGCGCGCACAGCGTCGCCGGCCTGCTCGAAATGCACACTGAGCTGTCCCGCAATTTCATTGCAGCGCTCGCCATACGCGCTTTCCAGAGCGCTCGCGATGCGCTGGTGCAGAAGCGCGCGCCGTGCCGGCGTGACGTGGCGACTGAGAACCTGCCGGTAGAGCGCGTGTCGAAATCGATACTCGCGACCACGAATGCCGTTTGGCCAGACGACCTCGCCGCTGCTCTCGATGAACTGCCCAGCCCGCGCCAGCGGCTCGAGCTGCGTTTCCACATCCGCGCACGTGCCGCCCTCGGCTGCAGCGACGGCCTGCGCGGCGAATCCCGCTCCGACGATGCTGGCTGCCTCGAGAAGCATGCGTGTCGCTGCCGGCAGCTGCTCGATACGAAAACCGACCAGCTCGCGCGTGCTCTCGGGAACCGAGGCCACGATCGAGTCGAGATCGACGGTGCATCGCCAGACGTCGTCCTCTTCGCGTAGCCATCCGCGCTGACGGAAGTCGTCGAGAGCGTTCAGCAGAAACAGCGGATTGCCCGCGCTCTGTTCGTGAAGCGGGATCGCAAGCCCGGCCGGAAACTGGTGCCCGGAAAACTGCAGGTCGAGAAAGGATGTGACGCCGTCGATCGAAAGCCCCTCGAGCGCGATTTCGACGCATAGCCGCTTCGCGCTCAGCTCATGCTTCATCCGGATGATCGGGTGCTGCTGCGCAATGGCGTCGACGGACCGGTAGGTGCCGACGATCAGCAGCCTCGCGGGTTCGCGCCGCGCCGCCAGGCTCCATAGAAGCGATACCGTCGCAGGATCGCTCCAGTGCAGGTCTTCGATGACGAGCACGACGACAGCCCTGGTGCTCGCTGCTTCTAGCGCACGTTCGAGCTCGCGCTGCACACTGTCGCTGGTCGCGCCGATGACGGCGCGACGAAGCTCCTCGAGCTCGGCAGCGCTCGAAAGCTCGGGCATCGAAAGCAGCCAGCTCGGAGCGTGCCGGCGAAACGCCCGCAGCGTGTCGGGGCCGCTTCGCTGCAGCATCTGCTCGACCGCATCGCGCACCGGTCGGTACAGGTCGCCGACGCCGTAAGCTTCGATGCACTCTCCACGCCCGACGTTGACGCTCGCAGGATCGGACGCGGCGAGTCCACGGAGAAAGTTTTCGACCAGAGCGGACTTTCCGATGCCCGGCTCGCCGGTCACGAAAACGAGCTGGCGCTGACGCGCGGCCGCGCGCGCAAGATGACGCGCAAGCTCGGCAAGGGTCTCCGCGCGACCAACGAAATCGTCGGCGGCCGCGAAGCCGACACCGATCTCGTCACCGATCGCAGCCGGTGGCAGCGCGGAGGCAGTTTGTGACGGCCCGATCCATCGGAAGCCGCGTCGGTGAACGGTCTCGATGAACCTCGGCCGCCGTGTGTCGTCGCCGAGAGCCTGACGAAGCTGGCCGACGGCATTGTTGAGCACAGTCTCGGTGATGAAGGTGCCCGGCCATACCGTATCCAGCAGGTCGCTCTTCGTGACGAGCTGCCCCGGCCGTTCCATCAGTCGCCGCAACACGAGGAAGGCCTTCGGAGGGACGCCGATCTTTTCGCCGTCGCGCCAGATGCATTCCGCGGTGTCGTCGATGCGCGGTGCTTCGCGATCGGCCTCAGGCATTCCGCCCACTTACCATCCAGCCGGGCGGGCAGTCCAACAACGTAGACCGATGCGGCTGAAACGGGGGCGGGTTCAACGTGACGCAAACGTGAAGGTTTCGTGAAGACTCGCCGGCCGGCCGAAGTTTAGCCTGCACCCATGAACGATCCGCGACGAACCGGCCGCCCCGGGCTCTGTGCCGAGCAGGCCTTCGTAGTGCACCTCCTCGAGACGGAAGCCGTACACGGACGCGTCGAGCACGTCAGCTCGGGACGAGCGACGAGATTCGGCTCCGCCGCCGAGCTGATCGACTTCATGCGAGGCACGCTCGAACCGGCCGTCGTCTCGGAACCTGCAACGAAATAACCGCCGAAGTTTCGGCGAGGGGAGAGAGTTTCATGAAAGCGAACAGCAACCGTTTCCGGTCGTTCCTTGTGGCATTCGTCCTCATCGCTGCCGCTGCCGCTCCGGCGCGCGCAGCCGAGCCTTGCGATCCGACGTTTCTGGACGGCGGATTGATGGAATCGACAAGGGGCTGGATCGATCTGGCCTGTCCCTGCGCACAGTACGATGGCAGCGACGGGAAGGGGCGCGCCGAGTTCAAACGATGCGTCGCCGGGCAGATCAATCTGGCCATCGAAAGGGAAGGCCTGAACAAAACCTGCAAAGGCTTGCTCAAGAAAATGTACGCGACGTCCGTTTGCGGAATCGGCAGCGACGAGCTGGCTCCATGTGTGGAGCAGAGCGCCGCCGGCAAGGTCCGCTGCAAGATCAGAACTGCAACCGACTGCCAGGAGCGCTCCGGCGACGTGTGCTTCAACCGGCCGACCTGCATCGACGGAGCGGACACCAACGGCGACTACGCCGTCGATGCCAACGACTCCGGCGTGTGCTTCCCGCCTCCGCCGACGACCTCGACGACTTCGACAACGAGCACGACCACGTCGACCACCACGACGACGACGCTGCCGCTTTTGTGCGGCGACGGCAGTCCTGACATCGTCGTCGAGATCGATCGGGGTACGGATTTTTACGAGCTCGTGCGGGAAGAGGGCTTTTGGCCGGATTGTGGGATGCAAACCCCGAGCGCCGGCGGATGCAAGACTGTCGCTGATCTTGACGGATCGGGCGACGATATCGAGGGTCAGTTCCTCTATGCCGACCGGACTATCGACGAACGAGTCTGTTCGCAGGTTAACGCCGCACTGTCGTACCAGTGGGAAATCCTTTTCCCATCGACGCTGCAGGGAGGCCCGGTACAGATGCCATGGCTCACCGCCCACGCCAATTCGCCCGTACTGAAAATTCCGCCGAGCGGCCTCCCGAGTCTGGAAGATACCGATGCCGGCACCGACACGTACTGGCGGGTGCGCCTCACGGTCACACCGCTACCGCTCGATGGCGAAGAGATCACGCCAGCGCCCACGGTTCTGTACTTCCGCTTCAGGTACCTCCAGACGGAACTGACTCTGTGGTGCTACATCGGATTGCTGTACGATCGCGACTGCACCGGTCCGGATTGCCAGTCCCGATGCAATCCTCAGCACTGCGAGCTCTACCCGGAGAATTGCGAGTAGATAGCTCGCTCTACGAGGCGGCCCCTGCGTGCTCGCGCGGTCAATGCGTGAGTACGCCGGGCGCAGCACTGCTCGTCCCGCTCGCGACGCTAGAGATCGACACGTGTGTGGCACCGCTCGTCTTCTAACTCTGCCGTTCTGCGAGCCGCTTCCAGTGGTTCTATATCGCAGTCCCAAGCGTGGGCGGTCATTCGGCCGAGTTGCGCCAGTACCGAGCCTTGTAACGATTTCTCCGCTTCGATCGTTTTCAGATCCATGAAGTCCAAATCTGTTCTCGTCGTGGGCGTCGTGTTGCTGCTCGCCGCTTCCGCTGCTTTTGCGACGAAAGCCCAGCCAATCGAAGTGGCACGCGACTCGGCGCAAGTCGTATTCGTGTGCCGGAACGGGGTGTCCATGAGTGTGTGGTCCGCCGCCTATTTCAACCGGCTCGCATCGGCGCGCGGCCTTCCTGAGCGCGCCATCGCACGGGCGGCTATCGCTAGCTATTCCGCCGTACCGTACCGCATGATGTTCGCTCTGGCGGTCGACGGATTCCGCCTCGATGGCTACCGACCGCACGTCGTCTCCCCGGAGGATGTGAAGGACGCTGAGCGCGTCGTCGTCGTCCAGAGTACCGACGATACGGTGCTTCCAACCGACGTCCAGGCTGCGGTGCGCAACAGCGAAGTCTGGCAGGGATTCCCCGCAATGCGAGATCACTAGTTCCCATCGCGTTCGGCGCTTCGGGCCAGGATCGAAGATCTGGTCGAACGGTTGGCGACAACGAGCCGGTAGTGTGTCCGGTATGAAATGAACCTATGTGACCGGAATAGACCGTTAGAAGATGGTGCGCACCTGGAATCGCATTGATGCGGTAAGTACCTGACCTCGCGGCAAGAGTCGGAGTTCTGCCTCGCCGAGTGCCCCCAAAGTTGCCCCCACCTCCCAACGCTGCGATTGCGGCTACCTCCTCGCAATCCGCACAACGCAGTTCGCCGGGTGCGGGACCGCCGCTCAAAGTAGGAGGATGCTCGACTACATTCGCATTCACGGGCTGCGGGGGTTCCAGACAGCCCAGCAGCTCAACCTTGCCAAGCCCACAGGAACACCCGGCAGCGGACTGACTGTGGTCCTTGGCGCAAACAACTCGGGCAAGACGACGATCATCGAGGCCTTCCGCGCGATCCGAATGGCGGAACCTCCTTCGTTCTCGCAAGGCCGTCGAAACCTGCCTGCCGGAGATAGGGTGGAAATCGTCGCTTCGTGCGATGGTGGTATAGCTACGCTTCGAAGCCTCCGACGTGGGCAGAGCGAAACTGAGCGAGAGACCACGGGCGACCTCATAACGCTTCGGAGACTGCTCGTTCTGCCGTCTCGCCGGTTCTTCGACCCGTACTTCAGCAAAGCGACGTGGAGCAGAGTTGACTATGCGCAGCACGCTGGGGGGCTTCCGTCCTCTCGATCTACCAACCTCCATGAGCTGACTCACCGACTCTTCGCCGTTAATCGCGACCGAGGAGGTTTCGACGAGTTATTCTCCAAACTCGTTTCACCCCTCCCTAACTGGACTATCGATCAGACTGACCAAGGGACTTATTTTCTCAAGTTTCAAGACGCGCGCGGCACACATAGCAGCGAAGGGTTAGGTGAGGGGTTGGTGAGCCTCCTCTACATCGTAGACGCGCTCTATGATTCGAAAGACGGCGACCTCATCATAATCGATGAACCGGAACTCTCACTCCACCCGGCTCTTCAGCGGCGGTTGGCAAACATAATATTCGAGTACGCGGCGAGCCGTCAGATCGTCATCGCAACGCACTCGCCCTACCTGATCGATCTCAGGGCACTCGAAAGCGGCATGGCGATTGCGCGTGCGCACCTCCGTGAGGATGGAGTGCGAGTCTCCCAGTTGTCGGTTGAAACGGCCGGACATCTCTACGGACTTCTTCGCGATAAAAACAATCCTCACTTGCTCGGACTCAACGCGAGAGAGATTTTCTTCGTCGACGATCGGGTAGTCCTCGTCGAAGGACAGGAGGATGTGGTCTTCTATGACGTCGTGCTCACGGAACTCAATCTGCAACTCGGTGGTGACTTCTTCGGTTGGGGCGTTGGAGGAGCGGGGAATATGGCACACCTCGCCGCTGTCCTGGCGGAGTTGGGCTATTCGAAGGTTGTAGGAATCCTCGACGCCGACAAAGCAGAACTCGTCGGTGAGCTTCGGCGACGGTTTCCCGACTACAGATTCTTTGCCCAACCTGCGAACGATGTCCGCACGAAGACTGAAAGACCTGGTCGGGCTGCAGTGGAGGGGCTACTTAACGAGAAGAACGAAGCCATTCGGCGGGAGCATCTGGAATCCATTCGGACGCTGTTCACCGACGTGAATCAGTACTTGGCCGATGCGCCAAGATGAAACGCTTGCCCACGCCCTGAAGGTTCTAGTTTCTCACCATCTCAACTTGTGAGCACTCGCGGCCACCGAGGACTACGGACTCATCCAAGTCACGTATGCCTGAACAATTCCGATGATAACGAGCACGACCGTGAGACGAGTCATCGCTCTAGCCGTACGGAAGTTCTCACGGTGACGTCGCTCGGCTTCTTGAAACTCCGCCAGGGCAAGAACCGCTTTAGGCTTCACTCGATAGCCAGTGGCTGTCCGCTCCAAAGAATCAGAACTCACAAGCGCATCGAGAAACAATTGTGTGCTCCCGCGGACGGTTTCCCAGTCTGGGTGCTCTATGCATCGTTCGCCGTAACGGCGAACTAGCAACGATACGGAGGAGTGTTCCTCGGTTGGATGAAGTTGTGCGGCTTCCACAAGGGTATCTAGCAATTCAGTTAGGCTGTACCGAAGTAGTGGCTTCCGATTGAACCCCAACTGCCGTGCGCGATCGTAGAGAAAGCTTGCTCTATCGAAGCCGGTCAATCCTTCGAGGACGTAACGCCACAGCCCATCGTATCGAAAACTCGTCAATCCATACCAGTGGATAATCTCGACATCCCCAGCTGAAAAATCTTCGTAGCTGAGAGACAAGGGTACTTGAAATCGACCCGCCTCTCGACGAAGGCCCGTAACTTCCGACGCTCCCGCGGATTGGACAAGAACCTCCGGCTCAGGCTCTGTTCGGCGAATGTACGCGACACGACAGTCAACTTGTCGCGCCGCCTCACCGCTTCGTGGGACGACATCCGGAGAGGGTTTCTTTAAAACATGCCTCAGCAGTAATCGCTTGAGGAAGTTAGGCATGGGGAGAACGGCTGGCACTGCGACTGTAGCGTCGCGCGCTACGCGTTCAGGTAAGCGCGAATCAGTGTCAGGGCATATTCGTTGCCCTTAGAGTGACCTTCGGTTTTTGCCAAGGCCAACTTGTACTGTGAGGCAAATGCGCTGCTAATCCCCGGCTTCACAGTACCAAGAGATTCATAGTAGTTGTGAAAGTGAATCATAGGCTCGAAATCACCGATATGGTTCTTGACAAGCACTGAATCGATGGCCTTTGCGGATTTCGAGATTACACCTAGCCACTCCTTAAACTTTGTGTCGTCAATAGTTCGCATGCGTTCCGTCGTTCGCGCCGTGAGATTTGGTTCTACCGTCAAATCCCTCCCAAATGCGTGCCCAGCGTTGTTACGAAAAATTCTGATCTGATCTAATTCTGGAACACGACTACTCAGCGCTGGAATTTCACCAAAGATATTCCGAACAGCCGCATAGCGCTGGAACCACGTATCCTTCGTAACCCGCTTCTTGATGTCACTGTAGTCCGGTCGAAGTCCCAACTTCAGCCAAGTCGCTCCATCGATTGCTCGAGACTTGCCATGCAACGCGGCAGGATCCGACATCAACGCAGTTAACACGACTCGCCAGATGTACGTTTCAAAGGCTCCGGTTGCTGCCAAAATGAAGCTGGCTCTGTTCCACTTAAGAAATTCGCCGAGATTCGCAACAAAAGCGGGACCCTCAGCCGAGATTCGCTGCGCGTCCGTTCCCGTGGCATGCATTACCACCCTTGCATTGACGGGCGGTGCACTACGCCGAATCTCGTAGCTGGCGCGAGAAACTGCCGCGACCCCAGACCAGTACGCGCTGTTGATCTGAGTTTCGTACTCATTGAACTGCCAAAATGCCCAGCTCGTCCCTTCGAACCGATTGAATCTGTCGTATTTCATTGGTGGCGTCCGTGGGTTGGTTCCATTGAGCGACTAAGATCACGCACGCCTAGCGAGATCGCCATATGGAGAGCAGGCAAGCGCATCTATGTTACCGGCCCCTTCTTCTTGTTTACCTTTTTCGCGAGTACCTTCAGCGACTTTCCCTTGCCTTCGTATACTTCGGACAAGATGTGTTCGAGCAGGTCGTAGGCGACACGCACATCCGCGACGCTGGCTTCTCCGCCGTCGTGACTGCCCGCGTTGCCCATTCTTCGCCCATTGCTGAAAGGAATTGTTGCTGTGTCGCTTCCGCTGTCGAAGAGCGTGGCATGGGCAGTCCTCCCGAAGTGAGCCAAGTTACTGTTCGCCTCACGAGAAGCAGCCCAGCCAAATCGTCGCTGCAAGGGTCCGGACGGCGACTTCAGTGAGAAACGCACAGCTCAGCTGCCAGGAAGCCGTCAAACCTCTATAGTCTGAGGCGCGTGGGGACATCTGAGGTTTCACTCTTTGCGACCGCCAACTCCGAACTCATCATTGGACTGGTCGCACCAATTGGCTGCAACCGCGATTTCGTCACGTCGGTTCTACGCGACCTGTTCGCCGTTCGGCGGTACGAGGTCAACACTGTAAAACTGAGCGACGACCTTCCGAATTTCGCCGAGATTCTCGGCGTGCCGATCGAAGGCGACCCCTACTTCAATCGCGTCAACTCATATATGACCGCCGGAAACGAACTCCGGCGACGGTCCGGTTACTGCAATGCGCTCGTGCTGTCAGCCGTGTTCAACATCTCAGAGCGCCGCGCACAGGCGACGGAGGACATCGAAGACCCGGATCCGACTCTGCCCCGGCACGTTCACGTTCTTGATTCGCTGAAACGCCCGGAGGAAGTCCGGACCCTACGTCAAATCTACGGACCCGGGTTCTATCTGATCGGCGCTTTCGCCCCACGCAACTTGCGCAAGCGCCATCTCCAAGTCTCGCAAGGTCTCTCCGAAGAGCAGGCGGAGAAGCTTTTGAGACGTGATGAGGACGAAGAGGAGGACAAAAAGTTCGGGCAACAGACCCGAGATACATTCCATCTTTCAGATGTCTTCATCGATGTTTCCAGCTACGAGTCCACACAGGCGGCCCTCCATCGCTTTCTCGACTTGGTATTCGGCAACCCTTTCCACACCCCCACGCTCGACGAATTTGGGATGCACGCAGCGTTCGGAGCATCGATTCGTTCGGGCGCGCTCGCACGACAGATCGGAGCTGCTCTCATCGCTGAAACCGGGGACCTGATCGGCGTTGGGCACAATGAAGTCCCACGTCCCGGCGGCGGGCTGTATAGCGCTGAGGACAATCCCGACATGCGAGACCTCGCCATTGGGTTCGACTCGAACACCGCACGTCTCCGAGTAATCGCGGCGAGGGCTGCCGAGGCCCTTAGGGAACAGGGCTTGGTGGATGATGTCGAGAAAGCGACACGCGTGCTTTCCGAATCAAAGCTACGGGACATCACCGAGTATGGACGAACCGTTCATGCGGAGATGGAGGCACTCTTGTCGGCGGCGCGTGTTGGCGTGAGTGTCCGAAACGCGGTCCTCTACACGACCACCTTCCCGTGTCACAACTGCGCTCGGCACGCGGTTGCGGCGGGAGTGAAGCGAATCGTCTATATCGAGCCATATCCGAAAAGTGAGGCTCTACCTCTCCACGGAGATGCGATCCATCATGCGGGAGAGGATTCAGCGGTGGATGCTCAAGCGGCCCGCATGGTGCTGGGACCCTTCCTCGGCGTTGCACCTCGTCGGTATGGCGACCTGTTTAGCATGGTGAGGTCAGACGGGGTGGTTTTGTCCCGAAAGGACGAGGAGGGGAATCGCGTTGAGCTTCCGACAGGTGAGGCCAGCCACCCGCGGACCCCAATGTTACCCATCGCTTACCCCGTACGAGAACTGCTGGCGGTTGCGGCGTTAGATGAGTTGCGACAGAAGTTGGAGGAGGACGAGGCGGATGTCGAAGCAGAACCATAGCAAGTCGTTTTGGACCGGAATAGAAAAGACCGCCCAACGTGTGTCTGCATGGCCGGAGTGGAAACGACGATCGTCGACCTCATCTTCCGCCAATTGCGTTGGCGGCGCTTCGGTCGGCCATACCGAACCACGGACTGCGCCATCGGAGGAACGGCCCCCTCGTCGCAAGTAGCGATCGATATTTGGTTCCGGTTCTAGGCGCTGCGAAACAGCGGCACTACCACCGCCCCAGCCTTCAGGCCATTCAGGTAGCTCGCCCACGCTTACATCATTCTGCGCCGCTCCGGCAGATGCTCGGCGAAGTTGTACGCCGCGCTGACTGCGAGTTCCCCGAGAATGGCGACCGCCTGCTCTGACAGCGGAACAATGTGCTTCACCCGCATCTTCATCCGAGCCGCGGGGCATCTGCCATTCGCCCTTGACAATTCGTGTTTCGGACTTCGCGGGACGTGCAGGGAATCAAAGATGGTGGTCGCACCTGGATTCGAACCAGGGACCTCTCGCATGTGAGGCGAGCGCTCTAACCAGCTGAGCTATGCGACCGAACGAGCAGTGGAAGGCCCTTCTGCTAGCCACTTCGTCGCCCGATGTCCACTCGCCGGCAGGCGACGCGCAGGAAGCGCGCCGCAGCACGCATTTCGCCGCCGATTTTACTCGCCGACGGCCTTCGGCTTTGAGCCGATGCCGGAGGACCCGCGCATGCCCACCGATCTCGTCCGCACCGAAGACCTTCGCCTCGACCTTGACGGCAGCGTCGCCACACTGACGCTCACGCGACCGCATCGCCTGAACGCGATGTCGCCCGGCCTCATCGACGACCTGCACTCGTGCCTCGACGTCCTCGCAAAAAACCGCGAGGCGCGCGTCGTCATCCTGACCGGCGAAGGCCGCGGCTTCTGCGCCGGCCTCGATCTGCAGGAACACGGCAAGTGGCCGATCACCGAAGGCCTCGATTCGGTCGAAGGCGGCCTTGCGGTGCAGCAGCGAATCGCGTCGTTGATGCCGCGCATGCGCGAGGCTCGGCAGCCGTTCATCGCAGCTGTCAACGGCGCTGCGACCGGTGGCGGGCTCGCGCTCGCTCTGTCGTGCGACGTTCGCTACGCAGCGCCGTCGGCGCGCTTCAGCGTCGCCTTCGTAAAGCTGGGGATATCCGGATGCGACGTTGGCGTCTCGTATCTGCTGCCGCGCCTGGTCGGCGCAGGTCACGCTTACGAGATGAGCCTTACGGGACGTCTCATCGAAGCGGACGAAGCGCTGCGTATCGGTCTCGTAAACCGCATCGTTCCCGCCGAAGGGCTGCTCGCGGCAAGCCGTGCGCTCGCCGACGAGATCTGCGCAAACTCCGAGTATGCGGTCTCGACGACCAAGCAGGTTCTCGCAATCAACATCGATGCCCCGACGCTGCGCACGGCGATCGAGCTCGAGAACCGCACGCAGGTTCTCGGCACGCACACCGCGTCTGCACGCGCACTGATGACAAACTGGAAAGACGTAGCGGCGCGCCGCTGAAAAAAGGGACCAGGTACATTTAAAAATCACGTGGAAAATCGCGCACGCATTTTATGCGCCGCAACGCCGCCGCGATTTTAAACGGTTTTTTTAATTGTACCTGTCCCCTTTTACTCAAGCCTTCCTTCCATCAGGGCGGCGACGGCGGTCGGGGCGATGTGAACGCCGACATAGAACGGGCCGAACTCGGCGAACCATGAGCTCGCGGGGTCGAAGCGCATTTCGTAGATGAGCTTCTTGAACGACAGCGGGTCCTCGGCGTGCAGGCTCACGCCCCATTCCCAGTCGTCGAGACCGGTCGATCCGCCGATCACCTGCGTGACGACGTCGGCGTACTTGTGGCCGATCGATCCGTGACCGCGCATGATCGCGCGGCGATCCTTGAGCGGCAGCGCATACCAGTTGACCTGCTCGCCGCGACGCTTGTTCATCGGATAGAAGCAGATGTAGCGCTGCGGCGGGATCCTGCGGAATAGGCGCTCGTTCATGCGCTCCTTCTGCACTTCCATTTCCTTGGCCAGGGCTTCGTCGTGCTCGGGAGTCCCCGGCGCAATGCCGCGATCGGAAAGGCGGCGCATCGCCATCGCCTGCACTTCGTACAGGCTCACCTCGATCACCGACAGGTACGAGTACGCCGGAGCAAGAAACTCATAGATGCGTAGCTTGCGAAGCTGGAGCTCGATCTCGTTGAGCGCAGCCGGGCTGCTCCGGTAGTGGCAGAACATGAGGTCGCCTTTCTGCGTGACGACGCTGTAGAGCTTCGAATCGCCGCGTTCCGGATAGGCCGCGAGACCCTCGAGCCAGCTCGAAAGCTCGCTGCCGACGTGCTCGCGCTCCAGATCATCGAGCGCATGCCACAGTGACCAGTCGACCGTGTAGACGTCGTGAAGCGTGTACCAGCCTTCGATAGTTTGAGGGGCTTCGACGGCGACGAACTCGGGCACTTTTCTATCTCCTGAAAACCGGCACCGGAAAATCGGACGTGCTCCTGAAAACACGGCACGCTTCTGAAATGAGCGCGTCTCTGAAAACCGCGCGCTCCTGAACCAGCGCGCGACGCGATGCGGCCGCCGCATTCGACCCGAACCGCGCCGACAAGCAAATCGCGAAGCTACGCGCTCAGAGCGATATCCCGTCCGACCCTTCCGGCCTTGAGCGTAAACTGAAACGACGTCCCGACGCCTTCGGTCGATTCGCACCAGATGCGGCCGCCATGACGCTCGACGATCTTGCGCACGAACGACAGGCCGATGCCTTCGCCGGGAGCCGCGTCCGCACGAAAACGCCGGAACGGCAGGAACGCCTTTCCGCACTGCTCTGCGGTCATGCCCATGCCTGTGTCGCGCACGAAATAGACGGTCTCGCCGGCCTCATCGCGGCTGCCGATCTCGATTTCGCGCGGCTTGCCGTCGCCCATGTACTTGACGGCGTTGTCGACGAGGTTTCGAAACACCACTTCGACCTGGACACGGTCGCCGTCGGTGTTCGGCAAGGGTCCGACCGAAACCTTGATGCCCTTCTCGCGCATATGGAAGCCGAGCGAATCGACCACGTCGCCGACGAGCCGCGACATCTCGAGCGGCTCGAAATGATACTCGAGTCGCGCGATGCGCGAGAAGTCGAGGAGCCTTTGCACCATTCCGTTCAGGCGCTCGACGCTGCGAATGCCGTCTTCGAGCGGCTTGGCGATGCGCGTGCCCTGAGTGGCAACCTCGTGATCGGGCAGATCCTCGAGCGACGTGCGCAGGTCGTCGAGCTCGTCGAGCGCGATGTGCATGAATCCGTAGATCGCGGTCATCGGCGAACGCAGGTCGTGCGAGACCACGTGAAGCATCTCTTCCATCTCGCGCGCCTGGTTGCTGAGCATCTCGTTTTCGACTTCGAGACGCATCGATTCGCGCTCGCGAAGCAGTGTATGCGAATTCTCGACGGCGATTCCGACGATGCGCGTCGCGGCGCCGAGCACCTTCAAGTCCTCGGAGCTGACCGTCGTCGTCACCGAGAACGGAACCAGCAGGTATCCGTAGCGCGCGTTGTCGGTCGCGATGCGGACGACGATGAGCTGCGAGCGGCGGCCGAGAAGCGACGCGCACTCCTTCTGGACTTCGCGCGTATCGCCTTCGCCGGGAAGCATTGTCACATCGTCTTCGAGCTTTTCGAGCGTCTTGATCGCGCTCGCCGGAACCTGGCGCGGGTGCTCGAACCCGAACAGCGTGTAATCGGTGGCGCCCGCAACGCGCACCAGCGCGCAGCCGCGCTCGAGATTGGTCGCGTGCGCAAGCACGCCGAGCACACGGCTCAGCATCGGGCCCGGCTCGAGCGCAAGGTTGGTGCTTTCGCTCATGCGAAGCAGTGCGTTGGTCTGACGCCACAGGCGCGCGGTCGCGTCCGCCATGTCGCCGATCGTCAGCTGATGCGCGAGCTCGCGCTCGCACGCGGCCCAGCAAAGCCGCACCGTTTCCGGAGAGGCGTTCCCGCACGCGTTGAGGCGTGCGATGTGCTGCTCGGCAATCGTCAGCCGGTGTCGCGCGACCGCCGGCCTGTCATCCGATACCGACCCGGCCACGACGTTGCCGGACTCGTCCTCGAGATAGAACGACAGCGCGCCGCCGGCAGGCTCCGTGAATTCACGGAAGATGTTTTCGAATTCCGACCAGCGGATGCGCATCGCCGGTAATCAGGGCCGTTGCCAGAGACCGTCGAGCATGACGAGCCGGTTGACCGGCCGGCCGGCCGGCACCATCGCCGCTCCTGATTCATAGTCGCTGTCGCCCGGATACAGGATCACGATCTCCTCACCGAGAAGGATCTTCGGAAGGATGCACGGAATGTCGGCGACGGCGAAAGCCGCGAGCGCCGCATCGACGCTCGCGTATTCGGACAATCGTTCGAGCGATGCGATGGTCGGCGGCACGAGCTCGATCTCGCGTGCATGGTAGCTCGCAAGCGCGCCGCCGGGCGTGATCCATTCGCCTGCCGACGACTCGATCTCGCAGTGACGCGCGGACTGACGTTCGGGAGCGCGCACCAGGAAGAAGCGGGTATCGAAGCGCTTCTTCTCGCGATCGGGCGTGATCCAGTGCGCGAAGAAGCGAAGGCCGCTTACGTCGAGGCGAAGCTCTTCGGCCGCAAGCAGACCGCCGAAATCCCCGCCGCGATTCGACAGTGCAGCGCGGCCGGCGGCGAGCCGTTCGGTTCTCGGAGCAGCTTCATCCAGATCGATCCAGTCGCCGGCAGAAGTGCGAGCCAGCAGGATCCCGGACTCTTCGAAAAGCTCGCGCGCCGCAGCGACGAGAAGGCCGCGCGCGCGGACCGGATCGGCGTGCAGCCGCTCGAGAGGACCGGCCTCATCGAAACCGGAAGTGATCGAAAAAAGCGCGCTCTCGCAGTCGGCAGCATCGACGGCGCCGCCCGGAAAGACGTGCGCGCCGCCGAGAAATCCCATGCGCGAGTCGCGACGGACCATGAAGACCTGCGGACCGCCTTCGGTATCGCGAAGCGCGAGCACTGTTGCAGCGTCGCGAATCGGGGCGGGAGTCTTCGGTGCCGGATCCGTCGAAATCATTCTGGTTGCCCGCGAGAGACGACCGGACCGCGACATTCCCGTCGTGCCGGCCCATGGAAGCGGAAGGAAGAAGTGGCTGGGGAGGTAGGACTCGAACCTACAATGCCCTGCTCCAGAGGCAGGTGCCTTACCAATTTGGCCACTCCCCAGTACATCGCGAAGTCGGCGCGCTCGGCGCTGCGCCTACTTTCTGGCCGGCCGCGAGGCCGGCAGCACGGTCATCAGACGTTCTTTTCTCGCCACGTGATGCGACCGCGCGTCAGGTCGTACGGCGACAGCTCCACCTTGACCTTGTCGCCCGGCAGGATGCGGATGTAGTACTTGCGCATCTTGCCCGAGATGTGGGCGAGGACGGTGTGGTCGTTCTCGAGCTTCACCCGGAAAAATGCATTGGGAAGGCTCTCGACCACCTCTCCGTTCACCTCGATCCCGTCTTTCGCCATAGTCTCCTTCGTCCCTGCCGGGCCCATCCCGGTCAGCCGGACAGGCAGTCCTAGCAGCCGATTCCGACGCCCACAACCGGCGCATCCGGCCGCTCAGCCGAGGACAGCGGGGCGCTCGCCGTCCCGCACACGACCTCGGGCTGACGCGACGGGGTCACGTTGAGCCTGCAACTGCCGGTCGTTAAGCCTCGCTGCGGCGGCGGAACGCGTCGCCAATCCCCTGGGAGAACTGTTGCTGTGGCCACTGCCGAATCCCTGCGCACTGAAATCGACGGTCCGATCGGCTGGCTGACCGTCGACCGTCCGGAAAGCCGCGGCGCGATGACGCGCGCCATGTGGCAGGCCATGCCCGACAAGCTGAACGAGCTGGCCGGCACCGACGGCGTCCGCCTGGTCGTCATCCGCGGCACGGCCGGCTTCTTCATCTCGGGCGCCGACATTACCGAGTTCCGCGAATACCGCTCCGATCCCGAGCTGGCCCGCAAGTACGACGAAGGCAGCACCGGCACGCTCGAAGCGCTCGCGCGCCTGTCGGTGCCGAGCGTCGCGATGATCGACGGGCCGTGCGTCGGCGGCGGATCGCTGATTGCGTTCGGCTGCGACCTTCGCGTCGCGTCGGACCGCTCATTTCTTGCGATTCCCGCTGGCCGGCTCGGGCTTGCGTATCCGCACCATGGGCTTGAGCGGCTGGTGGCGGTAATCGGCGAAGCCCGTGCGCTCGACATGCTTCTGACCGGACGGCGGATCGGCGGCCGCGAGGCCCTCGAGCTCGGCCTCGTGCATCGGTGCTTCCCGCATGGAGAGCTCGAAACCGAGACGCGAAGCCTTGCAGCCGAGATCGCGACGATGGCGCCGAAGGCTCTTCGCTACGTCCGGCTAGCCGTGAGGCGGCGTCTGGTCGGATTCCTGTCTTCGGAAGAAATCGGCACGCTCGTCGCGGACTGTTTCGGGAGCGACGACTATCAGGAAGGAATGACGGCGTTCCTTGAAAAAAGAAGCCCAGTGTTCCGTGGTCATTGAAGTTCCGACTGGCCGGGCGCGGTCGTCCGCGGTCGCCGGGCTGGCGCTTCGCTCCCTCGCGTGAGTCGAAAAATGCCGCGATTGGCACCCGTACGAGTTTGTACACGTCAGTTCGGGCGCGTTCGGGCCTTCCTCATCGCTGCGGAAGCGATCACTGTGAATTCAATGAGTTAGGGGAGGGCCCCCGAGAGGCACGAAAATCGCTTCTCTCCCGGTGACTGAACGCAAGCCACCCGAGGAGACCTGAGCCATGAACCTTTCAAGAAACAAGAACGAGACTTCGACCAAGGCGGACAGCCAGAAGCTGGTCTTCTCCGGCAAGCGCCTTCAGGGCACGTGGATCATGGAGACCAACCTGCCCGTGCCGGTCCGCCGCAGCGTCCTCAACCAGGACATCGTCGTCTCCGACAACCGCCGCGTCCGCACACTTCACTGATCGAAACCCGGGACAGCCCCGGACTCACCGCGCACCGACCCGCGACAAAGAACGGGACAGCTCCGGAAACCAAAACCGGATCTGTCCCGTTTTTATTTAATCGGGGTTAATCGGGGACAGACACTGATTTCCACTATTCGGGGACAGACACTGATTTCGGTTAATCGGTGTCTGTCCCCGATTTCGCGTAATCGGTGTCTGTCCCCGATTTTTCAGCGGAGCCAGAGGTAGCGGCGATTGGTGAGAATTGCTGCGGCGGGCAGCGCGAAACCGAGCACGAAGAGGCGCAGAAGCCCGACCGGTCCGCCGACGGCGGTCATCCACGAATCGACGGCGCCCGCAGCCATCAGCGCGAGGCCGAGGCCCGCATACCACCGGAAGCCGATCGTTCTTCCCCAGAACAGGAACGCTGCTCCCACGCCGAACATCCACAGCGTCATCACGGCCTCCACGCGGCCCGCCGAAGCGATGGCAATGCTGGCCGACGTAAGCGTCGCAAACACCACGAGCCACATGCGGCCGGCTCCGGCGAACAGCGGCGCTCCGGCGGGCCCGAACATTTTTGCGACTCGCCGCTCGGTCGTCATCGACGTGAGCAGACTGGCGCCGACGATCACGACTAACGCCGCGATGCCGGTCGCCTGCGTCGTTGCGCCCGCCGAGCGCAGCCGCACGTCGAGGACGAGCGCAGCAAAGCTCCACGAGGCAAGATGATACGCGCTGGCTCGCAGCCAGCGATCTTTGCGGAATACTTCGGGCTGCAAGTCAGCCGCCACCCGAGGCGTCACGATGCAACGAAGCCCGTCACGCGGGTTCTTTTCTTGCCCTCATGCACGACTTCTTCGACCAGATTGCGGCCACCGCAGCGCGGACAAGGAAAGAACGCCGCATCGCCTTCGCGGGTTGCGATTTCGATCATGTTTCCGAGCAGGAGACCCTCGTCGGTTTCTTCGAACGGCAGCAGCGCGCGGCACGAGTCGGACCGGCATCGCAGTACATGGACCTTGACGTCTTTCTTCTTCTCGGGCGCGTCGCTCACCAGCGACCGCTAGCCCAGGGCGAAATTGCAGGCAACTACCCTGATGCCCACGGCTCGAACAGGGCATTTCCGGCCCGCACAGGAGATCCCGGACGAGCAAAGGACATTTCCCGGGAGCGGTGGATCGCTTTTTTTGCATGGTTAGAATCCCCGGCATGAATGATGCTCTAGAGCTTCTGAGTGAGATTGCGGCGGCGCAAAGCGGGTTTGTAGAGCTTCGTTACCACGCGAAGACCTCTCGCAGCGTCGGCGTCGACAAGGGCAAGGTGGAACGGTCGCAGGCGCGCCATCGCAAAGGCGTCGGTGTCCGGGTCTTCGAGAATGGCGGATGGGGATTCGCGTCGACCGGGTCGATCGATGGCGATGCGATCCGGCGTGCGGTCGATGCGGCCCGCGCGGGAGCAATCGCGAGCGCGGTGCGCTCCAAGCACGACTTCATGAACTTGCCCGCCTGCCAGCTCGCGCGCGGCGTGTTCGATCAGCCGGGCCTCGCCGACATTACGGCGCGCACGCTCGAAGAGAAGATCGGCCTTGCGACCGGCCTCGAGGCTCGCGTTCGCGGCGCATCGTCGGCGATCCGTTCGGCGAGCTGCAGCTACAACGAAATCTTCGAAGAAAAAGCGATCGTGACGACCGACGGAGCGCGCGCGGCGTTCCGGCTCGTGCGCCCCGAGCTTCGCGTATCGGCGGTTGCCGAAAAAGACGGACAGCTTTCGACCGGCAACGAAGCCGTCGGCGCAACCGGCGGCTGGGACTGCCTGTTCCACAGCGCGACCGGCGAAGCTCTCGCCGAACGCGCGGCCAAAGTCGCACAGGATCTGCTGTCGGCGCGCCACGCCGACGGCGGGCGCACGACCGTGATCCTTGCTCCGTCGATCGTCGGCCTGCTGGTGCACGAGGCGATCGGCCACACGGTCGAAGCCGACTTCGTTCAGGCGGGTTCGGTTGCGGCCGGCAAGATCGGCCAGCGCGTGGCGAGCGATCTGGTTACGCTGTGCGACAGCGGCGTCTCCGAGCACTACATCGGTGCCGGCGGCACCATTCCGGTGGACGACGAAGGTGTGATCGCCGGCCGCACGACAATCATCGAGAACGGAATCCTCGTCTCGTACCTTCACAACCGCGAGAGCGCCGCGCGCTACGGCGTCGAGCCGACCGGCAACGCGCGCGCGTGGGAATACTCGGACCAGCCGCTGATCCGCATGCGCAACACGTACCTCGCGCCCGGCACGCAGTCGCTCGAAGAGATGATCGCGACGACCAAGGACGGATATCTTCTCGACGGGCCGCGGAACGGGCAGGCCGATGCGACCGGCGAGTTCATGTTCGGCGTGCAGGAAGCGTGGCGCATCCGCGACGGCAAGAAGACCGAGCTGCTGCGCGGCGTGACGCTTTCCGGAATCGCATTCGACGTGCTCGCCAGCGTGGACGCGGTCTCGAGTGATTTCCGCTGGGATCTCGGTGCCGGCTACTGCGGCAAGGGCCAGCCGGCCAAGGTCGATGCCGGCGGTCCGTACATCCGCTGCCGCGCGCTCCTCGGCGGCGAACAGTAAACCGCAAAAGGAACACGCAGCGTGAACGAACAGAATCTGCTCGACCTCTGCCACCGGCTGCTCGAGCTCGCGCGCAAGGCGGGCGCCGACAAGGCCGAGGCTGCTGCCGCGTGGGGCCGCAACTCGGAGACGCACATCGAAAACGGCGCCGTCCACACGGTGCAGAGCGGCGAAGAGACGCTCTACGGCCTGCGGGTGATCGTCGGATCGTCGCAGGGTTTCGTCACGGCCAACGATCTCGAGCCCTCGCTGATGGCCGAGCGCGCGGCCGAAGCCGTCGCGCAGGCACGCGTCAATCCGGCCGATCCGTTCTTCGATCTGCCCGAGCCGGCTGCGATCACGCGCGTCGACGGCATCTACGACGCGGCCGTCGAAAAGCTCGGCAGCACCGAAGTCACCACGATGGCCGCCGACATGCTCGCGCGGATTCGCGAGCTCGACCCGCGCGTGCGCGTTGATTCCGGCTCGGTCTCTTCATCGGTTTCCGCGCGTGCGCTGGCATCGACAACAGGTATTTCTGCAAGCGAATCCGACAGCACGCTCGACGCGAGCACGTTCGGCATGGCGGTCGACGGCGACGATGTCGCCAGCTTCGACTACGACAGCGCAACCAGCCGCCGCTGGCTCGGGTTCAATGCCGAGATCACGCAGGCGTGCCGGCGCTTCGTCGAAAAATGCGTCGCCGGGCTCGGCGCCGGCAAAGGGGAAAGCTTCCGCGGCCCGATCGTGCTGTCGCCGGATGCGGTCACCGAGTTCCTGCTGCCGACGTTGATCGGCGCGATGTGCGCCGACAGCGTTCGCAAAGGCCGCAGCCCTCTTGCCTCGAAGATTTCCCAGAGCGTTGCCGCAAAGATGCTGACGATCTGGGAAGACGGCCGCCTGCCCGGCGGCGCAAACTCGAGCGCATTCGACCGCGAAGGAATGCCGATCGTTCGCCGCCCTCTTGTTTCGGCCGGCGTGCTCGAAGGCTTCCTGTTCAACCATTACGAAGCGGTTGCCGCCGGCCACGGTGCACGCAGCACCGGCAACGCCGCAGGCGGAGTCGGCTCGCTTCCGATGGTCGGGCATCACCGCCTGGAAGTCGACGCCGGCCAGACCGCGATGGCCGATCTCGTCGCGTCCGGCGAGCGCGCGATCTGGGTCGGACGCTATTCGGGAAGCACCAACCCAGTGACCGGCGATTTCTCCGGCGTGGTCAAGAACGGGTTCCTTGTCGGAAGCGGCGAGCGCAGGCCGGTGCGCGAAGTGCTGATCGCGGGAAACGTCTTCGAGCTCCTGACGAAGATCTCGGCGATCTCGCGCGAGCGCCAGGAGATGAGCGGCTCTGCGCTCGTGCCGGCGATCCGCGCCGAAGACGTCTCGATCACCGCCGGATAACGCCGCCCTGAACGTCTTTTCGCTTTTCTTTGCGTGCGCGCGGCCGCGCCATTCGGCGGTAGTGCGTCGAAAGTCCGTTGCCTGGTACGCCGCTGATCGATAGGGTCGCGCGATGGCGGGGGAGCGCCAGCATATGTTTTCACCACGTTGGCCGGCGGCACGTCTCGCCGCATTCTCACTCGCGCTCAGTGCTGCGGTTTCTTTGGCCGCTGCGGTTTCATCGGCTGCACCCGGCCCTGGTCCGGGCGAGCCGTTCGGCGGCAACGACAGTGGATGCGTGCCGCTCGGTTCCGACGTTCGCCGCTGCTCGGATTCGGCGGCAGGCGCCTACTCGAAGCTCGAGAGCGCGATCGGCAAGTGCCATATCGCTCTCGCTGCCGCGCGCTATTCGGAAGTCGTCCTCGGCAACCCGTCGTCGTTCGACGAAGAGGCGTGCGAGGCCGATGCGCTCACGGCTCTCGACGGCGCGGTCGGCGATCTCGAGGCGAGCTCGGGATGCGCGTCGAGCACGGTGCCGTCGCTGCTGTCAGGCGAAGCGTCGTCGCTCGAAACCACTCTCGATGCGCGCGGCGCCGATGTGTACTGCGACGCGACCAGCGGTGCGTCGCTCGATCCGTCCGGCGACGACGCCGGCAGCGTTCCCGCTACGAGCGATGCGCTCGCGTGCACGAGACGCGTCAGTCTCTCCCTGTCCAAGCTCGCGAAGTCGGTGGTCAAGTGCCATCAGAAAGCCGCGTCGTCGGGCCTCACGCTGCACGATCCGCCGTTTGACGAAGAAGGCTGCGAGAACAAGGCGCGCTCGAAATACGCCACCGTCACGTCGCGGCTGCTCGTCGCGGGCACCTGCCCGTCGTGCCTCGATTCGGCGGCGCTCGTCGCGCTTTGCGAAGATACCATCGACCGGCTCGATGCACGCAACGAAGCGTTCTATCCGTGTCCCGATCCGGTGCTTCACGCGGGAACCGCAGTGCTCGACAGGCCCACGCTGATGGCGCTCGGCGTGCAGCTTCCGATCACGGGCGACGCGGACCGCGACGCGACCGTTTCGCTTCGCTATCGCGAAACCGGCGCGCTCACGTGGAACGACGCGCTGCCGCTGCTGCGCGTGCTGCCAGAGACCGTGCCGTCGGGAGACGACAACGTCATCGTCGAGCAGTTTGCCGGCAGCATCTTCGACCTTCGGCCCGCGACCGAATACGAGCTCGAGCTTCACTTGGTCGACGCCGACGGCCCGGTCGACGACACGATCACGCTCACGGCGACGACCCGCGCGGTTCCGGCCGATCCGGTCTCGCCGCACTCCGTTGCCGTCAGCAATGCGACGCAGCTTCAGGCGGCACTCGATGCCGCAACCGCCGGCGATGTCATCACGCTCGCCGACGGCACGTACAACGGGCTTTTCGTGCTCGACTTCGGCGGAACGGCGGACAATCCGATCGTGGTCCGCGGCACCAGCCGCGACGGAACCATCCTCGACGGCGGCGGCTGTACCGGCTGCAACGTGCTCGAGGTCTACGGCAGCTACGTGCACGTCGAGAACCTGACGCTGCGCAACGCGAGCCGCGCGCTGCGTTTCCAGACGGCCGGCGCGGTGGAAGACGTCGTGCGCAGGGTGCACACGATCGACACGACGCTCGGCATCGCCACGCGCGAGGTCCAGTACGACTTCTACATCTGCGACAACGTGCTCGAAGGCCGCCTCGTGTGGCCCGAGGTCTACACCGACAACGGCGGCGACAACGCGAACGACGACGGGATCAACGTGCAGGGCCATGGCCACGTGGTCTGCCACAACCAGATCATCGGCTTCGGCGATGCGATGAAGACCGAGCTGCCGGGCGCGCGCGCCGTTGATTTCTACGGCAACGAAGTGCTGTCGGCATACGACAACGGCGTCGAGCTCGACGGCGGCGAAGGCAACGTGCGTGCGTGGCGCAACCGCTTCACGAATACGTTTTCGACCATCAGCTTCCAGCCGATCTACGGCGGGCCTGCGTATGCGCTGCGCAACGTCGTCGTCAACATCGCCGACGAGCAGATGAAGTTTCACGGGAACGGCCAGGAGTTCGGTCCGAGCGGCGTGCTCGCGTACAACAACACTTTCGTGACTTCTGACGAAGAGCTGCACGTGTACACCGAAGTGGCCAGTCACAACTTCGAAGTCCGCAACAACCTCTTCATCGGGCCGTCGATGCTTCCCGGTCGGGCGGTGGACTGGACCGCGCTCATCGTTGGCGGCCTGTTCGATTCGGACGGTTACTATCCCGATGGAGCGTTTCGCTTCCGGCTTCCTCCGGGCGATCTGGTGAGCTTCGCGAGTTTCGCAGCGATGCAGGCCGGCGGGATGGAAACGAATGGCACGCTGCTCGCCGAGCCGATCTTCGCGAACGGTCTTGCCGCGCCTTCGTCGTACACGCTCACGCTGAGCCCGGCCGATGTGACTCTCGACGCTGCATCGAACGCCGTCGATGCCGGCACGGTGCTTCCCGGCGTCACCGATCACTTCCAGGGCGCGGCGCCGGATCTGGGTGCACTCGAGCGCGGATGTCCGCTGCCGATCTACGGCGTGCGTCCGAACGGCGTCGACGAAAGCAACGAGCCGGTCGGCTGCGAGTAGTTCGAAGCCAGCTTGCTCTGCAGTTGAGCTGTCCTCACAACACGGCGCTCACTCCTGCATCATTCGCTTCGATCAGTTCGCAGGAAAGCTTTGTTCGTTCAAAGTAACGTGCCGTCACGGACGATCCGTACTCCGGTTTGCTGCAACTGTGACCGAAAGCATAGATTCGCCTCCGCAATGCTTCGGAGTTACGCATCGTTTCTTTTGGCGCTTTCGGCCGTCCTGGTGATCGCCGCGTGCTCGCCCGCACGCGCCGGCTCCGATCCCACCACTGCTTTCGCGTCGGTCGATGCGCCGATCTTCAATCACGTGCGCACCGTCGGTCGCAGCTACGTTCCTGAAGCGCCAACCTTCGACACCAGCCTGTTCAGCCTCAAGGACGACGGTAGCGGCGCGCTGCTTCTGCGGCGCTGGCGCCAGGTGCGAAGGTACAGCGACACCGGTCTCGGCGTGTCTTCGCTGTACGCATCGCGCGATGCGGGGCAGCAGTGGGCACCGGCATCGGACAGCGCATTGCCGGCGGACGCGATCGTCTCCTCGGCGCCATGGGATGGCGTTTCGAGCGCCGGCACCACGGTCGCAGTCGAGTTATACCGGCAATCGGCCAGGACAGACGACGGCTACGAACTTGGCCAGGCGGAACATCTGGTCAGTCGTCGATCGAGCGACTTCGGCAGGACATGGTCCGACGATACCGCGATCAGCACGGTCCTGTGTGGGAACTGCAACTCGGAGTATCACCAGGCTGCGGTTGCTTCCGACGGCAACGGAAACTGGATCGTGGCCTCGATCAAGAGTGAGCTTGTCCAGACCGACACGCCACCCGAATGCTGCCACAACAATCGCAAGACGAGCATCATCGTCTATTACTCTTTTGACGACGGTCGAACGTGGACCGAAGGCGCTGAAGTATGGTCCGAGGAAGTTGTTCTAGGCGGCAGTGAATTCACGGAGGATATCGGATCGCGCCACCCGCTCGTCGCGGCAAGCGGGGCCGACGGCAGTTGGGGCCTTGCGTGGCGCGGTGAACATGACGGCGCTCTTCGAGTCGCGCGCGCCGCGGACGCCGCGTCTCCGTGGGTTCTCCATCCGATCACGCCGCCGGGGTCCGCCGATCCGCTTCGGCGTCCGGACTGGTTTGCCTACGGAGGACCGTCTCTCGCAACAACGGCCTCCGGTGCCTGGCTCGTGGCATGGGAAGAAGAATTGCCGGGTGAGCAGTACGGCACCGACAGCGACATCTACTTCTCGCGATCCGGCGACAACGGTCAGAGTTGGGGCGAGCCGCAGCCGCTCGGCGCCTACGTCGAAGACGACGACCGCGACGACCTGACTCCGTCGCTGGCGACCGATGGCAAAGGACACGTCCTGGCCGTCTGGTCTTCGCGCGTTTCGCTCGGATGGCGCCGGGGCGCGCCCGCCTACATCGTATCGTCGATCTCTGCAGATGACGGCCTGAGCTGGACCGCTCCTACGCCGGTCGATCCGGCTGCCTCCCATGACGAACGGCAGGATTTTGCACCATTCGCTGCCGGAGACTCGGCCGGCCGCTGGACCGTGGCGTGGAGCACTCTGCCGGCGGAGACCATGTGGTACTGGAACTCTCAGGAAGCCGAAGTTCATGTTGCGGTGGCTGGTCTGCGGTGCGGCAACGGCACCGTTGAGATCGGAGAACAATGCGACGACGGCAATGCGATCGACGGCGACGGCTGCAACTCCGACTGCATGCCTGCGTCGTGCGGTAACGAAGTCGTCGAAGAAGGCGAAGAGTGCGACGGCCTCGAGCTCATCGATAATCACACCTGTTCTGCCAATTGCGGACTGTCGCGCTGCGGCGACGGCGAGCGCGACGTCTGGACCGAGGCATGCGACGACGGCAACGGCGAAGAGAGCGACGACTGCCCGGGAAGCTGCCAGCCCGTCTCCTGCGGTGACGGATACGTGAACGCCGGCGAGCAGTGCGACGACGGAAACTTCGATCCGACCGACGGCTGCAAAAATTGCAGATTTACGTATTGCGGCGACCACGTTCTGCGTTCGGGCGTCGAGCTTTGCGACGACGGCAACAGTCTCGAGATCGACGCGTGCACCGAACAGTGCCTGCCGGCGGTCTGCGGCGACGGCCGCGTGTGGATCGGCGTGGAAGATTGCGACGATCCGGACGGCGTACGCTATGGCGGGGCGTGCACGCCGGACTGCAAGCTCGACAACATCTGCGGCGATCCTGATGCCGATGGCACGGTATCCGCTTCGGACGCGCTTTCCGTCATACGCTACGCGGTCGATCTGTCGAGCGGCTGCAATCTCGAGCGATGCGACATCGACGGCAGCGGCCGGGTTGCGACCGACGACGCGCTCGACGTGCTGCATCTGTCGTCCGGGCTCGACGTCGTGCGCCAGTGCCCCGTCGGACAGTGGGCGACGTTCACCCTCAAGGATTCGCGCGCGTTCCAGTATCTGCAGTTCGACATCGATGCGCGCAGCCGCGGGCTCGATTTCGACCTCGGCTATCATCAGGGACATTGCGAGCTGATCGGGAACCGGGCGTCCTACGTCGTGGGCATCGCCCGCGAGGGAGCTCTCGATGTTGCCGTCTTTTCGATCCACGCGCACAAAGGACCGTCACCACTCGTGCGCTGCCGGATCTATCGGCGTCATGACGCTACGGGCGACGGTCCCGTTTCGATCACCGTCGGCGCCGCGGTCGATTCCGATCTGAACGAAAGCCTTCCGCTGCCGGAGGTTCTGTTGCGGCTCGAGTGACGCGATCGCCGGCTGTCGCGGTGCCCGCGTCGGCTTTCCTCCGGACAGGTGGCGTTTCTGAAGCGGCGATCATAGCGTGCGCCGCACTCCAGCCTTGTGAGGTTTCGGCATGACCGCACCGCTCAATCGAGACGAATGCACGCTTTACAGCGGCGCCGCGCAGGGCGCCGAGTCGGAATTCGGAGCTGCCGCCGAGCGCTACGGAATCGACGAGGTCAATTTCACGTTCGAAGGCCACAAGGATGCCCGCACGCGCGGCATCCGCGTGCTGACGCACGGCGAGCTCAAGCGCGGCGACGTGAGCCTCGCCTACGTGAGCAACCTCATGCATCGCCAGTTCCACGACACGACGCTGTTCAAGAAAGTCCTGCAGACGATCTGGCACCAGGTGAACAGCGGCCAGGAGATCTACGTCGTCGGAAAAATCCTCGACGACGCGACCGTCAAAGGCGGCACCGGCTGGGGCGCGGAGTTTGCGAAGCTCTGCAACAAGCCTCTGTTCGTGTTCGACCAGGAACGCGGCGGGTGGTTTCGCTGGGACGAGGCCGCGTGGAAGGAAAGCGCGGATCCCGTGATCCGGCATCCGGAGTTCACGGGAACCGGCACGCGATTTCTCAACGACGAAGGCAAGCGCGCGATCGAAGGGCTGTTCGCGCGCAGCTTCGGGCGCTAGGCGCTCCGCACATCGAGCGGCAAGCGATCGCACGCGATCGCGTCGGCCATCGTGCCGGCGGCAGGCGTCAGTTGCCGGCGCTTTCCTTTACAGACTCGCCGAGCCGCTGGATGCCGTCGTCGATCTCCGCAGGCGACAGCGCGCAGTACGGAAGCCTGAGGAACCTCTCGCCGCCGCCGTTCGGAAAGAACGCCAGACCATCGGCGAGGTTGAGCTGCCGCTTGACGGCCGACTCGCGCACCTTCGTCGTCGAGCTTCCCTGCGGCAGCGTGATCGACAGGAAGAATCCGCCGTCCGGCCGCGTGGCCACGGCGTCCGGCATGTACTTGTCGATGGCTTCGAGGCACGCGCTGAGGCGCGGCGCGTAGAGCTTCTTCAGCCGCTCGATCTGCGGTGTGAGAAGGCCGCGGCGGCACCACTCGTACGCGATTCCGTGCGCGACGTAGCCGGGCGAGATGTACGTGTCCTCGGCGATCTTGCCGATCTTCTTCAGTACCTCGGGCTCGCCGAGCATGAAGCCCATGCGCACGCCGGGTGCGATCAACTTGGTGAACGAGCTCATGTGCAGCGTGCGGTGCGGCGCGAGCTCGAACAGCGTCGGCTCCTGCGTTCCGCGGTAACGCAGCAGCCGGTACGGCGCGTCTTCGACGAGCAGGAAGCCGTGCTCGTCGGCGAGCTCGACGAGGCGGCGGCGCTTGGCGGCCGAGCACGTCGCGCCCGACGGATTCTGGAAATCCGGAATCACGTAGAAGAACTTCGGTACGTGCTTCGACAGCGCCTTCTCGAGCGCCGCGATGTCCGGGCCATCGGCTTCGAGCGGGATGCCGACGACTTCGGCGCCGTGGCGGCGCAGCAGCGTGATCGTGCGGTCGTACGTCGGCGCTTCGGTGAAGACGCAGTCGCCCGGACGGATCATCTGGCGGCACAGGAACTCGATCAGCTCGAGCGAGCCGTTGCCGGTCAGCACCTGGTCGACCGTCACGCCCTGCCATTCGGCGAGCCACTGGCGCATCGGCAGGAAGCCGAGCGCAGGACCATACTGCAGCACGCTCGCGCTGTGCTCTTTGAGTACCGCGGACGCCGCATCGATGAGCTCATCGACGGGAAACGATTCGGTGGCCGGAACTCCGCGCGTAAAGTTGATTGCTTGAGTGCTCATGACACTGCGCGTCTACGCGAAAAATCCAACCGGCACAATTACTCCGAAGCCATGCCCGGCCCCTGTTTTTACGCGCGATTTTAAAATGTACCTGGTACATTTTTTCAGCGGTACATTTTTTCAGCGGGCGTAGCCGAGGGACTCGAGGCGGGAGCGGTTGGCGGGCGAGAGGTTGGCTTTGCCGCCGGGGCGCGCGTGGCGCGCGGCTGTTGCGGGATAGTTACGGAGCGTTGCGGCCATTCGCGTTGCCCACTCTGGCGAAAAGCTCACCGTCACCAGGTTTCGTTGCTCGTCGGGATCGCGCGCGAGATCGAACGCCTCGTACGTATCGCCCGCGCCGGCGTTCCAGATGAGCTTGCGCGTCCCATCGCACATCGCGTACGACGGCGGTCCCCACAGCATGAGCTGGCCCTTGTCGGTAAGCCGCACCGGGCGCCGCGCTTCGCTGAAACGAGGCGCGGCAAGCACGCTGCGCCCCGCCTCGAGAAGCGGCGCGAACGAACGGCCCTGCATTCCGGCAGGCGCACGCACGCCGGCGAGTTCCAGAATGGTCGGCGCGACATCGACGAGACCGACGAGGAGGCTCTGCTTGCCGGTCTCTTCGATTGCGGTTCCGCGAAGCATGAGCGGCACACGTACCGCTTCGTCGTAAAGCTCGGTGCCGTGGCCGACCGCGCCGTGCTCGAAGAACGCCTCACCGTGGCCCGACGTCACCACGTAGAGCGCGTGATCCTCGTCGATACGGCCGTCGAGCGATTCGAACAGCCCTTTCAGCGCCGCATCGGCGCGATGCACCTGCTCGGCGTACGCCGCGAGCTGATCCTTGCGGATCTTCGGATCCGCCGTCCCGTCGACGCCGCCGTGGACCGGACGGGTCGCATACGTGTGCACGAACACGAACAGCGGAATGCCGCTGTAATCTTCGAGCCAGTGCTTTGCACGCTCGATGGCATCGGACGTCGACGGCTCGATCTCGGTCGAGCTGCCTTCGTCGTAAAGGTCGAAGCCGCGGCGGAAGCCGAGCTCGCCGGCGAGCGCTCCGCCTTCGGTAAATGCGGCGGTATGCCAGCCGCTCTCGCGCAGCACCTGCGCGAGCGTCGCGACACCCGGCCCGAGCGTGTGCGTCTCGTCGACGACGCCGTGCGACATCGGGCTGAGCCCGGTCATCAGCGTAAAGTGTGACGGCAGCGTCGTGACCGATTGCGTGAGCGCATGCGTCATCACCGCGCCCCGGCTGCCGAAGAAATCGTCGAGAAACGGCGTTGCGTCACCGACCGCGCTCTTCTTTCCGAACAAGCTGCCGAGAGAAGGCGCGGTGGTCCTGCCGGAGTAGAGCCCGACCTCCGACGCGCGCAGCGAATCGAGCGAAACCACGAGGATCAGCGGATACGCGCGCCGTTTCTCGTCGACTTCGATCGCGGGCGCTCCCCACACGATGCCCGGCGCGCCCGCAGCGGCATCTCCAGCCGGCCGGCTGCGAAACGCGAGCTGTATGCGATGACCCGCAAGCCTGCCGAGATCCTTGGTCTCGTCCTCCCACTTGCCCGACCTTCCGCCGGAGACGCTCGTGCTCAGAAGCGTGACCGGCTGCATGCCTTTCTCGTTCTTTGCCGGCCGCGCTTCGACGACGAGCTCGACCGGCGGCGATTTGCCGGTCGAGCCTTCGAGCGTGTAGCCGAAATGCAGACGGCCCTTGGCCGGGACGTCGATCTCCTCGGTCACGATCTCCTGCCACTCGGCGACGTGCACGCCGCGCACGTGAACTTCAACGAGCGCCGGCCCCGGCACGAGATCCGGTAGCACGAACAGGCGCGCGACGCGGCGGCTGCCGCCCGGCGTGAAGTGGATGCTGCCGCGCACCTTCATGCCGTCTTTTCCGTCGATGAGGACGTCGAGATCGCGCTCGCTCGATGCGAGGGCTTCGGGAAGCATCGCGTAGACGAACACCTGGCCGCCGTCCTCGACGAGCGTCATGCGGCGCGCGATCGCGACGCGGCCGGTCACGCCGAGCGTACGGTGCGTGTCGGCGCCGACTTTCTCGCTTGCGAACGGAACCTCGCCGCCGGTGCGCAGGTCCATGGCATGGACTTCGCGGCGCATCGTGTACGCGAACTGGTCGGCAGCAGCGGCATGCGTCGCGGGCAGTCCGGCACAGAGCCACGCGATCAGCGCAGCGGTGGTTCGAGGGAGAGTCCGCACTGTGAGCTCGACGGGTACGGTGAAAAGGCCGGCGTTGGTGCGCCGCCCTGCCACCAGGGGCCGATTCAAACACGAGACGCAGCGCGGGTCACTTCGCCGCGCTCCCGATCCCGCAGCCACGCACGGAAATCGGGGACAGACACCGATTTCGTCATATCGGGGACAGACACTGATTTCGGAAAATCAGTGTCTGTCCCCGATTTCGCGATTTCAGTGTCTGTCCCGGATTTCTGAAAACCAGTGTCTGACCCCGATTCTGTGAGCCGGTTGCGTGCCGGTCGGTCCGCTGCCATCGTTCGCGGCCGCTTCCGGAAGACTCAGGTGCCGACAACTCGCAAACCGACGCTCACGATCGGCGTGGATACCGGCGGCACGTTCACCGACATCGTCTATCGCGACGTGGATGCGAAAGGCGTCGTCACGCGCGGACGCCTCAAGCTGCTGTCGACCCCGGCCGATCCGGCGCGCGCGGTGCTCGCCGGATTCGCACAACTCTTCGACGAGCGTGAGCCCGACCTGTTCACGTACGGGACGACGGTTGCCACCAACGCGATGCTCGAGCGGCGCGGCGCACGCACCGTGCTCGTCACCACCCGCGGTTTCGAGGACGTGATCGAGATCGGGCGCCAGGCGCGGCCCGATCTCTACGACCTCGAGCCGCGCCGGCCCGAGCCTCTGGTCGAGCCGGAGCTGCGCCTCGGCGCGCACGAGCGCGTGCTGTTCGACGGAACCATTGAGCACGCCCTCGAAGACGCCGAAGTCCGCCGGGTCGTAAAGGCTGTCCGCAGCCTTAAGGCCGAGGCCGCAGCCGTCTGCCTGCTGCACTCGCCGGTTCGTCCGGCGCACGAAACGAAACTCGGCGACGCGCTGGCGGCGCTCGGGATCCCGGTCACGCTTTCGCACGAAGTCTCGCCGACCTCCGGCGAATACGAGCGCACGAGCACGGCCGTCGCCAACGCCTACGTGCAGCCGAAAGTTGCCGGCCATCTCGAAAGCCTTGCTACCAGAAGCCGCGCGCGCCGTTTCCGCGTGATGCAGTCGAGCGGCGGTGCAATCGGTTTTGCCACAGCCGCGCGCGAACCGGTGCGCACGATGCTTTCCGGACCGGCCGGCGGAGTTGCCGCCGCAGCTGCCGTCGCCGCCCGTCGAAAGATCGCCCGCATCGTCACCGTCGACATGGGCGGCACGTCTACGGACGTCGCGTTCGTAGACGGCGAGCCTCCGCGGCGCGTGGACACGTGGATCGGCGGCTTCGCGCTGCGCGTCCCGTGCATTGACATCCATACGGTCGGAGCCGGCGGCGGATCGATTGCGTACGTCGACGACGGCGGCGCGCTGCGCGTCGGGCCGAAGAGCGCAGGCGCCGATCCCGGGCCGGCCTGCTACGGGCGCGGAACCGAGCCGACCGTGACCGACGCCAACGTCGTGCTCGGACGCCTTCCGGCGGCGCATTTCCTCGGCGGCACGATGTCGCTCGATGTCGCACGCGCGCGCCGCGCGCTCGACGGGCTGCGACGCGCGATGCGCGTCCGCACGATCGAGGAAGCAGCCGAAGGCGTCGTGCGCGTCGTCGAAGGCAACATGGAGCGCGCGATCCGCACGATCACGGTGCAGCGCGGGCAGGATCCGCGTACCGCCGTGCTGTTTCCGTTCGGCGGGGCCGCCGGACTGCACGCATGCGGCATGGCGGCCGAGATGGGATTCGGCGAGATCCTCGTGCCGGCCGATCCGGGCCTGCTGTCCGCCATCGGCATCCTCGACGGGCGCATCGTCGTCGACCGCATCGTGCCGGCGCTGCTCGTCGACCCGTCGGCGCGCACGCTCGCAGCGCGCGCTGCAAAGGCGGTCACGGCGCTGCGACGCGAAATCGCTCGCGAAGGCGTCGTCGCACGCGACATCGACGTCACGGTATTCGTGCGCGCACGGTACCTGCGCCAGTCGATCCAGCTCGAAGTTCCGCTGACGCCGGACTTCCGCCGGCGCTTCGACGACGTGCATCGCGCGCTCTTCCACAGTGCGGACGCAAAGCTGCCACTCGAAGTCGTCGGCCTTCGCGTAAGCGGCGCGAGCGGCGCGGCGCAATCGAACGTGCGGCGCGGCGCCGGGCGGACGCGCACACGGACGACGGCGCGCAGCAAACCTCGCGTGCTCGAAACCCTGCCGGTGGTGTTCGCGGCAAAAGCGCGCCCAACGGCGATCTACGCGCGTGATTCGCTTGCCGCCGGCATGCGCCTTCGCGGGCCGGCCGTCGTCGTCGAATACAGCTCGACCACGGTGGTGGCGCCGGGCTGGGCCGCCGCAGTCGACGCCGACCTCAACCTCGTGCTTTCTCCGGAGTGACGATGCCGCGACTTTCCGCAGTCGACCTCGAGCTGTTCGCCAATCGCCTGACCGGCGTCAGCGAGGAGATGGGCGTCGTGCTGCAGTCGGCGTCGATGTCGCCGAACATCAAGGAGCGGCGCGACTTTTCGTGCGCGCTGTTCGATGCCGACGGGCAGATGGTGGCGCACGCGGCGCACATTCCCGTACATCTCGGCTCGACGCCGCTCGCCGTGCGCGCGGCGCTCGACCGCTGCACGTTCGCGCGCGGCGACATCGTGATCCTCAACGATCCGTACGCCGGCGGAACCCATCTGCCCGACGTCACGCTGGTCGCTCCGGTGTTCACCGGGCGCGGGCCGAGGCCGTTCGCGTACGTCGCCGACCGCGCGCATCACGCCGACATCGGCGGCGGCAAACCCGGCTCGATGGCTCTCGCGACCGACATTCACCAGGAAGGCCTGCGCATTCCGCCGGTGCATCTGGTGCGCGGCGGCGAGTGGGTGCGCGAGACGCGCGAGCTGTTTCTCGCCAACACGCGCGTCGCCGAGGAACGGCTCGGCGATCTCGAAGCCCAGATCGCCGCGCTGAGCGCCGGTGCCGCACGCACCATCGACCTCGTGCGGCGTTTCGGCGAACGCGAAGTCGCGCTCGCGATGCGCGAGTTGCAGGCCTACTCGCACCGCCTCGTGAATGCGCTGATCGCGAAGTTCCCTCGCGGCCTGTGGAAAGCCGAGGATTTCCTCGACGACGACGGCGCCGGTGCGCGAGACATCCCGCTGCGCGTCGCGATCCAGCGCGACAGCCCGAGCCTCGTCTTCGATTTCTGCGCGAGCGGCGACCAGGTGCGCGGCCCCGTCAACGCGAACCTCGCGATCACGACGTCGGCCGTGTTCTACGCGATCGCATGCGTCGCCGGCCGCGACGTGCCGGCCAACAGCGGCATGATGAAACCGGTGCGCATCCGCACGCGCAGCGGCAGCATCGTCGACTGCACGTTCCCGTCGGCCGTCGCCGGCGGCAACGTCGAGACGTCGCAGCGCATCGTCGACGTGATCTTCAAGGCGCTGGCGCGCGCGCTGCCCGACCGGATTCCCGCTGCGAGCTGCGGCACGATGAGCAACCTCGCGCTCGGCGGCTACGACTCGATCCGCGGGCGGCATTTCTCGTACTACGAAACTGTCGGCGGAGGCTGCGGCGCCGGTCCGCGCGGCGACGGCGCGAGCGCGATGCAGACGCACATGACCAACACGTGGAACACGCCGGTCGAAGCGCTCGAAGCGTACTACCCGATGCGCATCAGGCGCTACGGCGTGCGGCGCGGCTCGGGCGGCAGCGGAACCCATCGCGGCGGCGACGGCATCGTGCGTGAAGTCGAAGTGCTCGTCGAAAGCGAGGTCACGCTTCTGTCGGAGCGAAGGACGCGCGGACCGTGGGGGCTCGGCGGCGGCAAAGACGGAGCGGCCGGCTGCGACGAGATCATCGACGCGCGCGGGCGACGTCGCCGGATCGCGTCCAAATCGTCGCTCACGCTCGCGCCCGGCGAGACCATCGTCGTTGCGACGCCCGGCGGCGGCGGCTGGGGAAACGGGCGACGCCGGCCGTAACCGCGACGCGTCGCGTTGATCGGTCGCTCGGAAATCGGGGACAGACACCGTTTTCCCGAAATCAGTGTCTGACCCCGTTTTTCAGAGACATGCGTCACTTAGATTTCTGTAAGTTTCGGCTTGCGGCGCAGTATTCCTATTGATGTCCAAGGGGAACGGCCACTACTCTGCGCATCCAACGGTGGGTGCGCGGCGGGGTGAGCCAGACAGCTTCGGACCGACGTTGCCAGGGGACGGGACGTCGGTCCGCGTACGGCGGAGGGGCCATATGCGCTCGCGAATCGCGTTCCGGATTACGGTTCTGGTCTACAACCTGCTGGTCGCCAGCATCCTTCCAACCGCTTCTGCGTGGGCGGTCTGCGGAAACCTCATCCTCGAGGCCGGCGAAGACTGCGAGTTCCCGTTCGACACGTGCTGCGACGCAGCCACGTGCAAGTTCAAGACGGCCGGCACCGTCTGCCGCACCGGCACCGGCGACGTCTGCAACGCCGACGAGACCTGCACCGGCGCGAGCGCCGCGTGTCCCACCGACGTGTTCGCAGCGCCGCTCACGGTTTGCCGCGCCGGCTCCGGCGACATCTGCGATCCCGAGGAAGTGTGTCCGGGACTCGGCCTTGCGTGTCCTGCAGACATCGTGACGCTGGCCGGCGTTACGTGCCGCATCGGTTCGCTCGATTCGTGCGATCCGAGCGAAACCTGCACGGGTGTCGCCGGTCAGGCTTGTCCGGCAGACGTCGTCGAGCCGTCGACGACGGTGTGCCGCGCGGGCACCGGCGACGTCTGCAATCCGAGCGAGTTCTGCACGGGCATGCCAGGCCAGATGTGTCCGACCGATTCGTTCGCGCTGCCGCTGACGACGTGTCGCCCAGGCTCCGGCGATCTTTGCGACCCGGACGAAGTGTGTCCCGGCGCGGGCGTCGCGTGTCCGGCCGACACCGTGCTCGGAGCAGGAACGGCATGCCGCATCGGATCGCTCGATTCGTGCGATCCGAACGAAACATGCACCGGCACTCCCGGCCAGACGTGTCCTGCCGATATCGTGACGCCCGCAGGAACAGTGTGTCGCGCCGGCACCGGCGACGTCTGCAACCCGAGTGAAACCTGTACCGGTGCTGCCGGCGCGATGTGTCCGACCGATTCGTTCGCGCTGACCGGCACGACCTGCCGCATCGGATCCGGAGATCTTTGCGATCCGTCGGAGGTCTGCCCGGGCGCCGGCCTCGCGTGTCCGGCCGACACCGTGCTCGGCGCGGGAACGCCGTGTCGCATCGGATCGCTCGATTCGTGCGATCCGAACGAAACGTGCACGGGCACTGCCGGACAGACCTGTCCTGCCGATGTGGTCACGCCTGCTGGAACCGTCTGCCGCGCCGGCACCGGCGACGTCTGCAATCCGTCCGAAACGTGCACCGGCACTGCGGGCCAGACGTGTCCGGTCGATTCGTTCGCGGCGCCGCTTACGACGTGCCGCCTCGGATCGGGTGATGTGTGCGATCCGAGCGAAGTGTGTATCGGCGGAGGCCTCGCGTGCCCGCCGGACGTCGTCGTTCCCGCCGGTGTCGCCTGCCGCATCGGATCGCTCGATTCGTGCGATCCGAACGAAGCGTGCACCGGCACCGCAGGCCAGACGTGTCCTGCCGACGTCATCACGCCGGCCGGAACCGTGTGCCGCGCCGGCACCGGCGACATCTGCAATCCAAGTGAAACCTGCACCGGTGCTGCCGGCGCGATGTGTCCGACCGATTCGTTCGCACTGACCGGAACGGTCTGCCGCACAGGTTCGGGGGACACGTGCGATCCGAACGAAGTCTGTCTCGGCGCAGGTCTCGCGTGCCCGGCCGACGTCGTCGTTCCGGCCGGAGTTCCATGCCGCATCGGCTCGCTCGACTCGTGCGATCCGAACGAGAACTGCACCGGCACGGCCGGCCAGGCGTGTCCGGCCGATGTCGTCACCCCCGCCGGAACCGTCTGCCGCGCCGGCACCGGCGACGTCTGCAATCCGTCGGAGACCTGCACCGGAACCGCAGGACAGATGTGTCCGGTCGATGCGGTCGCGCTGACCGGAACGGTTTGCCGCACCGGGTCGGGAGATACCTGTGATCCGAGCGAAGTCTGCCTCGGCGCGGGGCTCGCGTGTCCGGCCGACGTCATCGTTCCCGCCGGAGTGCCCTGTCGCATCGGTTCGGGAGACTCGTGCGATCCGAGCGAGAGCTGCACGGGTGCTGCGGGGCAGAGCTGTCCTGCCGACGTCGTCGCTTCGGCCGGCACGGTGTGCCGCGCCGGCTCGGGCGACATCTGCGATCCGGCGGAGACCTGCAGCGGCGCCCCCGGATCGGCGTGCCCGATCGATTCGTTCGCGCTCATCGGCACGGTCTGCCGCGCAGCGGGCGCCGTCTGCGATCCGGCCGAAACGTGCGCCGGCACTCCCGGCGCGGTGTGCCCGGCCGACGCGTTCTCTACGCCGGGAACCTCGTGCGACGACGGCTTCTTCTGCACGGTGTCCGACGCCTGCGACGGCGGCGGCGCGTGCATGGGAAGCGCGCGGGACTGCTCCGACGGAAATCCGTGCACTCCCGACTCGTGCGACGAAACGGCCGACTCGTGCGAAAGCGACGTCGCGACCATGTGCGACGACAACAACCCGTGCACGGACGACTCGTGCGACACCGGCAGCGGATGCCTCCACGATTCGACGCCGCTGACCGGATGCTTCGCATCGCCTAGAACGAAGCTCGCGGTGCGCGACAATGCAGTCGACGCGAAAGACTTCATCCGCTGGGGCTGGGGGCATGGCGAAGTCGTGCCCGAGGCCGCGATCGGCTCGCCGCAGTCGACCACGACCTATGCACTGTGCATGTACGACGACCGCGGTTCGGTTCCGACCCTGGTCGCAAGCCTGGTCATCCCGCCGAATGCCGAGGCGTGGCATCTCAAGAACGGCAAGGCCACCTACGTGGATGCCTTCGGGTCCGCCGACGGCGTCAAGAAGATGGGCATCAAGACAGGCGGAGACGGCCGGACCAAGGCCCAGCTCAAGGCCTTCGGCCTGAACGTCGACGTACCCCCGCCGTTCGACGCGGAGTCCCAGTTCGCAATGGACCCGTCGGTCATCGTCCAGCTTCGCAACACCGACGACTACTGCTGGACCTCGACGTTCAACATGTCCGGGGTGAAGAAAAATCGCCCGGGTTTCTTCAAGGGGAACGGACAGTAACCGACAAACGACAGGTACGCTTTGCGCAAAGCAGTGTACCTGTCCGCTTCCATCCGCAGTTGCACGCATGTCGCAGTGGCTCTGCCGTCATGCGCCGGTTACGCTCGCGCCGTGCAGTACTCCCCTGACCTTCGTTGTGCGAAGTGAACATCCGGCGCCTGCCGGGGGCGCTCGGACATCCGGGCTTTGCGCTGTTCCTTTCCGCCAGGTTTCTCGCGACGTTCGCCGTGCAGATGCAGGGCGTTGCGATCGGCTGGCAGGTCTATGAAATCACCGGCAATGCGCTCGATCTCGGCCTGATCGGCCTTGCGCAGTTCCTTCCGTTCTTCGTGCTGGTGCTTCCGGCCGGCCAGGTTGCCGATCGTCTCGACCGCCGGCTGATCCTGGCGACCTGCTACTTCACCGAAGTTCTGTGCGCGGCGCTTCTGCTCGCCTTCACGCTGTACGGGCTGAAGACCGCCTGGCCGGTGTTCGCGGTACTCATGATGTTCGGCTCCGCGCGCGCGTTCGCGATGCCGGCATCGCAGGCCATCACGCCCAACCTCGTACCGCGCGAGATGTTCGCGAACGCGATCGCGCTCAATTCGTCGACGTTCCACATCGCGACGATTGCCGGTCCGGCGATGGGCGGCATCCTTTACGCCGCCGGTGCGGCGACCGTGTACGGAATCGTCACGCTGCTGCTTGCCGTCTCGGTCGCTCTGATGCTGCTCGTGCGGACGCCGGCGTTCGTACGCAGCGCCGAGCCTCCGAACTGGCACACCGTGCTCGAAGGACTTCGCTTCGTGAGGTCGCGCCCGGTCGTGCTCGGGGCAATCTCGCTCGACCTGTTCGCCGTGCTGTTCGGCGGCGCGACCGCGCTTCTTCCGATCTTCGCGAGGGACGTCCTTGCAACCGGGCCCGCGGGGCTCGGGCTGCTGCGCAGCGCGCCGGCGATCGGAGCCGCGGTGACGGCGGCGGTGCTTGCGGTCCATCCGATCACGCGTTCGGTCGGTCGCTGGATGTTCGGCGGAGTGGCGCTGTTCGGCGCGTCGACGATCGTCTTCGCGCTGTCGAAGAGCTTCGCACTGTCGGTTGCGGCGCTCGCGATCCTCGGGTCGGGTGACATGATCAGCGTGTACATCCGCCACATGCTGATCCAGCTCGAGACTCCGGACGCGATCCGCGGTCGCGTCAGCGCCGTCAACGCGGTCTTCATCGGGGCATCCAACGAGCTCGGCGAATTCGAATCGGGAGTGACGGCGGCGTGGCTCGGGCTGGTGCGTTCGGTCGTCCTCGGAGGGCTCGCGACGATCGCGGTCACCGGATTGTGGATGCGGATCTTTCCGATGCTGCGAACGATGGACCGGTTTCCGGGCAGCTATCGCGGGGACGAACCGGATCTTTCCTAAATCGCGCGCCGGGAGAATGCGGTGCTCACCGCGAGCACGATGGTCGCGAGCATGAACGGGTGCAGACCGGCCTGATACCGATAAAGCGGCGCACCGAGCACCGCGAATACCGCAAGGAACGCGAGCGGCGGCGCGGCGAAGAACAGAAACGCGCAGAGCTTCGACGCCCGGATTCCCGCGAGCATCGGGAGCGCCACGAGGTAGAGCGCGAGCAGCGGCAGGCCTTCGAGCGCAAGCAGGCGGACCCACCACGAGAACAACGCCGACGCAGCGTTGTCGGGATGCTTCGCACGATTCTGAGCTTCGCCCACGAGGTCGCTGAACGTGTAATCCAGGCGACCTTCGGTCCACGTGCGCCAACCGTCGGCGTAGAAGCGGTTGCGAAGGGCAGTACCCGCATCCGGCCGCAATGGCTCGAGCCATTCCTCGGGACCTGACCCCGGTTCGAACAAGCCGCGCATCAGCGCGAACCGCTCGGCAAGAACCGTGGCGGGCGGTTTCGCGCGATATGCCTCCAGCGCAAGCTTTCCCATCGCAGCATCGGCGTCCGCGATCGAGAGTCCACCGGCCATCAGGCGTCGCAGCGTCTCGTTCGAGATCGCAAACGAGCTGCCGACCGACGTGCCGTGCTGGTCGTGAATGCCGTAACGCTCGACGAGCGGCGCGCGCTCGAGCGTATCGCTCCAGAGCGCGCTGAAATAGAGATTGCGGCCGGTGCTGGCGCTGACCCGCCATATCCCGTGCTCGCGATGGTTATGGACGAGCCACGGCGAAAGGCCCGCGAGCATCGCGACGCCGCACGCCGCGAGCCAGACCGCGAACGACCTGCGATCGGTTCTCGTGACGAACGCGAGCACCAGAAGAAGCGGCACGAAGATCTGCGACGCCGTGCGCAGCAGGATCTCGGCCGCCATCAGCAGGCCGCAGGCCGCGCCATTTGCGGAGGCGCGCATTCCGCTGCCGCTCGAAAACGGCGCGGCAACGACCAGCCATCCGGCAATCCAGTACAGCGGCACGGCCAGCAGGTCGGGCATCACCAGATGCTCGAGCCACGCGATGGTCGGCGCCGTCACGAGGATCGCCAGCAGCGCGAGCGCCGCGCCGCGACCGGCGCATCGCCGCGCAACGTCCGCGGCCGCGAGCATGCCCGCAAGGCTCACCATCGATTGCGCGATGAGGATCTCCGGAAGCGTAACGCGTCGGCAGATCGTCCAGATCGCTTCGATGAACCACGCGTAGCCGGGCACCGCATGAAGCCCGCCGCCGGTCGTCGCGAGATCACGAAACAGCGGCGGCAGCTCGTTGCCCGCCCACAGCGCATCGGCGCCGCCGAGGTACTTGTAGCTGTCGCCATCGACGAATGGCGTGACCCCGAAATGCAGCGCCGCCCGCGTCGCAATGAAGATCCCGAGGATCACTGCCGTCGCGATGGATGCGTCGAACGAAAATCCAGCCGGCCGGCCGCGATCGGCAGTCTCAGCGGTCGTGGCCGTTCTGAGGGAAGGGTCGGTCATTTCTGCTTCGCCCGCTTCACGCCCCGACGCCCCTTGCTCGGGCCGTCGGCTGGTCGTGCTATCCTGCCGCGCGATCGAGCGTCACGTCGCGCCGAGCTACTTCCAATGCACCGGGATACCAGCAAGCCAGAGGCCGAGCCACTGATCGGCGATCGCACGATGAGTGGAGCGCTGCCGGAAGCGGTCAACTATCATCGTTATCTGTACTCGAAACTGCGGCCGTCGCTCGGCCGGCGGGTGTGGGAGATCGGCTCGGGCTACGGCCAGTACACTTCGATGCTTCTCGACGACGGGCTCGAAGTTCTCGCAACCGACATCGATGCCGGCATGCTGGAAAAACTCCGGCAGCGTGAGCAGCGCGCGGGGCTGTCCACCGCTCCGATCGATCTGGCCGACGAAGCTTCCGTCGCCCGCTGCGCGTCGTGGCACCCCGACAGCGTGCTGTGCCTCAACGTGCTCGAGCACATCGGCGAAGACCAGCGTGCGCTCGCCTGGCTTCATCGCCATCTCGCGCCGCGATGCCGCGCCGTGTTCCTGACTCCCGCGCATCCTTCGCTTTACGGATTCATGGACTCGGAGGCCGGACACGTGCGGCGCTATACGCGCCGGACGCTTGCCGGCGCATTCGAACAGAGCGGATGGCGCGTCGAGACGAGCTTCTACATGAACGCGATCGGCGGGGCCGGCTGGTTCGTCCGCAACCGCATGTTCCCGCCGAAGTCGAAAGACCTCGACAGTCCGCGCGTCAACGACGACATCCGTTTCTTCGACCGCTGGATGGTGCCGGCAACGCGTGCGCTCGATCCGGTGTTTGCAAACCTGTTCGGCCAGTCGGTCGTCGTCATTGCGATCCGGGATTGAGAATCGCGCCCGAGCGACGGCCCCGATGACTGAGAACAATCTGCAGCGGGTCCGCGTGTTCGTGCGTGCGCACGCCGACGTGCTGTTCGCGGCGGCAGTCTTCGTGCTGTCGATCGGGATCGTTCATTTCGTCCCGCAGTCGCCGTTTGTCGCGTACGCCGGCGAGAAATGGCTCGATCCCTATCCTTCCGGTGTCATCGCGACATGGTATGCGGCAGCGCTGGCGTTCTCGCTCGCGGTAGCGGCGCTCGCGCCCCATCGTCCGCCGAGGCCATTCTCCACGACCCACCGTGCGATCGTCTTCGCGTTCCTGCTCTATGCTGCGACCTGCGGCCTGCCCGCTTACGGCGGAACCGATGCGCAGATCCTTGCGCGCCTCGAGTACCTCCAGGCGGCCCGATGGATCGCACTTGCGTGCGGCCTCGGCGCGTTCCTCAGGCCTGCACTCGCTCTGCCGCTGATTCTCTACGTGCTCTGGTTCCGGCTGGAGTCGGATTCTCTCTACGGTCTCGGGTCCGACAACATCGATATCGGCGCCATCGTCTACTACGGGCTGCTGCTGACGGTGAGCTGGATGCTGCTGGCGATTGCCGCGCGCGCGCTCCCCGGCGTGCGGCGGCAGATGGAAAGCGGCGACGCATACGGCCCGCGAGCGCTGCTGTACGTGCTCGTGCTGTGCACGGCCAGCTATGCGGCCAATTACGTCAATTCCGGATTGGGCAAGCTCGCGCTTCCAGGCCCGCCGGGAACATGGCTGCTGGAAAACCACACCGACGCGCTGATCCCGGTCTCGCACGCCATCGGAACGCTCCCGATTGCCGGGCTTGGATGGCTGGCCGTGCTCATCTACCGGCTGAACGTGCACTTCGTGCAGGTCATCAATGCGATGACGCTGCTGGTCGAGATGGCGCCGCTGATTGCGATCGCGCGACCGCGATGGCTCGCGATCGCGTTCGCCGCGATCGTGCCGTTTCACCTCGGGATCTTTCTGCTGAGCGGGATTTTTTTCTGGAAATGGGCGCTCGTCGACGCAGTGCTGGCGCTGGTGTTCTGGAGACTTCGCACGGTTCGCCTGCCGCTCGTCGTCGCACTTCTTTCCATCGCGATCGTGCTGCTGTCGCCGCGCTGGCTGCCGACCGCTCGGCTCGCGTGGTACGACTCGACCACGCTCAACAATTCGTACTTCGTCGCCGAAACCGAAGACGGCACGAAGGCCAGGGTTCCGTCCAACTATTTTCTCTCGGCGTCACTGCCGATGGCGCAGATGCGTTTCTCGTCCGGGTTCCCGACAGGCGTGTTCGGCTCGACGACGTCTTACGCCGATCTCCGCAAGGCCAATGCATGCGAAATGAAGCTCGTGACCCGGCCTGCCCCAATGGCGGCAAAGACCTGGACCGGCCTCGAGCGCTTCATCCGCGAGCACCATGCCTGGATCGTCTCGCGTGCCGACGCGGACGGCCGCTACGCGTACGATCTGTATCCGCATCACGTGTGGTCGAACCCCGTGCTCTACGAGGACTTCTCCGCGATGGACAAGCGAAAGATTGCCCGTTACGTGTTTGTCACGGACTATGTGTGCGTCGGATACGACGACAACGGGCTCGTGCGCCGCGTTCTCGGCAGCGATTCGCGCCCGATTTCGGTTCGCTGACGCTGCTTCCTGACCCGGCCGCCGCCATGCAGAAGACCAACGAACGCGAGCAGAGCGCGCACTACGACCGCATCCAGGATGCATACGAAGCGCACTACGACGATGAGTCGAGCCAGCGCTACCGCCGCCGCTTCCTGTACGAACCGCTTTTTTCGGGCATCGATCTCGCTGGCAAGCGTGTGCTCGAAGCGATGTCCGGCAGCGGCCAGGTGACCGGCTTTCTTCGCGAGCGGGGCGCGGAAGTCACCGCGCTCGACATCTCTTCGAGAGCGGTCGCGTCGTTCCGCGAGCGCTGGCCGGAGTGCACCGCAGTCGAAGGATCGATCCTCGAAACCGGCATGCCGTCCGCATCGTTCGACTGCGTGGTGGTGCTCGGCGGACTCCACCACGTGCACCCTCACGTCGACCGCGCGGTCAGCGAGATTGCGCGCATCCTCAAGCCCGGAGGCTATTTCTGCTTCGGTGAGCCGCACGCGGGCTCGCTTCCGGACATCGTGCGGCGAGCCTGGTACCGGCGCGATTCGCTGTTCGCCGAAGGCGAAGCCGCAATCGACGTGGCCGCGCTCGAGCGCGCGCATGCGTCCGAGTTCGAGCCCTTGTGGAAGCGTTTCATGGGAAACGCGGCTTACATCCTCGTGCTCAACTCGATGGTGCTTCGTCTGCCGCTGGCAGCCAAGCGCTTCTACGCTCCCGTGCTGTCGGGCATCGAAGCGGCCGTCCAACCTCTTCAGGGCAAAGCGCTTTCGTGCTTCGCGCTGTGCCGCTGGCGGCGGCGCTGATCCGGCATTCCCGTCAGCAGCACGACACCGAGAGGGCGGCTTTGCCGTGCGGCGCAATGCAACGTATAGGCGCGACGCTTGTGCGGCATCTTCGGAATGGTTCCCGGCCACCGGTCCGGCTTCGAGGAGACTCGGGTTCGCGCTGCGCTCGCTCTGCTTTCATCGCGCGGTCCGGATGACGAAGGCTGGCTCGCCGACGACGGCGCGTATTTCGGCCATCGCCGTCTTTCGGTCATCGACGTGTCGTGCGGCGGCCACCAGCCGATGTCGAACGAAGACGGCTCGGTCTGGCTGACTTACAACGGCGAGATCTATCGATTCGAGAAGCTCCGCAGCGAGCTCGAGAGCCTCGGGCACCGCTTCCGCTCGACGTCGGACAGCGAAGTGCTTCTGCGCGGCTACGAGCAGTGGGGGAAAGGCGTCCTCGCGCGCATCGACGGCATGTTCGCACTCGCGATTCGCGATGCACGCTCGAACACGCTTCTGCTCGCTCGCGATCGGCTCGGGAAAAAGCCGCTATTCTGGGCACGCAGCGGGAACGTACTCGCATTCTCGTCGCTGCTCCGGCCTCTCGTCGAAGTCGGCATCACCCGGCCGGAGATCGATCCGATCGCACTGCGCCAGTATCTGCACCTGAACTACGTCATCGGTCCGCGAACGATCTTTGCCGGCGCACAGCTGCTTCCGGCCGGCACGTGGCTCGAGTACTGCGACGGCGAAATCCGGTCGCAGCAATACTGGGATCTGAAGACGGCTTCCCCTGCGCGAGACATCGCCGATCCGCAGCAGCATTTCGAGACGCTGCTGACCGACGCCGTTCGTGCGCGGCTCGTGAGCGACGTTCCGCTCGGCATTTTCCTGAGCGGCGGCGTCGATTCGGCACTGATCGCGGCGCTCGCACAGCACGAATCGGAAGCGAGGCGCCGGACCTTCAGCGTCGGCTTTCGCGAAGCCTCGTACGACGAGCGCGCGAAAGCGCGCAAGGTTGCCGCGAGGCTCGGCACCGATCATCACGAGATCGAATGCAGCGCCGACGACGTCCCCGGGCTGCTTCCGCGCATCGTCGCAAGCGCCGACCATCTTCTCGCCGACCAGTCGATGATCCCGCTGACCAAGCTTGCCGGCTACGCGAAGCAGTCGGTGACGGTCGTTCTCACCGGTGACGGCGGCGACGAGCTGCTGGCGGGCTATCCGACCTACCGCGCGCTCGAGCTCGCCGCGCCGTACGTTTCCTATGTCCCCGGCGCGGTCCGCTCGATGCTCGCATCGGCCAGCACGCTGCTTCCGGCGCAGGCCGGAAAAATGGCTTCGGTAACGCTGCTGCAGCGCTTCCTTCACGCCACCACGTCGGATCTGGCCCGTGCACACGCCGGATGGCGCACGATCTGGACGGAGGACGAAATTGCGTCCATCGCACCGGCTGCCTGCGCCGGATCTCAGTCCTTTGGCTCGAAGGCCACGCCGTCCGAGCCGTGGAGTGACTATGCGATGCAGCTCGCGCCGCACGGCGACTGGAACGTGCTGCAGCGTGCAGTCTATGCCGACATCCGCGTGTGGCTTGTCGATTCGATTCTCGGCAAAGTGGACCGCGCAACGATGAGCTACGGTCTCGAAGCCCGTTCTCCTTTCCTCGATTCGAAGCTCGTCGAGTATTCGTTCGCGACGCTGCTGCGCGATCCCGCCCGTTTCGCGGGAAAACAGCCGATCCGCCGCATGGCGAGCCGTTTTCTCGGCGACGAGCTCGCGCAGACCGCAAAAGCGCCGTTCCAGACGCCGTTTGCGGACTGGTTCGCCGGTCCGCTTCGCGGGTTCGTCAAGGAATCGCTTCGGACGCTCGAGTCGAATCTGCCCGGCGTGTTCGACATCGCCAGGCTCGAGGCGCTCGAGTCCGAGCACGCGGATCGCCGCCGCAATCACGATTACAAACTCTGGGGCCTGGTGACGCTGGCCGAGTGGACAAAACAGTTCGCCGGTCTTCGCCTTGCGGCGACGCCGTATTCCGAACGCGCGAGCGCCCTGTCATGACCAACGGCAATCCGGAGGCCGAGCTTTCGCCCATCTCGCCCATCGACGGCCTGTCGCTGATCATCCCGGCTTACAACGAAGAAGGCGGAATCGAGAGCGTGCTCGACGACGCCAAGGCCGTACTGCGCGAGATCGGCATTCCGCACGAGATCATCGTGGTCGACGACAGCAGCCGCGATGCGACCGGCCGCGTGGCCGAAGCCAGCGGCGTGCGCGTGCTCCGCAACATCCAGAACGGAGGCTACGGCTACTCGCTGATGCGCGGCGTGACGGCCGCGAAATACGCAACGGTCGCGATCATCGACGCGGACGGATCCTATCCGGTCGAAGAGTTCACGCGTCTGTTCGACGAGTACCGACGCGGCTTCGCAATGGTCGTCGGCAACCGCGAAGGCGCGCAGTACGACGGCACCACGCAGATGAAGATCCTTCGCTGGGCGTTCCGGTCGCTGACGCAGTTCATCGTCGGAAGGTCGGTGCCCGACGTGAACTCCGGCATGCGGATCTTCGACCGGGCGATCGTGATGCCGCTGTTTCCGCACATGAGCTACGGCTTCTCGTTCACGACGTCGATCACGCTGCTGTTCATGATGCGGGCGCTGCCGGTCAGCTACGTGCCGGTCGCGTATCGAAAGCGCCACGGCGAATCGAAGGTGCGCTACTTTCGCGATTCGCTGCGCGCGCTCCAGATCCTGACGTCGATCACGGCGCGCCTGAACCCGATCAAGCTTTTCCTGCTCGCCGCAGGCATCAATGCCGTGGTGATGCTGCCGCTCGTGCTTCTGCTTTCGTTGTGGGGCGGCGGCCGCCTCATGCTCGTGCTCGTCCTCGAGACCAGCGCGATCCTGGTCGCCCTCGGCTTCGTCGTCGAAGCGCTCGTCGAAAAGCGCCCGCGGTGACTTCGCCGCCGGCCGGATCGCGTTCGAAGCTCGCGCGTGCGGCGCTTCTCGTCGCGCTCGCCGTGCTGATCGGCGCGTTCGGTGCAACGCGGATCGCGATGTACCGGACGATCCCGCCGATCCTCGACGCAGACTCGTACAAGTATCTCGCCGGTGCCGATTCGCTGTCGGCGGGAAGCGGATGGCCGCCGGTGTTTCTCAAGCTCCACAATGGCGGCGGTGCGCTCCATGCGGTGCCCGGATACGCGTGGTTCATGCTCGCGATCTGGAAGCTGGCCGGTGTGCCCGTGCTTTCGGGCGTCGTGCTCGCGCAGTCGCTGCTGTCGCTGGTCGCGCTTGGCGCAACGATCGACCTCGTGCGCCGGTGGCATGGCCTGGCCGCTGCGGTGATGGCGGCCGCGCTGCTGGTATCCTCACCAGCGCTGGCATGGATCGATCAGCTGCTGATGCCGGAGGCAGTGGGCGCTGCCGTGCTGGCGATCGCGATCTGGCTTGCGGCGGTCATGCCAACGACGACGATCGGAGGTCGCACGCTCGCTGCCGCGATCGGTTGCGGCGTGCTGATGTCGGCCGCCGTGCTCCTGCGTACGAGTGCGCAGGTCTTCGTGCCGTTCCCGCTGCTCCTTGCGGTGCTTCGCATCGCCAGGGCGCGCGGAAGCCTGCGCAGCATTGCCGGCTGGACACTCGTGTATGCGGCAGCATTCGCCGTGCCGCTTCTGCCGTGGATCGCGCACAATCATGCCGTTCACGGGCGCTGGGTGCTGTCGGCGAGCACGGGCCGCAATCTTTATTTCAGCGGCGTGTGGAGCAATACCATCGATCGCCAGGCCGAGATGGACAAGTTTCACCCGGGCAAGGACACCGACGTCGAAAGCTCCTACGATCTGCTCGACCTGCGCATGCAGAGCTTCATCGACAGCGGCATGGACATCGCTGACGCGGACGCTGCGATGCAGAGGCTCGCGCTCGCGGGTTACCGGTCGGCGGGCCTCGAGCGGTACCTCGCCGGCCGCGCAGCGATTCTTGCGGGATTGTTCGAGGAGGAGTCGTTCGGCCGCCAGAACATGACGCTCTACGGCCATCTCGACTGGTACCTGACCGACGGCTTCGGCAGGGACGTGATGCGAAACTATCTCGAGAGCCGCTGGAAGTATCATCTCTCGCCGGCGCTCGACCAGACTCTCCGGGAAGGCCACGCATCGCATCCCGGCCCGCACGTGTGGATTCACTGGTGGGTTCGCCGCCTGCTGTTCGATGACGCGCCGCTGGCGATCGCATTCCTCGCGGCGACTCTCGTGCTGCTGCTCGCTCCTCGCCGGAACGCACCGCCGCTCGTCGCATGGGTCCTGCCGACGTTCGCGTATCTTTTTGTGTATACGATCTTCGGTGCGCCGCTCTACCGCTACCAGGCAACGATCCACGCGCCGATGCTGACGGTGATTGCGGTGGCGGCGGGCGAGTTCGTGAGCGGGCTGCGACGGCGCGCCGCAAGCGGCGCTGTGCCTGTACTCGTGGACTAGCCGCCGCGGTTCTCGAGGCGGGTTGCGGGTACTTCGGACAAAAAAAGAGGGCGTGAGGGTTGCCCCTCACGCCCCTCTGCCCGGGAGGAGGGTCACGAGCCGCTGACCAGGCGACTCGATCAGGCAGAGACCAACGCGGCTTGCGCCCCGTCAGTGCTTTCCGGCGAGCATCGCGTGAGTGGCTCGCCGTCGTCCGTTGAGATTGCGGCGGCTCAGGCCGCCGCGCTCTCGTCTTCCTTCAGGCTCTCGATCAGATCGTCGATCTTGCGCTCGAGCGCGCCCATGCGTCGCTTGATGCCGTCGACGTCGGCGCGAAGCGGAACTCCGATCGCCTTGAGCACGCGCTCGAGCTGCCTGCGTGCTTCCTTCTCGACGGTCTCGAGCGCTTTCTGGCTGCTGTCGACGGCGTCCTTGCGCAGTGCCTTGACGGTCTTGTCGACCGTGCCGCGAAGATCGAACACGCTGTCTTCGACGTCGGCGCGGACGGTTTCGACGGTCTTGGTGACGCGCTTCGAAACGGTGCCGGCGATGTCGTTTACGTTTTCGAGGATGTCGTTGATCTGGCGGCGGCTGGAAGTGGGAATGTAGCGTGCGGCTTCGCGGCTTACGCGATCGACGGTGCGCTCGAGATCCTTGCGCAGCCTGCCGACTCGTTTTTCGAGCTGGCCGAACGTCGGAATGGTCGATGTTTTCTTCTTCGCTCTGGTAGCCATGTGGTCCTCCTGTTTCTGCCTGTCCACGCTCGGTTCGGAGCGGACGGCCGGTTCCAATGTTCGGCCTCTCATTCCGGGCCGCGATCACTTTCTAACACGATGCGTCAGGGAGTCAACGCAGTGCGGCAAATTTTATGTGAACCGCGGCCAGCGGATCGCGGCCCGACAGTGGTGGGTTGGAGCGAGAGGAATCGGCTGACGCCGCCGAACGCGCGGACGAGGCGTTCAAGCCATTGAAAACGAAGGACTAAAGCTGACGGGAATTGTGAGGGCCGGCGCTGCGATCAGTCCGAGCTCGGAGCCGAGCCGCCCTTGCTGCCGCTCGTCGATGCCGTCGTGCTCGAGCTCTCGGTCGTCGTGCTGCTGCTGGGGGTCGAACTGGAAGGCGACTTCTTCTGATAGCCGTCCGAGTACCAGCCGCCGCCCTTCAACTGGAACGAGGGCGCGCTGATAAGCTTGCTGACCTTGGACTTGCAGGTCGGGCAGCGCTTGAGCACCGGATCGCTGACCGACTGGCGGACCTCGAACTCACCGCATTTCGGACAGCCGTATTCGTAGATTGGCATCCCCGGACCTCTCTCGTCGCGGCAGGGAAGCTAGGCAGCAACCCCCGGCTTGTCAACGAAACGCAGCAGCGATGGTTTCCAGCCGTCGCGCAGCCGCGACCGGGTCCGCGGTTTCGAGCCGCACGGTTTTCGATTTCGACGTCGCGCCGGCGACGAGCGATGCGCTGCGCCTCGGAAGACCGGCGCTGTCGGCGAGCAGCTCGAGCACGGCTTCGTTGGCTGCGCCTTCGACCGGAGGTGACGATACCTGGAGCTTCACGCGATCGCCGATGACGGCGGCGATGCGGTTTCGCGACGAGCGCGGGACGACGCGAACGCGAACCTCGATCGCCCCGTCGAGCACGCGAAGCCAGCTCGAAGCCGGACCGGTCACGCCCTCGACAGCTCGACCGAACGCTTCGATGCGGCGTCGACCGCTTCCTTGACCGTCTCGACGAACTTCTTGTCATCGAGGCGGGCGAGCCCGGCGAGCGTCGTTCCGCCAGGGCTCGAGACCGCTTTTCTCAAGTCGGCGGGCTCGGTGCCGGTTTCGATCATCATCGCGGCCGCACCGGCAATGGTCTGGTACGTCAGCGCGCGCGCAAGCTCGCCGGTCATGCCGCCTTTCTCGGCAGCTGCAATGAGGGCTTCGGCAAAGCGATACACGTATGCGGGGCCGGAGCCGCTCAGCGCGGTGACCAGGTGCATGAGCTTTTCGTCGCCGACGAGGTGCGCGTCGCCGACCGCCGCGAAAAGCTTCTTTACGAGCTTTACGTCGGCTGCGGTGGCGCGCGATCCGGCGCAGATGACCGACGCGCCCTTGCCGACGAGGCACGGAGTATTCGGCATCACGCGCACGACCCGACTCGCGTCCCCGAGGCCTTTTTCGAGCCGCGCGAGCATCACGCCGGCAGCAATCGAAACGTAAAGCTCGCCGCGCGTAACCGACGGGCGCAGCGCATCCATCACAGCCTGCAGCACCTGCGGCTTGATGGCGAGCACGACGGTGCGCGACCGGCGCACAACGTCGGCGTTGTCGGTCACCGCCGCAACGCCGTACTTCTTCGTGATGAGACGCCTTCTGGCCGCATCGGGCTCCGCGATGATCATCGACGTCGCAGCTCGCCCGCTCGCGAGCAGGCCCTTGATCATCGCCTCGGCCATGTTGCCGCCGCCGATGAAGCCGACGTCGATCGATTTGGATGTTTTCGTTGCCATGCGTCTCCTGTCGCGATGCGGCCGGCGCCTGTCCCGATCTGCCGAGCGGATGCCCGGGCCCGGCCCGAGGTCACCTGTTCAGTGCTGCGGCCGTTCTCCGAAGATCGCCGTGCCGATGCGAACGATCGTGGCGCCTTCGGCGATCGCATCCTCGAAGTCGCCCGTCATGCCCATCGAAAGCTCGCCGAGCGGTGCACGCTCGATTCCGTATGTTGCAAGGTCTTCGGCGAGCTCGCGAAGACGCGCGAACTGCGGCCGCGCCGGAAGATCCGGGTCGGCGACGCCCATGAGTCCGACAAAACGTATTCCGGCATAGGCCGAGGACTGCTCGAGAAAACTGAGCGCGCCGTCCGCTTCGATCCCGCCGCGCGATGCTCGGCCGCCGGCTGCACGGCTTCCGAGCCGGATCTGCAGCAGCAGATCGACCGTGCGGTCCTCGCGGACCGCCGAACGCGACAGCGCCGCGACGGTATTCAGCGAATCGATGCCATGCAGCAGCGCGAAGCTGTGCACGGCGATCGCCGCCTTGTTCGACTGCAGCCGCCCGATGAAATGCCAGCGCGCATCCGGCATCCAGCGCTCGAGATACGCAATTTTGCCGACCGCCTCCTGCACGTAGTTCTCGCCGAAATCGCGCTGCCCGAGCACGTACGCGTTGCGAATTGCATCCACGTCGAGCTTCTTGGTCACCGCGACGATCCGCACGGCGGCCGCGTCGCGGCCTGCCGCGCGCGCCGCCTGGTCGACGCGCTGCCGGACCGATTCGAGGCCGCTGCGGATCCGGTCGGGATGCGGCTCGTCGATCACACCTTCGCAGAAGATCTCCGGCGGACCGCTCATGACGACACGCTGATCGCGCCGGGCGGCGAGATTCCGCAACGGGCGAGAGCGCGTACGACAGGAGTCATCGGCAGGCCGATCACGTTGTCGAGCGGCCCGACGATTGCGCCGATGAACCGGCGCCCATCTCCTTGCGCAGCGTAGCTTCCGGCTTTGTCCATCGGCTCTCCCGATGCTGCGTAGGCCTCGGCTTCGCGGCGCGAGATCTCGCGCATGCGAACGACCGATCGGCACGCGCCGCACTCCGGCGCGCCGAGACTGCCGTTTACCGGCAGCACGGCCCACGCCGTCCACACGAAGTGGTTGCGGCCCGACAGCGACAGCAGCATCTCGACCGCATCGCGGACGTCGACGGGTTTGCCAAGAATGCGCTCGCCGACGACGACGGTCGTATCCGCCGCAAGGATGACTTCGGATGAGCATGACAGCTGATGGTCGGCTTCGCTGGCCAGTTTACGCTCGGCTGCGCTGGCCAGTTTACGCTCGGCTTTGCTCGCGAGTCGCCGCGCGGCAACGGCCTCGGCCTTCTCGATGGCGAGCCGGGTCGTGGCGGCGACCGGTGATTCGCCCGGGAGGATCGTCTCGTCCATATCGGGCACGTCGATCTCAAACGTGAAGCCTGCTCCGGTCAGAAGCTCGCGGCGGCGCGGTGAGCCCGATGCGAGAATCAATTGCATGCTGCGCGCGGCGGGCACCGCTGCATTCTTTCGGCCGCTCGGGTAAAGTCAACGAACCCATGACGATGAACCATGCGCGAATCGTGCGAAATCCTTTCCTGACCTGCTTCGCAGCGGTGCTGCTGTCGACTGCGATCGTCTGCGCGCCCGGCGTCGCGTATGCAGCCACCAGCGACGGCGCGAAGGCCCGGAGCGGTGCCGGAGCAGTCGCGCCGGTGCCGGACGCTGCGGGCGACGAAGCTCTCGAAGATCTTCATCCGGCCAATACCGAGCTCGGCCGCGCAATCGCCGGAATGCGCAAGGATCCGCGCAAAGCTGCCGCGGACTTCGGCAAGCTTCACGAGAAGATGCCGTGGCTCGACGATGTGACCGACTTTTACGCGGCCACTGCGCGCAGCCGCTTCGATCGCCCCGCCGCAAGAAAGGATTTCGAGGAATTCCTGACGAAGTATCCGGATTCGGTGCTGCGCGGGGACGCTGCAGCCGAGCTCGCGCGACTCGTTGCCGAAGACGCCGATGTCGAACGCGCCGTTTCGCTTGCCGAGCGCTACGGTCGCAGCGGTCCCGATACCGGAGATGCGGCCAGTGTCTGCCTTTCGGCAGGCCGCGTGCTGGCCGCAAAGGATCCGGACAATGCGGCCGTCTATCTCCAGTGCGCGCGCTCCAAGTCGCCGCTCTCCGCCTCGGCACGCAGCGCTTACGAGCTTCTGACGACCCTTCGTCGTGATCATCCCGAGCTGCGGCCTTCGGGTGCAGACGGGCTGATGGCCGAAGCGCGGCTTCTCGGGCGCGAGGGGCGCTCCGAGGAACAGGCCGCGCTCCTTCGCGAGCTGCTCGACGATTTTCCCGGAAGCCCGGTCGAAGGCGAAGCCGAGCTGGCGTACGGCCGCAATCTCGGACGCTCCGAGAGCAAGGCGGCGGGCGCGGCGTTCTTCGAGAAGCGCGCCGCCCCGGCCATCGGCGCGCACAAGGCCAAGCTTCTGTACGAGGCCGCAACGCTTCGCTGGAACAACGACCAGAACGCCGAAGCCACCGAGCTGTTCGAGAAGATGCTCGGCATGAAGACCGGCATCGGCGACGAGCAGCAGGCGCTCTACGCGCTCGCGCGCATCAACGACGTCGAAGATCACCATGCCGAAGCGATCGCGTATTACGGGCGAGCGGCAGCCCTGGCGAAGGGCGCGACTCGCGCGGAAAGCCAGTGGCGCCAGGGCTGGGTTTCCTATCGCGCCAAAGATTACAGCGAAGCCGCGAAGACTTTCGCAGCGATGGCAGCCGGAGCGCCGCGCGGCTCGGACACCGAGGGCCGCGCCGACGCGCTTTACTGGCAGGGACGCTCGCTCGAGCATCTCGGTCGCAACGACGAGGCGCGCGAGTGCTACCGGCAGGTGCTGAGCGAGTTTCCGCTTGGATACTACGCCGCTGCATCCGAGGCGCAGCTCGGACGCAAAAATCCCGCTCCGACCGAGATCAAGCCGCCGGTGGTTCCGGAGTCCTTGCCGGCCGATGCCGTGCTTGCGATCCGCCGCGCGACGTCGCTGCGCGAGTCGGGCCTGGTCACGCTCGCCGCGCGTGACCTTTCGATGCGGCTGGCGCGCTTCGACACGGCGACTCGGCGCGCGGTGCTGCCTGCGCTGCCGTCTTCGGGCGCGTATGATGCGGCGTTCCGCATCGCGATCGAGATGAACGATGCGGGCGAGCTGTCACGCGAAGAGGCCAGGCCGTACTTCTATCCTCGTGCGCACGCCGACATCGTCGAGCGCGAGTCGGCAAAGGCCGGCATCGATCCGATGCTCGTCTACTCGCTGATGCGCCAGGAATCGGCGTTCTCGGCAACCGCAGTCTCTTCCGCCAAGGCGCTCGGGCTCATGCAGCTTCTCGAAAAAACCGCGAAGCGCGTGGCGTCGTCGTCGGGGCTTCCGCAGCCGGATGCCGACGATCTGTTCGATCCCGCCGTGAACATACGGATTGCCGTGCGCTACCTTGCCGAGCTGTCGAAGGAGTTCGGCGGCAACACGGCGCTGATCGCGGCCGCATACAACGCCGGCGAAACCGCCGCCGAACGCTGGCGGGACCTCACGAAGATCTGGCAGGAAGACGAGATGATCGAGCAGATCAGCTACCGCGAGACGCGCCTGTACGTGAAGAGCATCCTGCGCAACATGCGCAACTACCGCAGCATCTATGGTAGCTCGCCCGAGGCGCCGGTCGCGAAGGCGAGCTGAAAAAGGGACAGGTACATTTACGCGCCGCGTAAATGTACCTGTCCCCTTTTTTATTTCTCTTTGTTTACGCGGGGGCGAGGAGTTTTCTGGGGAGGCCGCCGAAGGCGCCGTTCGACATGCAGAGGACGACGTCGCCTTCGCGCAGCTCGCCGCGAAGCCTCGCGAGGATTTCGTCGGGGCCGGCTTCGGTCCACGACGGAATGCCGCGCGCGCCGAGGTCGCGGATCAGCACGTCGGTCGACAGCATCTCTTCCGGCTTCAGCGGATCGTTGTCCTTGCGGAATACGGCCGACAGCGCGACGGCGTCCGCGCCGGCGAGCGCATCGGCATAGGCTCTCTGGAAGATCGCGCGCCGGCTCGTATTCGAGCGCGGCTCGAACACCGCCCACAGCCGCCGCCCGGGAAAACGCCCGCGAATCGCCGCAATCGTAAGCCCCACCGCGGTCGGATGATGCGCGAAATCGTCGACGACGGTGATGCCGCCGTTCTCGCCGACGATTTCCTGGCGTCGCGCGGCGCCCTTGTACGTTGCGAGTCCTTCGGCGACTGCGCCGAGCTCGATGCCGAGCTCGCGGCAGAGCGCATAGACCGCCGTCGCGTTGAGCGCGTTCATCGCGCCGACCAGCGAAAGGCGAAGTCGCGCATCGCGGCGTCCCTTCCAGTAAAGGTCGAAGCGGCTGCCGTCCGGCCCGACTTCGATGGCGCGCGGCTCCCATCCATCGGGCGAATGCATGCCGTACGGCACGAAGCGGTAGCGCCCGGCGCGCTCGATCGCAGCGAGCAGATGCGGATAGTCGACGCAGCCGACCAGCGGCGCATTGGAAGGAAGGATGCCGGCGAGCTTTCGGAACGACGACTTCACGTGCTCGACGTCGGTGTAGATGTCGGCGTGGTCGAACTCGACGCTCGTAAGAATGACGGCCGACGGCTTGTAGTGGAGGAACTTGGGGCCCTTGTCGAAGTAGGCCGTATCGTACTCGTCGCCTTCGACGACGAAGTATTCTCCGCTTCCGGCTGACGCGAGCTTTCCGAGATCGCGCACGAGCCCGCCGACGAGATAGCCGGGATCGGCGCCGGCGGTTGCGAGGCAGTGCGCGAGCATGCCCGTCGTCGTGGTTTTTCCGTGCGTGCCGGCAACCACCAGCGAGCGTGCGCCGCGTCCGAGGAAAAACCGTCCGAGCGCCGCCGGAAACGACGTCTTCTCGATACCGAGCGCCTCGACCGCCTGCGCCTCGACGTTGCTGCGCGTGACCGCGTTGCCGATCACGACGAGGTCCGGACGCGGTTCGAGATTTTTCGCATCGAAGCCGAGCGTGACCGGAATGCCCGCCTGGCGCAGCATGTCGCCCATCGGCGGATACGCGGCGATGTCCGAGCCCGTGACCTCGTAGCCGGCGTCGCGCAGCATCACGGCCATCGGCGCCATGCCGACTCCGCAGATCGCGACGAAATGAATGTGACGCGGCTTGTTCTCGGTCATCGAATCGGTCCCTTGCCTTTTCAGTCTCTTGCGCGGTCGAGCGCCGCAAAGACTGCATCGTGCACGCGCGGCCTGAGCGCACGGATCGCGTCTGCGTTTGTACCGTACGCGATGCGATTGGTCAGCAGCACGACGTGCACACTCCGGCTCGGGTCGATCCACAGCGAGGTGCCGGTGTAACCGAGATGTCCGACTGCGCCCGGACCGATGCGCGAGCCCGCCGAGCTGACGCCTGGAGTCGGCGTGTCCCATCCGAGCGCCCAGGACGACGAGGGCGACGGCGCGGCGCCGGCCGCCGGCTCGGCCCGATCCCATGCATGGCTCACGACGCGCCGGTCGAGCACGCGGCCTCTTCCAGCCGCGGCTTCCGTCCATTCGCCGGCGAGCCGGTGAATCGTGCGCGCGGTTGCGAACAGCCCGGCGTGCGTTGCGACGCCGCCCATCGCGTACGCGTTCTGGTCCTGCACGCGGCCGCGGATTTGGGTCCTGCGCCAGTCGCACGCTCCGGTTGCCGCACAGCGCAGCGTGAATGCGTCGTCCGGCTCGTCGGCAAGATCGACGAACCTCGCTTCTGCGGCGTCGAGCGGCCCGAAGATCTGTTCGGCGGCCAGCGCGTCGATGCGTAGGCCGGCGATTTTTTCGACCATCGCGCCGAGGACGAGGAAGCCGATGTCGCTGTAGACGCTGCTCGAGCGCGGATCGCGCTCGAGCGGCTCGGCGAGAGCGAGCGCGAACATGCGGTCGCGGCGGCGCGCCGCTTCTTCGCGCGACGCCGGAAGCTCCGGCGGGAACGATTCGAAATAGCGGCGGTGGGCCGGAAGGCCCGAATCGTGGTGCAGGAGATTGCGCACGGTAACCGCCAGGCGCCGCTCGTCGTTGCCGCCTTCGGCGTGCGACGCAAAGTCCGGCAGCACGTCAGTCACGCGCGTGTCGAACGACAGCCTGCCGCGCGCGATCAGCTGGAATGCGAGCGCCGCCGTCACGAGCGGCTTGGTCAGCGACGCGACGTCGAAGATCGTATCCGTCGTGCACGGCGGATCGCCGGCGCCGGGGCCGGTCGCTCCGGTTGCGTGCTCGAACAGCACCGCATCGCCGCGTCCGACCAGGAGCGATGCCGCCGGGCTCACGTGATCGGGGCCGACGGCGTCGTCGAGAATCCGTACGACCTCGTCCCAGGCCGAATGAGTTGTCGAGCCGGCAGCCTTCGGCGAGACGCCCGCCGGCCGGCCGGCCCGGCTGTTCGCCATCATCGGACCGACATCGAAGCGCTGAGGTCCGGGCGCCCGGGCGAAGCGGCAAAGACCGGCTCCAGAAGCTCGACGCGGCCCGCATCCGCATCCACGCGCACCTCGCAGCCGATCGGCACGACCGCAGCGCCCGAATGATGGCCGCCGTCGAACCCGGACACGACGGGAATGCCGCGCGCGCCGAAAATCTCCACGACGATCTCATGGATCTGATCCGCCGGCTCGCAGTCGTGAAACGCGCCGAGCACGACCGCAGCCATTTCGTCGAGCTTGCCGGCATGCGCGAGGTGCGTGAGCATGCGATCGATCCGATACGACGGCTCGGCGATGTCTTCGAGGAAGAGCACCGCGCCGCGCGTGTCGATCTCGTACGGCGTACCGAGCGTCGTCACGAGCACGGACAGGCAGCCTCCGGCAAGGCGTCCTGTCGCCTGACCACGAACGAGCGGCGTGAGGCCGTCTCCGGCCCACCAGCCCTCTTCGTCAAACAGGAAGCGGCGAAAGCGCTCGAGCTGCGCAGGCGAAAGCCGCGGCAGATCGCTCGCGGCCATCGGGCCGTGGAAACAGACGAGGCCCGCTTCCGACGACAGCCGCGACAGCAGCAGCGTGACGTCGCTGTAGCCGACGAACAGCTTCGGATGCGCGCGCGCAACGGCGGCATCGAAGCGGCCGAACAGGCGCGCCGATCCGAAGCCGCCGCGGACTCCGATCAGCGCCGCGACGTCGTCGCGCGCGAACGCGTCGGCAAGGTGCGCTGCGCGCTCGTCGTCGGATGCGGCAAGATACCGGAGCGTGGCCGACGGGGTGGGCGCATCCACGACGAGCCCCCACGACTGGAGCACCTCGATGCCCCGGTCGAGCGCTTTCTCGTCGTAGCGCGACGACGGCGCGATCAGCGCAACGCGGTCGCCCGACTGAAGTGCACGCGAACGAACCAGCGGAGAAAATTGTCGCATCGACGTTTCCGGCCGCGTGAGAACGCAGGCGAGTGCTCGTTGTACCGAAACTGGCGCCGCCCGTCATCACTCGAGTCGGGAAATCGGGGACAGACACCGATTTGCGCAAATCGGTGTCTGTCCCCGATTTTCATTCGAGCCCGCGCGCAAGGTTGCTCCGGCGGCGGTCTCCAACCATGTTCGCGTGCGTGAGCCTGTCCCGCGACGACATCCAGCGCCTGGCGATCTCGATCGCCACGGACCTTTGCCGGGAAGACCCTCCGGCCGTCAAAGGCGAGATGAACAAGGTCGCAGCAGCCGTCGCCAATGCGATCGCGACCAATTTCGCGCAGGAGGCCGCCATCCGGCGCGAGGCCGAGGAGGCCCTGCAGAAACTTGGCCGTCAGGACCCGACGATCGATCCGGCCAAGCTCTTTCAGGGGCTCTGCGAGCGGATTGCCAAGCAAAAAGGCTTTGTCCTGTGAGCGTCCGGCTCAAAGAAGAGCGCGTCGAGTCGCTGTCGCTGGCCATCGCGAAGGCGCTTGCCGACTCCGGGGTCCAGATCGTCGACCGGGGCTCGGCTGTGAGGCGGATCGCTGCCCGGATCGGGGCGAGTCTCGGCGGGGACTCGGGAGCACTCGACCGTGCCGTCCGTTCGCGGATTGCGTCCCTTCAAAGGACGGTGCCCGAGGGCGGACGGGAGTGGGAAGTCCTCTACCGCAAGTACACCGAAGAGCTTTCGCGGCGGCGCTGAACCGCCCGCTCGCCGGCCCCGCGGCGGCCTCGGTCGTTCGCGTTTCCGGCAAAAACAGGCTCTGAGAAAGAGATTGGGTTCAAAGCAAGCGTTTTTCCACGGCGCTGCCTTGACACCCCGATGAGCGGCCCTACAGACACGCCCATCTTCCGCGCTCGAGTTTCGAGCGCGGGCAATCCAAAACTCGACCGGTTTCCTGTCGGATAAACAGACAGGGAGCGGTCCTTTTTTCGAGGAGGCTACGACGAAATGAACATTCGGCCACTATACGACCGCATCCTGGTGCGGCGCGTGAAAGAAGAAGAGAAGACCGCCGGCGGGCTCTACATTCCGGATACCGCCAAGGAGAAGCCGCAGGAAGGCAAGGTTGTCGCCACCGGCGAAGGCCGCCGCGGCGACGACGGCAAGCTCCAGAAGCTGACCGTCAAGAAGGGTGACCGCATCCTCTTCGGCAAGTATTCGGGCAGCGAGGTTACGATCGACGGCACCGAGTGCCTGATCATGCGTGAGGACGACGTCCTCGGCATCCTCGAGTAGTTCCGGCCGCTTCGGCCAATTCCCGCATTTCCCAATCCAGAGAGGATTCTAACCCATGCCCAAGATTGTAAATTTCGGTCAAGACACCCGTGACAAACTGCTCCGCGGCGTCAACATTCTCGCCGACGCCGTAACCGTTACCCTGGGCCCACGCGGCCGTAACGTCTGCCTCGAAAAGTCCTGGGGCGCGCCGACCGTCACCAAGGACGGCGTCTCGGTCGCCAAGGAAATCGAGCTCGAAGACAAGTTCGAGAACATGGGCGCGCAGATGGTCAAGGAAGTCGCTTCGAAGACTTCCGACGTTGCCGGCGACGGCACCACCACTGCAACCGTTCTCGCCCGTGCGATCTTCAGCGAAGGCGCGAAGATGGTTGCCGCCGGCCACGATCCGATGTCGCTCAAGCGCGGCATCGACAAGGCCGTCGAAGCCGTCAACGCCGAGCTCCGCAAGCTCTCCAAGCCCACCAAGACCCAGGAAGAGATCGCGCAGGTCGGGACGATCTCCGCGAACTCGGACCGCACCATCGGCGACATCATCGCCGAGGCCATGAACAAGGTCGGCAAGGAAGGCGTGATCACCGTCGAGGAGAACAAGGCTCTCGAGACGACGCTCGACGTCGTCGAGGGAATGCAGTTCGACCGCGGCTACCTCTCGCCGTACTTCGTCACCGACCCCGAGCGCATGACGGCTCGTGTCGACGACGCGCTGATCCTCATCAACGAGAAGAAGATCTCGAACATGAAGGAGATGCTGCCGGTGCTCGAGGCGATCGCCAAGGCGGGCAAGCCGCTGCTGATCATCGCCGAGGACATCGAAGGCGAGGCTCTTGCGACGCTCGTCGTCAACAAGATCCGCGGCACGCTGAACGTGGTTGCCGTCAAGGCGCCGGGCTTCGGTGATCGCCGTAAGGAAATGCTGAAGGACATCGCCGTCCTGACCGGCGGCAAGGTCATCAGCGAAGAGCTCGGCCTCAAGCTCGAGAACGTCACGATGAACGATCTCGGCAAGGCCAAGCGCATCACCGTCGACAAGGACAACACCACGCTCGTCGACGGCGCCGGCAAGAAGGCCGACATCGAAGGCCGCATCGGCACCATCCGCAAGCAGATCGAAGACACCACCAGCGACTACGACCGCGAGAAGCTCCAGGAGCGCCTCGCCAAGCTCGTCGGCGGCGTGGCGGTGATCAAGGTCGGTGCAGCCACCGAAGTCGAGATGAAAGAGAAGAAGGCCCGCGTCGAAGACGCGCTGCACGCCACGCGCGCAGCCGTCGAGGAAGGCATCGTGCCGGGCGGCGGCGTCGCTCTCGTTCGCTGCCAGTCGGTGCTCGAAGGCCTCAAGGGTTCGACCGACGAGGAGAACATCGGCATCCGCATCCTGTCGCGCGCGATCGAAGAGCCGACGCGCTGGATCGCACGCAACGCCGGCGCAGAGCCGTCGATCGTGATCGACCGCATCCGCAGCGGAAAAGGTGCGTACGGCTACAACGCCGCATCGGGCGTGTACGAAGACCTGATCAAGGCCGGCATCGTCGACCCGACCAAGGTCGTTCGCACCGCGCTGCAGAACGCTTCGTCGGTTGCCGGGCTCATGCTCACGACCGAAGCAGCGGTCACCGAGAAGCCGAAGCAGGAAACTGGCGGCGGACACGGTGGCGGCGGCGGCGGAATGGGCGGCATGGGTGGAATGGAAGGGATGATGTAGAGCCGACCTCTACCTGGTCTGGAATGAGAGAGGCCCGCGCACCGAGAGGTGCGCGGGCCTTTTTTGGTCCTTGTTTCCAATTGATCACGCCAACCCCAGTCTTTCGCAGTGCAGGGCCTGGTGGAGTTTGGAACGCCAGACTCAGCTTCGTTTTGTTTCTTCAGACTATGTTAACTCGTAGCTGACCTTCACGGGACGCCCCAGGACATCCTGAGATACATTCGCAGAAAGGCCATTTCCGTCGCATCGAGTGCGCGGTTAAAGACGATGATTTCGCAGATATCTCCGTCAAAGAAATTCTGGGCTTTTTCGTAGTCCCCTGGGGTATCCGCCACAACTTTTCCTCCGCCGATACAGGACATGCCGATCGCTTGCGTGAAGGGAAACTCCGGTTGGCTGACGACGTCGTCTACATAGAGTCTCGCTCCGAGTCCGTCGCGAGTCGCAGCGACGATGTGAAACCCAGAAGCCAGAGTTGCTGATGCGGAGTCGAGATTGTGCCATCCGGCCAATTCGTCGTGATGCTTGTAGCGAAAAACATAGGAGGCGCCTCCGGTGCTCGCGGCGAGTCCGAGTTGGGCCCACGCCCCGAAACTCTGATCGCCGAGGATGGTCGCCGGCGGTGTTTCGGGTGACTCCTTCGGAGTCGCTGGCGGTGTGGGCGGATCATCGACTGCAACCGGAGGCAGGCTTGTCGGCCTGACCAGTGCAACGACTGTATTGGCTGACTCGCCGCCGCGAAGTCCTCTTTCTTTTTGTTCATCTGTCTTGCCGCACCCGAGCCAGGTCGAGCGTAACGCATCGAAATGAATGTGCGGTCCGCCAGCGTTTCGGAGAGTACGCAACTCCGGTCGCCGTGCCGGATCCGCCTGGAGAAAGACCGGAACGGAACGAGGACTCGCCTGCGAGAGGTCTTGCCAGGACTGAACGTTACCGGATAGATCCGTTTCAACTCCCATGTCCGCGCGAAGCCAGAGCAAGACGAGAGGGAGGGACGCATCCTCAGCGGTACGGCCAGCAACAAGATTCGGAAAAAACGGAATGATGCTCAGTGTGATACCTCAGCGCCGACCTTATCCCAACAGGGAATACTGTTCGGATAGCGCGGACTTGACGCTACATGCATGGTCGCAGCCACACGAGCAGAGCTTGCGACACAGAGAAAGAAACATGCTCGTGGTGTGAATGTAATTACTCAACCGTTCATCCCCCGCGCGTATCTTGCGCGGTCAGCCGATTGCCCCGCGCCTTGCACTTTCGTTTCTCCCGTTCGACTTGCATTCTATGGACTCGAGCCTTTTTACTCGCGACCCCGCCCACCCGAATCTCTTCCATCCCACCGAGCTCACGCGCGGCCCATGGACACCCGTCGCCCAGCACGGCGGCCCGCCATCCGCGCTGCTCGCGATGGCGCTCGAAGCGTACGACGATGCGAAGGCCCCGCGTCACCCCGACGGCAGCGACGATGCGATGTTCATCGCACGTCTCAACGTCGAGCTGCTGAAGCCGGTCCCGCTCACACCTCTCGTCGTCTCGGTGACGACCGAGAGACCTGGCCGCAAGGTACAGATTCTTTCGGCGTCGCTCTCATCCGACGGCAAGGAGGTCGCGCGCGCGACGGCGCTTCGCATCCGGCGGACACACGTCGCGCTTCCGGAAGGATGTTTCCCCGCGCTCCAGCCGCCGCCTCGGCCATCGACCGGCTACGACACGTCGACGCCTTGGCGTCACGGCGACCTCCTCGCATTTCACTCGCACGCCGTCGATCATCGCTTCATCGAAGGCGGGTTCGACCGGCCGGGACCCGCGATCGACTGGATCCGCCTTCGCGTGCCTCTTGTCGCCGGCGAAGCGACGCCGCCGGTAAGCCGCGTGGCGGCAGCTGCGGATTTCGGAAACGGTGTCAGCTGGACGCTCTCGCGCGTCGACGGCTACGTATTCATCAATCCGGATCTCACGCTCTATCTGCACGCGTATCCGGCCGGTGAGTGGGTGTGCCTCGACGCCGTGACGTATCCGCAACCGCACGGCGTCGGCCTTGCCGAGAGCCGGCTCTGGGGAGAACAGGGCGTGCTCGGCCGTTCGCTTCAGAGCCTTCTCATCGAACACGAACCGTGAGCTCGCGAGCGGTCAGAGATCGATGCGCACGACTGCCGCTTCGCGAGCGAGCACGGCCCGCTCCTCCTCCGACAGCTTCTTTCCACGCGTGTACTGGATTCCGAACTGCGGACTCAGCCATGGCATTTTCGTAAACGTCGTATCGAACGCCGCAGCGAACTCCTCGCTCTCCGGCGTAACGACTTCGGCCGTTCCCGTGTGTGTCGCGCCGCGAGTGTAGACCTCGATCGGCCCCTTCGTGCGGTAGTTGCGCCACCAGACCTTGGTCGCCGCCCGCGACACGAGAACGAGAATCCGGTTGCCGTCGCGCTGGTAGCCGACCGGGATCGTGTACCGCTTGCCCGACTTTTTCCCCGTCACGGTGACGAGCATGAGCTCGCCGTCGAGGAGCGCATGAAACGGCGAGCGCAGCACCCAGGCAATGGGGCCATTGAGCCGCGTGAAGAAGCGGCTGAGATTCAACGAATGCGGGACGGAGATTCTTCCAGGACTCATCGACTTACTTGTTACATTTGAATTTGTATTCGTGCGTCTCGGTTCTCACCATCGTGGCGCGGCCTTTTTCGGGCACGTCCATCGGCATCGTGATGGTGCGCGAAATGGACTCGCGCTCGATGCTCATCGTGCTCGCGTCGATGACGCGCTCGCCGGTTCCCTGGATCGACGGTTCACCGATCTTTACTTCGATGCCTTTGGTCAGCGGCTTGAGGCCCTTCTGGACGTCGTCCATCATCTTCCTGGTCGCCGCACCGTCGGCCGCATACGTGAAGTTGAGCGTGACGATCGGGTGGCCTGCGCGGTCTTCGATCTTCGAGATGCGCGTCAGCGACTTGAACTTCACCGGGCCGGTCGGCAGCGGATACTCGCTGTCGCCTTCCCACACGTCGCCAGCCTCAGCCTGTTTGCCGACGAAATCCCCTACGCGACTGTTCCACTCCATGATCTCGCGATTGGCCATCGAATCGGCATTGAGCGACTTCGAAACCATCGTGCGCACTTCAGCGGGCACCGATGCCAGTACGGCATCGATAAAGTCATCGTAGCCATGCACGTCGCTCGCCTTGCCGTTCGATTGCACGTCCATCGTGAACTCGCGTCCGGCCAGCAGCTTGCTCACGGGATCGACGGCGGGCTTGCCGTCGCGCGTCATGTCGACGGACTTGATCGTGGTCTTTACCTTATAGCCGGTGGGCGCTTTCTCGTACTTCGCGTGCGCAACGCTGTCGCTGACGTCCTCGCGCTTCGGCACATCGTCACCGATGCCCTTGAGCTCGGTGACGGAACTGGTCTTCAGGTACTGGTCGCACTCGAGACCGTCCGGCGGAGCGAACTTGAATTCGACGGCTGCGGCGTCGGTTGCGAGCAGGATGACGGCAAAAAGCGAGACCCGGATCGTTGAATTTGTCATTGCCACAGATTTCTTCCTTCGTCCTTTCCATAAGTCGAACCGAACGCCTCGCGACGAGCCGCCTCGGAAACGGAAACACGCAGATCAGAAATCCAGGCGGACGACGATGCCCGCCGCTTGCAGAAAGGCGGCGGCCCGTCTTTTGCGCGCCGGGCCCGGTCGCACTCGACCCGCCCCGCGCGACATCAGCGTACGCAACCGACCGACAACGTCTTCGTGACACCGATGATCGGCGCCGTTCCCACGCGGACCTGCACGTCGAACTGGAGTTTGTGCTTGCCCTTCGGCAGCGAGCCGATTGCAAAAACGTGCGTCGCGCTGACCTGATCCGGATCGATGGGATCGCTCGCGACGATGGCGCCGTGCGTCTTGAGGTCGTGGATCTGGAAGAGAACGTTATCCTGGCCGTTGACCGGCGTCAGCCAGTTGGCCGCCATCGTGATGGAGCTGCAGTCGTCGGCGTTGACCGCAAACAGGAATGACGTGGCCGGACCGGCCTCCGACCGGGCGGCAAGCACGGCGGCGGCGAGCAGGACGGACGCGAACATTGTGACGATTCGTGATCGGCTGTTCATGAGAGTCTCCTTCGAGCAGGTTTGGCGGACGGTGGCATCCTGCCATCGAAGGGACAGCCGAACTTTGAGAAGTTCTTGAATCGCTCTTGAAAGTCGGGCCGCGCCGAAAGGCGGCCGGGCCAGCCACGCGGACGATGCAATCCGCTCGGAGGGGTGCTCGCTGCGACCGTCGTCGTTACCGGTGGTATGTTCCTTTGTACTCCGCAGTGCTCTGCAGCTTTGCGCCGAGCCAGTGGAACCAGCACGCCTGCGAGAGCCCGTCGTCGACGATGATCCTCGCGCTGAGACGGGGCTGAGACAGCAGACCGTCCGGGAGCGGAAGGTTCGCGCCTCGACCAGTGAGGCGGAATCCTGCTGGTCCCACCCGCATTGCCGTAACGCCGTCCGCTGAACCCGAGCGGTCCTTGTAAACATAGCCGGCGCCTCGCGGCGTCCAGCAATTCTCTCCGTCGCAGCTTCCTCCAGCCGGGATCGTTGCGCTCATGACCGGCCGGCTGATTCCGTCGACGTACGAGTAGATGCACATCGTGTATGACGTCGACGAAGTCGGGTCGCCCGACGCGACGACGTCATCGACGATCCTCAAGCCGAGGCGGTCGTCGCTCGGATCGTCCGCCAGCTCAATCGACAGGATCTCCTTCGACAGGTCTTCGTCGCAGGCCGGCACCGTCGAATACACGCAGCCTTCGACCGCGTCGCACATTCCGCAGGGCGAACAGTCCATCGCAGCGCCGGGAGCACATTGGCCGGCACCATCGCAGGCGTCGTCGATCGTGCAGACGCTCGAGTCAAAGTCGCACGGGGTACCGGCAGTCATGTTCGTCGTCAGCACGCAGGCACCCGCGTTGCACGCGCCGGTCGCACATCCGTTTGGATCGGCGCAAGGCGCCGAGTTGTCCGGATGCTCGCACGTGCCGGCACCGTCGCAGACGTCGTCCGTACAGACGTCATAGTCGGTCGTGCAGAGGGTTCCAGGATCATCGAATGTACAGGACGACGAACAGCAGTCGCCATCGGCTACGCCGCCGTCATCGCAGTCCTCGCCGAAGTCGATCTGGTTGTTTCCGCAGCGCGTGCCGCTTTGCGTGGACGTATCGGAGGAGCATCGAATATCGAATCTGGAAATGACGACGAGTTGGACGTGGGTCCACGTCGCCGTGAACGATTCGTTGCCGGCCGCGATGTTTCCATCAAAAAAGTCCACTGGGCACGGAAAGCTGTTGCCGAAACGCAGGTGAAACTCTCCGGTTGTCTCGTCGATCGTCCCCGCGACCGTTCTGCCATCGGCGGTCCCGCCGACCGTGCCGTCGGATTGCGTGAGATCGAACCGGAGGCCGCTCGGGGAGACCAGCCATTTGTCGGACATGTCGTACGCGGCCTCAGCACGCGCTGTGAAACAGGATGTTACGACGATCGCGGCCGCGACCTTGGCGAGACGAGCGAATCTCATGCCGGTGACTACCATCCTGGTCCACCGCAGGTCAATGCTCGCGCTGGCCTCCGGCGCTACCTGTTTCCCGGCACCACGCCCGAAGCTGCGCCGAGCTCGAGCCAGCGCTTCAGCTCCGGCGTGAGCGTCCGCCGGGCGGCCGCCTCGTAAAGCTCGAGATCGTCGGCGGTAAGCACATCGCGCCACCGGTCGTTCGTCCCTTTGAACAGGAACTTGTCCGCCCCGCCCTCGAAGATCATCCCCATCTCCGGCCCGAGGATGTGCACGTCGCGTTTCATCGACGAGAACGTCGCGGCATCGACCAGCTGCGGCCATTTACCCTCGGGCACGTCGATTTCGAGAAAGCGAGCGATGCGCCGCATCTGGCCGTCGAGATCGGCCTTGAGATCGTTGTAGTGAACCATGAGCAGGTTCGGCAGATGCCGGTAGTCCCAGTACGAACGCGCATGCCGGAGGTGCGACCAGTACGGAAAGCCGTCGGTCTCCCACGGATAGCCGCCAGTCGTCATCCACAGACGCCAGAACTCGCGGATGTCGTCGGGCGGCTCGAGAAACGGGTGAGCCGGCGGGTTCTCTCCGCCGTTGAGCATCTCGCGCGCCATCGGCGTGTAGAGGTGGACGTGATTCCATGTCGACATGAACACGTCGCGCGTATCGCGCCCGACGTAGATGTACTTCGTATCCGCCCAGTACGGCAGCGCATCGAACGGAAGATGGCTCTTGAAGAAACGCCGGTGCTGCACTCCTTCGCAGAGTTGCTGCATCTCGGCGGTTCCGCCGATGAATCGGCAATCCACCCACGGCGAGCAGAAATGCAGCGTCGCCGGCAGCTCGACCGACTGGAACACCAGCAGGCTCACGATCCGCTGCGTCCACGTCGTTCCCGCCTTGAGCGACGTCGTGATGATGATGTCGTCGGGCCGCGGGATGATGTGGTCCCAGCGCGTCGAGTCGAGATGATGACATCGGTAGGTGCGCGTGCGTTCGGGGAGTGACGTGATCATGGCATACCTCTAGGCGTGGCTCTGCTGCATCACGAAGCCTGTATCGCATTTTCGCGGCGCAGCGTAAGTCTCCGCGTCTGCTGCCCCATGCCCGACAGCCGTGCGCAAGCTCGACGACGCATCCACGGCGTTGGCAGAGTTGCGCCATCGGATTAGAACTCAGTTGCCGCGACGCGACGGACGACCAATGAACATCGACAAGAAGCTTACCCAGTGGCGCGCCGCCGGCCACATCGACGAAACCACCGCCGCGCGCATCGCTGCCTTCGAGCAGTCCGGCCAGCGTCCGATCCTGCTCTACGCCCTCGGCGGCCTCGGCGCGCTTACGCTCGGCATCGGCATCATCTCGGTCGTTGCTTCCAACTGGCAGGCGATTCCTCGCACGACCAAGCTCGGGATGGATCTTGCCCTCGGCCTGGCACTGGCGCTGGCGCTGTTTCGCAGTGCGACGCGCGTACAACTCTGGCTGACCGATGTGCTGGCCGGCATCTACTATGCATTCGTGCTCGGCTCGATCGCGCTCATCGGGCAGGTCTACCAGCTCGGCTCGCCGCAGTACCAGGGGCTCGTCACGTGGTCGCTTACGACCATTCCTTTCATGCTTCTGGTGCGCGGACGCCTGCTCGGCGCCGTCTGGCTCGCGGGTCTCGCCGTTACGCAGGCCTTCTGCTTTGCAGCGCTGTTCGATTGGCTGGACGACTTCTGGAGCCAGGCGACCACACTGAACCTCGCGATCAGTCTCACGTTCGCATCGCTCCTCGGCTACATCGTCATCGCTCGCGCACGCTCCTTTGTGCGCGCACGTCCGCACGTAAGCGAAGTCTGGACGCGCATGTCGTGGACGGCCGTCGTGGCGAGTGCGCTCGCGATCAGTTTCGCGTTCTACGACGAGATCGACAACGACAAATTGAGCTGGGCGGTCGCCGTCTGCGGCGTTCTCGCTGCGGGCATGGTCGCACTTCTGCCAAGGCTGTATCCCGAAGTGGCGCCGCGCGCCCGTACCGGCATGGCGCTGCTGCTCGCATCGGTCTGGCTGCTGCTCGCCACGGCGACGACGTTCGATCGCGCGGCGCTTCCGGTACTCGGTGCCATCGTGCAGGTCGCGGTGCTGGGTATTGCGGCGTGGACCGTGCTTGCCCTTGGCAGCGTGCGCAGCTTCAACACGCTGACGGCGCTCATCGCGCTTCGCGTGCTCGTCATGTACTTCGAAGTCTTCGGCTCGATGCTCGATACCGGCCTCGGCATGATCAGCGGCGGGCTGCTCACGCTGCTGCTGGCCTGGCTGTGGAAGCGCAAGTCCCCGGAGCTCGCCGAGCGGCTGAGCATCGAAGGAACGCCGGACCATGCGTCGTAGTTTCCTCGCCGTCGCCGTCGTCCTTCCGCTCATCGTGCTTGCGCTCGGCATGGTGCGCGCGGAGCGTCACCTCGGAGAGAACCGGCGCTGGATCTTCGAAGCCACCGGCTACGATCCTCGCGACCTGCTGCGCGGGCATTACATCATCTACCGGCTGGCGCTCGACGAAACCGATCCCGCGTTTCAGGATGCCGAGCAGTGCCGCGACGACTCCGGCGACAGGTGCTGCCTGTGTCTGTCGGCCGAAACTCCCGGGGGCCCGACGAAAGTGCAGCGCACGACGTGCGAGTTTGCCTACGGGCGCTGCGAAGGCGCGCTGCAGTCGCAGTATCTCAGCGAGCTACAGCGCTATTACATTCCCGAAGAACGTGCGGCTGAGATCACGCGCCTGTTTCAGGACGCGTCGCGCGAACACCGCGCGCAGCTCGTGGTTGCCGTCGACAAGTCCGGCAGGCCGCAGATCGACACGCTGCTGGTCGACGACATCCCGATCGAGCGCGCTCGCTGAGCCCGCTCGGTGCTGCAGATCTATCGCGCGCGTTCGAAGCGAATGTCCGCTCCTTCCGAATTGTTCCCGACCGCACGGCGCAGAAGCGCGATCAGGTGCGGCGTCGCGCCGGGACGTCCGGAAATCGTCTCGATCTCCTCCGGATTGATCCAGTAGTCATCATCGTCCGGACCTTCTTCTTCCAGCGCATCCTGAAGGACGGCAAGCTCGGCCTCGGAGATGCGGCCGAGCAACTGGCCGGTCTTTTCGTCGAAGATGGAGATGGTCGCGTCGGGACCGTCGGCCATGCCGCCCGCGGCAGCGATGTCGACCTCGCTCAGCCGGGCTCGCCTCTCATCGAGAAGCTCGAGCTCGGTGAAACGCGGAGCGTCGGGCTCGAACGCTTCCCAGCCGGTGGTGATCCAGCGATGCACCCTGCGCCGCAGATCGATGGCACCAGCCGTTCGCAGCACGTCCTTGACCCGCTCCGCCTGCTCGGTCGGAGTTTCGACGACGAGAAGAGCGCTTCCGCGCCGCAGCCCTTCCGCATACGCGCTGGCGTCGTGCTCGTCGTCCGGAGCGACGTGTTCCTTGAGACGCTCCCAGGCGCTTCGAACGGACGATGGTGTTTCGGCGTCATCGCCGGCATCGAGCTCGACCCAGACGCTTTCCTCGGTCGCCAGTCCCGATCGAAGCAGCTCCGCTTTGGCGGTTTCGATCTGCGAGGGATCATCGAACATTGCTACGACTTTGATGACGACCATGTGGCTCCTTCGTGTCTCGCCGACAACTTCTTCCAAGACCGGAGTATCGCCGGACGCGCGGAGTTACCAGAGGGCATCGCCATCGGTTGTCGAAAAAACCTCTGAAGCGCAGGATTCCCGGCGATTGCGGCTCACCAGGACGGGTCGGCTGTTCGTTCGCAGCGATCGACTTGCAAAAGCGCCCTGCGATCGGCACCCGTGCCCGCATGATGTCGAACTTCACACTGAGGCTTGCGGGCACGCTTGCGATGTTGACGGTCCTGCTCGCAGGCTGCAGCGCCTCGGCTCCTTCACGAACCGCGTCCGCTGCTGCACCAACCGCTTCCGCTGCTGCACCAACCGCTTCAACCGAATCCGGCCCGCTGACGCTGGCGGAAATGCGCATGGATGCGGCCGGCGGTCCGTCCAGGCCGGCGATCCCGGCGGGCATCGCATCGCCCGTCACATCGTCCGGTCCTGCCGCGAATGCCCTGACGGATGCAGGGCCGAACACTCCACTCGGCAAGCAATGGATCTTCGCCAGTGCGAACGGATTCGACGGGCCGATGCCTCAGTCTCCAAGAAACGCGAGCCTTCTGCTCAGCCGCGAAAGCGGGCGCATGATCGGCAACACGATGTGCAACAGCATGTCGGCGGCCTTCGACATCAGCATGGTCCAGGCGACGCTGCGATTCCGTAACCTGTCGAGCACCCACGCCATGTGCGGCGAGCCCAACCGCAGCGTCGAGAGCGCCGTCCTCGATGCATTGACCGCGTGCGATTCCTTCCTTCTCGATGGCAAGCGCCTGAAGCTGTTCTCGAAAGGACAGACCGTGGCGGAGCTGACGACGCCTTAGCCCCTCCTGTTCGAAGCGATGTTTGCCGGGAGCCGCGCAGGTTCCCATCGCCCGGCCGGGGCATGCGCAGATGCAACTGGAGCTGCCGGCTCAGCCGCCGTGCTTGTAGAACTGTACGGCGCGTTCGTGCTTCTCGGCAGCCGCTCGACTCTTGAACGTTCCGAGGTTGCGGCGCTTCTTCGTTTTCGGATCGAGCTTTCGCGAATAGAGCCTGTACTGGCCGTCTTTCAGTTTGCGGATCATCGGTAGACCTCGATCCCCCTTGTCTTGTTCGCACCTGTGCTCTCGTCGACCGTACGTTCCTGTTGACGTCGACGTTGTTTTTTTCGTCAACGCACGGCTGTCGTGACGAGAAACGATCCCACTGGGGAGTGCCTCGGAAGCGCGAGATGACACCATTGCGTCACGCATGCCGGTCAGAATTTTTTCGACACCGTGATCGACAGCAGGTAGGCCGGTTTTGACTCGAATTTCCCCGGAAAGATCTTCGCGTCGTCCTCGCTGATGTTGCGAGTGCCGGAGAAAATGTAGCCGAAGCTGCCGTCGAGGGTCCACGCGTCGCCCGTCCAGTGCAGGCCCGTGTTGAGGCGAAAATCCTTGCAGTCGTAGCTCATGGGGCTGACGCCCTTTCTTCCGACGATCGAGTTGGCCTTGGCAAATCCCGCAAGCAGCTCGAGTCGCTCCGACCATGCGTACTCGAGACCGATCGCGTGCCGCCATTCGTCCTGCGCAGCACCCAGGAATGAATGGTTGGCCGACGGCGTCTCCTGGTATCGTATCCACGACGTCTCGAACACGCTCGTATCGGTGAAGCGCAGCGAGTACGAAACCCTCCATCGCTCGAAGAGCGATCTGGTGATTCCAAGCGCAACTTCCGCCGGAATCTCGAGCTCGAGATCGACGTCCTGCTTTCCCGATCCGAGCTTGCTGTCGCCGCTCGCCCAGACGCGGCCGGGCGGTTTTGCGGCGAGACCAATCGACCACGAATCGGTCGGCTTCCACGTAACGCCGAACATCCCCTGCACGCCGAAGCCTTCGACGCTGTAGTGGAACGGCGTCGACTCACCGGGGAATTCCGCGACCTCCTGCGAATAACGGAGATGGGTCGAACCGTAGAGCACGATGAGCTCGGCGCCGAGCCAGAGCTTGTCCATTGCCCGGTAGCCGGCGCTGATCGGCAGCCCGATCACGCCGGTCTCGGAAAAGAATCCGTCGTCTATTCCTGCTTTCGGACGCGGCCCGTAGTCGAAACGCGCACCGGATGTTCCCATCGTCCCGATTCCGAACGTCCAGCGATCCATCGGTACGATGAGGAACGAGTCGAGGAACGGGACCAGCACTTCGTTGCTCGCGTTGTAGCCAATGGCTTCGGAGGTCACTTCGCCGCGGCCGTATGCAAGGCCGAGCCCGGTTCCCATCGTACGCTCGGTAAAACCGGCAAGGCCGGCGGGATTGCTGAATTGGGCTCCGAGCGGAGAAAGTGGCTCCGCCGTGGTTGCACCGGCAGTCGCCGCGTCTGCCGCGCCGGACGCCGGTGCCACGAGACTCGAAGCATTGGCCTCGCACAGCAACGACAAGGGGAGGGGCCCCACGAAGACGAAACAGAACAGCCAGGGGAGGAGTGCGGCTGTCGAGTACTGAAGCGCCACCGGTGTTCCGCTTCGAGTATCGTGCCTGCTTCGCATCGTGGTTCCCGCGACCACCAAAGCAACAGGCGTGCCGGAGAAATTCCCGTTGAGATCCGTCGAGGCTTTCGCACGGATGCAGAGGCGTCGGACCGGGAGTCGCGATGCTGGGAAAGATTGCGAGCCGGCGCGTCAGCTTTTCGGCAGCGAAGGAGGCCCGCAAGCCGCGGCATCGTCGGCTAATAATCGACGCCCTCGACGTACGTCCGCACAGCCGGATTCGCGATCACGCTCGTCGGCCGCATCATTTCGTTGTCCTCGTGGTCGATGATGTGACAGTGCCACACGTAGCCGTGACCTCCGTCCGGAGTGAACGGATACGACGCTTCGGCCGGTGGCGTCTCCGAGGGAAGATCCGTCGGTGCCCAGCGCACGACGAAGCGCGTGACCTGGCCCGGATACGCGACAACCGTGTCCTTCCAGCCGGCTTCGTTCGCCGCCGGCGGGCGCACGGGCCCTTTCAGAAACGGCGTAATGTCCGGATTGCCGCCGAGCGCGCGCGGGTTGCCGGTCGCATAATCAAGCGGCGGACCGAATCCGGCCACATACACGCTGCCGGGGAACGCGCCGGTGTAGGCCGCGTCGTACTTCCGGCCGTCGAACGACTGCCGGTTCATGAGTTGAAACTGCACCAGATGAAGATGAATCGGATGAGCATCGGCGGTCATGTTGACGATCTCCCAGACCTCGGTCTCGCCCTCGTGCGGCAGCTCGGAGTAATACGTCGTCACGCCGCCCACGCTGATCGGTACGAAGTCCGGCCGGTCGGTTCCGGGAAGCTCCGTGTTGTTGATCAGCACTTCGAGCGGCCCGCCCGGATAACTGACGCCGGCGACTGCCGATGAGTCGTTGAGAACTTCGTTGAGTGTGAGCTGGCGAGTCTGCTGGACGGCAGCTGCCAGCGTTCCTTTGTCGGGATTTACGAGTCGCACCATCGGCGTTCGCAGCGGCGTGCCGGCGACGGGGTCGTAGCTCGTATCCGGGCTCGTCGCCGCGGTAACGCGGAATTCCATGATCCGCCCGGTCGTCGCACCGTTCGGCGCTTCGCCGTCCGGATACGGTGCCTTCGCGATGTTGCGAAGAAGCAGGCGGGTTCCCGGTGTGACTCCGGAAAAATCAATGATCACATCGGCACGCTCTCCCGGCAGCATGACCAGCCGTTGCAGCTTTCCGCCGTGCCTGTTCGAACCGATCCTGACCGGCGCATCGAGATATCCGCCGTCCGTGCCGATCTGCCAGAGTGCAGGTCCGGCCGACTTTCCGCCGCGCTCGGTGAGAAACATCTCATACCCTCGCGCATTGGAACCGTTCAGGAACAGGAACCGATAACGCCTGGCCTCGACCTCGAGATACGGCCACACCTTTCCATTGACGGCGATCGTGTCGCCAAGGAACTCCGGAACCCAGAACGGATGGGACGGGTTCGGAATGTACGGTGCACCGGCCGGGAAGAAGAGCTGGCCGTCCGCGTCGAACATGCGGTCCTGGATGACCAGGGGGATCGGTGCAGGAAGATTGGCAGGCGGCGGATTGGCCGGATCGGTCAGCAGGTATGCGCCGGCCAGTCCCGCGTAGACATTGAGACGGGTAAGGCCGAGCGCGTGATCGTGAAACCATAGCGGCGCCGCCTCCTGGACGTTGGGATAGCGATATCGGGCATGGTTCGTCGCCGCGATACCGTCGCTGCTGTAAAAGGCCGGCCCTTTCCATGCGCCGTCACTCGTGAACCATGCATTGGGACCGCCGTCGAGAACAGATGGCACTTCGCCGCCGTGCAGATGCGGAACCGCCGGTATCGGTCCGCTGTAGTTCTGCGCGCATTCGCCCGTCGGGACGTTGTCCGGCTCGACCGCCTCGGCGCATTCATTTCTCTCGTTGTGGTACGGATCCGCCCAATGAATGGTCTGGTCGCTGGCATTCAGCCACGCCGCAAGATTGCTGCTCGCGGTATCGCCGAGATCGTTGACCCACGTGATCTCGAGGGGCTCGCCTCGCTCGGCAACGACAACCGGACCGAGATACGAGGCCCGCGTCTCCTGACCCGGCTGAAGATATCCCCACACCCAGCTCTTCGGCATTCCCGTCGGCAGCACCTGGGCTTCGAACTCGGCCATGCGAAGCTCGATCTGGCTCTGCCCGGCGATGACGTCGAGTGTTGGGAGCGGGTCGACAAATTGAGGGATCGATTTCCCGTCCAGCAGCTCGGCCGCCGATGCAGGCAGCGACACAAGGCCGAAGCTGACCAGGAGCACCGGTAGCGAGATTCCTGTGAGTTTCGCAACGGAGCCTTCGCGCAGCAGGTTCATCAGTTCCGTCCTCCCGATTTCGAGATCGCACGAGCCTCTTGCGCAGGCGGGCGCATTGGTCCGCAATCCTGTTCAAGCAAAACAGGAGCCAACCGCGCTGCGACTGGATATCCGAGGTGATTTTTCCTGGGGACTGGCGAGATTCTTTCATCGCCGCGAAGAAATTGGCGCCGGCTCTCATCGCCGGGAAACGCGAGCCTGCGCCGACCCCTCCTGACGGCAGAGATCGCTTCGACGCGCGCTGCCCAGCGTCGAGCCTATCCGCCAGAGAGTTGGTGGACGGCATCCAGATACTCGGCAATCGCGCGATCGGCCCAGGAGTCCGCCCCTCTCAGCGTCTCGAAAAAACCGCAATGGCCGCCGTGGCGCGTGACGGCCAACGTCATGCGCGGCAGCTGCTGCATCTCCGCCAGGTGGCGAAGAACGTTGCGTTCGACGCACACCGGATCATCCGCAGCGTTGATCACGAGCACCGGCACGGCGACGTCGCGCGCGACCTCCATCGGATTGGAGCCGAGATAGTACGCTTCGCGACTGTCGAAACCCGCCAGAGGATACAGGCGATCGTGGAACTCGGTCATCGTGGTCGCCGCAGCACAATGGTCGTAGCCTTCGATGCCGCCGAGCACTTCCTTGTTTCGATGCAGGAAGAACCGGACGATCTTGCGAGTCAGATACCAGTTGTATCCGGGGTGCGCGTGATCGAACGCGTACCGGATATCGTACGCGGGACAGAGCGCGACGGCCGCACGAAGGCGCGAGCGCTCTCCTTCTTCCCCGAGATAGCGCACGATCAGCCCCGATCCCGCGGACACTCCGACGCCGTATAGCGCGGCCTTGCTGCGGCGCGACTCGATCGCGAGGAGCTGGCGGCGAAGATCGTCGGTCGCACCCATCGTGTTGATCTGCGCAGACGTGAGCTCGAGCCCGGCGTGACCTCGCCGGTTGCAGGCGGCGACAACCCAGCCGAGCCGTGCACGAACCGCCGCAATGAAACGTCGAAGATCGTCGCCGCTGCCGGTGATCGTATGGAGCACGACCAGCACTGGAGTCTCTTCCGGCGCGGCAAGCCCCAGCCACTGAATCGAGACGGTTCCGCCGTCCGGCATCGACAGACGTTCTTCGAGATCCCAGCGAAGCGCCGGTGCGACCTCGCCGCGCACGACGGTCAGGAGGTTCTGAACGTGCGCGCTGCGGATCGACCACGACGGTTCGAAATCCGCGCGCAGCGACGGACATCGCTCGAGGATCTCGCGGTGCCAGTCGCGATCGCTGCCGCTGTAACACGCAATGCTGTCTTTCATTCGGGTCTGTCAGCCGGGGAACCGTAACGTCATAACAGGACCGGCCACGGATGGAGAATCGGCGCCGAAACAGGGCCTTTCTTCAAGCACTGCGCGCTGATAGTGGTAGGCGGCTTCCAGCACGATCCGCGCATTGCGCGAAGGAGATCGCATGAATATCGCTCTGAACCATCCCGGCGTCAGGACCGTTCTCGCAGCCGTCTTCTCGATGTTTGCCGCAGCGTCACAGGCCGCACAGCCGGTCACCGCGTGCGATATGACCATCGACGGGGATGCGTATCTGGAAGCAGATCTTGACTGCCCAACAAGCGATTTCGCGATCCGCCTCAAGGGACCGGCCACGCTGGAGCTGCGCGGATTCTCGATTCTCAATGTTCCCGGTGAAGCCGTTGCGTGCGACGGTAAATGCTCTGTCGTCGGACCGGGATCCATTCACGACGCTGGGACGGGGATCCGCAGTATCCGGAGGATCGACGTCACCGACGTTTCATTCCAGGAGAACGGCGTCAGTATCGATGGCAACAATGTTCAGCTCGAGAACTGCCAGATCGAAGGAGGCCGCACCGGTGTCTATGTTGGCCGGAAACTGGTGCTCCAAAATTCGAGCATCAGCGGCGCCGACGAGTTCGGCGTGCACGCCGGATGGCGACTGCACGGGAACGATCCGTGCAGAGGTGGGCTGATAAGGCTCGTCAATTCGGATGTGTCCGGAAACATGCTCAATCCCCGTCCGGAAGTCATCCCGTACTTCGGCGATGTCGTCTCTTGTGCCATGCCGAAGCTGGATGACGAAAGCTCCTGCGGCACCAGCCGGAAATACGAGAGCGATGAAAGCTGGGGTGCGTGCAGCCTCGATTGATCACGCGTCCGATGCTTGCAGCGATCACTCTGGCAGCGACGATTGCGCTGCTCGTCGTCCTGCCTGCGAACGGCCGCGCGGAAATCAGCTTCCGTACCGAATCCGGCAACCGTCCCTATCTTTTTGAAAGCGGCATGGTCCTGCAGCGCGGCAAAGTCGTGCCGGTCTGGGGTACGGCAACGCCCAGCGTCGCAATTCGCGCCGATTTCGTTTCGCCGGTGTCCGGGCTGCTGCAGTCGCGCACGACCGCGTCGAGCAGCGCCGGTGGATGGGTCGTACGTTTCGACAACCTTCCGGTCGGTGGGCCGTACGAGGTGCGATTCTTCGAGAACGGAGAGAGCTCGGCGTCCGTCGTGCTCGCGGACGTGCTGGTCGGCGACGTCTGGCTGCTCAGCGGCCAGTCGAACATGGTTCTGCACGGTCCGCGCGACGGCGACGCCGAGCTCTATCCGCAAGTCCGTGCGATCACGGTAATGCATTGGGGCCAGCGACCGTCGGGACCGGCGTTCTACTTCGGCGCCGAGCTGTCCGACTTCCTCGACATTCCGATCGGTCTCGTCAATCGCGCGGTTCCCGATACCGCGCTCGGACACTGGCTGCCGTCCGAAGTCGCCAGTGATCCGGATCCCGTCGTGCAATCGCTGTTCACCGGCTGCGGCGGAGAGCCGGTCAACCGCTGTCTGTACTACGACGAATCGATCCGGCCTCTGGAACGGCCGGTCGAGACGGGCGAGCCGCGCGAAGGGCTCGCACTGCGCGGCGTCGTCTGGTGGCAGGGCGAAAAAGGCTTCGACAAGCGCGCACCAGGCGAATACGCGCATCTCTTCCCCGCGATGATGCGCGCGTGGCGTTCAAACCTCGGCCAGCCCGACCTGCCGTTCGTGTATAACGAGCTGCCGTCGGGCACCGGCCTTCGCTGGCTCGCGACGCGCGTCAGGACACTACCGTCCAACAATCGCCTCGACGACTGGCAGGCGCAGCAGCATTCGATGTTCTTCCGCACGCTCGCCTTTCCGCTGACGGCGCTGATGACGTCGATCGACCTCGTCGGCGGAATCCATCCGAAGGAGTTCGACGTCTACGGACGGCGTCTCGGCGATGCGGCGCTTGGAACCACGTACGCCGGAGAAATTGCGCCGTTCGCGTATTCCGGTCCGATCTACGAATCCGCATCGCTCGAGCCCGCCGCGGAGGGACCCGACGAAGTCCGCATCCGCTTCCGTGCGCACACGGCCGACGGCCTCAAGGTCGGGCCCGCGACCGCGCCGCCCGGAGCTGCGCTTCAGGGATTCGCGCTATGCTGCAACGCCGACGGCAAGTTCGTCTTTGCCGACGCGCGCATCGAGAACGACGACGAGGTGGTCGTCTCCGATGCCGACGTTCCGTCACCGACGATCGTGAACTACGCGATCGGCCACACGCCGATGTGGGCCAATCTGTTCAACGGCAATGATCTCGGCGCAGCGCCGTTCTCCTCTGCGCTGCAGCCGTTTGTGGACGACGATCCCGACGGCGACGGGTTCTGGGAGCCGGGGGCCTACACCGGAATCCCGTAAACGCTCAGGCTGCGGCGTTCCGCTTTGCGACAGCGAGCATGGACGAACGCCGCGAACCTGCGTGAAGGACCACCAGATCGAGGATCGACAGGCCGCCATGCTCCAGGGCTCGCCGGAAATCCACTTCGTACGTGACGTTTCCGAAATCGATCGTGGTGACGAAACGCAGAAGAGGTTTGACGGCCTCGACGATCCTTGCGCGCCGGTGCTCGAACGTCTGCGTGAAGTAGACACGGCCGCCGTCGACGAGGAGCGAAGCCACGTGGCGAAGCGCTGCGGGCGGATCGTCGAGCAGCATGAAGCTGCCGCTGAAATACACCGCGTCGTACGGCCCGCCGTCGTGATCGAAGACCGATTCGAGCCGCGCGTCGACGCGGCGTTCGAGGCCGCGATCCCGGACCGCGTCGCGACATCGGTCGATGTAGGCAGCGTCGATGTCGATCCCCGTGATCTCGAGCTGCTCGTCCTCGATGACGGCAGCATGCGACAGCAGCGCCGTGCCGGTGCCGATGCCGACATCGAGCAGGCGAGAACCGCGAGGCAGCCGCTCGAGCACCGCTCCGTACCAATCCGCCGTCATCGCTGCGACTGCAGCGTCGTACACCGCAGATCGCAGCCAGCGCCGTACGTTCATCCGGACCACGTCATCGGTGGGAGTCGGTTCAGATCGATGGCCGCGGCTTGGCAAGCAGCCGCGGCTGCCTCGTTGCCGCAAGTCGGCGGGTCATGGACGGCGAAATCTCCTGCACGCGACTCAGCTCTGCGATCAGAGCATCGCACGTCCGAATGTCGGGTTCGCCCAATCCGCCGGCGAAATCCGCACGCACGCGCAGCAGAAGCGAAAGCGCCTCGTGGCGGCGCGCGGACTGCGACAGCAATCCTGCGAGATCGATCGTGGCTCGCAGCTGCCAGGACAACGCGCCCTGCGACGCGGCGACGGCGATCGCGTGTCGCAGATCCGCTTCGACTTCTTCGGAGCGGATGCCGGCCGCTTTGCGAAGAAGCGCACGAATGCGGAACGCTTCGGCCTCGCACTGCCGTTCGCCGGTGTTCTCGACGAGAGCGATGGCGCGGCCGATTTCCACGAGCCCTTCCTCGTTGCGACCAGCGTCGCCACAGGCCTGGGCTCGCAGGCAGTGCCAGAACGGCATGATCAGCGTGCTCGCGGTGGCCGTGAAGCGTTCGAAGCCGGCTTCGAGGCGTTCCCGTCCGCCGGTGTGATTGCCGAGCGAGACCGTCGCGGACCCTTCTAGGATCTCGCTGATCGCGAGGAACACCGCGAGTGTACGCTTGCCGGAAACCTCGATCCCGTCTCTCGCAAGGGCGAGGCAACGATCGGCGTCACCACGCAGGCGCTGCAGCCACGCGGCAAACGACAGCGCGTAGCCGATGCTGAATGGATGAGTGATCTCGCGGGCCAGCGCGATGGCATCGGCAGCGGCCGACTTTGCGCCGTCGACATCGCCCAGCGTCCAGCGGGCGAGCATCAGATGCGCGAGCGCCGCAGCGCGGGGATCCTGGCCGAAGATGAGGCAATGCTCCGCGTCGCGCTCGGGATCGAAGAGCGCGAGAGCGCGCTCGAGCCGGCGGCGGCTCTGCTCGAGCTCGCCGACGTAGAAATGGGTGATCCCGGCCGTGACGTCCGCTTCGAGCAGCAGCGAGTCGTTGTGATCGCGTTCGGCAAGCGCAGTCATGTCGCGGGCGATCGCGGCCGCTTCCTCGTGACGGGCCCGCACGCAATGGATGGTCCACAGGCCGAACATCACGGGAAACAGTGCGGGCGGATCTCCGAGCTGGCGGCACAGCTCACGCGCGCGCCCATACGCCCTCTCCATCGACGGATCGGCATATCCACGGCTCGCCATCAGCGCGGGGCCGAGGACGAGCTGCAGGTTGAGCTCTGACGAGAGCCTGACAGGCTCCCTGGCAATCGTTCCGACGATCGCAAGACCGGCCTCCGCGTATGCAATGGCTTCCACGGTAGCTGAGCTCTCGAGCGCGCGTTTCCCTGCTCTCGTCCAGTAGTCGACGGCTTCGATCGGCCTGCGCGCTTCCGTGTAGTGCCGTGCGATGATCTCGGGCCGCGTGGACACGACCTCCGGAAAGTTCCGGACCAGCTCGCCGGCGATCCTGTCGTGGTACAGGCGCCGCTCCGCGCGAAGAAGCGACTGGTAGGCAGCATCCTGAATCAGCGCATGCTTGAAAATCAGGATGCGCTGCGACGGCAGCTCGTGAGTGAACAGGATTCCCGCCCGGATCAGGCGCTCGATGGATGCCTGCAGCGCGGGCTCCGACATGAGGCTCACGCGCTCGAGCAGCGAAAGCGGAATCTCGCGTCCGATCACCGCCGCGAGCTGCGCCGTTTTCTTGGCCACTCCGAGCAGATCGAGGCGTGCCATCAGCAGGTCCTGCAGTGTGTCGGGAATGACCGGCGCACGACGAGTCGCTGTCGCACCGTCGGATGCGGAGCCGGCGGAACCATCCGCTTCCCGCTGGACCATCTCGACGATCATCTTCGCCAGCTCTTCGACGTACAACGGGATACCGTCGGCGCGCTCGATGATCGCTTCGGTTGCTTCGCTCGTCAGTGCGTCCTGATGCGCAAGGCGAACGAGCTCGCGCGACGTATCCTTCGGCAGGCGCTCGAGTGTGATCAGCGCGACGTCGGAGTACGGCGACCACGGCGACTCGAAATCCGGACGCGCCGTCATCAGCACGAGGATGCGGGAATCCGGATCCTGCTCCAGCAGGCGCTGCAGGAACTCGATGGTGGACGGATCGCACCAGTGCAGGTCTTCGACGAGCAGTACGACCGGCTGGGTACGCGCCAGCGTGAGTGTCCAGTTCACGAACGTCTGGATCGTGCGCGCGCGTGCTTCGGGGTCGACGTTTCCGGTTGCCGTCTCGCTCGCGAGCCCGACCAGCGGCGCGACGTTTGCATAGAGCTCATCAGCGTCCATGCCGTCGCGCGCAGCCCTGCGCCGGATCTTGGCCTGCTTCTCCTCGCGGCCGTCGTTCTCGGAGAGCTCGAGACCTTGCCGGATCAGCTCCATGATCGGCTCGAACGCGGCGTGCTTGGTGTAATCCATCGCGCGGCATTCGAGCCAGGTGTGGGGCTGATCGGCGAGCTGCTGCTGGAACGTCAGCACGAGACGGGACTTTCCGATCCCTGCCTCGCCGACGACGAGGACCGCACGGCCGCCGCCGTCCTCGATGCTTTCCCAATGCTCGCGCAGCAGACCGACCTCGCGATCACGTCCGACGAACGGCGTGAGCTTCTCGGCAGCTTTCAGCCGGCTGCGCACTCCGCTCGGAGCGGTCACCGAATACACCCGCGGCGGGTTGTCGACGCCTCTCAGCTCGAAGACGCCGAGATCCGCAGTGACGAACTCGCCCGCCGTAAGCCTGCGAACCGCGTCGCTGATGACGATGCCATTCGGCGCGGCCACTGCCTGGATGCGCGCGGCGACGTTGGCCGGCGTTCCGATCGCCGTGGTCTCGCGGTGCAGCTCGTGCTCGATTTTCTCGACGACGGTCAGACCCGTGTGAATTCCGACACGAACGGCAAGCGACCCGACCCCGAGACCCGCCGTCCGGTCACGCAGCGCCTTGAGACCCTCGACGATCGCGAGACCCGCGCGCACCGCGCGCGACGGGCCATCCTCATAGGCGACGGGAAATCCGAAGTAGGCGATGACGCCATCGCCCTGAAACTGCGCCACGTAACCTGAGTAGCGGGTGATAGCGGCCCGGGCCGTGTACCGGAAAAGCCCCATCGCCTGGTGCCAATCCTCGGGATCGACCCGCGCGGACAACCGCGTCGAATCGACGAGGTCGCAGAACAGAACCGTCAGATGACGGCGCTCGATGCTGCGGCCGGACCCGAGGCCGTACGCTTCGGGCGCTTCGGCAACGACCGGCTGAGTCGGGGAACTAATGAATCTTGCAGAGGAAACGGAAGACGGCGAAGCGGGCGAGCGAGTGTCGAGCAGCGGGCTTCCGCATTCTATGCAGAAGCGGGATCCCGCAGGATACTCACGCAGGCACGGGTCGCAGTGAGGCAAGCCACTCCTCCTCTATAAAAACGACACAATTTCGTTCCTCACGACTTAAATCAATCCGGCAGGTGGGTAGCATCGCGGCACTTTCCCGGCCGCATTTTCCAGGCCGTACGCTCCAGGGAGGACTACCCAATGCCCGGTGACGGATACGCAAGCTTTCTCGAATACCTCACACAACAGCACCTGAGCCTCGCCGGCTACGATCCGGGCGATTTTCTGTACGGGCACAATGGCCCGTGTCCGCAGATCGCCCGCGACCATCCTTTCGGCCAGGTGCCGGAGATCCTCGACATCCCGGAGCAGGAAACCATCGAGTGGGACAAGCACGTCCGCAGCTACTACCGCAGCGAAGGTTTCATGCTCGAGCTCGGCGAGGCGCGGATCTGGAGACGCAGGCGGTGGGCCGAAAGCGGCGGCCACGGATATGCGGAAGTGCCGGACGCCATGTTCCTGGAGCTGATGACCGAAGGGCTCTACAGCAAGTTTCTCTGCCATACCCTCGACGCGCAGGACCGCGCACGCTTCGCGGCCATCCTCCAGGAAGACCCGGGCGCGGACTACTGGAAGTCCGACTACTCGTGCATGGCGGCGATCAGGAAGACCCGCGACGCGGAGAACTACGTCGCACCGACGGTCGTGCTGATGAAACAGACCGCGTCGCGCAAGTTCGAGGTCGTCGCCATCGACCTGCGGTACTGGGACGGCAACGACTACGAGTACATCGACGCACCGCTGAAACCCGCGAATACCGATGCATGGCGCCTCGCGAAGTACTTCGTCCTGCAGGGCGCCATTCATCGCATCAACCTGATCGACCACGGCAAGGTCCATTTCCCGTGCGACGTGGTCAACGCGATCACCAAGACCGCACTGCCGACGCGACATCTCGTGCACCAGCTGCTGATGCCGCATTTCTTTCTCACGCTTCCGGTCAACAACGCCGTGCTGGAAGGTGAAAAGTCGCTGATCAGCCGCAACGGAACGTATCCGTACAGCCCATTCGCGGCGGAAAAACGCGAAGTGCGAAGGCTTCTTTCTCTCGGCTGGTACGGCTGGCGTTACTACTGGAGCGGCGACAATGCTTCGTATCCGCCCTACAGCTTCACGGTCGGCCCGCCGGACCTTCCGTCCGTGTACGGCGACTACATGAAGACCTGCTACGCGCCGATCTACGAATTCGTGCGCGAGATCGTCGAGCTGCTGCCGGACAAAGCCACCGCGGCGGACTGGATCGAGATCCAGAGCTGGGCTGCGCAGATCTCCGGCTGGCTTCCGGGTTTTCCAGAGTGGTCGGAGTTCAACTTCGACGACGCCGGGCGGGAGAAATCACTGGATACGCTCGCCAAAGTGCTGGCCACGATCATTCACAACGCAGCGGTGGTGCATTCCTGCGACCACGCTTCGCTGCACTGGATGATCCAGAACAGACCGGTGCCGTTCATCCTGAGGGTGCCGCCGCCGCACAACGCGACCGACAAGGCCGTGATCTCCGATACGCTGAAGCAAAGCTTTGACGGGTTGTTCGACTTCATCTCGAAAACGTTCCTGGACTCGGAGACGCCGATGAAGCCGTGGACGACGGGGCACGAAACGATCCTGTGCCATCCCGAAGATCTCGAGAGCACCTGCTGGGCGGACCTGCTGTTCTACCGCGCGCACAACACCACGCTGCTGATCGACTGCGAATACGAGTTCAAGGATGACAAGGCCAAGGCCGCGGTCGTCCGATTCCGCGAGGCGCTGGCGTTCGTGAGCGATGCACAGAAGGAACTCGTCAAGGATTACCACTTGCCGTGGATCAATCCCGCCGACGGCGGCGACGTCAGCGACAAATTCAAGAAGAGGCACTGCATCGGCGCCGGGATTCAATACTGAGCGTACGCGCGACCGGATAAGGCGGGTCGCTGGAGCGAGACGGTCGCTCCGGGCAACATGCCCGGAGCGATACCTCGATGGACGAAACTCAGCCCAACAATCCGCTGCACGGGATCAGCCTGAAGACGATCATGGAAGAGCTCGTCGAGCGCCACGGCTGGACGGGCCTCGCGCAGCGCTTCAGCATCCGATGTTTCTCGGAGAATCCGAGCATCGCGTCGAGCCTGAAATTCCTGCGCAGGACCGAATGGGCTCGCCAGAAAGTGGAGCGCTTCTATCTCGAGGACTGTCAGGCCATCGAGCGCAATCGAAAGCGCAACCAGCGCCGCGCAGCGATGCGCGCGGCCCGCGTCGAGCCCGAAGAATAACCTCGGCTCGACCGTTCAGGCCGGCGGCCAGGCGCCGGCAAGATTCTGCTTCGCCAGTTTTTCGAACGCGTCGTACGACGCGCGCTGCCCGGCCCGCGACGGAAAGTCCGGCGTCGACCGGCGAATGCCAGCAAGAATTCGTGCAGCCGATTCCTCGGCGCGCCCCATCAACGCCGGCACGTCGACACCGAGGAGCACTCCATCCTTCTTGACGGCTTTGCCCGCAACGAAGACATCGCGCACGTCGTGTGCCGTCGCCTGGAACACGACGCTCCCGGCAGGCTCGACGCACGGCCGGAACGCCATCGAATCCGCACCGCCGAGAACGATGATGTCGGCCTGTTTTCCGGGCCGAAGCGAACCGATGCGGTCGTCGAGACCGCACGCCTCCGCGCCGTAGAGAGTCGCCCAGCGAAGAGCTTCCTTCGATGTGACGCTGAGCTTTTCCGGCATCGCGCCGGAGCGATGGATCGTGTCGTTGTCGCCGAATCGCGCGGTAGCGATCGCAAGCCGCATTTGCGTGAACAGGTCTCCGGAGTTCAGCGAGATGATGTCGCAGCTGAGCGTCGGATGAATTCGGTGCCGCAGGCACTCTGCGACCATCGGCCGGCCCATTCCCATGTTCAGCTCGGTCTCCGGTGAGATCGAAACCCGCGCGCCTGCTCTCGCGAGCATCTTCCACTCGGATTCGTCGAGCGTGTTGCAGTGGACGTGGACCTGATCGCCGGCCAGCAGTCCGTGCGCATCCATTTCCCTGACGCCCATCGTCATCACCGAACCCCACTGACAGCCCGTGTGAAGCACCATCCGCGCGTCGAGGCGGCGTGTCGCTTCCACTTCCATGACTGTCGCGGCCCACGGGATCGTTGCAACTTCCGTAAGCGCAGAGCCGATCGTGACGAGGCCGTCGCTGGTGCCGTAGCGGCGAAGCACGCGCTCGAAGTCGGCAAGCCTCGTTTCGTGAGTCGGAAAATCCGTCGTGCCACGGCTCGGTGCAAAAAAGCCGTAACAATGGAGCGCGCGAATTCCCGCATCCTGCAGGCCTCTGACCGCCGCGTCGGCATGGTCGGGCGTGTTGTTGCAGTGCGAGAAGTCGAGAATGGTCGTCACGCCCGACCGGAGTGCTTCGACGGCACCGAGGTAGTTTCCGATGTAGACGTCTTCGGCAGTGTAAGCCGGGGAGATCGCGAGACGCATGCCGAGGAAATAATCGTTCAGCGTCCAGTCCGCGCAGATGCCGCGCATCTGCGTCTGCCACGTATGACGGTGGGTATCGACGAGGCCCGGCATCACGACGGCACCGCGCGCATCGACGACGATCGCGTCGGCCGCGTCGATCGAAGGCCCGATGGCCGCGATCGAGCGGTCTTCGATCAGTACGTCGCCGACCGGCAGGTCACCGATCGTATCGTCCATCGTGATCACGTGGCCGCCGCGGAGAACGGTGCGCTGAGGATTCATTGGCGGCACTCTATCGAAGTCGCGCGTCCGGCAAACTCGCCGGTGCGCGCTCGGAGCACCGTATCGGAATGCACGCTCAATTCGCGCGTGCGGCGAGAAGCCGTTCGTAGTAGCGGCGGGTCACGGTGCCGCTGCCGGGGTTTCCCATCAGATGCACGGGGTCGGCGACGATCTCCATCACTTCGAAACCGTCGGCTCCGAGATCGCGGTAGCCGCGGAAGTATTCGTCGCGAAGTCCGAGGATATGACCGAATTCGTGGGCCAGGACGTGCCGGTCGATGTCGCCGGGGCCGAGGAAGATCGTGCCCTGCTCCGCGTGGGTCGTGCCGGCGCCCGTCGTCAGCCGCGCACCGCCGGTCGGAAACAGCGCAGCATGCGCCGCAAGGTCGATATGGTCGCCCCGCTGCGGCGGAGTGCAGCGCTTCTCGGTGCTGCGCTCGCACCCGGCCTGGGCGCGATACAGGTGCTCGACGTTGACGGGCACGAGCACCAGCTCGACGCGGAACTCTTCGCCGCCGGCCCGCAGATGCCAGATGTCCTCGACCGCGTGCCGGAACTCCGCAAGGAAACCGGCGTCGTCGATGTCGGTGTACATGCGCACCTGAACGGTCGAGCGGTGTCGCTGGTGACTCACGTGCACGTACGCCGGAATGGCGATGCGATCGAGCTCCTGCTGGATCTCTTTCGTGTCGGCGGATGCGCGCTCGCGCAGAACCCGCTCGATCCGCGAACGAGGCTGCGAACGGTCGATTCCGGCAAGCGTTGCCGTCGCGCGCGCAAACGCAGCGTCGTCGCCGGTCGCAAGCGCATCGGCGATCTGCTGCCGCTCGACAACGAGATCGTGGAAGCGGGTCGCGCGGTCGTATGCCGCTCTGCGAAGCGCAATTTCGGACTGCCACTCGCGGTTGTAGCGTATGTGCTCACCGATATTGCGCTGCGCAGCGGTGAGGTCGGGATAGCGATCGGCGATTCGTGCGAGTGCCTCGCGTTGCTCCTTCCCGCGCAGAGAACCGGCGTGCTCGAGATCTGTACGTAGAGCGTCGAGATTCTTTGTCGCGTCCGCGATCTTCTGCTGTGTCCACGGCCAGCTGTAGCGGAGCGATCGGGCCGGCACCGGCGTTGCCGGCGCAGTCGCCGCCGGTGGAAGAACGTGGGGAAGCAAGCCATAGCCGTAGACCGACGGCGCCGGCGGAGCCTCTTTCAGCCTGGCGTACAGGTCGGGAGCGCGGGTCTTCACGGTCGCCGATAGCTCGTCGTAGAAGCTCTGCAGCCGCGAATCGTACTGGCGGCTGAGAGCCTCGACCTCGTCACCGCGCCGCATCCAAGCCGGCGGCGCGTCGGCGATGCAGACGTCAGCTGCAACGATGCCGACGCAAAGTGCCACGGCCACGGCGGATAGCGTGAACCACCGATGTCGAAGGCGAAATCTCACTGCGATGTCTCTACTGTCCGTCCCCATGGTTCTTCGGCGGCTCGTCGTCCTTACCGTGCTGGTCCTTGCGGCTGTCGTTGCGGTGATGGTCGTCGACCTCGGTCCGGTCACCGTCACGCGCAACGTTTATCGACGGGTGCTGAAAATCGCCGACCAGCGCAACCGCTGGCTCGAGCCCGCCGGCAAGTTGCCGCACGAGGACTCGTCGGTCACGGCCGCCGACATGGATCGAGGCTTCTATGTGTTCACGCGCTCGATCCTGGAGCGAGTGCTTCCGTCGTCGATCGCCGACGCCGCCGGGCGTCCCGCTCGTATCCGTCTCGAGGCGGCCTGGAACCAGTACGAAGCCGCGCAGATCGGCGTCCGGGCGCTTCACGATCTCGACGCGCTGACCATCCGAGTATCCGATCTGCATGATGCGGACGGGCACGTCCTGGCGGCCTCGTCTGTCGACATCCGGATGGAACGATTCTACGCGCTTCCGCTTTCGATCCGGGTGCACAACCGCTTCGGCGTGGTTCCGAAGACGCTCGAACCGGCCGTTGCGATCCGCGCGACAGCGGCGACGACGAGACCGTACTGGCTCACGGTGCACGTGCCGGATCGGCAGGCGGGCGGCCTGTATCGCGGCACCGTCACTGCCAGTGACTCGCAGCATGCGGACAGCGTTCCGATCGAAGTGGACGTGCTTGCCGGGACGCTCGACGAAGCCCCGCTGCTGCTCGGCCCGCTCAGCCTGCCCGTGCTGCGCAACTTCCCGCATGCGCGCGGACGCCGTGCAGAGCAGATCCTCGACCACGCCGACATCATCTTTCGCGACGTGCGCGAGCACGGCATGACCACGCTCAGCCTGTGGTCGGGGCGCGTCGTGCGTCGCGACGACGGCCGCCTGGTGCTTCCCGATCTTGACGAAGCGATTCGCCTCTATGCGCGCTACGGATTCCCGCGCCCGCTCATCTACGCACCGGTCAACCTGCTCAGCACCAACAAGCTCGGACGCTCGTCGACGTATCGGCACTACGACCGCTCCGTCGCCGTGCCGCTCGCGCGCGAAATCGCTTCTGTCTACGGACGTCGCGCGGCCGAAGCCGGCCTTCCCGGCCTGATCCTCGATCCGATCGAAGAGCCCAACTACGCGCTCGGCGTCGATCGTCACGATGCACCGGATCTGCGGCAGCGCATCGCCACCGAGCTCCTCGCGGCCGTCAAGCAAGGCGGCGGGACGACTGCAATGACGTGTACGCCGGAGACCGCCGCGGTCGGCGCGGGGAACCTCGACTACTGGCTGGTCGCATTCAAGCGCTTCACGCCGGGCGTTTACGAGAAAGCACGACGCGCCGGTGCGCACACTGCGATGTACGCGAACTCGACGCTGACCGGCAACGGAACGTCGTTCAGCCGGTTTTTCTTCGGGTACTACCCGTGGGCGAACCGCCTCGACGGAATGACGGCGTGGACGTATCCGATGACGCCCAAGCGCTTTCCGGTCAACATGGATGCCAAGCGCGCCGAGGGGCCTCTCGACGTTCGCGAAGGGTTTCTCGGCTCGGACGGAAGGCCGGTCCCGGTCATCCAGTGGGAGCTCGCGCGCGAAGGCGTCGACGACCTGCGCTATCTGACAACGCTCGAACGCCTTCGCGCAGAGCATTGTCCGGCCGGGGCGGCGGTTGCCGCTTCCGACGCCGACCCGTGTACGCGCGCCGGCGAGTTCCTCGAATCGGTGCGCTCCGCCGTCGCGCGCGATCCGCACCGATACACGTTCGAAGACCCGCGCACGCTCGAGCCCATTGCTGCGTTCCAGTGGACCGCGGACGACTTCGCAGCGCGGCGGCATCGCAGCTTCGAGCTGGTGCGCGAGCTCTCCGCTCTCGACCGGTGAGCGCGCGGCGAAGCGGCAACGTCTCTACGCGATCTTTCGAAAGCGTCATCGCACGCAGCGGAATCCGAGGTTGCCGCTCGAGTGGTACGGCTGCGCAGCGCCGAAGACCGCGAGCGGACCGGCCAGAGCGCCGCTCGAGAACCAGCCGCCGCGGATCACGACGCCCGGACCGGTCTTGTCCTCGCTGGCGCCGGCCAGGCACATCTCGTCGTTGCTGAAGCTGCCCCACGTCGGACAGGTGGTGGACGCGGGCGCCCAGTCTGCGGTCCACTCCGCCACGTTTCCGACCATGTCGAACGCTCCGCGCGCCGAAACGCAGGCCGCGCGCTCGCCTCCACGCGTCCTCGTGCCGCTCGTGCTGTTGCAGTCGAGCACGCCGTCGTCCGGACCCGGATCCGGCGTGCCGTCGGCGGCGACCTGCCACTCCGCGCTCGTCGGCAATCGTTTGCCGGAGTTCGCGCATGCCTCGCCCGCCTGGAACCACGTGATCTGCGCGGACGGGATCTCCGACGGAAGGCTTACGGCGTAGATGTCGTCGGCACATTGCTGTCCGTCGTCACGGCAGTCACCGTAGTCATCTCCTGCCGTGCCGAGCTCGACGGCGCCGGCTGCGACGAGATCGGCGCGGGTCGCCTCACCTCGCTGAATCGACCGCACGAGCAGCGTGTTTGCGGTGGTCGGATCGGGCACGCGCCAGACGCTCGCTTCGTAGAGATCCACGCACACGGTGCCGGCAATCACCGCATCCGCATTGCATCGCTTGAGCGCGGCGCGGTGAGCGTGAACCGTGGTGACCGTGGTGAGCGTAGCTGCGATGCCGACCGCGAGCGTGGCGAGGATCCCGATCGCAGGGCGAAGCTTTTGCGCAAGACGTGTCATGCAGGTTCCTCCCGAGCGGCTGTTGTACGGGGTGGCGGACGCACGCGCTTGGAGACTTCGTGGAGAACATCTGGAGATTCCGGACCGGTGAGGCCGGCCGCCGGCCTCACCGGTCTTCCTGCAGCCCGCCAATGGCGTGCTAGGCTGCTTTTCCGGCTGTCAGCGCGTGCACGTCGGCTGCCTTCAGGGATTTGCCGCCGATGGCCCAGTCGCCCTGCTCGAATTCGTTGATCCGGACCCAGGTGACCGGCCGCATGCCCTCACCTTCCACGCTGATCATCGCTTCGGTGACCTTCTCGACGAGCTCCTTTTTCTGGCCGGGCGTGAAAACGTTCTTGATTACATCGATTGTGACCAGTGGCATGCTCTGCTCCCTTGCGGTTTGGTCGCCGGACCATCCGGCGAGCACGGGAAAGAACATACGGCGGCCAGGAGCGACGCGCTGGAAGATCCGATGGAGAGAATCTGGAGAATTTCGGGAGCGCGCCGCATGACCGCCGGCGGCTGCAGCGGATGATCTATCTGTTCGACGCATTCGAGCTCGACCGCACGAAGGTCGAGCTTCGCCGCGACGGGAACACCGTCGCGGTCGAGCCGCAGGTCTTCGCGCTCCTCCTGCTCCTTGTCGAGAATCGCGACCGTCTCGTGACTCGCGACGAGATCATCGAGAAGGTCTGGGACGGCCGCATCGTGTCGGACTCTGCGCTCGACAGCCGTGTGAAGTCCGCGCGCCGCGCGCTCGGCGACGACGGCAAGGCCCAGCGCTTCATCCGCACGATTCACGGACAGGGATTCCGTTTCGTTGCCGAGGTTCGTGAGGCGGCGGCTGCCGCAATCGAAGCGGTCGAAGCGCCCGCGCCGGAGACCGCCAAGCCGTCGATCGCGGTTCTGCCGTTTCGGCTGATCGGTGACGCCGGCCCGTACGCGGCCATCGCCGACGGTCTTGCCGACGAAATGATCGCCGAGCTGTCGCGCATGCGCTGGATCTTCGTCATCGCCAGAGGATCATCGTTCCGCTTCCGTTCACCGGCTCCCGACCCCGCGGAGATCGGCATGCTTCTCGGCGTCCGCTACTGCCTGTCGGGGACGGTCGAGCTCGGCGGTGCGAAGCTCGTGGTGACGGTTCAGCTCACCGACACGCGGGACTCGGGCGTAGTGTGGGCCGACCGCTTCGTATCCGGGCTCGCCGACCTGCACGACACGCGCTCGATGATTCTTGCGCGCGTCGTCGCCGCCCTCGAGCTGCAGATTCCGCTCAACGAAGCCCGGGCCGCACGCCTTATCGCACCGGAGAATCTCGACGCATGGTCGGCTTACCACCTGGGCCTGCAGCACATGTTCCGTTTCAATCGCGCCGACAACGCCGAAGCCGGGCGGTTGTTCGAGCGCGCGGCCCGCGAGGATCCGCAATTTTCGCGCGCACATGCGGGACTCTCGTTCGTGCACTTCCAGAATGCGTTTCTGCGCTACTCGGCCGATCACGACGGCGAAGTCGCGCTTGCGCACCGCCATGCCGAGCGCAGCGTCGAGCTGGATCCGTTCGATCCGTTCGCGAACCTCACGATGGGGCGAAGCTTCTGGCTCGACGGGCAGCTCGACGCGGGATTTTCCTGGGTCGAGCGCGCGACGGCAATCAGTCCAAATTATGCGCAGGCGGTTTACGCTCGCGCGTGGACGCACGCGTTGTCGGGTCGCGGGCCGGAAGGACGCGAGGACGCCGACACGGCGATGTCGCTGAGCCCGCTCGACCCGCTGTACTACGCAATGGCTGCGACGCGTGCGCTATCGCACGTGGTTTGCGGCGACGAAGCCGAAGCGGCGGCCTGGGGCGAGCGGGCCGCTCGATCGCCAGGCGCGCATGTCCTGATCGCGGTCATCGCGGTTGCGTGCCATTCGCTTGCCGGCGACCGCACTCGCGCTGAAGCATGGGCGGCCAACGTGCACGCTCGCAGCGACGCGAATGTCGGTGAGGCGTTCTTCCGGTCGTTTCCATTCACCGACGCGGCCGTTCGCGAGCGCGTAGCAGCCGCGCTTTCGCGATTCGGGATCTGAGCGTCCTGCGACGTTGTCCTGCCGCAACGCCGCGGTCGTGCTGCAGCACCGGCATTGGGCCGCAACACGTCGCTGCGCTCGCGGATGCGCCTACCGGTCCTCGACGAACGCGCGCAGCCGTTCGAGTGTGCCGTCCCATTCCTCGGAGATCAGGGCGAGAAGCTGCTGCGCCTTCGCGAGGCGGCGCGGCTGCAGCTCGTAGACGTTTTCGCGGCCGTCGCGTGCGCTTTTGACCAGCCCCGCGCTTTCGAGGACCTGAAGGTGCTTCGTTACGGCCTGCCGCGTGACGTCGACGCCTTCGGTCAGCTTCGAGATCGACAGCGGACCTTCCTCGCACAGGCGCGCAACCACGCGCAGGCGGGTTTCGTCGCCGAGCGCGGCGAAGACCGGCGCTGCCTGCGCAACGCTTCGAGTCGGCGCGCTACGCGGCATGCAGTGCCAGGTACTTTTCGAGGAGCCTCGTCTGGTGCTCCCAGCCGCCGTCGTTCGCAGCGAACGCCTGTGCGCGCCGATCGAGCGGAATGCTGCGGAAGCCGGATTCCGTAATCGTCAGGACCGTCCCGTCCTCCGAATCCTCGAGCTCGAAGACGATCAGTGTTTTCGGCTCGTGCGAGTAGTCACGGGCCTTGTCGATCCCGAACGGATGCCAGCGAAACGAAATCCATTGCTCCGGCTCGATGGCTTCGACGGTCCAGTCGAACGGCAAACCGGTGTGCGGCTCCTGCAGCTTCGCGACTTCCGGGTCGACTTTGGTCGGAACGATCCGGCCCTTGAGGGCTTTGCCTGCGACGAACGGCCCCTCGAACTCGACCCCGAACCAGGTTCCGAATTCCTTCGCATCACTGATCGCGCGCCACACGCGGCTTCGTGGTGCACGCAGCGTGATTTTCTTCTGAATGCTGTCCGGCGTTTCGTCGTGCTTCGTCATTGGCAACCTCCAGGTTGCATATGTCTAGCGCGGCCGTCTGCCGATGCGCAACCGTTCAGTTGCCTGACATCCGCCGAAAGCAACCCGGATGAGCGCGAAAATCGGGGACAGACACCGATTTCCGGAAATCGGTGTCTGTCCCTGATTTTGACCCTGCGCGAAACGTGCGAAGAAGCGGCCATGGACCGAAGTGATCCGCTGCGCACCCGGCAGGGCGAACCCATCCCGGACTGGGCGGAGCGTCTCGTGCTGTTCCTGGACGACGGCTACGTGATTCCCGGGACGGGCTTCCGGGTGGGCTTCGACGCGATCGTCGGCCTCGTTCCGGGCATCGGAGACCTGCTGACGACGGCGAGCAGCTTGTCGCTCGTCTGGCTCGCGCAGCAACGAGGCGCGTCGAGGTCCGTGATCACGCGCATGCTCGCCAATCTCGCTATCGACGCAATGGTCGGCGCGGTGCCGGTGCTCGGCGACCTGTTCGACGTCGTGTTCAAGGCGAACCGCCGAAACCTCGAGCTTCTCCAGCGTTACGACAAGGCTCCAAAGGAGGCGCGCAAGAAGGACGCAGTCTTCGTCGTCATGGTCGTCGCCGGAATCATCCTGCTGCTCACGGTGCCGATCACGCTCGCGATCCTGATCGTGAAGTTTCTTACGGACTGACAACGAGCGCGACGGCTGCGTTTGCGAGCTCGCGCGCCGCGACGTTCATGGAATCGTCGCGCCGGGCTCTGCCGCGCATCCGACACCAGGAGCGTACCGTTTTCCGGCGGCAGCGTCGCAGAAGGATTGCATGGTCGTCTGCTGCAGCAGTCGAAGAGGCCCGGGGATTCCAAGAACCGCATTCTTCCCCGCTCCGCTCGTCGGAGGCATGCATGCCGTTGACGCCAGTACAGGATGCTGCGGGTCGACTTCGCCCGTCGCGACGATCGGATCGGGCAGACACAGTCGCCGCTGACTGAGCGTGCAATTCCCATAATAGAAAACTCCATCGCTGGGTTTGCCGCATCCCCTTTCATCAACGACGCGCGTCGGGTCGCACGGGACAATTCCCTTGCCGTTGGCGCGAACGAGATCGTCGCAGAAAAACTCGTCAGGCCCCGTCGTGCACTCTCCGGTTCCGTCCGGCAACGCGCTGCAGGCGCTGTTTTCGCAAACGTTGGGTTCCGGGAAGCCTCCGGAGCCCGAAGAGGAACACGTTCCGAACCCGAGATCCGCGCAATACTGGTCGGTGTTGCACGGGACGTCCTCCGTACGATTGCCGTTGCAGATGAGGCAGGGGCAGAGCGCGTCAACCTGTCCGCACGGCACGTGGGCCGTCAGCGTCGAGGTTCCAGTAGTCTGCGTCAGATCGATGAGGAGACCGGTGCCTGTAGCGTTCTTCCCGGCACTCGGGAAACAATCGAGGCTGTATCCGCCGCCGTTCGGCCCATCGATAAAAGCGGGGAACGTCGTATTGGCCGCCGTCACGTCGCACGGAAGCTTGATGTTCTGCCCCGCCGTGCAGACGCCGCCGCGCTGTCCGTCACCGCTGATCGGATCCAGGTGGGTGCAAGTGCCCCCTGGACAGTCGAGGTCGCGATTGCACACCGCATCGGCGTTGGTCGAACACAGACCGCCACACGTCGGACACGAGTTACCGCTGCCGGACTGTCCCAGAAACACCAGCATTCGCAGGTTCTCGGTGAGCGCGACCGATCCTTCGTCCACGTCGACGGTTCCGACGACCGGGTTTGCGAATCGCGTGAGCACGCAAAATGGAACTCCACCGGCGGAAATCGGAAGCGGCGCGCCGGTGTAGCACGCGCAATCTCCGTGTCCGGTGCACGTTCCGTGGATAAAGCAGTCCTCATTGGTCGTGCAGAACTCCGAGCTGCCCTGAGTGGAACAGTGCAACCTCTGCGGGTTGCATACACCGACCTGGCAGTCCGTGTTCGTCGAACAGGTGTGGGTCTTGTCATTCGAGCACTTCTGCGACTGGCACTTCGCAGTTGGCTCGGCGCAATCGCTGTTGGCGCCGCAGGCCGTCAGATGCTCGTTGGAGCATACCCTGGCCGCGCACGTCCCTTCCGCAGAAATCGCCGTGCATACCGAGCTCGAAGTGCAGACCGTGTCTGGTGAGTTCGTGCAGACCTTGACGTTCTTACACTGAGGATTTGTATCCAGGCAGTCGTCCGCGACGTTGCACCCCTGCGTGTTCTTCTGGCCAGCGTCCTCGCATTCCAGGCACGCCGGCACGTCGTGCTGGAACGGAACGTCGCAAATCTGCTGGTTCCCCCTCCCCGGTAGAGTCGCGAACCCGAGGCTCGTGCAGCGGCAGTTCCCCGCCGATGCATCGACGTCGGTCACGCTGCACTGGCCGCACGGTGGTCCGTCGCTGCCGCACTCGGTTCGCAGGCGAAGAGTCGACCCGTCGTTCCAGTCCGATTGCGACGTTATCCATCCGATGTCGAGCTCGCTCGACGTGTGGCATCGGCCGCTCAACCCGTCGCACTCTCCGATCGCGCAGTCGCCATTCGAAGCGCACGCGGCTCCGTAGCCGGCGTGCGTCGTCAGCGCGATCACCGTCGGACACGAATCGATGGTTGTCGTGGTTGTCGTTGTCGACGTGGTCGTGGATTGATCGCACGGCGGACAGGTGAGCGTGACCGGCTGACCGACTGCGGCCTGCAGGCACCCCAGCGCATCGGATGCGGTCACGCCGCCGCTGGCGTTGACGTCGCACAGACAAAGCGGACAGCTCAACTCGTCGCTGACGGCCGCACGCAGAATGTACAGACAGTCGGACGCCGCGGGATTCTGCCCCGCGCTTTGAGGCTTTCCACACGATTCCGATGAGGCAATCCCCGCCCCCGGTAGAAATAGTGCGACCGCCGCAATCAGCATCGCGGCCGGAAAAACACGGATCTCGGCCCGGAGTCGCTCGAACATGTTCCCTCTTTGCCGCTCGCGGGAGCAGACGCGGCATCATGCAGGTCTGGCGTGAGTTGAGGCAATCCCGAAACAGCTGCCAGGACGGGAACTCCGACGTGAGCCGCTACGCAATCGCCGACCGCAGCACCTCGCAGACGCGATCGACTGACGCTTCGGGCATTTCCGGATACAGCGGCAGGCTCACGATCTCGCCGGCAACGCGTTCGGCAACCGGAAAGTCACCGGGCGTCGGCGTCGCGCCGACCGCGGGAAGGAACGCGACCGGCGCCGGATAATGGATGCCGGCGCCGATGCCGGCCGCACCCATCGCACGCATGACGCCATCGCGAAGCCGCGCCGGAACCCGCACCACGTAGAGATGGAAGACGTGCTCTTCACCGGTAGGAATCTCCGGCAGCACGAGGCCTTCGATGCCGCGAAGCCGCTCGTCGTATGCACGCGCGAGCCGGCGGCGCGACGCATTCCACGCATCGATGCGCCGCAACTTCACGTCGAGCAGCGCCGCCTGAAGCGAATCGAGCCGGCTGTTGACGCCGAACGCCGGGTGCTCGTACTTGCGGGGTGAGCCGTAGTTGCGCAGCGCCCGAAGGCGGCTCGCGACGTCTGGATCGCTCGTCGTCACGGCGCCACCGTCGCCGGCGGCCCCGAGATTCTTTCCGGGATAGAAACTGAACGCCGCAGCCATTCCGCACGATCCGGCGCGACCAGCCGCACTATTGGCGCCGTGCGCCTGCGCAGCGTCTTCGATCAGCAGCCAATCGTTTGCGCTGCAGAACGCACGCAGCGCATCCGGATCGCACAGCCGGCCATAGAGATGAACGGGAAGCAGCGCGCGAACACGCGGCGTCCGCGCGCGCGCTGCCGCATCGAGATCGATAAGGAACGTTCTCTCGTCGCAGTCGACGTAGACCGGATTCGCGCCGGCACGCAGCACGCCGATGGCGCTCGCGACGAACGTGTTCACGGGCACGAGCACGTCGTCGCCTGCGCCGATGCCGCAGGCCCGCAGGCTAAGCTCGACGGCGTCGGTGCCGCTGCCGACTCCGACCGCATGCGCTGCCCCGACCCACGTCGCAAAAGCCGTTTCGAAACGTTCGACCGCCGGACCGAGAATGAACGCGCCCGAAGCCAGGACCTCGGCCATCGCCGGTTCGGCTTCGGCGCGAATCGACTCCCACTGCGCGCTGAGGTCGACGAGAGGAATCGCGCTCACGACGCGTCCGTGAGGCCGCCGTTGGTTGCCGGCGTCCAGCGGCGCCCGCATTCGCAGACGAAGACCGTGCCTTTGGTGGCGAGCTTGTCACCGCATGCGCAGACCCAGCCCGTAGCGCGCGCAGGCACGCCGACGGCCAGCGCATGCGGCGGAACGTCGTGCGTCACGACCGCGCCGGCCGCGATCATCGCATACGAACCGACAGTGACGCCGCAGACGATCGTCGCGTTGGCGCCGATGCTGGCGCCGCGGGCAACGCGCGTGGCGAGAAACTTCGCGGCCGACTTCTTGTGTGCGCCCGAGCGCGGCCGAAGATCGTTGGTGAAGACCGCGTTCGGTCCGATGAAAACGTCGTCTTCCAGCGTTACGCCGTCATAGAGAGCCACGCCGTTTTTTATGGTCACGTCGTTCCCGACCGTCACTCCGGATTCCACGAAGACGCCTTCACCCAGATTGCATCGCGAGCCGATGCGCGCACCCGGCATGACGTGCGCGAACGCCCAGACGCGCGTGCCCTCGCCGACGTCCGCGCTCTCGCAGAGCGCGAGCGGATGGATGATCGCACCGCCCGCCGTGTTCCCGCGTTTCCCGCTCATGAGACATGCTGCTCCGCGGAGCCGGCGCGCAGCGACCGTTCCACGGCTTCGAGCACGCGAACGACGGCGATGCTTTCGGCGGCGCCCGACAGCGGCCTCGCGCCGTCGACGATGCAATCGAGGAAGTGCTCGCATTCCGCACGCAGCGGCTCGCCGGCCGGGATGAGCGGAACCGAGATCTCGCCGTCGCGGATCGATGACCGGAAGCCGACGAAACTGTCGACGATCGGGTACGACTCTTCGCAGCCGGGTTCGGTCACGGGCGCGACGCCCTTGTCGTAGATGCGCACCGGCTCGGCAAGGTTCATGTCGTCGAAAACCAGCATGCGCTGCTCCCCGACCACGGTGATCTGCCGGAGCTTGTTCGGCGACAGCCAAGTCGCGTGCAGGTTGGCGAGAACGCCTCCGGGATATTCGAGCGTCGCAAACACCACATCCTCGATCCCCTTGTTCACGTAGATGCCTCCTTTGCCGGTGACGCGACTCGGAAGCCCGTTGAGCCAGTAGTGGAAGATCGACACGTCGTGCGCGGCAAGGTCCCACAGCGCCGACACGTCGGTACGAATCGGACCGAGGTTCGTGCGCACCGACTGGATGTACTGGACGCGGCCGAGCTCGCCGTCGTCGATCAGGCGCCGCACCGTACGCACGGCTTCGTGAAACAGGAACACGTGACCGGTCAGCAGCACGAGCCCTGCGTCCGCGGCGATGCGCCCGAGCTCTTCGGCTTCTGCAGTCGTCCGCGCGAGCGGCTTTTCGACGAGCACGTGCAGGCCGCGGGCCAGCGCAGCCACAGCAAGGCGATGATGCGTCGCGGTCGGCGTTGCGATCACGACGGCGTCGAGGTCGTCGCGCGCGAGCAGCGACTCCGCACGGTCGTGACCGTCCACGCCGGGATAGCGTGCCAGCACGGCCTCGCGCCGGCCGGCGTTGGTATCGGCAATTGCAACGACACGTGACCGTTCGTTGCTGATGAAATTGCGGATGAGATTCGGCCCCCAGTGCCCGGCGCCGAGAACGCCGATGCGGACGACGCCGTTCGAATACGACGACATCGTCACCTCCTCAGCCCGAGGCCGAGCAGGACGAGCGGCCTCAGCATCGACCACCATCCGGTTACCGGAGGCATCTTGGTGTAGCCGAGCGCTCGCGGCGGGTAGATCTTGGTGACGGGAACTTCGCGCGTATCGTAACCGAGACGAATGGCTTTCAGGTAGAGATAGGGCTCGAGCTCGTACTGGTCGAGCCACGGCTGGTCGAGGCGGATGCGCGGATCGTCGAGCAGCGCAGTGCGGAATGCGCGGAAACCGTTGGTCGACTCGCTGACGCGTTTTCGTGCGACCAGCGAGAACAGCAGCGGGTGCACCCGCGTCGCGATCCGCCGGTACAGCGGCATTCCGCCGGATCGTCCGCCGGCGAGGAAACGCGAGCCCTGAACGAAATCGGCGCCGTCGGCGATGGCGTCGACGAGACGCGGAATCTCCTCTGGGGAATCCTTGTTGTTGCCGGCGCACACGACGATCACGTCGCAGCCGCCGGAGCGGGCGTCGCGGAATCCGGCGCGCAGCGCGGCTCCCACGCCGACCGTGCGGCCCATCTCCAGCACCTCTGCACCGCCGGCCTTGGCGACTTCGCGTGACGTGTCCGTGGATCCGTCGTCGACGACCAGGATCCGATCGACGATGCTGCGCGGCACGCGCCGGACGACCTCGCCGATTTTTCTTTCCTCGTCGAAGACCGGCACGACGAGGACGACGCGCAGGCCGCGGTGCATGTCACTCGGTCGCCGCGCGGCCGAGTGCAGCCCCGTCTTTGCCGAGTTTGAGGCGCGCCGCCTGCTGCTCCACGGACGCCATCGTGCGCGCGATGTCGAACTGGTCGCGCGTGCGAAAAGCGAAGAAGAACTGCCGCACGAAGCTCTCGTGAGGAAAGTCCGGGGTCTCGATTCCGAAGTGCACCGGTTCCTCGTCGTGGAGCCTCGCGGTGCCGAACATCCAGTCGAAGATCGAAAGGTTATTGCCGAAGTTGCAGTCTCCGCGAACCGGATCCTGCACATGGTGCCACAGGTGCATCTCGGGACCGACGAAGATGGCGTGCAGCGGGCCGAGACGGATGCGGGTGTTGGAATGGTTGAGCATGCCGAAAAAGACGTCGATTCCCGACCAGACGAGCAGCGCCGGCTCGTCGGCGCCGAGCACGGTCAACGGCAGCAGGAAGATCACGCGATCGAGCAGTTTTTCGAGCGGATGGAAACGAACCGACGACAGGAAGTCCATCTCCTCGGAGCTGTGGTGGGTTTCGTGAAGCCTCCACCACCAGTGCCAGCGATGCTTGAGGCGGTGCATCACGTAGAAAAAGAAATCCAGCACGATGACCACCACGATCGCCTGCAGCCAGATCGGTCGTCCGGACAGGATCGAAACGGATCCCGGCAGCGAGCGGCTGCCGATCTCCGTCAGCAGGCTGGCGCCGAGGAAGCTGATCAGCACGCGCAACACGTACTGCACCGGCAGATAGAGCATGTCGGCGAAAAATCCGCGGCGCATGATGCGCTGCGCGGGCACGCGCGGGAACAGCCGCTCGACGACGAAGAAGAAACCGGCGATCGCGCCGAACATGACCAGGACCGTCATCGCGCGCTCTTATAAGGAAAGTCCGGGGCCCGGCCAAGCCCTCGGGTGGCGGCGGGTACGATGGCGTTCGCGGGGTTTACTTCTGCCCGCACAGGCAGAAGAAACCTCGCATGTCCGCCTCATTGTCGATCGTGCTTCCGTACTGGCTCGACCGCCCCAATCTCGAAGCCGTCGAGATCGCCAGAAACGCCGACGCCGCGGGCTTCGGCGCATTGTGGGTCGGCGAAATGATGACGTTCGATGCGTTCGCGCTCGCATGCGTGATCGCACGCGAGACCACGGCGATACGGCTCGTCGTCGGCCCGCTTGCGGTCGGCGTGCGAACGCCGGCTTCGCTCGCACTTGGAATGGCGTCGGTCCGGACGCTCGGCGCGCGCGATGCCGATCTGGCTCTCGGCGCATCGAACCAGCTGGTGGTCACGGCGTGGCACGGCCGCAACTTCGCGCATCCCGTTGCACGGATGCGCGAGACGGTGGACGCGCTGCGTCCGATGCTTGCCGGCGAGCGTTCGTCCGCGAGCGGAACGCACGAGTCTTCGACGGGATTTCGCACCGCCGGCGATCCGTCACACGCCACCATCACCGTCGCGGCGTTCGGCAAGAGGATGCTCGAGCTGGCCTCGGCGGTCGCCGACCGCGTCGTCGTCAATCTCGTCACCAGCGAGCAGGTCGCGCGCACCAAGGCGGCGATTGCGCATGCGGCACGCGCAGCCGGCCGAGATGCGCCGCCGCTTGCGGTCTGGGTGCCGGTTGCGATCGATCCCGGGCCCGCAGCGTGGCAGCAGCTTGCCCGTCAGCTCGTCGTCTACGCCGGGGCACCCGGCTACGGCGAGATGTTCGCGGAGGCGGGCTTTGCGAGCACGGTCTCGCTCGCCCGCAGCGGCGCTCATCCGCGAGAGATCCTCGCGGCGATGCCGCGCGAGCTCATGCAATCGATCGGCGCAGTCGGAAGCGCGGACGAAGTGCGCCGGCGTCTCGGCCAGTACGCCGACGCCGGTGCCGATGAGATAGGAATCGTACCCGTTACCGCCGACGATCCCGCAGGCGCGCGCCTGATGGACGAGCTGCGGCCGGATTGAAAAACGACCACAGCCCAACGGAGACTTACGCCATGAGAAATTCGATCACGCTTCGACTCGGACTTGCTGCAGTTGCACTGGCGCTGCTCGGCGCAGGCGCCGCCCATGCCGGCATGCTCTCGCCCGGCGCATCGATGCCGCATTTCGAGCTTCGCGACCAGGAAGGCCGCATGGTCAGCTCCAACGATCTTGCCGGCAAGCGCTATCTGTTGTGGTTTTATCCGAAGGCCATGACGCCGGGCTGTACGATTGAAGCGAAGAGCCTGCGCGACAACTATTCGACGCTGGAGAAAGCCGGAGTCGTCGTGCTCGGCGTTTCGTTCGACGAACCGGCGAGCAACAAACAGTTCGTCGCCGCCGAAGCGCTGCCGTTCCGACTGCTCTCGGACACGGACCGAAAACTCGCGGTAGCCGTCGGCGCGGCCGAATCGACGGATGCAAAGACCGCACGGCGGATTTCGTACCTGGTCGGCGCCGACGGAAAGATCGAGAAGGCCTACGATAACGTCGATCCGAACGTGCACGCCGGACAGGTCGTTTCGGACTGCTCGGCGAATGGGAAGTAAACGGCGTCGATTATGCAGCCCCTAAGGGCGTCGTGACGCACACTGACGTGGCACGAATCACGTCACTACGCGCGTAGAACTCCTGTCTATCGCCATCACCTTCGAAGCCTAGAATTACGGTGCCGCCATCTCCCGGCGACAGGAGGCATCGTGAAACTTCGTAGAAGCCTGACTTTTTCTGTGGCGTTGTCGATGATGGCATCTCCGGTTTCGCTGTACGCGGCCGTTCGTCCTGACCTCGGCACGGCAATCGACTTCGCGGTACTCGGAGCGACCACCGTAACCAGTACCGGACTCACCGTCGTCAATGGCGATCTCGGTGTGAGCCCTGGCACCGCGGTTACGGGGTTTTATCCTCCCGGAATCGTCAACGGGACGATCTACTCGGGATTCAGCTCGAACGCCGGTCCGGGTCAGGCCGATGCACTCGACGCATACAACTTCGTTGCCGGACAGGCGTGCAATACCGACTTGACGGGCAGCGATCTCGGCGGCCTCACGCTTACTCCCGGAGTCTATTGTTTCGACAGCTCGGCGGAACTGACGGGAACGCTGACCCTGGACTTCCAGGGCAACTCCAGCGCCGTCTTCATCTTTCAGATCGGAAGTACGCTGACCACGGCAAGCAATGCGAGCGTGGTGACGATCAACGGATTTCCGTCCTGCAACAACGTCATCTGGCAAGTCGGCAGCTCCGCCACTCTCGGAACGGGAACGGCGTTCTTCGGAGACATCCTGGCCTCCGAATCCATCACGATGACGACTGACGCATCCAACGACGGCAGCCTGTATGCCCTCAACGGCGCAGTTACGCTGGACACCAACGTCATTTCCGCGTGCGGGCCGTCGTGCGGCAGCAATGCGGAGTGTCTCGACGACGGCAACGTCTGTACCACCCAGATTTGCGCTCCCGCCGACCCGGTCGCAGACGTCGACGGATGTACTTTTCCGAACAATACCCTGACTTGCGATGATGCCCTGTTCTGCACTGTCGGCGACGTGTGCGCGGGCGGCACCTGCTCCGGCACGGCGCGCGACTGCGCGGACGCGAATTCATGCACCAACGACTCGTGCAGCGAAGCCACGGATGTCTGCCTGCACACGAACAACTCGATTGCGTGCGATGACCTGCAGTTCTGCACCACGGGGGATGCCTGCAGCGGGGGCACCTGCGGCGGTGTGCCTCGCGACTGTACCGATTCGAACGTCTGTACGAACGACTCCTGCGACGAGGCGGGCGGGATCTGCACTCACAACGACAATACCGGTCTCTGCGACGACGGGTTGTTCTGTACGGACGGAGACTCGTGCAGCGCCGGCAACTGCATCCCCGGTGCCGCGCGCGATTGCGGCGACGCAAACGCGTGCACCATCGATTCGTGCAACGAGAACACCGATACCTGCACGCACGCGAACAACCCGATTGCCTGCGATGACGGCCAGTTCTGCACGGTCGGCGACGTCTGTACCGGCGGCGCCTGCGCCGGCGTGCCGCGCGATTGCGGCGACTCGAACCTGTGCACGAATGATGCGTGCATCGAAGCGACCGACACCTGCGCGCACGTGAACAACGCCGTCCCGTGCGATGACGGAGAGTTCTGCACGGTGGGCGATGCCTGCGACAGCGGCACGTGCCTGGCCGGGCCGGCCCGCGACTGCACCGATGCCAATGCGTGCACCATCGATTCGTGCGTCGAAGCGACCGACCTCTGCATGCACGTGAGCGCGACCTGCGGCAATGGAATCGTCGAGCTCGCCTGCGGCGAGCAGTGCGATGTGCCCGGTGGAGAGCTCTGCAACAACGGAACCGATGACGATGGAGATGGGGAGATCGATTGCGCGGATAGCGACTGCGTGGATGCCATTCCACCAAGCTGCAGCGATGAGTGCCAGCTCCTCGTCCCGTGCATTCCGCTGCTGCGGGATCCGGCCATGGTGTATCTGTCGGAAGTCGACCCTCGTGCCGTTCGAAGCGGAGACTTCAGTTTCCACGGCCGAATGGTGCCGACGACAGACGTGAACCCCGCCCTCGAGACCTTCACGATCATGCTCAGCAACGCCGCCGGCACAATTTTCCGCGCGGACCTGCCGGCGGGAGAGCTGAGGGCGACACGCAAAAGCAGGTTTCTCTTCAAGGCGCCGGACCTGCAGGGAGACGGCATCCAGAGCGTCCGCGTCAAGCGGCGCAGGGACGGCGGCGTTTACGGATACGGCGTCCGGGTCAAAGTCTCCGCCGATCTCTCGAGCGCGACCGTCCCGCGGATGACGACCCAGATCTATCTCGGCAATGACGTCGCGTTCGTCACGGCGAACTGGAAGCTCGGCAACGGACGCTGGACGCTTTCGCAAAGCCAGTACTGAAGCAGCCGGGGGGCGCTTCGAGCAGTTCGATCTTCTACAGACCGCTGCAGTTTCCGCTGCAGCGGTCTGTTGGTTTTTGCCGTGCGGCCTGCATCCGCGCGCAACTACGCGCGTAGAATTCCGCCCTGACGTTTTTGCGTTGTTGCCGCATAATCGATGGTGATCGCGCCGCAGGAAGGAAGTCCCCTGCGGCCCGTGATCCATCGAGGAAACGCATGACATCCGGCGGCCACATTTTCTTTTTCCTGTTTGCGACCATCGCGTTGTCAGGCACACCCTCCGCATTCGCAGACCCGCCCGAACCCATCCGGCTCGCATACGTCGAAGGCGACATTGCCGGCATGAGCTCGATCGTGAGCGAGGACGGCAAATCGATCATCGGGTTCGTCGAATATCGCCAGCACCGCCGCGGCAGCGTGCTCGAGGTCTCGCGCGTCGCACGCTTCGAGGATGGTTCGAGTGACGAGGACCGCGTCGAAGCGGACGTCGGCAAAACCCTTCGATCGATCCGCGGACGCATGATCATCCGCAACGCAAAAGGAACCCCGACCGTCGACGTCAGCATCGATGTCGCGGCTGGACGCATCAAAGGCTTTTCCGGCCTGGGCAAGAAACGCGAAACGTACGACGAAGCCGCCGAGCTTACGCCCGCCACCTACTGGGGCCCGCTGCTCGCCATCGTGCTCAAGAATTTCGACGAGAACTCGCACGGCGATCACCTGGTCTTTCAGACCGTCGTCGTCACGCCGAAGCCGCGGGTGCTGAACATGGAATTCGTTCGCAAGCAGCCCGTCTCGCTCGAACGACACGGAAGCAGGATCGATGCGAGGCTTTACGCGCTGAGCCCGACGATCAACTTCGTCGTGGATCCGATCGTTCGCATGATCGCCCCCACCACGAGCTTTTACGTGTCGCCCGGAGCGCCTCCGGCTCTCGCGTCCTTCCGGGGTCCGCGCAACTACGATCGGCAGATGATCCGTATCGAATAGCCGCCGGGGGGTGGCCGGTGGCGGAGCCGGTAGAGCATCAGGCGGAGCCGGTAGAGAAGCACCGGCGGTCGTGCCAAGAATAGCCCATGCCTGACTACAGTCTTTTCGGCGACGAACACGTTCGGCAATACGAGGCGACCGGCGGCAAGGTCGGACACGACTGGAACGGCACGAGTTGCCTCGTGCTTCACACCATCGGTCGGAAATCCGGCAAGACGCGCAAGTTTCCGCTGATCTACGGACGCGATGGCGACGACTACGTGCTCATCGCATCCAAGGGCGGCGCGCCGCAGAATCCGGGCTGGTACGAGAATCTGGTCGCACACCCCGACGTGTCGATTCAGGTTCGCGACAAGATCATTCCGGTCACGGCGCGCACCGGCAGCGCGGAAGACAAGAAACGCGTCTGGCCGATGATGGCGAAGCAGTGGCCCGGCTACGACGACTACCAGGCCGGATCGTCGCGCGACATTCCGGTGGTTCTGCTGCGCCCGCGCTGAGCGGCGCCTGCCCTCAGCGGGCCGCGAGCGAAACCACGACGCCTGCTTCGCCATCGGCCTCGCGCTCGCCGACCGCTACGCGTGAAGGGTCGATCTTCTTCGCAACCAGCAGCGCGCGAATGCTCGCCGCACGGGCAGATGCCAGCGCGACGAGCCTGTCATTCGGAATCTCGACGGCCGCGATCGTCTTGTCGTAGCGCGCCTTGTCTTCCGGCGACATCCCTGCCGGCGGTCCCTTTCGCGCAGCGCCGCTCTTGTCGGCAGCGACGAGCGCCTGCGAGATGCGTCGCCGCGCAAGAAAGCCGGAACCCTCGACGTCGGGCAGGCCCTTGCCCGCTTTGATCCGCTCGATGAGAAGCTGCTCGGCCACGAACGGGCGATCCTCAGGCGACGTGCGGCCGCGCAGCACGAGCTTTACGACCGGGCGATCCGCGAGCAGCTTCGCGAGGCCGTCGACGCGCGACGCTGCGTCGGCCGCCGGTTCGGCCGAGCCCGCGTCGAAGCGCAGCGGCGCGATGCCGACCGCGCCGCCCGCCGCATTACCGGCATCGTGACTGCCGCCGCCTGCTCCGAATGCGCCGCCGAGAAGCTTGAGCGGTGACGTGAGCGCTCCCAGAATCGCGTCGCGCACCGCGCTGGCGATGATCGCGCCCGTATCCACCTCGGTGCCTTTCTCGTCCATCTTGACGGGAATGCGCAGCCGGATGTCGCCGGCCGGATCGCGCAGCAGCGCGAGCACCAGATCGATCGACATCCCGAAGCTGCGGTCGAACGTCGACGGGTCGCGCAGCGACACGCCGAGCTTCCTCAGCACCAGCTCGCTGTCTATCTGCGTCATCTTTCCGCGCAGCTTGACGCTGGTCTTGACCGTGGCCTGACCTGCATCGAGCGATGCGCCGCCCATCATCGCGTACGGGCTGAAGACCGGAAGGTCGAGCTTCTGCAGCGACACCGTGAAGTCGCCGACGTTGCCGGGCTTCAGGTCGCCTTTGATCGTCAGCTCCGAAACTTTCGGAAGGATCGCACGGATGCTGATGTCGTGCGCGGACGGATCCGGAATGTGGACGTCGCGCGCGGTGACGAACAGGTCCTTGACCGTGGAGACCACCGGCGGCGCGACCGTGGTGTCGGTGACTGCGAGGTCTCCGGCGACGAGCTCGAGCGATGCGATCGAAACGTCGACGGGCGACGACGGCGGTGGCGGGGCATCGGTTGCGATCGTGGTCGGCGCCGCCGGTTTCGCGGCGGCGGCTTTTGCCGAAGCAGCGACTGGTTTCGACGCGACGGCTTTTGCCGGTGGCGCTGTGGCGACTTTTGCAGCTGGCGCTGCGACGCTCGTCTGCTTCGTCGCAGAAGACTGGTCCTTCGTTGCCGCGGCTTTGCCATCCTTCGCTGCTGCCACGGTCGCGGGCTGTGGTGCAGCGGTCGCGGGCTGCGGCGGCGCAATTCCCAGCAGCGCGTAGAGCGACGGCGAAGGATGCGTGTAACGGATCGTCGGCTGCGTGAGCTTGACGAGATCGAGCTGGACGACAGTCGTGCGCATCGGTTTTCCCGCCTCCGGAAGCGGAACCAGCACGTCCTTCATCGCGACCTCGAGCTCCTTGAATCCGACGGCGACTTCCTTGTCGCCGGGGTCGGCAATCGCGAGCGTCGCGACGGTCGCATGGCCCGCCATGCGGATCGACGGAGGCCCGTGGGATCCGGCGATGTCCGCATCGATCTCGAGCGCAGCGGTCGAATCGGCCGATCGCAGCCATGCGGCGAGATCCGGCAGTGATGCGAGAAGCAGCGGCGGAAACGGCAGGCCGTTCCAGGCCAGCTTGCCCTTGTAGGTCGGCGGCAGGATTCCGACGTCGCCTGCAACGCTCACGTGCCCTTTGTTGATGTCGAGCTTCAGATCGACGGGAAACGTCTTGCCCTCGTCGGCCGTGATGTCGCTGGCTTTCAGTGCAAGAGCGACGTCGAGGGGACCGTGATCGGTTACCCACGTGAACGTCGCGCGCGCGATGTCGATCTTCTCGATGCGGTAGCCGGCGCGCGACGGCGCGGAAGTCGCGGGCGGCGCAGCTGCGGAAGCGGCAGGCTGTGGCGTCGCGGCCGGTGCCGGTGGCGGTGTCGCGGCCGGTGGCGATGCAGGTGCAGCAACGGGCGGCGATGCAGGCGCAGCAGCGGGCGATGATGCCGGCGCCGGAGCGGCCGGCGCACCGGCAGCCGGCGGCGACGGCGCGGCCGTCGTTCCAGGCTTTGCCGAAGAACCGGAAAGAACGAGGTCGCGACGCACGCGCAGCACCGGCCCCTCGACGTCGATGCCGCCGAGCGCGAAGCTGCTGCCGTTCACCGCCACGTGATCGAGCCCGAAGCTCTCGAGCGAGAACTCGAGAAGATTACCGCCGGTCGGCGGATCCACGATCACGACGTTCGGTGCGCGCAGCGCGAAGCGATCGACCGATACAGGCCAAGGCCGTGAAGGTTCACCGGTCTCGGGCTCGGCGGGTGATGCGGGCGCAAGCGGCCTGGCGTGTCTCAGCGGATCAATGGCGCCGTCGGCTTCACGCTCGACGCGCACCAGCGGCGCTTCGAGCGTGAGATCGACCAGCCGAAGCGCGTGGTCACGAAGGTCTTTCCACGAAAGCCGCGCAGAGATGCGATCGAAGTGCAGCAGCGCGGTCGATCGATCGATCGCAGGCGGCTCGAATGCCGCGTCCTCGGGCAATACGTTGTCGGGCTCGCGCCCTACGCTCACGCCCTCGAGAACGACGACGCCGTCGACGAGATCGAAATCCACGTTGTCGATGCGTGCCGGAAGCCCGAGCCAGTAGCGCGAACCGTAGGCCGCGCCGCGCTCGACGATCGTCGGCAGCAGCGCGCGAAGCCCGACCAGCAGCGCGATGTCGACGACGAGCACGATCCAGATCCATCGCCGTTTCCGGCGCGGCTTGCTGTCCGCGGGCGTCGGCTGCGCGTCGCCGGAGTCCGGGCGTACGTCCGCGGATTCCGTCGGCGGCAGCGTGATGTCCTCGCCGGCCACGATTCACTGTCTCGCATGCTGCGAAAGAAAACGATCCAGCGCGTTCGCGAACCGCTGGCGATCGGCATGATTGAGCGGCGCCGGCCCGCCTGTCACGAGCCCGTCGCCCTGGAGCGTCACGAGCAGGTCGCGCGCCGCAAGCGCCTGCCGGACGTTGTCGTGCGTGTAGAGCTCGCCGCGCGGATTGAGCGCATACGCGCCGGCGTCGACGACTTCCGCGGCAAGCGGAATGTCCGCGGTAATCACGAGATCTCCGGCTTCGAGCGAATCGACGATGTAACGGTCGGCCACATTGAAACCATCGGCGACGCGCACCGACGTGATCCAGTCGCACGAATCGGGAGTTCGAAGCGTGCGGTTGGCAACCAGCGTCATCGTGCAGCGAAGTCGCGCGCTCGCGCGAAAAAGAATTTCGCGGACAACGGCCGGACAGGCGTCCGCATCGACCCAGATACGCATTGGCGGCAAGCCTATCAGACCCCCCGGCGTCGCGAATCGGGCCACCCCGGACTCACGCTGGCGGACGAAGAAGCACGACCGTCGCGCCCCAGCCTCCACGCTCGGGCGGTGCATCGTAAAACGACTCCACATCGGGGTGCCCGGTGAGCACCGTGCGTACGCGGTCACGCTGGAATCCCGTGCCGCGCCCATGGATGAGCCGCACTTCTCGAAATCCTGCCTCACGTGCTGCTTCGAGATAGCTCTCGACGACGGCCGGAATCTCGCGCGGACGAAACGTATGAAGATCGATCGAGTCTTCGATCGCGACCACTACAGTGTCTTCGGTTTCGTCGTCTTCGGTATCGTCCGCGGCCACAGTCGTTCCCGTCTATAACGATACGGCAGCGCGCGCAGCCGCGCTCTCCGCGACAAGTTTCCTACCCGCAGATGGGCACCGCGCAATCGCTTCTCGCCACTCGAACGCGTCCCGTGAGCCGCTCCACTGCGGAAAATTCTCGCCGGCCACCGTGGAACAGCATCGTGGATGGAGTTTGAATGATCGCGAGGCAACCCGATGCGAACGCTTTTTCTGGCCGTCTTCCTGCTCGGCGCGACGCGTGCGCTCGCGCAGCCCGCCGCAACCTGCGATGGGCTGCCGTCGCACGATGATCTGCGCGGCGTACTTCAAACGATCACCGGCGAGGGCAGCGATGCCAACACGGGCATGGGCAATCCGTCGTGGGCCGCCGTCGTCAATCGCGACGGCATCGTCTGCGCCGTGGTATTCAGCGGTCCCGATCGCTCGGCGGAATGGCCCGGCAGCCGCGTGATCGCCGCAGAGAAAGCCAGCACGGCAAACGCACTGAGCGCACCGAACTTCGCGCTGTCGACCGCCAACCTCTACTTCGCATCGCAGCCGGGACAGAGCCTTTTCGGGTTGACGGCGAGCGCGCCGCCGAACCCGGACGCCGCTTACGGCGGAAGCCCGGAAAAATTCGGGCAGGCCGACGATCCGATGATCGGCAAGCCCATCGGCGGCATCGTCGTCTTTGGCGGCGGACTCGCGCTCTATGATTCGGGCGGCAAGATCGTCGGCGGGCTTGGCGTAAGCGGCGACACTTCGTGCGCGGATCACGTGGTCGCATGGAAGGTCCGCCATGCGCTCAACCTCGACGCGGTCCCGGTCGGCGTTGCGAAGAACGTCACCGACAACATGATTCTCGACATCCGCGACGGAACGAGCGTGAGCGGATTCGGCCACCCGAGCTGCAAGGGCGGAAAGGCGTCGGACGACGTGATCAACAGCCTTGCCGAGAAAGTCCCGGTCGGGCCGGGCAAATAGCCGGCACGTGCGCGCCGCAGTTGACGCCGCGGTCAGGCGTGGTCGAAGATCGGATGTTCCTCGGTCAGGAAGACGAACGAGCGTGCAAGATCGATGAACTCGCGTTCGTCGTCGAGAAGCCGCCTCCGGGCATCGAGCGATTCCGCGGAGCCCATGCCCGCGACCAGCTCTTCCATACTGTCCCACCAGACTTCGGTGATGCCGTCGTAGCCTTCGGCCATGCCGCGCGAATCCGCCAGCACGGCGTTGAGCGGGGTATCGATGGTGTGGCTCTGGATGTAACGGCGAGCGCGAATGGCCGCGGCCACCTCGCTTACCAGCGGGCCGTGCGCGAGCCAGCGCGTGCGGAATGCTTGCGGCGTCAGGTCGGCACGTCGGCGAATCACGTACACGAGCTTGATCATAAGGGATTCCCTCCTCCGCTGTGATCAGTGCGCAGAGGGCTGCGCGCACTGCTGCGCTGGCAGCACCCACTGCGCAACCAGCCAGTCCAGCGCAACCGGCGCCGAGCGCATCGCGAAATCGACGGCCTCGACACGCGCGTCGGCGAGCGCCGACGGATGTCCGTGGGCACGCGCATGCAGGATCCAGTTGGAAAGCTCGTAGTGGTGCAGCAGCGATGCAAAGCGGTGCGTCTCGAAACGTGCCAGCGCGCCGAGCGCGGCTTCCGCCGAGTCGCAGGCGAACAGCGCCGACGTGACATCCGACAGCAGCTCGCGAAGATCGGAGAACGCGAGCTCGGGCTCGCAGGCAACACTGGCAAGAAGCCGTTCGAACTCCGTGTCCGGAAGTCCTGCGGCCATGGCTGCCTCCGCCATCGCCGGGACCTGGGTCTGCAGGAACGACGACTGCGGCGCCTGTCCGAGCAGGCGTCCGATCAGATAGAGATCGAATGCGCTGGCGATCGCCTCACCAAGAAGCATTGCGCCTGCGCTCGCTGGTGCGTCGTTGCCGGACACCGCGCGGCTGGCGAGGTGATGCCATGCGGCATGCGCGACGACGTCCGCCGGCAGGTGACGGTCGGCGAGCACGTCGCCTCCGGCATCGGCCTGCCAGAAGACGAGATTGAGCAGAAGCGCGCGCTCCCATTGTCCGCCGGGCGCAGATGGCAGCACGCGAAAACGGTACGTCGCCGCGCGCAGCACCTGCTTCAGCTCCGCGTAGAGCGCGACATGGCGAAACGAAGCTTCGTCATCGATCGTCAGCTCGTCGACAGAAAGTGCCGCAAACCCGGAAGCAGCAGTCTGGCGGAGCGCGGGCATCGCCGGACCTTAACACGGACCGGCCGCATGCGTAGCCACCCGGTTCGCGCCGCGGCTACTGCATATCCTGCGACTCGCTGCCTGGATCCGTCGGCCCGCTGCGAGCGGGCGCGTCGTCGCCGCTGCGATCGGGCTTCGCGCCCGTTCGATGAAGCTCCCAGACGCGCGCACCGCGCACCGACACGCGCTCGTCGTGCGACAATCCGTTCGCCGCCAGAAAAGGTCCCATCCACTTCCCCTCTTCGTCGGTCAGGAACAGCCACGCACGGCCGTCGATCGCGTCGAGCCACGGCGCGGCACGATCGGTCCAGTCGGGGCACGCGATCTCGCAGTAGGTCGCCTGCGGCAGACGACCATCGCGATAGAACTGGAACGCGTACGACGCGCGCAGCGAAACCATCACCGGGTCGGCAGCATCGATCAGCGGCGCCGCCGCGGAAATGGCGTCGTCGACATCCTGAAGCGTGTCGTAGCGGAAGAACTCGGTGATGTTGGTTCGATAAGGGCCGACGCGCCTGGCGACGGACCCGACCGACAGAAACGTCGCCAGTCCTACGGGAAGGGCGACCATGAGAACCGGACGCAGGCGTCCGAACGGCCGGGCGAGCGTCCACAAACCCTGCGCCGACCACAGAATCAGCGGAGGCATCGCAAACATGAGGTGGCGGCCGTGCGCGATCAGGTAACGATCGGTCGCCGCTGCAGCGATGCAGAACACCGCCGAGCCCGCATACATCCAGACGAGCATCATGCGGTGGCGGCGCGGCCACGTCACCGCACCGATCGCGGCGAGCACCGACATCGGCAGCCACTGGCGGTCGAAGAAATACGTGGTCGAAAGCCGCACGTAGTCCCACGCGCCGGTCGCGACGGATCTCCACAGTGGACCCTCCGCGCTGCCGATCATGCGCGAGCTCCAGTAGATCTGCAGTCGCGGGTTCGACGCCTGCGGAGCAATCGTCAGCACGTACGACGCGACGAATGAGACGGCGAACGCCGCACTGCCGAGGAACAGATCGCGCCGGCCGGAAGGCGTCGCGCGCCGTGCCCACACAAGCCAGCCCCACGACAGCAGCGCGGCAACCGGAAAGATGCCGGCATACGTGATCCATGGCGCCGCGATCAGAAGCGCCAGCAGTCCAATGCGCGCTCCGGCGCCTGGCGCCCGCCCGTCGTAGCTCACGATCGCGAGCATCGGCACCAGGATCGCCAGAGCCATGTCGATGTCGTACGGCTTGAGCTCGCGCGAATAGTACACGAGCGGAACGAGGCCGACGGCGATCCACGCCGCGGCCACCGCCACCCAGCGCCGCGCGCCGAAAACCGACGCCATGCGTGCCAGCAGCGGAACGATTGCAATGCCGACGACGAACGGTGCGAACCGGTAGCTGATCTCGGGCGGTCCCGGAACGATCGCCCGCGTGAGCCGTATCAGCCACAGGAATCCGAACGGTACGGGCCGCCCCTCGAGGATCGCCCGCGCGGGGTGGTCCGCGAGCAGCGCAACCCACGCCTCGTCGCGCCAGAACGGCTTTGCATCGAGATACAGCGCCCGCACGGCGATGGCTGCAACGACCGCGAGCCCGAGCAGGATCGCCGCCGGCATACGCCTGCCTTGCGCTCCCGCTTCGGTCTGCGACGGCGTTTGCGAAGTCGTCACGGTCGGCTGTTCCTCGTGCAGATGCGACGCGGCGAATCCTCCCCGCGATGCGGCGTCGAGACCTATCACGAATCGCCTCGATCGCCCCGGGTGGTATGCGAAAGCCCGTGACAGCGCGAAACCGAACGCGTAAGGACCGCCGACGGGAATTCGAAATGCTGCGCTTTGCTTTTCTGGCCGCTGCCGCGGTGCTCTGGTCGTCGGTGTTCGGCTATGTGGCGTTCCTCGTCGCGACCGCCGGGCGGCGGCGGTCGCTGCACTCGCATCGCGCTTCGCTTTCCAGTGAACCCGGGGCCGCAGCGTACGCAGGGGCCGCCCTCCCCGAGATCGCCGTGGTCATTCCGGTCCGCAACGAGCAGCGATTCATTGCCGGCAAGCTGGCCAACCTTCGCAACGCCGACTATCCGGCCGAGCGGCTCGCGATCATCGTCGTCGACGGCGGCTCGAGCGATGACACCGCCGCGCTGGTCGAGGCCGCTCGCGACAGCGGCGATCCCGTCACGCTCGTTCGTGTGAGCGATGCGCGCGGCCGGGCCGACCAGCTCAATGCCGTGCTCTCCGGCCTTTCCCAGCAGATCGTCGTCGTGACCGACGCCGATGCCGAGCTCGACCCCGGCTGTCTGCGCGCACTCGTCGAAACGCTTCAGAAGCATCCCGCGACCGACGTGGTCGGAGCGCGGGTGCGCCCTGCTACGCGGCTCATCGAGGAACGGATCCACTGGTGGCTGCTCAATTCGCTGTGGTGGCTCGAAGGCGAAGCACTCGGCAACGGGCAGGTGTCGGGCGTCTGCTATGCACTGCGCTCGAGCGCCGTCGACGCGCTGCCGGGCGACTGCACCGCCGACGACATCCGCTTCGGGCTGCTCGCCAGCGCGCGCGGCCGTGACGTACGCCTTTGCCGCCATGCGCTGGCGATCGAGCTGCGCGTGCCGCAGACGATGCGCGACTTCATGACGTTCCGCCGTCGTCGCGGCACCGGATATCTTCTCGAGCTGCGCCGCACGCGGCCGGCGGCTGCGCCGCTGCGCTGGCACCTGGTGCAGGCACTGCGCCTGTATCACTTCTTCGTGATGCCGGTGCTCGCAGTAGTCGTGGCCGCGCTGGCGCTGGCGCTTCTTGCCACGCCGCACTGGCACTGGCCCATCGCCGCCGCAGCGGGCTTCGTCGTGCCCGCGTTCCTCGCATTGTTCGCATCGACGACGCTCGGCGAGGATCGCCGCTGGCAGCTCGGGATGGCGGCCGGCACGATGGCCGGGCTGACATGGTATTCACTGCTGCTCGTGCCGCGCACTGCGGCTGCGCGCATTCTCGGCCGCACACCTTCAACGCCGCTCGCCAAGGGAGACTGAGACGATGCTTTCCGAACGACACCTGCGATTTGCCGCCCGCTACGCGGCGCATCGATTCCGGAAGCTGCATCCGTTCGAAGTCCAGGCCTCGCTGCTCAACGCATGCAATCTGCGCTGCGCGTACTGCCGGTGCCCCGACGTCAAGATCGAGCTGATGACGACCGAGCAGTGGGTCCGCGCAATCGAAGGCTTCGGCGCGCACGGCACCATGCGCATCAAGTACCAGGGCGGAGAGCCGACGCTGCGGCAGGATTTCCGGACGCTGTGCGCCGCGTCGCAGGCGGCCGGGATCGTCACGGCCGTGGTCACCAACGGACTGCAGTTCGTCGAAAAACCCGAGCTGTTCGATCACCTGGACGAAGTCGTGTTCAGCCTGGACTCGGCCACGCCCGGCCACACCAACCGGATCCGCGGCGCCGGCGTCCACGAACGCGTCTGCGAGGCGATCGAGATCGCGCGCAGCCGCGGCATCAACCTGTTCATCAATATGGTCGTCACCCGCGACAACTTCGACGAGATCGAGCCGATGCTCGACTTCTGCGAAGCGCGAGGGATCGGGCTCCATTCGCAGCCCGCGGTCTCGGGGCGCAAGTACTACGACGACGCCGTCAAGGACTTCGCGCTGACGGACGAGCAGATCCGCGCGATGCACCGCCGGCTCGGCGAGCTGAAACGCGAAGGGCGCCGGCTGATGTTTTCGGCTGCGACCTACGAGAACGTTCTCGACTGGGACGATTACGGCGACATCTCGCAGAATACCGGGGGCGGCGAGTCGACCTGCATGGCGGGGCGGTTCTACGTGCACATCGAGCCCAACGGTGACGTGCACCCGTGCAACCAGCACGACGCCAACTTCCAGCCGAAGAACCTCGTGCGCGACGGGCTCGGGCCCGCGCTCGAAAATGCGCAGCACCACGACTGCGCAGACTGCTACTGCGCGTACCTGAACGAGCGCAAGTCGGTGTTCGGCATGCGCCCGCTCGCGCTGTGGGAGATGGCGCGCCGCGGCTGATCCGATGAATCGGGGACAGACGCCGCTTTACCGAAATCGGTGTCTGTCCCCGAATTGCGGAAATCAGTGTCTGTCCCGGATTTCCGGCGGTGCGACCAGCGCGCGGCAGGCTTTCGGCATCGCCGCCATCGACATTGCCTTCGACGATTTGCCGGGCTTCGCCTTGAGGATGGCGTCGGTGAACCAGTAGTCGAGCTCCTTGCCGCATCCGTCGCCGGGCGGCGGCGCGATCTGCTCGATGCATTCCTTCTGGTCTTTCGGGCACGCCAGCCGGACGTGGAAGTGGTACGTGTGGCCGGGGACCGGCCGCACCTTGTTCAGCCATTTGCGGTCGCTGCCGGCGTCGCGGCACAGCGCTTTCTTGATGGCCGCGTTGACGAACACGCGCGCGACCCCGGGCTCCTCGGCCGCCGCGCGCAGGATTTCGAAATGCTGGCGCGTGTAGCGTGACGGATCCACATCCTTGCGGTCGGCGCGCAGAAGATCGGTCGACATCATGCGGCCGATCTCTTCGGGCGTCAGCCTGCGATCCGGCATCGGCCGCAGCCAGATGTCGGCTTCGATGCCGAGCTGATGCGATGCATGTCCGGTCAGCATCGGGCCGCCGCGCGGCTGCGACATGTCTCCGATCAGGATGCCCGGCCATCCCGTTGCGGCGGCAGCCTTCGCCGAAAATTTCTCGAGGAAGTCGATCAGCATCGGCGTTCCCCAGTTCCGGTTGCGATAAAGGCGCATCACCTGCCAGTGATCGCCGAACGGCGGAAGCTGCTGTCCGCCCGCGTAGCAGCCTTTCCAGTATTCGCCGATGACTTCGGCCTTGCCGGGCGCGGCCAGCGTGATCGCGCCGAACTGCCTGCGCGCCGCATCTTTCGGAAGGCTCGCCAGGACAGCCTTGCGTAGCTCGGCGTCCTGCACGTCAGTTTCCTGCGCGATCGAGGGAATGGCGGCGAGAACGTTTGCGATGAGAGCCGCGACGCACGCGCGTACGACAAAGCTGCGGCCGAAGTGCCGGCGGCGACGCTCGTGCCCCGATTGCGATCGCCGCTTCATGAACGCGGACGATTGCAGAAACCCGGATGGAGTCCCAGCACGATCGCATGAGGCTGTTCGCTTCGATCGGGTCGCGAACGTTGACCCGCATCGGGCGCAAAATTGTCCGGGCGCCTTGCCGCCCGGGATCAGGCGCCTAAGCTCGACGTATGGAAACTGCAGAAAAGGTAACCCAATCGAGCATCGCTTCCCGACTCGTCTTTGCCGCCACGATCGCGGTGGGAAGTCTCGTCCCGGTTGCTGCGCTGGGTGACAACGTCGTTCACAAGGCCGCCGATGCGACCAGCGACGTCGTGCATGGCGCGGCCGAAGGGACGAAACACGTCGTGCACGGCGCCGCGAATGCGACCGAGCACGTCGTTCACGGGGCCGCCAACGGCGTCGACCACACCGTGCACGGGCATCCTGTTGCCGGCGCGCGGTCGACGGTTCACGGCGCGGCCAACGGAACGCGGTCTGCGGCACATGGCGCGGCCAACGGTGCGAAGAGCGCAGCCGGCGGCGCGGCCAACGGAGCGGAAGACCTGACACGGTGATCGGGCCTGTCCGGCCGTGCGTGTAAAGCCTCGGGTCGAGTGCCCTTTGCGTCGCTGGTAGCCTCTGCGCCATGCTCCACCGGCGAATTGCCGCATTCGTATTCGCGGCGACGATCGCGGTTCCGATAGCCCGCGCGACTGCACCTGCCGAGGCCACGGCGGGCGCGGGCTCGCCGCGCATCGTCTGTCTCGGCGATTCGCTGACCGAAGGGTACAGCCTCTCTCCTGAGCAGGCCTGGCCTGCACTGCTGGAGCAGTCGCTGCGCAAGCGCGGCTGGCCGGACGTGCAGGTGATCAACGCCGGCGTCAGCGGATCGACGTCGGCGAGCGCCGTATCGCGCCTCACGTGGCAGCTGCGCACGAAGCCGGACGTTCTCGTACTGGCGCTCGGCGCCAACGACGGCTTGCGCGGCATCGATCCCGCGGAGACCAAAAAGAATCTCGGCGCCGCCATCGATCTCGCAAAGAGCAACGGAATCACCGTGCTGCTGGCCGGCATGAAGATGCCGCCGAACTACGGCAACGCGTTTACCGCGAGCTACGAAGCGACCTTTCAATCGCTCGCGTCCGAGAAAAACGTGAAGCTGCTGCCGTTCCTGCTCGAAGGCGTTGCCGGCGACGCGGCCCTGAACCTTTCCGACGGACTGCATCCGAACGCAGCAGGCTACGTGATCGTCGCAAAGCTCGTCGAGCAGCATCTGGTTCCCGTGCTCGAATCGCTCAAGCCGGCGGACGCCGGCAAGTGAGCATCCCGCGCGACCTTTCCTCAGGAGACGCCGTCGTTCGCGCGGCGGGTCTATGCAAGAGCTTTGCGACCACGGCCGGACCGCTTGCGGTGCTGCGCGGCATCGATCTGGTCGTCGCGCGCGGCCAGACGGTGTCGGTCGCCGGGGAGTCCGGCAGCGGAAAATCCACGCTGCTCGCACTGCTCGCCGGCCTCGACGTCGCAGACTCGGGAACGCTCGAGGTCGGCGGCGTCGACCTTGCGTCGGCCGGCGAGCACCAGCTCAGCGATTTCCGTTCGCGCACGGTTGGAATCGTCTTCCAGCATTTCCACCTGATCCGGTCGCTGACGGCGCTCGAAAACGTGCGCCTGCCGCTCGAGCTTCGCGACGGCGAGGATCCGGACGGGCGCGCCGACCGCGCGCTCGAATCCGTCGGTCTCGGCGCCCGCTTCGATCATTTTCCTGCGCAGCTGAGCGGCGGCGAGCGCCAGCGCGTTGCGATTGCACGAGCGCTGGTCGGTGAGCCGGAGCTCCTGCTCGCCGACGAGCCGACCGGCAACCTCGACGAAAAGACCGGAGGCGCCGTCGCCGATGTGCTGTTCGAGCTCGTCGAGCGCACGTCGACGACGCTCGTCCTCGTCACGCACAGCGCAGCGCTGGCGTCGCGCTGTGCGCGCTCGATGGTGCTCCGTGACGGCCGGCTGCACGACGGTTATGACGATGCCCTGACGACTCCGCGCGAGCAGGTGGCCACCGAGCGCGCCGGCCGGGTGCCTTCGAGCCGATGCTGACGCTCCTCGGGCTCGCGCTTCGCGACCTGCGGCAGCAGCGGGCGTTCTCGCTGTTCTTCATTGCGAACCTGGCGCTCGGGCTCGGCGGCTCGCTGCTGCTCGATTCGCTGCAGGGGTCGGTCAGCCGCACGCTCACGGCAAGGTCGCAGGCCCTGCTCGGCGCGGACATCCGCGTGGCATCGCCTCACGCGCTGAGCGCCGATGAGACTGCACGGATCGACGCCGCAGCTGCAGCGCCTGACTCCTCGGGCGGCGCAAACGGCTCGGGTTCGTCTTCATCGAGCGGTGTCGAAACATCAGACCTCGTTCAGCTGTACTCGATGGTCTCCGGCAGCGGGCGCGCGCGCCTCGTCGAGCTGCGCGGAATCGACCGGCATTTTCCGCTTTACGGCGGTCTGGTGCTGGCGAACGGAGGCGTCGCGGGCGACGCCGTTCGCGACGGGCTCGAACGCGGAGACGCGTGGGCCGATCCGTCCCTGCTCGAACAGCTCGGCGTCCACGTCGGCGATGCAATCAGGATCGGCACCGGGACGTTCCGCATTGCGGACACGCTGGTGCGCGACACCGGGCTTTCGGTGCGCGCCGCGTCGCTTGCGCCGCGTCTGTACGTTGCGGGCTCGCTTCTGGCCGCGACGGGACTGCTCGACACCGGAAGCCGCGTCGAGCACCAGCATCTCGTCGCGCTCGAAGACGGTGCTCGCGCTGATGGAGGCGCGAGCGCCGCTGCCGCGCGCATGCGATCGGCACTTCATGATGCGCGCGTACGAATCATCAGCCACGAGGAGGCCGTCTCCGAGATTTCCGGCGGCTACTCGCGCGTGACCGGATATCTCGGCCTGGTCTCGCTCGTGGCACTGGCTCTTGCCGGAGTCGCGTCGGCCTATCTGTTCCATGCGTTCCTGCGCAGACGCGTTGCCGACCTCGCGATCCTCATGAGCCTCGGCGCGAGGCGCCGCTACGCGCAGGCCCTTCTGATGACCGAAGTTGGCGTGCTCGCTTCCATCGCCGCGGTCGTCGCGATCGTCGCGGTGATGCTCGCGCTGCCGGCCGCCGCATGGCTGCTGGCGGACCTGCTTCCCGCCGAGCTCGCGCTCGGCGTCGGCGTGCGCGACGCGGCCGTCGCGCTGGCCGTTGCGCTGTCGGTCGGCCCCGTCTCATGCCTTCCGCTGCTCGCGCGGCTCGCAACGCTGCGAGTGGCCGACCTGTTTCAGGAGCAGGCCCATCTCGCTCTTCGCAGCCGCCCGCGCGACGTGCTGTGGACTCTGCCGGCCGTCGCGCTGCTGTTCGTGCTTGCGGCAGAAAGAGTCGGCAATCCCCGTCACGGAGCATGGTTCGCAGCGGTCCTGCTCGTGGCATTCGGCGCGGCCGCCGGCGCGGGCCGCGTGCTGCTTCCATTCGTCGCTGCCGCGAGCGTGCGCGCACGGCTGTCGATCCGGCTCGCTCTGCGCCAGCTTTCTCCGCATCGGCGCGCGTCGCGCACGGCGTTCGTGGCGCTGACGATGACGGCGCTGCTGCTCGGACTGCCGCCGCAGCTGCGTTCCATCCTGACCCAGCAGCTCATTCCGCCGGGGAAGGAGACGACTCCGAGCCTGTTTCTTTTCGACATTCAGCCCGAGCAGACCGGGCCGCTGCGCGCGCATCTCGCAGCTGCGGGCACCGACTGGCAGCGCCTCGCGCCGATGGTGCGTGCACGTCTGCTCAGCATCAACGGCGAAACCGTCCGCGCCGAGGACGCGCCGGCCGGCGACGCGGCCGCGCAGAAACCTTCGGGCGGTTTTCGAAGCGGCGAGAACCCCGGCGCGCGGCGCTACAACCTGACGTACGAGGCCGACCTGCACACGACGGAGAAGATCGTTGCGGGAGCTCCGTTCGACGGAACGTGGAGCGTCGAATCGAATTCGCTGCCGCAGATTTCACTGGAGAAGGAGTTCGCGCGCCGCCTCGGGCTCGCGCTCGGAGACCGGCTGCGCTTCGACGTGCAGGGCGTCGAGGTCGAAGGACGCGTCGTCAACCTGCGCGAGGTCGACTGGACCAGCCTGCAGCCGAACTTCTTCGTATCGTTCCAGCCGGGCGTGCTCGAGGCGGCGCCGACGGTGTTTCTCGCGTCGATCCCGGCCCTCGACGGCGCGGCGCGCGAGCGCCTTCAGGCGTCGATCGTCGAGAAATTTCCGAACATCTCGATGATCGACGTGACGCGCGGCGTGGAGCGCGCGCTCGGCCTGCTCACGCAGCTTCGCTGGGCCGTGGCCGCCACCGCGTGGACGGCGCTCGCCGTGGGACTGATGCTGGTGTTCGCGATCGCCCGCGACGAAGCCGACGAGCGGCGCTGGGATATCAATCTGATGAAGGTGCTGGGCGCCCGCCACGGGCTGCTTCGCACCAGCATCGCGATGGAGTTCGCGACGCTCGGCGCCGTCGCCGCGCTGGCCGGATGCACGATCGGTATCGGCGCGTGCGCCGTGCTCGCGCGCAGCGTTCTCGACGTCGACTGGCATCCGGCATGGCTGCCGCTCATGGCCGTGGCGATCGTGCTGCCGCTGATCGCTGCCGTGACTGCCCGCGTGGCGATGGGACGCGTGCTTCGCGAACGGCCGCTGCTGACGCTCGGATGAAAACTGGGGGCGTTACGGATCAGCGGCGGCTCGAGATCAGCTCGATGATGTAGCCGTCGGGATCCTTGACCCACATCTGGCCGCTGGCTTCGAGCTCGAAGATCTCGTGGCCGTGCCGCTTGAGGTGATCGCGCGTGGCCGCGTGATCGTCGATGCCGAATGCCGCGTGGCTCGCAAGCGGGTTGAGCGATGGCGGAGGCGTGCCGCCGTCGAAGCCCTCGGGCACCTGCAGGAGATGGACCTGCGCGTCGCCGACCGTCAGCCAAGCGCCGGGAAAGCCGAGATCCGGCCGCGGGGCTTTCTCGAGCCCGAGCACATCGCAATAGAAGCGAAGCGACGTGTCGAGATCGCGAACGGAAAACGAGATGTGATCGACGCTTCGGACAACTTTCATCCGGCAACTCCGTCGCGGCTGACCTCGAGCACGGGCTCCGGCCCGGCGCCGTACATGATCGCCCACATCGCGATGACCGGCTGCACCATTGCGCCCATCAGTGCTGCGTAACCGGCCTTGAACCAGACGAAGGTTGCGACATCGAGCCCGCCGATGCCGGACGCGACGAGGGCAAGAATCATCGGCGGCGCAAACACCGCCATCGTTGCGGCACCAACCGTGAGCCCGCGAAGGAATGCGCCTTCGGGCAGCCGGATGAGAACATTGCCGGCCGCGCCGGTGAATCCCGTCGACTGGATGCGCCCGCGGCGAAGATGCATGCGGACGATGCGGGTCACGATCAGACACGTGAGCGTCGGCAGGATGATCGTCGTGCCGAGCAGATCTCCGATGATGCTCTGCTGGCCCCACAGGGGTACAGCCGGCTCGTGGCGAAACGACAGCCACGCGATCAGCGCGTTGATCAGGAAGTTGAAAACCGCCGAGCCGGCAACGTGTTCGACCAGAAGGTAGTGGCGAAGCTCCGGTGGCACTGCGCGCACGTATCCGCCGCGTCGCAGGCCATGTCCAGCGGTCCCCGAGGCCGCTGCGTCAGGCCATTCCCGTGGAAAACCGGCGGTCAGCCGCACGGCCGCGCAGGCCGATGCGGGGTCGCGGTCGGCGCTCCGGCTGCTCGTGACCGGCCAGGCCCGGCTCCGCTGCGCCGTTCCACTTGGAGTGGCGCCGAGGCTAAGGTGCCGGGTCCGGTTCCAGAATTTCGACGCAGAAACCTCAAGCAGGCCTCAAGCAGGAAGGATGGCGCAGACCATGGCAGATACCGCGAAGAACATCGGCAGCGAAGAAGAGTCCCGGCGGGTAGCCGAAGAGTCCCGTGAGCAGGAATGGGCGGGGCGCGCTTTCATTCGCGAGCTCTACCTGGGGCAGCTTCCGCTCGACATCGTGCATCCGTTCCCGATCGACGCGAACAAGAACCCGGAGTTCGTCCAGTGGCTCGACCGCCTCGAAGCGTTCCTGCGCGACGCTGTCGATTCGGCCGAGATCGATCGAACCGGTGAGTATCCGGACCACGTCGTCGACGGGCTGCGCAAGCTCGGCGCATTCGGGATCAAGATCCCGAAGAAGTACGGCGGGCTCGGCTTTTCCGTGACCGAGTACTGCCAGGCCATGGAGCTGATCGGCAGCTACGACGGCAACCTCGTGGCGCTGTTGTCGGCGCACCAGTCGATCGGCGTGCCGCAGCCGCTCAAGGATTTCGGAACCGAAGAGCAGAAACAGAAATTCCTCACGCGCTGCGCGAAGGGCGCGATCTCGGCTTTCGCGCTGACCGAGCCGAACGTCGGCTCCGACCCGTCGTCGCTGTCGACCACCTGCGAGCAGGAAGGCGACTTCTGGGTGCTCAACGGCGAGAAGCTCTGGTGCACCAACGGCACGCTCGCCGAGCTGTTCGTCGTGATGGCCCGCAATCCGAAGACCAAGAAGATCAGCGCGTTCGTCGTCGATGCCGATACGCCGGGCGTCAAGGTCGAGCACCGCAGCCGCTTCATGGGTCTCCGCGCGCTCGCCAACGGCGTCATCTCGTTCACCGACGTGCGCGTACCGAAGGAGAACCTGATCGGCGCCGAGGGACAGGGTCTCAAGATCGCACTGATGACGCTCAACACCGGACGCCTCTCGCTGCCGGCGGCGTGCGTCGGCTCGGCCAAGCGCTGCCTCGAAGTCGTCAAAGGCTGGTCGGCCGCGCGCGCGCAGTGGGGCGTGCCGATCTGGAAGCACGAGGCCATCTCGAACAAGATCGCATCGATTGCCGCAGTCACGTTCGCGATGGATTCGATCGCCAAGATCACCGCCAACATGGCCCAGCGCGGCGGCTACGACATCCGGCTCGAGGCCGCAGCGGCCAAGGAATGGAACAGCGTCCAGGGCTGGAAGATGATCGACGAAACGCTGCAGATCCGCGGCGGTCGCGGCTACGAGAACGAGACGTCGCTGCGCGAGCGCGGCGAGACCGGCATCCCGATCGAGCGCATGATGCGCGACAGCCGCATCAACCTGATCTTCGAAGGCTCGAGCGAAGTGATGCACCTGTTCATGGCGCGCGAGGCGGTCGACAAGCACCTCCAGGTCGCAGGCGCGATGATCGATCCCAAGTCGACGGCAGCCATGAAGATGTCGGCGATGCCTTCGATCATGGCGTTTTATGCCGGATGGTATCCGCCGCTGTGGCTCAAGGGACTCGCCACTCCGTTCCAGTACGGCGAATGGGGCGAGCTCGCGGGCCACATCCGCTTCGTCGATCGCGGCGCACGCAAGCTCGCACGCTCGAGCTTCCACGCGATGGCGCTGTACCAGGCGAAGATGGAACGGAAGCAGGCCTTCTTGTTCCGCACCGTCGACATCGTCATGGAGCTGTTCGCAATGTCGGTCGTCTGCTCGCGCGCACGGCAGATGAAGGAGACCGGTGATCCGAACGCTGCCGAAGCGATGAGGCTCGCCGACCTGTTCTGCGCGCTGTCGCGGCGCAAGGTGCAGGCGTCGTTCCGCGCGCTGTGGCGCAATGACGACGCCGCTTCGGGAGCCGTGACGGCGAACGTCATGAAGGGCAACTACGACTGGCTCGCCAAGGACGGCGTCGTCGACATGCAGCTTCCGGCCGATGCGTACGAGCCGAAGATGTTTGCATTGCGCAATCGCGACGCGGCCTGACGGCGTTCAGTCCGGGAGCCCGCTGCTGCGGAGCGCTGCAACGAAGCGCTCGTTGTCGGCGTCGCGATGGAACGGCCAGCGGCGCATCTCGCTGAGGGTGAAATCCGGAAACTGCTGGAGGAGCTGCCCGACGGCTGCGGCTGCTTCGTTCGCACGGCCGGCACTGGCAGCGGCCGCAGCAAGAATCAGCAGTGTCGGCGCGACGTCGCGCTGGAGATGATCGGCGCGCGTCGCGATCTCGAAGGCCTCGGCGCTGCGCTCGCACAGGAATGCGGCCAGCGCCGCGCCCTGCAGCATGCGGTGATGAATCACGTTGCGCGAGCTGGCCTGCGCGGCCGCGACGCAGTTGGTAAACCCGCGCTCGGCATCGCCGCCGAACAGTTGCGCAAGCCCCTGGCCGTAGCGTCCCATCGCGAAGTACGGGCTGAGCTCGAGAGCGCGCTCGCATTCGCGCAGCGCACGCTGCGGATCGTTCTCGGCGTAGATGTGCACGAGCGCCATCGTCAGGCGGGCGAAATCGTTCTGCTCGTTGCACCGGACCGCCTGGCGCGCTTCCTTGATCGCCGCGCTGCGATCCTCGGCTGCAAGCTCGCGCCATCCGTAGAAGACCTCGTACAGGTGCCAGCATGCTTTCATAGCATGCGCGCCCGCATCGGACGGATCTGCGGCGAGAATCGTATCGAGCGCGGGCCCCGCGTCGGGCCATTCCGAGCGAAAACCGCCGGCCAGCGTCCGCCCGATGCGCGCGAAGATCATCTCGCTGGTTCGTTCGGACACCGGAATGCGCTCGGTCTCCTGGACCTGGCGGTCATAGATGGAGTAGCGCAGCGCCGTCGAGATGCGCAGTGCGAGATCGTCCTGCGCTTCAAAGATTTCGGACAGGTCACCGTCGAAGCGGTCGGACCAGAACTGCTGTCCGGTGCTGTTGTCGACGAGCCGCACGGTGGCGCGGTATCGCGTGCCGACCGCCTGGATCGTCGCACTCGCGAGGAAATCGGCCCCGCCCGGATCGGCGAGAAGCGTGATGCCCGAAAGGTTGGACAGCGCGAGCACGGTCGCGTCGTAGACTGCAGCCGACAGCAAGGTCGCGTCGCCGCTCCCGCCGGCCACGTCGAACGGACGCACGCAGACGGATGGCTTGCGACCTTTCTCGCGCACAGTCGCAACGACCGTTTCTTCTTCGAGCGGCTGCGTCGACCAGCACCAGATCGCAACCGGCCGCGCGATGTTCTTGAGCGTCCGCTCCCCGCGCGCGACGAACTCGACGCCGACCTTGCCCGCCACATGATCGTGCACTGCCGCTGAAATGCAGACGCCGCCTTTTGGAGCGAGCGGCTCGAGCCGCGCCGCCACGTTCACGCCGTCGCCGAAAATATCGTCGTCCTCGAGGATCACGTCGCCGATGTTGACGCCGATGCGCAGCAGCATGACGTCGGCTTCGGCGACGCTTTCGTTCCTCTTCGCCAGCGCCTGCTGCACGCCGACGGCCCAGGCCGTTGCCGTCACCGCGCTCGCGAATTCGGCGAGGATGCCGTCGCCCATCAGCTTGACGATGCGGCCGCCGTGCTCGCGCATCAGCGGATCGAGGATTTCCGTGCGCACAGAGCGTACGCGGCCGAGCGTTCCTACGTCGTCGGCACCCATCTGCCGCGAGTAGCCGACGACATCCGCCACGACGATGGCAGCAAGCTTTCGCACCGCGCGGGGAGTCTCGGTCGTCGACATCGGCAGAGCTTAGATCAGCTTGCCGCCGGCGCGAAATTGTCCGGGTTCTGTCCGCGGGGCGGCCAAAGCACATCGACCGCGGCGCGGTCGCGAATCGCGCGCGGGCTCAACCGAGCGCGGCTGCAACAATCAGCCGGGTCGCGAGCTCGGCCGAAAGAAGCTCGGTGTTCAACACGAGATCGTAACGCGTCGGCGATTCGTCTTCGATCTTGTAGAAGCTCTGGAAGTAGTCGCGCCGCGCATCGTCCGAGCTCGTGACGGACTCGCTGGCGTCGACCCGCGTGAGCATGCGCCGCTCGGCGTGACGATCGATGCGGACCTCCTCCGGCGCCGTGACCAGCACACGCAGGACACCCGGCGTACCGGCAAGAGCCATCGATGCGCCGTGCGCGACGATCACCACGTTGCCGAGCTTGCCGACCTCGTGAATCGCCGCGCGGATCATGTCGCGAAGCTCGTCGCTCGAGGCCGCAGACGATCGACCCGGCCCCGGCGAGCTTCGAACCAGCGGCTCGACCGACGAAAGGATTCCGAGCACGCGTTCGAGCAGCGGCGGCTTCTGTTCGGCGGCCGCAACGCGCTCCGGCTCCACACCCGCAAGGTCGGCCGCCTTGAAGATGATTTCCTCGTCGACGAAGCGGAAGCCGAGTGCAGCGGCGACCATCTGTCCGATCCTCTCCCCGTCGGATTCCTGGGTGAACGAAATGCAGACCGTGTGAAATCTCATGGCGACCTCCGGACCCCGCGCCAGTAGCACGTGCGGGGGTGACTGGGGAATTGGCCGAGGCCGATCGTGCCGCCGCTGCTTTTCGCCCGGCGGGCGGCGCGCTACAGTCGCCGTGCCGTGCACGAGAATCGCTATCGCAGCCTGCTCGAACAGGCTCCGTTCAGCATTCAGGTCTTCTCGCCGGACGGGCGTACGATTCGCGTCAATCAGGCCTTCGAACGGCTCTGGGGCGTCCGCCTCGAACAGCTCGCCGGGTACAACATTCTGGAAGATCCGCAGCTCGAGCAGTCGGGCGCGCTCGAATTCATCCGCCGGGCCTTCGCCGGCGAGACCACCAGGGTTCCGGCGGCCCAGTACAACCCGAACGACACCATCCCCGGGATTACCGAGATCGAGGATCCGCAACGCTGGCTGTCGGCCGTCATCTTTCCGGTCAGGGACGCAAGCGGTGCCATCGCCGAAGTCGTCATCATCCATGAAGACATCACCGCGCGCGTGCACGCCGAAAACGAGCGCAACAAGAGCGAGCAGATCACCCGCAACGTGCTCGAAAGCATCGGCGATGCGTTCTATGCCGTCGACCGGGAATGGCGCTTCACGTACGTCAATCCGCAGGCCGAACGCGTCGTCGGCCTGCCGCCGGAAAAGCTTCTCGGCAAGATCGTCTGGGAAGAATACCCGGGGCTCGTCGGCAGCCGCTTCGAGCAGTGCTTCCGACAGGTCGCGACCGGGCGCGTTTCGGGCTCGATGGTCGATTACTATCCCGACCACGACCGCTGGTACGAGGTGCATGTCTATCCGGCTCCGGGCGGCGGCATTTCGGTGTACGTGCAGAACGTCACCGAGCGGAAGAAGGCCGAGGAAGAGCTGGCGCGCGTCAGCCGCGAGCTTCGTGAGGCCGACCAGCGAAAGGACGAATTCCTTGCCACGCTCGCGCACGAGCTTCGCAACCCTCTGGCGCCGATCCGCAACTCGCTCGAAGTGCTGCGCATGCCGCGGATCGACGACGGGATGGCCCGGCACGCCCGCGAGATGATGGAGCGCCAGGTGCATCACCTGGTGCGACTCGTCGACGATCTTCTCGACGTCTCACGCGTGATGCGCGGAAAGATCGACCTTCGCATGGAACCGGTCGAGCTCGCGACCGTCGTCGCCCGCGCCGTGGAAACCTGCCAGCCGCTGATCGACTCGCAGCGGCACAGGCTCGAGATCTCGCTTCCGGCCGAATCGATGCTCCTCGATGCCGATCCTGTCCGGCTTGCGCAGGTCGTCGGCAACCTGCTGACGAACGCGGCCAAGTACACGAGCCCGGGCGGAAGGATCTGGCTCGGCGCCAGGCGCATCGACGATGTGGCCGTGCTCGAGGTCCGCGACAACGGCGTCGGCATAGCGACCGAGTTGCTGCCGCACGTGTTCGAATTGTTCGTGCAGGGACATCACACCGCGTCGCATTCGCAGGGAGGCCTCGGCGTCGGGCTGACTCTGGTCCGCCGGCTCGTCGAAATGCACCACGGCACTGTCGAAGCGTCGAGCGACGGTCCCGGCAAAGGCTCGGAGATCACCGTGCGCCTTCCGCTCGCCGTTCGTGCCGACGAATGCGCCGAAACGAATGACGAGCGAGCGGCGCAGAAAGCGGTACGCCCGTCGGGCCTCCGGCTGCTGGTGGTCGACGACAACGAAGATGCCGCGGTGAGCCTCGCGATGTTGCTGCGTCTCCAGGGTCACGAAGTTTGCGTCGCGCACGACGGGCCATCCAGCCTCGAGATGGCCGTGGCCTATGCTCCCGACCTCGTCTTTCTGGACATCGGAATGCCCGGCATGGATGGCTACGAAGTCGCGCGCCGGATTCGCGCCGAGCCGAGCCTGAAACACGTCGTGCTGACGGCAGTGACCGGCTGGGGACAATCCGAGGACCGGCGGCGTACGTCCGAAGCCGGGTTCGACCACCACATCGTCAAGCCACCCGAACCGCGCGCGATCGAACAACTGATCGCAAGTCTTCGAAATGGAGATTGAATCCGTGTCCTGAACGGTGACGCTCGTGTTTTGCCGTTGAACAGCTCCCGGACCACCGACGATTTCGTCGCGACCCCTGAATCCGGGCAGGCCGCGAGCCGGGTTGACTCGACTCGAGACGGCCGCGTATAGCTTGCGAATGTCGAACCTCGCCGGCCGCGGACTGTCGCAAACGGTGCTCACGTCGTCGCTTGCCGTATTGCTCGGCGTCCTTGTCTGGGCACCTGCGGCTGCGGCCATCGATCTGACTGGTCACTGGCGCGACGTCAGAAACGCCAAGTACGCAATCGTGCAGTCCGGCACTTCGGTTACGTTGAACGGGCTGCAAGGATCGATTGACGGCAGCAACGTCGAAGTTGCGAGCACCGATCCGAACTTTCCCCAGTCGTACTCGCTCGTCGTCTCCGAGGATGAATCGACGCTTACTGGCGTGCGGCACTCGTTCCAGTGCGTGCTCTCGTTCTGCCAGTACGTGACTTCCAATGTGACGCTCGAACGATGCGCCTGCTACGACGGCAACACGGCGAATGGGGACGGCTGCGACTTCAAGTGCCTGGTCGAAGTGTGCAACGAATGCACCGCCGAGCCATCCACGTGCACGCCGGTCGCCGACGCCACGCCGTGCGAAGACCCGAGCCTCTGCGTTGCCGGCGGAGCGTGCAGCGGTGGTACGTGCGCAAGCGGCGTCGAAACTGCGCAGTGCATCGATCTCAGCGGCACGTGGCTGCGCGGGATTCGCGGGACGAGCGGCCTTTTCGACGGGACCGGAGTAAGCCGCAGTGAATTCGTGCAGGCCGCCGACGGGACTCTGACGGTGTACTCGCTGCCGGGCGGAGCCGAACAAAGAAGTGGATCATTCGATTCCACGACGCTGGCGATCCAGATGGACGGTACCGGATCGTTTCCGAACTGCGGTCTCGGCGGGCTCGACGGAGCCGTCGCCGCGGACGGCAACACCTATATGGCGACCGATGGTTTTCTCGCACCGACGCCGCACGGATGCTTCGGCTACGCTCCGTACGATGAGTTCGGCGTGCGCTGCGCACCCCCTGCGCTCGAGCCGCCGGACGGCTGCAGCGTCGATTCGTGCCAGCGCTGCGAAGGCGATCCGGCCGTTTGCGAGCCGGTACCCGACTGGACGCCGTGCGAGTCCGACGATCCGTGTGCAGTCGTCTCGACATGCCACGCCGGCCAGTGCGTAGCGGCGTTCTCGCAGTATTGCCCTTCCTGCTCGGTCTGCGATGGTTCCGGCGGCTGCAGCGTGGGCCCGCGCGATGACTGCCGCGCCGCGACGACGAAATTCTCGATCAAGAACGTTGAAGGCAGCGCGCGCAGATCGCTTCGCTGGGACTGGAAAGACGGCGGCCCGGTAGCGCCTTCGGAGATCGCGCGACCCGACGTATCGAGCGAGGTCGGGCTCTGCGTGTTCGACGAATCGGGCGTCGATCCGGTGCTGCTCTACTCCGACAGCATCAACGACTATTACCTCGAGCCGGGATGGAGCGTGGACAGCAGCGGCAGCATGCGCTTCCGCAGCCGCACCGACGCAATTTCGGCGATCGACCTGCGCGTAGGCGACGCTCCAAAGCTCGGCGTGAAAACATCCGGCGAGGCGCTGCCGCTTCCGGTGCCGGAGGTGTCGCTTCCGATCCGCGTGCAGCTGCAGATCCAGGACGGCTCATGTTTCGAGGGGTCGTACGGGACCGACGACGTCCGCCGCAATGCGAATGGCATCCTCAAGGCGGTCACCGCTCCGTAAGCAACCACGGAACGGTCGTCGCCGTATGCGTGCGGCGACGACCGCACCGAGTCGATGCCGGTCGATGGCGGCGAATCGATGCCGGTCGATGCCGGCGGCCGGCACCCTCGATCGGGCATCGTCCAGAACACCCGCGCAGCGGCCAGCCGGCCCCGGGCAGCAAGTCCAGATACAGGCAAAATACGGGAATTCGCGGCCGTCGCGCTAACTGTCATTGTTGTAAATAGCGGGCCGTGCGTTTTGTGGTGGCGTTCCGAATCCGACCTGGAGGACCCGCCAATGCCGCTGCTCGCTACGTTCGTATGCGCATTCTTCGCCGCCCTCGTTGCCACCGATGCCATGGCAGCCGACGTTCCGGCCACCGGACGCCAGCTGTCCATCCGAGACGGCAGCAAGCAGGCGCTGTCGCTGGATGGAAAGGATGCGAGCCTCAGCGCCCCGTCCGCCGCCAGCGACGAGGACCCGACCATCACCGGAGCAAGCCTGCTGATCCGCAACCCGCAGAGCGGCGAGGCCGCAACGTTCATCCTCCCGGCCGTCGGATGGTCGTTTGACGGTAAGGCATACAGGTTCCGCAATCCGGATGCCCCGGACGGCAGCTCGCCGGTAAAAACCGCACGCATCGCGGACGGCTCGATCAAAGTTCGTGCGCGCGCTTCGGGCATCACGCTCGATGAGGAGTCCCAGGGCAGCATCGCGATCTCGTTCGCCAGCGGTACGCTGCGTGTGTGCCTGCACTTCGGCGGCACGATCGTCCGCGACGAAGCCGGACGTTTCCAGGCCAGGGCCGCAGCGGCGCCCGCCAGCTGCGACGATGCCGGGACAACGACGACGACACTTCCCGAAACGACGACGACGACCCAGCCCGATGGGACCACCACCACGACGACGACCACGCTGCCGGTGCCGGCGCTTTGCGGCGATCTCGCCATCAACGGCAGCGAGCAGTGCGATCCTCCGGGCTCCGATTGCGGCGGCTCGGTGTGCAACGCCGACTGCACGTGCCCGTGCGACCCGCTCGACCCGAGCGTGTGCATGCATCCGTTCCCGAACGATTACTTCACGGTCCCCGATGCAGCGTCGCCGACCGGTCGGCGCGTGCATTTTTCGGTGACCGGCATGCCGCGCAACCAGTCCGCGAGGCCCGTCGAGCCGAGCGATTACAACTACAGCGACGGCTTCAGCCCGGGCGCGCTGATCACGCTTCGGATTCCCGGCATCGACCTCGTACAGACCGGCGCAGTACCGATCACCGACATCGCGCGCTCGCTCGACGCCGATGCACCGATCGTGATCGTCAACGCCGCTACGCTCGAGCACCACAAATTCTGGGCGGAGCTCGATTCGCTTGCCGAAGTCGAAGCCGATCGCTCGCTGCTGTTGCGTCCGGCCGTCAACTTCGAAGAAGGCGCGCGCTACATTGTCGCGCTGCGCAACCTGAAGGACTCTGCCGGCGCGCCGATTGCGCCGTCGGCGGATTTCCTCGCCTACAGGGACGACACGCCGCTCGGCAACGCGGCAAAGGAAGCCCGACGCAGCCACATGGAATCGCTGTTCACGACGCTGGCGGCGGCCGGCGTCGCGCGCGGCGATCTGAACCTTGCGTGGGACTTCACGGTGGCCAGTGCCGGCAGCACGACCGGCCGGCTCGTGTACATGCGCGATGACGCGTTCTCGCGCCTCGGTGCGGCGGCTCCGACCTTCGTCGTCACCAGCGTAACGGACGACGTCGACAGCAATATCTACCGCACCGTCGAAGGCGTGTTCCTCGTCGATCGCTACGTCGACTCGCCGCTGCCCGGCGCGCGCTTCCTCATCGGTCCCGACGGGCTGCCCGTGCGACAGCCGACGCCGCAGCAGGCCAACTTCATCTGCAACATTCCGCGCGCGGCCCTGTCCGATGCACTCGCGACGGCCGTGCCGGCGCGTGCGTCGCTTTATGGTCACGGCCTTTTCGGCGAAGCATCGGAGGTCGGGGCCGGCAACGTCGAAGCGATGGGCAACGAGCACAACTTCGTGTTCTGCGCGACGGACTGGATCGGCATGGCGCTGACCGACGTTCCGACGGCGCTGGCCGCAACCGTCGACCTTTCGAACTTCCCGACGTTGCCCGACCGGCTGCAGCAGGCCGCGCTGAACTTCCTCGTCCTCGGCCGCCTGATGATTCATCCGGACGGATTCGTGTCGAACGCGGCCTTCCAGGATGCGCTCGGAAATCCGGTCATCGACACGAGCAACATCTACTACGACGGCAACAGCCAGGGCGGCATTGCAGGCGGCATGGTCATGGCCGTGGCGCAGGACATCCGGCGCGGAGTGCTCGGAGTTCCGGGCATGAATTACAGCACGCTGCTGCAGCGCAGCGTCGATTTCGACACCTATGCGACCGGCCTTTACGCGTCCTACCAGAACCAGCTCGAGCGCCCGCTTCTGTTCTCGCTGATCCAGATGCTCTGGGATCGCGGCGAGCCGAACGGCTACGCGCACCACATGACCGCCGACCCGCTGCCGGGCACGCCGACGCACGACATCCTCATGCATGTCGCATTCGGTGATCACCAGGTTGCCAACATTGCGGCCGAGGTCGAGGCGCGCACGATCGGCGCGCATGTCTATCAGCCGGCGCTCGCGCCCGGACGGCATTCGGACGTCGAACCGTACTTCGGCATCCCGGCAATTCCCGCGTTTCCGTTCGACGGGTCGGCGCTCGTCGTGTGGGACAGTGGAGTTCCGACGCCGCCGACGACGAATTCGCCGCCGCGCGAAGGCTCCGACCCGCACAGCAAGCCGCGCAGCACGCCGGCGGCGCGACTTCAGAAGTCGGAGTTCCTGAAAGAGAACGGCGCGGTGGTCGACGTCTGCAACGCGTCACCGTGCCTCGCACCGTAGGAAAAGCCGGAAGGGTCGTCGCCGCGTACGGTGACGACCCTTCCGTCAGAGCGTGCCTGTGATCAGACCGGCCGCGCTCCGGCCGGTCTTCAGTCGCACACGAACGGGCAAGCCGTAAAGAAATCGGCGCATCCCGTAGGCGAGAAACACGCGATGTCATTGCAGAAGCAGTCGGCTCCGTCACCCGGAGGAACCGAGTTGGTGTTGCAGAATCCGACGCAGCTCTTCGGGAACCCGAGCGTGGTGCTGGTGGTGCTCGTCGTCGTGGTCGTGGAGCTCGTGGTCGTGGACGTGCTCGGCGGCGTCTGGCCGCATGGAGTCGCACACACACCGGCCTCGCCGCAGCACGTCTTGATCGCGCAGACCTGGCCCGGCGCGCAGTCGGTGGTCGCGGTGCACGCCGTCAACGTCTGACAGTCCGCGTTGTTCACGCAGTTCGGCGTGCACGCGCCGGTCTCGGGCGTCTGGACCACGAAGCAGGAGCCGGGTGCGCCTTCGCCACAGAGCGAAAGATTTCCGCAGGCTAATTCCGTGCACATGGTCGTGCTCGTCGTCGAGGTCGTTGTGGTGGTCGTCGATGCCGGCACGCATTGATTGTTGACGCACGTGCTTCCGGGATCACAGGGTCCGCATTCGATCGGTACGCCGCACGCATTGCCGATCGTACCGCACTGGGCATTCGGCTCGGGGCAGCCCTGCGGCGTGCAGCAGACGCCGAACTTGTCCTCGGGATGGAGCGTGATGCAGTAGTTGCTCCGGCAGCTCTTGGAAACATGGCACGGCCGCCCGTCGGCCTTGCCTCCCGCGCTGCTCGAGCCCGGCAATGCAACGACCGCGAACATCAGGAAGAAGATCGAAAGGGAATTTTTCATGACGCTCCTTTTGTCGACCGGCATCGCGCTCCCCCTTTGCGAAAAATTCTCATGAGTTGCGCCGTCCGACAAGACTTGGGCAGCGGATAAACCCACCCACGAGGTTGGAAATATGCCGCTGAAGCCATGTGCGCCGTGCGACAATGGCGGCGCCTGCTCGCTGAACGCTTGCGGAGGAAGCGTCGGCGCGATCAGCGCGATTTTGCCCTTATGCTTTCCGTCGCTGCCTCGAGCGTCGAAGTCATCTCCGAATAGTGCGCCGCTACGCTCTCCGGTGCATGCGCGACGACGAGCCGGATTGCGATGGCCGTCGTCAGCGCTCCCGACGCGAAAGCGAGAGCGATGAGCACTACGCGGAGCGCGACACGGGAGCTCGCCCGATGCGAGCCACGTAAACGATCGCCCATCCAGACGGAGGCCACTCCACCGATCAGAAGCGGTCCGAGCAGCCCTGCGATCCACAGCACCTCGGCTACGAAGCTGGCACCCGAGAAGCGGCCGTTGATCAGATCGAAATACACGCCGAGCGCGATGCAGACGGCGACGAAGCTGCCCATCGCCTTCAGAAGCACCACGCTCGTCTTTCTGACCGATATCGCCGGACCGTCGTTCATTGCACTGCCAGCTTCGGTTCTATCCACTCACGCGTCCGGCCCAAACCTGCCGGCGCGCGGATGAGGTCCGCATGCTTCGCAGTGCCGATTGCGCGACCTGCCGTGCGGCGCGCATTCATGCTGCGCGTGCGACAGTACCCCGCAAGGCCATCTGCATGGACACGCCCTCCACGGATGCGGCGTCACCGGTCGGAACGACCACTGCGCCGCAGTGGCCGACGGCGCAGGCTGCGCGGGAGCCTGCTGCCACCGGGCCTACGGAACCGTATCTGCCATTTACGGCCCCGCCGGACACGGATCGGGCGCGCCCGCTCGCTTCGCCGAGAACTTCCCGGGCTCGTCGCTGTCGATCTCGCCTCCGAAGAGCGTGCAGTAACCTCGCTCTCCGCTGCTCAGCACCACGGCAAGTGACCCCTGCGATGGCTCGTCGAGCGTGAACGCAATCGACCCGCCGCGTGCCTTCACCTTCATGCGCCCGCTCTTGATGCTCGCGGCGATTCGCGTGCTGCCGTCGTCCGATTTGTAGCGATAACGTCCGTCGCCGCTGGCGGCCCAGCCCGCGGCCGGCAGCTCGATGGTCGCCGACTCGCCGCTGTCCGGATTGCTGATCGTCACCGACGCGCCGGCAACAGTCGGAGCGTCATCGCCCGACGGCGCTTCGAGCAGAGCGTCCTTCACCTGCCAGACGACCCGCCACGCAGGCTTCGCCGAATCCTGGACGAAGAGCAGGCGGGATCCGGCCACCGGCTGCAGCCCGCCGACCGTGCCGAGCACGAAATCGAACGCGAGGCCGCGGCCGAGATTGCCGGCGTCGTCGACCGCATGAACGGTGCCGCGCGATACGGCCGCAGGGATCGCCAGCGTTTCGTTCGCACCGGCGGCTGCGGCAGCCGCGAGCGACTGCTCTCCGCCGTCATAGCGCACCACGTAGGCTGCGACGCTTCCCGCATACCAGTCGTCGCCCGGCGCGGTGAACGCGATGCCATGCGCCGCTGTGTCGAGCACCGGATCGCGCAGAATTCCCGGCGGTCGTGTGTCGGTGCCGTATCGGCGCGTATTCCACTCGTCGTGTCCGTAACGCCACCATTCGGAGTTCGACGCCGCGAGGCCCGGCGTATGCCACACCATCGTCACGCCCTCGCGCGTGTTGGCGACGATCTCCGTCGTACCGTCGGAGTCGAGGTCGGCCGCACCCGGCGACCACAGCATCCATCCGGTCGTGAATTTCGGAAAGCCGGCGAGCACAGCCTGGAGTCCGCCGGCCATGTATCCATGCAGCGCGCTCGAATCGCCGCCGTCGAGGATCTCGGCAAGTCCGTCGCCGGTGATATCGGCGAAGATCGGCGCGCCGAGGAAGTTGAGGCCCTGAAGCTTCGACGGAAAGCCCGGCAGCTGCTCGCCGGTCTGCGCGTTCCACGCACGCTCCTTGTTCAGGATCGGCTGGCCGGAGCCTGCAGTCAGCAACGCTCCGATGATCGATGCCGCGCCGGAACCCGGCTGCGCGTACGTCAGCGTTCCGGCGAAGCTGCCGAACGCGCCGGAAGTCGTAAATCCGAGCGGTACGTCGGGAATCGGCAGCGCGGGATCGACGACGCCTTCCTGCGGCGACGTCCACGGCGCCGCGCCGAACGCGGTTCCGTCGCCTTTGAACGGATACGAGCTCGTCGACAGCACCGGGTTCGACACCACTTCGTCCTTGCCGTCGCCGTCGATGTCGGCGGCCGCCGGAGAATTGGATCCTTCGGTGATGAACTCCTGCGCGCTGCCGTAATAGAACGCCGCGCTGTCCATCTTGGCGGTCCACAGGTAGCTGCCGTCGTGATCGTACGCGATCAGATGCCCGACGCCCGACAGCACTTCGATGTCGTCGGACGGCATCGTGTCCGACATCTGGCTGCGCACCACGATCTCGAGCTCGGGATCGTCGTCGAGCTGCGCGAGTGCCGGGTTCGAGCTGATGCGCAGGTCCTGCATGCGGATCGGGGTGCGCGTATCACTCGGATTGTTGAGCGCAGGCCTCGTGATCGGCACCGAGTCGGGAACGCGCACCTGGATCGGCCAGTTGCCGCTCGTCACCTCACTGCCGTCGCCGTCGTAGAGGTGAATGTGCCCGTCGTAGCCGGCCTCGATGATCTCGAGGTCGCCGTCGCCGTCCCAGTCCGACAGCGTCGGCGCCGCGAACAGTCCCTGATGCGGCATGCGCGAGAACTGGCGCGGGATGCGCGGCGATTCGAGCGGAGCAACGCCCGTGGCCGGCAGCACCGGAAAGCCGGCACGCCGGTGTCCGTGCGAATCCCATGCATAGATGCGGCCGGTCGAAGTTCCCGCAACGATCGAGAGCCTGCCGTCGCCGTCGAGATCGCCGACGGCGATGTTGCTCGGCATCGGCTCGAAACCGGCTTCGATATCCGGGAAGCCTCCGCTTTTGATGATCGGCGACGGATCGGTCGTGACGGGGAAGCCCGGCAACTCGTTTCCGCTGAGCGGATCGATTGCGTGCAGGTAGCCGTCGGTATCGCCGAAGACGATCTGCAGATGGCCGAGGCCGGCGAGGTCGACGAGCGCAGGCTGCGCTTCGCCGCCCGGCGAAAAACAGTAGCCCGGCGTGCCGCCCGCAACCTGGAATCCGCCCGCACATTCCGCACCGCTGCGAATGCGTCGCGGAAAGCCGGCCATCCAGTCGTCGTCGTGGTGCACGAAGATCGAGCGCCGCTCTTCGCCGCTCAGCACGACGCCAGGACTCTTCTCGTAGGAGACGCGAACGCGCAGCGTGACCGTATAGTTCTCGGTCGTCTCGAGCTCTTTGCCGGTCGAGAGCGCGAACGCCTTCGCGTAGACCGAAGCTGGAATCGCAGAAAGATCGAGCTCGCCGAGCTTGCCATCGAAAGCCGCGCTGCGCGTACCGGTGGAAATCTCGATGAAGTCCGCGTCGGTCGGCTCCGCGCCGACCGCCCACTCGAGCGTCCAGTCGTAGCTGTGGTCCGGTGAGCGGCTCGCTTCGGTGTGGCCGAACAGCTCGACCTTCGGCGTCACCGTCGGATCATAGAGCGTGAACCACTCCGGAGCGTTCAGCCACGCGACCGGCCGCACGTTGCCGTGCAGCAGCTCGTCCTGGAAATGCCGGACGTTGATGCGTCCGTATCCGGTCTGCAGATCCCAGCCGGCCTGCGTCGGCCACGCCGTGGGCACTGCGCTGAAGTCGGACGGATCGATGTCGGATGCGGTCGCGATCATCAGCTGCACGACTTCCGGACCGGTGAGCGCACCATCGATGTAGCCGAGCTCGGCGGCGGTTCGCCCGTACGAAGTCAGCAGCGCGAGAATGCCGCCGAGCGTTCCGGTCGACGCCGACGTCGACGTCGTGCCGGCCACCGAGACCATGTTGCGCGTGCCCCACGACGTCTGCCCCGATCGCTGCCGGAACGTGCGCGTCGCCGTATCACCGGGAAGGCACAGCGGCGTTCCCGGCAGGCATGTCGGCACCACCGGCACGCCGCCTTCGTTGTCCTTGACGACGCCGTTGCCGGGAATCGAGTGCGGCCAGTACATGCCGCCCTGGTGATCGGTCGAATCGAAATCGTTGGAAGAATGCGCAATCAGCACGCCGCGCTGCCACAGGTTCTCCTGGGCCTGGCGCATGAAGCTCGAGTAGCCGAGGTCGGCGGTCAGCGTCGCGATCGACGCCGCCCCGGAGTCCGCGGCGAACAGGAACGCCTGCGCGAGATCGTCGGTGCGGTCGAGCGCCTCGGCACCGGCGCGGATCGGCATCACCATGCAGAGCGGGCACGCGCCGAGCGTGCCGCCGTCGTTGATCGCCGCTTCACCGTTGAGCATCTGGCCGTTGTGATGGCCGTACGTCACGTCCTGCGAGTGCGGGTTGTTCTGGCGGTTGTAGAAATCCCAGCCCGAGATGTCGTCGGTGTAGCCGTTGCCGTCGTCGTCGACACCGTCCTCGCACTCGACGATCAGGTCTTCGGGATCGAGAAGGCCGTTGCCGTTGTGATCGGGCGTGCCGGGGAAATCGAGGACGTTCAGCCACGGATCGCCGTTCGGCGTGTAGCGTGCGGCACAGGCCGGCGCGGCCATCGCTTCGGCAGCATTGATGTAGATCTTCTTGATGAGCTGGGTGTTGCCGTTGTCCCAGTAGTTCACGCCGCCTTCGATGTAGGCGACCAGCGCGTCGGGCCGCCCGAGGCTCGAGAACGTTCCGCCGCTCGATGCGAGCGGCGGCCAGTCGTCGATGTCGTTCCACGCGGCCTCGAGCGACATGCCCGAGGCGCCTTCCTTGTCGGTCGCGAGCGGATACTGCGCGCTGTCGATCGTGCTGCGGAAGCCGTACTTCCAGCCTTCGGTGGGGGTATCCGCGTCTTCCGGATATGCGGCCGAGGCGGCCGCGGGCACCAGCAAGGCCGTCGCAACGAGCAATGCAAACCCTTGGCAGACAAGGAGATTCTGGCGATTCATGGGGTCCCTCCGCAGCGGCCGGAGCGATGCCGGCTGCACTACTTACTAAGTCGTAGGTAGCGCGCATCGGGGCAGCCAACAAGGAGGAAGCAGACGAAGACGGGATGCGCGGCAACCGGCGTCCGCTTACTCTGCCGGCACGGCCGGGCTCGGTGCCCACGGATGAAGATCGCGACGTACAACGTAAACGGCGTCAACGGACGCCTGCCGCGCATTCTCGACTGGCTCCGCGAGACCAGCCCCGACATCGTCTGCCTTCAGGAGATCAAGACCACCGACGAGAAGTGTCCGGCCGCAGCGCTCGAACGCGCGGGATACAACTCGATCTGGCACGGCCAGAGGTCGCATCACGGCGTCGCGATCCTCGCCCGAAGCGGGCTTCCGATCGAAACGCGCCGCGGTCTTCCCGGCGATGACGACGACCGCCAGGCGCGCTACATCGAAGCCGAGATCGAGGACATCGTCGTTGCTTCGATTTATCTGCCGAACGGAAATCCGCAGCCCGGTCCGAAGTTCGACTACAAGCTCGCGTGGTTCGAGCGCCTGATCCGGCATGCGCAAACGCTGCGCGACTGCGGCCGGCCCGTCGTGCTGGCCGGCGACTTCAACGTCGTGCCGACCAACTTCGACATCTACAACCCGTGGCCGTGGCGATTCGACGCCGTGATGCAGCCCGAAACTCGCGCGGCATATCAACGACTTCTTGCGCAGGGCTGGATCGATTCGAGCCGGCATCTGCATCCGAAAGAACGCATCTATACGTTCTGGGTCAACGCCAATGCGTTTCGCCGCGGAGCGGGATTCCGAATGGACTTCCTGCTGGTGTCACCGGATCTCGCACCGCGGCTTGCGGATGCCCAGGTCGACGCGGAATTCCGTGGACGCGAAGGTGCTAGCGATCACGCTCCGGCGTGGATCGAACTCCGCTCGCAGTGAAAATCGGGGACAGACACCGATTTCGCGAAATCGGTGTCTGTCCCCGATTTACCGATGCGTGCCCGTATGTAGCTCGAATAAACCTCGCTACTGGCCGCCCGCCGTGCGCACAGCACGAACGTGCCGGTTCGACAGCTTGGTCGCCGAGAATGTCGTCGCTGCGCCAAAGTCGACACCGTGGGCCAAACCCGAGAGAAACGGATCCGTGGTCGCCGACCAGTAGCGATCGGCGGCCGTGCAGCTGCACGTCGTCACCGCGCAGCCGGGCTGGCAATCGTCGCGAAAGACCGCGGAGATGGTCTGCTCGGCCGCACCGCCGAACGTGACGAGCGTGAACAACTCGCGCTGATTCGGCAGCCGCCAGTCGGCGTGTCCGGCGAACTTCGCGTCGTTGAGCATCGAGATCTTCACGAACGCGTTGGTCCAGTCGAACGTGTCGGACACTTCGTGAATGGTGCCGTTGCGCGAGAGCTTCTCCCACATCAGGCCGGTCAGGTTGTCGGTCACCGTGCCGTTGCCGTTGTCGGTGAAGCTCAGCGGCTGGCCGGTGCGAAGCTCGCCGTCCTGCCCGGTGCCGTTGCAGTTGATCTCTTCGCCGCCGCCGTTCCAGCACATCGACTGCCCCGTGCGTCCCGGCGAGCCGGAAGCGGGGCACTCAAGCGGCACCGGCTGTCCGACGGCCGACTGCAGCACCACCAGCGCGTCGGAGACGGTAACCGAACCGCTGTCGTTCACGTCGCCGCATTGCTGCGCGGAACATGGCCTTGCGATGGCAAGAGCCATCGCGCACGCGATCAGGAGCATTCTCGTGACTGGCATGGGAATTCCTCCGGTTCATCAGAGGCAGGACTCGGGCCGTTTGGGAATGGCGCTTCCGCGCGAAGCGAAGAAATCCTCGCCACGTCCCCACTCAAAGTAGGGCGGAGTGACGCAGGCGAGCCTCCCGCGCGAACGGCAGCGCACCGTGTCGAATGGAATCAGTCGAGATCGGCGAAAAGCTCCTCGATCGACAGGTCGAGGCCGGAGACAACCCGTGAGTCCAATCGGCCGGCACGAAAGATTCGGCCTGCGCCGAAGCGATCGCCGTCGCGCGTGAAAATGGTGACCTCACGGCGGCGCGGATCGACGAGCCAGTATTCGTCCACGCCGCACCGCTCGTAGACCTTCTTCTTCTCGACGCGGTCGCGGCGCGCAGTCGACGGCGAGAGCACCTCGACGACGAGGTCGGGAACCACTTTGACGAAACCCTTCTCGGGCGCTTTCGGTCCGGCCGCGAGGCGCCCGGCGGATATGAACGTAACATCGGGCTCGAGCGTATCGCCGGACGGCAGATCGAAGCCGGCGCTCGACTCGAGCACGAGACCGCCACCCGCCGCTCTCCGGTAACGATCCAGCGCAGTGCAGATACGCACCGCGACGGCACTGTGGCCGAACCACGCCGGTGGCGTCATGATGATGCGCCCGCCCAGCAGTTCGTAGCGGTTGATGTCGGAAGCCGGAAGCTCCTGGAGCCAGTCCCAGAACTCGGCCTGCGTGAATTTTTCGTCCGACCGGAACGCCGTCTGCATCGGCATGGTCCTCCAAGCGTAGCCCAACGCATCGTGCCGGCAAAGGTAGTCCTTCACCACGCACTCCGACGACTACAGGGATGGAATGATCCCGGGGTTCAGAGCATGGCTTGCACGCGTTCGCGCGCAGCGGCCACGCCGGGCAGCGCGCCGTCGCCCGGAACCCTGCTCAGCACTTCCGCCAGCAGCGACGATGCGTCGCCGGCGCGCGGCGAATCGCGCAGCAGCTGCTCGAGCCGCATCGCAGCCGAAAGCTCGGCCGTCGTCGCTTCCTGGCGATGCGCGACGTCGACCGCTTCACGATAGAGGGCTTCCGCGCGCGCAACCGATTCGTCCGATGGAGCATCGCCAAGCTCGAGATCGCCGCGCAGCTGCAGAACCTCGGCGCGCCCGAGAAGCTCGCCGTCCTCCTCGCCGATCGTCCAGGCTTCGTCGAGAAGCCGCCTGGCTTCGTCGCGCTCTCCGTGCGCAACGAGCACAGCCGCGACCTTGGCGAGATAACCCGCCAGTCCCATGCGTGCGCCGATCGCGATCAGCGCATCGATGCCCGCGCGCATCTCACGGATTCCGTCGGCAAGATCTTCGACCGCGCGTGCGCGACCGAGAATCCAGATCGTGTGCGCCTGCCAGAACGAAAGCCCGTGCGTCGTCGCGATCTCCATGACCTCGGAGCAGTACTTGCGGCATCCCTTGGCATCGCCGCGTTCCATGTGGACCCATCCGGTAAAACCGACGGCGAAGTTCAGGCTGACGGGATGGCCAAGGCTGCGGCCGAGCTCGACGGCTTCGCGGCACTTGCGGTCGGCTTCCGCAGAGTTGCCCTGCAGCTGCCAGACCAATCCGCGGTACGACAGGGCGACCACGCCGGGATCCTGGCCGAACAGCATCACGTGCGCGTGATGGTGCCTGCGATCGTAGAGCTCGATCGCAGCATCCATGTGACGGCCTGCTTCCCCGACGTCGCCGCGGAAGAACAGCGTGACCCACAGCGCGTGATGCCCCTCGATGATCATCTCGCGGTCGCCGCCTTCCTGCGCGAGAGACATCACCTGCGTCGCCAGCTCGAGCGCGTAGTCGAGCTTGCCGCGCACGCACCAGAACGCCCACAGTCCCCACAGCACCGGAAAGAGCTGCGGCCCGTCGCCGAGCGCGCGGCACAGCTCGCGCGCTCGTGTGAAGATCTCCTCGAGCTCGGGCGCGGCGTAGCCCTTGATTGTCGCGAGCGCCGGTCCGGCCGCCATCTCGATCATCAGCTGTTCGGCGGTGCGCTCGAGGCCGAGCGGAAGCTGCTCGAGATGCGTGCGCGCCCGCGCAAACAGCGCGAGCGCTTCGCGCGGTGCGCCGCGGCGCGCGGCAACCTCTCCGGCCTGGCGCAGATAGCGCGCCGCGCGCGAGCGGTCGCCGGCCTGCTCGAAGTGCATGCCGAGAACTCCGTAGCTCGCACCGGGATCGGCCGCGTGCGCCGTCTCGAGACGCTCGCCGACGCGCTGGTGCAGCCGCCGCCTTCTCGCACCCGGAACCGCGTCGTAGAGCGCGTCGCGGTAGAGCGCATGGCGGAACGAGTACGCGCTTGCCGACGTGCCGTCGGGCCATTCGTCCATTCCCGCGCGATCGAGAAACACCCCGCGAAACGACATCGCTTCGCAGAGGTCTTCGACTTCGACGGGATCCTTCTGGAGCGCGGCCGCGGCAGCCGCTGCCGAAAAGGACACGCCGATGATGCTCGCCGCTTCGACGACGGCGCGCTCTTCCGGCTCGAGGCGCTCGACCTGCGTGCGGACCATCTGCTTCAAATCGTCCGGAACTTTTCCTTCGACGTCGACGATGCGGCCGTCGAGCAGCCAGCCGCCGTCGACCGGCGCAGGAGCGATGATTCCCTGCGAAATGAGATCCTCGAGCATGCTGACGACGAACAGCGGATGTCCCTCGGTGCGGCGATGCACGATCTCGGCGAGGCGCTCGGCGAACGGCGCTTCGCGGAAACGGCGCGCCACGAGATCGCCGACGTCGCCGGCGGGCAGCGGTTCGATTGCGAGGTTCTGGCAGCGCCCCTGGCGCAGAAGCTCCTGGTGCACCGGACGGATCGGGTTTTCGGCGAGGATTGCGTCCACCGGCCGATAGGTCGCGACCACCATCAATCTCGCGGACGCAGGACGCCGCGCAAGAAATGCGAGCAGATCGGCCGTCGCCGAATCGCACCAGTGAAGATCTTCGAGCGCGATCACGAGCAGCCGCTGCTGGGCGATGGTTTCGAGCGCCTGCGCGAGCTCGCGCAGCATGCGGTCGGCGGTCACGCCGCGCATCTCGCGTTCGAGAGCCGCGCGATCGGCGTCGTCGATCAGCCACGGGAACTGCGCGAGCCATGTCGGCGCCACGCGGCGCAGCACCGGAACGACCTCCTCGGCGGCCGCACTGCGGCAGAGCTCGCCGAGCGCATCGAGCAGCGGAAGATAGGCTTCGCCGGTGCCGTAATGTTCGATGCACTGGCCGCGCGCGATCAGGATCGAGCTTCGCGCAGGCGACCTGGAAGACGATCTTGCAGTAGTCGCGCCCGCGGACGTCGCCGCATGCGAACAGTCGGACAGAAACTTTCCGAGAATCGTGGTCTTGCCGATCCCGGCCTCGCCGACGAGGAAGACCATCTGGCGGGATCCCGATTCGGCCAGCGCCTTGAGATCATCGAGCCGCTGCCGCTCGCGCTCGCGTCCGACCAGGTTCGAGCCGGCGGCCGGCGCCTGCGTCTGCGCGGCCGGCCCGTCTTCCGATTCGATCCTGCCAAGGAAGCGAAAGCCGAGGCGGTGGACGGTTTCGATGAAGCGCGGCTCGCGGGAATCGTCGCCGAGGGCTTCGCGGGCATCGAAAAGCGTCCGCGCGAGTGTCGCATCGGTCACGGCCGTATCGCCCCAGACCGCATCGACGAGATCTTCCTTTCGCACGAGCTGCCCGGGCCGCGTGGCCAGATAGCCGATGAGCGCAAGGCTCTTCGGGCGCGCCGCCACGACGTCGCCATCGAGGCGCAGCTCCGGCCCGGCCGGATCGAGCTCGAATCCGGCAAACCGAAGCACGCCGGCCTGGCCACCCTGAGTGGATGTTCTGCTCATGTCCCCGGGGCGCGAATATGCCTCGGCGGCGGCGCAAGGGACAAGGCCCTCGCGCAGAACGTCCGCGATTCGCCGCGCCGATATCCGACCGCGGCACGCCCCGTGCGGCAGCCGCGGGCGTGATCTTCAAATGCAATTCAAGAACTTCTCAAAGACTTGCCGGCTCCCCGCCTTCATCCTGCAAGCATGGACACAGCAGCTCGCAACGAAAAAACCGAAGGCGCAGCCCGCACTTCGTTTCCCCAGCGCAAGGCGTTCGTCGTGCAGTTCTCCGCCGAGGCCGGTCCCCAGACCGGGCTCTTCCAGGGGCGCGTCGAACACGTGACCAGCGGCGACACGGCCAGCTTCGAGTCCACCGAAGAGCTCTGGGCCTTCGTGCGCTCGGTGATGATGCGGCCGACAGCCGTCGATCGTCTCGGCCTGCCGCCCGCACGCGGCCGCGCGGCCTGAGATTGCCGGGCACGGCCACTTGTCGATGCCGAGGTGTCTGGCGTCAACTCGGCGGCATCGACAGAGTGAAAATCGGGGTCAGACACCGATTTCGCAAAATCGGTGTCTGACCCCGATTTACCGATGGCGGCGCCGTCCGTTCTTGTCCATCAGTCGTGGCGCGTGTCGAAGAAAGACACGGCGGCCGTGCTGCTCCGCAAAGTCCTCGACGCATCGAGCTCGCTCGGTCCACCCACGATCGACATGCTGGCGACCGATTCGCCGGTCGGCAGCGTCTCCGCAACGGCGCGAGCGGTGAAGAAACACGGCGAGCTGTTCCGTTTCGCCAGGGACGTCCAGCTTCCCGGTTCGCCGGCATCGGTTCGCGGCCTTTCGACGTCCGCATCGCAGGGCCGGATCGCAATCCCGTCCGACCTCGTGCTTGCCGTGCTCGACGGCGTGCCGAGATCGTTTCCATTCAACCAGGTCGGCGTGATGCTGAGCTGGGATACCCCTGAGAAGCCGCAGCTTCGCATCACGGACATGTGGTGGATCAACGGCCGCAACCGCTCGCTCACGCTGACGTGGACGACCGAGGCCGATCCGGCGTCCAAAGCGCTGCCGCAGCCGTCCGAGGAGCTTCACCTGCTCGTCGATGCGCTCGGAAAGCCGAAATCGACGACGCGCCAGCCTGCCGGCGACGCGCTGACGGTCGCACCACGCAATCTGCTCGAAATCGCACGCCGGTATCGCAGCGGCATGCGAGACCTGGCGGCAACGCTCGATCTCCCGCATGCGTTCGCGGCCGGCGGGATCGGAGAAGCCGCGGGGCCGATGAAGCCGCTGCTCGTCGAGACGTTCGGACCGCGCGGCTACGACTGCCGCGGCGAGCACGGCGCGTTCACGCTGCGCCGCCGCACGCCGTCGAACCACGTCGTCGAGCTGTCACTCGACGTCGGGACCTGGAGCCATTCGTTCACGGGATTTCTGATCGTGCACGTTCCGGGCTTTCGTGCGTCGGTTCCGCTTCCGGTCTCGCCGGGCACGCTTCAGACGCCGATCGCCGGCGCGGCCGGCTGGAAGGGCATCGTCGAGAATCTCGCCATCATCGTCGATGCGCTCGAGAAGTCGTTCGTCAGCGACATCGAACGCGAAGCGGGCACCGCGCCGGCATGGTTCGATCCGGGCTGACGCCGCGAACGCCGACGCGCCGAATCTCAGTATCGTGCCGGGCAGTCGGCCGACGCGCCTGCACCGATCGCCGCCTTGAGCACTTCGAGCGCGTCCGACGCCGAGATGATGCCGGACCCGTCGTAGTCGCACTGCCAGACCGCGCATCCGAACAAACCGACGCCCGCGCGAAGCACGCCGAGCGCGTCGGCGGCGGTGATCACGCCGTCGTCGTTGACGTCTCCGCATGACGTTTCGTCGGCCATCGTGGTCGACGTCGTCTCCGGTGTCGTCGTGGTCGTCGTCTGCGGCAGGGTCGTCGTCGGCGCGACGAACGTGTTGGCGTTGTACGGCCGCATCTCGTGATCGAGCGTGCAGCGCATGAAGTCGCGCTGCTGGTCGGTGAAATGCCCGGGCGTGCAGTGGTAGTAGCCCATCCAGTCGAACGAGTCGGGGACGCTCCCGTCGGTGCAGACCTTGTGGCCGCAGGTTCCCGAACACGAGCCGTCGAGCAGCGAGCCGTTCGCACATTGCGCAATGCCGCTGACGCCGGCGGGGCCGCGGTCGGGCGGAGTGTCACAGAGAAAATCGCCCGTCGACGAGCACGCCGCCCGCGTTTCCGAGCCGTACTCGCATTCGAACGTGTGCGCGAGCCCGAAGAAATGGCCGAGCTCGTGCACGACCAGCGTGTCGTATGCGCCGGCATTCACGCAGATGGGACCGAAGAAGTAACAGTAGCCGCCGACTGCGAACTGGCTCGACGCCATCGAAATTCCGGTGACGAAGCTGACGGCGAGCACGCCCGGGGGTGTGTTCGCAACCAGCGCGTCCGACCACGTCGAATCGTCGGCCGACACGAGGCAGTCCTTGTCGGAAAATCGCACCAGCGATTCTTCCTCGAGGATGACGCCCCCGAGCGCGTACTCGTCGGATGCACGTTTCATTGCGGCGCGCACCTGCTCGGGTGTGAACGAATCGACGCCGAGCGGCGTGCGGCAAAGGTGGATCCGGTATTTGACGTGAACCGGTTCGAGGTCGCGCGCGCCATCGCGCACGGAGGCCGGTTTGCAGTCGAGACCCGGCGAAAAGATCTCGGCGAGATTGCCGAAATCGCTGCTCAATGTGCTCATCGGAACACCGAACGGAAGTCCGGCCGGCTCGAATGCCGTGCGCTGGCACGCGGTGTTGCATTCCGGCGAGCCGAGCGCGCTGCCGGAGTCGCACTGCTCGCCGGCATCGACGACGCCGTTGCCGCAGCTCGTCGAAGCGGCGGCGACACGCGGCGAAACCACGGAAGCAACCGGCAGCAAAGACAGAAGACAGGCTGTTACAAAAGCTCGGGGAAGCGCTCGGAAAAAGGGCATCCCCGCACCATGAAGACCGGAAACACGGTTCTCAATAGAGAATCTTTCGTTTCGCGGGGCCCGACGGTTCTCAAGACGGGATCTTTCGTTTCGCACCTCCCGCCGAACGCGTCGGTGCGCGCGGATCGGTTCTGCCGGCAACCCGATCGGGAGCCACCGCTATTCCAGCGCGCTTCGGGAACGGACAATCGTCGAGAAGCGGACATTCCGGGCATTTTGGTTTTCGCGCGATGCAGATCCGTCGCCCGTGAAAAATCATCGCGTGCGAGAACATCGTCCAGTCGGCGCGCTCGATGAGCTGCATCAGGTCCGATTCGATCTCGACCGGATCGTCGCTGGCCGTCAGCTCGAGCCTGCCCGATACGCGGCGAACGTGCGTGTCGACGACGATGCCCGGCGTGCCGTACGCATTGCCGAGCACGACGTTGGCCGTCTTGCGGCCGACACCAGGCAGCTCGACGAGCTCTTCCATTGTCTTCGGCACGACTCCGCGATGTGCGGTCGTGATCGCACTGGCAAGACCAAGCAGCGAGCGCGCCTTGGCCCGGTAGAATCCCGTCGAGCGGATGAGGTTCTCGAGCTCATCCGGCGACGCGCCGGCCATCGAGCGCGCGTCGGGGAAACGCTCGAACAGCGCCGGCGTCGTCTTGTTCACGCGCTCGTCGGTACACTGCGCCGACAGCACGGTTGCGCAGATCAGCTCGAACGGATTCCGGAAGCTCAGCGCGATGGTCGCATCGGGGTGCGCTGCGAAGAGTTTCTTCGCGATCCGTCGCGCACGCTTCCTGCGGTCGGTTGTCGATTCGCGGGGCATTGGTGGCCGTTTTGTCACCGATGGATTGCGGGGCAAGCCGCCGGGTGTCCAGACTCACGCTTCAAGGAGAGCGCACATGGTCTGCAAAAAACCCACACCGTACAGCCTGCTCGTGACCGGCACTTCGCTGATCGCACTTCTTCTGGGATCCGCGTTTCCCGACACCGCACTCGCTGCGCACGATCATCACGGAGCAAACGCCGGATCGAAGACTCCGCGCAAGGCGCGCTCGAGCGTAAAGCATATCGTCGTCGTGATGATGGAGAACCGCAGCTTCGATCATCTCCTCGGATGGATGCCGAATGCGGACGGCAATCAGAACCTTGCGTACCCTGCCGAGGACGGATCGATGATCAGCACGATGCCGCTGGCTCCCGACTGGCAAGGATGTACCCATCCGGACCCGGATCATTCGTTCGACGGCGCGCGGGTAGAATACGACGACGGCAAGATGGACGGATTCCTCGTCGCGGGGGCGAACGACGAGTATGCAATCGGCTATTACAACGAGGCAGACCGGCCGTTCTTCAATACCTTTGCGCAGACGTTCACGACGCTCGACCACTTCTTCGCTGCGCACCTCGGATCGACCTATCCGAACCGGATCTTTCAGCACGCCGCGCAGACCGACCGCATCGAGAACACGCTCGACATCTCGACGCTGCCGACGATCTGGGACCGGCTCGCCGAAGCCGGCATCAGCAACCGCTACTATTTCTCGGACGTCCCGTTCCTTCTTCTGTGGGGTGCGAAATACGCGCCGATCTTTGCGACGCACGAGCAGTTCCTCGTCGATGCCGCCGCCGGAAAGCTGCCCGCGGTTTCGTTCGTCGAGCCGCGTTTTCTCGATGAGGAGAGCGGCACGTCGGGCGACGATCATCCGCACGCCGACATCCGTACCGGCGATGCGTTTCTTGCCGAGGCCTTCAGTGCGGTCGTTCATGGTCCGGACTGGAGCAATACGGTGTTCATCGTGACGTACGACGAATGGGGCGGATTCTTCGATCACGTCGCGCCGCCGCGCGTGGTCGCCCCGAACGACGTCGACCCAGACGTTGTCGACGGCAAGGTGCTTCTCGGCATGCGCGTGCCCGCCGTCGTCGCGTCACCGTTCACGCGCAGCGCAGCCGGAAATCCTCGCGTCGATTCGACGGTTTTCGATCACACGTCGGTCCTCAAGCTGATCGAATGGCGCTGGAACCTTGCTCCGCTCACGGCCCGCGATGCATCGAGCGATGTCGGAAACCTGCTGACGGTCCTCGACTTCGCGCATCCGGATGCGAGCGTCCCGTCGCTGCCGTCGCCGCCCGCGCCGCCGCCTTCGATCTGCGAGTCTCCGATCCCGACCGACGATCTGCCGCTGTCGGCAATCCTCGAGCTCCTGCCGCTGCTCGGCGGACAGCAGGCTCCATAACGCAACGACCGCGCCGACGTCGTCGTCTCTGCGAGGTGCAGTCACCTTGCGAGAGTGAAGCGCACGGCCTATGCCACCGGTCATGGGATTCCGCGTGGTCTGCATCTCGTACACGGACGGCGCCGGCGCCGAGCCGGTCGGTCACCGCGTCGCCGATCAGCTCGGTTATCGCTACGTGAACGAGGAGATCATCCTCGAAGCTTCGCGCATGGCGCGCGTCGATCCGGCGCTCGTTACTGCCGCGGAAAAGAAGCAGTCGTTCTTCGACCGCCTGCTCGACAGCCTCGCCTCCGCGCAGCAGACTCTCGGGCCTGCCGCGCTCGCCGCGGGTTTCGCCGTTCCGATCGTTCCCGAGGTCACCACCACGCGTCCGGCCGACAAGGAAGACCTTCGCACGCTGATCCGCGCGGTGATCCACGAAGTCGGCAAGCAGGGCAATGCGGTGATCGCGGCGCATGCCGCGTCGCTGGCCCTTGCCGGCAGGAGCGGCGTGATGCGTGTGCTGCTCACTGCGCCCGACGACGTGCGTGCTCGTCGCATCGCGACCGAGCGGGGCCTGTCGCAGGAGGACGCCGCGGAAGCTATCGCCAGAGGCGACAGCGGCCGGCGCGAATACCTGCGTACGTTCTACGAAGTGGACGACGAATCGCCGACCCGCTACGACGTCGTGCTCAACACCGAAGTGCTCACCGCCGAGCAGGCCGCGTCGATCATCGTCACGGTCGCAAGGTAGAGGCCGGAGAATGGGACTCGTGATCGATCTTTCGCGCGAGATCGATGCGCCGCCGCCGGTGGTCTGGGACGTCGTCACGAATCTCGCGGCCTATCCGGAATGGAATCCGTTCGTCGTCGCATGCCGGTCCGGCCTCAAAGCCGGAGATCCGATCGTCATGCAAGTGCGGCTGTTTCCGTGGTTCACGCAGTCGCAGACCGAAGCGGTCTTCGAGCACGTCCCGCAGGCTCGTCTCTGCTACGGACTCGACGGCGGCCGGGCCGGCGCGATCATCAGCCGCCGCTGCCACGAGGTCGCAGCGGGCGCCGCGGGGCGCACGCATTACCGCTCGCACTTCGAGCTTTCGGGCTGGCTGAGCCCGGTCGTCGCGGCAATGCTCGGATCACGGCTCGAGCACGGCTTTCGTTCGATGACCGACGCCCTTCAGCGGCGCGCCGAACAGACGCGCACGTAACTGCGGACGGCGTCGCGTTCGACGTCGACGCGACGGCAGAATGGAGACTCTCCGATGAAGTACCTGACCGCCGAAGAAGCACGACACTTTACCGACAAGTGGCTCCCGGCCTGGACCGGCAACGATCCGGAGCTGCTCGCGAGCTTCTATTCCGACGATGCGCTGTATCTGGATCCCGCGATTCCCGCGGGCGTGCGCGGCAAGGCCGCGCTGCTCGCGTATTTCCGCAAGCTGCTCGCGTACAACCCGGCCTGGGTCTGGAAACACATCGAGGGAATTCCGCTCGAGGACGGCTTTCTCAACAAGTGGTGCGCGACGATTCCCGTCGGCTCGCGCACGCTCGAAGTGATCGGTGTCTGTTCGGTTCAGCTCGACGCCGTCGGAAAGATCCGCCGCAACGAAGTCTGGTTCGATCGCTCCGCTCTGCTCGCGGAGATCGAAAAGGCACGCCACGCGTAGGCCCGGCCGTCGTATGGAGCACAACGACTGAATCCCCCGCCCGCGGCTTCCCGAAGGATAATCCGCCTCGACGGAGCGTGAAACTCCCGCAACGGCGTCGCTTCTCTCGCCGTCCTTCGCTAGTCGGAATGGGATGGCGGCAAGCAAAAGCGAAACCCGCGTCCTCGAGATCGAAGGTCGCGAAGTTGCGATCACGAATCCGCAGAAGGTTCTGTTTCCGGACGCCGGCTACACCAAGCTCGACGTCGCCCGGTACTACCTGTCGGTCGCCGCCGGCGCGCTGCGCGGAGCCGGCGGTCGTCCGAACGTGCTCGTGCGTTACCCGAACGGAATCGGCGAGTCGTTCTTCTTCCAGAAGCGTGCGAGCGAGCATCGGCCCGACTGGATCGAAGTGGTGACGATCTCGTTTCCGTCCGGCCGCGTCGCGGAGGAAGTCGTTCCGCGCGATGCCGCAGCGCTTGCGTGGATGGCCAACCTCGCCTGCATAGAATTGCACCCGCATCCGGTGCTCGCCGAGGATCTCGATCATCCGAACGAATTGCGTGTCGATCTCGATCCCGTGCCCGGCGTCGAATGGCCGCAGATCCGCGCCGTCGCCGCTGTGGTTCGCGAAGTGCTGTCGGAATATTCGCTAGTCGGCTGGCCGAAGACATCGGGCTCGCGCGGCATCCACATCAACGTGCGCATCCAGCGACGCTGGGGATTCGACGACGTGCGCCGCGCCGCGGTAGCGCTGGCGCGCGAGGTCGAACGGCGCGCGCCTGCCATCGCATCGAGCAAATGGTGGAAGGAAGAACGTCACGGCGTCTTCCTCGACTACAACCAGAACGCGAAGGATCGCACCGTTGCGTCCGCATACTCGATCCGTCCGAAGCCCGATGCCCGCGTGTCGGCACCGCTCGACTGGAGCGAGATCGACGAATGCGATCCCGCCGACTTCACGATCGCAACGATGCCGGCGCGCTTTCGCGAGATCGGAGACCGCCACGCGGCCATCGACGATCACGCGTCGAGCCTCGAGCTTCTGCTCGAGCTTGCCGACCGTCAGGCGAAAGACGGTCTCGGCGACGCGCCGTGGCCGCCGCACTATGCGAAGCAGAAGAACGAGCCGCCGCGCGTGCAGCCGTCGAAGCGCAAGCTCGCGGCGAACGCGACCGAGCGCCGCTCCGCGGCCAATCCGCTGATCGAAGTCGGCCGTGCGTGGCGGCGCGAAGATGCGCTCGCGGGTCTCGAACGCTGGAAGAAACGCCACCGCCGCGTGTCGGAGTATCTCGAGCCCGCCGACATCCTGGTGGACGCGATGCGTGGAAAATCCTCGACGTGGACGCGCGTGCGCGTGAACCTGCGCAACGTGCCGCCGCCGCTGCAGCCCGAGCAGGAACCGCTCGATCCCGACGAGGACGTCTCTAGCGGGCGGCCGCCCGGCGCGACTTCTGCTCGCCGAACACCTTCGCGAGCTCGTAAGGAGTCGTGACCTCGAGCTGATCGTATCGGCAGTCGGCCGGCTTCTTGTCGGGACGCCAGCGCAGAAAGATCGTTGCGTGACGGAACCTGTCGCCTTGCAGGTGGTCGTACTTCACTTCGCAGACGCGCTCGATGCGCAGCGGTTCCCACGAAAGATCCTTGCCGCCGCTCCAGCGGCTTTGCGCACCGGGCATCCGCTGCGAGCTCTCGTCAGCCTGCGCCCAGTCTCTCCACGGATGGCCGGCCATCGCGTTGCGGCGAAGCGGTTCGAGCTCGGCGGCAAGCTCGCGGCGCACCGACATCGTGAATGCGGAGGAGACGCCGACATGGTGAAGAACGCCGGCGCCGTCGTAGAGCCCGAGCAGAAGCGATCCGACCAGGCCCTCGCCCTGCTTGTGCCAGCGAAAGCCAGCCACGACGCAATCGGCGGTTCGCACGTGCTTCACCTTGAACATCGCGCGCTTGCCCGGCTGGTACAGCGCCGTCTCCGGCTTGGCGATGACGCCGTCGAGCCCTGCTCCCTCGAACTCGCGAAGCCATCGCGTAGCCGTTTCGAGATCGCGCGTCATCGGTGTTAGGTGGATCGGCGGCTTCGTTCGGCCGAGCAGCTTTTCGAGCTCGCGGCGGCGCTCGGCCTGCGGAAGCTCGAGCATGCTGCGGCCGCCCGCCGCGAGAAGATCGAACGCAACGAACGACGCCGGCGTCTCCTTCGCGAGCTTGGCGACGCGCGATGCTGCCGGATGAAGCCGCATCTGCAGCGCGTCGAAATCCAGCCCGGCCGCGGCCGGCATCACGAGCTCGCCGTCGACGACGCAGCCGTCGGGAAGAAGCTCGGCGAATGCGTCGTGCATTTCCGGGAAGTATCGATCGAGCGGACGCGAATCGCGGCTCTGGATGAAGACCTCGCCGGGGCCTCCGCGAAACACGATGGAACGGAAGCCGTCCCATTTCGGTTCGTAGAGGAAACCGCCTGCTGCGGGAATTTCCTCCGCGAGTTTTGCGAGCATGGGCTCGACGGGCGGCTCGATCGGGAACACGCCGCCAGCGTAACGCGGTTTTTCAGTCGCGCGCAGCGATTCGCACGCTTCGCCGGAATTCGTTCCTCACGCGAGGGCGCGTGAGGCCTGCTTCAGAACGTTTTGTCCATCAGCGCGACCCACAGGGTCGCAAGACCGAGCACCAGGCTGAGCGGCGAGAACAGATGCGTGTCCCATTCGGCAAACGCCGTTCCGCGCACGCGCTTGAAGAAGCCCATCAGATGGAAGTCTCCGATCGCACGAACGGCGAGCACCGCTCCGACCGAAATCGTTCCGATCTGCGTCCATGCTTCGGGAAACGGCGAGCGCAGCAGTCCACCGCGCGTCGTGACGAGTATGGACGCGAGTGCCAGCGCCGCAGCGACGGCGTAACAGTCGCGGGCATCCGGAATGAACGCCGGCTTGCCGTCGACTTCGGGAATGACTGCGGACGGAGCTTCGATGCCCTCGACGCCCCAGTAGACGTGCAGCATCGAGAGAATTGCGAGAACGCAAGCGATCGTAAACGCCACGATGATTTCCCCCATTCCGGCGCAAGGCCGGCGACGAGCTTCCAATGTACGAACTGTGTGCCGGCGATGTGCGAGCGGTCCCGCGCCCGCATTCCCCTTACCGACGCGCCGCATATTAGGCTGATGCCGCGCCAATTCGAACCAGGTCGGGGTATTTTTTTTCGACGCGCTGCATCGCCGTGATTCCGGCTGCGAATTTGCCCCACGCGCTCGTGCCGAATACGGCCGACGGACTCGCCGCGGCCTCTTGCTTGATCGACCGGCTCTTCCTGAACGCCCATACAAATTCCGGACGCGTCACGTCGCATGAGGGGACGAGCGAACCGCGCGCGAACGTCGCTCGTGTGACCGTCGTTGTCGGTGGTAGGGTGTGCCTGCGTGCATCGCATCCGTTTCCTGCTCTGCATCTCTGTTGTCGCCGCCACGTTCGGCGGCATCGGCAGTGGTGCGGCACACGCAACGCCGGACGAGTTGTTCTCCGCAGCCGATCCGCCGGGCTCCGGAGCTCCTCCGGACGTTCCACCTTCGGTACGCCGGCGATTCGTCCGCACGAATCATGCGCTGCTCGATGCCGGGCAGGACGTGCGGCTGAATCTGTTCTCCGACACGCAGCCCGTCGCGAGCGGCGTCGTGCTCACGGATCATCCGAGCGGGCTGCGAAGCTGGTCGGCGGGAGTCGAAGGCGGCAACCGTGCCCTGCTCGTCGTCCGCGGCGACGGCGTGACCGGCCTCGTCCCGGATGGCGATGCGATCTACGAGATCCGCCCGCTGGCAGGCGGCATCTCGGAAATCCGACAGATCGATCGCGACGCGCTGCCGCCGGAAGCCGAACCCGATCCGTCTGCTGTTGCGAGCGGCGCTGCCCGCGCGGCACAGGCTGCGACGGGCACGGCGTCGTTCGACGCCGTCGACACGATCCGCGTGCTCATCGCATACACTCCGGCCGCGGCTTCCGCGTCGGGCGACATCGAAGCCGCCGCGCAGCTGGCCGTCGACGCCGCCAACGACGCATACGCCAACAGCGCGATGGCGACGCGCATCGAGCTCGTCGCTACGGCAGCGACCGATTACGTCGAGTCGGGAACGATCGCTACGGATCTTTCGCGTCTGCAGGGAAAGACCGACGGATACATGGACGAGCTGCACGAGCTTCGAAACGCGTATCTTGCCGATTTCGTCTCGCTGCTGACCAACGACGGCGCCGGTTACTGCGGCATGGCGAAGCTGATGGCAACGCTTTCGCCGTCGTTCGAAAGCTCCGCGTTCAGCGTGGTCTGGCTGCCGTGCTCGGCGACCAACTGGACGACTGCCCACGAGCTCGGCCACAACATGGGATGCCAGCACGATCGCGCGAACTCGACGAGCTCGCCGGCGTTCACGTACGCGTACGGTTTTCAGGATCCGGGCGGACAGTTCCGCACGATCATGGGCGTTGCCGAAGGCTGCGCCGGCGATTGCCCGCGCATCGCACATTTCGCCAATCCGGATGTGTCGTACACCGGCCTTCCGACGGGCATCTCGCCGGCCGATCCGGATGCCGCCGATTGCGCGCTCGCAATCGACGCGACATCGCCGGTCACCGCCAATTTCCGGTCGCTCGTCGAGCCGGCAAATGTTGCCGCGTCGACCAGCCGCAGCGACGCCGTCCAGCTCACGTTCACTCATCCGTGGCCGTGGCAGTTCCAGATCTATCGCGCAGTCCATGGCGAGCCGATGGCCGGGCTCGCCGTGGCCGACGCGACTTCCTACGACGATGCTTCGGCGACCCCGGGAACGAGCTACGACTACTGGATCAGCGCGCGGACCGAGCTTGGAGAGGAAAGCGCGATTGCCGGACCCGTCACCGGAATGCGCGCGATTCCCGATTGCGGAAACGGTGTCCTCGAGATCCCGGCCGAGCAGTGCGACGACGGCGGCCGGCTCGAAGGCGACGGATGCGATTCCGCATGCATGAACGAGAACGCTCTCGATTCGGAAGCCGGACTTTGCGTGACGACGATCAACGACCGAACCATTGGTGTCGCCAAGGCGCAGGGAAAGGAAAACCTGACCTGCCTGGCCGGTGCGTCCGCCGGAACCGATAGCGATGCCGACAGCTGCCTCGTCGCGGACGCGAAAGGCAAAGTCGCGCGTGCACGTGAAAAAACTGTCGCGGCGGACGAGCGCTTCTGCCTGACTCCTCCGGAGATCGGGTACGCCGGCGCGCTGGTCGCAGCAGCCGCCGCAGAATCCGAGCGCCGCTCGTGGCTGCTCGATCTGCTGGGAGACGACGTGTCCGCGGCCGCTCTTGCCAAGGCCGCCGATCCGGTCGGCGCCGCATGCCAGCGCGCCGTTGCCAAAGCCGCCGACCGGTTGATGATTTCGTACGTCACGAGCTTCGCACGCTGCGTAAAAGCACGAATCCAGGACGGTGCGGCCTTCGCCGCCGAAAATCTCGAAGCGTGCTTCGACGACGTCGCCGCCGACTCGCTCGTGATGAGCTCCCACATCGCCATGGATGCGACCAGGCTGCGCCAGGCGCGGATCAAGAGCTGCGCCGGCATGGACCTGTCGGCTGCGTTCCCCGGCCAGTGCGCAGCGTTTACCGATACCGGGTTCGACGCGTGCGTCGCGTCGGGCGCCGCGTGCCGCATGTGCCGCCTGTTCGACGCTGCCGACGCGCTCGCACGCGACTGCGATCTTTTCGACAACGCCGCATCCGATTCGTCCTGCGTCCCGTAGCGAGCCCGGCTTCTCGACGCGGCGTATCGTCTCTGACGGCCGATGCCCGATTCGCCGCCGAGGATCTTTTTCGAGCCTGGCCGATCTGTTACGTGGAATTGCGCGGCTGGCCCGAAGCGGCCGGAAACCGTGCGTTCGGCCGGAGCGCGGGAAACCGCGCGTTCAGCCTGAGCGCGGGAAACCGCGCGCTTCAGAAGGAGGGGAACATGCACGCATTCCGACTGACGATGACGTTGCCGATGCTGGCTCTGCTTTCGACCGGAGCCCGCGCGGCAATCGTTACGGTGGCGTACGAGGCAAGGGCGGCAACCGTGGCCGGCAAACCGTTCGGTCTCACCGTACCGCTCGACACCGTCGTCACGGGCTATTTCACGTTCGACACCAGCACGCCCGACACCGACGACGACCCGATGCGCGGCGAGTATCCGCACACGCACAACTCGGCGTTCGTTGCCGATTTCCTCGAGACGGAAATCCGCGGCTCGCACACCGCGTTCTACGAGGTCCAGCTCTCGGGCAGCTCGCCGTCGGATACCTTTCGCGCCTACGACGGTCCGCGCGTGGTCGGCAACGAAGGCGGCACGATGTCGATCGACGGGACGCCCGACGAGGACGTCCAGCTCTTCCTCGCCATCACCGACGATGCATTCCTGAATGACGACCTGATCGATCCGTTCCCGGCGTACACGTTCGGCTTCCTCGGCACGCCGCACACGTTCAGCCTCAAGGATACGCACGGCACGATGCTGCTGCAGTTCACCAGAGCCGTCGAAGCCCGCTGCGGTGACCCGAACAACAGCGGCACGACGACCGCGGGCGATGCGCTGCAGGTACTGAAAACTGCGGTGGGAACTCTCGAATGCCTGCCGTGCGTCTGCGACGGCGACGGCAACGGCGTGGTCGCGAGCACGGACGCGCTCAAGGTGCTGCGCTTTGCGGTCTCCGGCGCGACGCCGCTGCAGTGCTCGGCGTGCCTGTAGAGACCGTGGGATTCAGCTTCCGGGCGCGGCCGGACTCTGCGGCAGCGCATCGGTGATCGCGAACCAGGTCGCCTTCGACTCGACGAAGATGTTCGCGCGCGGCTCGATTCCGGGATCGCCGTCGAGGCACCCCATCGGCACCACCACCATCGCACGGCTCTCGTTGCGCCACGGCATGCTCGAGCCGCACCGGGTGCAGAACGCGTGCGTGAACCGCTCGGCGCCCGGCGGTTTGTACGAACGGACCTCGCTCTCGCCCTCGATGTAGCGGAATCCGTCCTCGCCAATGAAAAGGTTGGATGCGAACGCCGCGCCGCGCGTCTTGCGGCAGCGCGAGCAGTGACAGTTGTGGGCCCACAGCGGATCGCCGGTCACTTCGAAGCGCACCGCACCACACAGACAGCTTCCCGGGATTGTCATTGTTCGTTGCCTCGCACGAAGAATCGGGCGAACCGCTCACCCGGTGTCGGGATACTGCAAACGCGATCGCTCCGAAGCAATTCGCCGCACGCGGCAGGGCTTTTCTCCCGTTCGGGTAAATCGCTGCGTTCGACTTGCTCGACTCCGCATCGACCTCCCTAATGGTCGCAGAGAAGCGCGACTTGGAGCTCTCACCCGGAGCTCCAAGCCGCCGAATCCACATATTGATCTCTGCCCGCCTGGCGCGATGCCGGCGTGCGCCGCATGCGGCAAAGGAGCAAGCCATGATCGAATCCACTGCAGGCCGCGTTCCATCGAACACCTCGCGCGACGTCAATCTCGAAATCAAGGAGGCATTTCGCGCGAGCGTCGCCTATTTCACCGAGCATCCGACCGCCATTCCTCACCGCCTCAAAATGCTCGACCAGGAGTGGGACATCGAACGCGCACTGGCCATGGCTTCGTCGGGATTCTCGCTCGCCGGCCTGCTTGCCGGATTCTCCGGGCGGCGGCGCGGCTTCGTGCTTTCGCTGATCGTGCAGGGCTTCTACATGCAGCACACGCTGCAGGGCTGGTGTCCGCCGCTGCCGGTGCTGCGGCGGATGGGATTCCGCACCGCATCCGAGATCGAACGCGAGCGTTGCGCCCTCAAGGACATTCTTCGCGAAGACAACGCCGAGCTCACGCAGTCCGGCATTCATCATCCGGCCGAGAAGTTCGGCATCTCCGAGAAGGACGCGTCGCGACCGATCTGATTTTTCGTGACACTGCGTGCGGCGTCTGCTCGTGCCAGGTCGGGCGATCGTCTAGGATGCGGCGGATGATGGAGGTCCGTCGATGCTGAGACCGCTGGCCGCCGGCGCCGTCGCCGCCATGCTGACCGTCTTTTCGAGCCCGGTGTTCGCGCAGAACCTCCTGCCGAACGCGGACTTCGATACCAATCTCGACGGATGGGACACCACCGTCGGCACCGACTGGTCGCCGCAGGATTCGGACGGCTCGCCGTCGTCCGGCTCGCTCGCGATCGTCGTGACCGAACCCAAGAGCACGGCGATCACGACCTGCGTGCCGGTCACCGCCGGCGACACCTACGAATTCGGCGCAGACATCAAGATCGACCTCGAGGGCAGCGCAGAGGGAAGGGCCGTGATCGTGGTGCGGTGGGAAGCCGATGCAGCCTGCAGCCAGTCGCTCAACGACCTGCTCGAGTCGACGTTCCTGACGAGTGCGCCCGACTGGACGACCCATCATGTGACTGCGGCTGCACCGCAGGGTGCAGTTGCCGCGCTGGTCGAGCTGCGCACGACCAAGACCGGACCCGCAGGCGGATCGATCACCGCGAGCTTCGACGATGCGGTTTTTCAGTCGCTCGCGATTGCCGGTTGCGCGGATCCGGTCGCACCGTTCGGCAAGGTCACCGCGGGCGATGCGTTGTTCGTGCTGCGTGCGTCGGTCGGCTCGACCGAGTGCGATGTCTGCTACTGCAACGTCAATGGTACCGGCGGCACGACCGCGACCGACGCTCTCATTGCATTGAAAGCCGCGGTGTCCCTGCCGGTAAGCCTTGCCTGCCCGGCCTGCGGCTAGTCCAGCCGGCGATCAGCAGTTGCCCGCCGCAACGTCGAGGATCTTCTCGACGAGCGCGCGCGGGTGCGTTCCCTTGCAGAGACACGCGGCGGCGCCCGCTGCGATCGACTGTTCGGCGGTATCCGGATCACTGCTCCCGCTGTAAACGATGATTTTCGCCGAGCCCGTCCTTGCGAGCGCGCGCATCTCCTCGAACGAATCGCATCCGGGCATGCCGAGATCGAGCAACACGACATCGGCATCGCGATCGGCCGCTTCGGTTGCAAGGTTGCTGGCGCTATCGAGCGCTCCGACGCAGGTCATTCCGTCCGTCCTGTCGATGAGCATCGAAAGGATCTTTCGCATGTCGGCGTTGTCGTCGACACAAAGGACATGAACCGGCTCCATGAACGCGTCATGGGCCGTTCCGCTGTCCACGTCAATTGTTTCCGGCGTGAATCAGCGCGTGGGTTTCGGCGATGAGCATCTCGGGGTCGATCGGTTTGGCAAGAAAGATGTCGAAGCCGCTCTCGAGCGCCTCGGTGCGATCGTGTCCGGTCGCGAGCGCGGTCAGCGCGATCGCCTTTGCGCGAGCGAGGGATTCCTCTTTTTCGATTGCGCGCAGCTTCTGCATCAGCTCGAGGCCGGTCAGCTCCGGCATGCTGAGGTCGCTGATCACGACGTGGGGCGCAACTTCGCGAAATGCTTCGAGAGCTTCGAGCGGATTCGTCATCGCTTCGACGCGCGCACCCGCGTTTTCGAGCGCGATCTTGATCGCGCGGATCGCATCGACGTTGTCCTCCACCAGCAGGACCGAGACGCCTCCGAGACTTTGACCGCCAGCATTCCCGTCGCGGTGAAGCGCATCGCGCTCGACGGGACGCACATGTCGGGGGAGCCGGATCGTGAACGTGGCCCCCTTGCCGAGCCCGTCACTGTTGGCCGTGATCGCGCCGCCATGAAGCTGGACGAGCGAGCGCGCGATCGAAAGCCTGAGGCCGAGTCCGGAACGAGTTCGACCTGTTTCGGCCTGCGCGAACGGATGAAAGAGATGGGGGAGAAAATCAGCCGGAATTCCCGCGCCGGTATCGCGCACGCGAAGGTCCACCCAGTCGCCGTCCTGGCACGTCGAGATCTCGACCGCGCCGCCGCTCGGCGTGAACTTGACGGCGTTGGTCAGAAGGATCCAGACGACCTGCTCGAGCCGCCCCGCGTCCGCGAGCACCACATCCGGCGGCTCCTGCAGCTGGGTCGACAGCGTGACGTCCTTGCTGTCGGCAAGAGGCCGTACGACGTCGATTGCCGCGCGTACGAGACGATTGAGCTCGATCGGCTTCAGCGAAACCCGCAGCTTTCCCGAAGCGATGTGCGTGGTGTCGAGAAGGTCTTCGACCAGGCGACGCTGCGCATCGGCAGCCCGGACGATCGCGTCGTAGGCCTCGTGTTGTTCGTCCGGGGTCATGTCGCTCGACGTCAGCAGCTTCGACCACATCAGGATCACCGACAGCGGAGTGCGCAGCTCGTGAGAAATGTTTGCGAGGAAGCGATCCTTCATCTCGCTCGCCGCTTCGACGAGTTGCTTCGAGCTCTCGAGCTCGGCCTCGGCGCGCTTGCGGTCGGTCAGGTCGACGGCCATTCCGACGCACATCCGTCGCCCGTCGGGCAGCGCACCCGGAGACGAAGCGTGCAGGCGCCAGTGGCGATCCTGTCCGTCGCGCGTGCGGATCACGAAGTCGACTTCGAAGGTACGGATCGCGCCCCGGAAGAGATCGCGGATCCGGCTGCGCACGGCCGCGGCACCATCGTCGTCCACGTGGCTGAGCCAAGCTTCCATGACCGGGATGCTGTCGATGGTATGTCCGGTGAGCTCCGTCCATGCGCTGCTGAGCTGCAGCACCTCTCCATTTTCGGCCATCATGATGACCGGAACCGGCGCTTCCTGGATGGATCGGCGGAACTGCTCCTCGCTCCTTCGCAGCGCCTCCTCCGCGCGCCGGCGAGCGGTGGTTTCGACGAACGTGATCACGACGCCGTCGATGCGGTTCTCCGCCGTGCGGTACGGTGTGATCCGCCGCAAAAACCAGCGGTCGGGGCCGACGGCGATCTCGCGCTCGCACGGAGTGAGGCGCTCGAGAACGAGCCGGGCCTCTTCGAGCAGCAGCGGGTCGTCGAATTTCTGCGCCAGATCGGAAAACGGCCGCCCGACGTCCGTCGCGATCACGTCGAGCAGCTGCTTGACCTGCGGCGTGAAGCGGCGGATGCGAAACCCGGTATCCAGGAACAGCACGGCGATGTCGGTGCTCGTCAGCAGGCTCGCCAGGTCGCTCGTGACCGCCTGGTATTCCTCCATCTTGGCCTGCAGCTGGCCGTTGACCGTCGAGAGCTCCTCGTTGAGCGACTGCATCTCCTCGCGACTGGTTTCGAGCTCTTCATTGGTGCTCTGAAGCTCTTCGTTGGTGCTGACGACCTCCTCGTGTGCCGCCTTGAGATCCTCGTTGCTCGTCTGCAACTCGTCGACCGTGCTTTGCAGCTCGTCGCGCACGCGCCGCAGGTTGTCGGCATTCTCCTGGTCGGAACGCGATGCATTGGCCCCACTCGCCAGCCATTCGCCGACCTCGCGAAAGCTGACGACGAAGCAGTCGGGCTCGGACTTTGCGCTGGCGCGCGAAACCGACACGGCAATCTGCGCACGGCCTCCGCCGTCGCGGTACACCCATGCGTTCTCGAGCGTCGTCGTGCCCGGGTGCGCGATTGCGCGCTGGACGGCGGCGCGCACCGCTCCCCGCAGCGTGTCGCGGATCACCGACATCAGCTCACGCGTCGGTTCTCCCGCCGGCTGGCGAAGGAACGGCGACGTGTTGCCGTGGTAGTAAAGGATGCGGTAGTCGCGATCGATCGTCACCGCAGCCCCAACGTGGTGGTCGAGCAACGCGCGGGTCGTGAGCTGCGCGATCGACTGGCGCGCCGCCAGCGAGCGGTTCTCGGCGAACGCCGCTTCGTGATTGTGCATCGCCAGGATACGGGGAAGCGGAAAATCGATGTTGCCGTGGCGCGTGGGGCCGATGCGGCGATAGATGCGTGCTTTCTTGTCGATCGTCTCGAACATGTCGTCGTTCGCGCCGACGGTCTCGCTGGTTCCGAGGAAGAGCGTGCCGCCGTCGCGCAGTCCGAAATGAAGCATCGACAGCACGCGCTGCTGCACGCCCGGCTCGAGATAGATCAGCAGATTGCGGCACGTGATGATGTCGAGACGGCTGAACGGCGGATCCTGCAGCAGGTTCTGCGGCGCGAAGACCACGCGCTCGCGCAGCTCGGGCCGGATGCGGTAGACCGCGTCGTCGCGCTGGAAGAAACGTTCGAGGCGCTCGGGCTCGACTTCCGATTCGATGCCACCGGGATAGATGCCCTGGCGCGCGTTGCTGAGCGTGCGCTCGGCGGTATCGGTCGCGAAGATCTTGATGTCGAGCCGCTTGCCCGCCCGCTCGGACTCTTCGACGAGCAGCATTGCGAGCGAATAGGCTTCTTCGCCGCTCGAGCACGCCGCAACCCACGCACGGATCGACGAATCGGCATCCTTGGACGCCACGAGCGGCACGATCACCTGGCTTCGCAGCACCTCCCACAGCTCACGATCGCGGAAGAATCCCGTCACATGGATCAGAAGGTCGTCCGCGAGAGCCATGACCTCGCTCGGTGTCTGGCGCAGCAGGCGTGCGTAATCCGCGACCTGCATCACACGAGCGAGGCCCATGCGCCGCTGGATGCGGCGCAATAACGTAGGCCGCTTATAGCCGCTGAAATCGTGGTGCGTGCGCGTACGCAGCACCGCGAGGATTTCGCGCACGTACTGCTGCTCGCGCCCGAGCGTCTGCTCGAAATCTCCACCGCGATCCCGCGCGTAAGGATGACCCGCGTACGCAAGGAGCGTCTCCGGCATGTCGGCCGGCCTCAGGATGTAGTCGGCGTATTCCGCGTCGATAAGATGACGCGGCATCGACGGATACGCCGCCGAGTCCGGATCCTGTGCGATGCAAAGGCCGCCGACGGCCTTGACGGCCTGCGCTCCGGCGGTGCCGTTGCTGCCCATGCCGGACAGCACGATCGCAATGCCGCGCTCGCGCTGCTCCTCGGCGAGCGATCGGAAGAAGTCGTCGACCGGCCGGTTGTGCATCGGCTTCACGAGCGGCTCGCCGAGATGAAAGACTCCCTCGCGCAGTGTGACCGTACGCCCGGGCCGGATCACGTAGACGTGATTCGGCTCGACCTTCTGGGCTTCGGCAATGACGTCCACCGGCATCGTCGTCTTGCGCGACAGAATCTCGGGGATCAGCGTTTCGCGGTCGGGCGGGAGGTGCTGCACGAGCACGAAGGCCATGCCGCTGTCGGCGCGCATGTGCTCGAAGAACTCGATTGCCGATTCGAGACCGCCGGCCGACGCGCCGATGCCGACGACGGGAAACGCGAGCCTGGGTGGCTCTTCGTTGTCGACCGGCTGCGCGAGGCGGTCGTGCTCGGAATCCGGCTGCTCCCCGATGGCACCGTTGTCGTCGTGCTTGTCGGGGTCCAGCGTTTTCATAGGAGGCAGCCCTCTCGGAGGTGTCATTAACGCGGCAGGTGCGGAGCGTATGGCGATGCCCACCTGGAAACAACGATTTGCAGGCGAAATGTCCTGATTCTGGTGGGCGCAGCAGCGCTGATCAGCGCGAAATCGGCGACGAGGCCCCCCCCCCCCCCCCCCCCCCGCTTTC